>Ga0209147_100068_pt1 | contig 230150 bp, 222 predicted proteins | sample AraplaCol_mLB_r2_FD_184278 | JGI IMG/M metagenome (GOLD analysis project Ga0209147, IMG submission 184278) | Arabidopsis root microbial communities from North Carolina, USA - plate scrape CL_Col_mLB_r2 (SPAdes) (version 2) | ecosystem: Host-associated > Plants > Roots > Endosphere | place: USA...
CCGCTTTCAATTTTTCTAAGGACGGCCAGTTTCTCTGACGCACTAAATTGTACTTTAGGCATGAAAAAGCTCCCCTTCAATAGCAGGTTTTATTATTTCACCTGTCTATTTAAAGGGGAGCATACCAAAGTCCACGGACCAAGGAATAGCCTCTGCTCATTTCATATTGACAAATTTTATTTCCAAAACTTCCACCAGCTTTTTTTAGATGCCGGATTTTCTGCTTGCTCACGCGCTACTTTCTGTTCGGCAGCCGCTTCTACTTCCGCCGCACCAGGGATGCGAGCCAGGAAATGGTCTACCATCGGCTTGTAGTTATCCTCCAGATGTTCCTGCATATGGCGCAGGATTGCAATGGCCTTCTCCTTCTGATCGGTCGCGAGTAACGCATTGGCGTAGTTAAAACCGGCGTAGGGATAAGGAAAATCAGGCTGCCAGTATTCCTCGCAAATCTGGATCAATTGATACACGTAGCCTGCTTGTCCCAGCTCGCCAGTGACAGTCATGACTACCTCAAACCGATCCTTGGTCCCTTCGATCGCCTCGCGGTACCACTGCATCGCTTTGAGCAGATTTTCTTCCGTCAGTGCGAGCCGTGCCAGATGAAGCTTGGGACGCCATGCCCCTTCCTTCGAGGAGAGCGTTTCCAAACGACGCCTCAGCTCATCCTTTTTGCCGCTGTTCACAAATGCCTGCGCGTACATATTCAGGGCATTCTCTTGGTTGGGGTCCTTGAACAATCCTGTCTCCAACATTTCAAAAGCCTTGGCTTCGTCGCCTTCCGCTCCGTAAATTTTCGCCAGATTGGTGCAGGCATTCCCGGAGGCAGGGAAACGGTCCAGACAATTGATCAGGATCGTTTTCGCACGTTCAAATTCCTTGGCCTGCATATGTACGACAGCCCGAAAAATCAGGGCTGATTCGATCGGGCCGTACAGCTCCAGCAATCTGTCTGCCGCATTGGCAGCCTCTTCATTGAACTGTTCCTTCGCCAATTCCATGGCGAAATCACGTAGCTTGTTCTTGTCGTCCCAGTAACGATCCAGATTGGTAGGAATAATCTTTTTCTGGTAGTCCTCTCTCGACATCTGAACCGCTTGGCCAAACTCATTAGTAAATGTCACAAAATCAGACATGAAACAGCCTCACTTTCATTTCCCGTAAAAATTGTCGATTGGGTTGACGGTCCTAGTCTCCCGTTTAAATCCAGGCCTTCATGTTTACTTTGCGGATAAATTCTTCCATTGATTCCTTGACGGGTTCGTCATTAGCCGCTTCCGCTTCCTGCATCCCCAGCAATTGGCGAAAAAGTGCTTCATTTCGTGTAGCCAGTGCGTAATCGAGCAAAGCCTCGCGAGATACCCGCTCGGCCTCCTCTTCCAGGAGCTGTTGTTCCAAAGCAATATCCTCCTCGACAACGGGGAATTGCTTATCTATTTTAGGTATTCGCACAATCCACGCGAAAGCACTGTCCGGATTACGGTCGCGAGCGATGAGATAACCGTATTCGCTAATGGGCAAACCTTGTTCAAAGGAGTCGGCCACTATGACGACGCGTTGTCCAAGCTTGAACATAAGCGTCAACTCCTTCATAAGTTTACTACCTATCATACACAATGTTAGGTGCTATTGGGAAGAGTAAAGACGGCAGTTGGGCAATGGCACAAAAAGTTTGTTGTCACGGGCAAAATGCGTTACACTTTGATTAATACGTAATTTTGCCTGGTAAACGAGGTGTACGAGCATGCAAATGACCACGGGGTTCTCCCTCTTTATCGTGGGATGGTCGATCGTTCTGGTCAGTCTGATGTTTATTGGCGGTTTTTTCATGTTCCGCAAATTTTTGAAATCGATGCCCAAACAAGACGGTAAGTCCGATCTTGACTGGCAGGATTACTATATCGACCAAACCCGCTCACGGTGGACCGAGGAGGGAATGGAACTATTGAATGAGCTGGTCTCGCCAGTACCGCAGCTATTTCGCGATGTGGCAAGACGTTCAATCGCCGCCAAAATCGGACAGTTGGCGCTGGAGGAAAAGGCAGATACGATCTCGACCGATCTGATTGTAAAGGGCTACATCGTCGCGACTCCAAAGCGGGACCACAAGTGGCTGATCGCCCATCTGGAATCGAAGCAGATCGATTATACGCCGTATGAAAAGTATCTGCACACGGAAGCTTGATGCCGTAAGTATTGGTCTGCTGCTAAGTTACATAACGAGAAACAGGCGGGGAGTTCACCCGCTTTTTTGATTGGTGGTCCTCCGGCTGTAGCGGAGCGGAGGAAAAAGGGAAAAACGCTTCAGGCGGGTTGGGATCTTCACTGTGGGTAGGCCAGGGCCGGCTCCACTCCAAAGGTGGAACCGCGGCCAAAAGCAGCCACTTCGAAGAAGGTATTCAGGGTTGGCCGCTGAAACCGTGTTCCGCCTTATCCGTTGCGCCTGGGTCAAGATCCCAAATGCCTTCGCTTTTTTCCCTTTTTCCTCAGCCAGCTTACCTGGTCTCCATTTTACTTTTTTTGAGTTTCTCAGTCTCTTTTCCATTAAAAAAAAGCAGCCATCCCCTTCGATGGCTGCTTTCTATTTTCTATGATCAGTCCAGGGTCAATACGACCCGGCCGTTGATTTGTCCTTTTTCCATCCGTTCGAAGATCTCGTTGATTTTCTCCAGAGGCTGCGTCTCGATGATGGCCCGTACTTTGCCGCGTGCTGCAAAATCAAGCGCTTCCTGCATATCCTTTCTGGTGCCTACGATAGAGCCTTTCACCGTTACCCCATTCAGAACCGTATCGAAAATCGGGATAGGCAGATCAGCGTTTGGCAAACCGACCACGACCAGTGAGCCTCCCCGTCTGACAGACTTGTACGCTTGCTCAAAGGCCTTTTTGGTGACTGCGACGCTGATCGCAGCATGTGCGCCGCCGACCTGCTCTTGAATGGCTAGCACCGGGTCGGTCTCACTCCCGTTTACCGTCACATCTGCCCCCAATTCCTTCGCCAATTCCAATTTTTCCGGATGGATGTCTACCGCTACCACATTGTATCCCATCGCTTTGGCATACTGCAGCGCGACATGCCCCAATCCGCCGATGCCGTAGATGGCAACCCACTCACCCGGTTTTACATTGGCTACCTTCAGCGCTTTATAGGTGGTGACGCCTGCGCAAAGGATCGGCGCTGCATCCACATCACTCAATTCATCTGGGATACGTGCTACATAGGCCGCAGGAGCCACACAGTACTGTGCATATGCACCGTCTGCGGAATACCCGCCGTTTAATTGTTTCTGGCAAAGGGTTTCCCAGCCGGTCAAGCAGTAATCGCATTCCCCGCATGCAGAGAACAGCCAGGGAATACCTACTCGGTCTCCGACTTTCAACGAAATCACTCCCTCGCCGAGCGATTCGACGACACCCACACCCTCATGTCCGGGGATCAGGGGCAGTTTCGGTTTGACCGGCCAGTCTCCCTGGGCAGCATGCAGATCCGTATGGCAGACACCGCAGGTTTTGATTCGTACCAGCACCTCTCCATACGCTGCCTTTGGCACCTCCATTTCTTTTACTTCCAGCTTTTGATTGAATCCATTGACGACTGCTGCTTTCATCGCTTCTTCCTCCTCTTTTTTTGGTTTCTCCGACACTTGTATCCATTCTGCAATCCCTGTGCCAAATTGAAAGCGCTTTACAACCCCTACATTTACGCGGTTTTCCGGTTGAAACGGGCCGACATTTTGGCTGTGTAGCCGAAAAAACGGCCCCTGCGCCAAGCTTTTGGCTAATAAAGGAAATCTGTATCGCTCTGCGGTATTACTTAAAGATGAGGAAGGAGGTTTTTCCTATGCAGATTTCAAAATTCATGACGCCCGAAATCATTTTTGGTAATCAGTCCCTGCGACAGATCGGCGAAAGCCTGCGCAGACTGGGAGCTACCCGCGTCTTTCTCGTCAGCGATCCAGGTGTGGAGAATGCGGGCTGGATCGAGCGAATCATACAATATCTTCAGCAGCAAAAGCTGGACTACTTCCTGTGGACACAGATCACGGCCAATCCCAAAGACTATGAAGTTCATGCGGGAGCAGCGGAGTACCGCTCTCGAGAATGCAATGCCATCCTTGGAGTAGGCGGGGGCAGTGCGATCGACGCCGCAAAGGCTATTGCTCTTTTGGGTACTAACGATGGCCATATCGTCGATTATGAAGGCGTGGATAAGATCCGGCATCCCTTGCCCCCGATGGTGATGGTTCCAACTACCGCGGGATCAGGCTCGGAGGTTTCGCAATTTTCTATCATCGTCGACAGTGCGAGAAAAGTGAAGATGGCGATCATCTCCAAGTCCCTTATCCCTGATATTGCCATTATTGATCCTCAGACCTTGATGACAAAGGACAAACAACTGACAGCGAATACAGGTATGGACGTGCTCACCCATGCCATCGAATCCTATATTTCACTTGCCGCCACTCCTCTGACAGAGGTTCATTCCTTGCAGGCCATGCGCTTGATCGCCAAGCACCTGCGCCCGTCCGTGGCGAGCTGCTACAACGCAGAAGCCAAACACGCGATGGCGATGGCCAGTTTGCAAGCCGGCATCGCCTTTTCCAACGCGATTCTCGGAGCCGTGCACGCGATGTCCCATCAACTGGGCGGATTCCTCGATGCCCCCCATGGCGAAGTGAATGCGATCCTGCTCCCCTATGTACTCGAATACAACTACATCGCAGCACCGGAAAAATACAGGCAGATCGCGGAATGTATGGGTGAGAATACGGCTGGCCTCAGCTCGCGCGATTCCTCCCGGCTGGCTTTGAAAGCCGTGAAAGATTTGGCGCGTGATCTGGACATCCCGGACTCTCTCTCTGCGATCGGCTTGCAGCCTGAAGAGATCGAGCTGCTCAGTACACACGCCATCCTCGATGTCTGCATGACCACCAATCCGCGTGACATGAGCGTGAATGATGTCGCCGCCCTTTTTCGGCAAGCACTGTAGGAGGCCACAGATGTACGATAAACAGGAAATACTGGAGAAGCTGACCGGTATCCAATCATCCCGGAAAAGCTATTATTCCGAGCTAACCTATCTCATAGAGGAATTGAAAAAGAAAAACAATCAGCTTGCCGTCATCAATCAACTGTCGCAAATTCAGATCAGCGCTACCTGGCCGGAGACGAGCATCGCGATCGCTTCGCAGCTCAAACTGATCCTGCCGTTTGAACATTTTGCGCTTACCCTGGTACAAGGAGGCAGCTTGACCACGTATCTCTCCTGCTGGAACGGCACTGAGTGGCAATGCCAGTCCCTGTCTGATTCCGCACTGGCTAAGCCAGCTCACACGCTAGACCGTCTGCACCAATCCGTTCAGGAGGTTCTTCCGGCCTGCCAAGCCACATCTGTTCCCTTGCACAATCTGCTCAAGCAGACATTTGGTATTTTGACCATCCTGCATCGAAAAGAGCAGCGAATATCCATAGAAGAGTACGAATTATTTCAACTGACAGCTCGTCACGTCAGGGTCTGTGTGGAGAACATCCTGCTCTTCCAGGATCTCAGCGAAAAGGTCAAAATTGAGGCTCAACTGGTTCAATCAGCCAAAATGGCCGCCATTGGCGAAATCGCTGCAGGCATCGCCCATGAGTTAAATAGCCCGCTGACAGCCATTCTTGGCAATTCTCAGCTCCTGATGCGTGAAATGGGTGCAAGTTCGGCTGCTCCCTTGATGAATGACATTTATCGCTGCGGCGTCCGCTGCAAAAAAATCATCCAGAACCTGCTCACCTTTTCACGCCAGGAAGAATATCAGCATGAGGATGTCGCTATCAATGATGTAGTGGAAGATGCATTGGGACTGATCGGTTATCAGCTGACGGTGTCCGGCTTGTCGATCCAATTCGAGAAAGCTCCGTCCCCCCTCGCCTTTTTCGGAAGCCGCCATCAAATTGAGCAAATCGTAATCAATCTGCTGCTGAATGCCAGGGATGCCCTCCCTGGTAGAGAAGATCCGCTCATAACGATTCACACCTTTTTGCAGCAGGAACAAGACCGCCCTTATGTCGGTCTGTCAGTACACGACAATGGCTCTGGAATATTGCCAGAGCATCTTCCGCAAATCTTTCAACCTTTTTTCTCTACCAAGGAACGTGCCAAGGGGACTGGTCTTGGCCTATCCGTCAGTCTCGGGATTGCCGCGGCGCACGGGGGAAAGCTTTTGGTAGAGAGTGAATACAATCAATACAGCAAATTCACCTTATTATTGCCACAGACATCGGATGAGGAGGTTCATGATGGAGAAGAAACGGATCTTGATAGTCGATGACGAACCCGAGGTTACTTCGTTCTTCACCTATTTTCTCAGACAGAAACATTGTGACGTGACGGTCGCCCATACGGGACAAGAAGTAGAACGTCTGCTGCGCGGTGAAAATGCTAGCTATCATGCTGCCCTGCTAGATTTGAAGCTCCCAGATGCATCTGGCCTGGATCTACTACAGCGGATCAAATCTGTATACCCTACCTGCGAGGTTCTAATCATGACCGGCTACAGTACGATCAAATCCGCAGTCACAGCGATCCAGCGGGGTGCCAAAGACTACCTGGAAAAGCCGTTTGATGACCTCGACAGTCTAGAGCGGATCATCGACTCTCTGCTGGATGCCTCTGTCCACCAGGGGCATGATTTGGTCCGCGAAGCAGCTTCCTTTGGCATCGTCTATGCGCCGGGAAGTCCGATGGGAAAAGTAGCTGCCATCGCGAAAAAATTGGCTCCCAAAGCCATCCATGTGTTGATCGAAGGTGAGACAGGCACAGGTAAGGAATTAATGGCTCGGTTTCTGCACGGTGCAAGTTCACGGTCTCAGCATCCTTTCGTTGCTTTCAACTGTGGGGCGGTACCGGAATCGCTATTGGAGAGTGAATTGTTCGGTTACGAAAAAGGGGCGTTTACCGGGGCATTGAAGTCACGGAAAGGTTTTTTCGAGTTAGCACATAATGGCACGCTTTTCCTGGATGAGATCGGCGAAGCTCCAGCATCCATCCAGGTAAAGCTCCTGCGTACCTTGGAAACGGGGGAATTCATGCGCGTCGGGGGCGAGCAGATGGCACAAAGCAATATCCGCTTCGTCTCCGCCACGAATCGTGATTTGGAGCACGAGGTGGAGATGAATCGATTTCGCCGGGATCTGCTCTACCGTCTGGAAGGAATCAAGCTGACGATCCCTCCCCTGCGCGAACGTGTCCAGGATATTCCGGCGATTGCTTCGTCCTATTTGGAAAAAAGGGGAAAATATTCGTGTGAGATTCATGCGGAGGCGATGGAGCTTCTCCAGCAATACGACTGGCCAGGCAACGTCAGGCAATTGATCAACGTCCTGAATCAGACGATGGCTCTGCATGAATGTCAGGTGCTGCGGGCCGAGCATCTGCCGGCCAACTTGCGTGAGAAAACACTCGGTACCCAGCATCATGCATCCCCAGCCACAGAAATCTCGCAGTATATTGATCTGGAGTGCGACCGATTTGTTCAATCCATCACCCGTCATGTAGATTCGATTGAAGCACTTGATTTTGACTATCTGATCAGGCGGATCAAACAATTGGAGACGGAAATCGGCCGGGCGATCATTGAAAAAGGCCTTGCTGAGACAAAAGGGGACCGACAGCTTCTCAGCAAGAAGCTCAACATCACCAAACGCACGATCCGCTATATCTTGCATGAGAAAACGTAACTCTTTTGACCCAAAACGAAGAGCAAGCAGGTATAATAGGGAGCAAACATCCAGAATCGTCAATCAAATTGTCAGAAAGGGGAGCACCCTGTTTGTACTCACGCATGCGTCAAATCGGTACTGATTTTTCTATTTCTGCTTTTATCGTCGGACTCATCGCCACTATGGTATCCTATGCAGGCCCTCTCTTGATCGTCTTTCAAGCGGCCGATGCAGCTAATCTCAGCAAAGAATTGCTCTCCTCGTGGATTTGGGCCATCTCCTTCGGGACTGGTCTTTGTGCGATCGTCTTGAGCATCTGGTTCAAGGCTCCGATCATCACGGCTTGGTCTACCCCAGGTGTGGTTCTCCTAGTTGCCAGTTGGTCTTCCTACTCGTTTTCCGATGCGATTGGAGCATTTCTCTTCTCAGGACTGGCGATCACACTGCTCGGCATTTCCGGCCTTTTTTCAAAGATCATGAAGCATGTTCCTCAAGCGATCACGACGGCGATGCTGGCAGGAATTCTGCTTTCCTTCGGGGTGCAGGTCTTCGTCTCGATGCAGGATTTTCCCGCGCTCGCCATCGCCATGCTCGTCTGCTACCTATTTGCCAAACGCTGGACGCCGCGCTATGCGGTGGTCATCTCCCTGCTCGTAGGGGTAGCGGTCGCGCTTGGTTTTGGGCAGATGCATTTTGATCATGTTCAAGTGGAGCTCGTGAAGCCGATTTTTACCATGCCTACCTTTTCGCTGGATGCCATCATTGGGTTGGGTATTCCCTTGTTCATCGTGACGATGGCCTCGCAAAACGCACCCGGGATGGGCGTGCTGCAAGCAGACGGCTACGACACACCCGCAAGCCCGTTGATCGCCACGACCGGACTGGCCTCCTTCCTGATGGCCCCCTTCGGCTCGCATGGGATCAACCTCGCCGCCATCACCGCGGCAATCTGCACCGGGAAGGAAGCCCATCCCGACCCGGACAAACGCTACATCGCGGGGATTTCTTCCGGACTTTTCTATCTTCTATTCGGCATGTTCGGAGCGACGATTGCCTCTGTTTTTTCTGCTTTTCCCAAGGAGCTGACCGCCGTGATCGCCGGTCTGGCACTCTTCGCCTCGCTCACATCCAGCCTGACGTCTGCCATGAGCGAGCCTGCACAGCGGGAAAGTGCCTTGATTACCTTTCTCGTAACCATTTCGGGCATTTCGATAGCTGGGATTGGGGCCGCTTTCTGGGGCTTGGTGGCAGGGGTCTTGACAAATCTGATTCTCAACGGGGATGTACGTCGTTGGGTATCTAACAAAAAGGAAAGGAAAATCTCGATCGAAAAGTAGGACGGTATGTATGAACAAACGAGGGCAGGGGATGATTCCCCAGCCCTTTTTCCTGTCTAATTCCCGGATACTCCTCCAGATACGAGAAAAGCCATGACCTCCGAGCTGTCAACGTCCAGCACTTCTACCTGATCTTTGGGAAAGATCAGCAGGTTCCCAGCGAAATTATACGACTGTGGCAAATAAACCGCCACGTGTTCGGAAAGGCCAAAGGCTTCCAAATCCTCTTTGGTGATAAACCCGATAGCTTTCGGATACCCCTCTTTGGATAGCGTCACGAGAACAGGCTTTTCAAAGCTTTTCTTGTCCCCGACAAAGGCGCCGATTAAGTCCTTGATTGACGTGTAGATCAGCTTGATAAACGGAACCTTTTCGAAGAGTTGGGAAATAAGGGACATCAATCCCTGCGTAAGTACGTTCGACGCCAAAAAACCAATCACGAGAATACCGATCAGGGTCAGGAGAAAACCTACGCCAGGAATAGAAAGATTCAACCAACTGTCCACGGTTACAAATATTTTATACAAAATATAGATGGTTACTGCGAGTGGGATTACGTAAAGCAAACCCTCTAAAAAATAGCGAATGACGCGCTTCATTCAATTCTCTCCTTTTTTCTCTAACACTCGCAAATATTGTACCTGATCGAAAGCGCTTCTGCTATGATGAAGAAAAAAAGAAAGTAGGGAGAAGGATGCAAACACTCGTCAGCCCGCAGTGGCTTCATGACCATTTGGACGATGAACAACTCATTATTGTAGATTGCCGTTTCGTTCTCACGGATGCGGAAGCCGAAGAGAAGGCGTACCAGGAGAATCATATTCCCGGCGCGCTTTACTTTCAACTGAACCGCGATCTGTCCGGAGAAAAAAAGGAACATGGGGGCCGTCACCCATTGCCGGAAATCGATGATGTCGTCTCGCTTTTTTCGCAGGCTGGCATCGATCAGAGCAAAACCGTCATCGCCTATGACGACCAGGAAATGTCATATGCAGGACGTCTCTGGTGGCTGCTGCGCTACCTCGGGCATGACAACGTTGCCGTACTGGATGGCGGTTACTCTGCCTGGAAAAATGCGGGCTATGCGGTAACAGCCGAATTACCTTCTCCTGTCGCTAGCACTTTCGTCCCGGCAGTCCGACCCGAGATGCTCGTCGATATTCAAGGCGTACGGGAGCGCAGCGAACAAACCATTCTGCTCGATTCCCGCGCCGGCGAACGCTACCGCGGAGAGGTAGAGCCGCTCGATCCGAAGGCAGGGCATATCCCTGGCGCGCTGCACTTCTTTTACAAGGACAACCTCAACGCTGATAAGACCATGCTGGAAAAAGAAAAGCTGGATGAACGGATGGCCCCTTTTGCAGAAAAAGAGATTATCGTCTATTGCGGCTCCGGCGTGACCGCCTGCTCGAATCTGCTCGCTCTACATGCAGCCGGAAGAACGGATGCCAAGCTGTATGTCGGCAGCTGGAGCGATTGGGTCAGCTACCCTGAAAATCCGGTCGCTACGGGGGAAGAATAAGCCAAAGAATGATACATCGCCTAAAGCTTGATTAGCTGAGGCGATGTATTTTTTATTCGGAATCATCATCAAGAAGGTCCCGCTGAAAAATGAGCAATCGATAAGAAATGACTGCCCGCTCATCCGTGTAATATAGGACAATAAAATTGACGAGGTGAGGCGGATGGACGGTTTCTTTGCAGGACCTAACGGAGAAATTGACTGGCATCAAGCTGATGATGAATATATCGCGTATGCAAAAGCGTTCCTTAACAATGTCGATATGCTACTATTCGGGAGGGTGACTTATCAGCTCATGGCAGCGTACTGGCCTACATCGACTCAAGATATTGCTCATGAGATGAATATGCTGCCTAAACTCGTTGTTTCAAAAACATTGAATGGCGCCGACTGGAACAATACGACGGTTGTCAAAGAAAATGTCGTTGATGTAATCGCCTCCCTAAAACAGCAGCCAGGAAAACCTCTGGCTGTACTTGGCAGCGCCAGTCTTGCTTCTTATTTGAGAAATGCAGGATTAGTGGACGAATATCACCTGACAGTGGTTCCCGTCTTACTTGGCCATGGCAAATCGCTGTTCACAGAACTGCGTTACAGCGTTAACATGAAGCTGCTTAAATCAAGCGTGCATCGTTCCGGGAATGTCCAGCTTCATTACCAACTTTTCAAGGAGTATCGTGATGAATAATGCAAGGAAAGTCATGTAATCGAAGGACCCGGCAGTGAGATCGACTGGTCAATCCCTGAGAGGAGCTCAAATTCTGTTCCATTAAATTTTGATAACTGTTACATTTATTGTTTTCCAATTAAATAAAGGTTATTTGACATACAAAACAATCTGTATTATATTTTTAATCAATCCTGTTATAATCGATACTTCACCTATCGATACATCCATATATGCAGGATTGGGAGGGAGTTTTGTATGTCTAACCAATCACCTATTATGCCACCCCTTAGTGACAGCGGCATTCACTATTATCAAACCTATGACGAAAGCCTAGCTCTTTGGCCAGTCCCTTACGAAACCTTCTACGTACCTACCCGCTTCGGTCAAACGCATATTATTGCGAGTGGACCAAGGGATGCCCTTCCACTCGTATTGCTGCATGGAGCACTGTTCAGTTCCACCATGTGGTATCCCAATATTGCCGATTGGAGCGCCAAATACCGAATATATGCAATCGATATTATCGGTGATAAGAACAAAAGCATACCTACTGATTTGCATGGCACGAGAACGGGTTACGCCGAATGGCTTCTTGATGTATTTGACAATCTAGGGATCGAAAAATCATCTATGATTGGACTTTCGCTTGGCGGACTTCATACGATGAATTTTCTTTTACGGGCGCCGGAAAGAGTAGAAAGTGCTATCATACTTAGTCCCGCTGAAACGTTCCTTCCTTTTCATCAAGATTTTTATACATACGCTTTTGGTCTTGTGCAGCCAAACGGAGTTGAGAATTTTATAAAGTGGATGATGGAAGGACGTAATGGCTTACACCCGATTTTTACGAAACAGTTTCATGCAGCGGTGATGTGGCAAGATGGAGCAAGTAATCAAAAGCCCCAAGCTGACGGTTTTCCGTACGTTTTCACTGACAACGAATTAAAATCAGTTCAAGTTCCCATTCTTTTATTATTGGGAGAGCACGAAGTAATGTATGACTCTCAATCAGCCTTACAACGCGCGTCTACTTTGGTTCCCGGTATTGAAGCAGAAATCGTTAAAAATGCCTGCCACGTTTTAACGATGCAACAGCCAGAATATGTAAATCAACGTGTACTCCGTTTTTTAACAAAATGAGTTCACTTGCTCAATAAGAAAAGGCTATGATGGAAAGCCCTGCTGGCATCTGTATCATAGCCTTTTTGAGTTTACAAAGGTGATGGTTCGTTCCAATTCTTTCTCAGCTCCAGCAAAACCTCATGGAACTTCTCTGGTTCTTCAAAATGCGGAAAATGCGCAGACTGCTCAAACCAGATAAATTGCTTTTCCGGTGCCTTCAGCTTTTCGTAATAGCTGTAAGCGACGGCGGACGGAGTCATCCAATCATGTCTCCCCATGCAGAATATGACGGGGACCTCCAATTCCGGAACCGTATCCGCGAGCTTTACATCCTTCGTCTGAGGGAGAATCGCATGGCGGGAAAAAGAATCCCCCAAGGCGAGCCGTATCCCATCCGACCAGGAGTATTCGGGTGCTAGCAAGATCCCCTCGATCATCGCTGCGTATGTATCGCTACCCCGCTCTGAACCGCCAAACGCCATCACCCACTTCCGCTCCAACGTCGCGTCCTCCCTCGGAATCCGGTAAGGAGGTGCGCCAATTGCCTCCAGCTCACGAACCGCCTCTACGTGGTTTCGACGTTTGGCTTCCTTCAGAACAGACTGATAGGAAACAAGCTCTCCCAGCGGCGAGTCAGCCACTTGTCCGACGCCGATATACGCATAGTAGAGTTCCGGATATTTTTGAACAGTCCAGGTCGCGAGCATGCTCCCCGACGAATGCCCGACAAGGTAGATTTTGGGTTGCTGAAACTTCTCTTTCAAATATTCCGTTAACTCGCGCGTATCTTCGATGAGAGTATCGATCTTCATATCATCTTGCGTCAGATTCCAGTGATAGGATTTTCCTGCGCCGCGCTGATCCCAATTCACGACGACAAAGTCGTTTTCCAGCCCGCTTAGATAACGGCGCGCATAGGCAATCTGCGGATAGCCAGGACCGCCGTGCAGAAATAGGACAACAGGATTGCTGCGATCTTTGCCACGAATCAAAATCGACTGCTTGACTCCCCCAAGCTCGATCTTCTCCAGGCTTGCGACACTGTCTGGCAATGCGTTTCCATGCTCGTCTGTCAACGAGGGAGTCCAGGTCGGGAAGAACCAAAAGATTAGCAACAATCCCAGTGCGATCCCAATATTTCGTATTCGCTTTCGTTTTAAACCGATTCTTCTTTTCCTCATATCACCATTATATAGGCCGTTGAAAAGAGACACAAGAAATGCCAAGATGCTACCGCGCTACCCCACTCACCAGCCAGCGATGTACGCCCCCCAGCAAGCAGACCCCTGCCGTGACGAGGAACGCGATGAAATGAGACTGATGCCAATTGCTGAGCAGACCCGCCACGATCGGACTGATGACCGCTCCGAGAGACAGCACGGCCGAGTAGACGCTAAAGACGCTTCCGTACAGCTCTCTGGGCGAATAGACGGTGAGGATCGTCGCCAAGGCAGGGAAAAGCACACCGAAGCACGCGCCCATCAGGAACATCATGACGTGGATCGGTACCGGCGTCCCGATCGCCAGGACGTAGAGCAACAAACTCAATACAGCGAACGACGCGAAAATCCGGTTTTCTACTGAGATTTTCAAAAGCCAGAATTGAGTCAGAATCGCGAGCGTCCCCAGGCCCTTCAGACTAAAGAGAATGCCTGTTACTGCTGGAGACATTCCCTGCCGCTGGATCAGCAACGGGACCTCGTAAATGATCGTCCCTTGGGCGTATAGTACAGCAAAACCGCCTAAAAATGCTGGGTAAAGCATCTTGTTCTCAAATACCCCGATCAAGCCCTTATTCCCGGTTACCTGCGCCTTCATTTGGCCGTCAGGCATAACCTCGACGCGCTTGGGCAGGACGAGCCAGGCAAACAACCCGACCGCAATCATCAGGTAGCCGAGCAGTACAAAGGATTGTCCATAGCCGACTTGAACCGCCAAAAAGCTCCCGACCGCTGGTGAGACGATTCCTGCCGAGGTGAGCACCAGACCTTTTTGTCCCATCAACTTGCCCTGCTCCATCTCTGTCCGTCCCGTCTCTCCCAGCATGGCGGAACAAGCCGGCGAGACAAAGGCCATCAAAAACCCCAGCATCAAACGAAATGCGAAAAACCCCTCCGTGTTCTTGACCACGCCCTGACCGATCAGCATGAAGCCAGCCAGAATCAATCCGCCTGCTATAAACCACTTTTTCGGAAAACGGTCCAAAAAGGGGCCGGCAATCAGATTTCCGGTCAGGTTGCTGACTGCGTATGCCCCCAGGACAAAACCAATCACAGCGGCGGATACACCCAGCAAATTCAAATAAGGCGCCAACAACGGCGTCTGCGCATGCATGTCAAAGGCGACGACAAACAACACGACAAACAGGAGAACCCGCATGGTATCCCCCTCCTCTCTTCTGTCGACCAAGCTTTGTCCCAGTATATGAGGAGAGTCGTCCAAGTAGGATAAAAATAGAAAGAACCCTGTGCAAATGCACAAGGCTATCGTCAAAGACTTATGTTAGTTGGGAACTGCCTTGAGGCCAAGCGAACTTTCGTGGAACTTGACGTTGGCGTATTTCTCTGTCGCCACCCGCAGTTGGTACTCGCTTTCAAACAGCATTACAGGGCGACCGTAGCGATCTGTAACGGTCTTGTTTTTCAACGCGTCCAGTGCTGCCTTATCTCCTTCGAGCCAGCGAGCGATCTGATACGGCATGCGAGTCAGCATGATGTCCACGCCATACTCTGCTTTCAGCCGATACTCCAATACCTCGAACTGCAGTACGCCGACCACCCCGATGATCAGCTCTTCCATCGGATAGGTGCGGAAGAGCTGGACGGTCCCTTCCTCGGTCAATTGCATGATCCCTTTCTGGAATTGCTTGTGCTTCATCGCGTCCTTGACCATCACCTTGGAGAAAAACTCCGGCGAGAAATGCGGCATCTCCTCATATTCGAAGGATTGCCCAACGCTCAAGGTATCGCCAATCTGGAAAATGCCCGGGTCAAACAGGCCGATCACATCTCCAGCAAACGATTCATCGACAATCTCACGGTCCTGCGCCATGAATTGCACAGGCTGAGCCAGCTTGATTTCTTTGCCCAGACGCACGTGTTTGACACTCATACCACGTTCGAACTTGCCGGAGCAGATCCGTAAAAACGCGATCCGGTCACGGTGAGCAGGGTTCATATTGGCTTGGATTTTGAAAATAAATCCAGAGAAGGTATCGGCATATGGGTCGATCAGGCCCGCGCTGCTCTTCTTCGGGGAAGGCGGCGGTGCCAATTGCAAAAAGTTGTCCAGGAACGTCTGCACACCGAAGTTGTTGATCGCACTGCCAAAAAAGACAGGCGTCAGCTCTCCTTTGTTGATCAACTCCATGTCGAACTCGTCTCCTGCTACATCCAAAAGCGAGACTTCATCCTGCAATTGCTGCCAAAGCTCTTGCCCGACACGCTCGCCGATCAGCGGGTCTTCTGCTCCCTCCACCGGGAAGAAAGAAATTTCTTCATGCTGAGTGTCTGATTGATACAGCTCGACCCGCGATTGTTTGCGATCGTATACACCGCTGAAATAATTACCCATGCCAATCGGCCAGTTCATCGGATAGGAGCGAATCCCCAGGACGCGCTCAATCTCCTCCAACAGTTCGAACGGATCTTTCCCGTGGCGGTCCAATTTGTTGACAAAAGTGAAAATCGGAATCCCGCGCATCCGGCAAACCTTGAACAGCTTGATCGTCTGCGCCTCTACGCCTTTCGCCACGTCGATGATCATGACGGCGGCGTCTGCTGCGGTCAGTGTCCGGTACGTATCCTCACTGAAGTCCTGGTGACCGGGCGTATCCAGAATGTTGATATGATGGCCCTTGTATTCGAAATCCATGGCACTGGAAGTCACGGAGATCCCACGTTTTTTCTCGATCTCCATCCAGTCGGATGTGGCATGCTTGGAGTTTTTGCGTCCTTTTACCACGCCGGCTTCGCGAATGGCTCCACCATAATAGAGGAGTTTTTCCGTCATGGTCGTCTTGCCCGCGTCCGGGTGGGAAATAATAGCAAACGTGCGTCGTTTTGCAATTTCATTTTCCCAAAGTGGATTGGTTTGACTCATCTTCATTCTCCTGTCGTATTCATTCGTTTTTACAGCCGCATTTTATTTACTTACCGATTATACCGACAAATCCTCCGTGCATCCACCTAGTAATTTTTTGACAACACGCCTATAATGTTAGAAGTAAAAATTTTTTGACCACTTGCTGATCGCTGTGGATTCGGCAATGTTCGAGGAGGGTACATATGACTGCGAACCTGGAAACTCGTGTTAAAGCTTTTCGTGATTTTGTCAAAAAAATATCCAGTTATAATCAAGCCCTGGCTGTCCTGCACTGGGATATGCGGACACAAGCCCCCCGCAAAGGAATGGATGCCCGCTCAGAAGTAATCGGCACCCTCTCGGCGGAACAATTCAAATTGGCGACCTCCAAGGAGATGGAAGCCTTTCTGAATGAGTTGACCCAAAGCGATATTCTTGCGTCCCTTGATCCGATCACCAAAAAAAGCGTATTGGAATGCAAAAAAGAGTATGATCGCAACAAAATGATTCCGGCTGAAACCTATCAGGAATTCGTCGTGCTCACCTCACAGGCGGAGACTGTCTGGGAAGAAGCCCGTGAGAAGAATGATTTTACCATGTTCCAGCCTTATCTGGAGAAAATCGTCGCCTTCCAGCACAAATTCATCGAGTTCTGGGGCACAGATGGCAAAAACAAGTATAACACCTTGCTGGACCTGTATGAGCCTGGCATGACGGTGGAGCAGCTCGACAGCATCTTCGCCACCTTGCGTGAGAAAACCGTCGAGCTGGTAGCTGCGATCGCACAGTCTCCAAACAAACCGGATACCTCGTTCCTTACCAAGTACTTCCCAGCCGGGGAACAAGAAAAATTCAGCCGCTATGTGCTGGAGCGCATCGGCTATGACTTCCAGGCTGGAAGAATGGATCGCAGTGTGCATCCTTTCTGTACTTCGTTCAACCCTGGCGATGTGCGCATCACCACCCGCTTTGACGAGCATGATTTCAACAATGCCCTGTTCAGTTGTATTCACGAAGCAGGCCACGCGATGTACGAGCAAAACATCGATTCAGCGCTCCTGTTCACGCCGCTGTGCGATGGCACCTCGATGGGGATTCACGAATCACAATCGCGTTATTGGGAAAATATGGTAGGTCGCAGCCTTCCGTTCTGGAAAGGCATGTACGGTGAATTGCAAAAAGCCTTCCCAACCCAATTCGCAGATGTCAGCGTAGAAAGCTTCTACCGTGCAATCAACCAGGTGACTCCTTCCTTCATCCGCACGGAATCCGATGAAGTGACATACAACCTGCATGTCATGATCCGCTACGAGATTGAAAAAGGCTTGATTGACGGTAGCATGAAGGTAGCCGATTTGCCACAGATCTGGAATGAGAAGATGGAAGAATATCTGGGCGTTGTACCTCCTACTGACACATTGGGCGTCCTGCAAGACGTACACTGGGCAGGCGGCAGCTTCGGCTACTTCCCTACCTACTCACTCGGCAATGTCTACGCTGCTCAGTTTGCCCATGTGATGCAGCAGGAAATCAACGGCTATGAAGAGCTGATCGAAAAAGGAGATTTTTCTCCGATCCGGGAATGGCTGAAAGAAAAGATCCATCAATACGGCAAAATGAAAAGTCCACGCGAACTCGTAGAAGCCATCACAGGCGAAGGTACCAACGCTACGTATCTGATGGACTACCTCGTGAAGAAATACACCGCGATCTACAAGTTATAAGATGAGCGACATCGACTTTACCGAGCGGTGGCTGCCGACCTATATCCGACGTGATCTTGTCTTGCTTTTTTGCGGGATCAACCCCGGTCGTGTCTCCGCCACCGTAGGTTATCATTACGCCAATCCAGCCAACCTGTTTTGGCGCGGCTTGCACGTCGGTGGCTTGACACCACGCCAGCTTGCACCTGAAGAGACATCATTGCTGCTCGAATACAACTACGGCATCACGGATTTGGTCTCACGCCCGACCCGCTCCTCCGTCGACTTGCGTGAAGAGGATTATACAGAAGGCGCGGAACAATTCGTCTCGATGGTTCAGACCTATCGGCCCCGCGTCATCTGCTTTAATGGGATCACCGCCTTTCGTCAGGCAAGCGGTCAAAAAAAGGGAGCGATCTCACTCGGATTACAGCCCGAACGCTATTTTGCCACAGAGGATTGGACTGGCAGCTATGTCTTTGTCATTCCTTCCACGAGTGGCGCCAATGCCTCTTTCACCCGTGAAGAAAGGCTCGCAATGTTTGGCGAGCTGAGCCGTTTTTTGCTGGAAAAGAACTGGCACCCACTTCATCCACCGCATCACTCATCGTGAACGAAAAAAGGTCCTGTCACACGAACACCCTACGGGCAGTTCTGTGGTCGGACCTTTTTCATTATCGGGACCTCATTATCCTTGCACCGGCACCTTCAAAAGCTCGCTTTGCTGGCGTGTGTATTGGATCAGTTCTGATGCCATCGCATAGTAGTTGAACGGCGTGATCAGGTAGATCCCCTTAAAGTAGCGAATCGCCGTATCGACCAGCTCCTTGGCGATATTGATCCCTTCCTGGCGCGCTTCCTCTCCCTGCACTCGCTTCATCCGCTCCAAAGCTTCAGCTGACAGCTTGATGCCCGGCACCTCATTATGCAGGAACTCCGCATTGCGTGAACTGGTCAGCGGCATGATCCCGATAAAAACAGGGACACCGATGTGCTTCGTCGATTCGTAGACCAGCTTGATCGATTCCGCATCGTAGACGGGCTGGGTCATGATGTAGTCCGCCCCTGCCTCGACTTTTTTCTCCAAGCGTGCAATTGCGGCATCAATCTGCCGGACATTCGGGTTAAATGCCGCGCCAACGATAAACTGCGCTTTTTGTTTCAACGGTCTGCCTGAAAAAGAGATGCCTTCGTTAAGCTGCTTCACCATCCGAATCAAATCGAAGGAAGTGACGTCAAAAACGGAGCTTGCTCCGGGCAAATCGCCAAAGCGGGATGGATCTCCCGTGATGACGAGAATCTGGTCAATTCCCAAAGCGTGCAGTCCCATTAGATGGGATTGCTGGCCGATCAGATTGCGGTCGCGGCAGGCCAGATGCAGGAGCGGATCGAGTCCGTACCTGTTTTTCATCAAGGCACCCAGGGCCATGTTACTCATCCGGACAGTCGCCAGCGAATTGTCAGCCAATGTGATCGCATCGGCACCGGCATTGTGTAGCTCGCAGCATCCTTCCAGGAAGGCGTCGGCATCGAGATCTCGCGGGGGATCGAATTCGACGATAATCGTTGTACCGCTCTTTACCTTCTCGACGATGCTGGGCCGATCTTGATCCCGTATGTTTGTCACCGCCACATTCGGACGCTCACCCGGTACGGTCGCTGGATTGACGCGATCCTGCGGCTCGAGAGCAGCAAGTGCGTCAGCCATCGCCCGGACATGCTCAGGTGTGGTACCACAACACCCGCCGATCAGCCTTACCCCTTGCTCTCGCAAACGCAGCGCGCTTTCGCCGAAATAGTCTGCCGTTGACTTGTACGCATACTCACCGTCGGTCAGACCCAGACGTCCTGCATTGGGGAAAGCGGAGAGAATTGCTCCTTCGGGCGCTTGCACTTGTTCAAACGAACGAAGGATTTCCGCCGGACCCAGACGACAGTTGAGACCGATCACATCAGCCCCGGCAGTTTGAAGCCGGACGAAGGCATCTGTCAACGTATAACCGTCACGCGTTCGCCCTACCTCCAGCGTCGCGAGCTGGGTAATCAACGGGATATTCGTCAGCGGACGGATGACATCGATGGCGAGGAGCAATTCCTCCAGATCCAGAAATGTCTCCAGAATTATTGCGTCTACTCCGGCGTGAAGCAAAGCAATAGCCTGCTCCTCGTACTGGTCCCGGTACTCATCCCATACTTTTTTGCGCACCCGTCCCGCCAGGATGGACCCGATGCTCCCCGCTACATACGCCTGATCCTGCGCTGCTTCCCGCGCAAGACTCACCGCCTGGCGATTGATTCGCGTCACACGATGCTCCATACCGTAGCGTGCCAGCGCATCTCGATTCGCTGCGAACGTGTTGGTTTCCAGCAGACGCGCTCCAGCCTGACAATAGGAATTATGTACATCCAGCACCAGCTTGGGATTGGAAAGACATAATTCCTCATAGCTGATCCCCACGGGGACGCCCAGTCTGTGCAACTGGGTCGCCATCGCCCCGTCCCCTACCAGCAGATGCTTCTGCAGATAGTCCCGTAAATCTTGTTTGGTCGCCGTCAACCTGATCCCTTCTCTCCTCTGTCATCTCTTTTTCTATACATCAAACACAGAAGGTCCTGCGTTAAAATAACGTGCTTCCGGATGGGCAAAGACCATAGCAGAAACAGAAGCTTCCGGCTCCATCATAAAGCCTTCTGTCAGTTCGACCCCGATCTTTTCTGGATTCAACAGCCGGAACAACTGTGCCTGATCCTCCAGACTCGGGCACGCCGGGTAACCAAAGGAGACGCGTATTCCTTGATAGCGAGCCCCAAAGCGCTCCAGCATCGTCATTTCTGCCGGATCAGGGATGCCCCAGCTATCGCGCATGACGTGATGGATTCGCTCAGCGAATGCTTCCGCCAGTTCTAAGGCCAAAGCCTGGAGCACATGGGAGCGCAGGTAATCGCCCCGTTCTTTCAGCTCACTGGACTTCTCTCGTATTCCTCCGCCTGCCGTCACTGTCAGGAACCCGACATAGTCCATCTCTTTGCTCTCGACTGGTCGCAGGAAATCAGAAAGACACAGATACGGTTCTTCCTGCTGACGAGGGAAGGTGAATCGCTCCAGCACCTTACTGTGATCCATCGGGTCGTAGACGAGGATTTCGTCTCCCTGGGCTTGGGCCGGAAATAACTGATAGACACCATGCGCAGTAATGGTTCCCTTCTCCTTGGCTTCCGTGAGCAATTCTTCGACCAAACCGTATAATTGCAGGACTTTTTCGTCTCCAGCTTCGATCAGCTTATCGACGTTGCCTCGCACGCCCAGATGTTTCCCGAGCAGCATGCGCAGGTTCAGATACGGCTGCAGGTGACCGATCGGATAGGAGCGCAGGACATGTGGCAGACAATCAGGTGGCAAGTGGATCGGAACCGTCCGACTGATAGCAGAGCGAGCGGGAAGTTTTGCTTTCTTTTCTGCGATGACTGGTTCAGGTGTGCTTAGCACCTCATGCAATTGTTGCTGCTCTTCTACAAGACGCTGCCGCTCCTGCGGGTTTTGCAGGCGATTGACCAGATCCAGGCCATCCATGGCATCCTTGGCGTAAAGCACGATTCCGCGGTACTCCGGGGCGATCCGATTGGAGGTGAATTTGCGGGTCAACGCTGCCCCTCCCACCATCATCGGCACATCGATGCCCGCGTCACGCAGGTCCTGTGCCGTAATCACCATTTGCTGCGCCGACTTGACCAGAAGCCCAGACAAGCCGATCGCGTCGGGTTTTTGCTCCCGGCAGGCAGCAATCAGTTGCTCGGGCGGCACCTTGATTCCCAGGTTGACGACGTCGTAGCCGTTGTTTGCAAGGATGATTTCCACCAGATTTTTTCCGATGTCATGCACATCCCCTTTCACCGTAGCCAGCAGGATTCTTCCCTTTGCTGCTGCGTCTGACTTCTCCATGAATGGTTCCAGGAAAGAAACCGACGCCTTCATGACCTCGGCGCTTTGCAAGACTTCTGCCACGATCAATTGGTTGCCGTTGAACAAGCGTCCTACCTCTTCCATCCCTTTCATCAGCGGTCCGTTGATGATGTCGAGCGGCAGGTATTTCTCCAGCGCTAGTTTGAGGTCATCGATCAAGCCATCCTTCGAGCCTTCTACGACGTAGCGGGCGAGGCGCTCTTCCAGTGTCAAAGTGGATGCCTCTACCCTCACTTCTTTTTTCTTCCCACGATAAAACTCGGTAAAAGCAGCCAGGGTCTCGTCATTGGTATCAAACAGCAAGGCTTCTGCCAGCATTCTTTCCTCTTCCGGGATGCTGGCGTAGCGCTCTAGCTTTTCTGTATTCACGATGGCATAGTCCAGCCCAGCGAGAGTCGTATGATAAAGGAACACTGCGTTCAACACTTCTCTGCCCGCCCCAGGCAAACCGAACGAGACGTTGCTCACGCCCAATATCGTCTTGCAAGCAGGCATCGCCTGTTTGATCAGCCTGATGCCTTCTACGGTTTCCTTTGCCGATCCGATGTACTGTTCATCCCCTGTTCCGACCGGGAATACCAAGGGATCGAAAATAATATCTTCTGGCTTCACGCCGTATTCGTTCACCAGCAAATCGTAGGAGCGCTGCGCGACCTCCAGCTTCTTCTCGCGCGTCACGGCCATTCCCGCTTCTTCAATCGTTCCCACTACGACAGCAGCTCCGTACTGGCGAATCAGCGGGCCTACTTCTTCGAAACGCTTCAGACCGTCCTCCAGGTTGATCGAATTGAGGATTGCTTTTCCCTGGGAAAAACGCAGCCCCAGCTCCATCACCTCCACATCCGTGGAATCGATCATCAGGGGAGCTTTCACTTTTTTGCTGACAAACTGCAGGAATTTCTCCATATCGGCGTATTCGTCTCGATCTGGATCAGCCAGGCAAATATCGATAACATGCGCGCCACGCTTCACCTGTGCGCGGGCGATGTCCGAAGCTTCTTCGTAATGGCCTTGCGCGATCAGTTCCCGGAATTTTCGTGAGCCGATTACATTGGTGCGCTCCCCGACCAACAGGGGACGGTTATCGTCCTCTACGTAGACGACCTCGATACCGGATACTGCACTTATGGATTTTTCTGGATTTACGCGAGGCTTCAAATCTTTCAAAGCCTCCGCCATCGCCTGGATATGCTCAGGCGTTGTACCGCAGCAGCCCCCGGCCACATTGAGCCAGCCCTGCTCGGCAAATGCCCGTATTTTGGCGGCAAGTCCTTGCGGCGTTTCATGATAATGGCCGTTTTCATCCGGCAATCCGGCATTGGGATAACAGCTTACCCCGCAATTCGCCAGGCTGGACAAGGTACGCAGATGATCGCGCATGAATTCCGGTCCGGTGGCACAGTTGAGCCCAATCGAGACAGGCTGCAAATGCTCCAGCGAAAAGTAAAAAGCTTCGATGTTTTGTCCGGCAAGCGTCGTTCCCATCGGCTCGATCGTTCCTGAGATCATCACCGGCACCTCGATCCCGGTCTCTGTAAAAGCCTGGCGAATCCCGATACCTCCAGCCTTCACGTTGAGGGTATCCTGGGACGTCTCCAGCAGCAAGACATCTGCTCCCCCGAGCAACAACCCTTTTGCCTGGCGATAGTACGACTCGACCAGTTCGTCGAAGGTCACTCCCCCAGTGAGCGAGAGTGTCTTCGTCGTCGGTCCCATCGATCCAGCGACATAACGCGGCCATTCTGGCGTGGAATATCGGTCGACCGCTTCCTTCGCCAAACGGGCTGCTATGATGTTAATTTCCAGATCCTTCTCGGCGACGTCGTATTCAGCGAGGACAACGGATGTCGCCCCGAATGTATTCGTCTCGACGATGTCGGCGCCTGCTTCCAGATATTTTTCATGAATCGCCCGAATGACGTCTGGTCTTGTCAGGTTGAGTAGCTCATTACAACCATCGTACTCCTCACCGCCAAAGTCTTCTGCAGTCAGATTCGCCTGCTGCAGCATGGTACCCATAGCGCCGTCCAGGATTAATATTTTCTGGGTAAGCTGTTCGCGAAAAGTAGGTTTCATCGGCTTGCTCCTTTTCTCTCCATCGCTCTCGTTTTTAGGCATTAAAAAAATCCTCTTCTTGTGAAAGGAGAGGATTTGTCCGCGGATACAGATACGCCTGAACCATCCTCTTATCTTTCAAAGCATAGAGCTTTGCTGGAATTGGCACCGATTTTATACCGGTTGCCGAGGCTTCATCAGGCCAGTCCCTCTGCCTCTCTGGATAAGAGTTGTACAGCTATTCGATTTTTTGGAATTTTACATGACATTTGCATGTATCTTATCACCACCATGAGATGGAGTCAATTAAGATTTTGTCTAACTTCCATACAGCACCTGTATACAAGCCCAAAATTTGATAAATCTAGTCATCCGCCCACGCCAATCTCCACGTTCGTGTATAGACTACAGCATAACCGAAAGGAGGGGCACAAACATGAGTACTTCATTTTGCGGCGGTGGATTCTTCGGAGAAGCTTTTGCCATGGTGCTCGTACTGTTTATCCTGCTGGTCATCGTTGGGTGTTCCTGCGAGAACTAGGATAAAAATTTCACTCTTGAGAAAAAGGTCCTGGAGAAATCCTGGGCTTTTTCTCTATTTCTCTGCAATCTAGAGTTTCTCAGCCCTTCGATTGTCAGTTTTCACGTGTTTTGCTATCATGGGGAGCGAAGTCCAATAAAGGAGCGAAACGCCGTGGAACCATTACTTCCCCGCGACAAGGATGAATTCCTCGATTGCCTGGAAACCGTCAAGGTGCTGGAGCAAAGCGAATTTGAGACATATAGCATCGTCAAGCATACCGAAACGCAGCAGCATTATCTGCGCTATTTTCTGATCCATATCAAATGGATGGAAGGAGGGCAGCGTGATGAGTACGACCACTTCCTGCCGATCGATCCGGACGATGTCTTAGGATTTCTTTTTGGTGAGCAGGCTTTCCAATTTCCCGACAACTGGCGCCGTCCGTATCTGCGCAGTGGCAACGACAATCGGCTGATCCCGTTTGATCCCTCCGAGAATTACGGCCTGGAAGAAGAAGCACAGGCAGAGCTCGCGATGCGGGCTGAATTGGAGAAATTTAAACAGCAAATGATAAACACAGAGAACCTGAGCGCTGAGGAAAGGGGAAAATTGACGAGAGCTTATTTTGCGAAACTGGACCAAATTTTGAAAAAAACGCAAGAGTAAGTTGCAACCTCCCCCTTTCATTGGCTATAATGCTGGAAGAATGAATCATCGTGGATGAGGAGAGTACTCCATGTGAGAAGCAATAGCGAGTCGGGGATGGTGTAAGCCCGATGCGGACCATGTGAGGAAGCGCACCTCGGAGATGCTGCCTGAATGTCTGCCATTACCGGCAGATTGTGTAGGGTTTAGCCGGGACTGCCCGTTATCGCAGATCAAGCGGTCTTTGTCTTTGAGTAATCAGGACAAGGACAACAAGAGTGGCACCGCGGGAGCACAACCTCTCGTCTCTTTTATACAGAGACGCAGGGGTTTTTTCTATTTTGCGGAAGAACACCGAATTGTGAAAGGAGCTTTCCACATGAGTTACAAACATCAAGTAGCGGAGATGATCGCCTCCGCACTCGTCCAATTAGGCGTGGATGATCTGAACAAAGAACAAGTATACGGGATGCTTGAGACGCCGCCAAATCCTGCGATGGGTGATATCGCCTTCCCTTGCTTCCAGCTGGCAAAAGCATTGCGCAAAGCACCGCCGATGATCGCTTCCGAACTGGCTGCGAACATCTCGGGCTCTCCTGTGCAGGAGGTAAAAGCCGTAGGACCGTACGTGAATCTTTTCCTCGATCAGGCGGCTGTCAGTACCCAAGTCATCGGGACCATTCTCGCCCAAGGCGCAGCATATGGCCACAGCGATTTGGGTCAAGGATGCAACGTGCCGATCGACCTCTCCTCCCCGAACATCGCCAAACCTTTTTCGATGGGCCATCTGCGCTCCACTGTCATCGGGAACGCGATCGCCAATATTCTGGAGAAACAAGGCTATAAGCCTGTCCGCATCAATCACCTCGGGGATTGGGGCACACAGTTCGGCAAACTGATCGTCGCCTACCGTATGTGGGGGGACGAAGAGAAAGTAAAGGCTGAGCCGATCAAGGAACTGCTCAACCTGTACGTGCGCTTTCACGAGGAGGCGGAAAAAGATTCTTCGCTGGAGGACCAGGCACGCGAATGGTTCAAAAAGCTGGAGGACGGCGATGAGGAGGCACAGCATCTCTGGTCATGGTTCCGCGATGAGTCCCTGAAAGAATTCATGAAGATCTACGACCTGATGAACGTCTCCTTTGACTCCACACATGGCGAAGCCTTTTACAACGACAAAATGGACCGTATCGTCCAACTTTTGGAAGAAAAAGGATTGCTCACTGAGTCCGAAGGCGCAATGGTCGTCTCACTGGATGAGTACGATATGCCGCCTAGCTTGATCAAAAAATCGGACGGGGCTACGCTGTACGCGACGCGTGATCTGGCGGCTGCTCTCTACCGTCATGAAACGTACGACTTCGCCAAAGCCGTCTACGTCGTCGGCAATGAACAGCGCCTGCACTTCCAACAGCTCTATAAAGTGTTGGAGAAAATGGGATATTCGTGGTCTGCCGACATGCACCATATTCCATTCGGGATGATGCTTAAGGACGGCAAAAAAATGTCGACCCGTAAAGGAAAGGTCGTCCTGCTGGAAGAAGTGCTGGCACAGGCGATTGCAGACGTCCAGAAAGTGATCGAGGAAAAAAATCCATCACTCGCAAACAAAGAGGAAGTGGCAAAACAAGTCGGCGTCGGCGCTGTCATCTTCCATGACTTGAAAAACTACCGTCTCAACGACATCAACTTCTCCTGGGAAGAAATGCTTACCTTCGAGGGAGAGACCGGACCGTATGTGCAGTATACTCATGCACGCGCCTGCTCCTTGCTGCGCAAAGGGAACTACCAGCCTACCACTTTGGCCGACCTGGTGCCGGGGGCACTGGAAGGCAAGGAAGCCTGGGCAGTCGTCACTCTCTTGAACGCCTTCCCAGAAGTGGTCGAGCGCGCCGGCAATCAGTTTGATCCATCCTTGATCGGCAAATATGTGATCGATCTGGCACAGATTTTCAACAAATTCTATGCCAATGTCCGCATCCTCGCTGAAGAAGAAGCAGTGAAGGCATCCCGCCTGCAGCTTGTAGCTGCCGTGGTTGTCGTTCTCAAAGAAGGACTGCGCCTGTTAGGTCTGGCTGCCCCAGAGGAAATGTAAGCTGTATCAAAAAAGCAAAGCCGCTGCACTCCATCCTTGGAAGCAGCGGCTTTTGCCATGTTACTCATCATTTTGAGGTTTTTTGTTTTTCCCGAACCAGGTTTTGGCGACCAACTCGACGATCTGCTTGGACAAAGAAACCGGAGCTTCCTGCTCCTTGCCGTTCGCATCCACCAGTCTATACAACAGGGCTGTGTCATCAGCCGGATCGGATTTCGTCTGCAGCTGCAAATCCCCTATTCGGCCCGCATCCGTCCACTCTTCGATCATCAGCTGATACTCGCTTGGTGCCAGCTCGATATAATCTTCCTCTGTTACGTCCACGATCGCATATCCATCATGCTCGATTTCGGCATCATATGTATTTCCATTTGCAGATTCATAAAGGGCAAGCTCCTGCGGATCATTGAGATTTTCCTTCAATACTGTGAAGTCTGCAATCGTTACCTTGATTCGTTTTTTCATCTGTTTGCTACCTCCCTATTGAACACACATCTCACACTTTATCACAGGAGACAGCCTCTGCCAATGATCCGGCTAACGCTCACTTCCTCGCGTAGCTCTGCAGACTTTTCTGCCAACGCCGCTTCACGTCCACAATTTCATTCTCATGATTTTTTCCCGGTAGATGGGGAGTTTCCAAAATGAAAGGGACGTCTTGGAACTCTGGAGTCTGAAACAGGTCGGCAAAGCCTTGCTCCGGAATGAATCCTGCTCCGATGTTGGCATGACGGTCTCGAAAGGATTGGTGCGGATACACGGAGTCGTTGAGGTGAACTGCCTTGACATGCTGCAAATAACCCAAAGCTCGCGCATGTGCTGCGACTTCCTCCCAATTCTCTCCCTGCCATAGACCACTTGCGAAAGCATGGCACGTATCAAGGCAAAACCCCACTTTTTGTGGTTCGTCGAGCAGATCTCTGACCTGTGTCAACTCCTCCAGTGCCGTCCCCATCCGACTGCCCTGCCCGGCATTGTTTTCGATCAAAAGCAACGTGCTGCCCTGCCACTGGCTAAGGATCTCGTTAAGCATCCCGATCATTTGCAAATAACCGTACAGAGGGTCCGAAACGGTACCCTTGTACTGCCCAAAATGAACGACAACCCCAATCGATCCACATGCGTGTGCAATTTCGAGATCATTGAGCAATGACTCCATCGTTATGCGATGCAACGCTTGGTCGTCGACGGAAAGCTGTGTCGGATAAGGGGTGTGGGCAATGGAGAGAAGGGAGTGTTCCTGACAAAACTGTTTGCAAGCTTGGGCATCCTGAGCATCAAACGTTTTCACCGCAAGTGAGCGGGGATTCTTAGGAAAATATTGAAAGGACCTAGCCCCTTGCCCAAACGCATTTTTCGCCGCGGCCAGGTAGCCAGCGCGAATACTGACATGACAACCCACCAACATAGCTGAGCCTCCACCGTTTTTTCTATTTTGGGACAGGCATGGGTCCGTTATTCTACCTGTACCACGAAAGGGACGGTGAAAACCTCCCCACGATGCTGAAACTGTCCCCAAATCTTATAGATGCCGGGCTTTGGAAAGGACGTCACAAATTGCGCATCCGGTCCACTCGAAGCCTCATCCAGCGGGTGCACATGCAAATAATGATCGGCATCCCGAGATAATATCACAACATGCCCTGTCGCTCCCAGATAGGGCTCAAGGTCTCTGATTTGTTCTTTCGTACGAGCGTCACGAATGGAAAATGTCAAGGTAGCTTCCTCGTTCACTTTCAACTTGTTTGTCGAAAGGGAGATCTCTTTATCCCCCACTACTTTTTCCTGCACTTGATCAACCTGAACAGATACAGTCTTCCCGGGCGCTCCCTCGACCTTCAACCACTCACCCAGCGTGGTGCTTTCACCACGTACGGGTTTGAAATCTGTAAATACCCTATACTTCCCGCCTGCAGGAAACGTAAGCGGTACACGGAAAATCCCGTTTCCCTCATACGCTGGGTGGAGATGGGAGAAATAAGACAGATCTTTGCTCACGATAATCAGATGCAACAGCTTCTCGTGATTCTGCTCAAAATCCTTGATCGGTTTTCCCGTTTCATCGGTGATATGTACTGCCAGTTCTTCCTTTTCCTTGGCTCTGGGCTCTCCAGAAGAAAACGAAAACATCGCTTGCAACCCATTGGAGTCGTGGTTATCATGTCCGGCATGGCTGTCGAGATGAGCGTCAGCGGTCGCTATTGCTTCCCGATCATCCGAGCTGCCGCATCCCGCCAATAGACACAGGATAAAAAACGCCAAGAGAATTCGTTCTGCCTTCGTCATCGTATGGTACTCTCCAATCATCAAGAAATGTAAATGCTCGCTTTGGGGCACTCTCCATATACCCCCCTGACGTATATGATGTCTCTATTCCCTGAACCTTACTCCTCACTTTGAAAATAAAAAAAGCCACCTGTATGAAACAGACGGCCTGACAGTTTGCAACAGCTATTTCTTTACGATCAAAAGCGGCGTTTGTGCACGATGGATCAGCTTGAAGGTGACACTCCCCATCATGGTTCCCGCTACGCCACCCATTCCGTGATGGCCCAGAACGATGAGATCTGCTCCTTGTTCCTTCGCTGTTTGCTTAATTATCGCAGCAGGATCGCCGATCAATACCTGACTTTCATACGAGACGCCTTTTTCCTGCAACAATTCTTCATAGGGCAGCAAAGTCGATTTTCCCCATTCCTCAAGAGTCGTCACATCCTGCCAGCCTGGTGCGTACGCCCCTGCATAAGAAACGGGAGGCGGCACGACCGTAACGAGCGAATAGGTGACATCCAGGGACTGGCTGAGCGCTGTCGCCTTCTCGATGGCTTCTTTGGCTTGCTCGGAGCCATCTACTGCAATCAGTACCTTGCTCCAAGGAAATTTGTCTGCCTTCGTTTCTTCCGAGATCAGGAAGACAGGTATGTTCACATCATGGAGTGTCGGGTAGCTGACGCTTTGCATCAGGTATCCCACCAATCGCCCGTAACCATGCGTACCCATAATCATCGCGTCAAAGTTGATTTTTGCAAATTCATTGATGATTTGCGGGACATCGCCAAAACGAATTTCCAACGAATAGGGAATCCCTGATTGATCAGCAAGTTCTTTTACTTTCGCCAATTCCTCCTGAGCTTCTTCCAGTTGGAATTCCCTCAGCCGTTGTTGGCCTACGTGGTTAATGACGTTTTTGGACGGATAGAAAGGTATGACATGCAGCAATGTTAGCTCATGCTTGTCTTTTGCATACGCTAGCGCAAAACGGAGAGCTTGCAACGATTGTTCTGTATGATCAACCGGCACTAAAATTCGCGACATACTAACACTCCCTCATTAGCAGGTTTCAATTGGTTATCTGTCCTTATTGTAGAAAAATTGGGATCATTCTTCTATAGGGAACTCCCCTGATCTTCCATCCAAATAACCCTTACTCCATGACCCCTGTGATAAAGATGGTAGGTTCCGAACCCAGATCCATGTCGCGAATATCGTGCTGCTCTGCCATCACATGACTGGCATTCTGCTCTCGGCGAATCACACGGACCACCGGGCGGGAAGGCAAACCGCGATTTTGGTCGATGACGACTCCGATTTCCCCCGTGCTCAATTTCAGTGAGCTTCCCGTCGGATAAAGAGCAATGGAACGCAAGAAGTGAATCACCATTTTCAAATCAAAGCGCTTTTCCGCCAATCCCATGATTCGCTCGCAGGCTTCAAAAGGAGCAAGCGTCTCTTCTTCCTCGGAATAGGGGGAAATCAGATCGTCGTAATAATTGCAGATCGCCACAATTTTGGCGAATTCATGGATTTCATCTCCTGCCAAACCGCGCGGAATCCCGCTCCCATCCACCCATTCCTGATGTTGCAGGGGAATATGCGCCGAGACGATGCTCATCTCATGTTTCTTCCGCAAGACGTTGAACCCAAGCCAGGTGAAATGCTTGTCCAGGTCTTCTTCATCGTGCTGGTCTTCTGTTTTGTCTGACGTTGTGCTGATTTTTCCAATATCGTGCAGCAGAGCGCCGATCGCCAGCTCTTTCAATTGATTCGTATTATATCCCAATCCTACGCCCATCACGGTCGCCATCATACATACATTGAGCGAGTGTATGTACAGAGAGTTGTCTGTTGTCCGGATTTCCCCCAGGTTTAACAGGATACGGCGATTCCGCAACACTTCCTCCACGATATTGCCTATCGATTTTTGAATGCCTCGCACATCCATATGTTTGCCGGATTGAACGCATTGAATCGCAGCCGACAAGTTTCGAATGGCATCTTTTCGCGTGGTTTCCGTCACGACCTCCTCCTCATCGACATCCTCCAGCAGGGGGTCTTTGATGCTGAGCATCGTCACGCCAAAACGACGCAATTTATTGATCATTCCAACTGTCAACTGAACACCGGCATGAAGCAAGGTCAATCCTTCACTCGTATAAATACTGCGGGCCAGCATGTCTCCCGGCTCGACTTGTTCTACAGAGATATATTTCATGGGGTCTTCCTCCTGATTCTTCCTCCCCTGTACATTCCCTATCTTACCACTCTCGAAACTCTTTTGAGCACACCTCCAGAAACATAGACCCTTTGTACTAGGATCGATTCCATCATTCCTTGTCTTTCTTCATGACGCTGTAATCTCCTCGCACCATAGAAACCTGCTTGCCATGCTGCGTCATCTCCAGTTTGTGAAGAATGTCCTCCAGCGCAGCCGTCAAGGTCAGCATCAGCTCTCCCGTATTGACAGGCTTACGATAGTATATACCGATCATCTCATACCCCTTGCGCCGGTATACATCTACATCGGGTTCATCCATGGCTTCACTCAGTTCGGCTAGCAACTCATTCAGCATCCCGCGCGTTTGTTCATACACATCCTGCTGAGGCTTTGGCAGCGCTTCTGTTGTCTTTTTGCCATCCATCTGTACCCCCCTCCTTCTTTCGTTAGAGTGGGACCCATCTGCCATCCTTATGCACCTTTTTTCCTTTGCTCCCTTGTCTTCGTCATCCGAATCCCTGTGTGAGCCTGGAAAAGCACCTGATCATACCGCACATCCGCGCCCAGCTCGGGACGACTGCAATACGTGCCAATAATCGCACCCAAAAACCCCAGCGGAATCGAGATCAACCCGGGATTCGTCATAGAAAAAATCGGTTCGCGCAGAATTAACCCATGCTCTACATTCATGACCATCGGGCCAAGTCCGACTAGGGTAATAGAAGCGAGCAAACCACAAGCCATGCCGGCAATCGCGCCCTGAACCGTAAATCTGCGCCAATATAGGGTAGACAGGATCATTGGCAAATTCGCGGAAGCCGCTACCGCGAAGGTCAGCCCGACCAAGATCGCGACATTCATCTTTTCCGCCCCTATGGCCAGTGTAGTCGAGATCAGCCCAACCACGACGGAGGAGCATTTTGCGACCAATACCTGCTCGCGCTCGGATGCCATTCCCTTGCGTAGCAAATGGCTGTACACATCATGGGCAAAGGCTGACGATGCCGAAAGAACGAGCCCCGTCACGACAGCCAGGATGGTTGCAAAGGCCACAGCGGATATGTAGGCTGTCAAAAACTCCCCTCCCAGCACATCGGCCAGAAGCGTGACGGTGAGATTGCCGCCAAATCCGACATCTTGCAGCACGACATAACCGACGAAGGCACTGGCGCCAAAGCCCAGGAAAATCGTCATCAGATAAAAGGCGCCGATGATCCAAGTCGCGGTGTAGATCGAGTGACGTGTCGAGATGGCATCTTTTACCGTAAACAAACGTGAGACGATGTGCGGCAAACAGGAGGTGCCCATGATTAATGCCAAATGCAAAGAGATGACCTCCGCAGGGTCATTCAGTTGATTGCCGGGCTGCAAGAATTTCTCCAGCAAGGGTGTAGCCGTTTTGACATAGTCAAACATCGTCACAAGACTCCAGTCAAAACGGGACAGTACGATCAGACTGAGGAGGAATGTTCCGGTCAACAGCATGATAGCTTTGATGATCTGAACCCACGAGGTCGCTACCATTCCCCCAAAGCCTACATAGATCGTCATCAACACCCCTACCACCGTGACGGCCCATTCGTACTCGATATGCAGCAGATGGTGGATCAAGGCTCCTGCACCGACGAGCTGCGCCAGCATGTACATGGTACAGATCATCAGGGTGCTGCAGGCAATCATCCCGCGCAGCAGCCTGCTGTCAAATCTCACGGCGATGGCATCTGCCAGTGTATAGCGCCCCAAATTGTGCAAGGGTTCTGCAATCAAGAGCAGCATGATCAAATAAGAGACCAGAAATCCGATCGCGTAAATAAATCCATCAAAGCCGTAGATGGCAATGGTCCCTGCAATTCCTAAGAAGGAAGCGGCGCTCATGTAGTCTCCAGCGATGGCGATACCATTCTGCAGTCCTGTTAGCCGATTACCTGCCGCATAGAACTCTCTGGTATTGCCTGTCCGTTTCGCTGCCGAATACGTGATCGCCAAGGTGCCGATGATCACCGCTAGAAAAAAAATAACGGAGGATAGGGTCAAGTGATCTCCTCGCTTTCGGCGGAGCTTATGATCTTTGCTGCCAACTGGTCAAATTGACGAGCACGCAGCATGTAGATCGAGGAGAGAAGCAACGTCATCAGGCATTGGGCTGCCGCATAAATCCAGGCAAGCGAGATGCTGCCGTACACAGCCTGATTCATCCATTCTGGCTTGATAAAAATCAGAACTGGCAGTGAGAAGTAAAATAACAGAAAAAACAGACACATGGGAATAAGAAAACGTTTCTTTTTTTGAATGAGTGGATTCAAAAGAGCGGTATGGTCGATCATGTTGGACGGGCTTTGGTTCATGGAGACACCTGCCTTGTCTGGATAATTTTATGCTAAGCATATCATGGAAAGCTATCGGTTACATCCGCTTCCTTAACACACTCTGCCTTTTTTGCAGGTGGTTGGCGGGACTGTTGTGGTGGAGAGGAAAAAGGGGAGGACGCTTCAGGTGGGGTGGGATCTTTGCTTTCCTCCCCTTTTTCCTTGACCATCTTTACCACTCCCCCTACATGCTAATAGCGTCACATAATGAAGTACGTGAGAGAAAACAAAAGATGTCTTTGTGAGCCGAAACCTCAGGCTCGCAAAGACATCTAGTAGAGAATCCCATCACTTAAGCTGAGCGTTGATCCGCTTCCTTCATCTGTTTGCGGATACGCTCGGACAGTTCATCAGAACCGTGGATACGTGCCCAGATATTGTTGACATAGACTGGCATTTGGTTTTTATCCGTGATACTGACGATGTAGATCGTCAGGAAGCTGAGCGGAACGACGAAGATCGATGGGAACGCCAGCGCACCAAGTGTTGCGCCAAAGCTGCCCGCTGCAAATACTCCCGTCTCTTTCAGGATGTTCATCAGGATAAAGAAGATGGAGCCGCCTCCGCCGACGATCATGCCTGCGATGGCCCCTTTTCGGGTAGTCTTTTTCCACCAAATGGAACTGAGCAGCATCGGGACGAATGCTCCCCCTGAGACAGCGAATGCCCAAGTAACCATCATGGCGATCAAGGATGGATACGCTGTGTCCAGACCGATGGCCGGAATGCCAAGGCCAATCAGCAAAGAGAACAAGGACATGGCTACAACCGCGATTTTCCCTACCATGACTTTTTTCCACTCAGGAGCGTTCGGATTGACATAGTTCTCATAGATATCATGACCCCAGGAAGCAGCCGAGGCAATCAGTAGCCCACCTACTGTCGAGAACATGGCTGCGAATGCGCCTGCCGCTACGTATCCGAGACCAAATTCACCAAAGAGCAGTTTCCCCAAGACAGGTAGAATCTGGTCGGATTTGAGTAGGACTCCGTCTACGGTTAAGGCTGCCGTGGTAGAATCGGCGCCCGCCAATTCCGGCAGAAAGCGTCTTCCCCCCAGTCCCACCACAGAGCTCATAATGTAGAAGAACGCGACGAAGGCGAGCACCCATAGTGTTGTCAGACGTGCCACTTTTCCAGACGGGTTTGTATAATAGCGATTCATGATATGCGGCAGACCCATGGTCCCCAAGACAAGTGCCAGAACCATCGAGAATTGGTTCAGCCAGTCATAGCGATGACCAGGCTCTTGCATCACCATCGTCCGGTCCGGATGCAGTTTGTTCACCTGTGGCACAACCACGTGTACAATGGCGGTTGGATCACCCTTTTGTACGACTGCATCTACTTCTGTTGCAAACGCTTCAGGCGTCATCATCGCTTTGGCCTTGTCATAGACCCGCTTCCCTTCTTCCCCTTCCATCAGCTTGGCTACCGTAACCGTGGAGGCATTTGTCAATGGCTGGTTTTGGGAAGCGTAATTCCCTATTCCATTGAAGAGTACGAGAGCAAAGACGAGGAACATCGCGGTGAACAAGACCCAGAACTGAATCATCTGGTTCAGCGTAGTTCCCTTCATGCCTCCCAGTGCAACATAGAACATCATGACGACGACGGTGGCGACAACGCCAGTCTGGTAGGGAGTCATGCCGAGGAAGCCGACACCAACCAGTACATCCCAAGTCGTGCCTGCGCCCACCATCTGAGGCGCCAGATAGAAAATACAGATCAACTGCACCATGATCACGCCGATGACGCGGGCTTTATGGCTTTTGCCAAAACGTGCGAACAAAAAGTCTGGTATCGTATACTCACCGAATTTGCGCAGCGGGCTGGCCAGGAAAAGCACCACAGGAACAAAAGCCGCCCCAAATCCGATAGCGTACCACATTCCATCCACGCCGGATGCGTATACGGCACCAGCAACACCGAGAAAAGAAGCTGCTGAAAAATAGTCTCCACAGATGGCAGTCGAGTTGGTCATAAAACCAATTTTACGGCCAGCGAGATAAAAGTTGGCAGTACTGGAGTTAAAATTGCGGGTGTACATGGAAATGCCGATCGTCACGACGACAAGCAGAATTACCATCAGGATCGCCCATAAATTGAGCATAGACATTCCTCCTTCAAAATGGATCAGAACCTACATCTTGTTTAGCTCATCTTCTAAGCGGTTGGCCCGTTTGACAAAGATAAAGGCCAGCACCCAGTAGAAGATGTGGAATAACAATAGCGTCGTCCAGAAGTTCAGCGTGAGGCCAAAAATCAGAGGTGTTCCGTACCACCATTCAGAGGTTCCACTCAGAAATGGGATGATCAAGGTGATGAGGAAAAAATAAAAACCGAATGAAAAGCTGAGTCTGCGCTGAGAATGGAAGGAAGCATTTACCTTTTCCAATTCCTCCGCTGTTACAAATTGTGTCGTCAACGAGATGTCTTGTCTGTCCGAGCTTTCCTTGTGCAATTTCTGGCTGACAAGATCCATTTGAGACATACACAAACCTCCTTCAATGTAGATCAGAATTGAAAGCGCTTACGCTATTATAGGAGATTTCGCAAAATTCGGATGATTTTTTGCGCAACATGTCGACTTGCCTGCGTAACATGCAAAAAATCCCATCTAATCAGATGGGAGTGTCGAACTATCCTTCCAGTTTTTTCAGTAGGTCTTTGACAGCCGAGCGTGAGACCGGAATTCGGAATTGCTCTTCGTTTTTCAGGATGAGATTGTATGCGCCGTTAAACCACGGCTCCAGCTCTGACACGTACTGCAGGTTCACCAAATAGCTTTTGTGTGTACGATAAAAATCGTACATCGCAAGCTTCTCTTCCAATTGCACCAGCGTCATTCGTGCTGTGTAAACCTGCTTCTGGGTATGGATCCGAACATTCCGCTCATCTCTGGCGGCGTATACGATCGTAGCCGGATCAATGACCACAAGTCGGTTATTTTCTTCGACCAGCAGCTTGGCCCCGTATTTGAGTGGTAGGGTATGCTCGTTCTTGTTTTTTTCAAGTCGCTCCCGTACACGCTGCATGGTGTCCCGCAAACGCGTCGGATCTGTCGGCTTCAGTAAATAGTCTACAGCATGCAGCTTGAAGGCATCTACTGCGTATTCCTCGTACGCCGTCGAGAAGACGATCAGGGGCTGCTCTTTGCGCGCCGCAAGCATGCGTGCTGCCTGCCCCCCTTCCATTTCCGGCATCTTGATGTCGAGGAACACGACATCCGGCTTGTGCTCCTCAACCATCTCCAACAATTCTCTACCGTTGGTCGCAAATGGCAGCAGCTCGACATCTCCTTCCTGCTGCAGCAAGTAGTATAGTTCTTCCCGCGCGAGTCGCTCATCTTCCGCAATCATGACTCGAATCGGCATCAAGCACTCTCCTCTCCAGGCAATGGTAGGCTGAAAGTAACGACACATCCCCCTCCCGCTTTGTTGTAATAGAGCAGTTCGGCATCAGGACCACGCAAGCTCACGAGTCTTTGATTGACATTATGGACACCAATTCCGTTCCCATCCTTGCTGTCTGTAGGTACCTTGCCCAGGTTCGCCAGCTTCTCGACCGGAATACCCGCACCGTTGTCCTCGATGCTGATGACAACCTGCCTTGGCTGCTTTTTTACCTGCAACAGAATCTCCCCACCCACCGGCATGTCGCGCAAGCCATGATGGATGCAATTTTCAATCAGGGGTTGCAATGTGCCCGGCGGAATCAAGACTTCCTCTACCCCTTCGTCCACTCGGCAGCGTACGGCGAACTGTTCAGAAAAACGGATTTTTATAATTTCCAGATACGCATATAAATGGTCCAGTTCTTGCCTGACCGAGATGAGAGGGCTTGAGGTCAGCTTGAGATTTAGACGCATGAAAGTCCCGAGCTGGATGGTCATGTGTCTCGCGAGCTGAGGATCGATCCGAGTCAGTGTCACGATCGAATTCAGCGTATTAAAGAGAAAATGAGGGTGAATCTGTGCCTGCAGCATGCGCAGCTCCGCATCCTTCATGAGGCTTTTCATTTTTTCTGTCAATGCCAGCGTCAACTGATTGGACAACAAATTGCTCAAGCCCTTCGCCAGGGCCTCCTGCACCTTTCCGATCTGCTGCGGCCTGCGAAAGTACAGCTTGATCAGCCCCACCACACTGCCCCCTTCCCGGATCGGAACGAGGATGGCCGCTTGCAGGGGACAATTGTTTTTCGTGCAGGACAACACTTCCCGATTCAAACCTTTTTGAATGACCCCAGTGTATAGCACCCGGCGATTCAATTCGCCACGAATCGCTTCTCCCGCCAGATGATGGTCGCCACCTGCGCCGACATGTGCCAGAATTTGCTCCCTGTTCGTGACGGCTACCGCGGCTGCATTCACCTCGTGCTGCAGTAGTAAAGCGGCTGCATGCGCTGTCTGCGGGGTCAGCCCCATTTTTAGATGCGGCAATATGCGTTCTGCAATCGTAAAGGCCCGTTCCGCTTCCAATGCCGCTTTGCGATCCTCTTCCTTCAGGGCGATCTGGATCATCGTGGTGAAGACAGCAATGGAGATGCTGTTCGTCAAGACCATGGGAATTCCGACGACGTTGACGACCGTTTTCACCAATTCGGGAGGTCCGGCCAAAATGAGCATGAGCGACATCTGGATCACGGGTGCGAACATGCCGATGAACAAGGCCTTCGACGGCGAAATAACTCGCTCCTGTGAGAAAAAACGGGCGACATATCCGGCTAGTAAACCCGTAATCGGAATGGACAACCCGATAGGCAGCGCTGCAAATCCTCCCAGCCCGTAGACATGTACCCCTGCGATCAGTCCTGCACCCATTCCGACCAAAGGACCGCCTAGCAGACCCCCGATCACTACACCGACGAGCGTGGAGTTGGCAATCATCTCCTGGTCGGCAAGCGAAAAGATCCAGAATGCTGGCATATACGACTCTTCATTGACGACGATACCGGCATAAGTACCCGCAACCCCGAACAAACCGAACATGAGCGAGTAAAGTATCGAAGTGCCCATATGCATTTCCCGTTCCAACACCTGGCGAAATAGCGGGATTCGCGTAAGGAGAAAGGCAAAAGTAAGCAAAATCCCCATTCGTTCGATGAGCATAATGGTTAAATTGTCCACTTGAACCTCCCATTTCCAATCCAACTGTCTACTATTTCCCTCTTTTTTGCAATTTCCCTTCTGGACAGACAAATCGCATGGGCATCCTGCATAGGCTAGGTTTGCAATTCCTGCAGGGAAAGGATGATAACAATGTGTGGAATTACCGGATGGTTGGATTGGGAAAAAGACCTTTCCCAGGAGCAGCCTGTTTTGCAGAAAATGACCACTTGCTTGACTTCGCGCGGACCTGATGCGGAAGGCTTTTGGATTCATACTCACGTCGCGCTCGGACATCGGAGACTCGTCGTCGTCGATCCGGCCGGTGGACAACAGCCGATGACATCCTTTCATCGGGAACAGGCATGCACGATGGTGTACAACGGGGAATTGTACAATACGGAGGATTTGAGGCAGGAGTTGCTCGCTTCTGGACACACTTTTCGCTCTCATTCAGATACAGAAGTGCTGCTGCACGCCTATCTGGAGTGGGGGACGGATTGTCTACAGCGGTTAAATGGTATTTTTGCCTTTGCAATCTGGGATGAAAGCAACCAGTGCTTATTCCTGGCTCGCGATCGCATGGGGGTCAAACCGCTTTTCTATGCTCAAAGAGGCAGTTCCTTCCTGTTTGCCTCCGAATTGAAGTCATTACTCGCTCATCCCGAAGTGAAACCAGTCCTTTCTCGGGAAGGCCTCGCTGAAGTTTTTGCCCTTTGCCCCTCTCGAACGCCAGGACACGGCGTTTTCCATAATGTCCACGAGGTGCGCCCCGGCTGGTCTCTGATCGTGACCCGCAATCGCATCCGCCATCAACAATATTGGCAATTGGAGAGCCGCCCACACACTGATGATGTCGAACAAACCATTCGACGAGTCCGCGAGCTAGTTACAGATGCGATCCACCGACAATTGGTGGCAGATGTTCCCGTGTCGACCTTGTTGTCAGGCGGTCTCGACTCCAGCGTCATCACCGCTATAGCCGCATCCAGCTTCAAAGAGCAGCGTCGGGGGAAGTTGTTCACTTATTCGATCGATTATGTAGATAATGCCCGACACTTCGAATCCAATTCGTTTCAGCCCGACGAGGACGCGCCATACGTGCAAAAGGTGTCCGATTTTTTGGGTACGCAACACCGCACCATTACCTTCGATACCGAAGATCTGATCGATTCCTTACGCACGGCCACCCTCGCACGGGATTTGCCTGGCATGGCGGACATCGATGCATCCTTGTATCTCTTTTGCCGGGAGCTTAAAAAGGAGACAACCGTCGTACTCTCTGGGGAATGCGCCGATGAAGTGTTTGGCGGCTATCCCTGGTTCCATCGCGAGGAACTACTGCAAGCGGGAACCTTTCCTTGGGCCCGGGCCACGAAGGAACGAGCTTCTTGGCTCTCGGCCGAGTTGCGGGATTGGGTGAAGCCGGAGGAGTACGTAGCGAGACGTTACCAGGAGACGTTGGAGGAGGTCCCTGTCCTGCCGGGAGAGGAACCATTAGAAGCACGTCGCAGGGAGATGTTCTACCTCAATCTCACCTGGTTTATGAATACCCTGTTGGACCGCAAAGATCGGATGAGCATGGCAGCCAGTCTGGAAGCGCGCGTCCCTTTTTGTGATCATCGGATCGTAGAGTATGTCTGGAACATCCCCTGGGAGTTGAAAATGTACGGCAAACGGGAAAAGGGCATTCTGCGAAAAGCGATGGAGGGCTACCTGCCGGATGAAGTGCTGTATCGAAAGAAAAGCCCGTATCCCAAAACGCATAACCCCGCGTATACCGAAGCAGTCCGTTCCTGGCTGCTGGAGGTTCTCGATGATCCGTCCTCCCCCCTGCTCCCCTTAATCGATGTCCCTGCCATTCGCCAAATCGCGGCGATGGACGCCAAAGCTTCCGGCATTCCCTTTTTCGGCCAGTTGATGAGCACGCCACAATTGTTCGCATTCCTGGCTCAATTGGATTTCTGGCTCCGGGAGTATCACGTCACCATCCAGCATTGAGCTTGGACTAAAGAAGGACAGAAAAACTCCTCTCCCCGTACTTTACGGGAGTTTGATGAGATTTTTTCTGCCCTTCTGATTTGTCTTTTGTTGGTTTCGCGAATGTGCAAATGCTAGTACACCCTTTTGTTACCCCATTTTTCTCCAGTTTCCTCCCAGGGATAATTGATGGATGAAGGCTTGCGAATCAGGAGTCGCACGAGGAGATAAACGGCGTAGTAAAGAAGGGCGGGAGCAGCCCCCAACCCCATCCATACCTCAATCTTGGTCAAGCTGAATAAAAGCTGGGCCAAAAGCATGCCAGCCAATGCATAACCGATGATGTGGACTAGGTAAAAGAGGATCGTAGGGCAGCGGAAGAAACGCTTTGTGATGGTGTCAATCAAGATCGAGCAAGGTATACCCCCAAGCAAATAAACAGGCGTTGCATAAATGAGATAGATCATGACAAGGGAAGAAAACGAAAAATAATACGCGTTCGGATGACGCTCAGCGACTGGTGTATATTGAAACAATGCCAGGATGATGCAGAAAATTAAGGATGAAAGAAGGGCGGACAACAGTCTTCTCAACATGTTATTCCTCCTGTTTACTGCGTGCTTTGCGACGAGATTCTGCTTTCTTCTACCTTACGCGATACCAGCATTTTTCGCCAGTCGCAAAAAAGGTAGAACACGACGTCTAAATAAGATGGCCGTCTCCTATTTCGGAAACGGCCATTTACCTTACCTTCTTTTGTTATCGTTTCAAAACCACGATGGCGTAGACAAGACCATCAGACTTGGTCCAGATGTCGATTTTATCGGTCTTTTTCAAGTCGTCTACACCCAAGTCAGATCCGTTGTAATACTTCACTTTCACGTCCTCTGCCAGCTTCAGGCTGGTGGAGACATCCTCGAAATAGACGTACTTGTCACCATTGACACGGGACTCGATGCCTATGAATTTTACCTTCTCTTCAGCTTTTTTCCCTTGCGCGGAGGCTGCTGTCACTTCCTGGTCGCGGTTCAGCGTCAATGTCGCATAGGAGAACTGATCCAGATCTGCGACCGCATCCTCATCGCTCACGGTGTATTTTTTGCCGTCCAGGACAATCTTCGCCGAAGTGATTTCGCCATTGTCACGGCGAATCTCTACTTCTTCTACAAGGCCGCTAATCGTTTTCAGGGCACCGGAAATCGCTTTAACCTTGCCGTCGCTATCGAGCGTCAATGTGTATTCCTTGTCATTGGTCGCAGCGTTGTTGTCGATGCTAACACCTGAGACCAATTCGTACACTTTGCCGTTTACCGTGATTTTATTCCCGGATTTTTTGGTCACATAGCCTTTGACTTTTTGGCTCTCCACTTCCAGCTCTACGATATCGTTCGTTCCCAGATTGTATTTCCAAGCGACGATCCGATAGTCATCGAGCTGATCGTCCTTAATCGTGGTGGCTGATACTCGTTTGCCGTCGATTGTCAGCTTCGCAGTAGCCAAGAGGTTGTAGTTCTTTTTGTCGACCTTGATCGTAGCCAGCTTCACTGGCGGTCCAGCCTGGTAAGCGGTGGTTCCAGCAATCACTTTGTTGCTAGCCACTTTTGTTCCCTGCTCGACTTTCTTCAGTTGACCTTCTTCGTCGAATGTCAGGATGGCAATTTTGCCGTCGAACAATTCGTCGAGATCGTCTACTACCTCATCGTTTACAACCAGCTTGGTATTCCTTGTTATCTCGTACTCTGCGTTTCCAATCACAATGAGATTATCATCTGTATCGACCTTGATTGTCTCCGTTGCGCTCAATTTGGTATAGACGACAGCACTTACTTTGCCGTCTACATCGAGAGTCAGCTCTACCAGATCGCCTTTTTCCATATCGGTAAAGGAAGCAGTGACCTCCTTGGCTTGAGGATGTGCTTTCCCTTTCACAGTCGCTCCGCTAGCGAGGACGTATGTCTCAGAACCGACCTTCAGTTCTTTTTTGGCATTCGTCCCGCTGACAGCCGAGATTTTATCGATTACGCCTGTCGTGGTGTTTTTGGAGAAGGTGATCGATTCGACTCTTCCGTCATCACCCAGCACTGCGACGAATTTTTGTCCAATTTGAGAGCTTGCGACTTTTACGCCATTTACGACTTCCAACACGACCTCTTTGCCATTGACGATCGCCTTGAACTGTTTTTCATCCCCGACCTTCGAGCTGAAATTCAGTCCTGTTTTGATGACCCCTTCGACGATTTGGGAGTCCGCAGTCGAAACGATCAGAAAATCAATATTGCCTTTTTTCAGCAGATATTGAACCTGTGCACCCACGACGATATTGCCGTATACTTGGGCCTTATCGTCAATGGTGATTTCATCCTTCTGACCTGTGAGCTTCAGCTTTTTGGTCGTCTTGTTGTACGAGGAGACGATGCCTTTCACTACTGGAAGCTTTTGGCTGGTACCGTCTGCTTTACCGTTGCGGTCGTAGTAGGCGCCATTGGCATATACAGGCGTCTCCATGAATCTGCTTGTATATTTGGCTACCGTGTCACGCTGGGCGGCTGCGGTCGGTGTTTCTGCCGATTCGTAGATCCCTGTCTTATTGGCTTCCAGAAGGTACGGATAGTACCATTCACCCACGGTCGGAGTGTTTACGTTGATTTTAAGTCCTTGCACTAATACGGTCAGTGCCTCAGCAATTTTTACGTTGTTGTTTGGCTTGAAGGTGCCGTCCGGGTAGCCCTTGATGATGCCTTGGGAGACAGCCAGATTAATGTATCCCGTAGCCCAGTGGTTCGCCGGCAAATCTTTGAAAACCGTCGTGCCTTGCAACGATTTGGCCTGTTCATCGGTATATCCCATGGCCAGTACAGCAATTTTTGCAAATTCGGCACGCGTCACATCGTTTTTCGGACGGAAGGTTCCGTCCGTGTAACCTTTCAGAACACCGGCGTAATTCAGTTTGAGAATCGAATCTCTATTGGCGTTTTGTGCAATATCAGATAGTGGCAGCGACGTAGCCGCAAATCCCATGTTGGGCCATGCCAGCATCCCCATCAGGACAGCAGCGGCCATCCCCGTCTTACAGGTTTTCGCGGATAGCATTTTCCATGTTTTCACAATAATCCCTCCGAATAATCGATGGATAAAGAGCGTAAACTCTCCATTTGGTTAAGCGCTCTATTTGACGTCGCCTTCTTACAAAAGGTTGCATGAAAAATTGTGGAAAATATTTCTTTGGATGCATATGAGAGGATTTCATCATCTATGTACGTAAAAAAACGAAAAAAACCGCCTGATCATCAGACGGTTTTTGCGTTCATATCCAGCAGGAAATGCTGTAAGCCAGGTTCTGTCTCTCCCGTGCTGCAAGCGGGACAAATCCCTCGCACAAAGAGCGGTAGTCATCTATCTATGACGCCATCAGACGCCATCCGCCCCTCCGTTTGGTTCCTTTGGGACGGTTCCCCTACCAAATTTGGGTTTCTCGCTCGCAGGGTTTACCGCGTTCCATCTTTCCTGTCGCCAGGAAAGCTACGTTTCTGTGGCACTTTCAGCGTACTCGGGCCTCAGAGAGAGCCCTTTCCACGCCGTCAGCGAAGCGCGAGCCTCACTGCCCTGGTTTGCACCAGGTACGAACACTCCAAGCATCTCAGCCTGGGCGAGCCTGGACTTTCCTCTACCGCCTACCGGAAAACCGATCGCGGCAGCGACTACCCACAATTCCTGCACTCTCGAATCAGTATTCCCACTCTAACACACACCCAGTTTGCAGGTCAATAAGAGACTCTTGGCTGCACTACCAAATTGTTCCCCCCTGTCTGCTGTAGTACAATAGAAACGGGCAATGAGGAGGGATTTGCTTTTGATCATCACACCCTATGCGGCTGCTCGCCTCTCCTGGATGATCGCTGAAGAACCGGATGCAGAGAATCTCGGAATCAGACTCATTATGACCACGACGGGATGCGGCAGCTATACGTACAGCATCGCCATCACGGAAAAGGACAAGAGCGACCAGGAGCTGGAAGTGAGCGGCATTCGCCTGTTTTATAAAAACACAGAAGAAGACCAGATTGCGGGAATACTGATTGACTGCGACGCAGCGACCAACCGTTTTTCTATCAGACACAACAGGCCACAGCAATCAGATTGTCCGCACATCAACTGACCAGGAGGCAACCATGCTACTTCTACCCTTTGAAAATGTTGAACCTCGTATCCATTCATCTGTTTTTCTCGCCAAAGGCGTCGTCGTCTCAGGTGACGTAGAAATCGGTGAAGATTCCTCGATCTGGTATAATTGCGTCATTCGCGGCGACATTGCACCAACCGTCATCGGCCGCCGTGTCAGCGTACAAGACAACAGCACCTTGCATCAAAGTCCAAACAATCCCCTCATCTTGGAGGATGAAGTCACCGTCGGCCACAACGCGGTCCTACATAGCTGCATCGTGCGCAGCGGCGCCTTGATCGGCATGGGAGCAATCGTCCTCGACAGAGCCGAGATCGGTGAGGATGCCATGGTCGCTGCAGGTGCACTCGTACCCCCGGGTATGAAAGTTCCGCCGCGCACGCTCGTCGTCGGATCGCCTGCCAAGGTAAAACGGGAGCTGACCGAAGAGGATTTCAAGGAATTGCGCCGTATTCGCCAATCCTATGTAGACAAGGGAAAAACCTACCGCAAGCTGGAAGAAAATCCGCTCGTCCGCAAATAATATTAGGCCAGATGACGAAAGAAAGCCGTTCTGCTCACGAATGCAGACGGCTTCTTCGTTTTCTCATCGGTCACATAGGTCTATGCTGCTTCTTTTGCTGTCGTATCGCGAATATGTTCAAACAAAAGATAGGAGCGAATCGCCGTTTCCAGATGCAGCCGGTCCGGTTCTTTAGTCGTAAAATGCTTTTGGGAAAAGGCGGAAAGCCGGTAAACAAAACGGAACGGCTTTCGCAGATAACGATCCCCGAACATTCCGATCAGCAGCAGCAGTCCTCCGCTTACAACGCTCCATTCTAGCGGGAGAAAAGGGATGGCTAGCAAAAACCCGGTAAAATACCAGATGACCAAGTTCGTGGAGCAGCCGTCATTTACGATATTGGCCCGCGCAATCTCGCCAATCGCCTCCATGGACTTCCTTCCCTGATAGCTGAACACCTTATGCTCCGCGCCATGAAATTTTTTCAGTCTGCGTGGAAAAACGAAGTGAAAGCCAGCGAGATAGATGGCAATCCAAGTAGGGTCTATGATCTCCCAAGCCGGCTCGATAAAGGCGGCTACCGCATAACAGGCAAGGATCAGATGAAAAACCTGGTAATACCAAGGGAAAGAGAAGAAGATCCGGTACCACAGCTTGCCAATGGTTCGAAGTGTCATTTTTTCCGCCCACAGGTGGATCACGCCGTCCTTTACTTCGGCACAAGCGAGAACGTGACGATCATGAAAAAGTACACCGCGGCCAAATGATATTCCCATAATCATGATGAGCTATTCTCCTCCCGTCCCCAAGTCGTTATAATAGGTGAGTATGTTTACATAAACGAAGGAGGTTCACCCCTGTGATTCGCATGGTACCAGATACACCTTTGACGCCCGCCCAAGATCCGTGGGAGCCGTTGCATGCAGCAACTCCCCCGGCTTATCACTTGACGAGCGTCGAATTTACCGTCACCAATCTATGTAATCTTCGCTGCGAGCATTGTGCAGTCGGAGATACGCTTCGATACAAAGATGACGCCTTTTTGCCCATCGACTTGATCCTGCGCCGTCTGGATGAGGCCAAAGACCTGCGTACTCTCAGTATAACAGGCGGCGAGCCGATGTACAGCGAACGGACCGTCAAGGAAGTCATCCTGCCACTTTTACAATACGCTGCAGACCGGGGCTTGCGCACACAGATCAATTCCAATTTGACGATGCCATTTTCCCGTTACGAGCTGATTCTCCCTTACATAGATGTCATGCATATTTCCTGGAACTGGACGACCCCCGAGGAGTTCCATTCTATTGTTTACGCAAAAGCACCGCAGGCGGTTTCAGGAAAACAGGCCGAAAACCTGTTTTCGCAGATCATGGATAATGCGCGGAAGCTGGCTAACGCAGGGGTTTTCGTTTCCGCGGAAACCATGCTAAACCACCGCACTGCACCGAAGCTGGACATTCTCCACCGTCAGATTCAGGAGATGGGCAGCAAGCGCCATGAAATTCACCCGATGTACGCAAGCGACTTTGCTCGTGATCTTTCGGTTCTCTCCCTAGATGAGCTGCGTGCCGGGATTCACCATCTGCTGGATATACGCAACGAAGAGCTGTGGATGCTGTTCGGAACGCTCCCCTTTTTCGCATGCAGTTCGTTGGAGGCTGACAGAGAGTTGGTTCATCGCTTGCGCCGCAGCAAAAATGTGACGGTTCGCAATGATCCCGATGGTCGCAATCGACTGAATGTGAATAGTTTCACAGGTGATGTGATCGTGACTGATTTTGGCGATGTCGAGCCGTTGGGCAACATCCAGCATGAATCCTTGCAGCCGATGTTCGATCGCTGGCAGGCCCATGCGCTGAATCAAACAATCAATTGCTTCTGCCCAAGTGTTGGCTGTGCAGGCCCCAATCTCCTCGTCGCCAATACTTACTATCATGGGACGGACTTCACCAAACGCAAAGCAATCCTCTAAATCGGGCAGACTATGCCTAGAGGTGAGGTGCTTTGAGCAGACGCAAAAGACCGCTTGTCCCCCAAGCACGTGCTGGATTGGATGCCTTGAAGGCACGTGTCGCAGATGTGCGCGATCCCAATCAGGCAAAATTCGAGGTCGCCGAAGAGCTAAACGTTCCATTGCAGAATGGATATAATGGCCAGCTCAGCTCCCATAACGCGGGTCGCATCGGCGGACAACTTGGCGGAAAAATGGTCAAGGAAATGGTTCGCATGGCACTCGAAGCCAGAAGTCAAAATACACGTACGTAATCTCCTTGACTTTATTGAAATAACGGAAAGCACCCCAGTTTAAAACATGGGGTGCTTTCTATGCATAATTAACGCATACGATCTAATTTTTTCGCTCTTGCCTTACGGGGTCCAAGCAAGGTACGACTGATATTGTTTACCTTATCAAAAGAATCCATTACCGTATCCACAACTTCTACAAGCTCGCGTATCTGCACGACCTTGCCATAAACACCCAAAAAATGATGCCGCACATTTTTTCCATTCAGCCCGAACAAGTTCGCACCTCCTCCATCTTCTCCTGTTACCACCTTATGCGGATCGGGCAGAAGTGGAAATGAAGAAGCGACTTGTCAGACGCCCATTTTTTTGTATTAGAGTGTATACAGGCTTGGACGTCGGTCGGCATAGACCAACATGCGGCTTCGGACTTCATCGACCAGTGACAAATCCAGCTCGGCTCTGACGATCTCTTCCTGCTGCATGCCCTCCGCAACGATTTCGCCCCAGGGGTTGACGACCAGGGAATGACCGCAGAACATATTGCCGCCGCCTTCCCCTACACGGTTGCAAGCAACGACGTATATCTGGTTTTCGATAGCCCGTGCGATCAAAAGCTGCCGCCAATGGTCTAGTCTGGGATGAGGCCATTCGGCTGTCACGAATAGGACCTTTGCTCCCCGTAGGGCGTGCAAGCGAATCCATTCGGGAAAGCGAATATCGTAGCAGATCAAGGCAGCGACGCATTGTTCATCCAGGTGGAAAATTCCCGGCTGATCCCCGGCTGTCATGAATTGGTCTTCTTCCATCAAACGGATCAGGTGAGCTTTGGAGTAGGTTCCGGCCAGATTCCCATGCCGATCATATGTATAAGTCGTATTGTAGAAATGTCCCGCCCGTTTTTCTGCGATCGAACCGCCGATGACGTGACAAGCAAGCTTTTGCGCCACTTCCTGCAACAAGCCATGAGCCCGCTCACCTTCCGGATCAGCGATCTCTCCCAGCCGTCTCAGGTCATACCCGGTATCCCATAATTCAGGCAAAATGACAGCATCCACACTCTCGCCCCGTGCCAACTGATCGACGAGGCGTCTTACCGTTTCTACATTTTTCTGCGGCTGACCAAAAGCGATGTCCATCTGGAGCATCGCCACCTTCCACTTCATAACGCTCCCCCCTGATCTCTATTTCTTCCATCGTAGCCTTCCCCCGAATAGAGATCAAGTGAAAAATAGATAGAATTGTATGAAAAATGAAAACACCCAAAGACATCTTGTCTTCAGGTATTTTGGCAGATGAACGCTATTCATCAGGTGCGGGGTGTGATGGTCGGACGAGGGCGAGGCGTTGTTGTGGGGGTGGGAAGGCTACGCTCCAGGCGTGTAACCCTTGCTTCCAGACGAGCGACACGTGTCGTCAGATCGTCTACCCGGTCTTCTATTTTTGTAAAATCAGAACGCAGCGCGTCCACACGATCTTCCACTCTTCTCAAACGACGTTCGACATCACTTGCGGGAGATTCAGGTGTGGTCACAGGGATGTAGATATTCTGCCCCACGTAAATATAGTACGGATAGGCAATGTTGTTGACGCGTATCAACTCTTGTACAGGTACACCAAAACGTGAAGCGATACTGTTCAACGTATCACCGGAACGGACAATATAGTTCACGATAGCCCCTCCTCCAGGTTTATCTTTCGCTATTAACCTATGCCCGCCCGCCCGACCAGGAAATAAGCCAATACCCATTTTTTCATAAATGGTCATTTGCCTATGATATTCGCCGTTGCAGGCTACACCTGAACCAGGCGAAAAAAAAACACTCTGGGACCCATTGGGGTTATGCCAGAGTGTTTGCATGATTCTTATTTGAATACCGGTGCAGCGAATTCTGCCAATTTCTCCAAAGAGGATTTCTCCACGTCAGCATGCAAACTGTTGCCGTGTGCATCCATGGTGACGATTGCAGCAAAGCCTTTTACGCGCAAATGCCACATCGCTTCCGGAACACCGAATTCCAGGAAATCTACACCTTCTACCTTTTCCAGACATTCAGCATAGTACTGAGCTGCCCCGCCGATTGCGTTGAGGTAGACGGCACCATGTTCTTCCAGTGCTTTCAGCGTTTTTGGTCCCATTCCGCCTTTTCCGATTACTGCGCGGATACCGAACTTCTTGATGATTTCGCCTTGGTAAGGCTCTTCCCGGATGGATGTGGTAGGACCTGCTGCCTTCACATGCCACTCACCCGCATCATCCTTGAGCATAACAGGACCGCAGTGGTAGATGATACCGCCGTTCAGGTCCACCGGGCAATCATTCTCCATCAGATAGCTATGCAGAGCGTCACGTCCAGTGTGCATTTCACCGTTGATAATGACGACGTCGCCTACCTTCAGGCTGCGAATTTGCTCCTCTGTGATCGGCGCTTGCAGGACAACCTCCCGACGCTCAGGCTGATTTGCCTCGCTTGCTGCCGCAGCAGGAGTCAGATCCATTGCGACTTGTTCATCTTTATACAGGTAGCGGATAATTTCGCCAGTCTGCGCGTTGAGGCGAACACCTTGACGGCGGAATGCCCAGCAGTTATACGCTACGGAGACGAAGAAGCTCGCTGGCAGACGGTTTTCTACGCCGATTTTGCAACCGAGCAAAGTCGCGTTTCCACCGAAGCCCATTGTTCCGATTCCCAATTGATTAGCTGTTTCCATGATGTAATCTTCCAATTTCGCGAGGTCGGGATTGGAGTTTACATCATCGACGCGGCGGAACAGTTGATGCTTGGCCAAAGCGTAGCCGGAAGTACGATCGCCGCCAACTCCTACGCCGATAAAGCCCGCGCTACAGCCTTGTCCTTGCGCCTGATAGACAGCATGCAGGATGCACTTGCGGATGCCATCCAGATTGCGTCCCACTTTTCCCAAGCCTTCCAGCTCACAGGGCAGCGAGTATTGAATGTTTTTGTTTTCACAGCCGCCGCCTTTGAGAATCAGCTTGATCTCGATCTCCTCTTCTTCCCATTGCTCAAAGTGGATGACGGGTGTACCCGGACCCAGGTTGTCCCCTGTGTTGTGTCCAGTCAGGGAATCAACGGAGTTGGAACGCAGCTTCCCTGTTGTCGTAGCTTCAGCGATCATTTCCTTAATAGCTTGTTTGATGATGAGTTGGTTTACGCCTACTGGTGTTTTCACTTCAAACGTCGGCATACCTGTATCCTGGCAGATTGGCGATACTTTCTCTTCTGCCATTACGATATTTTGTGCGATCGTGGAGAGAGAAAGGGCAGCGCGCGTACCCAAATCTTCATTCACTTTTGCTGCATTGACGGCACGACGCACGTCAGGCGGCAAATTCGTGGAGGTATCAGTGATCAGCTCCAGGATGCTCTGTTTCAAGTTTTCCATCTATGACGCCCCTTTTGACGAAGTGGTGTGATTGGTATACAGAAACCGCCTATATTATAGCACATGGAATCTTTTGTGTCCGTAGATAATGGTCACCCAAGTGTGAAACATTTGAGCGGGGCTACCGTCTTACCAGATAAGTAACAGGCAAATCTTAACAGATAAGAAAAAGGGGGATCATCATGAAGAAACGTTGGGCCTGGATCATCGCTTCAGCCTTTGTCCTGACGACAACAGTCTTCGCGATAGCCGGGAGCGCAGGCAGCGAAGTCGAGGCAGCCTATATCGAAAAGGATGGACTGCCAGTCGTCGGTTCCTATGAAAACTTGAAAAAGCTGTTGGAAAAAGAACTCCAGCAGCAAAGAACCATGTTCAAAACCTCCGTCGCCATGGAAGCAGCGCCGGTAGCCGCTCAAGCTGCCAATGATGCTGGAGCTTCCGTAGCCGAATACTCGACGACCAATGTGCAGGTCCAAGGTGTGGACGAAGCTGATGTGGTCAAGACCGACGGAAAGTACATCTATCAAGCCACCTCGAACGAGATCCGGATTGTGCAAGCTGATGCAACCGGCAAGATGCAGTTGTCCAGTCGCTTGAGCTATTCGGACGGTACGTTCGAGCCGCTGGAGCTGTACGTGGATGAAAATAAGCTGGTCGTGATCGGACAATCCTACGAAACGATAACCATTCAGGACCAGCCTTCCTCTGCTACAAAGAAGAAAATCGCCCCTGGGTATCGCGATCAGCAAATGGTCAAGGCCCGGATCTACGACATCACAGATAGACAAAAGCCGAAAATGACTCGGGAGCTTGATTTGGAAGGCAGATATTTGTCATCGCGCAAAATTGGAAGCAATCTGTATCTTGTCGCCAATCAACACATCAACACGTACCAAATTATGGAAAACCAAGGCGAACCCGCTCCGTTGTACCGAGATCAATCGCCTGAGAATCAAGCTGACTACCAGAAGCTACCCTACGGCGACATTCATTACTTCCCGGAGAGCCTTACACCCAATTACCTGATGGTCGCAGGGGTTGATTTGGATCAGCCCGCCAAAAAGATGACTGTGAACTCCTATCTGGGAGGCGGGGAAAATATGTACGCCTCTTTGGAAAATCTCTATGTCGCCGTATCCGAGTACAAAAATGAAATGCCAAAACCAAGCGTGTCGTCCACACAGTCCAACTTTGCCCCCATCAACGAAAGCGTAAACACGACTTTGTACCGCTTCGCCCTGAAAGACGGAGCGCTGAAATTTTCAGGAAAAGGGACTGTACCTGGCAATGTCTTGAACCAATTTTCCATCGACGAACACGACGGTTATTTGCGCATCGCAACGACGAGCGGCAGTATCTGGCGTACGGATGAAGGCACCTCCAAAAACAATTTGTACATCCTCGACAAGAACCTGGAGATCTACGGAAAATTGGAAGGAATCGCTCCAGGAGAAAAAATCTACTCGGCCCGCTTCATCGGCGACCGCGCTTATATGGTAACCTTCAAGACGGTCGATCCCTTATTTGTCATTGATGTCAAAAAACCGGATGAACCACGCGTTTTGGGTGCGTTGAAAATCCCGGGTTACAGCGATTATCTCCACCCGTACGACGAAAATCACATCATCGGCTTTGGCAAAGAAGCAGAAGCGGAAAAGGACATGGCCTATTACCAAGGCATGAAAATCGCTTTGTTTGACGTATCGGATGTAACCAATCCGGTCGAGAAGTTCAAGACTGTGATTGGTGATCGCGGTACAGATTCGGAACTGTTGAGTAACCACAAAGCCCTCTTGTTCTCGAAGGAAAAAGAGCTGCTGGCCTTTCCAGTGAAAGTCCATTCCTTATCTAGCGAAGAAAAGGCGAATCGCAGGATTCAGGACTACGGCCGTTTTTCATTCCAGGGAGCCTATGTATACCGGCTCAACCTGCAGAAGGGCTTTGTCTTGGAAAGCACGATTACCCATCTGTCTTCAGAAGATATGCTAAAAGCTAGCGATGAATGGTATGACAGCCAGAAAAACATCAGACGCATCCTGACCATCGGCGACACGCTGTACACCGTATCAGACAGCCTCATCAAGTCGCAAAAGCTCCACGGCCATCAACCGATCGACACACTGAGCCTGACAAAATAGCGGTAATTCTCTGTCACGCAAACGGGTTCTATGCTAAGATGAACAGGTAGAAGTAGCAGGAAGAAAGGGTGGCACCGCACATGGAATATTTGAACCTGAATTTGACTTCAACAATCGCAGGATTAGCGGTCGTCCTATTGGTCATGTTTACGCGACTTCACTGGCCCTTCCGCTTTCAGTATATCTCCCATCTGTTCAAAAGCCGGACCGAGCAGCGTTTGCGTTGGCTCGATGTCTCTTATCGCAAGAATCGCACTCGCTCTGTGGCGATGCTTGATAAATCGACCTATGAAATCCTGGTCGGCAATTACGAGCTGGCAGAAAAATATATTGTCCAGGGTTTAAACGTCTGCAAAGAACGGCCATCCCTCTTTAACCAGGCGATGATTCACTATTTGTTTTACAACCTAGCGATCGTGTACTTTTCGTCCGGGCGCTACAACGAAGCATTGGAGGTCGCCTTCCGCGTCTACCAGCGCGACCAGGGGATGACCGATTCACTGGCTGTCATCGCTTGTGCTCACGCCAGACTTGGCGAAGTGGAAAGTGCCCAGGAGGCGTTTAAATTGATCGCTGGCAAGCGCTCGGCTCGGGATTGGCGCCTGTTCTGCCTCGCCGAGATCGAAGCGGCGAAAGGAAATTATGAGCACGCTCTGACGCATCTGCGCCAGTTGATGGGCAAATCCTCGCAGTTTTTGCACCTGAATCGAGCAGAGTTGGAAAAAAGGCTGGAGGAATGGCAGAAGGCGTCTACGCAGGTTAGTTAGATGTTGGACCTATAGAAAAAGGAATACACCGCAAAGTCGATTACGGAGACTTTGCGGTGTTTCTTTTTTCAGACCATGTTACGACTGTCTGGCAGCCGCAATCAAGCTTTGTAAAAACGGTGTGATTTCCCCATGGAGGATCGGACCGTGACCCGTAGCCAAATAATCGATCTGCCATTCCAGCAGGATTTCCAACCCATCGGCGTATTCGTGTGCACGCTCAGGCTCCTGCTGTGCCCATTCTTGAATCTGCTGGTGATAAGCTTTGCGGACCTCCGGCTCTTTTCCCACAATTTCTCCCAAAGGTGCCTCTCTGAAGCATATATGATCGCCGACAAAGCAAACTTTTGTCTTGGGATCAAAAAACGCCACAGAACCTTCCGTATGAAAAGAAAGCTGCCGGAACTTTAATGGCGAAAGTTCTCCGCCGCTCCCCGTAAATGTATGTCCGAAGAGTGTCTGAGAAAAATCGTCCAGCTCGTAATAATCATCCAGATGAATCCAGTTGTTGCGGGAAGGAAACAGGTCTGCATTCCCGATATGGTCCGCACTTCGATGGGTAAAATAGACATTCTCGATCTTTCCGGGTATCGCCCCGATCCCCTCCAGCGCTTGCTGAAAATACTTCCGATGCTTGCGAAGTTGGGAATCGATCAGCACAAAAGAATGGCCTTGTTTGACTACATAACTGTTAATGTAACCTTTCCAGGCCTCCTCGTAGGTAATAATCGCCCAGGTGGAGTCAGCTATAGGTGCAGTCACATTCGTCATGCCTCCATCTCTCCTCTCCTCCCAGATAAAAGTTTCTTACAGATAGTATACACAAACATTTGGATTCGTGATGATGTGACACACTTTAGCGAATGACGGCTCCCTCTCCGATGCTGATCCAGGAGCGCCCCTGGGAGTGGCGAATATCCACCGGTACACCGAAAAAGTCGCTCAGTGCTGCGGGTGTCAAAACCTCCTCGGTCGGAGCCGCCGCAGCCACGGTCCCATCTTTGATCAACAATGTGTGTGTAAAGCAAGGCAAAATTTCTTCGATGTGATGCGTCACGTACAACAGGGTCGGTCCATCAGGCTGACCTGCGATCTGCTCGATCATCGCCAGCAATTGCTCGCGGGACAACAGATCTAGGCCCGTACACGGCTCGTCCAAGATCAGCAGACGCGGTGACGCCATTAAAGCCCGTGCGATCAGGACCTTTTGTCTTTCGCCATGGGACAGCGCTCGAAACGGACGATTTTTCAACTTGGAGCACCCAAAGGTCTCCAACAGCTCGGACGCTTTGGCGAGATCTTCCTCGCTTGGCGCCGTGTAAAGCCCTATCGTCGCTTCCCTGCCGCTCAGCACCACCCGAAATGCCGTCTCGTGATCATGCATTTGTGCGATCAGAGCCGTGCTTACCCAACCGATCGATTTGCGCACTTCCCTCACGTCTACTTCACCGTAACGATTTCCGAGGACATTTACTTCTCCGCTTGTCGGCCACGTGTATCCGCAAAGGATTTGGAGCAGGCTGGTTTTCCCCGAACCGTTCAACCCGACTATACACCAGTGCTGCGAATCCTCGACCTGCCAGGTCATGTTGCGCAAAATTGTGGTTTCATCTCGCTGCCATTCGACATTTTTAACATCAATGACCTTCATCTTCCTCCACTCCCAACCGCTTTTTCTCTATTCGCCCCATACTATCTGATAATTACGAGTATACCTGTCATTTTGGAGGCAATCAATTCTTTTATCTGGCCGCCTTTTTTGGGGATACTAGAAAATAAGCTGTGTAAAGGAGTGAGCACCATGATTCGACTGGGCTATGCCTGTATCAGCGTAAAGCACAAAAACAATCCGAACAAAAAAACGACGGTCGCTCAGGTAAACAAACTGGAACCCGCAGCAAGACTAAAAAAACTGCGACAAGTGATGCAAACCAATTTTTTCAATCTGATGGACTTGTTGGCTTTCAACGTCGAGCATCATATATACCTGTACCGCTTGCCTTCTGAATTCGTACCGTTGGCGACACATCCCGTAACGGCAGACTGGAACTGGGCCAAAGAGTTTTCCTGGGACTTCCAAAAAGCAGGCGAGTATATCCGCAAGCACAAGATCCGTGTCACAGCACACTCCGGTCATTACAGCATTTTGAATACGGACAAGCCCGCGGTCCTGGAGTCCACGATCGCCGATTTCACCTACCATGCACGAGTCTTCGATCTTTTGGGACTGGATGACGACTCCGTATTGGTAACGCATGTCGGCGGCGTGTATGAGGATAAAGGCTCCGCGCTGGACCGCTTCGCCGCCAATTTCGAGCAGCTGCCTGATGCCGTCAAAAGAAGGTTGGTCGTAGAAAATGACGATGTTTCCTTTACCATGGCAGAAGTTCTGGAGCTGTGCGAACGGATCGGGGTTCCTATGGTGCTCGATATTCATCATCATATGTGTTTGTCCAATGGCGAGGATTGGGTGGAATATCTGCCACGCATTATGGCGACCTGGGGGAACAGGACACCGAAGATCCATGTCTCCTCCCCTAAATCCCAGGAGGATTTTCGCGCTCACGCCGACAATATCGATCCCGATCAATTTCTCTCGTACATGACGGCTTTGGCTGATTACGATATCGATATCATGTTGGAATGTAAAAAGAAGGATGATGCCCTGCTGACACTTCGGCGAAATTTGGAGAAACGGGGATTCAAGGGAGAGGCGTTGACGACCTAATGGAATGAAAAAAGGCGTGTTCAAACGTTTGACCGTTCACACGCCTTTTTCGATTGTCAGCGGCAGCAATCACAACGGCATTTATGTCCTGACGAATAGCCCGAAGAAGACGAACTACGGTAATCGATTGAGGAGCTGCTTCCTTCATGCGCATGGCAGCGTGCGTGATAATGGCTCATCTTGCTCTTGTGATGCTTGTAGTGTTTACGATACTCTCCATACTTGCGCCGATTTTCGCGATGCTCCTCACATTTGCGGTGATAGTAATTCATCCGCTCCCTGTGGAAGTGCATTTTGAAGAAGTAGAACTCCATATCCATACCGTGTTTGCCATGAGATTCAGGCGCTCTTCTGTTCGGCGATTCATTCGGGGACATGTAATGGGGCGAATTGGGGCTGGATGGCATCCGGTTCGGTGAATTCGGACTGGAAGGCATCCGGTAGGGCGAATTAGGACTGGAAGGCATCCGGTTCGGTGAATTAGGGCTGGACGGCATCCGATTCGGTAAATTCGGACTGGATGGCATCCGGTTCGGTGAATTAGGGCTGGACGGCATTCGGTTCGGCGAATTTGGGCTGGACGGCATCCGATTTGGCGGCATTGGGTTGGCTGGTTTGAGGTTCGGCGGCATTGGTCTTACGGGCATCCGATTTGGTGGCATCGGGTGCATCGGCCTAGGCCTAGGCATCGGCATTGGCATTGGCATAGGCATCGGCATAGATTGGTTCGGTGCAGGCATGATCGGCCTCTGCGGCATCGGACGAACAGGCATCATCGGTTTCTTCTGAAATGGAATATTAGGCGACGGGCGCATAGGCGATTCCTTCGGAGATACATTGGGAGATGGCATATTCGGCGATGGCATATTCGGCGATGGCATATTCGGTGATGGCCTGTTAGGCGAGGGCAGCGGCATGCTCGACGAAGGTGGTTTGGGCATTGGCATTTCTTTCGGACGCCGTGGTGGCGTTGGTGGCACTTTACGTCGTTTTTCCAAAGATTCTCACACGTCCTTTCGGGAGAACTGACACAGTACATGGTATGACGTTTATCACGCTCAAGAAACGACACTTGCCCATATTACGTAAAATTGGTTAAGCCCTTTTTTTGCAAACAGGTGCAGGCGCCGTGCCATCCCCCTCTTGACTGCGCGCTTGAATCAGGTAGAATAATGAAAAGTGCAAAAATAAAGAAACATGTGAATAGAGGACGAAGGCGGGGAAAAACATATGTCGGGCAATTTGCCTATCTCGTTTTGTCATATATCGATACAACCCAAGGAAGAGGGGCCAGGATCATTTTGATCCTGCCCCTCTTCCTTTTTTCGTCCTCTGCTCTGCTAAAGGAGGAAAATGGTGATGTCTGATCCAGCTATTGTGAACCTCGATGGGAATGGCCTGCTTATCGAACAGGTAGTCTCCATCGCCCAAGGAAAAAGTAAGATCGCGATCCCGGAAGCAGCACTCGTCAATGTCCGAAGATCTCGCGGAATGGTCGAAGAGATGGTAAAAAAGAATCAAATCGTCTACGGCATTACGACAGGCTTTGGCAAATTCTCCGATGTGATGGTCACAGGGGAGGAAGTAAGCCAGCTTCAGGAAAATCTGATCATGAGTCACGCGTGCGGAATGGGTGAACCATACCCTACAGAGGTCGTTCGTGCCATGATGGCCCTGCGTATCAACGCTCTTGCAAAAGGCTATTCCGGAATACGTGAGGAGACACTGGTTCAACTCATGGAGATGTGCAATCGCGGCGTACATCCGGTCATCCCCCAACAGGGATCGCTCGGGGCAAGCGGGGATCTGGCTCCTCTCGCGCATATGGTCCTCGTAATGCTTGGCAAGGGTGAGGCGGAGGTACACGGTCAGCGTCTGCCCGGAGATAAAGCGCTTGAGGCAGCAGGACTCTCTCCGATCCGCCTGCATGCCAAGGAAGGAATTGCCCTAATCAACGGTACGCAGGCGATGTCCGCCCTCCTTTGCCTTTCGCTGCATGAGGCCCGAATCGTGATGGAGAGCGCAGAAGTGATCGCGGCGATGACCGTGGAGGCCTTGCACGGGATTCCCAAAGCCTATGACCCACAATTGCACCATGTTCGCCCCCACCCTGGCCAGCAGGAGTCTGCACGGCGTCTACTGCTTCATCTCCACGGCAGCGAACGCACCTCCGAGCCAGGAGAGCTTCGCGTACAAGACGCCTACAGCCTGCGCTGCATTCCGCAAGTCCACGGAGCCACCAGGGACACTCTGGACTACGTCTGGAAGATCGTCGAGCGTGAATGCAACAGCGTGACAGATAATCCGATCCTGTTCCACGAGACCGGCGATGTGATCTCTGGAGGCAATTTTCACGGTCAACCACTTGCCTTGGCAGCCGATTTTCTCGCAATCGCGATGGCGGAGCTGGCAAATATCTCAGAGCGGCGTACCGAACGATTGGTCAATCCCCAACTAAGTGGATTACCTGGCTTCTTGACAGAAAATGGCGGGCTTCACTCCGGTTTCATGATCACCCAATATGTTGCCGCCTCCATCGTCTCCGAAAACAAAGTGCTCTGCCATCCTGCTTCCGTCGACTCGATCCCCTCTTCTGCCAATCAAGAGGATCACGTCAGCATGGGAACGACCGCAGCACGCAAGCTGCGCACCATCGTGTCCAATTCTGCCAAGGTTCTCGCGATCGAATATTTGGCTGCGGCGCAAGCGCTCGAATTCGGTACTGGCAAGCTCGGGGAAGGTACTTCCAGAGCCTATGAACAAATCCGTACTGTCATTCCGCGGCTCCAAGCTGACCGTGAGATGCATCCCGACATGGCTGCAGCAGAGAGTCTCATCAGGCATGGCAACCTGGCTTGGCAGTGAGACGAGGAATAGGAAAAAGCTCTCCACTTTGATATGATAAGAAAAAGAGCAATCATTCTATCCTATGTGGAGGGCTCGACATGCCACATCACCCTGACTCGATTCTGTTGTTTGACGGCGTTTGTCATATGTGCCACTCTGCCGTGCAATTTGTTATACGGCATAATCGCGATCAAGACATACACTTCGCTTCTCTGCAATCCAATACGGCCAAGCAACTGCTCGCCTCTCAAGGTTATGCGGAAAAAAGCCTGCAATCCGTCGTCTTTCTTTCTGGTAACAAGCTCTATACCAAATCCGATGCTGCCTTGCAGATCGGGAAAAAACTGGGCGGGGGATGGCGCGCCCTCAGTTTGCTTGGGCTAGCCATCCCCCGTGTTCTGCGCGATCCCATCTATCTGTGGATCGCCCGCAATCGTTATCGCTGGTTCGGCAAAAGCGAACAATGCTTCCTCCCTACCCCTGCGATGCGAGCGCGCTTTCTCGATTAATGTAGCTTACTGCAGTCTTGCCTGCGGATGGTCATCACTCGCGAGCAAGGCCGCTTTTGCATTGGCTTCGACCTGTGCCGGGCTTTTGCTCCCCGGGATTACGGACGTCACAGCCGGGTGGTTGAGGCACCAGGCTAAAGCCCATTGAGCCATGTCTACTCCTTCCGGTACCTCCGTCCGCTGAATCTCTTCTACCTGCTGCAAGAGATGCTTCACATGCTCAGGATCATGGCGATGGCGGACGTCGTTGCCCGCGAATACCGCGCCCGGCTTGTACTTGCCGCTCAAATATCCGCTCGCCAGCGGTACACGTGCCAGGACTCCGAGATCCTGTTCGACGCAAGAAGCAAATACCTCCTCTTCCGGCTTGCGATCCAGACGATTGTAAACAACCTGAATGGTTTTGGCATTTACCTGCGAGGCATGTGCCGTCTGATGGAGGTTGTCATTTTTTGCAATCGACAGGCCTAGGTGACGGATTTTACCTGCACTTACCTGTTTGTCCAGCATCGTCCACAAGGCGTCGTTGTCGAAGGCTTCATCAGGACCAGAGTGGAACTGGTACAGATCGATGTAATCGGTTTGCAGAGCCTTCAAGGATTGGTCGAGCTGAGCCAAGACCTCTGTCGCCCCATACTCATTGGTTCGCGTAAACCGATCGTGAAAATGATGGCCGAATTTCGTCGCGACGACCCAGTCCTCACGCTTATCCCGTTTCAGGTAGTCCCCGATCAGGCGCTCTGAGAGGTGATCGCCATAGCATTCCGCCGTGTCAATCAGATTGATGCCAAGCTCCTTTGCCTTGTGCAAAATCTGATCCACTTCAGCCTGTGTAAAATCCATTCCCCATTCGCCGCCAAACTGCCACGTGCCGACCCCTACGACTGAAACTTGAAGTTCGGTTTTTCCCAAACGGCGGTATTTCATACGCCTCTCCCCCTATGGCAATTACTCGTTGGTACTGTTGTTAAATCGTTTTTTTGATCGTTAGCTTATCGATGAAAGCTTGTGTATTCTGCTTGCGTTCTTTGCGCATTTTTTTGCGCTCGTCTGCGGTATCCAAGAGGTATTTCTCTGTTTCGGTTTCCGGGATCAACGGCGGAACCTCTGTCGGATTCCCATCTTCGTCCAAAGCGACGAATGTGAGGAAAGACGTCGCGGTCAACACCCGCTCCCCCGTCCGTAAATTCTCGGCCACAACTTTTACAAAAATCTCCATCGAAGTCTTACCTGTTGACGATACATACGCTTCCAGACAGATGGATTGGCCCATCTTCACAGGCGCGAGAAAATCGATAGAGTCGATCGACGCTGTCACAACTGGACGGCGGGAATGACGCATAGCAGCAATAGCGGCTACTTCATCGACATATGCCATCATCGTCCCGCCAAAGATGGTGCCGTGGTAGTTGGTATCGGAGGGCTGCACCAGGGAAGCCTGGATTGTGCGCGATTCTTGTGTTGTTTTCCCTTTCATCACTATAACTCCTTTTTTCCATCGAACTGTACTTTGATTAACAGGTGCTTGTTGCTGTATGCCGTTCCTCTTTTTCCTGCAGGAGAGCTTCGATCCTTTCTGCCTCATCTTGCAGCACATAGCGGAGCAACGGCAGATTCCACATATAAGCGGGACGATACCCGTCTACTGAAAAGAGCCGTTCATCGAGATGTGCCGCTTTTTGCCTGCGTTCCGGATTTGCACAGTAAAACTGGTCCAAATAATCCGTACCCCAGCGCGAAAAGGAGGATGTCTCCCGGGTAATCGCTGTCACGAGCATACCCTCATCTGTCTCAATCAGATCAAGCGGGTATAGCTGGCAGCTAAAGGGCTTCAAAGGCTCCAATTCTCGTCCCGTCTGCTCGGCATAGGCATGAATGGCACAACCGTATTTTCCGGTGGTCAGTTCCTGATAGAACTGGCAATTGCCATGCTGCATGCGAATCGTCCCAGCGTCTTCCCGCTCGTCCCAGATGTCTTTTGCTACCCAACTTTCTTGCAATCGGGTGTCTTTGACCTGGCCCGCGATCGCTGGCAATTCCTGCTCCAGTAGCGTAACTTGCCACGCTTCCACAGCGTAAGGTTGTCCGCCCTCGCAGCAGGTTTCCCGATGCACCCGGCGGCAATGGCCGCAGTCGAGATGGAACAGGGCGAGCAGTGCTTTCGTATCGACCAGATAACGCCCCGCCCGGATTAACGACGTTTTGCTTTGTTTCATATACTTTTCACAATGATACCTCTCATGATGCATCATCGGCTCTGGTGTGCCGAAGTAACGAAAACTGCGTCCGACTTTCATGCTTCGAGGACAAGTTCCGCTTCTGTCCCGAAAATGGAGAGGCGGCCGACATCGATTGTTGCCAGATCTGCTTCCTCGCTGGGGATCTCCATCAGAATCTCGATATGCTCCCCGTCTTCTGCAGCGAAAATGAGCAGCAAATCTTTTTCCGTAAACTCGTTGTTTGTGATCGTGGCTGATGCCAATGTCGCGCGAAACTGAGTCTCTTCCTCATCTTCGCCATCCGCATCCCACTGGGTATACGAAACTGTCAGCTCTTTCTTGGTAAATTCCTCTGTCAATATTCTGAGCAACTGCTCATGCTGTTGAATGTCCATGGATAATCCCTCCGATGTATACTACAGCCAATGATAGCAGATGGCTTTTCCAGATGCTATGCCAGAATGCGAAAAGCCGCCTCCTCTCACGAATGCGGCTTTTCAGCGATATGCCATTGTGTCGTCTGGGTCAACCAACTTTGGTGATCGTCTGTGCCAAGGCAAAATCCTTGCCTGTCAGACCACGTGCTTCACGTGTCGTGAGGACGAATGTGACAAGACTTGCGTTGATGGTAATCTCCACATGCTTACTGTCGTGTTCCAATAACTCGGCGACGCGATTGACGAGTCGCATGGCAGAAGCAAAATCCGCGCAATGATACGTACGTGACAACGCCATACGTTCCTCCACCAGTTTCCAACCCGGCACCTTGCCCAGATATAGCTTTACCTGCTCGACCGACAGCCTGCTCATCACAAACTCCCCCCCGTAACCCGATGAACGGTAGTAACACCATCATATTCAGGGGAAGATGCTGTTAGTCACGCTTATCCGCATCCCGTCTTACATTTTCACAGCATAGAAAATCATACGCGGTGATTCGGGTGCGTCATATGGCTCGAATGCATAATTGCCGAATACTCGAATATGTCCGAATCCTGCCTGTTCAAGCATGGCCATCATTTGCTCCACGTTAAACAGACGCACCTGCTCCTGGTACTCCCGCGGCTCATGAGAAGAATCGTCTTGAATGAGAATCCGCTTTTTCACAAAACCGTCCTCAATCCAACGTTTCTCATCGATGGTCAAGCCCGTTACTTCCTTGGTGGAATGCGGCACCAGATGATCTTTGACAAAAGCAGGATTGAGGTAATCCAGAATCAATTCACCGCCCTGCTTCAACGCTTGGGCCATGTTTTGGACGACCTTCGCATTCTCCTCATCCGACGTGAAGTAGCCAAAGCTGGTAAACAGATTGACGACGATGTCAAATTCCTCTCGAAACGGGATTTTTCGCATGTCACAACGGGCAAAACGGAGCTTTGGAAAGTGATTCTGCTCTTCCGCCAGCTTCAATAGGACAGGCGATAAATCGACTCCAACGACTTCGTATCCCCGACGAGCCAGTGCACGCGAATGTCGGCCGCTTCCACAGCAAAGATCAAGTACTTTTCCTTGTCCCTTGATCGGCAGCTGCTCCAATAAATTGGCAATCTCTTCATCTGCTGCCGAATCATCACGGTGCCGGTACACCAGCACATAATCTTCGCGAAAGCTGCGTTCAAACCATTCTTCTGCCATGTCTGAGCTCCTTTTTCATTCCAGGATGTTCCTATTATACCACAGAGGGGTTTGTTCGTTGGGTGTGCAATCAGCCGCAAAGTGTCTGTGGACAGAGTGTTTTTTACCGCTTTTCTATCCGGGTGGCACGTCCGATCCGGATTTTCTCCGCGACGCGCTCAATGATGCTCTCCATCGAGGTCGGCTCATGGACGACATCGTACTCGTTGATGTTGATGCGCAGAATCGGGCAAGCTGCAAAAGAGCTGATCCACTTTTCATAGCGCTCAAACAAGTCCTTCCAGTATTCGTTCGGTGTCTGCTGCTCCATCGGCCGTCCGCGTTCCTTTACTCGGCCGATAATATCGTCAAAGCCGCCCTCCAGATAGATCAGGATGTCCGGATGCGGGAAGTACGGAGTCATCACCATCGCTTCGAACAGCTCCGTATAGGTACGAAAATCCTCCTCGGTCATGTTACCTTGCTCGTACAGCATCCGGGCGAATATGCCGGTATCCTCGTAGATGGAACGATCCTGGACAAAACCGCCGCCGTATTCAAACATCCGCTTCTGCTCCTTAAAGCGTTCTGCCAAAAAGAAAATTTGCAGGTGGAAGCCCCAGCGAGCTAAATCCTCGTAATATCGTCCCAAATACGGGTTATTGTCCACTTTTTCAATCGAGACACGAAATCCCAATTGTTCTGCCAATGCATGCGTAAAGGTGGATTTTCCCACACCAACCGTTCCGCCGATGGTAATCACTGCGTTGGCAGGGATTCCGTATTTCTCTCGAAGTGGACTGCTATGAAACCTTGACATGTACGCAACTCCTTACTATTCTTTCTGCCTTTATTCTGCCAGCAGCTCCTGTATGAGAGGGGCGATGCATCCCAATACATGCTGCAGATCTTCCGGGTTATGTACGAAATCCAAATGATCGCAATCAAATTTCATCACAGGGGTATCAGGGTGCTGCTTTTCAAATTCCTGCATGAATTCTTCGTAGTCCGCAATCAGATTTTCCATGTAGGTGACGTCCATGTTGCGTTCTACATCGCGATCACGCATGGCGATTCGTTTCATGACGGTATCGATGGAGGCCGTCAGATAGATGACCAGATGTGCTTGCGGCAAATCCTCAGTCAAAATATCGTAGATTTTTCGATACTTGTTCAGATTGTCGCTGGAAAGCGTCCGTTTGGAAAAAATCGTATTTTTAAAAATATTGTAGTCGGAAACGACCGAAATGCCCTGTTGCAAATACTTGGTATGAATATCCTGCAACTGCTTGTACCGATTGCAGAGAAAAAACATTTCCAACTGGAAGCTCCATTCCGAGATATCTTCGTAGAATTTACCTAAAAATGGATTTTCGTACACGATTTCTTCCAGAAGTCGCAATTGATAGGCGCGGTTCAGTTCCCGAGCGAGAGAGGTTTTTCCAATTCCAATGGGCCCCTCCACGGTGATTAAAATGGACTTCATAGGGGTTTGGTTCTTCCTTTCACGAAGATGAGAGCAAATCATATTGTAGCATGTCCGACGCGGGTTTGTCGAAACGATTCGATTCTTGGAGAACGCAAAAACTGCCCGAACATGCCGAGCAGCTGAAAGCGCTTGCCATTTATGTGAAATACTCGACGCGCGCTTGTGGAAATAATCTGGAGATTTCCTTTTCCAAATGAGCTTGCAGCGCTTTTGCCTTCACGTCAGGATAGACGTATTTTCCCTTTCCGTACTTCCCCCATTTGTATTTTCGTTCCTCTTCGTTCATCTCCAGTTTGGTCTTGGGATAGCGCTGCAGAATCAAGCTTTTCGCAATTTTGGTAAAACGATGCTGGATCAGTTCAAAGGTCAAGTCCTCCATAGCCTCCGGGACGAGCTGGTCGCGCAGCCTCTCCAAAAGATCTGTATATCCGGCTTCCCAACCTTCAAACCAATACAACGGGGCCAAAATAAACCCGAGGGGATAGCCAGCCTTCGCCACTTTGCCTGCTGCTTCTAGTCTTTCACTGAAATTGGAAGTACCCGGCTCGAAGTTCTTGATCACATAATCGGCGTTCATACTGAAACGAAATCGCGTATGCTTGTTGTGCTTGGCGTCGAGAAGGGAGTCGACATGATGGAATTTGGTAACAAAGCGCAGCCGCCCCCACTCCTGCTCTCCCATAAATTCGATCGCACGCTTCAAATTGCCGGTAATATGTTCGATACTGACCGGGTCCGATGTACAGGCAGCCTCAAAACGGGTGATTTCTCCCGTACGTTCCTCGATATATGCTTTCGCCTGAGCGAAGATTTCATCGGTGTTGACGTAAATACGGATATATGGCTTCGATCCGACGTTGGTATTCAGATAACAGTAGTGGCAGTGGCCGACACATCCAGTGGCAAGCGGGATGGCGTATTCGGCAGAGGGCTTGGAAGTCTCGAATTTCAAGGTTTTGCGTACCCCGATCACCAGTGTACGCTTGGCGTTGCGGTATTTCTCCGCATCTGTCTCGCCCGGAATTCCCCGAACCTGGTTGTGACTGGTCGTCATCTGGATCGGGATTCCCTCCCGCTGAAAACGCGCATACAGCTCCGCTCCCAACGGATAATCGAGTGCATGCGGCTCAACAAAGACATAGTCAGGAATAAATAGACCTGATTTCCTTTTACCTGGTGTTTCCAAAAGCGTAGTCGCCATTCTCTTCCCCCCTCGCTACTAGTATGTCCCTCCATGATCTAGTTCGCGCTGGTCGAAGCTGGCAGGCGTTCGTTCTTACAAAGTCTGTTTGAACAGGTGAAGCCATTGTTTCGCCTGTTCTTGTTGGGAGGAAGGAACACGCAGGGAGTAGACATGCCCGCCTCTCTTCGTCCGTTTGGCGACCACCTTGACCTGGATTCCCTTCAATTCCAAAAATTGCCGACAATCCTGCGCGACTCTCGGTAATCCATAAGATTGATGAATTGTGATCCACCTTGTCCACATACGCCCGTTCCACCTTTTCTTTCGTATGTTTTACAGTAAGCAAAAAAGGAGGAGTTGGTTCAGCAAAACCGTTTTGGCTCTTCGTGCGTCTAATGGGTGTAGGAGGGGTGAACGTGAATTTGGAACAGCTTGTCCGTGAAGCCCAACAGGGGGACGATCAGGCATTTTATCAGCTCATCCACATGCACAAGGAGCGGATGTATCGTGTGGCGTATGCCTTCTTGCGGACAGAAGTGGATGCCTTGGAGGCCATACAAGAAGCGACCTGTCGCGCCTATCTCAAACTGTCTACGGTGAAGCAGCCCGCCTATTTCACCACATGGCTGACACGCCTCTTGATCCATTTGTGCATCGATGAGCAAAAAAGAAAAAAACGTTGGGTCTTGGAAGCCACCGATCGGGAGAGCATCGACACCAGCGTCGATCATCCGGATGAACGGATATTGCTACAGACCGCCATGGAACGGCTATCTCCCATCCAACGGCAAGTGATCATTTTGAAGTATTTTGAAGATCTGACGATACGCGAAATTGCTTCTCTGCTCGGCCATCCCGAGGGGACGATCAAAACCTGGCTGCACAAGGCGCTGGGCGCGCTACGTCATGATTTGGGGAAAGGTTGGTGATCACTTACATGACTCATGAAGAAATCGTAGAACAGTCACTGAATGAGGAAAAAAAGCACATGCAAGCGGTTGCGCTGCCTGATGATTTAGATCATTACATCCGGCAAGGGATGGAGAAAGCAAAACGCATGCAAGCAAGAAGGAAGCGCTGGATTCGCTATGGGACAAGTCTGGCCGCTTGCTCCTTGATCGTGGGGCTCTTGTTTTCCATCCGCTTGTCTCCTGTCATCGCAGCTTATGTAAGTCACATCCCGGGGATGGAAAAGCTGGTAGAGCTGATTCGGGACGACAAGGGCTTGCAGCGTGCTGCGGAGCATGAAATGGTGCAAGAGATCGGGGAAAGCGCCCAGCAAGGACCGATTCATTTTCAAGTGGACGAAGTGCTGATGGATGAACGGCGCATGCTGATTTTTTATACGCTCTCACAGGATCGCTCCGATCAAGTCCTGACATTGAGAAAAGTGGAGCTGCTGGACACAGCGGGGAACCCATGGGGACCAGGCGCTTCCTGGAGCCACAATTTGGAAGCGAAGCAAACCACCAAAAATCGGATTGATGTATACTTCCCCGAAAAAGTGGAAGTGCCAGATACCCTGCAGCTTCGGGTGACGGCATCTATAGACAACGTGGAGCAGGATACCCCGATGGACGTGGTATTTTCCATTGACAAGAAAAAGTTCATATCACTTCTCCCCTTCACCCATGAGGTGAACCAGGAGATAAAAGTCGACGATCAACGCTTCATGGTTGAAAGCATTACCGCCTATCCGACACAAACTGAGGTAAGAATCCGCTTCTCACCCTCGAATACGAAGCATATTTTTGACTTCGACCAATTGGAGCTAGCAGATGAGAGAGGAAATACCTATGCTTTCTGGGGGAATGGCGTACCGTCTTCCCGCGAAGGCACAGATGTGGTCGTTTTCCATCTGGAAAGCATCTACTTTACGAAATACGAACAACTGACACTGCAAGCGAAAGGCATCCGCGCGCTGGATAAAGAGAAGCTTGCCGTGACCATTGATGCCCGGACCGGTTCCTTGACGAAAAGCCCGGATGAACACCTCCGCCTAGATGCGCTGCGCCAAAATGACGATGTGGTGGGAATGGACTTTTCGATGTTGGTTGATGAAATCGACCAATCGCGATATGTGGACTTTCTCGGCGAGTTAACAGATGATCTGGGAAATGAATATGACTTGCTGCAAAGCACATCTTCCAGTGACTACTCATCTCGAAACAGTCAACTCTATGGCCATCTGTTTAAACGAGTTACATCAAAAGGCATACCATCGGAGTACAGCTTTACGCTTCTAAGCTATCCGACACGGCTGACAGATGGGTTTCGAATCAAGCTCAAATAGAAAAAGCCCGGTTTCGCACCGGGCTTTTCACGTTTTGCCTTTATTCAATAACAGCCCAGTGGTTGGTCGGACCATGTCCCCCGCCCAGCTCGGGTGCCGTTTTAATCGCTTGGAAAATAAAGCGGTTTGCCCTCTCCACCGCCTGGATCAGCGGCGCACCTTTTGCCAATTCTGCGGTCAAGGCTGCCGAGAACGTACAACCCGTACCATGTGTGTGTCTGGTCTGGATGCGTTCATGAACAATCTCGTGAAAAGCTTGTCCATCGTACAGGATGTCCCGTACTTCGTCCCCTTCCAGATGTCCGCCCTTCATCAAGACGTTGCGCACACCTAATGCGTGTATCGCCTTGGCTCCTTCGCGCATCTGCTCCGCGGTGCGAATCTGCATTCCCGTCAAGCATTCTGCTTCCGGCACATTGGGAGTCACAACCTCTGAAAGCGGCAACAAGTCTTTGGTCAGTGCTTCGATCGCATCGTCCTGCAGCAGCTTTGCCCCGCCTTTTGCAATCATCACAGGGTCTACCACCAATTTCAGATTGCTGTACGGACGAAGTTCATCTGCTACTGCTCGAATGATGGCAGCATCAAAAAGCATTCCTGTCTTCGCTGCATCTGCCCCGAGATCGCGGAGTACCTCACGGATCTGCTGGGCAACAGCCTCAACAGTCAACGGATACACTCCAAATACCCCGAGCGTGCTTTGCGCTGTTATCGCAGTTATCGCACTCATTCCGTATACGCCGAATTGATGAAAGGTTTTCAGATCTGCCTGAATCCCGGCGCCTCCGCCGCTATCAGAGCCTGCTATGGTTAAAGCATTGGCTAATTTTTTCATTGTATCCTCCACCACCCCATCTAGCTATTCTCTGATCTCATCTGAGTATATCATCCAATGGCACAGTTCGGTATACTAGTCTTGATTGCCATTGGATCAGGAAGGAAGAGCGCAATGACTTACCGTACCTTTTACTGGCTGACCGCACTGCTGCCAGCCATCATTATCGGCGGTTTTGAATTCGTCCGTCATGACTTTCTGCTGCCCTACCTCTCCATGGAGGACGGCAATATATACATCACGATCCTTACGTTGGTCCTTTCTTTTCTCTTCGCCAGCTGGATGTTTCGCACCATCGAGAGGATGAATGCACGCCTAGTCGAGGAGCAGGCCCGCCGCGCTGTCTACGAAGAACGGGAGCGACTCGCCCGCGAGCTGCACGATGGGATCGCCCAATCTCTTTTCTTTCTCAATGTCAAACTGAAGCAAGGCCATTTGGATGATGCGCGTATTGCCGTATCAGCGATTGACAACCACGTCAGACAAGCCATTTTCAATTTGCGCTCGCTCCCGGAGGAAGGAAGTCTGGAGCAGCGACTGGAAAACTGGCTAGGTCAGTGGAGTGCATTATCCGGCGTCGATACGGTGCATGAGATACAGGTCAGCGACAATTTTTTCTCCCCTGCTCAAGAGGTTCAGGTCTTTGGCATTATCCAGGAGGCATTTGCCAACATCCGCAAGCACTCACAGGCACGCCATGCGTGGATTTCGCTAGTTACTCACGATTCGCGCAGCTGGATGCTGACGATCGAAGATGACGGCATCGGGATCTCGTCAGATTCTGAGAAGTCCAAAAAATATGGACTGTCCATGATGCGAGAGCGAGCTCGGCAGTTGCAAGCAATCCTAGAAATCAAACAGCGGGACGGCGGCGGAACGGTGATCAGCCTAATCTCGCAAAAAGGAGGCGACATCCGATGAACCCCTATCGAGTCATCATTGCAGACGATCATCCTATGGCGCGACTGGCGATTCGCAGTCTGCTAGACCCCGACCCATCGTTTGAAGTCGTGGGTGAAGCAGCGAATGGCGAGGAAGCCTTCCAGCTTTGCGGTCATCTGCAGCCCGATCTCGTCCTAATGGATATTAATATGCCAAAATGGACGGGGCTGGAGGCGACGCGTGAGGTCAAGAAAGCATATCCCCACATCAAAGTAGTGATTCTCAGTGTCTCTGATGATGTCGGCGACCTGATCACAGCGATCCAGTTCGGCGCCCAGGGCTATCTCTTAAAAAATCTCGAACCAGACGACTGGATCAACTATCTGCATGCGCTTTTATGCGAAGACAGCCTTCCCTCGCGCGAGATGGCGACCCGCCTGTTTCATCATTTTCGCCAAGAAGAGCTGTTCGACGAGCTGAAGCCCGAGGTGCTGACACCCCGTGAACGAGAGATCGTTATGTACGTCGGTGCTGGAAAAACAAACAGGGAAATCAGCGATGAACTGGTCATCGCCGAAAACACGGTAAAGAACCACATCAAAAATATTTTGGACAAACTGCAGCTGGCAAACCGGGTTCAATTGGCTGCCTACGCTGTCCGCCATCACTTGTTGAAGAAATGAAAAGAGCGCCCCTGGGACGCTCTTTTTCCTATTCACTTCCTTGTGGCGTATCAAAGCTGTAGTACACGTAAGGATCTTTTGGTGCTTCTACCGGTTCTACGTTCGCGGCCTTCAGGACGAGCATGTCGAAGCCGTCTGCATTCCGCAGCTCCAGCTTTCCGCGAACCTTGATCCAGCTGTCAATCGGATAGCTTTTGGCATTCTTATCCTCTACCAGAATCCCGAAAACACTAGCGTCAGCCGTGCAGCACGAGACAGAAAAACGGGCCACAACGAACTGCTGCTCTGAAAAATCAGATTGATGGTAGACGAAGCCCATCGTCTCCACTTCCTTGCCGGCAAATTCCTTGGCATACAGCTCCATCGTGGTCAGACCGTCTAAAAACACCCTGTCGTCCAGCTTGATCACAGGCTGCTTATACAAGAACACTGCGATGTCCGTGTAAAAATCGCCAAAGTCGCTGTCTGCAAAAAGCTGTCTGATCTGCGAATCATCCATCGTTGCAGGTTTGGCATCACCATTGGCTGCAACTGGCTGCTCGGGTGATTTCTCCGCTTCCGCTTCAGGCGACTCCCCGTCTTCCTGAGTTGGTTTTTGTAGTTGATCCTGCTCCTGCTGCTCCTCCGCAGACGGCGATACATTCACTTGTGCCAGCTTACGGACGTCATTGCTCAGCAAGGTCACACCCATATTTTCAGCAATCGCACTCCCTAGCATTTTGTCAGGCATAAACAGCCCCATTGCCAAAGGCAGGCAGAACAAGCCGTATATGAGCAGTGATGTCCAGATCGACCGCGGCATTTTATGAGCCTCGCAGTCACAATCATAATCGCTTTGCCCGATAAACATCTGGCGGATGCTCGCGATCGTCAGGATGATCAGAATACCCAGCGTGACGTAAATCAACATGTGCAATCGGGGTGCTAGATACTGACTCAGCCTGCCTGTCATGATCATCTCGGCGATCAATACGACAAAACCGATCAAGATTACCGTACGAAGCAAAGAATGACGCTTCCATTTTTTCTGATTTTGTGGATTTTGATCCATTCTCCTCACCTCACACCGGCATTAGTAATGTAACGACCAATACTGTGATCGTCACAGCTAAGATCAATTTGACCACGAAGCCAAAGCGGAATGAATGAAACAACAGCAAGGTCGTTTTCAAATCCAGCATGGGACCAAAAACGAGGAATGCCAGTAAGGAGCCGCTTTGGAAGGTACTAGAGAATGAAGCGGCAATAAACGCATCAGCCTCTGAACAAAGTGAAAGGATATACGCCATCCCCATCATTACGAGATGTGAGGTGAATGGTGTTTGACCAATACCTACCATCGTTTCCCGACCGACGAACACTTGTAGCAACGCACTGATCAATGCCCCGAAGACCAGAAATTTGCCCATGTCGAAAAATTCATCAACTGCATGTGAAAATGTTGCGGAAAGCTTACCACGCGTTGCTTCCAGATGTTGCGCCTCGTGTCTGATCTCTGTCTCCATCCCCAACCTCAAAGGGTTTTTCTTGATAAACAGCAGGACCAGGATGCCGATCACAAAGGCAACAATTAAAGCTGTTATGCCGCGATACATCGCCATGTCAGGCTGACGTGTAAAGGCAGTGTATGTAGAGGCCAATACGATCGGATTTACGACAGGACCTGCAAGTAGGAAGACGATCCCTACGTGAAGCGGCATCCCTTTTTGGATCAGGCGGCGAACGACGGGAATAATCGCGCATTCGCAAATGGGAAACAGGAATCCCAAAAGTCCACCAAAGAGCAATCCGATGATTGGGTTCTTGGGCGTCCAGCGACGAACCTGGGCTTCTGTCACAAACGTCTGAATAAACGCTGAAAAAAAGACTCCCAGCAAAACAAAAGGAATCGCCTCCAGAAGGATGCTCAGAAAAAAGGTTCTCACATCCAGCCATCTCGGCGACCAAGTAATCAGGTTCGCAAAAAGAGGGTTGCTCGTGCCTCCGGTAGTCAGCCAGACAACAGCAAGACCCAGTATCACCGCTCCCAGGCTATCTCGAAGCAGGCTACGGAAGTTTACTGGCAAGATAGCTACCTCCTATCGATCTAGCGACTTGTACATCTTTTCTATTATATGCGAACCTGTCCAATCATGCCAATTTTCTCTCATATATTCAAATATATAATTGAGTGTTTTACTGTGTTTTGGTAACCTTTCCTTAATAGATGGCGAAAAGAAGGGATTACCATGAACGAGTATGATGTGATTGTAGTTGGTGGCGGGCAAGCAGGACTGGCTGTCGGCTATTATCTAAGCAAGACAAATTGCCGTTTTCTCATCTTGGATCAACAAAATAGGACTGGGGATAGCTGGAGGCAACGATACGACACACTGGTCCTGTTTACGCCACGCCGTTTCAGTGCATTGCCTGGGCTCGATTTCCCCGGTGAACAGATGGCACTGCCTACCAAAGAGGAGACTGCGGATTACCTAGAAATGTACGCTCAGCATTTTCAACTTCCCATCCGCCACCAAACTTCGGTGCTTGGGGTAGAAAAGACTGCTACGGGATACGCAGTCGAGACGGTTGAAGAGGTATTGCACACCCGTAAACTGGTGGTCGCTACGGGTCCTTTCCAGACCCCTGTTATCCCTTCCCTGGGAAAACAGGTAGCACCAGAAGTCGTCTCCCTGCATACCGCCAATTACCGAAATGAAACACAATTGCCCGCTGGGCCTGTCCTGATCGTCGGTGGAGGAAATTCGGGTGTGCAGATCGCCGTGGAGCTAGCCGCTTCCCGTCCCGTTTTCTTATCCATGGGGCAGGATCGCACGTTTCTACCAGCCACCATCTTCGGCCGATCGATTTTCTGGTACCTCTATGCATGCGGATTGCTTGACTCTCCCGGCACATCCTGGCTGGGGAAAAAGTGGCGCGAGAAACCCGACCCGATTTTTGGCTACCGCAGGCAAATCCGTGAGCTGGAGAAGGCTGGGCAATTGCGCGTGACCCAGCGTACCCAATCGATTCAGAATCGCACGGCAACTTTTGACGATGGAACCCGCGCTGAGTTCGACTCCATCATCTGGGCAACCGGTTTTCGCTCGAATTACGATTGGCTACGGGTACCCGGGGCATTGGGAGCAGATGGACTGCCGATTCATGAAAGGGGCATCTCTTCCGTTCAGGATCTCTATTTCATCGGACTGCCATGGCAGCACTGTCGCGGTTCTGCTCTTCTCGGTGGAGTAGGTGATGATGCGAAGTACATCGTTGAAAGAATCACGAGAGAGTAAGATGTGGACAGAAAAAAAGCGAGCCATATGGGCTCGCTTCTTCTTCGTTCGTACGTTCTATTGGTTACAGCTTGATTGTAATCAGCTTCAGCTCGGTCATTTCCTCGACGGCATATTTGATTCCTTCACGGCCGAAACCGCTCTCCTTTACCCCGCCATATGGCATGTGATCCACACGGAAAGTCGGGATGTCGTTGATCATGACACCGCCTACCTCCAATTCATCAGCAGCCTTGAGCGCTTTCTGAATGTCGCGGGTGTAAATTCCTGCCTGCAGTCCGTAGCGAGAGTCATTGACAGCTTCTATCGCATCTTCGATTTCTTGGAAAGGTGTCACGACTACGATGGGACCGAACACTTCCTGGCAGGAGCACTTCATATCCTTGGCTACGTTGGTCAGAATGGTCGGGGCAAAAAGCCGCTCCGAAACAGGCTTGCCGCCCGTAATCACGCTCGCCCCTCTGGACACGGCTTCCTCGACCCAGTCTGCCATGCGCTGATGATCTTTTGCCGAGATGAGCGACGACATGTCTGTCGCTTCCTCCAAAGGATCGCCAAGCACCAGCTTTTCGGTCGCCGCCTGGAAGGACGTAAGGAATTCTTCGTACTTGCTTTCATGGACATAGACGCGCTGCAGTGAAATGCACACCTGACCGCTAAACGAGAACCCTCCCACCACGCAACGATCGATCAAAGCCTGGTCGATCTCCACGTTTTCGTCGATAATCAGAGCTGAATTGGAGCCCAGCTCCAGCGTAACCCGCTTGAGCCCTGCCTTGTTCTTCATCGCGATACCGACTTCCGGGCTGCCGGTGAAGGTGATCGCCGCGATACGCGGATCACGCACCAGCTTTTCCCCCACTACGGCACCTTTTCCCGGGAGAATATTCAAGGCTCCTTCTGGCAATCCTGCTTCGGCAAAGATCTCAGCAAGTACCAAGGAACTCAAAGGAGTCTGGCTGGCTGGCTTGAGTACGACGGTGTTACCGGCAGCGAAGGCAGGGCCCAGTTTATGCGCCACGAGATTAAACGGGAAGTTAAACGGAGTAATCGCTCCTACGACACCGATTGGCTTGCGAACGGTAAAGGCCAAGCGCCCCTCCCCGCCTGGTGCCGCGTCCAGTGGGATGGTTTCACCATGGATGCGTTTTGCTTCCTCTGCGGCAAATTTGTAGGTCTGGATCGTTCTGGCGATCTCTGTCCTCGCGGTGCGAATCGGCTTGGCTGCTTCCGTCGCCAGTATTTTCGCCAACTCTTCCTGGCGTGCCTCCATGATCGCGACCACTTTTTCCAGAATAGCCGCACGCTTGCTGGCTGGCAGTTTGGCCATGATCTTGCTCGCCTGTCCTGCAGCCTCAATGGCTTCATCCACATCAGCATCGTCCGCTTGCCCGATTTCCGCGATCAACTCTCCTGAGTAAGGGGAATAAAGCGGGGCATACTCCTTCGCTTCTTTCCATTTTCCCTGGATATACAAATGTTTTTTCATCGCGATCCCCTCCTGTCCGCTCGTTTAGTTGGTTACGTAAATCCCTTTTAGTACATCGGTCATGATATCCAGACCTTCCTGCAATTGCTCATCCGTGATGACCAGCGGCGTAAGGAAGCGTAGAATATTACTGTGGACGCCCGCAGACAGCACGACGACTCCGTTTTCGTAGCATCCTTTAGTCAGCTTCCCAACCAGCTCCTTCGCTGGCACCCCTGTCTCATGATCGACGAACTCGACTGCACACATAGCGCCAAGACCACGGACATCCGCAATGACTGGCATCTCTTTTTGCAGGGCCAGGAAATGCTGCTGAATGGCATCGCCGATCTCTTGCGCCCGTTTTGCCAGATTCTCCTTTTCCATCTTTTCAATGACTGCCAGGGCCGCTACGCAACCGAGTGGGCTTCCCCCATAGGTCCCGCCGATTTCTCCCGCTGTCGGCGCGTCCATGATCTCTGCGCGCCCCGTAACTGCACTGATCGGCAAACCAGCTGCGATGGATTTGGACATCGTGATGATGTCAGGTTCAATTCCAAAATGGGTAGAGGCAAACATCGAGCCTGTGCGGCAAAAACCGGTTTGAATTTCGTCGGCGATAAAGAGAATGTTATTTTTCTTGCAAATATTGTAAATCCCTTGTACGAACTCGACAGGTGGAATGACAAATCCGCCTTCTCCCTGGACTGGCTCCATGATGACCGCTGCCAATTCCTCCGGAGATACTTCTGTCAAAAGGAAATCTTCAAATTGGTCGACACAATACTGGGCGTACTCGGCATCCGTCAGTCCGGCCGGCTTGTTCATCGGATACGGGAACTGGGCTTTATAGGTCATCGGAGCGAATGGGCCCATTTTAAATTTATACGGCTTTACTTTGCTGGTCAGGGACATGCCCAACAGTGTGCGACCGTGGAAGCCTCGGGTAAAGGAGACAATTCCTTGACGGCCCGTGTACTTGCGAGCGATTTTTACTGCGTTTTCCACGGCTTCCGCGCCGCTGTTCGCGAGCATGGTTTTCTTGGCAAAATTGCCGGGTGTGATTTCAGCCAATTTTTCCGCCAATTGGACATAGGGCTCATACATTGCCACGTGGAAGCAGGTATGGATGTACTTGTCGAGCTGCTCTTTCAAGACTTCTACAACTTCTGGCGGACAGTGACCGGCGTTGATCGTGCCTATGGCGCCGGCGAAATCCAGGTAGGTGTTGCCGTCCACGTCTGTCAACAATGCACCGGATGCGCGCTCGACGACGACTGGCGTATTATTGCCCACACCGCTGGGTACAGCCTGCTCCCTTCTGGCGATAATCGCGGCACTTTTTGGACCTGGCACCCCTGCAGAAACATTTACGAATGTACGTTGTTTGGACATATGACCCAACCCCTTTAGGAGATTCATAGAGTAAAATTCGGTAAAACCAACCTACTCTTTAGCAATAGCAAAAAGCATGCCAAACTCAAAAACGGATGAAATCTAGTCTACATCACCTAATATAATTCATTTGTGAATAAAAAGAGTGAATTTTTGATTCAAAAGTGAATTATCCAATTCGAAAATGAATTAATTACGCACACGGTATTTCTGCAGTTTCCGCACGACCGACGGCTGGCTAATACCAAGGAACTCTGCCATTTCGGCTGTCGTCCGGCAGCGCTCGGAGGCATAACGCATCCATTTCTCCTCTACCTGCTCCAGCGCTTCTTTGAGCGAGAACCGCGTCATCAGGGGGGCGATTTCCTCTTGTTCGACATAGGTCGCGGCTACCTCAGCAGGCAGATGGGAAGGTTCGATCAATTCTTCGTCTGTGGTCACAACCATTCGCTCCAGGACGTTTTCCAGTTCCCGCACATTGCCAGGCCAATCATACTGCAGCAAGGCGGCAATCGTGGCACTCTCGAGCCGTTTTTCCAAGCCGTATCGTTCATTCAAATTGCGCAGCACGACCCGGATTAGCGCCGCTATATCCTCGGGACGCTCACGCAATGGCGGGATTTGAATCGGCACGACGTTCAGGCGAAAGTAGAGGTCCTGGCGAAATTTCCCTTCCTTGACCATCTCTTCGAGGTTGCGATTGGTGGCCGCGATCAGGCGAAAATCCACCTCGCGATCCTGCGTACTTCCGATTCGCTGCAGTCGTTTTTCCTGAATCACCTTGAGCAGTTTGGCTTGCAAGGGAAGGGGCAGCTCACCCAGCTCATCGAGAAAGAGCGTCCCACCATTCGCCATTTCGATGATCCCTTTCTTGCCTGTCTTCGCCGCTCCGGTAAATGAACCTGCTTCGTATCCGAATAACTCGGATTCGAGGAGTCCTTCTGGAATCGAGCCGCAGTTGATCTCGACGAAATCTCCCCCTGCACGTCTGCTGTTGCGGTGTATTTCTCTAGCGATCACGGTTTTCCCTACGCCAGACTCTCCCAGAATCAGCACTGTGGAATCGACGACTGCCATTTTTCTGATCAGCCTGTTAATTGCCAGCATCGCTTCGCTGACGGCAACCAACCCATCCTGATTTTTCTCCCGCAGCTCTTCGATCTCGCTCTCAAATTGTTTCAACTGCTGATTCATACTCTCATAGCGCTGCTTTAATTCCAGAATTTCCGTCAAGTCATGCGAATAATTGACGACTGCCGCAAGCTTGCCTTCCGGTGAGAAAATCGGATAAGCACTGACCATCAACTGCTGCCCATTTTTTGTTTCCTGCAAAATGGTTTGGGGGATGTTCTTTTGCATCACCATATGAGTGACGGAGGGATAAAACACCTTCTCCTGTTCCAGTTCGATCACGTTGCGGCCAAGAAGCTCGTCCTTGCTTCTGCCGTACATAACCTCACAAGATCCTCCGATCATTCGGATAAATCCTTCCCCGTCCGTGATGATCAGATGATCCCGCGAAGTTTCCACGATCCCTTCCAAGACCTGGCGAAGCCATTCTTCTTGTGCTGCGTGCTGGTGTTTTTCCATGATGTCACCACCATTTCCGTTGTCTATGCTGTAAAAGCCACCTCCCTGATCAGGGAGATGGCTTTGCCTTATCTGCCAATTAGTCTTCCATAGTGGACAGGTCGCCAGTCGGCAATCCCAGCTCCCATGCCTTCAGGACACGGCGCATGATTTTGCCGGAACGTGTTTTCGGGAGCTTGTCACGGAACTCGATCTCGCGAGGAGCAGCATGGGCTGCGAGTCCTTCTTTTACGAACTTGCGGATTTCATCCATCAATTCTTCGGTCGGTTCATAGCCAGCACGCAAGGAAATGAATGCTTTGATGATTTCACCGCGTACAGGATCAGGCTTGCCGATGACACCTGCTTCCGCTACAGCTGGATGTTCGACCAGCTTGCTTTCCACTTCAAATGGTCCCACCCGTTCTCCGGAGGTATTGATGACATCATCGATTCGGCCTTGGAACCAGAAATATCCTTCCTCGTCCCTGTAAGCCGAGTCTCCCGATACATACCAGCCCGGGAAATTAAAGTACTCCTGATACTTCGCGGGATTGTTCCAGATCTGCCGCATCATCGCCGGCCAACCAGTACGAATTGCCAAATTCCCCATACGGTTCGGAGGCAATTCGTTACCTTGGTCGTCGATGATGGTAGCGTGAATGCCCGGGAATGGTTTGCCCATCGAGCCTGGCTTAATATCCATGCAGCGATAGTTGGAGATCAGTTGCCCACCTGTCTCAGTCATCCACCAGTTGTCATGGATGCGCTGGTTCAGGGCGCGCATTCCCCAGTAGACGACTTCCGGATTCAGTGGCTCTCCCACGCTCAGGACGTGGCGCAGGCTGGAAAGATCAAACTGCTTGATGACCTCATCTCCTGCACCCATCAGCATACGGAAGGAAGTCGGAGCACTGTACCAGATGGACACTTTATACTTTTCTATCGTGCTGTACCAGTTTTCCGGAGAGAATCGGCCTCCCCGCACGACCATTGTCACGCCATTCAGCCAAGGAGAAAAGATTCCGTAGGAGGTCCCCGTTACCCAGCCAGGGTCAGCTGTGCACCAGAAAACATCGTCCTCCTGAAAATCAAGAATCCACTTCCCTGTTTGCAGATGCTGTATCATCGCATTATGAACATGCAGAACCCCTTTTGGTTTCCCAGTGGAACCGGAGGTGTAATGGAGAATCAAGCCGTCTTCGCGATCGACCCACTGGATTTCCAGATCTTTCGATGCTTCAGCCATCTCTTTTTCGTAACTGATTAATCCGTCAGCGAGTTCTGCCTCAGAGCCAAACACAATCACATGTTTAAGGGCAGGTAGTTCATTCACAGGAACACGCGACAGCAGAGCCGCTGTCGTCACGATGGCGACTGCTTCGCTGTCTTGAAGTCGGTCGCGGACGGCGGCTTCCATGAATGCCTCAAACAAAGGGCCCACGATTGCCCCTACCTTGAGTGTACCTAAAACGCTTACATAAAGCTCCGGTGTGCGCGGCATGAATACAAAAACGCGATCCCCTTTTGCGATTCCCAGCTTGCGCAGTACATTACCGAACTTGTTGGATAATTCACTTAATTGCCCATAGGTATAACTTTCTTCCCTCGTATCATTGATATACTGAAGGGCGATTTTATCTTTACGTGGTGTCAAAAGATGACGGTCGATTGCTTCATAGGCCATGTTGACCTTCCCGGTTTCATGCCAGGAAAACTCCTTTTCGACTTCTGCCCAATCAAAATTCGCGTATGCTTCGTCATAATTCTGCAGGTTGGACTGTGTTTGCATTACTGGAATTTTTTCTACCTTCATGAGCCCACTCTCCTTCACTCCACTTGGAAACATTTTACCTCAACTTTCATAATATTTCTTTCCTTCTGGCAAAATTCCTTCTTCCAAAATACACCGCATCCAAAGATGTAGAAAATCAAGTATAATGAACGTTATTGAGAATACTTGGAGGTGGCAGACCATTATGATCTGGATTTTCCTACTTGTAGCTGTCGCCGTTCTTTTTTTTCGCGCGAACCGAAATACCTATGACGTACACACGCGCCATGTCACTGTCTCCCTTTCTTCCTCTGAACGCGTGCCGAATCCTGGCGAATATGAATCCCTGTCCATTTTGCATTTGTCTGATTTGCACATGGAGAATTTATCGATTGATGCACAACAAATTGTCGATGATTTTTCTGGTAAAAAGCTTGATTTGATTGCCATTACCGGCGACTTGCTGGATCGGCATAAAAATATACCCAAAGCGGTCGCCTACGTCGAGACCGTCATGAAGCTTACTCCGCTACTCGGCACTTTTGTGGTTTTCGGTAATCATGATTATCTTCTGTCCGATGCGAAGCTAAACCAACTGAAAACCGATCTGGAGCGGCTTGGATGCCATGTCCTGGTCAATCAGCATGTGACGATCCAACACCACGACCAGCCGCTCCATATTATCGGTGTGGATGATTATGCGACTCGGCGAAGCCATCTCGCCCGTTCTTTTGACGGTGTGCCCGAAACAGGCGCTCGGCTGGTTTTGACGCACGATCCCAACGTCGTGCTGAAAATGAAGGATTATCATTACGATTATTTGCTGTCGGGCCATTTTCATGGCGGTCAGATTCATTGGCCGAAACCATATCACCTGGCGAAAATGGGCAAATTGCCAAAACTGAATATGGTAAAGGGGCTGCACTACGTGGATGGACGTCCGTTCTACATCAGTGAAGGGTTAGGACAGACAGGGCTGAATATTCGCCTGCGCTCTCGTCCCGAAATTACCCTTCATACGTTGACGAGCCGTCCAGCTCCCAGAGGGGAAGCGGTATCTGTATTTCCTGCGGCCGTACAAGAAGCAGCGCCCACACTTGCGATTGAGTAAGCTATAATAGACTTACTCAATTTTTTTTTGCAGATGATCTGCCTTCATTATGTCCGAATGGAAAGAAGGCTACCCGCAGCGTACTTTCGATGGGAGGCGGAGTATGGATTGGCAAAAAAAGGTAGGTACAATTGCCCAAGCAACGAAACTGCCGATACGCGGAATTGAATGTTCAGACGTCGAATTGGAGCCGCTTCGCCGGGAGTTGGAGTATGACGGCTGGGAACTGATCTATGTCGCGCAAAACGCTGATCGTTCCTTCCTTTTCTTGATTCAGCCCCAGCATTGGGATGCGGCCGCTCGCGCCTTGCTAGAGCTCTATCTCACTCCGGCTGCCTCGTCGCAGCAGCCACACTCCAAGACAGAGCAGCTGGCTGCGTGGTTCCAAAGCTTATTGGATCATCCCGGAGCAGCACCGCCCCGCTCCGTTCAGGAGCTGACATGGCGGGAGCAACGGGTGCTCTTTTTCGTGGAACAAGGCAGAAGCGACAGCAAAGTGACATGGCAAACGGTGGAGCCGTTGCTGCGAGACTATTTTCCCAAGATCAAGCCTGCCTCTCTCATCATCCCGTTGAATCCCGCACAACTTCTTCTGATTGTCCCCCTGTCTGTCATCGGTTCAGAGAGCAAGGAAGACCATTTGGAATGGGCCTGCGGTTTACAGGAAATGCTGGCCAATGAAGCGCTGGAGAGATTTCGCGTGCTGATCAGCCCGCCAATCGGCTCCGTGCATACCGCTGGAGCGACGTTTATCGAGCTTTATCGCTTGTCACTTGCGATGCAGCGTTATCGTCCGCGCGAGATGGTTGCCGCCAGCTGGCACTATCCCCTCGAACGATGGGCTTCCATGCTCTTCGACACCGCTGCTGCCGAAGTGCTGCAAGCCATGTCTGCTGTTGGTGCTTTGCCTGAGATAACCCCGGAGCAAAAGGAGACGTTGGAGACACTGTTCGCCCATCAGTTAAATGTCAGTGAGACAGCAAGGCAGCTTTTTATCCACCGCAATACGTTGCTGTACCGCCTAGACAAAATCACAGAAGCTACCGGACTTGATCCCAGACACTTCCCCGACGCGGTCTTGCTGCAAATGCATTTCCTTTTTGGTCATCATTAACGAAATATTTTGTACAATCCATACATAGCCCGAAGGCGCCTCTTTTTGTACGATGGCAGAAGACAACAATGAGCGACATTCTGCCTGCCTGATGATTCTATAAGGAGGTGCCTTTTATTGGCAAAAGTCATTCTGAATCACGTATACAAACGCTTCGCCAATCAAGTCGTCGCCGTCGATGACTTCCATCTGGAAATTCACGATCAGGAGTTTCTCGTCCTGGTCGGTCCGTCCGGATGCGGCAAATCCACGACCCTGCGGATGATCGCTGGACTGGAAGAGATCTCGGAGGGTGAGCTTTACATCGGGGATCGCCTGGTCAACGATGTCGCTCCTAAGGATCGGGACATCGCGATGGTCTTTCAAAGCTATGCGCTCTATCCCCACATGAATGTCTATGAGAACATGGCTTTTGGACTGAAGCTGCGCAAGTTTTCCAAAAGCGAGATCGAACAGCGCATCCAGGAGGCAGCCCGTATTCTCGACATCTCTCACTTACTGGACCGCAAGCCAAAGGCTCTCTCTGGGGGGCAAAGACAACGTGTGGCCCTGGGTCGAGCGATCGTCCGTGAACCGCAGGTCTTCCTTATGGATGAACCGCTCTCCAACCTAGATGCCAAACTGCGTGTACAGATGCGCACAGAAATTCTCAAGCTGCATCAACGGCTCAACACCACCGTCATCTATGTGACCCATGACCAGACAGAGGCGATGACGATGGGCGACAGGATCGTAGTCATGAAGGATGGGTTGATTCAACAAGTCGCGACGCCCACCGATATATACAATCATCCCGTCAATCAGTTTGTCGCCAGCTTCATCGGCTCCCCCTCTATGAACTTCTTGGAAGGAAATCTGCTTGAAAAAGATGGCCATCTCCTATTCCGGCTCGACCAGGTGGAATTCCGATTCCCCGAAGACAAAGCAAGAATCCTTCGCGATCGAGGCTATGTGAACAAGCCGATTGTCTTCGGCATTCGACCGGAGGATATGTATAGCGACCATTCTTTTTTGGAAGCAAACCCGTTCCAAAGCTCTCTGGTAGCCGAGATCGATGTCGTCGAAAATATGGGCTCCGAACTTTACATTTACTTCCATAACATCGGGGGTACACAGATTGTCGCTCGGGTGGATGCACGGGAAGCGCTCAGAACGCGAATGTCCGTCCAGCTCGGCCTGGATTTGTCCAAATGCCACGTATTTGACAGAGAGACGCAAGTGGCGGTATTCTAATAGTCGAAGTGAGAAGGAATGTCTTTAATCCCGGCATTCCTTTTCCTTATTTTGCAAGAAAAAATGCGCTGTAGAAAAGAAGTGGAGAGGAAAAAACCATGTCTTATCAAATCGTCTTTTTTGACATCGACGGGACTTTACTGAATACAGATCACATCATTCCACCAAGCACCATTTCTGCCATCAGCCAGCTGAAGCAAAATGGTTTACACGTCGCCATCGCCACGGGACGATCCCCCTACCATCTGGCGGAAATCGCCCGTCAGCTCGAGATCGATACCTACGTCAGCTTCAACGGTTCCTACAATGTACACCAGGGCCAACTGATTTATCACACTCCGATGAGTATGCAGACCTTGAACAACCTGGAAAGCATTTCAGGGAAAAATAACCATCCTATGGTCTTTTTAAGTGCCGAGACCTGCTATGCCAATACCGAAGATCATCCGCATGTACTGGAATCCTTTGATTTTCTCCAACTGCCCAGCCCCGCTGTGCGCCAGGAATACTGGAAAGAGAAACCGATCTACCAGGCCTTCCTCTACTGCAATGAATCCGAGGAGCGTCCTTATCTGGAGAACTATAAAGATGTCTCCTATGTCCGCTGGCATCCACAGGTATTGGACGTACTTCCTCCTAACGGCTCCAAAGCTCGCGGGATCGAAGCCCTGCTCCATCACCTTGGATTGCGGCCTGAAGAGGCCATTGCTTTTGGCGACGGGTTAAACGACAAAGAAATGCTCTCCTTCGTCGGAATGGGTGTGGCGATGGGAAATGCTCATGAAGAATTGAAGCCGCACGCGGACATGCTTACTCGTCACGTAGACGAGGACGGCATTTCCTATGGCTTGAAAAAGCTTGGTTTGATTTAGTGCAGAATGAGAGGAAATACGCATGCCTTACTTCCTCGCAGAAACCTGCGCACCCCAACCGTGCGAGCATTGGATGAACAGATGTAACTTTTACCTTCATAAACACTCCCTTCATGCACACGCTAATGGCAGATAGCATAGAGGGAGTGATTTTTTTGCGCGTCTTACCCCCGATCGTTGTTGCTTTTGCGTTACTCGGACTAGTCGTGATACCGCTGCGCCATCAGTACGTCCAGCAGGAGATGCGTGAACCCCATCCCCGCGTCACTTCTGTAAACGCGTCCATACCGCGAATCAACTACATCGAACAAGTAAAAGATATTCGCCGCAATCTGGAAAGCAAATCACATATCCAAACCCTGCACCACAATCCGCAGGACCGCAGCCATTACGTGGAGCATGAGATCGTCGTTCGTTTCCATCCGCGTCCTTCCCAAAAAGAAATTGAAAAAATGGCTGCATCACTGGACGGCTGGGTAAAGCGAGATTTTGAGAAGTTTCTCATTCTCAAATCCAGAAGCAAAACCACGAAGGAAATGATGAAAGCACTAGCTGAGCATCCTCATTCCGTCTACGCGGAACCCAACTACCTGCTTTTACCGAACAGCAAGCCGAATGATCCGTACTACACGGAATACCAGTGGAACCTCTCCCTGATCGGGATGGAACAGTCCTGGAATGTGAGCAAAGGCAGTAAGGATGTGGTAGTGGCAGTTGTAGACACTGGGGTTGATATGGATCATCCCGAATTTCAAGGGAAGCTGGTCAAAGGCTACAACGTCCTCAAGGACAATGACAAGCCAGAAGATGACAATGGACATGGAACGCATGTCTCCGGGATAATCGCCGCCAAGACCAACAACAAGGACGGAATTGCCGGGATGTCATGGAACAGCAAAATCATGCCAGTCAAAGCGATCGGTTCTGACGGTTCCGGTTCTGCCGTCGATATCGCCCACGGCATCTACTGGGCCACCGACAACGGGGCAGATGTCATCAACCTAAGCGTCGGCAACTATACCTCCTCCTCCGCCTTGCAGGATGCTTGCCGCTACGCGTTTGACCATAACGTCGTCTTGGTCGCAGCGTCCGGCAACGATAACAGCGAACAGCCCAGCTACCCGGCAGCCTACAAGGAAGTGCTCTGCGTGGCTGCTGTCGATCATCGCAAGGAACGGGCAGACTTCTCCAATTTTGGCGATTACGTCGACGTATCAGCTCCTGGTGTCGATATTCCAAGTACGTATATCTATAGCGACTACGCCTCTTTGTCCGGCACATCAATGGCATGTCCGCATGTTGCTGCGCTTGCCTCTTTGGTGCGCTCCGTCCATCCGGGAATGAAAAACACGGAGGTCATGGACCATATCCGCAAGGCCGCTATCGATCTTGGGCCGCCCGGTCATGACAAGCTTTACGGATACGGTATGATCAACAGCGCCCAAACCTTGCGCCAAATCCACCCAGTCGAAGCGAAACAGACGGAGAGCATCAAGGGCATCCTCAATAAATTCCTGATGCGCCTGCGCTCGAATTTCGAGTGATTCCAACGACATTCTGCCTGTCTGATCTTTAGGAGGGACTCTCATGAAAGCATGTATCGTTTTTGCCCATGAAGGCAGCAACAGCTTCAATCACGAGATCTTAAAACGCGTCAGCGACGAGCTGGAAAAAGTGGGAATCGAGTATACCGTGCGTGACTTGTACCAAATGGATTTCCAGCCCGTCTTCTCCACCCTGGATATGAAGCGAATCGAGCGGAGGAATCCCAGCAGTGACATCGAGGAAGAACAGACCTTGATCACGGATTGCGATCTGCTGGTGATGATGTATCCTGTATGGTGGTGGTCCGCCCCTGCGATATTGAAGGGATATATCGACCGTGTATTTACCGATGGATTTGCTTTTCGCTATGAAGAGAACGGACCTGTCGGACTCCTCGGCGGCAAACAGGCTTTGGTCTTTACGACTACGCGGGAATCCGCCGAAGAAATGGCTGCCAAAGGGCTGGACGAGGTCGTGCGCAAGCAGATCGTCGAAGGAACGCTGGAGATGATCGGCTACGACGTGACCTACGAAAATTTTGCAGCTGTCCCTTATGTCGATGAGGCTGCACGAAAAGGCATGCTCGACTCGATTGCCGAAAAAATCGCCTCCCTGCGCCTCCCTGTTGGCGTCTGACATTTGTTTTCCCATCAGAAAAGCACAGGCTTTTAGGCCTGTGCTTTTTGCATCCGTTTTTTTGTGATGTAGTCGGTCTCGTAGTATTGGAGTTCGTCACGCAATTGCTCAAACACCTTGGATAAAGACAATGTCAGACTTTCCAATTCCGGCGTCACTTTCTTCCGGAAAATGATGGAGTCCTGGTCGGTATACGCATATCTGCCGTCTTCATCGTACACTTCACCTTTTGGATAGTAAAAGTTGTTGATACAGCTATGATACACCTGATACAAGACTTCTTCTGCAAACTCCTCGTTGAATCGTGCTCGGCGCAGGGAAACTCCCAGCCTTTCGTAAGCATTTTCACAGTATACCAGCAAATGCCGCAGGTCAGAAAGGTAGTTACGATAGTAAGACTCATACTCTTCCGGATCACCGGATTGAGCTACGAGGCTGTTCAAGGTAACTTGGTTCAAGTAGCGTTCCAATTCCATGCTGACCTTTTTCAACTTCGTATACGTCTCTTCGCACAATTGCTTCAGATGAGTTGCTGACATAATGTCCCCCTTGCGTTGAAGAATCTGCCTTTTTACAAGTAAGTATATAGGATAGATTCTTTGTAGCACAAGGTTTTCTTTTCAGAAAATGTTGTCTATCCCGCCACTGATTCGCTAGCAGGGTGGGTAATTTTCCTGTTTTGGTACAGATAGATCAGATAGGTAACAAACAAACTTACCAAAGTCATGAATCCCAGCACGATCATATCCTGTGATAGGGCGGAAATCCCGTGACCTTTGGACAAAATTTGCCGCACGCCATCCAAAAAATACGTCAACGGCAGAGATTTTCCGATCGCTGCGATGAAGCTAGGCATGGAAAGAAACGGCCATGTGTAGCCCGAAAGCATGAATGACGGCACTGCGATCAACATCGCGATTTGTGTGGACTGCAGTTGGTCCTTGAACAAATACGAGATCATGTAGCCGATGGACAGTACCGCGATGTTGAATAGCGAAGCGATGACCATCAGATCCATGGTGCTGCCATAGTACGGGATGCCGAATCCTTTGAGCAAGAGCGTAAAGCCCAAGAACATGTTTAAGGTGCCGGCTAGAAAATACGGCAGCAGTTTCGATAAAGTAATCTCCCAAAAGCTGTACGTGGAGATGGTCGAGAGCCATGTGCCTTCTTCTTTCTGCTGCGTCACGGACAGGGCTACACCGAGGAAGAGAACCTGTTGCAGAACGGTTCCCGCCAGACCGAACACCATAAAGCTGAGGTAGCTGAATGTCGGATTGTACAAGACCCGATAGCGGAAATCAATCCCGGTGTAGAGTGTCATACCCTCTTCACCCCAACGTCCCGCCGCTTCCAGCTTCTTGAGTGTCGCACCAGCCGAGACGGTTTTGATGACCGTATTGGCTGCCCGAACAGCCGTATTGGAGATCATCATATTGCTGCCGTCGATCACGGTAAGTACTTCCGCTGCTCTCCCCGCCTTGACGTTCTTCTCCAGATCAGGAGGGATAATTAAGGCAATCTGCGCTTTTCCCTGGTCGACCATTTTCATCGCTTCTGCCTCTGTCTCGACCTTTCCGATCATCCCAAAAGTCTGATCTGCTTCAAATCCGCGATACAGTTCCCGGCTAAGCTCCGATTGATCCGAATCGACCATAACAGTCGGGATCTGCATCACTTTTTTCTCGCTGTATAAAAACCCAAAAAGCGTCAAGTACAAGATAGGTACGAAAAAGACTACGAGACGAATTGTTTTATTGGTAAATAATTTTTTCCATTCCATCCAGAACAAGCGGGAGAAGTTACTCACCGTTACCAGCTCCTTCTAACCCCCACTCCACTGTGATTCCCGGGCGAATATCGGCATCTTTCAGAACCACTTTGACAGCGAAGGCGCGGATGTCGCGATCACCCAGCTCCTGTGTCGCTTTCTTCACCGCGAAGTCTGCTGCTGGTGCAATCGTCACCACTTTTCCTTCTATCTCCTGTTTGAGAGCAGGTACATACAGCTTCACCACATCGCCGGTTTTTACATTTCCCAGTGCAAATTCATTGACATAAAATTTGACATAATGGTCGGTTTTGGCCTGGATCGTCAAGACTGTAAAGCCTTGTGACACGAGTTCTCCTTTTTGTACGGCGATGGATTTGACGATGCCATCAACAGGGGAAGTCAGCTTGGAGTTGTTCAAATACGCTTCGATTTCATCCAAAGCCCCTTTGGCCTGCTGGACCCCGGCTTCTGCGGATTGGACATCCAATTGCTTCAGCCCGACTTGACCGCGTCCTGCGACTGCCTGCTCATAGGCTGCTTTCGCTTGATCCAGCTGAGCCTGTGCGGCATCGACCTGCTCGCGACGGGCACCCGACTGGGCCATTTTCAATTGCTCGTCAGCGGCTTTCAGCTCCGCCTGCGCTTTATCCATTTGCATTTGCGCTTCTTCCACTTTCACCTGTGGAATCGCGCCTTCTGTCAGCAGTTTGTTCATGCGCTCCAAATTGGTGGCTGCAATATCTTTTGCCGTTTGTGCCGCTTGCAGCTTCGCCTTCAATTGTGCGACTTCCTCTTGCCGTGCACCATTTTTATTGGCGTCCAATTGTGCTTTGGCAGAGGCTACAACCGCTTGTGCCTGGTCGACCTGCGCGCTGCTGGAGCTGTCCGTCAGGGTGACTCCCTTTTTGGCCTGTTCCAGCTTGACCTGTGCCAGTCGGTAAGCCCCTTGCGCCTGATCTTTCTTCGCTAGCAGCTCTTCACTGCTCAAGGTAGCGACCAATTGCCCCGCTTTTACCTCATCGCCCTCTGCCACACTGATCTGCTCGATGGAGCCCCCCATCTTGAACGAGAGATCTACTTCTGTTCCTTCCACCACCCCTGTCAGGGATTGGGCGGAGTGTCCCGCTACATTGCCGATACCCGGCCCCATTAACAACGTACCCAAAACGGCGATGCCGGCCACAAAGCCAGCCATCCCGATCCATGCCCTCTTCTTGTTCATCTCGGTGATTCCCTCCATCATCTGTTTACGCTCAACACGCCGTCCAACATCAGCAGCAATGTCTTCCTGCTTGCTTCGATGTCGACCGGTTCATTGCGAAACTGCTTGCGCAACGCTGTGAACCCCACCATGCCGAACAGTGCGGAAGCAAGCGTCTGGATATCCGCGTCCTGCCTGATAAATCCCTCCTGCTTCAGATCATGCATGTATCCCTCCATCAGGGAGAAATAGTTGGTTAACAGCTTTCCGGCAAACTGGTTGCGCTGTTCATCTGTCGTAAAAATACTGAGGAGCAAAAAGCATAGCTCCCGATTCTCGGAAAAGAAGTGAAGATGACCATCCAGTATGCTCTTCATGCGGTCTTCAAGAGACAAGGTCCCATCCTGAATCACGCTATCCACAGAGTAGATCAGCATCTTCACGCCTCTTTCGACTACGTACCAGAATAACTCTTCTTTCGTAGCAAAATGATAATACAAGGTGCCTTTCGCTACCTGGGCGATTTCAGCGATCGAATCCATCGTCGTTTCGCTGTACCCGTATTGCGAAAAAGCGGTTAAAGCTCCTTGCGCGATCTGATCTTTTTTCGTAGTCGACATCACTCCCACACTCCTCATTTCGGTTTGAACTGACTGGTCAGTACAAAAACAGTGTAGTGTTTCTTCCAAGATTCGTCAAGTGCTTCAAGGAAAGAAAAAAGAGCCGCCCTTTGCGTCATCTGCATGACCCTTGGGACAGCTCCATATCCTTTTATTCTCCGATAATCTGTTGATAGGTGGCGATGGTCGCGGGCATCGGCTCCACGCCCAATTGCACTTTGAGCTTGTGGACGCATTTTTCATACCAGCGAATGGCCTGTGTGCGGTTGTTCTGCTGAAAATATGCTTCCATTAGCAGGCGGTACGCCTCTTCCCAACAATCGTCCACGCGCAGGATGGCTTCGCACCAGCGGATCGTCTTTTCCCAATCTTGCTTTTGCAGCCCGGACCGCGCCAATCGCTCCGCCCCGCGCAAGAACAGCTCCTGCATCCGGTCACGCTCTGCTGTGCACCACTCTTCGTACCGGCATTCAGGCAGGTACGGCCCCAGATAATAGCCCAATCCTTTTTCCAGCATCTTGGCAGCCTGGACAGGATCAGGCTCCTCCAGTCCCTGTGACACCCATTTTTCAAACTCTTCCGCATCGATTTGGTAACCCGAAGCCAGGTTAAATCCATAAGAAGAGCCGTGACGCTGGATGAAAAAGGCGTCAGTGCGCGCAGCCCGATCAGGCTCGAGGGCTTTGAGGACCGCATTGAGCGCTACTTTGAAATCGCGCAGGGCAGATTCGTCATCCCGTCCTTCCCACAGCAGGTTGATGATCTCTTCGCGAGTGATAATCTGATGTCGTTTGGTGATCAGGAATTGAAACAACAGCTTGGCGTTCCCACGCTGCCACGCCTTGTCTTGCAGTTCCCGCTCGCCCAGCCAGACGCGAAACTGTCCCATCGTCTGGATGCGCAGTGTATACCCTGGGTGGAAGCTGATCTGTTGCAAGTCCAGCTCTCCCAGCAGCGATGTGATGTAATCCGGTGCGATCTTTCTGCGGCTGGCTTCGAGCAAGAGCGGCATCAGCGCCTGGACGTCAAATGGGGTTAGCATCGTCGGCCGACGCAAGAGAAACTCGTATTCACCGGACTGCATCAGCGACATCGCCTCGCTCATAGCATCGTGGAATAAGTCCCATTTTTTTCTACGAAACGCCAGCAATCCCAGCCACAACTGGCAGATCACGACTCCGTAGCTATCTTTGCACAGGCGCAGCCTCTCACTGCAATCCTGAATTACTTCTACGGCATCTTCGTCTTTACCACACTTCGCATAGGCGATGCCCACCGCGACCCTCACAAGGCTGTTCAGCCAATCATCGCGCATATTTTCTGTTTCCTGCATCCCGCGCTTACCGTAGAAAAGCGCCTGTTCGAGCGATTTTTCCTTGCCGTATAGCAGGGTGAGGCCCAAGAGCGTCTCCGACTTGCCACGCGTCGATTGCAGCTCTTCCATCATTCGCAAGCCTTTTTCATACAGCTTGCGGATTTCGTCAAAAGGAAGCTCCTGACCGATCAACGCCGCGTGCGCTTTGCGTACATAGCCATTCGCTTCGACAAACGGAGAGTGTGCCGCCTGTCCCAGCTCAATCGCCGTCTCGGCCGCAGTCCAGCCCCGTTCCCATTCGCCATTTAGGGCGAAGACGAACGAGAGCAGCAGGGATGTCTCCCGATAAGAACGGGTCAACGCTGGGTGCCTGGTTTGCTCGATCATCCACTTTCTCTCCAAAAGCGAGATGGCAGCTTGCAGCCGTCCCGTACGGAACAAAAGTCGCGATTCCAGCTCCACTTCTGTCTGCTGCTCCAGCTCTTGGCTTCGCTGGTACCAATCCGCGGCCTGTTTGGCATCGCCGCGGTTGGTGTAAATTTCCGCTAGCAGGCGATACAGGCGGGACGCCAATTCCCGCTCCGGCACATCAGCCGGCAATAGCTGGATCGCCCGTTTCAGCAGTTCCTCTGCCCGAACATTCTGCACGCTGTCGAGATGAACCCGCGCCAAGCCCTCCAGGCCGCGACATAGACCACGGCGATCGTTTTTCTTTTCGCATAATCCGATAAACACTTGATAGGAATCGAAAGCCTGCCGATAAATGCAACGATACCGTTCTACCTCTGCCTGGTAAAACCAGAGCCAATGCTGGTCGTCCTTCACCTGGACCGGCATCGTGCTAGCCCAGTGATAAAGCAAATCCAGCTTTCCGTCCATCAGAAGTCCTCCAGCGGCTTGTGCCACCCACTCGCCCAGCTGCTCCCACTCTTCCGCCAGACGCAGGCATTCGTACGCCTTGCCCGCATCTCCTTTTTGATGATACCAATGTGCAGCCTGCCGATTGACCCGCAGATAGACAGCGGAATCTGAAGCGAGTTTGCCCGCCAGCAGCCTGCGAAAAAGTGGGTGGAAGGAATAGCTCCCATCCGAGTTTTCCGCGAGAAACAGATGGCATCGCTTGGCTTCATCAAGCAATTCCACACGGTTTTCACCGAGCACTTGCCTGCAATCCTGGGCATCAAAGTCCGTAAATACTGCTGATTCAACTAAAAACTGCTGCATGTCAGAATCGAGCTTTGCCCATACTTCAGCCTCCAGCAAATACATCAACCGCGACAACTCACGCAGACTGTCTGAAACCGTATTGCCCCGCGCCACCCGCTCTCCGAAGGAACGCAAGGCCATGATCCAACCCTGTGCGACTTGGTCCACGCGATCCCACTCATCCGAATTCAAAAATACCTCGTATTCGTCCTGATAGAAGGTCTCGCTTTCCTCGCGGCTAAAGGCCAGATCAGCCGTGCTCAACTCCATGCATTCTCCCCGGGCCGCCATCAGATCCAGTCCCGGCCAGGCCGGACGAGTCCGGGTGAGGATCAGCAGCTTTCCGCGCAAAGGGATGTGCATCGCGACCCTCTGCACAAAACGATCTGTCTCCGAGTCCATCGGGATCCCCTGATAATCATCCAGAACAATCGTCGGCAGATGAGAGCAGGAGAGACACTCCTGCAAAAATAACTCGGCCATTTCCAGCCCGTCCAGTCGTATCGACTGCTTGCGAGTACTTTGGAGCCTCTCCCCGAGGTTCTGCCCAAAATCGGCTTGATTCCGGCGAATGCTTTGTAAAAGCCCGTGCAAAAACAAAGACAGATCCGCATCCTCTTCGCCACAGCGGTACCAACTCACATCCGTTCCCGCATCTCTGAGATACGTGGAGACGGCCGTCGACTTGCCATACCCCATTTCCGCATGGATCAGACAGAGCGTCGCATGGGTGAGCAATCGCATTTTTTTTGCCACGGCAGGGCGCCGTAGAACAACCGTTTTTTGGATGGGTGGGGTTATTTTCATCAGAGAGACTTGTGTCGTATTCATACGCTGCACTCCTCACCGTTCACCTTTTCTATCCCCAATTATTCCCCATCGGCCGGCCCAATCCCTGCCTTGGATCCGGAAGCAGCGAAAGCCAAAAAAGCCCACCCGGGCGACAGGTGGTGCTCAATCGGTCAGATTGTATCCTTTCACGGTGTAGCCGATGTCGTTGACCAAGGTTTGGAAAACACCGTCGCTCACAGGTTCGCCCCGTTCAATCCTGGTGTGCAGATCGAGAATTCGGTCATAAATGGCACGATCGGTGCTTACATATAACAGATTGTATCGTGTATAACTGGTCAGTTGCGTTCTCATCCGATCGACAACTTTTGTCTGCAAGTGGTCCGTATGGCCGTTGTCATTTCGCACGATGCTGCCGGGCGTATGCGGAAGATTGGGAGTCGTATTGACCACACTCGGCTTGGGCGTCCCGACTGGCAATACCCCAACCAGGATCGTATCCTTGTAAGCCAAAACCTTGATATCTGCAACGCCGGGCAGATCCTCGGCAAATCTCTCCAGTCTTGCAACCAACTGCGGCTCGCGATTGTGCATGATTCTTTGCCCGAGCATCGATGCCGGCCCTTTGTCAGTCCCTGCATTATCATTGCGTATATTGACGCCGAACGTATCGAATTTCGCCTGATTGCCGCCACGATCCTCCGTTCCCTGCTGCTTGTTGGGGGTACAACCTGCTAAGACTGCTGCCAGTAATAGACAAGAGCAAAGCCCCAAGAGATTTCGATTCAACAAAAATACACCTCCTTGACCATAGTGTGGTGTGCAGGAGGTGTTCTTACTCTATTCTCGTCTTCCAGTTGCTGGTCAGTTCCGTTTGGTAAAATCGCCTTCGATGATTTGCTCTTCATCGCCATTTCTGACTGTCAACGTGTAGCTATCAGCAAAAACTTTGTCCATCAGTTCAAATTTGTAGCTGCCATCTGAAGCCACTTTTACATCGTAGGTTTTGTCGGCAAGCTCGACGCTCATCTCCAGACCTGGTTCAGCTTTTCCTTTGATCAGGTAAATGCCAAGTCCCATCAGATTGGCACTGGTCGCTGTAATTTCCTCGGGATCAATAAACGTGACTTCCTCCTTCGGCTGCTGGACAATTGCCTGTGCTTGTTCGGCCTGTGTTGGCTGCACGGCTGCAGTTTTGTTCTCGTGTGACTTCTCCGTAGATGCATCTGCAATGAGGACAGTTTGCGCATCCTGGTCCCAATTGACATCGTATTCCAAGGCTTCCGCAACGAAGCGGACAGGTACCATGGTACGTTGATTGATGATCTGAGCCGGAACGTCCAATTGGATCGTCTCCGCATTTTTGCGCGCTATTTTTTGTGAAACGACCAGTCTGACCTGATCGCTTCCTTTCTTGATCATGACCGTGCGATTGGCTTCATTCCAGTCCACCTCAAAGCCAAGACTTTCTGCGATCGGACGGATGGGGACCATTGTGCGATTCTTTTGTATTATGGGTTTTTGATCCGGGAAAACGATTTTCGTCTGGTTGTACTCAACCTGGATGGCGGATGCTGCACTCGCACTAATGGAAAAAAAGGCCGCCACCGGAACAAGCGACAACGTTAGAAAGAGTGCCGTTGCCTTCATCTTACTCATATCTTTTCTTCACTCCGTTTCCCTCAATAGCTCGTTTAAATAATCTACTACAGCCCATGCGCTGATTCAAGGAAATCCTGATGGATGAGGGTTCGCTCGCTGCCGACTGATCCTTAATACCCCGTGACGTTTGTACTATTTTCAATTTGTTACAAAATTGAAACCATCTTGCTACAAAAAACCGTTACAATAGACATACACCGACGACATTTTCACCCCGAAAGAGGCGGCGATTCATGAAAAAAATTCTTCCTTTTCTCATCCTCGTTCTTATTTTAACGATTATTCCTCCTGGTGGAAGCTCCGCCAATACGGCTGTCATTCAATTGGGAAGCGATGTGCTCTTTTCACAATTTCACCAAATGATTGAAGGCAAAAAAGTGGGACTACTCACCAATCAAACCGGTGTCAACGGTAGTGGCATCAGCACCATCGACATGATTCGACGCGACCGCTCCGTTTCACTGAAAGCTTTATTTACACCTGAGTACGGTTTGGACGGCAGATCCATGGCGGAAGACGCCAATCCGTCCTACATGCACCCTGTATACGGCGTTCCGGTATACAGCTTGGCAGCCCCTTCGCCGCAGATTCCCAACCAGATGGTGGACTCGCTTGATTTGCTGCTCGTCGATGTTCAACACACAGGGAACCGCCACGACTCAATCTTATCGACCTTGAACCAAGTCATTCTGCTCGCAAAGGAACATCACAAACCGGTCATCGTGCTGGATCATCCCAATCCGCTCGGCGGCATCAATGTTGATGGCCCTGTTCTAGAGGAGGGCTTCTTGTCCCCCGTGGGCATCGATACCATACCGTTGACGCATGGCATGACCATTGGCGAACTCGCTCTCTTTTTTAATCGCCAAATCGGTGCCGATGTAACGGTCATTCCGATGGCAGGCTATACCCGCAGTATGTCATACCAGGAAACTGGGTTGAGCTGGATCAAGCCCTCACCAGAGTTCCCTGACTTGGGCAGTGCGCTGCGCTATCTCACTGCCAATATGGGTGAAGGAACAAACCTCCGTCATGCGGATCACTACAGCTGGATCGGCGGATCGGACATCGACTCGGTTCAGTTTGCGGACCTGTTGAACGGCAGTCTTTTGCCTGGCGTCGTCTTCTTTCCTGAAAAAAGAGATACGGATGGCGGCGTCCGTCTGCAGATCATGGACCCGCGCCTGTTTAATCCAGCCAAAACGGGGATCTATGTATTGGCGTACGCGAAACAACTCAGCCATTTCTCAATCCCGAAAAAAGGAATAGACGAAAAGAAGAGTGAGTTTGACCTACGAATGGGAACCGATCGTATCGGTAACCTGCTGGAGAGTGAAAAAAGTCCGCAAGAGATCGAGGCGGAATACGCTCCACAACTTGCCCAGTTTTTATCCGTGCGTAGCCCGTATCTGATCTATAACGAACAGCCCTTCTTCCCGACGAAGCCGATCTCGATCCATCTTCCGCCTGCACCATCAGTAGAGGAGCCGAAACAGCAGGAACCACCGGCCGTCGAGCCTCCGCAGGAAACGCCGAGCAAGGAGCCGACACCGAAGCCGTCTCAACCTCAAACACCGCCAGTTGCGACTGCTCCGGGCGAACAACCGCAAGCACCTGCTACAGCAGAGTCGGAGAAAGTAGCCTATCTCACTTTCGATGATGGTCCATCCATCGTGACACCTGCGATCCTGGAAACGCTGAAAAAATATGACGCGAAAGCCACCTTCTTTATCGTCGGCCGCAACGTCCCTGGTCATGAGCAGATCGTAAAGCGCATCGTTGAGGAGGGCCATGCTGTCGGAGGTCATACGTATTCCCACGACTATCGTTTGCTGTATACGAGTGTGGATGCCTTTTTCGCTGATCTGGAGAAAGGTAACGCTCTAATTGAGCAAGCTACCGGAACCAAGTTGACCCTTTTCCGCTATCCCGGTGGCAGTACGAACACAGTCAGCCTGAATTACCAGGACCCTAAGCTGTACAACAAGCAGCAGAATGTCATGTCTGCGATCAAGGATGAAGCCAACAATCGCGGATACATCTTTATCGACTGGAACGTCACGAATGGCGACGCAAGGAGCAATAAATACACGGCAGCCGAAGCATTTGCCCAAATCAAGCAGCAGGTGAAACAGCAAAAGGAAATCGTCGTGTTGATGCACGACTCCTCGACGAAAGCTGCGACGGCACAGGCTCTGCCGCAAGTGATCGAGTTCCTGAAGGAAAAAGGATACCGTTTTGAAGCGATCCCGACCGATCGCCACATTATTTCCACAGTCAAATAAGGAATGACAAAAACCCGTTCTCGGCAACTGACACGCCGGAGCGGGTTTTTCCCTGCGTTTTACTTCGCTGCAAGCGCTTCATAGCGAAGCCGCAATTCTCTTTTGAGGATCTTGCCGCTCGGATTGCGCGGCAGATTTTCTGCAATCACCACGTACTTCGGCGCTTTGAAGGAAGAAAGCCGATCCTTGCAGAACGCGAGCAGTTCATCGGCAGTCAGGCTTTCCCCTGCTTTGGGAACAACGACAGCCGCTACTGCTTCGATCCAATACGGATGAGGCACACCAATCACCGCAACCTCGGACACTTTGGGATGCTGGTAGATCATCTCTTCCACTTCCCGGCTGGCGACATTTACCCCGCCGGAGTTGATCATGTCTTTTTTGCGATCCACTACCGTGATGAATCCATCCTCATCCATGATCCCCAAGTCACCGCTGTGGAACCATCCGCCGTGGAAGGCGGCCTGCGTCTTCTCCGGATCGCGGTAATAGCCAAGCATGGCATGGCTGGTCCGGTGCACAATTTCGCCGACACTCCCGCGAGCTACTTCATTTCCATCATCATCGACGATTTTGGTCTCCACATTAAGCCCAGGTTTTCCTGCTGAACCCGCCTTGCTGATCTGCTCAGAAGGTTTCAAGACGGTCGCTAGTGGTGCAACCTCTGTCTGCCCATAAAAATTGTAGAATTGGGCACCAGGCAGCCTTTCATTCAATTCCTTTAACACCTCTACCGGCATGATAGCTGCACCGTAATAGCATTTTTTCAAAGAGCTGAGATTGCGGGCAACGAAGTCTGGAGAACGAAGTAGCGCGATCCAGACGGTCGGCGGGCAAAATAGCTGTGTCGCTTTATATCTTTCCACCGTCTCAAGCATCAGGCCGGGGGTCGCCTGCTCCAGAATGATTCCGCTGCCTCCCAGATACACATACGGCCCCAGGAAGCAGTGCAGCTGTGCGCTATGGTATAACGGCAACGCGTGTATCGCTACATCGTCCTCTGTCATGCCCCCGTCGATGATCGTGCTGACATACTCAGAGATGATGTTCTTATGCGTCAGCATCACGCCTTTGGGCCGTGATTCCGTCCCACTGGTATACAAGATATGCGCGATATCGTCGTCCTCCAGCTCGACATCTGGCTCGCTGACCTCCTCCACTGCGATCAACTCGCGAAAAGGCAGCCAATCGCCTTGTGGTGCTGCTGGCCGCGAGATGAGAGAAAGCAGCATGGGGGAAATCCCCGAGACGCGCATTGCTTCTTGCGTCAAATCGATGAACTCCGGAGAGACAAAGCATGCGCTCACATCGGAGTGTCCGAGTATAAAAGCCACATCCTCTGCATTCAGCATATAGTTGATTGGCACCATGATGACTCCGGCTTTTGCAAGGGCGAAGTTAAGTATCGCAAAATCCATGGAGTTGCGGGAGAGCACCGCCGCACGATCTCCCTTTTTCAATCCTTTCTTACTAACGGCATGTGAAGTCTGGTTGACGAGTTGGTCTAGTTCACAGTATGTAAGCACTTCTTCCTCAAATTGCAATGCGATCTTCTCAGGAAAACGTCCACGACTTCTGCGGAGGATGTCCCCTAACGTATTTCTCCTTGCTCGCTGGATTGCAGTCATCTACATGCCTCCCAACCTGTATTTGTATCTATTATAATAAATTATCTTTCTAATGTGTATATTCTGATATTTATGAGCAAAAAAAAGCAGCAGCCTCGTCTGCTAGGTTTGAAGCTGCCGCAGGCCCCAAGAAACAGTACCTAGGTACAGAATAGCCTATTTGGGACTTCATTTGACCTTGAATCTGCTGGTTATTCAGGAAAAAACAAACAAACAGCACCGCTATCGACCGAAAAAAAAATGACAACTCGCAATTGAGTCGTCCAAATCCCCATTTGTTGCACTAGATGATTTTGCTTACAACTCCATTATGCACCAAGCGAACATTTGGTTCCAGAGGTAAAATATGGGTATTGTGTAATGAAACAAAAAAGCAAGTAGACATTGTCTACCTGCTATCCTTGCAAAATATGGCGGAGGGAGAGGGATTCGAACCCCCGTGACGTTGCCGCCTAACGGTTTTCAAGACCGCCCCGTTATGACCACTTCGGTATCCCTCCAACATGAAACACAAGACATACTATAGCACAGAAAACCCGATTTGCGCAAGGGGAAGAAAAAAGAAAAGCGAGCACAGAGCGCCCGCTATTTTTTCATGACAACCAGCTTCATCTCCGACAGTTCCTCGACCGCGTATTTGACCCCTTCGCGGCCCATGCCGCTCTCTTTTACGCCGCCATAAGGCATATGATCGACGCGGAAGGTCGGAATGTCGTTGATCATCACACCGCCTACCTGCAGGTCTTCCGCGGCTTGCATCGCCGTAGCCAGATGATTGGTATAGACCCCTGCCTGCAGGCCGTAGCGCGAGTCATTGACCAAATCAATTCCCTGTTGGATAGAATCAATCGGGTGAATCAAAACGACGGGACCAAATACCTCCTGACATGAAATCTTGGCATCAGCAGGCACATCTGTCAAAACAGTAGGTTGGAGAATCCGTCCCTGCAGTTCTCCGCCGCACGCGATCTTGGCTCCCTGCTCAACAGCTTCCGAGATCCAGGAAAGGACTCGTTGTGTCTCATTGGGATGAACCATCGCGGAATAATCGGCATCTTCGGAGAGCGAATCGCCGCCCCGCAACCCTCTGGTCTCCACCACGAAACGCCGGACAAATTCCTCATAGCGCTCACGAATCACATAGATTCGCTGGACAGATATACAAACCTGTCCCGAGTAAGCAAAGGCACCAAAAATGCAACGGGGAATCACCTCGTCCAATTCTACATTCCGATCCACAATGACAGCCGAATTGGAGCCTAACTCCAAAGTGACACGCTTTAAGCCGGCCTGGTTGCGAATATCGATGCCGACAGCAGGACTGCCGGTAAAGGTGATCGCCATGACCCGCGGATCCCGGACCAGTCTGTCACCTACCACAGCTCCACTTCCTGTCACTACGTTCAACGCCCCTGCGGGGACCCCCGCCTGCTCAGCGATTTCCGCCAAGAACAAAGCGGAAAGAGGTGTCTGCGATGCAGGCTTCAGCACGACGGTATTTCCCACTGCCAAAGCAGGCCCCACTTTATGGGCAACGAGGTTAAAGGGAAAGTTGAAAGGCGTAATCGCCCCAACGACTCCCAACGGCTCCCTGACCGTGTATGCAAGCCGACCCTCCCCCCCGATTGCAGCATCCAGAGGAATCGTCTCGCCGTGAATTCGCTTGGCTTCCTCTGACGCAAACTTGTACGTCTGGATGGTGCGGATGACTTCGCCTCTGGCTGTCTTGATCGGCTTGCCCGCCTCCAATGCGATGATTCTCGCTGCTTCTTCCAGACGCTCGTTCAACAAAATGGATATATTTTCTAACAAAGTCGCGCGTCGGTAAGCAGGCCATTTCCGCATGATCGGAGATGCCGCCTGTGCAGCTGTGATTGCCTGCTCGACCATTCCTACATCTGCCGAAGAGATCATGGCAATCTCTTCACCGCTATACGGAGCATAAAGCGGGGTATGCTCTACGCCCTGCACCCATTTTCCGCCGATGTAACAAGCCTTTTTCACTCGATCATCCTCCTTCCGCAATCAGGGGTGATAGGAACTTCTAGCGTTGCTTATGATTCGCTTACGCCGCACCATTCGATCAGAGTCAAAGCAAAAATCTCGGCGCAGCGAAACACCTCGTCCAGCTCGATGTATTCATTGGGATAATGCGCGACCTGTGTCACCCCAGGACCTACTACAATCGCCGGAGTATCCGCCAGGGCCGTCAGCAATCCGCCGTCCGTCCCCCATGGAGATGCTTCAACTACGGCTCTCTCACCTGTAAGGGCGACGAACTGGTTATGGAGGATCTCCATCAACGGATGATCTTCTTCAACTGCCCCTGGCACCCAGCGCGCTCCAAACCACTCCAGCTCGACTGGATGCTCGGCAAACCACGGATCGATCTGGGCCAAAGCTGCGAGTGCGGCTCTCATTTCCGCCTTGGCATTGTTCATTTGTTCACCCGGAGCGACGCCCATCCTTCCCTCCAGCTTGACCAAATCCGCTACAGAAGACGGCCATTTCCCTCCCTCGATCACGCCGATATTGATCGGTATCGGGATCGGCAACTTTGCGTACAACGGGTCCGTCATCCGCTCGTTGCGCACCTTTTCCAATTGCCCTACCGCTTGCACGACCAACAGGCTTTTTTCAATGGCACTGACGCCCTCGTAACGAGTCCCGCCGTGAGCAGAGCGTCCCTTCACCAGCAAGCGAAACCACATGGAGCCTTGCTGCTTTGGGAAAATTTTCATGTTGGTCGGTTCCGGGATCAATGCCGCATCTGCCTTGTAGCCGCGCAGGATCGTGGACAAGGTACCCGCTCCCCCACTCTCTTCCTCCACGACACTTTGGAATATGACATCTCCCTTGAGCTTAATACCCAGCGCTTGCAATACCTGAATTGCCAAAAGGGACGAAAGATTGCCGCCCTTCATATCTGTGGCCCCACGGCCGTAGAGCTTGCCATCCTGCACCTCTCCGCTGAATGGGGGCTCTGTCCACTGTGCTTCATCTCCCGCTGGCACCACGTCTACGTGTCCATTTAAAATGATGGAGCGCCCCCCGCCTGTCCCCTTCCAGACTCCGACGACATTGGGACTTCCTTCGAAACGTTGGCGAGGGGAGACAAAATACGGATGCTTGATCAGCTCATCTCCGCCCATCACCCAAAGGTCCACATCCAGGCCCATCTCCGCTAAGCGCTTTGCAATACTTTCTTGAATCGACTCCTCTGACCCGGATACACTCGGATGCCGCACCCATTCTTGCAGCAGTGTGGTAGCCGCTTCCCGCTCTTTTTGCACCTGTTCACGTACGAGCGATTGCCAATTTGCCATTGATACTAGCCTCCTTCATACCACCATATTATGCTGGATATGCCTATCGAAAGACCCCGACTTCTCCTTCGATTTTCAACACCGCTTCGGTCGCGCCGATCACATCCGCTACGCTATACGGATACATGACCTCTCGCAGATAAAGCCCGTCCGGCATTACCTCCATGACCGCCATATCCGTAATGATCAGATGGGCAGCATTCTTGGCAGTCAACGGCAAGGAGCATTCGCGGACGATCTTGGAGCGCCCGTTCTTGTCCAGATGAGTCGTGACCACCAGAACCTTTTTTGCCTTCTGTGCCAGCTCCATGGCTCCGCCCATTCCGGGAACGCGTTTTCCGGGAACGATCCAGTTGGCAATATCGCCGCTTTGGCTGACTTCCAGCACACCGAGGATCGTCATGTCTAGCAAGCCCCTGCGGATAATGGCAAAGGCGACTGCACTGTCAAAAAACGAAGCTCCCTGCGCCAATGTGACCGGAAAACCTCCGGCATTGCACAGCATGGGATTCTCTTCTCCTTTTGCAGGGCTTGGTCCTGTGCCTAAAATGCCGTTCTCTGCATGAAACATGACTCGCTTGCTTGACGGAATAAAATCAGCTACCAGGGTCGGGATGCCAATCCCTAGATTGATGATCATGCCATCTTCGACTTCTTGGGCAGCACGGCGGGCGATTCGCTCGCGATACCCTTCATTTTCTCTTACTTCTCCCACGCCCATCTCCAGTCCACCCCCTTGCTTTGCACGATAAAGTTGACGAATACGCCAGGTGTCACGATTTCCTCTGGGGACAGCTCACCGACCTCTACGATCTCATCCGCCTCTACGATGGTGATATCCCCTGCCATCGCAACCAATGGATTAAAATTGCGTGCACTGGTGTCGTAGACGAGATTGCCAAAGCGATCTGCTTTTTGCGCGTGAACAATCGCTACCTCCGCGGTCAAAGGCGTCTCCAGCAGGTATTCCTTGCCATCCAGTGTCAGTTTTTGTTTGCCTTTTTCTGCGATCGTGCCGATTCCGACGTCCGAAAGAATCCCCCCCAGACCAACGCCACCTGCACGTACCCGCTCGGCGAGAATTCCCTGCGGACAGAATTCAACCTCCAGATCCCCTGCCGTCATCTGTGCACCCGCATTGGGATTGGAGCCGATATGCGAAGCTATTACCTTTTTTACACGTTTTTCTGTGATCAGCTTGCCGATTCCGATCCAAGGAAAGGCGGTGTCATTGCTGATCATGGTGATGTCCTTTACACCTTTTTCGAGAATAGCCTGTACCAGCGAGGGAGGGTTTCCCACCCCGCCGAAGCCACCCGCAAGCAAGGTCATCCCATCGCGGAAATACTCGCTCGCTTCTTCTATCGAAATTACTTTTTCAAATCGGTTTGTCATGAATGTTCCTCCTATCCGAACTACGCTTTCTCGTGCAGGTCTTGCTGTACCGCATGGATGGCATCCCGCAGAATCGCGATCAGTTCGTCGATCTCGCTTCTCGTGATGGTCAGAGGCGGGGCGACGATAATCGCATCACCTGCCACACCGTCCAGCCCTCCGATTGCCGGGTAGATGATCAGCCCTTTTTCAAAGGATTTGGCGATCACCTGGGAAGCGACCCCTGCAGAGAGTGGAAATGCTTCTTTGGTCGCTTTATCCCGAACGAACTCCAGACCGCATAGCATGCCGAGCCCGCGCGCTTCCCCGATCAGCGGCAGTTCTTCGGCCAGCCTTGCCAGACGTTGCAGTAGATAGGCACCCTGCTCCGCGGATTTTGCGAATAATTGGTGCTTCTCCACATATTCCAGCACAGCCAGCGATACGGCAGCAGACTGCGGGTTGGCACTGTAAGTGTGGCCTGCCATGATCGAGCCGCTGCCTTTGGCAATCGTCTCAATGATTTCGTCTGTCACGATGGTAGCAGCCATCGGCGTATAACCGGCACTCATTCCCTTGCCGAGCGTCATCAGATCCGGCACCACTCCCCAGTGATCGATCCCGAATGCTTTTCCAGTACGTCCGACACCAGTCATCACTTCATCGGCAATGAACAACACCTCGTATTTATCGCATATTTCTCGAATTCTCTGAAAATATCCATCAGGAGGTACGACAGCTCCACCGGATGCACCGATCACTGGCTCGGCAATAAAGGCTGCCACCTGGTCTGCCCCGACGCGCAAAATAGCCGCCTCCAGCTCGTTGGCACATTGCAGGGCGTACTCGGACAGCGACATCCCCTCGGGACGGCGATACGGATATGGTGGTGAAATCGTCGGATAGTCTTCCAACAAGGGTACAAAACGCTTGCGGCGCAACACATGGCCGGACATCGAGAGTGCGCCCATTGTAATGCCGTGATAGCTCATCCAGCGAGAGATGATGCGATTTTTCGTCGGTCTGCCTTTTTCCTGCCAATATTGGATGGCGATTTTTTGCGCGGTCTCCGTCGCTTCTGAACCGCTGCTGACAAAAAAGGTCCAATTCAGCGAGCCAGGTGCCCACTCCGCCAGCTTTGCTCCCAAAGCCTCCACCGCGTCACTGCTGAAATGAGAACGGTAGGCAAAGCTCACTTCCTTGGCTTGGGCGTACATGGCTTCTGCCACTTCTTCCACTGCATGACCGATACTGGCTGTTACAGCTCCCCCGCAGCCGTCGATGTAGCGTTTGCCTTCCTTGTCGTAGAGATAGATTCCTTTGCCATGAGAGATAAACGGATATGTCTTCCCCAATTCAGGTTTGATTACATAGCTTCTTGTCATAACAGACACCTCTCCTTCTCTCTTCATCCTAGCCGACCGGGACTCTTCCGCCATCCGACTGGCTGGCAAAAAAACATGGTCAAGAGACGAAATCTTTTGTACATTTTGTATAAAGAGTTGTGGAGGAGGGAATTTGTGCATGTCGATTACCATACGTGAAGCCCTGCAACTCCCGGATATGGTGCAGACAAAGCTCATCGCCGGAGCAGGCGGACTGAACAATCCGATTCGCTGGGTAACCATCGTCGAAGTATTGGAAGACCCGAGCCGTCTGCAGGAGGGTGAGTTTTTGATCACGACCGGGTTCGGTCTGGACGGCGATCCCCAACGCCTGGCCTCCTTCATCCCTTCGCTCGCCCGCCAAAAGCTGAGCGGCGTCGCGATCCACACTGGCTTTTATCTGCGCGAAATCCCACAGAAATTCATTCAGCAGGCGGATTTGTACCGACTTCCTTTAATCGAAATTCCTGTAGAAATCAATTTTTCCACGATCACCAAGGCGATCCTGCAGCCCATCGTAAACCGACAATTTGAAACTCTCGCCTACTCACAGGCGATTCATAATCAAATGATTGAGGCAGCCCTGTCCAAAGGCGGGTTGTCAGCCATCATCGCCGAGCTGGCAAAGCTGACAGGTGGGGCTGTCACTCTCGTAGATGCTCTAGGATTTGAAGTCGTGCAGCATGGACTTCGCAGTGGTGAGTATGCAGGAGAGGAAAAAGAGAGTGCGCATGCGGTAGCGATCCGTGCCAGCCGCGAGCATTTTGGCAGCTTGACACTGTCAAAGCCCAAGCATTTGTGGAAGGAGCTGGATGATGTAGCCTTGCAGCATGCCGCTACCTTGTGTGCGTTGGAATATGTAAAAGAACGGGCCGTCTCAGCCACGGAATGGCGGTTAAAGGGAGACTTCGTGGAAGAATTGCTGAGTGGCAAGGAAATGAACGAGACGGAGCTGGAGAGCCGTTGCCGCATGCTGGGGTATCCCTTGAAGGGAGGGCATTTGGTGGCTGCTGTCCGGGTGAACGGGAATGATTCGGATACGGGTGAGCTTCATCAGAATGCGATCACGCTCATGCGTCGTCTATGCGATCGGCAAAAACGCTCCTATCTCTTGCGCGAGCGGCCACACTGCCTGTTTTTTGTCCTGCCAGATGATCGGACGAGCCTGCAGCTTTTGCAGCAAGTGGCTACACGGTGGGAACAGCTCTATCCAGACCAAGCGATGCAAGTCGGGATAAGCAATCCCTGTGAACCGCTCCCTCGCGTAGACCGGGCTGCAGAAGAAGCCTTGTTCGCACTACAGGCGTATCCGTTTCTCGCAGGCCCTCCAGACTTGCTGAAAGTAAGCGAGATGCGCGGTTATCAGTTTCTGTTTCCATACCACCGCAGCCAGGAAAGCCTGATGGCCTTGTGGCAGCCGTTGCTGGACCCATTGATCCGTTATGATACGAAGCACAACATGCAACTGCTGGACACCCTCGATGTCTACCTTCAACACAACGGCAACGGCCTGCAAACATCCCAAGCGCTATACATTCATCGGCACACGCTCAAATACCGGATTACACAGATTGAGGAGAAAACGGGCTGCCGGCTGGAGGATGCCCATCAACGCTGGCAGCTCCATCTCGCCTTGATGGCGCGCCGTCTCCAACAGCATCTGTATCCCCCGTCCCCATAGGCAGCGTCCGTTATTCTTTTGTGGGCCGGAGCGATTTGACCCAGATATTCATGTCTTCAAAGCCCGAAAAAATCGTGCAGTTGTTAATCAGTCTACCGCGGTATTGATACCCCATTTTGGAAGCCGTCACGTTCATGCCTGCGGATTGCGCACGGGTCAGCGTATACAGGAAATAGATGCCCTGCGTCTCCATCATCTGCTCCAGCTCATGAAAAAGGGGTTGGAGCAGGCCTTTTCCGGCGTGCTCTGGATGCGTGGCACAATCCGTCAGCTCTGCCGAACCAAAGCGTACCGAGACCTCTGCAGAGGCTGCACAGGCGATTTTCTCTTCTAATTCCGCGACGACATAGCGAGTTCCTTCCATCATCGTCTCGCGAATGTAATCCGGATCGTCCATCGGGGTCGGATACGTGGCAAACACCAACGCGTACAATTTCGCAAGTTCCTCCGCATCTGCCACAGTCGCCTCGCGCATGCTGTAAGGTGCAGGCAGCTCTTTCTTTTCGCCATTCCCCGCTTTGGACAAGCTGATAGCCAAGCATTCATCCGCGAGCCCGGGAGCTGATGAGGTCGCACGCTCCTCACTCAAATAGCACGAAAGCATATGGGCGTGCTCCCCATGAAAAAAGCCTTCAATGACCCCTTCTAGGCGATAGCCGAGCATCTGCCACTTCTCCACATCCGCCCTTTTTCCGTATACGATGACTTTGGTTGCGTCCATCTGAACCGCTTGCTGACGGAGCATGACATCGAGCTCACTGATCTGCTGTGGATCGTATTCGTGTAGCTTCACTCGTTGATTCTGCTGATCGAGTATTAGGTCTCCGTTTTTTACCATTTTTTGGGTGTCGATTCCCATATCAAGCCCTCCTCCCGACTCATCTTTCCTTCATTGTAACGAAACGGCCGATTTCGTCATCCGCCAATCTGTACAAATTCCTTACACCATAGGTAAATGCCGTGCGCCATCTCCTTTTCTTGATCATAGAATGCAGGAAACTGGGATCTGGGAAGGAGGGGGTTGGACATGGGTTGCGGATGCAACACAAACAACGATTTTATCCTGGTTTTGGTCCTGTTTATCCTTCTGGTGATTGTTCTTTGCTCATTTTGATGTCATTGACTTTGCCCCTCGTCGTTTGTCGTAAAGAGGGGCTTTCTACATATGCATGTAAGGAGGCAAACTTGCATGAAAGGAGGAAGCCTCAGATGCCGCCCATCATCTATGCCCATCGCGGCGCCTCTGGACAATATCCGGAAAATACCATGGAAGCCTTCCAAGCTGCAGTAAGAAAACGTGCAGACGGCATTGAATTGGACGTTCAGTTGACCAAAGATGACAAGCTTGTCGTCATTCACGATCATCTGTTGGACCGGACTACAAACGGTACTGGCTTTGTTCGAAATCATACATTGGATGAGCTGAAACAATACCGAGCGGATAAAGGGTCTCCCCATCATTCCTCGAAGGCGAGGATTCCTTCACTGCGGGAGGTGTTCCAACGCTTTGCGGACAGCTCGATTTGTTTTAGCATTGAAATGAAAAATCTGTTGTTTCCCCAACCGCAACTGGAAGAAAAATTAATCGAGATGATTCGTCGTTTTCAATTGACGGAACGGACGGTTATCTCCTCCTTCAACTTTGACAGCTTGGCCAAAATTAAAACGCTAGATCCTTTCCAGTCCACGGCGCTGCTGTACGTTGGTGCGTTCAACGCTCCTTGGGAGGTCGCAACCCGTTATCAGACCGATGAGCTGCATGTACCACACGACCAACTTTCGCCAGAGTTGGTAGAACAGGCCCATGCTCGTGAATTCCCCGTGATCGTCTGGACCGTCAACAGCGAGCGTGAAATCCGGGAATCCCTTGTGATGGGTGTAGACGGGATCATTACCAACTATCCTGGGCGCGCCCGAAAAGTATGGAAAAGCCTGCGTCGGGATGAAAAATAGCCCTTCTGCTCATCCACTGTGGGAAAAGCAAAAAGGCTATCGGATGATTAATTGGAGTCCGGAACGTAAAACTTGCCTTGCCAAGTATTGCGGCGTTTCAATTCGGCGTCGATGCCGTTGAGCACTTCCCATTTTTTGCGACTCCACATCGGACCAATCAGCAAATCAGGAGGCCCGTCACCCGTCACCCGATGCACAATCATTTCCGGCGGGAGAATCTCCAGGGTATCGGCAACCAGGTTGGTGTACTCTTCTTGAGAAAGAAAATCGAGCAAACCTGCCTCGTATTGTTTGACCATCGGTGTCTTGCGCAAGAGATGAAGCAGATGAATCTTGATACCTTGCACGTCCAGATGCGCAACAGCATTGGCTGTCTGCATCATCTCTTCGCGGCTTTCTTGCGGCAAACCGTAAATAATATGGGAGCAGATACGGATATTGTGCTTGCGTAGTTTTTCCACTGCATCCAGGTAGCACTGATAATCATGTGCCCGATTGATCAACTGCGCAGTGTGTTCGTGGATCGTCTGCAGTCCCAGCTCCACCCAGAGGTACGTGCGTTCATTTAGCTCTGCCAGGTATTCGACAACATCGTCGGGCAGACAATCGGGGCGTGTCGCAATCGACAGACCGACGACGCCTTCCTGCTTCAAGACCACTTCGTACATCTCGCGTAGCTCTTCGACCGGCGCGTAGGTGTTGGTATAGGCTTGAAAGAACCCAAGGTATTTGGCATTCGGCCATTTTTCGTGCATCCGGCCCTTCACATCGTGAAACTGCCGCTCCAAATCCATGCGGCGATCACCGGCGAAATCCCCTGAGCCCCGCGCACTACAAAAGGTGCAGCCGCCTGTTGCTACCTTTCCATCCCGGTTGGGGCAGCTAAAGCCGCCATCCAACGGAACCTTGAAGATTTTCTCCTGAAAGGTTTCACGCAAATGGTAGTTCCATGTATGGTATCGTTTGTCTCCCCACATGAGTGGAGTATCACAGCTTGTTGGGTTGCTTGTCGTATTCATTCTTTACTCCCTCCTCGCGGCTGCCGAATCTGTCGCATCGCATCTTACACGATTTGCCGCCAGCCACTGCGGGTCATTCAGAGAACCGTTCTCCTGAGAACCCGAGTATGAATCGTGATGGACCATCAAGTCATTATACCAAAACAATGATTCCCTGTTCCAGCATCAACGAGAGGCAAAATGCACAAGGGATGGCACTGCCAACAAAAAACCCTGCATACGATCAGTACGCAGGGTCAATCTTTTATAATCGGTCGAGATTATTTTTCGCGAACTTGTTCTCTGGGTCGAGCTCCACAGCTTTCTGAAAAGACTCTTTCGCCTTCGCCTTGTCCCCGATCCCATCGTAGCAAATTCCTAAAATATTCATGCCATTTGACTTTTCTTTATTATCGGAAGTGGCTTTCACGTACTCCGTCGCAGCCTCGATCGCTTCTTCAAGTAGGCCAATTTTCATATACGAAGCAGCTAGTCCATAATATGCGCGATAATAAGAAGGGTCACTCTCGAGAGCATCCTCGAACCATGTCCCGGCTTTTCTAGGGTTTGCTTCCTTGCCGCCATTCCCGTTCAGGAACATGGATCCGATCTTGGCCTGCTGGTCGGCGATCAACTCGCTGTATTTTCCTTCGACTTTGACTCTCCACTCTCCATTTTCCACGACGACCGCGCGTTTGAGAGTGTCATCCTTGTCCTTATTTTCTACTGCGTCGTGGCGGTTCTCTACGACATCAAACACCATGGCATCGCCGTTCTTTTCAGCTTGTTTGACCTCTACTTTGTTTAGCTTTGCAACCTCCTCGCTCAGTTCCATGTAGAGGACAAAATCGTCTTTTCTCGTTACCTGCTTGTCTGCTTCCGAAAGTAATGCGTAAGCGGCGTTGTAGTCCGCAGTCGTTACATAGGAATAGTAGGTTTCTAGTGTCTCTTTTGGATCACCTTTCGGAGAGCATCCAACGATCGTGGTTATCAATAAGAGTGTGAAAAATACTAGTGCGACTCGTCTCATAGCGCACCCCTTTCGTTTTATTCGATGAAATTATACCACAGTTCCTGACCTATAGCTGAGTCTGCAAGAATTTACTATTTTAGCGGATAGATGTTTGTACTCTCGCTTGCCGTTTTACCAATTGGGGAGGAAAAGAAAAATGCCTCAGCAACGAATTTATTTCCGTTACTAAGGCGTTCGTATTCGTTTTACTCTCGCAGCATTGCGAAAACACGCATACCATAGTGATGGCGTCCCAGGAGAGATTCGAACTCCCGACCGACGGCTTAGAAGGCCGTTGCTCTATCCAGCTGAGCTACTGGGACAAGTTGGAGGGAGTACCCGGATTTGAACCGGGGGTGAAGGTTTTGCAGACCCGTGCCTTACCACTTGGCTATACTCCCGTAAAATGGGGCGATCGATGGGACTTGAACCCACGAATGCCGGAGCCACAATCCGGTGCGTTAACCCCTTCGCCACGACCGCCATATGGATACATATTCTGTTGGCAGGGGCAGTAGGAATCGAACCCACGCCAAAGGTTTTGGAGACCTTCGTTCTACCGTTAAACTATGCCCCTATGGTAGCGGTGGAGGGGCTCGAACCCCCGACCTTTCGGGTATGAACCGAACGCTCTAGCCAGCTGAGCTACGCCGCCAAAACAAAAGAAAAAGACCATTCCTATATCCACTTGTAAAAAGAAATGGCGGAGAGTGAGGGATTCGAACCCTCGCTACGCTTGCGCATACTAACGGTTTAGCAAACCGTCCCCTTCGGCCTCTTGGGTAACTCTCCGAATCAATGGACATATTCATTTGGTCAGAGTCGCTTCATACAGAGGCGACGATTTTTAATATAGCATAGGCTAAAATGAAAAGCAACAGGAAATGCTAATTAATTAGTGGTTCTTACCATTTACCATCTCCCATGTCACACCTATAAGGATACCAGATGATACGTGTAGTGAGCTACAATATCCATAGTGGCCGCGACCTTTTTTGGCGCAAGCGTCTGGTCCAAATGGCCAAGACACTGATCGCGCTAAATGCCGATGTAATCTGTCTGCAGGAGGTCCATGAGAACAGCAAATACGGCTATCAGGCGCGGTATTTGTCCGAACAGCTTTCTTATTCTATGGCCTTCTCACCCTCCATCGCTCTGGCTGACGGCTTTTACGGCAACGCTCTGCTCACACGTCTGCCGTGCAAGGAATCTGGAAGCATCCTTTTGCCTGCGAGACGTGAGAAAAGGACCCTGCTTTCCGCTACACTCGTGTGGCAGGAGCGCGAGATTCGCATTTGGAATACCCATTGCAGCCTACAAGCCGTAAGTCGTACGATGCAGGTACGACTGTTGCGAACGCTGGCTGCCGAAGCCCCCGAGACGCCCCTCCTTTTGTTTGGGGACTTCAATGCCGCGAATGTCAGCTTCTCTCCATTGCTTTTTGACTGTGCTCGAGAGTTGGGCCGGGAAGGCTTGCCAACGCTGCCTACTTTCCGCCGACGCCTTGATTATATTTTTGCTTCCCCGCATTGGGTGGTGCAAAGCTACGCCCTCTCCCCCGTCACCTGGTCCGATCACGTCCCGGTCATAGCGGAACTAGATTGGCGTGCTCAGGAACCTGCAGCTCCTGCAAAATAAAGGATTTCACATCGACCAGCCGTGCCGGAACAGCAAAAGGCTGGGACGCTCCCGCAATGACCAGCGGAATGCGAGAATCCTGCTTGTGCAAGGAACCATGGCTGCCACCTCCGAGATGTGACGGAGACAATTCGGATAAAAATTGATAGCCAGGTGCCGCCGTCGCCGCCACGACTGCTGCATCGTGTGCAAACAAAGCGCCGTATAGGCGTGAAAATGCATCTGGGTAGGAGTCAAAATGGACTTGTCCCGCTTCTACACGAATATCCAGTATGCGATACTCCCCTTGCATCCCCCAAGAGATCTGATAGGCATCCGTAAATTCCCCCGTACGCCAGAAGCGAAACTCCTGTTCGCTGCCCCCTCGTCGTACGACCACCTGATCCCCGTCCTTCCAGGCAATGAGATCGATCCTGGAATCTACGCTGATGGCTTCTACGATTTTTTCGGCAGTACAATTGCCTACCGGGTATAAAAAAGTCATGCGTTCATTATTGCAGATCACCACGTCATCGGACTCCGAAACTTCAGATCCGAGATGGTGAATGGCCAGACCCGACAGTAGCTGTTCGAGGGGGATATTGTGGTCCTCACTCTCCCCGATCAAGGTTTGCCCATGGTCGCTGATCAGTATGATCACATTGCGCTCCAGGACTTGATCCCAAGAATCGTAGCTATCTAGGAAACGAACCAGTTGCGTATCGACATCAGCGAGGTGCCGGATTGACTCATGCGGCGCTTTGTGCAGCTTGCGGTCATTATCCGGCAAATACACGAGGGTAAAATGAGGCTGTTTGCCGCTTTTGATCACCTCAATCAGGACGTCGATCGCGTGCGTATCATTGATCCCGTAGCTGTCCAGTGCCGTTTGGGCAAAATTCCAGGTGACCGGCCGAAAGATGCCTGGGCGGACCAAAGTGCCCAGGCTCATGATCGAAGGACCGCTTACCGTCTTCTCTTTTAGCTGGAAACCCGTCAAGGCTCCCAGGACGGGAGGCAAGTCGATTTGATGTTGCTTATGTCCGCGATGGGCAATGACATTGATTGAACCAGACACCAGCTTATGCTCTTCCAATATTTCATGAATCGTCTTCACATCCCGGCTAAGATGACGTTCATTCAGATCAAACAAGACATTGCGGGCACAGTGAGCAAGTCCGATTCTTTGTACTGGCATGGAACCATTGATGTAATTGATCATTTTCTTGTCCTGCGCATCATACCAGACCAACCCAGGAACCTTGTGCTGGTCGGGATAGACACCTGTAATCAGGGAACAGTCGATCGATGCGGTCATCGTGGGGAAGACGGTGGCGCAATCCGGTATGTACTGTCCTTCATCCAGCAAAAACTGCATACCTGGCGCCTGGTTGGCAGCGATGCAGCGTTCCAGCACATCTGGCATCATCGAGTCAATGAGGAATAAAATCACCTTTTTCAACCTTCTGCCCCCCTTCATCCGTAAACGTTTTCCTGCAGATAGGGTTTGATTGCGGGCTGTATGCTATTCACGAACATCACGAAAGCAGCCCCCTTTCCCGTGAGGAAAGAGGGCTGTGCACCATCCGATTTTTAGTTTTGTGTATACAAAAGCGTGAATGTTCCATCTGCCTCTTTGGCCAGCGAGAGGTGCTTATGCGCCTCAAGATAGGGCGCGAGCAAAACGTATTCCTCTTCGCTTGCCTTAAGGTCGAGAAGATTCGTCAAAACTGCGGAACGGATCAGCAAACCTGTGGAATCTTGCTTAAACAGGGGGTGGACTGTCGGAAAAGAAACGCCATTGATGACCGTATCGCCATCCTGATCACTCAATTTCCAACTTTTTACACCCAAGGACTGCAATGCTTCTACCACTTGTGCCCCATCGTCTTCCACCACGATATCCGGAGTTAGCCCCACATGATTGACGACGGTGTGCTTCGGCGTGAAGTATTCATTCAGGGTCAGTTTAAGCGCATCCCCTTCGGAAAGCGGAATGACCTGCTGCGCGCTCCCCTTGCCGTATGTTTTCGTTCCTACCAATTTCGCAATTTCATGGTCGCGCAAAGATCCGGCCAACAGTTCCGAAGCCGAAGCCGAACCGCCATTTACCAAAATCCGCACCGGGATGCCGATCGAATTGCCATTGTGTACCCAAGTCTCCACTTCCACGCCATTGCGATTGGTTGTGTACATCAGCAGGCCATCCTCCATGAAGAGACTTGCAACATCTCTTGCCGCCATCAGATAACCTCCGCCATTGTCTCGAAGATCAAAGATAAGTCCCTTCAGCGGATTATCCGAACGAGCAAAGGCAGCTAACTGGTCACGTATTTGATAGGCACCGTCCGAACCGAATGTCTCCAGTCGGATATAGCCAATCGGTGTATTGTCAAAAAGCTGTCCCTCTGCTTCCGGCAGCGTAAGCATCGCACGCTTCAGGCGCACCTTCAGTTCCCGCTTTTCGGATGCGCGATAGATGGTCAAAAGCGCTTCGCTGCCCTCTTCGCCTCGCAGGTACGCATAGGCTTCCTCAAAGCTTTTTTCCTGCAAGGAGATATCATCCAGTCCTGTAATCTGGTCCCCTCTTTGCAATTCGGAAGCCGCAGCCGGCGATTCCGGTACGATGTCGCGAATGATGAATGCTCCGTTTTGCAGACGCAAGCGAAAACCAAATCCGACAAACTCGTTCTCTACACTGGATTGGAAGTAGCGAAGCTCATCTGCTGTGAAAAACACGCTATGCGGATCGTCGAGGCTTTCCAGCATACCTTCGATGGCCCAGCGATTGAGCGTTGAAGCATCGAGCCCTGGCTTGCGCTCCCATTCTTCCAGCCGTCGTTTCAATTCCCCAATGGAATCGTCCTTTGTGGAGTACAGAAGCTTTACCTGTTTCTCTTCATCGGCTTGCTTGCTCACATACTGCAAAGCTCCCTGTACCAACTGAGTTTCCTTCGGCTTGCTGAGATGGCTTTCCATGACATACTGGAACACTTCTTCCGTCTCAACAAACGAAGGTTGACTGGCAAGAACAGGAAGTGCTGCACTTAGAAACAAAACGACCGTCAGGAAAATTTGCGTGATTCTTTTCATCGACCCACCTCATTTTTTACCCGCTCTGGAATCGTTACTTTCACCTTGGCTTTATAGTTGTAAAAATCAGTACCGGAGTACGCCACGTAATCCTGGTTCTCGTAGATTTCTTCATACCGCCACATATGCTGGACCAGTTCTTTGCTTTCATGGTCTATGTAGTACTTGTTGATGTACAGCGGTGCATTCTTGATTTTCCCTTTCCCCAGCGTGATTCCTTTCGCTTTTTCCTCCAAAGCTTCGCGAGGGATCCATTCTGTAATAACGTCGTAGCGTCCGAAGGTCTGCTTGAAATAGCGCGCATTCATGTTTTGCAGCCGGTCCTTAACGCTGATTCCGGCGACCCATTCATGCAGGAAGTCCTTTTTGTTCGTACGACCCTGCAACCATTTTTCGCTCTCCGAATCATACGTGTAATGCAGCCCAGCCTTGTCATCCGTATAGGATTCCATTTTGTCCAGAATCAGTTTGTACGGCGAGTGGTAATAACCCGTAGTACGGCTAGCCCCTATTTGGTGGTCGATGTCTTGCGTATATTTGAAGAGGTAGCCGCTGAGTACCGATTCTCCGTTTACCTGCACTGTGGAAGCAGACTCCATCTTGCGCAGGCTATATGCCAAATCCAGGGCTATCTTCGACTGTTCCTTCAGCGAATCGAGATCTTGCTGCAGCAGCTTGACCAGTTGGATCATACGCTTATCCTCGTGATAAGGTTTGATCGATGCAACCAGCTCCTGCGCTTCTGCCAGGCGGTCTTGCTTTGTAAGATAGTACACAGCATTGATCAGCGCTTCGTGGTTCTCTGCCGCGAATGAACGATAGCTGGCCAAGGCGTCGTCAATCTTTTCCCCCTTCATGTCCAGAGCCGCGAGATAGAGGGTCAGGGCTTCCCACTCCTTGGAACCTTGCTTCACCTTTTCCACATATCGTGCCAATCGCTCTTTGACCTCGCCATATACTTTTGGTTTCTTGTTGCCCATCTGCAGGGAGAGATCGTAGACGTTAGCACTCAAGAGGCGCAAGGTATCCGGCAAGATGATCTTGTCGGCAAAATAAGCGTCAATCGCCAGAAAAGCTTCGTCCAGATTGTCCGCAAGCTCTCGGTCTTGATCCCAGCTCAGATAATAGTGAATCCCTATTTGATTGGGGAAAGAAGATCGACCTAAGTCCCGTAAGTCCTGATAGGTCTCCCCCCCGTCGTACTGGTTGATGATGGCATCCACCGCGTCGACATAAGTCTGTTCGTCGGCTGTCTTCTTATCGGTGTAGTGGGCAAACAACGGGAACACATCCTGAATCTCTGGAACCATCGGAAACTTTTGGCTATCGTAATCAAGCAAAGGCAAGATCTGATCCTGTAGCAAAAAGTCGATCAGGCGATCCGCTGCGGCTGCCGCTTCCCCGCGCTTCACCTTGTCGTTTTTCTCCCCTTCCAGCCAGCCCCAGGCTTTGACCTCTTCATACGCTTTTCCGCTGTTCGTTGTCGCTGTAAAAAGCGCCAGCAGCTTAGCTGCCTCCTCCTGGTTAATCGGCTGATTCGGGTTCATCTGCTCCCCTGGAAACACCTCTTGAATCGAGCCGGGTCCATACAGACGGTCTAGCACGTAGGAGACCCGCAAAATCGGACGGTAGATCCAGGTCAGACGATCCACGTCCTTGTACGGCAGATAAGGTTCGTCAAAGCCTTCTCCTTTTGACAACTGCGCATGTTCGGAAAGGAAAGTCAGCGGATAGATCGAATATTGCCCGCCATTGTTGTACAATCGATCGATCATCGCCACGAATTCGGCACGAGTCATTTCCCGATTGGGATAAAAATGCGGAATATTGGTTCCTGCAGCAAACAGACCTGCCTCTACCCCGCGAACAATCGAAGCACGTGCCCAGTGCTTGCTGATATCATCGTAGGGAAGAAAGCCCCCAGCAGCCGAAGCGAAGCCGGGGGTTATGGTGAGCAAGCTTGTCACCAATAAACCGCATAGGGACATCTTGATTTGTTTTCGCACATGAAATCCTCCTACATTTCGGTTGGCAGACGGAACTTCTTTTACCTTCCTGGTCTTAGATAAATTGGAAAGGATCTGTGTGCACGACCGAGGCGATGACCTCGGTCTCGTAGCCGTTCGCTTTCAGTTGATCCTGCAGGTAAGCGGCGAGCTTTTCCTTCATGATTTTCTCGATGTTGTGACCGGCATCGATAATGGACAAACCATCTGCCTGTGCATCATGTGCGGTATGGTAGCCGATGTCTCCCGTCAGGTAGGCGTCCGCCCCTCGGAAGATCGCCTTGGATGCAAAGGAGCTGCCATCGCCGCCCACGACCGCCACTTTTTTGACTGTGCCATCCAGATCTCCCACTACACGGACTCCTTGTAGGGAAAAACGCTCTTTGACCAACTCTGCCAATTCACGCAGGGTCAACGGCTGCGGCAAATGGCCGATTCGCCCGATTCCGTAGCCTGTACCCGGAAGATCAAGCGGAATCAGATCATAGGCGACTTCCTCGTAGGGATGGGCAGCCAGCATGGCCTTGACTACCGCCGATTGACGCGAAGCCGGGAGGACTAACTCGATGCGAACCTCCTCCACCTGCTCCAGCTTGCCTTGTGCGCCGATAAAAGGCTGTGTCCCCTCTCCAGGCATAAACGTACCGATTCCCTCTACCTGGAACGAACAATGGCCGTAATTGCCCACGGAGCCAGCCCCCGCTTGGCAGACTGCCTGGAAAACAGCTTCGCGATGACTTTTCGGAACGTAGACAACCAACTTTTTCCATGCATCACGATGCATGACATCCAATACGTCTACATCTTCGAGCCCGATCGCTTCCGCCAGCCAATCATTCATCCCGCCGACCGCCACATCCAGATTGGTGTGGGCTGTATAGACTGCGATGTCATGCTTCAGCAGCTTTTCAAAGACACGTCCTGCCGCAAGATCTGTCCTAATATTTTTCAAAGGACGATAGATCACTGCATGATGGGCTACGATCAGATCGACGCCCTCTGCGATCGCTTCATCAACTACGGATTCCAGCACATCGAGCGCGACCATGACTTTTTTCACCTTTTTTTGCAGGGTCCCGACGTGCAGGCCGATTTTATCCCCTTCCATCGCCAAAGCTTTTGGAGCCAAGCCTTCGACGTATTGAATTACTGTTTGTCCGTGTGCAAGCATGTCAACACCCCATCTATCCATTCGATTTCGCTCTCAATTTGCTTGATGCGCTCCTGGGCTTGCGGCTTGTCGGAGCGCTCCAGTTGTGCGCGCACCTTCTGCCATTTTTCCCGTTCATGTCCCCATTTTTCACGCAAAAGGGACTCTTTTCTTTCCCAGAGAAACGGTCCGATGCGCAGCAGCTCTTCCATCGATCTGTCCTTGTCCACATACGGGACATGCGGCTCGCCACGCTCCGCTACGAGGATTTCGTAAAGAATGTCGTCTTCTTCCAAAATCGATTCCGCGACGAGTTCCCAGCCGTTCTCGACAAACCAGCGGCGGACCAGTTCTTCCCCGACGTTTGGCTGCAGGATGAGCCTTTGTACACCCTGCAAACGCTCTTTGCCGTTTTCCAAAATCGATACGATCAGTTGTCCTCCCATTCCGGCGATACAGACGGCATCGACCTCGCCCGGTTGGACGACTAAAAGTCCGTCACCTTTTCTGACTGAGGCCCGATCCCGTGCCTGCAGGGTATGTATTTGCTTCAAGGCTGCCTGATAAGGCCCCTCGTTCAATTCACCAGCAATCACAAAGCTGGCAATGTCCTTCACAAGCAAATAAGAAGCCAACAACGCATGATCCGACCCGATGTCGGCCACGCGGGCTCCTCTCGGACAATAGCCGGCTATGGTTTTTAATCGCTTTGAAATGGTCGTAAATGTCATCTTCAATTTCCACCTTCCATAGCCACTATTTTACTCTATTTGTCCGAAATTGCCCAACGCTAAATCCCCTGTTTTCATCATCAACATACGACAAAATCCCCGCCAATTCATGGCAGGGACCCTATTTGCCTTTCTTCTATGAACAGCCGATTTCCCTCGCGATCACATTGCGCAGGATCTCAGACGTGCCTTCTCCGATTTCCAGCAGCCTGGCGTCACGGAAGAAGCGCTCTACCTGGTATTCACGCATATACCCGTAACCGCCGTGGATCTGAATGGCCTGATGTGTCGCGGACATCGCCACCTCGGAAGCGTAAAGCTTGGCCATGGCTGCTTCCTTCGTAAAGCTTCTGCCCTGCTCCTTCAACCAAGCCGCTTTGTAAACCATGCTGCGAGCCAGCTCGATCTGCATCGCCATGTCAGCCAGCTTGTGTTGAATCGCCTGAAAATGGCTTAGCGTATTGCCGAAGGCCGTCCGGTGTTTGGCGTATTGCAATGCCTTCTCGTATGCCGCCTGCGCAATCCCTACCGCCATCGCCCCGATCCCGATCCTGCCGCCATCGAGTGTGGTCAGAAACTGCTTGAAGCCCTCTCCCTGAACACCCAGGATATTTTCCTCCGGGATTCGTACGTTATCCAGAACAAGCTCCGTCGTATTGGAGCTGTGCAAGCCCAGCTTTTCGTAATTTGCCAGCACAGTAAAGCCAGGGGCGTCTGTAGGCACGATGAAGGCTGTGATTCCCCGCGAACCTTTCTCTTTTTCCGTCACTGCCGTCAACGCTAGGAAGGAAGCGTAGGAGGCGTTGGTAATAAAGCACTTGGAACCGTTGATGACCCACTCCTGATGTTCGCGTACAGCAGTCGTTTTCGTCCCGCCGGCATCTGAGCCCGCATTCGGTTCAGTCAGCCCAAAAGCGCCCATGCTCTCGCCGCTGCAAATTTTGGTCAGGTACCTTTCCTTTTGCTCCTTCGTCCCAAACAAGTGAATCGGGGCGCCTCCGAGCGAAATATGGGCGGAATACGTGATGCCAGTCGAGCCACAGGCCCGGCTAAGTTCCTCTACCACGATGGCGAAGCTGATTGCATCGGCTCCAGCTCCTCCATATTCCTCTGGAAAAGGCAAACCCATTACGTTCAAGTCAGATAGTTGGCGAAAAATTTCGACAGGGAACTGTTTGGTTTTGTCCCGCTCATCTGCTCCCGGTGCTACGACTTCATCGGCGAACTCTCGCATGACCTTTTTTAACATTTGCTGTTCGGAAGTTAAATCGAAGTTCATCTTCATCCCTCCATGTAAACGCTTTATCCCATGATGGACAGGGAATTGGTCAATTCGACTGAGCGTTTGTTCAGAATTCTACAACTCATTATACACCATCGTTTGCCAGCTGTGTTGTTTTTCGCAAAGAAAAAAACACGTCATTCCTTTCGACGTGTTCCCATGATCATCGCTCCTAAAAAGGAGACGGCTGCCAAAATATATCCTGCATAGTAAGTCGGGATCGCCAAGACCTTCATCACCGTCTCCGCTGCGAGAAACACTCCGGCTAGGACGATCCCGATCAATACGTACCACTTGCTATCCACTTCTGTCACCTCTATGTATCATTCTTGTTCGCTTATAATCTCAGCCAGGCGTACCAGTAACCCCTAGTGAGGAAAAAGAACGCGGAAGCCAAAAACACTTTGATGAACAGCAAAAGCTGTATCAAATCCCGCTGTGCCTCCGGTATGTACAGAGACTGGATTTCGGCTCCAAAAAAGCAGAGCAGACCGCACATCGCGAATACACCCGCCCATTTGGGATTGGCCTGATGCATCATAAAGCCGACGCCTGTCAGCATGCAAGCCATCGGTACCCAGTACAGCTCGGCCTTCCACCAGCTATACGCATCGCCTACCCGCTCCGTCGTCGCCACTCCGTATATCAGGGCCAACCCGAGCATACCGCAATACAGCAGGTACGTAAAGCCGAAAACAAACGCGCTGGCGCATAATAGAACGCACAGCAATCCCAGATACATGAGGATCAAGGCAATCGAACCATCCAATTTTTGGATGCAATAGACTCCTCCTGCGACGAGAATCACAAAGCTTAACACCAGGAAAAGATGCGTCAGCGGCGGTGTTGAACGCCGAAACACAAATGCCAGTATATAGAAAACGAGTGCAAAACAGGCAAAGATGGCAATTTGCATTGGGGTTTGAAAACGGTTAAAATGAAAAGCAAGCAAGATCAAACCAGCGATGATGAAGGCTCCAAGCAGCCATGCAAGCACCATTTTTCCGGTAACGGGCGATACCTCCTGCCTTACATAAGCATATGCCGTATCTGTTGTTTTTCCTTTGCCCCAACCTGTTCCTGACTTTGCCATCACTGCTTCTTTCCCGCCCTTCCCTTGCTTGACAGGGGCCGAAGAAGAGGCAGGCCGATCCCCTTCGGTATACAGATTCAAGAGGAAAATGCAGTAATGTTCAGGCAGCAGGTGATTTCGACGCCAATTTTCAATTTCGGCTATAATGGTTCGCTTGCGCTGGTCGTCCAACGCTGCCCCTCCTTTTTATGACCCGTTTTCATCCGGGCCAAGAAAAAAGTAAAGCCTACGTCGGCTATACGTAGGCCACATACAATATATCGGTTATTCGAGGAAATCTTTTAAGCGTTTGCTTCTGCTTGGATGACGAAGTTTTCGCAGGGCTTTTGCCTCAATTTGACGGATCCGCTCACGGGTCACGCCAAAGACTTTCCCCACTTCTTCCAATGTTCTCGTACGACCGTCGTCCAGACCAAAACGCAAGCGCAGTACATTCTCTTCTCTATCTGTCAACGTATCCAGGACATCTTCCAGCTGTTCTTTTAACAACTCATAAGCTGCAGCATCGGATGGCTCCAATGCGTCCTGATCTTCGATAAAATCTCCCAGATGAGAGTCGTCTTCTTCCCCGATCGGTGTTTCCAACGAGACAGGCTCTTGTGCGATTTTCATGATTTCGCGAACTTTTTCTGGCGTCAAATCCATTTTTTCTGCAATTTCTTCCGGCATCGGTTCTCTGCCTAATTCCTGCAAAAGCTGTCGTGATACCCGAATGAGCTTATTTATTGTTTCCACCATGTGCACCGGAATACGAATCGTCCGTGCCTGATCCGCGATCGCACGAGTAATTGCCTGACGAATCCACCATGTGGCATACGTACTGAATTTGAAGCCTTTGCGATAGTCGAATTTCTCGACTGCCTTGATCAATCCCATGTTTCCTTCCTGAATCAGATCCAGGAACAGCATGCCGCGGCCAACATAACGCTTGGCAATCGATACGACCAGACGGAGGTTGGCTTCTGCCAATCGGCGCTTCGCTTCCTCGTCTCCTTGCTCGATGCGCAGTGCCAGTTTGATCTCCTCTTCAGCGGAAAGCAGAGGAACGCGACCAATTTCCTTCAGATACATGCGAACAGGGTCATTGATCTTGATTCCTGGTGGAACGGAGAGATCATCGAATTCGAATTCTTCGTTGTCTTCGTCTTTCATCTGCATTTCATGCGGTTCATCGTCGTCATCGCTATCGTTGTTTATTTCAATTCCCTGGTCGCCCAGATATTCAAAAAACTCATCCATCTGATCCGAATCTTGTTCAAATCCAGACAAGCGATTAGTAATTTCCTTAAACGACAACGCGCCTTTTTTCTTGCCTAATTCAACCAATTGTTCCTTCACTTGTTCGATGGACATTGCTTCCATGTCAGAAGTGATGTTTTGCTTGTTCATCTACTATCCCTCCTTCCCCGGGAATGATCGGAAGCTACCCTTCTTTTAAAGCATTTTCCAATGCAAGAATCTTCATCCCTGTAACGGCTGCTTGAATTTCCAGTTGTTTGCGCGCATCCTCGCTGTCCACTGCGGTAGCTTGGAGGTGTAAGCTCCGCTGCTCTTCGCGCAATCGTTCCAACTCGGCACGCTTCGGGTAGTTATTCACTTGTTTGATGTAGTCGCCGATCTCCTGATCAGACACGTCTTCCTTGCACTCCATCATGGCCAATCCCGAGGCTAATTGCTTTAATGAATCGTCTTGCACATAATGTATTAACTTTCCGGGGTCCTCAGGGTTTCCCTCTGCGTAATAGGCGTACAAGTACGCGGCCAACGCATCGTGTTCGTCCACCTGAAAATGGGCGCTACACTCTTGTTGGACGCGAGTAGCGATATCTTCGTTGCGCATCATGTAGTAAAGCAGCATGCGCTCTGCTGTGATGTATGCAGGCTGCAATGTTTTCGCGAGCGTAACTTTGCCATTATTTATACTATTATTCCATGCTGGCGCTACTTTATCCCTTTGCCGTTCACTTTTTTGTTGCCTGTAAACCCGTTTGGACTCCCATTTCAAATCATTCAGGGATAGAGAGTACTCTTCCGCCAATTGGCGTTGATACAAATCCCGTTCGACAGGGCTGTCCAGCTCGTTGATGATTTCGAGCGCTTTGGCAATCACACCAGCCTTGTCCGTCTCATCATTAATTACGTACTGGCTGCGCAAATGTTTCAACCGAAACGCCGTAATCGGCATTGCCTGCAGCAAAACCTGCTGGGAAAAGGCCTCCGCTCCGTGCTGCCGGATGTAGTCATCCGGGTCCGTCCCCTGCGGCAAAGGAGCAATGCGCACCTTTAAACCTGCTTGCTGCAAGGTATGAATCGCCTTGCTGGTCGCTTCCTGACCTGCTGCATCTCCGTCGTAACATAAAATGACGGATTCTACATTGCGCCGGATGATCCTGGCTTGCTGATCGGTCAAAGCAGTCCCCAATGTAGCAATTCCTAAAGTAAAACCCGCTTGCCATGTCGACACCACGTCGACATACCCTTCAAACAGCAATGCCTGCTTTTTCTTTCTTATGTATGGACGGGCACGGTGCAAATTAAAAAGGGTAGCGCTTTTGTTGAACAGTGGACTTTCCGGGCTGTTCAGATACTTCGGCTGTGATTTGGCTTGTGAGGTATCCAGAAGCCTTCCACCGAAGCCGATTACATTCCCCTGGGTATCCTGAATGGGAAACATGACACGACCGCGAAAACGATCAAAAATCTTACCTGAGTCGCTTTTGGCCAAGAGTCCCGCTTCCACCATCACATCCAGCGAAAATCCTCTTTTGGTCAGGAATTGGGTGAGAAAATCCCAGGAATCCGGGGCAAAGCCGATTTGATACTCAGCCAAAGTCTCTGCAGACATCCCGCGCCGGGTGAGATACTTGATCGCCTCCTGGCCGTAAGGTGTCTCCTTCAAGACGTACTGATACAGATTGGCTGCGAAGTGATGCGCCTCCAGCATCACTTGTTTCAGCTTTTTCTCCGGTGTATCCTCTCCTTCATGACTTTGGAGCTTGGGTATCTCGATGCCTGCACGATCAGCCAGCTTGTGCAAGGCTTCGGGAAACGTCAATTGCTCGATATTCATTAAAAAGGAAAAGACATCCCCACCTGCTCCACAACCAAAGCAATGATAAAACTGTCTCTCAGCATTGACATTGAAGGAAGGGCTCTTTTCTGAGTGAAACGGACACAAGCCTAAAAAGGCACGTCCGCTTTTTTTCAGTTGCACGTACTCTCCCACGACGTCAATGATGTCAACAGCAGTACGCACTTGATTGATCCACTCATCCGAAGTGTGTCCAGCCATCTTTTCATCCACCTCTTAAAGGAGAATCGCAGAATAAGTTATTCGTCAAAATTCGTCAATTTCCTTCTTGGGCGCACACTTCTTTTTACATTTCTACTTTGCCACATTTCTGTGACCTGTAAACGCTCGCCACTATAACCATCTCGCGTCCACCTTACTCTAGTTTCTACAAAAAACGGCAAATTCCTTCTTTTGACCTATTTTCGATCCTGGCGCATTTTATTTTTTCGAATCATCTCCAGAATGATGTTCGCCGTCTCCTCCACCGCCTTGTTGGAAACATCAATGACGGGGCAGCCCAGACGCTCGATGATCCGCTTGGAGTAGGCCAATTCCTCCTCGATTCGCTCGAGATTCGCATAATTAGCCTGGGAGGTAAGCCCTAGTGCTTTCAACCTCTCCGTACGAATTCCATTCAACTGCTCCGGATTGATGGTCAGTCCGATGCAACGTTCGGGAGGCAGGGCAAACAACTCCTCAGGCGGCTCCACTTCAGGTACGAGCGGCACATTGGCTACCTTCAGCCGCTTGTTCGCCAGGTACATGGACAGCGGTGTCTTGGAGGTGCGAGATACGCCGATCAGCACCACATCAGCTCGCAATAGTCCTCGCGAGTCGCGCCCGTCATCGTATTTGACGGCGAACTCGATCGCGTCTACTTTGCGAAAATAATCCTCATCCAGCCTGCGGACCAATCCAGGTTTGCCCGTCGGAAGCTCCTGCAGCATGGTCTGCAGCGTCTGCATGACCGGTCCCATGACATCGATGGCTGGAATCCCATAACGGGCAGCCTGTTCGAGAATGTAAGCATTGAGCTCCGGTATGACGATCGTAAAGACAATCATGGCCTTGGACTCTTTAGCTGAGGCTATAATTTCGTCGATGGATTCTTTATCTTCAATGTACGGATACTTCTGTATGTCGATCACGAAGCGGTCAAACTGACTGGCACCTGCGCGAACAACAAGCTCGGCTGTCTCGCCGATGGAGTCCGAGACCACATAGATGAGTTGTCCCTGTTGATTTTCTTGCATCGCTTCTCCTCCTACACTTTCGGTTCGCTGCCCAATTCAACAAACGCTTTGGCAATCGTGGTTTTTGTGACCCGTCCGGACAGTTCCATCATGCGCGGGTCCTCCTGACTGGGATTGACGACCGGCAAGGAGTCGATCTGAAAATCGATCAGCTTTTTGGCTGCAGCGAACAGTGTTTCCTCCGGTCCACAGGTAATAATATTGGGCATTCGCGACATGATGATGCTGACTGGCACATCCTCCAGCGTCTTGTTCCCGAGCGAGGCTCGAAGCAAATCCTTGCGTGAGACTACGCCGGCGAGATACCCTTTCTGATTGACTACAAACAACGTGCCTACGTCTTCCAGAAACAAAGTGACGATGGCATCATACGCGGAAGCTGATTCGGAAACGACGATCGGCACCGCTTTATAATCTTTGACGTAAAGCTTGTGAAGCCGTTCACTAATGATCGAGCTTGCGGGTCTGCCAGCATAAAAATACCCGACCCGTGGCCTGGCTTCCAAATACCCAGACATCGTCAGGATAGAAAGATCAGGACGCAGGGTAGCTCGGGTCAGGTTGAGCCGGTCCGCAATCTGCTCTCCGGTGATCGGTCCGTCATCCTTTACGATTTGTAAGATATGCTCTTGTCGCTTGGTGAGCTCGATGGTTAATCACCCCGGTTCTGTCCTGTTACCTTCTCCTAGTATTACTCTATTCGTGCAGGTTTTCCTTCTTTCGCTCTTAGAAAACTTGATTTCGACATTCTTTCTGACGAAAAAACTTGTGTCTTGCCTATAAAAAGGACCCCACCTTCCAACGAATTGTGGAAGTTGAGATCCTTTTTGCTCATGGACCGTCAGTTCATCAGGCAAAAACCAGTTTGGCAAAGTCCGCGTATCCAAAAATCAGGCGGGAGAGGCGAAGCAACAAGCCCAATCGATTTGCTCGGACAGCCTGATCTTCTGCCATGACCATCACCTGGTCGAAGAAGTTCTTGATCGGCTCGCGCAGGCTGCCCAGAGCCGCCAGCACTTTCTCTTGATCGGCCATGCCTTCCGTTTCCTGCAATACGGCGCGATATGCCTGGTACAGATCCTGTTCGACCTGTTCGCTAAACAAAGCTTCCGTAACTTCGTCTGCAGTCGCTTTTTGTGCGAGATTGTTGACGCGGTTGAACTGTTCGACGACCAGCTTGAAATCTTCCGCTGCGACAGCGGCCATCAATGCTTTTGCCTTTGCCAGCACGACCGGAACCAGCGTCAAATCCGCGGAGAGAACAGCATCCACGACATCGTAGCGGACTCCGTTTTCCTGCAGGACATTCTTCAGTCGCAGCGCGAAGAAGTCGATCAAATCTTTTTTCACTTCTTCTGCCGTGCGCTTGTTGACGCCCTGTTCGGCATAAGTCGCCAAAGCCGCATCCCATAGCTGATCCAGGGATAAAGCCCAATCACGCTCGATCAGGATGGAGACGATGCCCGCTGCCATGCGACGCAACCCGTACGGGTCCTGGGAGCCTGTCGGTACGATCCCGATCGCGAAACAGCCTACGATGGTGTCCAGCTTGTCGGCAATGCTCGCGATGGCTCCTTGTGCAGACCTAGGCATCTGATCACCGGCAAAGCGCGGCAGATAATGCTCAAATACACCTTGCGCTACGACTTCGCTCTCATTAGCTTTACGGGCGTAATCCTCGCCCATGATGCCTTGCAGTTCTGGGAATTCACCGACCATGTTGGTCACCAGGTCAAACTTGGCGATTTCGGCAATACGGTCTACCTGCTGTGCTTCTGCCTGACTGACTTGCAATTTTGCCGCGATCTGTGCTGCCGTTTTGCGAACGCGGCGCACCTTGTCCCCGATCGTCCCCAGTTCTTCGTGGAAGATGATGGACTCTAGACGCTTCAAGCAGCTTTCAATCGTCAGCTTCTGGTCTTCTTCATAGAAGAAACGGGCATCGGAGAGACGGGCACGAAGCACTTTTTCATTTCCTTTTGCCACATTTTCCAGCGCGCGGCTGTCACCGTTGCGCACCGTCACGAAATGATTAAGTAAGCGGCCCTGTGCATCCTCCACCGGGAAGTAGCGCTGGTGCTCGCGCATCGAGGTAACCAGGACTTCACGCGGAATCGACAGGAATTCCTCTTCGAAGGTACCGTACAAGGCTGTCGGGTATTCGACGAGATGTACGACTTCGTCCAGCAGTCCTTCGTCCATCGGGATCTTCCAGCCCTGCTCCTCTTCCATGCGGCGAATCTGCTCGACGATGGTAGCGCGGCGCTCGCCCGGGTTTACGACGACATATTGCTCAGCTAGTTTGCTCACATACTCGCCTGGATGGGCAAGCTCGACTTCTTTTCCCAAAAAACGATGTCCGCGTGTGACACGTCCGCTATGCACGCCTGCAATTTCCAGATCGATCAGCTCTTCGCCGAACAAGGCGACCATCCAGCGAATCGGACGGAGATATTTCAGTTCATTCGCACCCCAGCGCATGTTTTTCGGGAAGTTCATCCCTGCGATAGCGTCGCTCAGTTGCGGCAAAAGCTCCTGTGTTGCTTTCCCTGCTTCTGATTTGCGCGCATGGACGTATTCGACGCCGTTTACCTCTTTATAATACAGATCTTCTACCGCAACACCGTTGCTGCGTGCGAAGCCTTGTGCTGCTTTGGACCAGTTGCCAGCTTCGTCCTGGGCGATTTTTCGTGCTGGTCCTTTCGCCTCTTCATTACGATCCGGCTGTTTTTCTGCGAGGCCGCTGACCAAGACAGCAAAACGTCGAGGCGTCTCATAGGATGCAATTTGCTCAAAAGGCAGACGCTCCTGTGCCAACCATTTCTCTACTTTTTCCTTGAACTGCTCGGCTGCTTGCGCGACGAACCGGGCAGGCATCTCTTCCAGACCAATCTCCAACAGCAAATCGCGCTTACTCATGCGTACCCTCTCCTTTCGCCACAGCCTGGTTTGCTTTTCCTTTTTCCAAAAGCGGGAAGCCAAGTCGTTCACGTTCTGCATAATAGGTTTGCGCGACTTCGCGGGACAGATTGCGGACACGGGCGATATAACCGGTACGCTCCGTCACGCTGATGGCGCCGCGGGCATCCAGCAGATTAAAGGTATGAGAACATTTCAGCACATAATCGTATGCGGGATAGACGAGACGCTCTTTCATCAGGCGCTTCGCTTCCGCCTCATAGGTATTGTACAGTTGGAACAGCATGTCCACATCAGACAGCTCGAAGGTGTACTTGGAATGCTCGTACTCCGGCTGCAGGAACACATCGCCGTAGGTGTAGCCGTTCACCCATTCGAGCTCAAATACGTTCTCTTTCTCTTGAATGTAGGAAGCCAGACGCTCCAGTCCGTAAGTCAGCTCGACTGCGACGGGCTTACATTCCAGACCCCCTACCTGCTGGAAGTAGGTGAACTGGGTGATCTCCATCCCGTCCAGCCATACCTCCCAACCGAGGCCCCATGCGCCGAGACCCGGATGCTCCCAGTTGTCCTCCACGAAACGGATGTCATGCTCCAACGGATTGATGCCCAGCTCGCGCAGGCTGTCCAGATATAGCTCCTGGATGTTGTCCGGCGAAGGCTTCATGATCACTTGGAACTGATGGTGCTGGTACAGACGGTTTGGGTTTTCACCGTAACGGCCGTCCGCCGGGCGACGGGATGGCTCCACATACGCCACATTCCACGGCTCAGGGCCGATCGAACGTAGAAACGTCATCGGGTTTAAAGTACCTGCCCCTTTTTCGACGTCGTACGGCTGCACGATCAAACAGTTTTGCTTAGCCCAAAAGTTCTGCAGCGTCAAAATGATGTCTTGAAACGTCATCTTCATGCTTTCTTCCTCCTCAAAGTAAAAAAACCTCCCGTCTCCTACACCGTCTGTATCAGACCGTGTAGGGACGAGAGGATTCTCGCGGTTCCACCCTACTTGGCGAAGCTGTTTCTTCGCCCACTTTCGCTATCATTGCTCCAGAACGCCCTTCATCAGCTTGGTGACCGGGCTTCCACTCTCCCCGATTCGCTACCACGACCAGCGGCCGACTACTCTTTTCCTTCATGGCAATATCGATTATCCAATTAGGTATATATGATAACGGAAAGAAAAACAGATGTCAATTAGTCCCGCTCCGGCATCTGCATGCGTTCCAGTTGCTCCAGAAACGAACGACTTTTCAAGCGAAGGTCGAGATGCTCGTCCATAAAGCCGCGCAGCACGTGCTTGAGCTGGTTTCTCGTCGCTGGCTTTACTTCAATATCGCCTAGCCGCTCCAAATCAAATACCTGGAACAGCCGCAAGAGCTTCCAGGTAGAAGGGGTGACCGCCATTGCATACGGGTCGGAAGGCAGGCATACCGGGCACAACAGCCCTCCCTGTGAGATGCTGATGGCATACGGCTCTCGTTGTGCGCCACAATTCGTGCAACAGGAAAGCTGCGGAGAGATCCCTGCCACCTGCAGCATTTTGGTCTCGAAGATCCTGCAGAGAATCTCGGCATCCCGCCCTTCGTCGAGATAGCGAAAGGTATGGAGCAACAATTGGAATAAAAAGGGATTTGCTTCACGTTCGTGCGTCAACCGGTCCAACAGTTCCGCTATGTACGCGGCATAAGCCGTCTCATTCAGACTTTGCCGCAGATCGCGAAACGCGCTTACGATATCCCCTTGGGAAAGATCAGGCATTCCTGTGCCCGGTCCTGCCTTGCACAAAAAATACCCGTGCGTGAATAGCTGGGAGACGGCGGCCAGACGGCTCTTCGCCTTTTTGGCGCCGCGCACCATGATGGCCAGCTTGCCGTGCTCCCGGGTAAACAATGTCACTACCTTGCTAGACTCTCCGTAGTCTACACTACGGATCACTATGCCTTCCCACTTTACAAGCATGCCTGCGAGTCACCCAATTCCTCCTGGGCGAGATCAAACGCGTCTTCCTCTTCCGGAAGCGCTGTCTGATGGTGATCACAGTAAAGAAGGTACGCCTGGATGTCACCGGTTGAAGCGAAAACTCTCCAAGAAAAGTCACGAAGCATGGAGCATCTTCCTTTCCTGTTTCGGCTGGATCCACTTCCTTCTTAGAATCACCTATGCCCGTATTTCTATCCCTTGGAAAAATTTCACCAGACCTCTACTCTTCGTCGAAAAAGCCGAAGTTGCGCAGCATTCGCTCCTGATTGCGCCAGTCTTTTTTCACTTTGATCCAGATCTCCAAGAAGACCTTGTCCCCCATCAACCGTTCGATATCCTGGCGGGCGCGACGGCCGATCTCTTTGAGCATCTGCCCCTTTTCTCCGATCAGAATTCCTTTTTGCGAATCCCGCTCCACGTAGATGGCGGCGTAGATGTACAAGGTTTTCCCATTCTCCCCGCGCTTCATTTCTTCCACGACGACTGCGATGCCATGAGGCACCTCTTCCCGTGTCAAATGCAAGACCTTCTCGCGGATCAGCTCGGCGACGACGAAGCGTTCCGGATGATCGGTCACCTGGTCTGCAGGGTAGTACATCGGTCCTTCCTCCATCTCGCCAAAAATCGCTTCAGATAGAGAGCTTGTGTTGTTTCCTTCGAGTGCTGAGATCGGGACGATCTGCTTGAAATCGTAAAGCTGACGGTAGTCATCAATGATCGGAAGCAAGGCTTCAGGATGCACCTTGTCGATCTTGTTGATGACCAAAAAGACAGGGGTCTTCACTTGCTTGAGCCGTTCGATGATATACTCGTCCCCGGCTCCCCGCTTTTCTGTGGCATCGACCACGAACAAGACCAGATCCACCTCGTTCAAGGTATTCTCCGCGACGGAGACCATGTAGTCCCCCAGCTTGGACTTGGGCTTGTGTATGCCTGGCGTATCGATGAAGATGATTTGACCCTTTTCCGTAGTATGAACGGCTGTAATCTTGTTGCGTGTTGTTTGCGGCTTGTTGGACATGATCGCGATTTTTTGTCCGACCATGTGATTGATCAGCGTTGACTTGCCCACATTGGGTCTTCCGACGATGGTGACAAAGCCAGATTTGAATGATTCTTTTGTCTTGCGGTTATCCACGTAAATCCTCCTTGGTGAATGCCCCGGGCAACAGGGCAGATACAGTCGTCTCAAGCACATCCCCGTTCAGGTTCGTCAAGTAGACCGGCATGTCCGCCGGGCACAGCTCCGCTATCACTTGGCGGCAAGCTCCGCACGGAGAACATGGCCCAGGTGTATCGGCAGCCACAGCCAAAGCGGCGTATCGGTGATCTCCCTCGGAATACGCTTTGAAAATGGCCGTGCGCTCCGCACAATTGCATAGGGAGTAGGCCGCGTTTTCGATATTGCCGCCCAGATAAACCTTCCCGTCCTCTGTCAGCAGCGCCGCTCCCACTGCAAAGCGGGAATAAGGGACATACGCCCGTTTTCTTGCTTCCAGCGCTTGCTCCAGCAAAGCTTTTTGATCCATATTCTCTTTCCTCCTCGATTGCGTATCGATGAAAACAATCTATGCAGACACCAAGAAACCAGACAACTGACCTGCCGCCAGTTCGTCTGGTACCTCTATGGATTGGCTTATCCCAATAATCTCTCATACAGGGGTGGGCCGAATACCGCAACCCCGATCACGACGGAGAAGATCGCTGCGACAAGTACTGCCCCTGCCGCCACATCCTTGGCCTCTTTCGCTTTAGCATGCCAATCGGGTGAGACGAGGTCTACGACAGCCTCGATTGCCGTATTGATCATCTCCATCATGAAAACAAGCGAGATCGCAAAAATCACCCACAAAAAATCAGCCTGATCAATATCCAGCCACCAAGAAGCTGCAAGCGCAAGGATTGCGGCGACCAGGTGAATTTGCATATTTCGCTGCGTCTTGACGGTATGGATGATTCCCTCTATCGCGTAGGCAAAGCTGCGCGCCAAACGACTCCATTCCTTCAAAGCGATCTCCTACCTCGTCAAGCCGATTTCCTGCAATACCTCTTCTTGACGTGAAAACATTTCCTTCTCCTCTGCCTCCGTACCATGGTCGTAGCCAAGCAGGTGCAAAAATCCGTGCACGGCGAGAAATCCGAGCTCCCGTTCAAAGGAGTGGCCGTATTCTTCCGCTTGCTCGTGGGTTTTGGGCAAAGAAATGATAATGTCTCCGAGCATATTGGGGTAGTCATCGATTTGGCTTTCGTCGATGAAAATCTCCATCTCGCCTTCGCCTTCTTCATTCATGGCAAAAGAAAGCACATCGGTAGGACGGTCCACCCCTCGGTAATCGCGGTTCAATTCGTGAATGCGCTCATTGTTGACTAGTGTGACGACTACCTCGCCGCTGACATCTTCTTTGACGGAAGCTGCTTGCAGGCAGCGAACAATCAGTTCTTGCAGGCTTTCTGCAATAGGCTCTACTTCTTCATGCAATATTTCTACCGCTAGCACTTTGTAATCCCCTTTTACTTCCAGGTTTTAACGATTATTCTGATCTGCTTCTTCCTTGGCATACGCCTCGATGATTTTTTGCACCAGGCTGTGACGGACTACGTCTCCCTCCTGGAAGCGGATAAACGCGACATCCGAGATCATATTCAAAATGCGCTCTGCTTCGCGCAGACCTGATTTCTTTCCTTTTGGCAGGTCGACCTGGGTCACGTCACCGGTAATTACCATCTTGGAGCCAAAGCCAAGGCGAGTCAGGAACATCTTCATCTGTTCGGGCGTGGTATTTTGCGCCTCGTCCAAAATCACGAAGGAGTCTTCCAGTGTCCGGCCGCGCATATAAGCGAGCGGTGCCACTTCAATCAGGCCTCTTTCCATCATTTTGGATACCTGTTCGGTCCCGAGCATATCATACAAAGCATCGTAGAGCGGGCGCAGGTATGGATCTACCTTCTCCTGCAGGTCACCTGGCAAAAAGCCCAGACTTTCTCCAGCCTCTACCGCTGGGCGGGTCAGCACGATGCGTTTGACTCGTCCCATTTTTAAAGCACTGACCGCCATGACGACAGCCAAATAGGTTTTTCCGGTACCCGCAGGTCCAATCCCAAAGGCAATATCATGTCGTTTGATGGCAGACAGATAATGCCGCTGCCCCAAAGTCTTGGCCCGGATCGGCTTGCCTCGTTGGGTTCGTGCGACCTCTTCGTCATACACGTCCAGCAAGTCCGCTCCTTCTCCGCGTCCGATCAACCTCATCGCATAGGAAATATCTCTTTCAGATAGGGCAATACCACGGCGAATCAATTGCAGCAGGATGCCAATAAGCTCTTCCAGCTTACCCACTTCTGCCTTGTCACCGCTAATCACCAGTTCTCCTTCTCTGGTCATGATCTTGGCGTTGCTTTTTTCCTCGATCAGTTTGAGATACGCGTCATGCGGTCCAAACAACAGCAAGGCCTCTGATGCGTCTGAAAATGGGATTTTTACCTCTTCTTGTACGTGCAACAGGCTTCCATCTCCTCGGAACGGTTATCATGGGTTGCTGTCGAGCGCAGGAGATTGGGGAAATCCCGCAATCGGCTGTTCAACAGCGATGTCTTCGATGACTGAAAAATGAATGCTTACGTAAACTTTACCATTCTCTGTTCTAGCGTGCAAAACTTTTTCCTCCTGGATGACCGCATCCTTCCCTGCTTTGCGCAATATATCTTCACGGGTAAAGCGTTTGGCATACGCAATCGCATCCTCCACGCTCAATTCGACTTCGTTTTGCACAACCTCCGTTTGCGTGATCTGCTTCCAGCCGATCGGCGATGTGTATCCTGCATAGCTGGGCATGAAACGAGACTCCTCGCTCTCATACTGTGCGAAGCTTTGCTTGTTCCAGGGCCAAAGCTGGACAGCGTACGGACCGACCACAAGGTACTGCTGCTCCAACTGTTCTCCCGTCAGACGGAATTGGGTTTGCTTCAAGGGAACGGAGGCATCACTTCTATACCAGACCTCTCCCTTGATGGTGCCGCGTGCCGCTACTACCTGTTGGCGCTGATCGCTGCCGATAATCCCGGAGATGAGCACTTGTCCTTTCTCGACAAATTGATTCACCTTCACCTGGCTGCGTCCTGATTCCGGCAATATCGTATGAATCACCGCACGTTTTTTTGCTACGAGATGGCGCGGTCCCAGGACGATCGGTTTGACTGGATCATCCTTTTCTACTACGTTCAGTGTTACCTTCGTGCCTTGTATCGTTACCCCAATCCAGCTTGCTTCCGGCAGAAGACTCATCAATTCCTTCCGCAGCACGAGGGGTTCTTTTAGTTTGACCTTCCAGGCCCCTTCTTTAATCCCGATTTCTTCGGCGGCATTCAGGACTTTCTGGGGGCTCATCTGCTTGGTCCCTGTCACTTCCACGGTCCATACAAACGAGGAGAGCATGTACAATCCGACGAGAAAAAGAACAGCCCCGATCGCCAAACCCGAGCGGCGACGCAGACGAACCAGCCAGAACGGCAATCCTTCCCGCTGCTCTACATGACTGCGACAGCCTGTCTCCCGCAAGAATGGACGCAGACGAAAATAATCCGCGATCAGGATGTCGCAACGGCATGTCTCCGCAGCAACCCGCCTGATATTCCAGACCCGCAGCCCTTCCCGCACCGCCATGTTGAGGAAGCGTTCGAAACGCTTTCCCCGCACGGTGATGGTCACGTATCCTTCTGTCCATTCCTTCAGCCCAAAACGCATAAGTGATCTTCCCACCTTTTTGTGATTTTACACAAATTTCACACCGCCGATCCTTCCCTCCAGCAAAACTTCTTCTGGCAGGATCGCGCGAATGACGAGCTGCTCACCCGAGACAATCAACTGCCCATTGGTTAACAATAAACGGAGCTCTTTTTCACTAAAGTGCAGAACTCCGCGGTGATTTTCTATGTACATCTGCAAATGGCCGATCATCGTGATCCGCGGGACTTCCAGAACTACATCTTGCGGCAGGTCCAAAACCCCTCCGGCCAGATGACGCAGACGGCGGCTCCAACGCCTCATGGAAAAGCCCCCTCTCCTACTGGCGCTTGCTTGCGAAACCATTCTTACCCATCTTTATGCGCTGAGACGAGAAGTGATTCGTCAGAAAACAGCAGGGTGGAGGAGTTTTAAGAAAAAAAGCTGGCCCTTCAGTAGTTCATCTACCGTCAGGTCAGCTGTTAGCATGTTCGCTATTCATCTTTTGGGGAAGGATGGCTGGAGACTTGATTGCGGGAAAGAGCTTTCCATTTTTTTATCACGCGCTGTACTTTTTCTGCTGTGCATCCACACGCGATGGCCGTCTCATAAATCGACTTTTTTTCAACGATGGCGAGTTGGATCACTTTTTGGCGAAAACGTCCCATCTGTACCATTTCTTTTTGCTCCATGATTTTGACCAACCCCCAGGACCAGATATGGAAAATATTTCTATGTATAAATTTTATTGAACCTTATCAGACAAGACAAGCCCTGAATTTCGGGGAAATCCGACAAAAAAAGACAGACCCGCAAGCGACATCTACGCTTGCGGAATCTATCTATCAGCGAACGGTCATACGGCTACTCACTTCTCCCCCGGGTGGAAGGAGAAGTATACGGCCTTTTGGAGCGGGGCTCGCCAAAAATCAGCGCCCACTTCATCCCTTCTCGTGGGTCCAGGTCTACCGCAGGTTTTGGTTCCGACAGCGGCGTTTTGGCATTGCCTTCGCCTCTGAACGCTCCATCCCCTCGAGATTTCTTCTCTCTGAATCGGCCTCTGGTTCATATGGAGGCTCCCATTCCTCATAGACTGGCGCTTCCTTTACAGGTTCATAGCGGGAGGTGGCGAGAACAGTCTTTCTTTCCACCTTCCGAGGTGTAGTCGGAAATCCGCCGCTCTCTACCGGAGTGAGCGTCCGTCTCTTTTGATCTTGGGCAGCCTTTTTTGCAGCCTGGCCAAAGAGTTTATATCCTAGATAGCCCAGGATCAGAAACCAGAACTTGCCGATTAGCGGCAGGACCCATCCGAAGAGGTCATAAAGCAGATCAAACAGGTCATCCATGTTGGCTTCCCTTATTCCTTACGATCTTGTTCGGCTGGTTTCTGCTTGTCACCCGGCAATCCAAACGATTGACGCATCTGTGTATCTGCCGCTATATTTTGCATGTTGTAGTAGTCCATAACGCCAAGCTTTCCGGATTTCAGCGCTTCGGAGAGAGCCAGCGGGACTTGCGCCTCGGCTTCCACGACCTTCGCCTTCATCTCTTGGACACGCGCTTTCATCTCTTGCTCGGTCGCTACCGCCATCGCGCGGCGCTCCTCGGCTTTCGCCTGTGCGATGCGCTTATCCGCTTCCGCTTGGTCAGTCTGGAGTTCCGCACCAATGTTTTTACCTACATCTACGTCGGCAATATCGATCGAGAGAATTTCAAAAGCGGTTCCGGCATCAAGACCTTTGTTCAAAACAGTTTTCGAAATCATATCGGGGTTTTCCAATACATCCTTGTGGCTGTTGGACGAACCGATGGTCGAGACGATCCCTTCCCCTACGCGGGCGATGACGGTTTCTTCACCGGCACCCCCGACCAGTCGGTCAATATTGGCGCGAACCGTAACCTTGGCTTTGGTCCGCAACTCGATCCCGTCTTTTGCCATCGCAGCTACCAACGGAGTTTCGATTACTTTCGGGTTTACACTCATTTGTACCGCTTCCAATACATCACGGCCAGCCAGGTCAATCGCTGCGGCACGTTCGAATCCGAGCGGAATGTCTGCGCGCTGTGCTGCTACGAGAGCATCGACGACGCGGTCTACGTTACCGCCTGCAAGATAGTGGCTCTCTAATTGGTTCGTATCCAGCTCCAAACCAGCTTTGCGCGCTTTGATGAGTGGATTTACGATCCTCGATGGAATAACGCGGCGCAAACGCATGGCTACCAGGGTAATAATTCCGATGCGCACGCCGGAAGCGAGCGCGGAAACCCAGAGCATGACCGGAACGAACGAAAAGAAAATGGAAAGGACGACGATCGCGACTGCGACCATGAAAATAAGAGGAATCAATCCGCCTTCTAACATGAGTACCCTGCTCCTTTACTGTGAAAAACGTCTCGACGCTTTTCAGTTAAGTGATGTGGCGACTTGCGGTCAAACAGAACGGCCATGGCTGTTTTGTTCTTCTTCTTGCACTACGACACGGGTGCCTTCTACCAGTACGACTACGACGGGCATACCAGCCTGGATAAATCCGCCGGCAGAGACTGCATCGACGCGCGTACCCTCGATTTTGGCTACTCCAGCAGGGCGGAACGGGGTCAATGCAATCCCTTTCTTGCCTACCAGATCGCGCTGATCCTTTGGTGCGACATACCCGCGTTCATTACTCTGCTCATCCCCCAGAATAAACCGGTTGAACAGCCCTTTCAATCCATACTTCTTGATCAGAAGGAAGGTAACTATCGCGGTAATCAGTACCGCGATCCCGAGCGAAGCCAGTCCTTGCTCCGTATCGTAGGCTGCCATGACCAGACCGCTGACGATACTGATGAAACCGATCGCTCCCACGATACCACCTGGTAGAAAAATCTCCAGGATCATAAGAAAGATACCAAAAAGAAATAATCCGATATGCAACCAGTTGGCAAATCCAGCGACGTAATGGCCGAAGAAATAGAGACTAAACGCGCAGAGAGAAATGGTTCCGGCGACTCCAAATCCAGGAGCAAACAGCTCAACCACGATCCCCACCAGACCGATCACCAAGAGCATGCTCATCACGACGGGACTGGTCACCCAACGCGCTACGTTTTCCCCAACCGTCGGCTCGATGGTCTGCATCGTGTCCGCTGAAATACCGTACAGGCTGAGCAATTCGTCCTTGTTGTTCACGATGCGGTCGGCATAACCAAGATCTTTGGCCCGTTTTGAATCAAGCGAGAGAACGGTCCCTTTTGGCTTAAGTCCAGGGAATTCGGTGTCGATCTCCACCATCGCCCTGGCGACATCGGGATTGCGGTTATTCAGATCTGCGGCGGCCTGCATCTGGTTGGACCAGCCTGAAATTAATTTGACCTCAGCTGCATTTCCAGCCAAATCAATCGGAGTGGCTGCTCCCATGCTGCTTCCGGGTGTCATCACGATCTCATTCGCGTTCAATGCGATGTAAGTCCCTGCCGAGAATGCCTGATTGTCAATGTAGGCGACGACATGCAGCGGAGATTGGCGTATCAGCTGTCCAATGGCCCCGGCTGAATCTATTCTACCACCCGGTGTGTTTATCTCCAAGATGATCAGATCAGCCTTCTGCGCCTCGGCTTCAGCAAACGCTCTGCGCAAAAAGTTTTCCAAACCGCGTTCAATCTCTTTTTCCACGGGAATCCAAACTGCTTTTTGATAGGTCTGCGCGTGGGTCGGCGCAGGTATCAGCGAAAGGATCATAGAAGCCAGTATACAGAACATCGACAGTAGTAATCGCGTGCGGCCCCAAACCGTTCGGGTTCCACTCATCGTTTCTACCTCCTTTCCAAGAATCATTGCACGAATGGTTACTATGGTATACGGAGGAATTCGACAATCGTTTCGTTTTTTTCATATAAAGAAAAACCCAACCGACATGCGGCTGAGTTTTTCTGTCGTATCTATTATGAGGGTGTTACTCATCTACATCGGTAATTCCTCAGATACAATCTTCTGCACGAGGTTTCCGTCTGCTTTCCCTTTTACTTTCGGCATGATCGCGCCCATCACCTTGCCCATCTCTTTTTTGGATGTGGCATTGGTGGAGGCAATTGCTTCCCGAACGATTTCACGAATCTCATCTTCGCTAAGCTGAGCGGGTAAGTAAGCGGACAGCACGTCGATCTCTTCGCGCGCTTTCGAGGCAAGTTCTTCACGGCCTGCCTTCTCAAATTCGTGGAGGGATTCACGGCGTTGTTTTAACTCTCGAGTCAAGATTGTCAGCACTTCATCGTCAGACAAAAGTCTGCCTTTATTTATCTCTTCGTTTTTTAACGCGGCTTTCACCATGCGGATAACAGAGAGTTTGAGAGCAGCTCTGTCTCTCATTGCCTGCTTCATATCTTGATCGAGTCGCTCCATTACACTCATGATGGGCCCTCCGTCAATTAGAACTTGCGCTTGCGAGCAGCTTCGGATTTTTTCTTCCGTTTGATGCTAGGTTTTTCAAAGTGACGACGTTTACGCAGTTCTGCCATCACCCCAGATTTTGCGCTTTCACGCTTGAAGCGGCGAAGTGCGCTATCCAAAGACTCGTTTTTCTTGACTCGAATTTCTGCCATTTGTCTTCCCTCCCTCCGCTAAAACCGTGGGACGCCTGAATCGACTTTTCATACGAACAGACTGTCACACTTCATTATAGGATATTCGACTAAAGGAGGTCAACCTTTAGTTGATTTTTATTCTTGAAATCCGGAAAGTAGATGATAGTGGATATGGAACACTTCCTGACCACCTTCTTTGCCGCAATTGTTGATCAAGCGAAACCCTTTTAATTCCAATTTTTGCGCCAGTTTTTGGGCAACCTGATGGATATGGCCGATCAGCGGGAGGTCTTCTTCCGTGACGTCCATCAAGGTAGGAATTGGCTTACGCGGGATAATCAACAGATGCACCTTGGCTTTCGGGGCAATATCGTGAATGACGATGACCTGATCATCCTCGTATTCGACGCGCGCCGGAATCTCTTTTTCCATGATGCGGGTAAAAATGCTCTTTTCCATCGTTGTGTAAAACTCCTTTCGCCCATACATTCCTGAGTAGATTGTTTCGTATGTATGAAATGATACCTAACATGATAGCGAAGCACGGGAAGCGAATCAATCCCGGTGTCCGAGGAATTTTTCCTTGCGGCCAGCGGGATCGCGTGATAGCATGACCTCGAGGTTTGGAGGATATCAAGACAAAGGAGTTTTTCTCAATGAAACCAGTCGCCCTGAAACAGGCTGCATTCCTGGCAGAAGGCGTATTGCTCACAGGAGTACCGGAAGCGCAAGTAAACTCGGTCCACTTCGACACCCGTCAGTTGAGCAAAGGCGCATTGTTCGTCGCCATCACAAACGGTGCGAGGGATGGACATGAATTCCTTTTGCAAGCTGCTGAAAAAGGAGCAATCGCCGCCATCGTTAGTGATCAGACGAAGATTCCGGCGAATCTGCCTGAAGGATTTGGTCTGATTCTGGTCAACGATACTTTACGTGCTTTTCAAAAACTGGCCGCAGGCTACCGCAAAGATTTCTCGGCCCCCTATATTGCAATCACAGGGAGCATCGGCAAGACCACGACAAAAGATATTGTCTCTCACGTCCTGGAAAGCCGTTTTCCCCTCTATAAGACGTACAAGAATTACAATAATCACCTCGGGGTCCCCTACTCCCTGCTACAGGTGGAGCCAGAGCATCGAGCTGTCGTCCTGGAGCTTGGGATGAATCATGCGGGTGAGATCGATCTGATTGCATCACTGGTCCGACCGGAAATCAGCGTGATTACGTACATAGGCGAATCCCATATCGAGCATTTTGGCTCCAAGGAAAAAATCGCCTTGGCCAAAGCGGAGCTACTCCCCCATACGGCAGCAGACGGGCTAGTCATCCTCAACGGAGATTCCGAATATCTGCGTCAAATCTCTCATCTCTATCCGGGCGAAATCCTCTATTATTCGATTGAAGGAAAGGCAGATGTATGGGCCGAAAACATCGAAACTGTGGAGGGCGGCGTACGCTTTACGGTATGTTTTGCTTCCGGAGATCGTATGGAAGCATCCCTCCCGCTTTACGGCAAGCATAGCGTCCTCAATGCCCTGCCTGCTATTGCGATTGCCAAACGCTTGGGGCTAAGCGACGAAGAGATCGTGGCAGCATTGGAGACCGTCACACTCTCCGCCATGCGCTTTGAGCAGGTCGATTCTGTCCACGGTACGGTTTTTGTCAGCGACGCTTACAATGCCAGTCCGACGTCCATGCAAGGTGCTATCGGCACGTTTGCAGAGCTGTTCCCCGAACGCAAAAAGGTGCTCGTCCTCGGGGATATGTATGAGCTGGGGACAGAAAGCAATGATCTGCACAGGCAGGTCGGAGCGTATGCAAGTTCTCTACGCGAACACTTTTCCATGCTTGTGACGGTCGGAGAGCATTCTCGCCACATCCACGAAGCCTATGATGGCCAGAAGCTTCACGTCACTACCAAAGAGGACGCCGTAGCTGCTCTGCTTCCTTTGCGCGACGCTGATCACGCATTCTTGTTTAAGGCATCCCGCGGCATGGAGCTGTGGACCGTAATCTCTGATTTGGAAAGCCAGAAATAAATCAACTCCACTCCTGCACTTCGCTGCTTGGGAGTGGAGTCTTTTTTTCGCTGCTCATAGTGACCCTTAGTTGGCGATCCACCAGCTAAAGTGGCGACGAGGAAAAAGGGAAAAACGCTTCAGGCGGGTTGGGATCTTTGCCTGGGGGACATCCATGGCCGGCTACACTCCAAAGGCGGAACCGCGGCCAAAAGTAGACATATCAAGGGAGTGGTTCAGGGTTGGCCGCTGAAATCGTGTTCCGCCTTTTCCGTTTCGCCTGGGTTAAGCTCCCAAATGCCTGGTATCGGCATCCTTCGTTTTCGCATCTATTCCAATTCTTCTGCATCCACGATATTGCGCTGTTTGTCTTCGTGGCGCTCGATCCCCAGCTGTACAAGTCTGTCAATCAACTCGCTGTAGCTGATGCCGGCTGCCTGAAACAGCATGGGATACATACTGAACGGAGTAAAGCCTGGCATTGTGTTGACTTCGTTGATATAGAGCTTGTCGTTCTTCTCATCCCAGAAGAAATCGACCCGGGAGAGACCGGAGCCGTCCAGTGCCTGAAACGCGGTCTTCGCGATCTCCGCGATTTCGTCAGATACATGTTTGGGAACAATGGCAGGAATGGACAATTCAGTCCCCGCACCTTTGTATTTGGCTTCATAATCGTAAAATTCTTTCGACGCGATTATTTCCCCGACAACAGAGGTGATCAATTCTTCATTTCCCAGCACGCCAATTTCCAATTCACGGGCATTTACGTATTCTTCGATAATTAGGCGACGGTCAAATTTTGCGGCAACATCAAGTGCATGAGCTAGTTCTTCCCTGTTTTTCGCTTTATTGACCCCGACGCTGGAGCCCATGTTGGCAGGCTTCACAAAGCAGGGAAAACCGAGCTCCTCCTCGATCCGATCCATACTGCCTTCCCGGTTTTTCTCCCATTGCGAGCGCAGAAGACCTATATATTTCACTTGCGGCAATCCGACCTGGGCAAAAACGGTCTTCATCATCCATTTGTCCATCCCGACAGCAGATGCCATCACGCCAGCCCCCACATAAGGGAGATTGGTCAGCTCCAACAGGCCTTGTATGGTGCCGTCCTCCCCATTGGGACCGTGAATGACTGGAAAAATGACATCTACTTGTTCCCCGATCGCAAAAGCGGATGTAGCACGGGTCGTACTGACGAGATCACCGCCCCTTTGCTCCGCTTTCCCTGCATCGTCCTGTAAACGTAAAGAATTGATCTTATCAGGCAGTTGGCCAGTTACGGCGTCCCCTAATGTCCAAGTTCCCTCTAGCGAGACATAGATCGGCGTGATCTCGTATTTATCCGCATCCACCGCTTTCATGATGGACAGAGCGGTGCGCAATGAAACCTCATGCTCCGAGGATTTTCCTCCGTAAATGATCCCGAGACGAATTTTCTCCCTACTCATGATTGTCATGCTCCTTTCCTCTCTGGCTGTCAGAGAGCCTAACCCGTATCGTACCTTCTATCCTATGCAAAAGATGGTCAACTGCTCTATCCCGGCAGAATCATCATTCAGGATACACCAAACCCTTTTGCAAAAACAAGGTACGATGGGTCAGGTTTTATCTACTGTTGGATCTAGCGGCGGTTCCGCACTTCAAAGATAGCGAATTTCAGATAGTGCCCTTCATCAGCTCCGCTGATTTGCGGGTGATCCTTGCCTGCTCCGCGCCATTCAATCAAGCGCAGGATTTTTTTCGCATCCATAGCCGCCTCCTGAATCGTCTCCAGAAAGAGCTCGGGCGACATATGGTACGAGCAAGATGCTGTCACCAGATAACCACCGGGTCTGACGAGCTTCATGCCGTTGAGGTTGATGTCCTTGTAGCCTCGGCAGGCGCCTTTTACGGCTGATCGCGATTTGGCAAATGCAGGCGGATCAAGGATTACGACGTCCCAGGTGCGTTCTTCATCTACTTGCTGGCGCAGATAGTCAAAGGCATTGGCCACGACAAAATCAACACGATGCAGGTAACCGTTCAGCGTAATATTTCGCTTTGCCGTCTCGATCGCATGCTCGGAGATGTCCAGGGCTGTCACTTTTTTAGCACCGTGCTTGCAAGCATTTAGCGTGAAGGAGCCTGTATGGGTGAAGCATTCCAGCACCTCGGCACCGTCCCAAAACGGGTTTTTGATCACCTTGCCGCGTTTGTCTACGGGAACGAGCTTTTGATCTGGCATGGAATCGACATGCTGTAAGCTAATTCCGTGCTTTTCCCCCCAGCCTTTCATCAAAGGCTCGATGGCAGCGCGATTTTCCCGCTGATCGTAGAAGAAGCCTGTCTTTTGGCCTTCCATGATGTCGACGATGTACTTCAAACCGTTCTCCTCAATCGTCACCTCGCGCGGGCATTCTCCGTACAGGACGCCCTTGCCCTGCTCCAATCCCTCCCGTTCGCGTACCGGTACATCATTGCGCAAATAGATTCCCTGAGGCTGGTACACCTCCACCAAGGCGTCCCGAATCCAATCCAGACGTTGCTCCATGCCAAGGGACAGCACTTGGGCGACGAGCACATCCTCATACCGGTCCACAATCAATCCCGGCAAAAAATCAGCCTCGCCGTACAGGACTCTGCAGGCACGGGGATTGTCGACAAAGCGGGTCCGAAACTCGGCCGCCTCGCGGATTTTGCGCAAAAAGAAGGCGTAGTCGATCTTTTCTTCGGGATCGTAACTGAGGATGCGGACAATAATCTGAGACGCAGGATTGATGTAGCCCTTCGCAAGAAAATGTCCTTTATGGTTGACGACCTCGACGATCTCGCCGGGAATGACCTCACCTTCGATCTGCGATACCTCCGATTGATAGATCCAGGGATGTCCCGCTTCCAGTCTTTTTTTTCGATGCTGATGCAAGTGAATTCGTGCCATGTATGTCCTCCTAGTCATGCCTGTCTGCGTACAAGCATAGCGTATAGTATGCTTCTTTTCCCACCCCCAGCCCCCAAAATCGCTGGAAGGAGGATCGTTTTGTGTTTGTCTCTATTGTCGCACCGTTTTCAATCGGATTAAGTTTTTTCCTATTCGGCCTGTATGCCATGCGTTCAGGATTTCAAAACCTAGCTGGCAAAAAAATGGAGCAGTGGATGTACAAGGTCACCCGTACCCCTGCGCACAGCTTCTGGATGGGCTTGATTACCACCTTCATCCTGCAAAGCTCCAGTGCGGTAACGGTCTTGACAATTGGTTTGACGAACGCCGGGATGATTCCGTTTACCCAGACCGTAGGGATTATCCTCGGAACCAATCTGGGTACCACCGTCACCACTGAACTGGTCGCGCTCAAGCTGGAATCATTCGCCGTACCGATGCTTTTAGTCGGAGCCGCGCTCTGGTTGATGCCCAGAAAAAGCATCCGCTGCATCGGCCTCGTGGTCGCGGGATTCGGATTGATTTTCCTCGGGATCGACACCATGAAGGTCATGGCTGCGCCTTTGGAGCAGTCCGAAACCTTCCGTTCCCTTTTTATGGAAAGCAGACACTCGCTCTGGATCGGCCTCGTCACCGGGATCATTTTTACCGCCTTGATTCACAGCGGTACCGCCACGACTGTCATCACGATGGGGCTGATGACCAATCAGATCCTCACGATGGAGACTGCCTTGGCTATCGTGCTGGGAGCCAACATCGGCACCTGTTTTACCGCCGTGATCGCCAGTATCGGTACCAATACTGCTTCCAAACAGGTAGCCTGGTGCCATACCTTGTTCAACGTGGCCGGAGCTTTGGTCTTTTTGCCTTTCTTATCTCAGCTTGCCCTCGTCAGCGCCTTCTTAACGGATAATGTTTCCATGCAGATCGCGCATTCTCAGACCATCTTCAACCTCATCTGCTCTCTGGTCGCCCTGCCGTTCACCGCTCAGATCGCCCGTTTCATCCAGTGGCTGATCCCTGAGAAGAAGCGCAAATCCCCGAGGTGACCTTACAGAGAAAAAGGGATTAGATATAGCGACGTGACAACTCCGGCGACGATCATCGCGACAGAAGATGCTGCCATCTGTGCTTGAGAGATTCGGTTCAGACTGGCTGTACCGATCGCGTGCGTACTCGTACCCACTGCCACCCCGATGGCCCGGTCATCAGTCACCCCTACCCAGGCAAGGACCTTCTGGGCAAACATGGTGCCGATAAATCCGGTCAAAGCCGTAAACAATGCCGCCAGAGCTGGAATTCCCCCAACAGAATTCGCCAGTTCCAAGGCGATCGGGGTGGTGACGGATTTGCTCAGCATGCTGTACATCAAGGACTTGTCAAAACCAAAGCAGGCGAAAATCAGCAGGACGGAGAGAATCGATGCCGCACATCCTGCCGCGATACCAAGAAAAACTCCGCGCCAGATGTTAGCAAATTCCTTGATCTGCTTCGCCAATGGGACGGCCAATGCAACAGTCGCAGGACCAAGCCAATAGGAGATCCAGGCCCCTCCGGCGGCAAAGGCTTCCCAGTCATTGCTCAAAAGCCACCAGCTTACCCAGACAAGCACCACGGAAACGACCAATGGTTGAAACTTCGGGTTCCGCTCCGAGATCATCGTCGCTACTTTATACCCTGCTACAATCAACAGAATCGCCAACAGTTCCTTAAGCATCGAATGATCTTCCCTCCTGCGGCAGAGCAGGTTTCTTCGCGTTCTGCTGCCTGTTTACGTACCACTGCACGACTTTTCCCGTCACGATCATAACCACGAACGGTCCGGAAACAAGCGCGAGAAGAATCGGCAAGGGATCTGCAGCAAAAAGTCCGATAAACGAAGCGACTCCCGCAATGATCGGGACAAAAAACAACATCATGTGGCGGATCAACAAATTGCTTCCTGTCTCCACCCAGTCCATGCGAATCCATCCCTTATACAAAGCCAGTGTCAATAAGAGCATGCCGATCAGATTGCCCGGCAAAGGGATGTGAAGCCATTTGCTCGCCAACGTTCCCACTCCATAGAAAAACAGCAGGATCAGTATGCCATTGACGATTTTCATTTCTCTTACCCCTCTTCCTCTCTCTTCTATCTCTTCTAACTTTTCTCTCTTCAAATGGAAATGCAAGAAGCCCGACCTCAAAACCGGCCAGGCTCCTTCACGATTCGACTAATATCCGCCATTTGATGCCTGTGCGTCTCCAGAAACGATGGAAATGCCCGAGCTGGTGCCGATTCGGGTAGCCCCTGCCTCTACCATCGCCAATGCCGTTTCACGGTCGCGAACTCCACCGGATGCTTTTACTCCGACATCCTTTCCAACCGCCCGTCGCATCAGCGCGATGTCTGCAACGGTCGCTCCACCGGGACCAAACCCTGTAGAGGTTTTCACATAATCAGCTCCTGCTTCCACACACAGTTTGCAGGCGATTTCTTTTTCTTCGTCTGTCAAAAGACCTGTCTCCAGGATTACTTTGAGCAGGATGTCTCCAGCGGCTTGCTTTACTGCCGCCACATCGGAGCGAACCTGTTCCAGATCACCCGATTTGAGCGCACCTACATTCAGTACCATATCTACTTCAGTCGCTCCATTCGCGATCGCATCACGCGTCTCGGCAGCCTTTACCGCTGAGGTGGAGGCTCCCAGAGGAAAGCCGATCACGGTACAAACCTTGACCGAAGTGCCTTTCAACAATTCTGCTGCCCGTGGGACCCAATACGGATTGACGCATACGGAAGCAAACGAATGGGTTTTCGCTTCTTCACAAAGCTTGTCAATCATCGTTTGTGTCGATTCAGGCTTAAGCAAGGTATGATCTATATACGCATTCAAATGTACCGTCATCGGTTACACCTCAATCCCTAATTGTTGAAAAGCCAAACGAAGGATTTGATCGTTGTTTCGGTATCCACGCTCCAGCTGCAAGGCCCAAGCCTCATTTGCCGGATGCCAATGTACGTCATTGATCTCTTCCAACTGAACGGTGATCTCCGTGTTGTAAGCCTCTACGAGATAGTAATGGACTTCCTTGTCCACCACTTCTCCCGTCGACGGATGGGTGTACTCATAGTTGATTGTATCCAGCTTTTCACCCAGACGTCCGCCAACCCCTGTCTCTTCCAACACTTCGCGCAAGGCTGTCTCCTGGATCGTTTCTCCCAGCTCCTGCTTTCCTTTTGCCAACGTCACTTTGCCATAGCGGTCTTCGATAAGAAGTAGATGATATTCTCCGTCCTGCTGACGGTACACAACTCCTCCTGCCGAGATCTCCTTCATATGGCTCGCTCCTTTAAAAGGGGTAGCTGATCGTCTTCCAGTACGCGGACAAACGTTCCTTCGCAGTATTCCGTACCGGGAGCATCGAGGCGGACTTTACATATTTTACCAATCATACTTTCATCTCCGGCGAAGACTACGTTCAGGTAGTTGTCGGAGTAGCCCATCAAAAGGCCGCTTTCTGGCGCTTCCTTGTAAGGGCGTTCCGGAATCACTTCCAGGACATCCCCGACGAATTGTTGAGAATACGCCAGTTGTAGTTCACGATTCAGCTCCAAAAGCTTGGTGACGCGCTCGTGCTTCACTTCTTCTGGGATCTGATCCGTCATACGTGCTGCAGGCGTCCCTGTACGCATCGAATACGGGAATACATGCAGCTCGGCAAAGCCGATTTTGCGAATGTATTCATAACCATTTTGGAACTGTTCTTCTGTCTCGCCTGGGAACCCGACGATTATATCTGTCGTCAAAGCTACACCTGGCAAAGCTTTGCGCACCTTGACCATTTTTTCGTAGAATTCGGCCGTGGTGTACTTGCGGCGCATCCGTTTCAACACGTCATCATCGCCTGCCTGCAAGGGCACATGCAAATGGCGCACGACGCGATCCGAGTCATTGATGACTTGAATCACTTCGTCCGTGATTTGACTGGCTTCGATCGAGCTGATACGGATTCGCTTCAATCCTTCTACTTGGTGCAAATCGACCAGCAACTTGGCCAGGTTGTAATCTTCCAGGTCCTCGCCGTAACCGCCGGTGTGAATGCCGGTCAGGACGATTTCCAGATAGCCGGCTTCCACCAGCTTTTTAGCCTGCTCCACTACACTCTGCGGTTGGCGGGAACGCATCAGGCCGCGCGCCCAAGGAATGATGCAGAAGGTGCAAAAATTATTGCAGCCCTCCTGGATTTTTAAAGAGGCGCGTGTACGGTCTGTAAAGTTCGGCACGTCCAATTCCTCGAACTCACGAGCTTTCATAATGTTTCCGACCGCATTGATCGGAGTGCGCTCGCGACGAATCTGCTCCACGTATTCGAGAAGCTTTTCGCGACCTTGTGTCCCGACGACAATATCTACGCCCGGGATTTGGGCAATCTCACTCGGCGAGGTCTGGGCATAGCATCCGGTCACGGCTACGATCGCATCCGGATTGCGGCGAATCGCGCGGCGAATGACCTGCCGGCTTTTTTTATCCCCTGTATTGGTTACGGTACATGTATTGATCACATAGACATCGGCTTCGTCTTGTTCGAAGTCAACTCGTTCGTAGCCGTCTCCTTTGAACAGTTGCCAAATCGCCTCTGTTTCATAGCTGTTTACTTTGCAACCCAATGTATGAAAAGCAACAGTAGACATGGCTATACCTCCTTTTTTCCTGCTCCTCCACCTTCACTCATCGGTGCCATTCTTTCGCTCAAACTGGTAGGATGCGCAAGCCAGCACATACTGACTCGCCGTCTCTGTACGCAGGATGCGTGAGCCAAGCGAGATCGGCAAAAAGCCATTCGCTTCTGCCAGCGCTACTTCTTCAGGAGAAAAACCTCCTTCAGGTCCAATGAGAACTAGCAGCGTATCTTCTGTTTTCAACTCATCAAAGACTTTGTGCAGCGTGGCTGTACCCTCTTTTTCATAGGCGATGGCACAGCGCGTGTACGCTCCCGCTGTTTTCAAGACCTCGCGAAAAGTGGCAGGTGGCAGCAATTCCGGCAAAACCGTGCGATGCGACTGCTCAGCAGCCTCCTTGACGATTTTGCTCCAGCGCTCTACTTTTTTTGCTTCTTTTTTGGCGTCCAGCTTGACGATGGTACGCTCGGATGAAAACGGAAAAAAGGAGTACGCTCCCAGTTCCGTCCCCTTTTGCAAGATCCACTCCATCTTCTCGCCTTTTGGCAGCCCTTGTCCAATCGTAATGCGGATCGGAAGCTCACACCGCTCATCGAGAAGTTCCAACACCTGCGCCTTCACTTCTTTGGCAGACAAGGTGACGAGCGCTGCCCTGGCAGACCGTCCTGAACCATCTGAGACATAAATCTCATCGCCTTCCTTGGCCCGCATCACGTTTACGATATGGTGAACGTCGTCGCCGACAATGGTAATCTCATCTGCAAAAAAGTGATCTGGCTCGACAAAATATCGTTGCATCTCGCCAACCTCACTATTCTATCGTTTTTTTGAAACAATTGCTACCCAGTCATCGATGAAAATGGTTTCCACGATCGTAAGCCCTGAGGCGGTCAGCGCTTGTTTCACATCTGCCTCTCGCGCTTCAATAATCCCCGAAGCGATGAAGGTTCCCCCTGGCTTCAACACGCGGAACACATCGTCGGTGAAACGAACGATGACTTCCGCCAAGATATTGGCAATCACCATCTCTACTTGTTCTTCGATGCCGTCGAGCAAATTATTCTGCCTGACCGTAATGCTTTCGTGCACGCCGTTCAATTCCGTGTTAGCCTGCGCAGAACGTACAGCCACCTCGTCCAGATCCATCGCAAGGACATTCTCAGCACCTAGCTTCACGGCGGCGATGCTGAGAATGGCAGTGCCTGTCCCGACATCGTAGACGCGATCTCCAGCGGCCATGTACTTCTCAATCGCTCGCAAGCAGAGAATCGTCGTCGGGTGCGTCCCGGTTCCAAAAGCCATACCCGGATCCATCTCGATGATGATTTCATCCGGTGATTTCAGCTCGTACTCTTCCCATACAGGCTTGATCGTCATGCGATCTGTCACGTGGATCGGTTTGTAATACTTTTTCCAGGCGTGGGCCCATTCGTCCTCGTGAACATCGTTGACAGCAATCGTCGCCTTGCCGATATCCAGGCCGTACTCGACCAGTTCCGCCAGCTGTTCTCTCAATGTTTCGACCACATCGAGGAGATCGCGGCTTTCCACCGGCAAATACGCCTTGACGAACACGCCCTCGGCCGGAAAATCATCCGGGGACAGCTGGTAGATCTCACCAAATGGCGTATCCCATTCGCGATACAGAACCTCTGGATCCTCAATCACGACACCGTTGGCGCCCAATTCATACAAAAGACTGGACACCGCCTCTGTAGCTTCTGCTGTAGTATGGATACTGATTTCCGACCAATTCATGAATCTACCACTCCCCGTGTAATCCTATTGCCTGCCTATGGTGTTTGGTATGAAGAGGTATCCGCGGCTTTACTCGCCGCGGAACGCCCGTTTCATTTTTTCAAAGAAGCTTTCATCCTCTACGCCGCCGCCGTGTTGGCCCGGCTTCTCCCCCGACAATTCAGCCAGTTCGCGCAAAAGCTCTTTTTGCTTGTCGCTCAGCTTGGTTGGCGTGATGACGCGCACTTTGACATGCTGGTCTCCGCGGCCGCTTCCCCGCAGATGCGGAACCCCTTTGCCCCGCAGTCGGAAAAACGTCTCGGTCTGAGTCCCTGCTGGGATTTTCAGCTTGACGCGTCCATCTACTGTAGGTACTTCAATCTCGTCGCCGAGAGCTGCCTGTGCATAAGTCAAAGGCACCTCGCAGTATATATCATTGCCCTCACGCTCAAAGAACTCATGCTGCTTGACGCGAAGAACCACATACAGGTCTCCCGGCGGTCCGCCGTTGGCCCCCGGCTCTCCTTCGCCAGAGACGCGAAGCTGTGCGCCATCGTCTACACCGGCAGGAATGTTGAGGTGGATCTTGCGACGCACCTTGACTCGTCCGCTGCCGCGGCAGGAGGAACATTTCTCTTTAAAGACCTTCCCTTTGCCTTCACAAGTGGTACAAACGCGACGATTTACAATCCGGCCAAACGGCGTGTTTGCGGCAACTTCCTGTTGTCCTGTTCCGTTACATGTCTTACAAGTCTCCACTCCGGTGCCCGGCTTCGCTCCGGAACCATGACAGGGTTCGCATTCCGCTTCTTTCGGAATCTCGATGTCTGTCTCCTTGCCGAACACCGCATCCGTAAATTCGATGCTCAAGCCAAATTGTAAATCGGCGCCTTTTCTCGGTGCATTCGGATTTGCCCTTCTCGCACCGCCGCCGAAAAACATGTCAAAAATATCGCCAAAGCCGCCCATTCCCGATGCGTCAAACCCGCCGCCGCCAAAGCCCTGGTTCGGGTCCTGATGACCAAAACGGTCATACTGTGCCCGTTTTTGCGGTTCGGAGAGCACATCATAGGCTTCCTTTACTTCTTTAAACTTCTCCTCGGCATCTGCCTCTTTATTGACATCCGGGTGATACTGGCGCGCCAGCCTGCGATACGCTTTCTTGATATCATCTGCGCCCGCATCCTTCGCTACGCCTAACACCTCGTAGAAATCGCGCTTCATCTCCTACATCACTCCCATGACAGTCAACTGTTATCATAGCATGTGACAGACTTGAAAAAAAGTCAAAGTCACAACGCGTGACTTTGACTTTTAAGTGGGTCACATGGTGAAGAATGTGCCAACGTGACTATTTCTTGTCGTCTACCACTTCATAGTCGGCATCTACCACGTTGTCTTTCTTCGCTTCCCCTTCTGCTCCAGCTCCTGCTCCGCCTTGTGCTTGCGCGGCTTGAGCTGCCTGTTCATACAGCTTCATAGAAATTTGCTGAACGATCGCGGAGAGTTCGTCTTTCGCAGATTTAATTTCTTCGATGTTTCCGCCTTCCAGCGCTTTTTTCACTTTGTCCTTGGCTGCGTTGGCCGAGTCGATTTCCGCTTGGTCAACCTTGCCTTCGACGTCTTTCAGCGTCTTTTCGGTAGTGAAGACGAGCTGGTCTGCCTCATTGCGCACTTCTACTTCTTCTTTGCGCTTCTTGTCCGCTTCTGCGTTCAACTCTGCTTCTTTTACCATGCGCTCGATGTCGTCATCACTAAGACCTGTGTTGGATGTAATTGTGATACGTTGTTCTTTGCCTGTACCCAGGTCTTTCGCACGTACATTCACGATCCCGTTGGCATCGATGTCAAAAGAAACTTCGATTTGCGGAATACCGCGTGGAGCAGGCGGGATATCAGACAAGTTGAAGCGGCCCAGTGTCTTGTTGTCGGACGCCATTTGACGCTCGCCCTGGAGGACGTGAATTTCTACAGAAGTCTGGTTGTCCGCCGCGGTGGAGAACACTTGAGACTTGCTGGTTGGAATGGTTGTATTGCGGTCGATCAGTCTCGTGAATACGCCGCCCAATGTCTCAATACCCAGGGAAAGAGGCGTTACGTCCAAAAGAACGACGTCTTTGACATCACCAGTAAGTACACCAGCTTGCACAGCAGCACCCAGAGCTACTACCTCATCCGGGTTGACCCCTTTGTGCGGCTCTTTGCCGGTAAATTTCTTGATCGCTTCTTGTACAGCAGGAATCCGAGTGGAACCGCCGACGAGGACGACGCGATCAATCTCGTTTGGAGTGAGTCCAGCATCTTGCAGAGCTTGACGAGTTGGACCCATGGTGCGCTCTACGAGGTTGGCGGTCAGCTCTTCGAATTTGGCGCGAGTCAGATTGAGCTCCAAGTGTTTTGGACCAGACGCATCCGCTGTGATAAACGGCAGCGAAATAGTTGTGGTCAACACCCCGGAGAGGTCTTTCTTCGCTTTTTCTGCCGCATCTTTCAAACGTTGTTGAGCCATGCGGTCTTTGGACAGATCAATGCCATGCTCTTTTTTGAACTCGCTGACCAGGTAATCCATAACCACTTGGTCAAAGTCATCGCCACCTAGCTTGTTGTCACCAGATGTCGCTTTTACTTCAAAGAAGCCTTCGGACAATTCCAGGATCGATACGTCAAATGTACCGCCGCCCAAGTCAAATACAAGAACGGTTTGGTCTTCGGTTTTTTCCATCCCGTAGGCCAGTGCAGCCGCAGTAGGCTCGTTCACGATACGCAGTACGTCCAGACCAGCGATTTTACCCGCGTCTTTCGTCGCTTGACGTTGGCTGTCGTTGAAGTACGCAGGAACGGTGATGACCGCTTGGGTCACAGTCTCGCCCAGGTACGCTTCCGCATCAGCTTTCAGTTTTTGCAGGATCATGGCAGAAATTTGCTCAGGCGTATAATCTTTGCCTTCCATTGTTTCCTTATGGTTGGTACCCATATGGCGCTTGACAGACATTACTGTGTTGTCAGGGTTGGTGATAGCTTGACGTTTCGCCGCTTCACCGACGATCTGTTCTCCATTTTTATAGGCGACTACGGATGGTGTCGTGCGGTTTCCTTCTGGGTTGGCGATAACGACAGGCTCTCCGCCCTCCATCACCGCTACACAAGAGTTGGTTGTTCCCAAGTCAATACCGATTACGCGACTCATACAATCTGTTCCTCCTAACACTTCACATCTGGGGATTTTTTACAAATACCTGATACTACTCATTCACTTTGACCATGGATGGTCGAATCACTCTGTCCTTGAACTGGTAACCCTTCTGCAGTTCTTCGACGACAACTCCCGAATCAAATTCAGGGTCCTGCGTCTGCATCACCGCTTGATGAACATGCGGATCAAAAGGCTGTCCTTTTGCCTCGATTGCTTGCAAGCCTTCTTTTTCAAAGACCTGAACCATCTGGCGGTACACCATGTCCACGCCCGTCAACAGGGATTCCACTGTCATGGATTCGCGATCAGCAGCAAATGCACGCTCGAAGTTGTCGAGCACAGGCAGAAGCTCTTCGACGATTTTGAGCGAAGCATACTTCGCCAAATCTTCCTGCTCCTTGCGAACACGCCTTCTGAGATTCTCCATGTCAGCCATAGCGCGCAGCATTTTGCTTTGATTCTCTTCTGCCTCCGCTTTCCACTTTGCTGCTTCCTGCTCCCAGTCTGTCGCAGGTGTTTCAGACTGTTCTGCTGCTTCAGCAGCTTCAGCCGTTTGTTCCTCTTCGGCCGTCATTTCCTTCGTCCATTTCTCATCACTCAACTCGAAATACCTCCTGTGTCGCTCCCCCGATCGCGATGACCGGCAGCCATTCACTCGTACCTTGCTTTATTTTTCAAACTGCGAGGTCAGCATGCGCGACAGCCCTTCTGTCAGATGATTGAGTACAGTAATCACCCTGCTGTACTCCATCCGGGTCGGACCCAAAATCCCCACCATTCCCACCGGCTTGCCGCCAAGGGAATACGAAGCGGTGATAATACTGCATTGCTTAATCGCGTCTAGCTGATTTTCTTGACCGATCCGTACTGTCAGTCCATTCGCTGGCATGCCCAACATATGAAGCAACTGGTCGTGCTGCTCTAGCAATTCCAGAATATCCTTCACTTTGTCGACATCCCGGAACTCCGGCTGGTTCATGATCTTGGTCGCACCGCTCAGGTAGACACGGTCGGATTCTTCCTGATGGAAGGATTGATCGAGGAGCATGAGCATTTCCTCATACTGCTCGGCATGGCGTCTCATCTCTCCGGAGATCTCGTGGTACAAGCGCTGACGCATCTGCCACAACGGCACATCCGTCAGTCGATGATTCAGCAGGTTGACGAGCCTTTCGATCTCGCTTGATCCTATGCCATCCGGCAGATCAATCAGTTTGTTTTCTACCCGTCCGGAGTGCGTGACGATAATCGCCACTGCCTGCGTCTCGTTCAAGGGAACGATCTGCACATTTCGCAATCGATGTTCAAAAATTTCCGGACCCAGCACAATCGCCGTATAGTTGGTGATTTGCGTCAAAATCTGGGCCGTGTACTCCACGACTTGTTCTGCGTGAAGAATTCGCTCGGCAAAAAGCTGTTTTAGTTTAACCAAATCCTGCTCGTTCAAAAGATGGGGCTGAATCAGGTTATCCACATAAAAGCGGTACCCTTTAGTAGAGGGGACGCGCCCTGCCGAGGTATGAGGCTGTTCTAGATACCCCAGCTCTTCCAGGTCTGACATTTCGTTGCGGATCGTAGCCGAAGAATACCCTATGTCTTCCCGTTTGGAAATCGTGCGGGAGCCAACTGGTTCGGCAGAATGAATGTAATTATCGACAATCGCGTTTAGGATCATTCGTTGACGGTCTGATAACATAAGCTCACTTCGCCTCCCCGTTGTTAGCACTCATAGCGGGCGAGTGCTAAATCTACATACTAAATTATCAATAGTAGAAGGATTTGTCAACGGACTTCCTTGCGTTCATACGCAATTCCCGACAGCTTTTATCGTAAAAAACGAGCAAAAACCTCGTTGCCCAGCGGCAAACCCTTTTTTGTCAGGCGCAGAAATCCGTCCACTTCCTCAAGCATGCCTTTGTCGATTTCTTCTTGGATAACCTCGCCAAATACCTCCTTGGTATTGGCGCCGAAGCGATTGGCAAATCGGGCAAGCTCTACCCCTTCACTCAGCCGCAGTCCCAAAATCATCTGCTCTTCCATCGCGTCCTCGCGAGGCACGATGAATTCCTCGACGCGAGGCAAGCCTTCCTTGCACATCTGCAAGTAGATCGGCAAAGGGCCGGCATTGACATGTCTTTTGCCATCTACATACCCGTGAGCCCCCGCTCCCAGACCATCATATTCGTTATTGAGCCAATAGGTTTTATTATGCTTGCTTTCGCAGCCCGGTTTGGCGAAATTGCTAATTTCATACTGATGGTAGCCGTGCTTCTCCATCTCCTCGATCAGCGTCAGATACATCGCGAGCTCGGTCTCTTCTGATGGCAGCGGCAACTGATCCTTTTGATAAAGGGTATGGAACAAGGTGTTCTCCTCCACCTTCAGGCTATACGCCGAGAAGTGCGTAGTCCCCAAAGCGAATGCCTTGTCCAGTGTCTGCCGGAAAATTTCCATCGTCTGGTCAGGCAAGCCGAACATCAGGTCAATCGAGATATTCTCAAAGCCCGCAGCACGAGCGTTTTCCACACTGCGATAGACATCGTCCGTATCGTGGATGCGTCCCAGTCGTTTCAGCAGGGCATTATCGAAGGATTGAACACCAAAACTGAGCCGATTCACTCCAAGCTCGCGCATCAAACGCAGCTTTTCCACGTCTGTCGTGCCTGGATTTGCCTCCATCGTAAATTCCAGATCTGGCGCCAGATGATCCCCGAGATTGTGCTGGACCATCTCCAGGAACGACCGCATCTGCTCCAGGTCGAGAAAGGTCGGCGTGCCTCCACCGACAAAAATCGTCTTGATAGGCTGCATTTGCCGATCAGCGAAGGTAAGCCTCATCTCCTGCTTGAGAGCTTCGAGGTAATCCCACACCAATTGCGGATTTTGGGTGACGAAGGAATTGAAATCACAGTAAAAGCATTTATTCGTACAAAAGGGGATATGAATATAAACCGATTGCGGCATCTTCCGTCTCCCCTCCTTTCCCAGTTTTAGAATGGAAAAGACCTGACACAAAGGTCAGGCCTACTTCTTATCATCCATGCGCAATACGGCCATGAAGGCTTCTTGAGGAACCTCTACGGAGCCGACCGATTTCATGCGCTTTTTCCCTTCTTTTTGCTTTTCCAGCAGCTTGCGTTTGCGGGAGATGTCCCCGCCGTAGCACTTGGCCAACACGTTTTTGCGCAATGCGCTAATCGTCTCACGGGCCACGACCTTGTGTCCGATGGTCGCCTGGATCGGCACTTCAAATTGTTGGCGCGGGATCAGTTCTTTCAGCTTTTCGCAAATGATCTTCCCACGGGCGTATGCCGTATCCTTGTGGACGATAAAGGAGAGCGCATCCACCATCTCGCTGTTGAGGAGAATATCCATTTTGACAAGCTTGGATGCTTTGTAGTCGCCCAATTCATAGTCAAAGGAAGCGTAGCCTCTCGTACCGGACTTCAACAGGTCGAAGAAGTCGTAGACGATCTCGGACAGCGGCATATCGTATTTCAATTGTACGCGGTTCTCGCCCATGTACTGCATGTCGAGGAATTCCCCGCGCTTGCCTTGGCATAGTTGCATGACATCACCGACGTATTCTTTTGGAACCATGATCGTAGAAGTGACATAAGGTTCTTCGACCATCTCGATCTTTTGAGCTTCCGGCATTTTCGACGGATTGTCGATCTCGAACACATCGCCGTTCGTCTGCGTGATGCGATAAATAACACTCGGTGCCGTCGTAATCAGATTGATGTTGAATTCGCGCTCAATCCGCTCCTGGATGATCTCCATGTGCAAAAGTCCGAGGAATCCGCAACGGAAGCCAAAACCCAGGGCTTGCGACGTCTCCGGCTCAAATTGCAGCGACGCGTCATTCAACTGCAATTTCTCTAGTGCTTCGCGCAGGTCGTTGTACTCATTCGTTTCGATCGGATAGAGACCGCAGAATACCATCGGATTGATTTTGCGGTAGCCAGGCAGTGGCTCTGCTGCAGGACGGCTCGCTTCTGTGATCGTATCCCCTACACTGGTATCACCGACGGTTTTGATCGAAGCGGCGACGTAACCTACATCCCCTACCGTCAATTCTTCCACCGGTGTCTGGCGCGGAGTCGAAGTGCCGATTTCTGTCACCTCGAAGGACTTGCCTGTCGCCATCATTTTAATTTTCATGCCTTTGCGAAGGGTTCCGTTCACTACGCGAATCGAAGCAATAACGCCGCGATAAGCATCGAAATAGGAGTCAAAAATCAGTGCTTGCAGCGGAGCATCCGGGTCGCCTTCTGGCGCCGGCACTTTTTTCACGACAGCTTCCAGCACTTCCTTGATCCCGATCCCTGCTTTTGCAGATGTCAGGACAGCATCACTCGCGTCCAGCCCGATGACATCCTCCACCTCTTGCTTCACACGCTCAGGCTCCGCACTCGGCAGATCGATTTTATTGACTACCGGAATGATTTCCAGATTGTTGTCCAACGCCAGATAGACGTTCGCCAACGTCTGCGCTTCAATTCCTTGGGCTGCATCCACGACCAGGATTGCACCCTCACAGGCAGCCAGACTGCGAGATACCTCGTACGTAAAGTCCACGTGTCCAGGGGTGTCAATCAAATGGAGAATGTATTCTTCGCCATCGTCTGCTTTATAGTTCAAATGCACGGCATTCAATTTGATCGTGATGCCGCGCTCTCTTTCCAGGTCCATTGAATCGAGGAACTGGGCTTCCATCTCACGGGATGACAAAGCTCCGGTGAGCTCCAAAATCCGGTCAGCAAGTGTTGACTTGCCGTGGTCAATGTGGGCGATGATGGAAAAATTTCGTATTCTTTTCTGTCTTTCACGTCGATCCATTGACTATTTGTTCCCTCCCACGCGAATCCATACCTGCCAGATTGCGTCTCACAAAACGGTCATAACCGTTTTGTTTGACCGCAAGCGGTCACATCCACTTTTATGAAAAACGTCGAGTCGTTTTTCACAGAAAAATACGCTAACGGTTATTATAACAAACGCTGGATAGCGTAGCAACAAAAGAGAATGGAGAGTTGGCCCAAAAGCACTAGGGAAAGTATGTTCCAAGTGATTCTCAAGCAATTACAACCCACTGTAAATTTATGTTATTATTGGACTAACGATAGAATTGCATGCAAAGGCAGTTGGCTACCTCTCGCGGAAGGGAGGGATGCTACGTGGAGGTTAAAGATGCTTTGACGCTGATGATCGGTTTTGGTGCACTACTGATAGCAGTGCTGACCCTGGTTGTCGCAATAGTCGTAGCTCTTAACCAAAAGAAATAGACCGCCCCTGCCAGGGAACGCGGTCTATTTCTGAACATTTCACCAAAGCCGACCGCCTTTGTAGCGGTCTATTGGGCGGGAGCCGTGTGGTCGCACGGCTCCCGCAACAAGTTTTATTATAACTTTTCCCAATTCCACATTCAAGAGATGTTCCGACACAGCGTCATGAAATGTCAGGATGGCTGTTCACTTTGCTGCCGGATCATGTCCAACACATCAGGTGGGAAAATTTCCTCGAGGCTGCTCTGATACCGATTTCCATCCTCTGGCATCTGGAAACCGACCACGCGGTAATCATTGCCCGTATACAGTATATCAAACGCCATCGGCGCACTGATTCCAGACGAAAGCGCCCTGTCTTCGCTCAGAATCCTGATCCATGCATATGCCCTTCGTTTTTCGGCACTGGGGGCATCGACATGAAGCAGTTCGATGGTTATCTGGCGGTTTTTCCCTAGCCAACCCAGCTTCTCACCTTCCGTCTCCAGAAACTTGCGGACCAGCGGTTCTACCAGGCTCTGGTTGCTGGGGGAGATCCCTGACTTCACTTCGATAAATACATGTCCGAAATACTTCCCGGATGACCGGACCTCCAGCTTCCAGATCCCCGGAGTAGGCAAGACAAGTCCAGAAGGAAAATGCCCCTTCGAATCGTACAATCCCCCACCTACTTCGAAGGTACCCAGCTCTACCTGCTGTCCCTCCATGTTATGCGCGACAATTTCTACTTTATTGGAAAAGTCCCCGTCCAGCATCCACATAAATTTTTGCTGCTGACCTGCGTAGATGTTGTTTTCATCTGTAATCAACCGGACAGGCTTTTCGCCCAGGTAGGAGAAAGTCAGGTTATCAACGGTTCCTTCGACGACGGGGGAAGGTTTCCAGAGCTCCGGGCTTTGCAAGACTCCCCCGGGCAGTATAGAAGGTGGTTTTTGCACAGGATCCGTCCCGCTCTGCCCCCATTCGACCTGTTGCGGCCACACCTGCCAAAGCGTGATGACGAGCAGCAGTCCCGCCAGCGCCACTGAGCCAAAGCGCGTAAACGACTTCCTGGGATTCCGTTTGTGAATTCGCTCACGTACTCCATTCTCCAAATCAGCAGTAAAATGCACATTCCGCAGCATTCCTTGATCGGCCCGCTCCTTCAACTGTTCCAGCCATTTGTCTTCGACCATTCCCATGCACCCTCCTCTCCCAATCGTTGCTTCAAGTGCTGTCTGGCACGATGCAGTCGCGTCCGTACCGCTCCTTCCTTGATCCCGAGGACCTCCGCCATTTCCGCCATCGACAAATCGGCGTAATAATGAAGGGAGATGACCTGCCGGTGCGCAGGCGGAAGAGCCATTACAGCCTGTACCAATTGATCGCGCTCAGCCTGTTCCATGACGAGTCGCTCGGCAGATACATCGCTTTCGTCGCGAATCCAGGATTGGGGGAGGATATGGCGGACGGACCACGACCGCAAGTAGCCCTTGCACTCATTCACCGCGATCCGGTATAGCCAGGTATTCATGCTGCTTTCGTGACGAAAGCGCGGGAGATTTCGATACACTTTGACGAAAACATCTTGTGTCAGATCTTCCGCCAAACTGCGATCCTTGACCAGAAAAGTGACGAGGCGGAGCACACGCGTCCCGTATTCACGCATGATTTGTTCAAATGCAGCTTCCTGCGTTGGCTGCAATTTTTCCAACGGCATGATCCTCCTTCCCATTCACTGTTACTGGTTAGATGCGAAAGGAAGACTTTTGTTACAGGATTTAGCCGGAAACTTTTTTAGCAATGACTGTGAACCGTGCAGAAGCATCGCGTGGCGTCTGGTTATCCGGTGCGGCAAATGGATAGCCGCCGAATTGCCAGCGGTCTCGCTCATACCCGTCATGTGCGTCTGCCTCCCAAAAGCGCTCGTGATTTTCGCAGGCAGCCAGCACAGAAAACCCGGAAAGCTCCAGGAGCAAAGAAAGCTCCCCCGGCAAAATCAGAGCCATCTCACGCTCCACGCGATAGCGCGGCTGCTGTTCGATCTGGTCCAGATAGGTTTCGTAGGTAATCGAATAGCGCATTCGTTGGTGAAGCAAGGAGCTTTCTCCTTCTACCCGCTGGTACACCAAACGATCCGGAAATACCCATTTTCGCTGCAAATAAGACCAGCTCTCGCGCAACGGAGGCAAGATCAGCTCCAGAACGATGATTCCTTCATCCCGTAGACAGCGCTGGACGATTTGCAGAAGCTGCTGCTGCTCCGCCCGCGTCATGGCTTGTTGAAAAAATCCCTCTGGCAACAGCACATGTGAAAAGACGCGATCCACTTCCAGCTCCCATACATTTTGCTGGATCAGCTCTAGCAGATGTTCCTTTCCCTTAAGCATTCGCCGGCGTTTTTTCTCCGCCAGCTCCAGCATCTGCGCACTCCAGTCCACTCCGCAGACTTCGATGCCATGCTGAGCCAGCTCGATGGCGATGCGGCCAGTACCCACTCCCAACTCCAGTACGGAAGGTGGTTGCTCCTCCTGTAAAAGCAGATCGCGGTAAAAGACGATTCCTGTCTTTCCGGCAAATTGATCATAGTACAGGGCTTCGTCACCGGAATAGATGGCCTCTGCCATCCGCTCGTGACGTCCCTCCTCCCGCATTCCGCAAGTGGTACAGACCGAGCCAGCTAGGCGCTTCAGCGATACTCCCGGCGGGACGCCGTTTTTGGAATCCCCCAGCCACTCATCATAACGAAATTTGCAAACCTTGCAGCAATACAAGCTCATGATCCGACTGCCCCCTGTCTTCCGATTGCTTGGACCAAATCCATCTCCGAGAAGTAGACGATAAGTTTTTTCCCCGTTCTGGGATGAATGGTTACTTCAGCTTCTACCCCAAAAACATCGCGGATCATAGCAGACGTTAGGACATCTTCTGTTCGTCCGGATGCTACGATTTTCCCACTGTCCATCACATACAGGCGGTCGCAGTACATTGCAGCAACATTCAGATCATGCAGGGCAGCCAGCACTGTCATCCTCAGTCTTTTCACCAAGTCCATGATTTGTAGTTGATAGCGCACATCGAGGTGGTTCGTCGGCTCGTCCAATACGAGAAAACTAGCCTGCTGCGCCAAGGCACGCGCGATCATGACGCGCTGTTTTTCTCCGCCGGACAGGGTAAAAAAGCTACGTTGCTCCTGATCTCCCATCCCTACCAGTTCCAAACTTTCCGCACAGATCCGCTCGTCTTCCTCCGTATCGGCCTGGAACAGCTTCTTATGAGGAGCCCTTCCCATGTAGACCATCTCTCGTACAGTAAAATCAAACTCAACAGAAGATTCTTGTCGCACGACAGCCATGCGCTGGGCACTCTCCGCTGTGGACAGTTGATAGACGTCTTCCCCATCCAGCGTAATCAGCCCGACTTCCGGCTTCAGCACACGGTAGATGCTTTTTAGCAGGGTGGACTTGCCGCTTCCATTGGGCCCGATCAATCCTACAATTTCGGAGTCCAGCACTTCCAATCCCACCTCGCGCAGCAAGGTTTTTTTCTTGTCTACGGTGACAGAGATATTTTCCGCCTGTATCCTCATTTGCCACTACCTCCAAAGGAATAGGAACTGCGCAACATCAGCCAGATAAAGAACGGCCCGCCGCAAAGCGCTGTGATAATCCCGATCGGCAGCTCTTCCGGAGCGAAGACAAGCCTGGCAATCACATCAGCCCATACGAGAAAAATCGCTCCCACCAAGGCGCTGACCGGCAATACTCGTCGATGGTCCGAGCCGACCAGGACGCGGACGATATGCGGCATCATCAAGCCGACAAAACCGATCGCTCCGCTGATGGCGACGACAACTCCAGTCAGCAGGGCAGTTAATAAGAACAACAGTCTGCGAAAACGGACGGTATCGACCCCCAATGTACGAGCGGATTCTTCTCCGAGGAGCATCGCGTTGAGCGAACGAAATTGGGCGATTAAGATCAACATTGTCAGCAGTACAACAGCTGTAGGTATTGTTAAATAATCCCATTTGGCACCTGCGAGGCTGCCGCTCATCCAAAACAGGACCGAGCGAATCCCATGTTCGTTGGGTGCGGAAAAGATAATTATGCTGGTCACGGCCGACAGAACAGCAGAGATCGCGATTCCTGACATTAGCAAACGCACCGTAGAATTCTGACCTCCGATTCGCGATAGCGTAAAGATCAGCACTACGGAAACGAACGAACCTAGAAAAGCTCCCATAGACAATGCGAACTGTCCGAACAGACTGAATGCACCAAACAGGATCACGAGGGTAGCCCCTACAGAGGCACCAGAAGAAACCCCAAGGATATACGGGTCCGCCAGTGAGTTACGAACCAAGGCCTGAATCGCAACCCCTACTACCGATAATCCCGCACCGACAATCACGGCAAGCAAGACACGTGGAAAGCGGATGTCCCAGATGATGGTATGCTCCGCTTTCGTCCAGTCCGGCTGCACTCCATCACCCAGAAAAGGAATATGCCATAACGCGATTTTCCAAACCTTCGCAGATTCGATTGGGACCGATCCCAAGGTGATCGCAAACGTAATTGAGGCGACCAGACCGATCATCAAACTCACGAGTAAAATTGTCATGTTTATGCGTCGCAGCTTGCTTTCCCCCTTCCGCAGAGCCAGCCCAGAACCGGATTACTCATGCAGATGCTAGTTTTTAAACTTCTCTGGATACATGCCCTCCGCCAAAATTTTGAGTGCGATTGGCGCACGCACACCTTCTGCTGCAGCGGAGAGCGGCAAAACGATCAGCTTCTGGTTTTTAATCGCGGGCAGTTCAGCAAGCTCTGGCTTATTCAGCAGCATGTTTCGTTTCTGGTCTACCGTCTCGTCACCATAGTCGACGACGACAATCACTTCTGGATGGCGATTGACGACTTCTTCCCAGCTAACTGTGGCCCACCCTTTTTCCACATCAGCGAAGACGTTTTTTCCTCCTGCTTGGGCGACGAGGGAGGTCATGTAATTGTTTGCCGCTGTCAGTGGCTGATCTTCCCCACTGTCATACACAAAGACCGTGAGCGGGTTGTCGATTTGTCCAAGCTTGTCCGTCGTTTGCTCCATTTCCTGCTTCATGCTGTCAATCAGCGCCTGCGCACGATCCTCGACACGGAAGATTTTTCCGATGTTCAAAATATCTGCGAAGACATCCTCCGTCGTCGGACCGTTCATATTCGAAGACATATGCAAATAGGACTGGATACCGGCTTGTTCCAGCTCCTCCATTGATCCTACGCCCTTGTCGCCAAAACCGCTCTTCCATCCGGAGTAGACAAAATCAGGGTCTGCTGATGCCAACACTTCTTTGCTCGGGTACTTGTCTGACAAGACTGGAACTTTTTCGTAGGCTTCCTTGTACTTCGGTAAAATCTCATCGTCTAGGTACGCTGTCCCCACCATCTTGTCTTCCAAACCGAGTGCGAGCATCACTTCCGTTACATGCTGGTTGAGGGTCACAGCTCGCTCTGGAGCCTTCTCAGAGTGAAGTTCTCGTCCGTTATTTTGAATGACGACCGATTGCTCGGCAGCTTGACCCGCCGTCGTCTGTGAATCCGAACTTGGCGTGGATTGACCTGTTGGCTGATTTGCTCCGCACGCGGCGAGCAGCATGGTTATGGCACATATACTGGACACCCCGATTGTTCTCCAAAATGGTTTCTGCTTGCGATTCATGTGTAAAATCCCCTCTCCATTTTCCTTCGTAAGAAATCTATATCGAAACTGCTCAAAGATGAGCAAAGTGACGACCGCGTTCATTTTCCAATACACAAAAAAACATCTCCCCATCGATTCGGGGAGATGCTTGTCTTATGTGGACGGACATGCCAAGAAATAGGCGCTTCACTGTGCCTTGCTTTTCGCTGTCGCTGAATTCCACATCATCCCCATCCTCGTGGGCCGATCATGTATGGCTTCATGGCAGGTCTCCTGGCTCCGATTCATCGCGCTTTGTCACCTTCCCATTCCCTTTTCTTGGGGAACAGTGGCAGATCTGACATCGCACTCCTCGTTACAGTGGCGGGACCGCGCCGGTTTTGCACCGGACTTCCCTTTTAAGCTGATTGCCCTTTATAAAAGCAATCCAGCACCATGAAACACTTCTATTCAATTGGGTTGAATGGCTGATTTAGCCGATGACTGTCCAACCTTTCGGGAATTTCGTCAACACTTCTACTCCGGTCTCCGTCACCAGGACGTCGTCTTCGATGCGGACACCCCCGGCACCTGGCAGATAGATCCCCGGTTCGATGGTAAAGACCATTCCCGGACGCAAGACTTCCTGGTTTTCCCCGTGTACGGATGGATATTCATGCACATCCATCCCCAGACCATGACCGAGGCGATGCATAAAATACTCCCCGTATCCTTTGGCGCTGATCACATCGCGAGCGGTTTTGTCCAGATGTGCGAAAGTGACTCCTGGGCGAATTTCTGCAATTGCCGCTTCATTGGCTGCCAATACGGTCTCATAGATTTCTCTCAATTGCTCGCTAACTTCGCCTACTGCAAAGGTACGCGTAATATCAGAAACGTAACCATCGGCTTCGACACCCAGGTCAAAGAGCAAAAGCTCTCCATCCTGCACGGCGCGGTTCCCCGGCTTCCCGTGTGGCAGTGCCGACTTTTCTCCTGCCAGAACCATCGTGCTAAACGAAGGGCCAATCGCACCCAGCCGTTTCATCTGGAATTCCAGCTCTGCGACGATCTCCATTTCGGTCACGCCCGGTTTTACTTTTTTCAAGCTTTCCTGCAAAGCATCCTCCACCAGTTGGATCGCGTGCTTCATGCGGGCAATCTCATCCGACGACTTGATCAGACGCATTTCTCGGAGCGGCTGCTCCACGTCGACGAAGCGCGAAGCGGTAATGGATGCGCTCATCGCCTCAAAACGCTCCACCGTCATGTGACTTTTCTCAATGCCCAAGGCCTGCAAGCCAGTCGGCAAAGTCGTCTTGAGCACGTCGTACGGATTCTGTACATCCGTATGCGTATAGATGTGTTGGATGTCCGAAGCAGCAGCGGCTGCCTCCCGATCCAGGGCAGGGACGATCAAGGAAGGTTCACCTTGTGCTGGAATCACCAGTCCCAGAAACCGTTCATGTGGATCTGTAAAAAAGCCAGTCAGGTAATAGACATGCTTCGGAGATGTAATCAATACTGCATCCAGCTTTTGTTCTTCTAAAAAATGATGAAGCTTTTCGATGCGAGCTGCAAACAATGTCGTCACCTTGCTTTCGCCAATATTCTATAGCGAGAATACCATTTCCTTGGCAAAAAAAGAAGTGTTCCCGCAAAAAAGGAAGCTGCGTGAGCTTCCTTGCTGGTAAACCAGTTAATTTTTCATCCGGGGATCCAGGGCGTCACGTAGACCGTCGCCGATCAGATTGAAGCCAAGCACAGTTAGCATGATAGACAAGCCAGGGAAAATGACCGTCCAGGGCGCTTTTTGGATGTATTGGCGTGAATCGGAGAGCATTTTGCCCCACTCTGGTTCGGGAGCCTGTGCCCCCAAGCCGAGAAAACCCAAGGCTGCCGCTTCAATAATGGCTGTCGCGATCCCGAGTGTCCCGGTGACGATGATCGGCGCCAAGCTGTTAGGCAAGATATGCTGCATCAAGATGCGAGCGTCCTTCATTCCGATCGCCCGTGCCGCCATGACAAACTCTTCTTCCTTCAGACTCAGTACACGGGAGCGTACGAGCCGACCAAACGTGGGAATATTGATGATCGCGATGGCCAGCAAAGCATTTTGCAGGGAGGGTCCCAGGATCGCCACGATCGCAATCGCCAGAAGAATACTGGGAAATGCCAGCATAATATCGAAAATGCGGGAGATCAAGGTATCAATCCAGCGTCCGTAGTAGCCAGCCAATAGCCCCAGGATCGTCCCTGCCACAACAGAACCAATGACGGAAAAGGTCCCGACCCAAAGGGAGATGCGGGCACCGTAGATCACGCGACTGAGCACGTCACGCCCATTGTAATCGGTGCCAAACCAGTGTTCCTCAGAGGGTGGCTGGTTTTTCATCTTCAGCTCACCCACATCATACGGGTAGGGAGCTAATTTCGGAGCGGCAATAGCGACGATGATGAAAAATGCGATGATTCCCATTCCCACCAACGCCAGCTTGTTCTTGCGCAATGTTCTCCATGCTTCCCGCCAAGGAGAGATGATCTGTTCGTCCGCCTGTTTCACCGGAATCGTCTGTACATTCACTTCTGCCATATCTGACGAACCTCCTTAGCGGTATTTGATCCGTGGATCGATGTAGGCGTACAACAGGTCAACTACCAGGTTAATCAGGACAAAGATCGTCGCGATCACCAAGATCCCGGACTGGATGACCGGATAATCGCGATTGCCGATCGCCATAAAAATATATCTGCCCACTCCTGGCCATCCGAAGATCGTCTCAGTCAAGACCGCTCCACCGAGCAGTAGGCCGGTTTGCAAACCGATAACGGTGAGTACGGGTATCAAGGCATTTTTCAATGCATGCTTGTACACCACACCGAACTGCGCCATCCCTTTGGCACGAGCTGTCCGGACATAATCAGCCCGCATGACTTCCAGCATGCTGGAGCGGGTAATACGAGCGATGATGGCCATCGGGATGGTTCCCAAAGCGATTCCAGGCAAAATCAGATGCTCGACCACCTCGCGGAATTGTTCCCAGCGTCCAGCCAGGATGGTATCCAATATATAAAAGTGCGTAATAGCCATTACGGGATCACGCGAATTGTCACGACCAACTGATGGCAGCCATTTCAATTCTTGGGCGAAAAACCATTGCTCCATCAGACCCAGCCAAAATATCGGCATGGAAACGCCAATCAAGGCGATCAACATGGCGATGTAATCAAACCAGGAATTTTGCTTCCAAGCGGAGATAATGCCGGCATTGACGCCAATGATGACAGCGAAGCACATACTGAAAATAGTCAGTTCTGTCGTAGCCGCCAAGTACGGCCCAATTTCTTTGGCAATGCTTGCTCCTGAGTGCAGCGAGACACCCAGATCACCAGTCACAATTTGCTTCAGGTAATCAAAGTACTGTATGTACCAAGGATTGTTCAAGCCAAGAACCTCACGTAAATCTTCTATCGCCTTGGGACTTGCTTTCTCCCCCAAAATTGTCAAAGCCGGATCGCCAGGAATGGCCCGAATGATGGAAAATACGACGATTGACATGCCCAATAGAACGGGGATGAGCATAAGAATTCTTCGGATGCTGTAGGATAGCAATGCCATCTCCTCGCTTTCCTTGCCAAAAGAGTAGATACATCGATCATGAAGAAAGGGTAAGAAGAGGGATCACTCCTCTTACCCTGTGTAGTCAAATTTCCGAACGCACTGCCTTATTTGAATTCAACCTTCTCCAGGCTCTCCGAACCTTTTGGATGCGGCTTGTAGTTGATGACGTTTGCTTTTGCTGCCAGCGCCGGAGTCGAGTGTGCCAACGGAACCATCGGCACGTCTTGGAAGATCAACTCTTGCACTTTCAAGTAAATCTGTTCACGTTCTGCCTGAGTTGTAGCAGATTGTGCCTTCATCAAGAGCTCATGTGCTTCTTCGTTTGCCCAACGCGTACGGTTGTTGCCGCCGATATTGTTCTTGTCAAGCAGGGTTGCCAAGAAGTTGTCAGGGTCACCGTTGTCGCCGGTCCAGCCCAGCATGAAGATTTCTTGCTCGCCCGCTTTGGTTTTATCCAGATAAGTCGCCCATTCCATCGTCACGATCTCGGCTTCTACACCGATCTTTTTGAAATCCTGTTGAATCGCCTCGGCGATTTTTACACCATCCGGCATGTAAGGACGCGGTACTGGCATTGCCCAGAATTTGATTTTGAAGCCGTTTGGATAGCCCGCATCTGCTAAGAGCTGCTTCGCTTTATCCAAATTGTACTCGCGATCCTTGATATTGTTGTTATGTCCCCAGATCGATGGCGGCATTGGGTTGACCGCAGGTTGACCCAAACCAGCGAAGAAGGCTTCGATCAGATCTGGCTTGTTGATCGCGTAAGCCAGTGCTTCACGCACTTTCGGATTGTCCAGCGGCTTTTTCTCTACGTTAAATCCGACGAAACCGATGTTCATCGAAGGACGCAGAATCAGCTGCAGGTCGTTGTTGCTCTTTACGGTATCGGCATCGTCCGGATTCAGTCCATCCATCATATCAATCTCCCCGTTGATGAGAGCAGTCAGACGAGCTGTGTTTTCTGGGATCGATTTGAAGACGAGTTTATCCAATTTTGGATAGCCAGCATTCCAGTAATCAGGATTCTTTTCCAAAGTGATGGTATCGTTGCGCTTCCACTCTACGAACTTGAACGGTCCAGTCCCGACCGGCTTTTCGTTGAAGCCTTCCGCGCCAGCCGCCTGTACCGCTGCAGGGGAAGCGATTGCAAAGCAAGACATCCCTAAATTTTGGATAAATGGCGCCAAAGTACGGTTTAGGGTAAATTTCACCGTGTTCGCATCGACCACATCGACCGACTTGATCACGTGATCCGGGTCTCCCAAGTAGCCGCCAAACATGTCGTTGTAGTACTCGTAGCCTTCTGCGTTATGGAACTTATTATTTTTGTCCATCCAGCGATCGAAGTTCCACTTCACGGCCTCTGCATTAAAATCCGTGCCGTCGTGGAATTTCACTCCCTGACGTAGGGTAAATGTGTAAGTCAATCCATCCGGGGCTACTTCCCATTTCTCTGCCAAAGATGGGACAACATCGGTGCTCTCCTCGGCATATCCGACCAATGTGTCATAGATGTTCTCCGTTACTTTGAACGTCTCGCCATCTGTTTGGCGAATCGGGTCCAACCCTACTGAGTCTCCGCCGCGACCGATGATTAACTGCTTTGGTCCTTCCTTTGCCGGCTCCGCTGCTGGCGCTGGTGCTGGCTGTTCTGTCTTTGCCGGCTCTGTCGGCGGAGCTTGGGTCGATTGGGAGCAACCGGACAGCAGCATGGCAATCGCCAGGATGCTGGTCATGGTTGCTGAAAGAATTTTCTTCCTCATGAAAAAGATCCCCCTCTTCTACGTGTTAAGCATGCTTAATAAGTGCAGATATGATCGACTTTGCTTCGCATCCCCCCCTTGAAAGGACTGCGGGATAGTAAATCATGATTCGACCGATGCTCACGCTTAGCTGTATAAATGGCAGGCCACAAAATGGCCTTGCTCGACTTCCTGAAATTGGGGGCGAACCGTCTTGCACTCTTCTCTCACCCGGGGACAACGCGTATGGAAGGTGCAGCCACTAGGAGGATTGGCCGGGCTGGGTACATCGCCTTCCAGAATAATGCGCTCCCGCACCACATCCGGATCTGGCGTGGGTACAGCCGACATCAATGCCTGGGTATAGGGATGCAGAGGGTTGGAGTAAAGCTGGCTGCTCGTGGTCAATTCGACGATCCTACCGAGGTACATGACCCCGACCCGGTCACTGATATGGCGAACCACGCTCAAGTCATGGGCGATGAAGAGGTAGGTCAAGCCCATTTCCTTCTGCAAATCCTGCATCAGATTGAGTACTTGAGACTGGATCGAGACATCGAGTGCCGAGACAGGTTCGTCGGCAACAATCAATTTCGGATTGAGCATCAATGCACGGGCGATTCCAATGCGCTGACGCTGACCGCCGCTGAATTGATGCGGGTAACGTCTGGCGTGATAGCTGCTGAGTCCTACGACTTCCAACATCTTAGCCACCCTCTTTTTCCGTTCAGCAGATGTACCGATCCCGTGTACGATCAGAGGTTCTTCCAGAATCTTCTCAACATTGTGACGAGGATTGAGCGAAGCGAAGGGATCCTGGAAAACGATTTGCATATCGCGTCTCATTTTGCGCATCTCATCCGGCTTTAAGGTCATCACGTCGAGACCATCAAAACGAATTTCTCCTGCTGTTGGCTCGATCAGACGAAGCAAGGAACGACCCGTCGTCGATTTGCCGCAACCGCTCTCCCCTACCAAACCAAGTGTCTCCCCGCGTTTGACAGAAAATGAAATATCGTCGACCGCCTTGACTAGGCCCACTTCCCCACCCAGAACACCGCCAGTGATGGGATAGTATTTTTTTAGATTGGAAACTACCAAAAGTTCTTCAGTCACCTGCATGCTCCTTTCGGGTTAGACACTCAGCCAGCAACGGGAGCGATGGTTCTCTTCCACGGCAATCAGCTCTGGCATTTCTTGACGGCAGCGATCCATCGCCTGTTCGCATCGCGGCGCAAATCGGCAGCCGGTGGTAAGCGAACCTGGAATCGGTACATTGCCGGGAATCGAGTACAGTCGTTCTTCAGACTCTTCCAGCTTCGGCAGTGAATTCAGCAGACCGATCGTGTAGGGGTGCTTGGGATTTTTCAAAATCGTCCGTACATCGCCTTCCTCTATCACATTGCCTGCATACATGACGACAACGCGATGGCACATCTGGGCCACTACTCCGAGATCATGCGTGATCAACAAAACAGCCGTATCGGCTTCCTTGTTCAGCTGTCTCATCAAATCGAGAATCTGCGCCTGGATGGTTACATCCAATGCGGTCGTAGGCTCGTCCGCGATCAACAACTCCGGGTTGCAAGCCATCGCCATAGCAATCATTACCCGTTGACGCATTCCGCCCGACAACTGGTGGGGATATTCGTCCACGATGGCTTCAGCGCGTGGGATTCCTACCTTTTTCAGCATATCAACTGCTCTATTTCGCGCTTCTTTTTTACTAGCTTTGGTATGTAAGCGGATCGCTTCGCCGATTTGATCGCCGATAGTAAATACGGGGTTGAGAGAAGTCATCGGTTCTTGGAAAATCATCGCGATTTCATTGCCGCGAATCTCCCGCATCCGTTTTTCACTAGCCGAGACGAGATCTTCTCCTTTAAAGCGAATTGCGCCTCCCACGATCTTTCCGGGAGGATTCGGCACCAGTTTCATGATGGATAGGGAGGTTACACTTTTTCCGCAACCCGACTCGCCCACGATGCCCACAACTTCACCTTTATGTACGGTGATCGATACTCCATCCACTGCAGGAACCTGGCCACGGTCCGTGAAGAAGTGCGTTTGCAGGTTTTCGATCTGAAGCACTGGCTGTGACACTCGGCGCACCTCTTTCATCGTTATATTGTCATTCGTTACAAAGATTTACTGCCATTATGCCATTCGTTCAATATTTTGGCAATAATAAAATTTCTCATTAATATTTTTTTTATAAATTTTCAAACAATTGTTTTTTTATGCGTCCTAAGCTTTTGCCACTATATTCCAATTGAGAAAGACCTGCCGAGGCAGGCCTTTTGTCGCTATGCCATTTTCCCTACCAACGATTTAGTGGTAAAGCAGTTTCAGGGTTCAAAGAAGCCCCCTACCCACTCCACAAAAACCTTCGCTCCTTCTTTGACAGTCCCTCCCAACGACATGCCCATGTTGCTCACGTAGTTGACCATTTTGTCTGGGGAGGCAGTCTGTACATTTTTGCCCATCACAGCAATCTCCATTTGGCCTTTGTCTACTTGTTTGATATAGAAGGTTTGCGGTTGCTGCTCTGGCAAACCACTCACCCTAGAGATTCCTCTCTCCGCGGTTTGCAAACCCAATACCACACCAATCAACAGAATCACCAGCATCCCGGTTAGTTTGAAGGTCACATTCATGTCCAGTCACCCTTTCGCAGGCTCTTCAGCCACTGGATTGGACACTTTCTCCGCCTTGAAGTAGTAGGATGCAAACACATCCGCCAATGCTTCCGCTGTATTCAAGCACTCCTCCAAGGTGTTTTCCGTGCCGCCTATTTCTATTAACAGGCTACCCGGAGAGATAGACTGGTTATACTCGCCATGATCGGATTTATCGCCTTTTTCCATCACGCCGCGCGACAGTTCCGGATACATCTCTTCTAGCAGCTTGTGAAGATCCGTCGCAAACGCCTCGTTTTTCTGGTGATTCTTGTTTCGCTTTCCGATGACAAACAGGATACGGGCGTACTTTTTGCCTTTGATCGTAGCGGTTGTTTGTTCACGCGGTGCTGTATCCCGATGCAGATCAAAAAAGTATTTCAGTTCTCGATTCTCTTGCATAGCCGTTTTTACTACCTGAAGAGACTCCGCGTAGGAAAGGGCGTAATTCATTTTCTTGTCCAGCAGTTTCTGGTAGATGTCATCGGTGCTGACCTCCGCGCCCACGCCGCGATCCTTCAACGCTTCGGACAAATGCTGGCTGACCAAGGAGATATTGCGGGTTGGGTGATCCAACGAAGTCCCGACATACTTCGTCTCGCTAATCCACGACTCCCTGTTGTGGGAGGTGTAGACGAACACGGTGCTCTTGTCGGAAGGAGCGGGAACCGCCCCCGGTTTATTTTTATTATCCTCTGGTTTTACCTCCGGTTGGGTAGTTTCCTCACCAGTCTCATTCACGGCCGATTGCGGTGGATCGTCTGCCTGCGCATCAGTCACCTGCTTCGGTTGAGAAGGATATTCCACATATAAATCGGCTAATTTTGCGCCTTTTCCTTCTACGATAAAACGCGCATCATCCATTGTCATCATCCCGGGCAGTTCCCTTCCGAGCAAACTCCGCAGATCCCCGGGATGGATACTCGTCGCCAGTTGAAACAGAAAGCCCGTCACACTGTTGGTTGCTTTTTCTCCCTGTACAGTTTGATTCAGTGTCGGAATTTCTTGGCCCATCCACGTCAGCAAAGCGAGGCTGGAGATTTGCGAAGCAGCCTGCTGAACCGTCGTGGACGCGATGGTGATTCTGTTGTTGCTAAAGGACAAAACGCCTGTCAGCATAAACAAAAAGGCGGTCATAAACGAAAGGACTACAAATTGGCGCTGGATAAGGGCAGCCATCTGTCTCACTCCTCTGGCTGTAGCTTTGTCAGCGGATCACATCACGCTCTCACGCTTGTCTATGCTTTAGCCTATGAAGGTCATAGAGACGATAGAACCCCTTTCTAGCTTTTCTCTCACTCGCTAGTCCATGCCTTTCGAGAGGATGTCTAGTGAGTGTAGGCTGCGCTGTTCTCCTCATCAACAGCGCGATGCAAAGAGCGGTTCAGGCCAGTAGCTATGACGTTGGATACCCCTTCAATAAAGTCATCCACTTCTTTCGGGGTGACGATCAGATCTTGTCCCAGCGGGCGCAGCACCTCATGGATCAATTGTCTTTTCTCTTCGTCCGGCAGAGAACCTACCAGTCCCATGAAGGTCTTGCGTGACTCCATATCAGGCAAGTCTTCCTCGGTATAAGGCTCTTTACGCTCTGGCAAGGTACTCATCGACAGCTTGTTGAAAGCGCGCTTGCTTTCCGCCATGGATTGTCCGAAATGCCCGAGCAGGTAGGTAATCGCATCATTGACGATCGTCGAAGCAAATACAACAGTTGGGACCCCGATCGCAATCACAGGAATGCCCAGGGTCTCTTGATCGATGGCTTTGCGCTTGTTGCCTACCCCTGATCCAGGATGAATTCCGGTGTCTGAGATCTGGATCGTCGTATTGACGCGATGCAGGGCACGGGAAGCAAGTGCATCCACGCAGATGACGAAGTCAGGCTTGCTCTTTTCCACGACGCCGAAGACGATTTCGCTGGTCTCGATCCCAGTGATCCCCAATACGCCTGGGGAGAGGGCACTCACGACGCGATAGCCTTCCTCGACCGTCTCAGGTGCGATTTGATATAGATGACGGGTTACTAATAGGTTCTCAACGACCAACGGCCCGAGCGCATCCGGCGTGACATTCCAGTTTCCCAACCCTACAACCAATGCCTTATGTTCTTCTGTAATGCCAAGCTCTTTCAGGAAACGCCCGAACTCGACGGCGAATCGCCGCGTCACTTGCTCTTCCACACTCGTATCGTTGTTACGCAGCTTCGGTACCTCAATCGTCAGATAGCGGCCCGGCAGCTTGCCCAGCTTTTTGCCCGCTTCTTCAGTCTGTACATGCAAGCGAGTTACTTGTATTCCAGGGTCGCTGTCATCTGCCTGCAGCCATACTCCTGGGATATCGCTCTCGTTGTGCTGCTTGGCAAGCTCATGCGCCTCCACGGCGAGATCAGTTCGGATCGAATAGCCTGACAGATCGATGTCATGTTCCATTTCTCTTCTGCCCCCTTCTCCATTTTGTTCCTGCTACTAGGGTGCTTGAATCGCTCAATTTTATTCCCAATCCTCTTCTTGCAAATAGGTATCGTGCATGCTAGAATTACTTTGTTGTATGACTGTATGTCTATGGTCGTCTAAGGAGGTGACACACATGCCAAACATTAAATCCGCGATCAAGCGCACCAAAACAATTGAAAAGCGCCGCGCACACCGTGCTTCTCAAAAGTCTGATCTGCGCACTTCCCTGAAGAACTTTGAGAAAGCCGTGGCTGCTTCCGATGTAGCATTGGCTAAATCGACTCTTCTGGTGGCTGTGAAAAAGCTGGACAAGGCCGCTTCGAAAGGTCTCATTCATAAAAACGCAGCAAACCGTCAAAAATCCCGTTTGATGAAAAAGCTCAACGTTTTGAACGCTCCTGTAGCGTAAGACAAATGGGAAAGAAAAAACCCGCGAACGATCTGTTCTCGGGTTTTTTCATGTTTACGAACGGTTGTTTTTTTGTCGCTCCTGGTGCGCATGCGTAATAAACAGCTCCAGGGCGAGCAGCTTGTCCACCTGGCCGGACTTGATGCGGAAATCCTCCTCTGCCAGAATCCCCAGCAGTTTTTTCAAGGAATCTTCCGAAAAATAACGTGCTTGCTCCGTTGCCTTTTTTACGGCATAGGGGTGAATTTTCAGCATCCCCGCCAACTGCTGCTGGGAGTATCCTCGCGGAGACCACTGGCGAATGTGCAAGAGCAAACGAAATTGGCGAGCAAACAACGCCAGCAGCTTGATCGGCTCTTCTCCCGTTTTCAAGCAGTCGTACATCATTCTGAGGGCTTTGTCGATTCTCCCTATCGCCACCTGCTCAATCAGGGCAAAAACATCCTGCTCCAGCGTCCGTGCAGCCAATTTATCGATGCTCTCATCTGTAATCAAACCGTTGGTACCGACATACAGCGCGAGCTTTTCCAACTCCTTGTCCAACAAGCGCAGGTCTCCGCCCACACGCTCCACCAGTTTACCTGCCTCAGCCCGCTGGATACGTGCCTGATAATGTTCCGCTCGCCGCTCCACCCAACTGTACAGATCTGCATCCTTCAACTGCAAAAAAGGGAGCAGCTTGGCCTTTTGTTGCAAGGTTTTAACCAGCTTTTTTCGCTCATCCAGCTTTTCTGCATCCGTGATCAAGATCAACGTCGTATAAGGCGGCGGATTTTGCATATAGGCAAGCAAAGCATCCGGGTTGCTTTCGATTTTCGCAGGAGGCTTGCTCCCCGTCAGGAAATACGCTTGTCTGGCGATAATTAAGCGATGTTCTCCCATAAAAGGCAAGGTTTCCGCGTCTTGCAAAATATCGGCCAAAGGCGTCTCCGTACAATCGTATATGCTAACATTCAAATCGCTAAACGCCGGATCGATCATTTCGCGCCGGGCCAAGGCTATGAATTCTTCCGCGAGATAGGATTCCGGTCCAAAGAGTACATAGACCGGCGCAAACTGCTTTTGCCGGATCTCACGAATCACCGTATGTAGCGGCACGAAAATCGACTCCCTTCTCTTCCCGCACTATTATACCATATTGTTATTTTACCAAATAAAAAAACCGCTACCTGCACGGCAGCGGTGTGAATCCGTTGGCACCTCTATGTAAACGTTTGGGGAAGAGCCCCGGGATGTATCCTCCCCAAACGGTAAGCAGGGGGTGCTTGATACTGTACTATACGCAAGATCCCCCTTGCTGGTGCCGGTCCATCCAGCAAAAGCCACATCTCACCAGATGGAATTTTCATTTTAAGCTAGACTCGTACGCCCGTACTCACGCGAGGATTCATGTTTGTCTTTTTTGTCCTTCTTATTCTTTTGCTTATCGTCGTTGTGGTCGTCGTCACGGTCGTCGTCGTCATCTTCCTTGTCTTCTTTTTTCTTCTCTTTTTCGTCTTCTTTTACGGATTTTTTCCCTTTGTGATCGTCCGATTTTTCCTCCAGGCCGTAAGGAAATGCTGGTGGCTTTGGTTCCCTCGGTACTGGCTTTGGAGGAAGCATCACAGGAACTGACTCTGGTGGCACGATCTGAACCGGTGGCGGTTCCGGTGCATTCGTTACCGGTTTGGACGGAATCTGGGTTTTCTTCTGTTGCGGCGGCTGCTTGTTTTCCTGTACGGGCTGCTCCTCACCCTGGTCGGGAGTAGGCGTAGGATTAGTGCTTGGTTGGGGAGCAGGTGGCCCGATAAAAGTAGGCGGTTCTACAATCGGCGTAGTGGGTAATGATCCGTGCGTCTCGGGATCTACCTTTTGGCTTGCTTCCTTGCCGACGAGCAGTACGCCAATCAACAGACATGCGGCTACAGCAGTGCTTCCGATGCGAGCAATCCAGACAGTCTTGTTTTTCCACTTTTTCGATTCAGAAGGTGAAGATGACTTGCTTTTCACTTCCAGGGTTGGCAGGACTCCCACATTCAGATCGGCTTTGGCAGCAGGTGTGGCAACTGCTGACTCCAGCTTCGGCAAGATCGAATCCACGATGCTGAAGGAGGGGACGACTGGGGGCAGCTGCTCTAATTGAAGAGACACGCTTTTCAGACGGTTGTACTTATGCTGCAAGTCAGTATCTTTTGCGAGGAGGGCAAACAATGCTCGTTGTTCTTCAGGTGCCAAATCCCCGTCCAGATCCCGCTGCATCCATTCCCATATCTCTGTGTTGGTCATCAACCGATCCCCCCTTTCTGGTAGTCGTACAACAGCTCCTGCAACTGTTGTCTAGCCCGAAACAAATAAGATTTCACCGTATTCAGCGGCAAGTCAAGCGTTTCCGCGATTTCCTGGTAGGAGAAGTCCTCCAGGTAGCGGAGCACTACTACCATCCGGTACTGCTTGGGCAGTTTCCCGATGGCTTCTTGGATGTCATTAGACAAACCAGTGAGAAGGATTTCGTCCTCTACGTTGTTTCGATCAGGAATAATTATCTCATGCTCGTCTATCGAGACCGTCTCTTTCTTGGCGCGAAACTTATCCATACAAACATTGCTGACGATTCGCTGTACCCAGGTAGAAAATTTCGCCTTTTCCTGATACGTATCTAACTTCCGGTAAATGCGAATCAACACTTCCTGGGACGCATCCAATGCATCCTGTTCATTGCCTAAGATATAATATGCGCTGCGGTAAACGGAGGTCTCAATAGATCGAAGCAGTTGAACAAGCGCCTCGTGATCCCCGGTTTGCGCTAGCCTGATCAGCTCTGCTTCCTGCATATTTTCTTCTCCCCCCTACAGACGGGTCGCTGCTATAAAAGGTTGCAACCATAATTTATGTATCGGTTAATTGGGTCCTCCATGATATTCCTTTTGGTGAAATTGTGAGTGTAACTGCTCCGTGTCGATCCGTGCGGAAAAGCTGCGTCCCTCTTTTTGTGAAACGCTCCAGCACTTCCGGTGAAGGATGTCCATATCTGTTGCGCTGCCCTGCGGATATGATCGCATAACGGGGCTCGGCCACTGCCAAAAAAGCTTCTGTACTGGAAGTCTTGCTCCCGTGATGTGCGACTTTCAAAACATCAATTGCGGGAACGCCGTTTGCAAGAAGCATGTCTTCTCCGTCCGCTTCGATGTCACCAGTAAACAGGATAGTCGTACCGTATGCCGTAAGCTGCAATACGACCGACGCATTGTTGCCGGAGTACCCTGCTTCCTTTCCCGGATGAAGCCACTTCCACTCTACTTCAGGCATGTCAGTCCAGCTCATGCCTGGCTCCCCGGACAAGATCGGAACGCCCTGATCTTGAAACCGCGCAAGAAGCTCAAGCTCCTTCCCCTTAGGGATTGTCCCGTTCGTCAACACGGCTCCAAACGTAATTCGCTCCAGGAGTGCTTCCATTCCTCCGATATGATCCATGTCCCCGTGAGTGAAAACGGCTCGGTCCACATGCGTGATGCCCCTCGATCGCAAAAAAGGGAGGACGACATCCTTGCCTACTTCGAAAGGATCCCGTTTCTCACGCCACGGCTCCTTTATCTCCCATGCGGTTTTTCCACCCGCATCCATTAAGTATACCTTCTTTTGACCAACTTCGACAATGATGGAATCCCCTTGTCCAACATCCAGGTACGTAATTCGGACTTCTTCATGACCGTAGAACGGTTGCCTCGCAGCGATGATAAATCCAACAAACACGATTAGATAGAGGAGCATGTCGCGTCTGCGATGATACCCGAGATCCCATAATTTGGGCAACAGGAGTAAGAAAATACCATAGCCGAGCAGCCACCACCAATCCGGATGTGGCCAATGTGTGTAAGAAATCTGCAGCTTCTCCAAAACAAATAATGGAGCATGCACCCACTCCAACAGCGTCGTGGATAACCAGACGGGCAACATCGCCAACGCCGGATGCAAGGTGCCAAAAAGTAGCGCAGTATATCCGAGCGGCAAAACGAGGGATGAGAGCAGAGGTGTCGCCAATAGATTCACGAGCCAGGACCACGGCGAAAATTGATGAAAATGATAGACCAGGAAGGGAAAAGAGACGATTTCCGCAGTCATCGTCACCGCCAGCAGCGTACGCAGCCAGAGCGGCATACGACTGCTGGCATACAAGCTGTACGGCACAAACTGGATCAAGCCGAGCGTAACGATAAAGGATAGCTGAAACCCTACATTCCAAAGCTGATAGGGATCATAGAGAAGCATGACAATCAACACTCCTGCCCATACCTCCCTGCCGTCCAGACGCTTGTTCCACACTTGACAGGCGAGGGCCACCCCGCCCATGAGTCCTGAGCGGACTGCCGAGGCGCTCGCTCCGACCAACATCACATATCCGATGATAAAGAGAACGGTTGTGACCAATGCCCGCTTGCGGCTTATGCCCACCCTCTCCAGCGTCCACATGAACATGCTGCTGACAAGGGTCACATGCAAGCCTGAGATAGCTAAAATATGGCTTAATCCCAGTTTGGCGTACATCTCTCCCCATTCGGGTGCGACGTCGTCCCTTACCCCAAGCAGGAGGGACTTCATGTAGCCTGCCGTATTGGGATCCCAAAACAACTCATCGACCCGGTTCGCTGCTTGCGCTTGCCAAGTCTGAAAAAGACTCCAGATCCCGGAGCCTTCCGAAGTCCATTTTATGTCCGCATACTTCGTCTCTGCTGTCGCATGCACGCGCTGATGATAGAGGTATTGTATGTAATCGAATGCATGCGGGTTGCGGGCGCCCTGTGGTAATCCTAGTTGGATGGGAGCGATGAAAGTGCTGCCGTGTCTCCATGCTTCTACCTGTTTCGCCTCGGTTTCCGTATCCAGATTGACGCGCAACGCGACCCTTTCTTTTCTAGGATTTCCACCCATTCCCCGTCTTTTTCTTTCCAAGCCGACAGAGTGGCAAACATTCTCGCCACGTCGCCGTCGCGATGAACGGGGGCCTGCAATTCGCCTCTAGCCCAAACAACCTTTTCTTCGCCCGCCAGCCCTTGCAGGGAGGAGCGGTAGAAAAATTCATATCCACTAAAATAGAGACCTGCTAGAATAGAGAAAAGAAGATAGAAGGTCAGCCAGCGTCGATTCGGAAGTGGGACGAATCGGCAGACTGCCAGCCAGATGCCTGCAACTGCGAGCATCCAGGCAGAATGAAGATATGCTGCCAGCAGATAGCCTGCGACCAGTGAAATACTCGCACGCAAGATCGTCATGCTTCTACCTCCGTCCCTTGTCGAAAACTTCTTCATGAATGGAAGTTTAACTCCTTTTTTAGGGACAAAAATAGGAAGTATAAAGCCCATTTACCCATCGATTTCCCGACATTTTCGGGCCAATTGGAGAGATTGCGCTGGCACGCGATCTTGTGATAGAGTTAGCAAGAGCAATCAGTGAGAGGAAGAGTCATTTCATATGTGTGGAATCGTATCGCTCTATAACAAGCGTCAAACGCCTGTTCAACAAGAAACGATCAGCGCGATGACAGGTGTCATCCTGCACCGTGGTCCAGACGACGATGGTTTTCATCTCGAAGAAAACATCGCCCTGGGCTTTCGTCGTTTAAGCATCATTGACGTGGAAGGCGGACATCAACCGCTTTACAACGAAACACGTGATATTTGGATCATCGGCAATGGAGAAATCTATAACTACAAAGAACTGCAGCAATGGTTGAAGGATTCCGGACACATCTTCCAAACCGATTCTGATATTGAAACGATCCTCCACCTTTACGAAGAAGTAGGGACAGAAGCACCGAAGCATCTGCGCGGCATGTTTGGCTTTACGATCTGGGACGGTCGCAAAAAACGACTGTTCGGCGCGCGCGACCACTTCGGGATCAAGCCCCTTTACTATGTAGAAACCGCCGATTCTATCGGGATCGCAAGCGAGATCAAAAGCTTGCTGGAGCTACCCGGATTCAAACGTGAGGTCAATCCTACAGCTTTTTACCACTATCTTACCTTTCAATACGTACCTGATCCCGAAACCATGTACAAGGGTATATACCGCATCCCTCCTGCCCATTCATTCGTTGTGGAACAGGATCGGATCACCCTGGAACGCTACTGGGATGTTCACTTCCAGCCTGATGAAAGCAAACCTTTCTCCTATTATGTCGAAGGCACACGCAGCATCATGCAGGACTCCATCGACAAGCATCGGATCAGCGAAGTGCCTCGGGGAGCCTTTCTCTCCAGCGGCGTAGATTCGAGCAGCATCGTAGCCATGCTGCGCACGTTTGAACCAGTAAAAACCTTTTCCGTCGGCTCGGATATTCCCGGGTACAGCGAGTTGGACTTCGCTAAGCGGACCGCTGCATTCCTCGGCACGGAGCATCACGAGCTGGTCGTCAATGCCCAACAGTACATGGATGAACTGCCAAGGCTGATTTGGCACCAAGATGAACCTGTCGCAGACCCTTCTGCGATCCTGCTCTACTTCGTGGCAAAGCTGGCGAGTGAGCATGTGACTGTGGTCTTGTCTGGCGAAGGTGCCGATGAGTTTTTCGGCGGGTACAACATCTACCGGGAGCCTCAGTCTCTGAAAATGTTTTCCGGCATGCCAGGCTGGATGCGCCATTCCATCGGCTACATGGCAGAACATCTGCCGGATCAGGTAAAAGGAAAAAATTTCCTGATTCGCGGCTCGAAAACGGTAGAAGAGCGCTTCTTCGGCAACGCCCTGATTTTTAGCGAAGAATTGAAACGACGCGTGGTGATGGATGACATCGCCAACTCCAGCTCCTACGTCTCGCCTTTTTCCATCACCAAGGAAATCTACCAGCGGGCAAGCGAGTATGATGACGTCACCAAAATGCAGTACCTGGACATTCACACCTGGCTGCGCGGCAACATCCTGATGAAAGCCGACAAAATGACAATGGCCAATTCACTGGAGTTGCGCGTTCCTTTTATCGATACGAAGGTGTTTGAATTCGCTGCGACGATTCCGACCAAGTACAAGATCGCCAACGGTACGACCAAACATGTGCTACGCGAAGCCATGAAGGACTTTTTGCCCGCGGAAATCAAGTCGAAAAAGAAGCTTGGCTTTCCGGTTCCTACCCGTACCTGGCTGAAAAGCGAGTTCTACCAATGGGCCAAGGAATTGATTTTCGAATCCAAGGTAGACAATCTGATCAACAAGGCATATGTACTGTACATGCTGGACGAACACAGGGAAGGCAACGCCGATTACAGCCGGAAAATCTGGACGATTCTCGTCTTCATGCTGTGGCATCAGATTTTTATCGAGCAGCGGTATACCTTCGACCCTTACGTGAGTCCCAATGTGGACTTGAGACGTAAGAAAAACAGTTTGCAGCACATCGGATAATTCGTGCTGTCCGGATAAACATTTGCGGTTCCCTCTTTCTTTTCGTAGCATCTGTGGTAGTGATACTTTCTGCAGATGTACGTGAAGGAAGAGGGGGCTTTTTATGTTGTGGGAATGGTGGCAGCGCTATCGCCGGCTGATGATGATTGCTGGGTCATTGCTCTTTCTTGGGGGCAGCTTCTTGCTTTATGCATCAGATGACAAGGATCAACACGGCGATTGGCCGCTTTCTCCTGTAACCGTTCATGGAAAAGGATTATCAGAGCAGGAGGACTCGAATACCGATGTAGTTCAGGACGAGATCAACACTGTGGCCGAGCCCCCTACTGCACCGGTCCCCATCTATGTGGATGTGAAGGGGCAGGTGAAACAACCCGGTTTGTACACATTGGAGACAGGAATGCGGGTAGCGGATGCCATCTCTTTGGCAGGCGGGACGCTTCCGGATGCAGATCTGGACCAGATCAATCTTGCGCAGGCCTTGACTGATGGCGTGGCGATCATCATTCCGCCTAAGGCTGTCTTACCCATCCCGGATGGTCAGTTGCCAGTTCGTCCCCTACCTGGCATGCTACCACCGCTCCCCGCAGACTCGACAGGAGTCACAGGTGCTGGCATCAGCAGTGCCCAAACAGACAATCGCGTCAACCTCAATACCGCCACGGTAGAAGAATTGATGACCCTTCCCGGGATCGGACAGGCAAAAGCACAGGCCATTATCGCCTATCGGACAGAGAAGAACCCCTTTCGAACTCCAGAGGAACTCAAAAAAATCTCGGGAATCGGCGAAAAGGTGTTTGCGCGTCTCAAAGAAAGGATCCGCGTACAGTGAATGGCTGCGGGTCGGCGGCATGAACCCATCCCTCCTTACATATGATGGAAATGAATTGTGGAGGGAGGTATGGATTTGAACAGGATTGGTGTCGTGGGTACGGGCAGTATGGGTAGCATCCTGCTGGAAGCATGGTTGGCAGCCAATGCCCTCTCCCCCTGCCAGCTCATAATCAGCAATCGCACTCCTGCCAAAGCAGTGCAACTGGCAGAGAAATACCCCGGCTTGATCGTCGCACGAGATAATGCCGAAATCGCACGTTCTGCTTCGATTGTGCTGCTCTGCGTCAAACCGCTGGAATACAGTGAAATGCTCGAACAGCTTTCAACATCCCTGACCGAAAACCACCTGCTGATTACCATAACGAGCCCCATCCGATTAGATCTATTGGAGTCTCAGGTCCCCTGCGCTGTTGCCAGGGTCGTTCCCAGTATTACCAATGCAGCCAGGAGCGGCGTTAGCCTATGTGAATTCGGATCGCGAATTACCGAACATCACAGGGAGCGCATATTTTCCCTGTTCTCTGCGATCAGCAACCCCATCGAGGTGACGGAGAGCTTTTTGCGCGTCAGCTCCGATCTCACCAGCTGCGGCCCTGCGTTCATCAGCTATATCTTGCAGCAAATGATTGAGGATGCTGCCTCAGTAACCGGAATTTCACAGGAAGCCGCTACCTATTTGGTGACACAGATGCTGATTGGCATGGGCGAGTTGTTGCAGCAAGAATTGTTCACCCTGCCGTCGCTGCAACAAAGAGTATGTGTCCCGGGGGGCGTCACGGGAGAAGGACTGTCGGTCTTGCAGCGTGCCATCCCGGGGGTATTTGCTGAGGTGTTTCAACGAACACACGCTAAATTTGCTGAAGATCTCGAACACGTTCGTGTTCAGTGGAACAGCTAGGTGCAAGACTAAGCAAGGCAATAGACTGACGCGCCTCTACGGCTACAGATGCAAAAAGGAGTGGCACCTGCGTAAAGGCACCACTCCTTTTTCCATATGTCATTTTCACGGTTCGCTGATTAGCGAACGACGATGTTGACCAGTTTGCCAGGTACGGCAATTACCTTGACGATCGTTTTTCCTTCCAGGAGTTCCTTGATCGTCTCATTCTCCATCGCCAGCGCTTCCATCTGTTCCTTGGTTGCGTCGGAGGCGATCAGCAGCTTCTCTTTGTTTTTGCCATTCACCTGCAGGACGATCTCGACCTCGTCTTCCACCAGCTTCGATTCATCGTAGGTCGGCCATGCCCCGTAGGCAATCGTATCTTTGTGTCCCAGCTTCTCCCACAGCTCCTCGCCGATGTGAGGAGTGATTGGAGATAGCATTTTCACAAAGTCTTCCATGTATTTCTTCGGCAAAACATCTGCCTTGTAGGCTTCGTTGATAAAGACCATGAGTTGCGAGATACCGGTATTGAAACGAAGTCCCTCGTAGTCCTCTGTAACCTTTTTCACAGTTTGATGGTAGACTCGCTCCATCGCGTTTGGTTTGTTGGTATCCACGATTTTCGGATTCAGTTCCCCGTTGTCATTGACGAACAGGCGGTAGACTCGATCCAGGAAGCGACGGGCGCCATCCAGTCCTTTGGTGGACCAAGCGATCGAGGCATCCAGCGGCCCCATGAACATTTCATACAAGCGCAGGGTATCCGCACCGTGGCTGTGCACGATGTCATCCGGATTCACCACATTACCTTTTGATTTGCTCATTTTTTCGTTGTTCTCACCCAGGATCATTCCTTGGTTGAACAGCTTCTGGAACGGTTCCTTCGTCGGCACGACGCCGATGTCGTAAAGGAATTTATGCCAGAAACGAGCGTAGAGCAAATGCAGAACAGCGTGTTCGGCGCCGCCGATATAGATGTCGATCGGCAGCCATTCTTTCAGCTTGTCCGGGTCAGCCAGCGCCTTGTCGTTGTGCGGATCGATAAAGCGCAGGAAGTACCAGCAGCTGCCTGCCCATTGTGGCATGGTGTTGGTCTCGCGACGAGCTTTTTGTCCGGTCTCCTTGTCGACGATGTTGATCCAATCCGTGATGTTCGCAAGTGGTGATTCACCCGTACCGGACGGTTTGATCTCCTTGGTTTTCGGCAGAATGATTGGCAGTTCTTCTGCAGGAACGACTTTCATCGTGCCGTCTTCCAGATGGATGATCGGAATCGGCTCTCCCCAGTAACGCTGACGGCTGAACAGCCAGTCGCGCAGACGATAGGTAATTTTGCGATTCCCTTTTTTGTTTTCCTCCAGCCAGTCGATCATTTTGTTAATCGCCTGTTCTTTGTTCAAACCATCGAGGAAACCAGAGTTGATGTGTTCCCCGTCGCCTGCGTACGCCTCTTTGGAGATGTCGCCGCCGGCTATCACCTGTCTGATCGGCAAATCAAAGGTTTTGGCGAATTCGTAGTCGCGCTCATCATGCGCTGGAACTGCCATGATCGAACCTGTACCGTAACTGATCAGCACGTAATCCGCAATCCAGATCGGCAGGTGCTCCCCATTGACCGGATTGATGGCATAGGCTCCAGTGAACACGCCTGTTTTTTCTTTCGCCAGATCAGTGCGCTCCAGATCGCTCTTGTGCTTTGCTTGGTCCAAATACGCTTCAACCGCTGCTTTTTGCTCGCTGGTCGTGATTTTTTCCACCAGCTTATGCTCAGGTGCCAGGACCGCGTACGTCGCGCCGTAGAGCGTGTCAGGACGGGTAGTAAAGACGGTGAAGGATTCGTCATGTCCTTCGATACCAAACGTCACCTCTGCGCCTTCAGAGCGGCCGATCCAGTTGCGCTGCATCTCTTTGATGCTCTCCGGCCAATCCAGCTCCTCCAGGTCTGCCAAGAGACGCTCTGCATAGGCGGTGATTTTCAATACCCATTGCTTCATCGGGCGGCGCTCTACGGGATGGCCGCCGCGCTCACTTTTACCGTCAATGACTTCTTCGTTGGCCAGTACCGTTCCCAAGGCCGGGCACCAGTTTACCGCCACTTCATCGATATAGGCGAGTCCATGCTCGTACAGTTTGGTGAAAATCCACTGCGTCCATTTGTAGTAGTTCGGATCTGTTGTATTGAGCTCTCTGTCCCAGTCGTAGGAGAAGCCCAAAGACTTGATCTGGCGACGGAAATTGTTGATGTTGTGCTCGGTAAATTCCGCAGGGTCATTCCCTGTATCCAGCGCGTATTGCTCGGCAGGCAATCCGAAGGCATCCCAGCCCATCGGGTGCAGGACATTGTAGCCTTGCATGCGTTTCATGCGCGACAAAATATCAGTAGCTGTATATCCTTCCGGGTGACCGACGTGCAGTCCCGCTCCTGATGGATACGGAAACATGTCGAGTGCGTAAAACTTTTTCTTGTCCTTATCTTCGGAGGTCTTGAAGGTTTTGTTTTGTTCCCAGTATTGCTGCCATTTCTTTTCGACATTGTGATGACTAAAAACCATGGTAAAGCACTCCCATCTCGGAAAAATAAAAAACCTCGCGCCCCTATCGCTTACGAAAAGGGACGAGAGGTTGTGCATACTCCCGCGGTACCACCCAGTTTGGTGAAAAACTGCTCACCCGCTTGTTGGATCCGTATCGTGGATAAGTCGCCCGCCCTTACACAGCGCGTTCTGCGCCTTCAGGGAGAGTGCTGGGAGGTGAGTTCGGATCGGCCCGGGTTGACTTGCACCTGCCGTCAACTCTCTAGTTGTCGCAGACGAGATCCTACTATTCCTCTTTAACGCGTCGATTTTTGTAGTTATAACCAGATTATAGTCAAAGCAAACCAGCCATGTCAATCTTTCGGCCTGCGCGCAGCAAAAAATAGACGTTCACTTTCCGCATGCGGCGGCAGATCCAGAAAGTCGGCTGTCAGCTTGATGTCGGCAAAACCTGCTTCAGTGAGCCAGCGCATCAACTGAATGGGCTGATAGGCGCGCTGCCAGTGTTCCTCTTCAACCCGCACGTACAATCCGGAGGCTTGGCGAATGAAAAAGGTAAGCTGATGCTCCACTTCCGTGCGCAGAGGATCGCAGTAACATTGCCAAATGTACGAAACTTCATCCTCAACATATGTAAAGGTAGAGTCCCCGAAGCCGTGCAAGATCTTGTAGGGACTGTGAACGTCGAACAGGAAAAGACCTCCTGGGGTCAATTGTGAAAAAACACGGCGGAAGGTCTCCTGTACGTCCTCCTCCTCTGTCAGATAGCTGAGGGAGTCGCAGAGGGAGATTACGGCGTCAGCCGGCATCAGTTCAAGCTCTCGCATGTCTTGCTCCACCCAGGAGACCTCTACCTGTTCACATCGCATCTTATCGTAGGCGATGGCGAGCATTTCCGCCGACAAATCGACTCCGGTCACATGGTATCCCCGCTTGGCAAGCGAGATTGCAACGGTACCCGTACCACAGCCCAAGTCGATCACATGACCTGGTCTGCCTTGCTCACCCCATGTTCTTTCTACCCAATCCAGCCATTTCTCATACGGTGTCTCTGCCATCAAGCGGTCGTAGACGGCAGCCATATGCGTATATGCCATCTTTTCCTACCCTTCTTCAGAGAAGGTGACGACCTCTGCGTCCTTCCAGAGTCGTTCCAGATTGTAAAAGTCCCGATCCTCACGATGGAATACGTGGATGATGACATCTTTAAGGTCCACCAGCACCCAGCGTCCCCCTTCTTCCCCTTCGATTCCGCGTACAGAATAGCCATGCTTATGGGCCTGATCGCGGATTTCCCGGACGATGGCCTGCACTTGGCGCTCATTGTTTCCGTGACAAATCATGAAGTAGTCAGCAATGACGCTCAGATTTTTAATATCGAGCACCGTCAGCTTCTCCGCCTTCTTGTCCTCCGCTGCCTTAATCACCAAACGAGCCAAATCCTCTACAGTCTTAACCATTAAACCCTCCTTCTCTCCCTTTGCGGGAAACCAAGTCGTTGTAAGCCAAAAGCGTCAACGGGTAAACCGTTTTTTGCTTTTCTATCAAGAACTGGATCGTTCCTCCCAAAGCAGTGGCCAGGGCGACGTCCAAATCCTTATGCGCCAGGGCACGAATCATTTCGACTCCTGGGAAATCTCTGTTCGGTTCTATATAGTCTGCCACACATATGACTTTTTCTAACAGGGTCATGCCCACTCGACCGGTCGTATGATAGCGTACAGCTTGAATGATGTCCGGATCCGTCACGCCAAGCTCGTTTTGAATCACGATGGCTCCAGCGAAAGCATGCCACAGCTCCTTGTCTCCCTGCAGCAGCTCCTTCGGCATATCATGCCGAATCAAAATCTCCTGCATCTTGGCTACGGGCCAGCATTTGCAGTAATCATGCAGCAATCCGGCCAGCTCCGCTTTTTGAGCATCGGCACCAAACTGAAGAGCCAACTGGCGCGCTGATTCTGCTACACCCAATGTGTGTTGATACCTTTTGTCATGCATCTGTGCCCGCACGCGGGCGAGCAGCGCTTCTCGATCCAGATCCATCACACATGACTCTCCTTTGTCCCTAAGGCAGCTTGATCGTCTTGTTTTCGCGGGATTCCTTATACAAAACAACTGTATGACCGATCAGTTGCACCAGCTCAGCTCCAGCCCCTGCGGCCAAATCCTCTGCCACTTCGTGCTTGTCATCCAGGTTGTTTTGCAGAATCGAGACCTTGATTAGCTCACGCACTTCCAATGCCTCTTTGATTTGGGTAATCATATTTTCATTCACTCCGCCCTTTCCTACTTGGAAAATCGGGCTGAGATGATGGGCTTCCGCGCGTAAAAAGCGCTTTTGCTTGCCGGTTAACATCGGCATGCCTCCTCTTATTTTTTCAGTTGTTCGAGCACGACTGCTCGCATTTTTTCGCTAGGTGCATCCTGCCCCGTCCACAGCTCGAAGGCCAGCGCGCCTTGGTTGACGAACATGCCGACGCCTGAATGAACGACAGCGCCGATTCCGCTAGCCTCCCGCAACAAACGGGTCTCCAACGGATTGTAGATCAAGTCGCTGACAACCAGCTCCTTATGCAGCCATTCTACTGGAACCGGCATATCGTTTACATTGGGGAACATGCCGATCGAAGTCGTATTGATCAGCAGTGTCGAATCTGCGATTGTCGCTTGTCCGGCATCCTGTTCTACGACCCTGGTCGGGACGATCGCTCCGACATGTTCAGCCAAAAACAGCGCTTTTTCGCGCGAACGGTTGATGATCCGAATTTCTTTTACCCCATGTTCGGCCAAGGTGAATGCGACCGCCCTGGCAGCGCCCCCGGCACCAATGATGGTGACGACCTGCTGTTCCAGCACGATTTTGGTATCCTCCACCAAAGACCGGACATACCCCAAGCCATCGGTGTTATACCCGATCAACCGCCCGTCAACATTGACTATCGTGTTGACCGCCCCGATTTTTTTCGCCAGGGGATCGATCTCATCCAGCATTGGCATGACCGCCACCTTATGTGGGATCGTCACGTTGACCCCCTTGATCCCCAGTGCCCGAATGCCTTCGACAGCGTCCTCGAGATCTTCCGGGTTTACGTCAAAAGCAGCGTATGCAAAGGCCAGACCCGATTCCGCAAATGCCGCATTATGCATCAACGGCGATTGCGAGTGTGAAACGGGATGACCGAAAAGACCCACTAATTTTGTCTTGCTTGTCATCATGACGCTCTCCAACCCCCTAACTCTTCTCTCTAGCATATGGCAGGATTGCGGGCGAAGCAATCTTTCTGACTTAGATCAAGCCCTTTCGCATCCCTACGCTGACGCCTTTGGGCGCATGGACGACGATGTTCGCATCCTGCTTGCCTTGCAGAGTGACCCAGCCCAATCCGGAAATGACGATGTCCGTGGACATGCCTGTCGGTTTGATCTTAAAAGAATGCTTCACAAAAGGCGGCAGTGCCTGTACAGCGTCTTCCCCTGTAGGCGGGACAAGCATGGTTCCGTGATGCTTTTCCATGACTTCATCCGCCTTTTCCAGCTTAGTACGGTGGATATAAAGGTCATTGTCCACATACACGACCAGCGGCTGTTTGGGTCCGCGGACAAAATCCACACGCGCCAGCCCCCCGAGGAAAAGCGTCTGCTCCGGGTCTAACTGGAAGACTTTGGAATTGATTCGGCTTGTCGGCGTAATCTTGCGCAGATCTGCCGGTGAAATCATGTGACCAATCTGCTCGCGGTTGATGATACCTGGCGTATCGATGATGGAACGGCCGTCTTCCAGCGGAATCTCGATCTTGTCCAACGTCGTTCCCGGGAACGGCGAAGTGGTGATTTCCAGCTCTGTAGAGCCGAAATCATGTAAAATCCGGTTGATCATCGTGGATTTGCCTACATTTGTGACGCCGACGATGTATACGTCGCGCCCTTTGCGCAGTTCACCGATCCGTGCCAGAAGCTCATCGATATGCAATCCTTTTTGCGCGCTGATTAATACGACATCCTCTGGACGCAGGCCGCGTTCTTTGGCTTCATGCTGCATCCAATTGCGGACGCGATTGAGATTGATATTGCGCGGCAGCAAATCTACCTTGTTGCCAACAAGCAGTATGGGATTATTCCCGACGAAGCGCGGCAACCCCTTGAGCCAGGAGCCCTGGAAATCGAAAATATCGACAACCATGACGACGAGTGACTGCGTCGAGCCGATTCCGTCCAGAATGCGGAGAAAATCGTCATCTCCCATACCGACTGGAGCTACTTCGTTGTAATGCTTGATGCGGTAACAGCGTTGGCAAATCACCACTTTTCGTTCGAGGGCCTGTGCTGGTGCAAATCCAGGCTTCTTTTTATCTTCTGTCTGGATCGCTACTCCACATCCTGCGCAGCTCCCCAGATTTTGTTCCATCATGCTTTGCTCTTCCACGAAACCAATCCTTTCCGCTCCATCCAATATAGGGCGACACGTTCCATCTGGCGGTTGAAGCGCGTCCAAAAACCGTCTGTCTGTGCGACAGGCACGACCAAAATCGTAAAAAAACCGAGCCGGTTGCCCCCCAGCACATCTGTAAACAATTGGTCGCCGATCACAACCGTTTCCTCAATCGTTACATTCATTTGCCGGACCGCGTGTAAAAAAGCTTTGTTGGTCGGCTTTTGCGCCGCACTGATAAAGGCGATTTGCAGAGGCGAACAAAAGCTTCCCACCCGCTCCTCGTTGTTATTGGAGACGACTGTGACCTGGATGCCGGCATCCCGCAGTCGTTTGAGCCATGCCACTACCTCCGGCGTTGCTTGCGGCCTGTCCCATTCTACCAACGTATTGTCAAGGTCGGTGATCACCGCTCGAATCTTTCGTTGCTTCAATTCTTCTATATCAATGTGGTGGATCGAATCCACGTACTGGTTAGGCATCAGCTTTTGTAAAAACACGGGGCACCTCCATATGGCAACAAGCCTCATAAACCGTGATTTCGGCACTTACTATATCATACTCCAGCATCCTGTTGCAAAAGAAAAAGGAAACGCGCCCCATACCGGCGGCTTGGGCGCGAGGCATCATCGATCCTTGTTTTCCCGACTTTCCATCAGCCGCTTGACCCGCTCGGTAGGCGTCCAGCAGGAAAAGCGGTAATCAGGGCGCGTCTCGTAGGTAAGGCGTGAGCAGCGATACTGGACTTTTCCTTGCTCCCGCTCGACGCGAAAATGCACACAGGTCGCGCAACAATGATGCGGATTGTTTGGCTCCACGTCTCATTCCCCTCATTCTCTGCGGTTCCAGGTGAACAGCGACAACTGCTCGTAGCGAACTTCTTGCGGATCGGCGAAATTTGCGAAGCCCACCCCGACCAGACGAACGCCGGAACTGTAAGAAAAGGCATCCAGCAAATCATCCAGGAGTTCCCGCCAATTTGCATCCGTCGTCGCTTTGCGCTGCCTGGTGCGCAAGGTAAAATCAGCGTATTTGATTTTCAAAATAATCGTCTGAGGCAGGACACCTTCCTGCCGAATATCTTCCTGAACCTCATGAAAAAGAGAGTAGGCGATGGAAGCGACTGCATCCCGCTCAAACAAGTCGAATCCCAACGTCGTTTCGCGACTGATTGATTTGGGCGCACGCTCCAGGACGATCTCGCGCTGATCATGACCTCGAGCTCGCTCATACAGCGCCCGCCCCATTTTTCCAAAAAGCTGAACCACTTCATCCAATGACAATCGCCAAAAGTCCGCGACAGTCTCGATTCCTCTTTTGGCGAGAACCTCCTGAGATTTCTTGCCCACGCCATGCAGGGCGCCGATCGGCAGCGGCCCCAAAATCTCCAGAGCGTTTTCCGGGCGGATGATCACGAAGGCATCCGGCTTTTTCAGATCACTGGCGATTTTGGCAAGAGACATGTTATACGAAAGACCGATGCTGCAGGTCAAGCCTGTTTCACGCTGTATCCTCCGCTTGATCTCACGAGCGACCGGAACCGCATCTGGATAGTCGGACACATCCAGATACGCTTCATCCAGCCCGACCGTTTGATATTGATGTGTATACTCCCCTAATATTTCACGGATTTCCGCGGATTTTTCCACGTAGCGCCCATAGCGTACGGGCAAAAAGACAGCTTGCGGGCATTTCTTGCGAGCCAGGGCGATGGGCATGGCTGAACGGACGCCGTATCGACGGGCTTCGTAGCTGCAGGTGGAGACTACGCCGCGATTGCCCGTGCCTCCCACGATGACCGGCTTTCCCCGCAAATGCGGCTGATCGAGCTGCTCCACGCTGGCAAAAAAGGCATCCACGTCCATATGCAGGATTTTCTTCATAACGGCAGATACCACCAAACGTACATTCTCATTTCTTCTATTATCGCCGTTTTACCTGGACTGCGCAAGGGGTGGATGCCTGCCGGGCAACTATGGATGCTGGCGGATTGCTGCGATTAACTCCGCTACAGGCGGGTTTCCTTTCTTGGCATAGATGATGTTCCCATTCTTGCCGATGATGTAGACGATGCGCTGCTGGAAAAAAAGACCTAAGATTTTGCCCACGCCATACGCCGTACGAATCCGCTCATCAGCATCGACAATCAGCGGAAAACGATAGCCGAATTTTCCCGCGAATGCTTGATGCTTGCCCAAATCAGCGGGATTGACACCGAAAACGATTGTATCCAGCTTTTCCAAATTACTATATTGGTCCTGGATGGCACAAAGCTGTTTGGTACAGACAGGTGTATCGTCGCCTGGGTAAAAGATCAGCACCACATTCTTATTTCCCAGATAGTCTTGCAAATGAATCGTTCCCTGCGTGCTTTCCGCTGTAAAGGCAGGAGCAGGAGATCCGGTTGTCAGCATCTTGTTCACCTCATTCCTAGTATACAGCCGATCGTGAAAAGGAAAAACTGTCCACCTCCGTCAGTGGACAGCCCTTGTGTGTAACACTACTCTATTGCTTTTTGTTCCTTGGCACGCCTGACTCGCTCGACAAACGCCTCTGCGATTTTCCGCATGTTGGCATCATGTCCCCACATGCGTTCAGGATGCCACTGCAATCCGACATGCAGCCCGTCCAGGCTCTCGATCGCTTCGACCACACCATCCGCCGCCACGCCTGTCACCCTAAACCCGGGCGCGATGTCTTTTACTGCTTGGTGGTGCGAGGTATTGACCAGTATCTCGTTCGTTCCCAGGGCGTCAGAGACAAATCCTTGCTGTAGCTGCACCTTGTGCGCGCCGTATTGGCGAGAACCTTTTTGCGCGTGCTGGAAGGCTCCCGGCACCTGGCTAGGAATATCCTGGATCAAGGTTCCACCACAGGCAACGTTCATGATCTGCATCCCCCGGCAGATGCCAAGCATTGGTTTTTTCTGTTCCAATGCCAGCTTGATGACCGCCAACTCTGCCAGATCGCGCTCATATTCCACATCCCCCAAGCGTTGCAGGGGCTCTTCGCCATACAGATGGGGAGCCGGGTCTTCGCCACCTGTAAAAATCAGCCCATCAAGCGATTCCAACATCGCCTCAAAAGGCGGGTCCTGAATCCCCAACAATGGCATGATCAACGGAATCCCACCTGAGCGGGCAATCCCGTCCACATAGCCGGAGCCTACGTAAAAGTACTGGTCTAGAGGATTGTTGGGAAAATACATTTTTGCACAAACCACACCGATTACAGGACGCACGCGGGTCACTTCCTTATTCTGAGAGATGGGTGTATGTGAAAAAAACCTTGCTGTTCCGAGCTTGACTTCATACTATTATAGTAAGAAAATTTTGTCTATACGAAAAGGAGTTGTTTCTATGCTTTCCAGCCTATCCCCCTCCATTGCCAAAATATTGGAAGAAGCAGGCGGCGAATGGGGGGTTTATCTTGAAGATTTGCAGACAGGAGAACAACTTGCCTTTAACCAAGATGAACGCTTTTACGCGGCCAGCGTGATCAAGGTTCCGATCATGACTGCCGTTTTTGCTGAAGCTTACGCGGGCAAATTCGCCCTGGAAACGAAAATCACACTGCGGCGCGAGGATCAGGTAGGGGGCGCAGGCATCCTGCAGCATATGACTCCCGGCTCGGAATGGACGGTACAGGACCTCGTTACCCTGATGATCATCCAAAGCGACAATACGGCAACCAATATCCTGATTGACCTGGTCGGACGAGAGGCAATCCGTACGGCCATGCAAGTCACGGAGATGACTAACAGCCGCTTTTTTAACAAGCTGATGATCGTTCCGGCCCAAGTGGAGGGCTATAATGAGGTGACCGCTGCAGACTTGGGCAAGCATCTGCGCTACTTGGCGACCGGGAAGGTGATTTCCTACGACAGCTGCGAGAAAATGATCGCGATCCTAAAGCAACAGCAGCATCGTGACCGCATCCCATTTCATTTTCCGTACCCTTTCACTGGGGGAGACGTAATCGGAAGCCTGCCAAGCTGGGAATTCGCGAATAAAACAGGCTCGGTGACGAAGATCACGCATGATATGGGGGTTCTCTACGTAGGCTCCAAGGCCGTCACCATCTGTGTCCTGAACAAAGGCTTGGAGCAAAGGCCGGCAGTGCAGGCCATCGCAAAGATTGGCAAGCTGGTATTCGATCTGTACAACTAGGATACATGAGAAAAAGGGATGTACCCGCGCGGACGGCGGATACATCCCTTTTGTCATTTACTCTTTTTCCAAGATCAGCTTGGATACGTTGAATGCGCTGGAGAAGGAAAGCTCGGACAATTGTCCCTGTCCTTCACACCAGTCTCCCGCAAAAAAGAGGTTGCGGTAATCAGGCAACGTGATCGGCATTGGCTTTTGGTTCATCGTCCATTTGATCTCCTGCACGATCGCACGAGTGGAAACGCGCGGAACGACCAATTGCTCCCTCCAGCCTGGGAAATGCTTGTCGTACAGATTTTCGATCTCTTGTTTGCGCTGTTCGACGATCTCTTTGTTACCGACTTCGGATTGGCGCAAATAAGCGGTAGCTTGAAGCAGTTGTCCGCCTTCTGGCACGCAAGTATGGTCGTAATACGAGATGTCTGTAATAAAGATGTTGTTTTGCTTGTCGTAAATGTAGGAATACGGTACGTCGATGCGCTCTTTCAATCCGATGTCATATACGATAACTACGGTTGGTTCGTATTCGGCATATTGCGCAATGGCATGCTCCAAACGTGTTTCCTGGAAGACTTTGACCATTTCTTTCGGCGGAATGCAGGATACGAATTCATCCCCGGTAATCTCAGCTTCCGGGGTCACGACAGCGACGACCCGATCGTCTTCTACGCGGACACCCTCTACCTTGGTCTTGGTCAAAATTGTGCCGCCATTGGCCTCGATGACACGGACGAACTCCGTAATCAACGCCTGCCATCCACCGCCAATATACGCAACAGGCTTGTTTGTGGTAAACAGACGGCTATAGTAGTTGAAGAATACATCCGATGGGATCTTCTCCGGCTCACGGGTAAAGAAGTTGGAGGATGCGAGCGTCAGCATCATTTCCTGTACTTCTTCATTAATGTGCTTCTTCTCCATCCACTTCTGAATGGACAGATGCGGGTGGCCAGTTTCCATTTTCAGCATCGTTTTTAAAATTTCAAACGTAAACAATACTTTGTCGAAGGCCTTCAACAGCTTCGTCTGGAAGAGTCCTTGCACGTTGGCAGGAACGGCTGTCAGCATGTCTCCCGTGTCGTACTTGGCCTTGTTTGGATTGAAGTCTTGCCAGTCAATGTGCAGATCAAGTTCTTTTTCAAACGTCCGCAGTACGGAACTGTCACGAGCGTAAATCGCATGCGCTCCGAAGTTGAAGTTAAATCCCTTGATCTTCAAAGTGACAGCGCGTCCACCTAATTGTCCGCGTTCCAGTACAGCTACTTTTTTCCCTTTCGACGACAGATAGGCGGCTGTAGATAGACCCGCAAGTCCTCCGCCTACGACTACAACGTCATAGTGATTGGTTGTCATACACAATCTCCCCTACGCGCTAGCGATGTTGATCTATGAATATGGTTTGAAGCCCAATCCTTAGAATAAGGGATCGGGGGAGCTGAGTCAACTATAATTGAACTCACGTCTATTTTTATACTCAGATGTACCATTTTTTCCCTAATCTGCTGCAAACACGATTAGTATTCCCTTCCAGAAGAGGGGCATTCTCATTCGCAGACATAGGAAAACGGGAGTAAGATTACCCCCGTTTTTACCCTTGCTCGTTTCTGCGCGTCATCTGCTGCCAGACGGTCCCGCTAGCAGCCTCCCCGCTCTCAATCCGCTCGACTGCCATTTTTACCTGCAGACTAACTTCAAATTCCGGATCATTCTGTGCTTCACGTAGTGCCTCAAGCGCTGATTCATCCCCGACTTCGAAAAGGAAGCGGGCGGCACGCCAACGAACCAATTTATTCCGATCCTGCAAGGCCTTGCACATCGCACCAATCGCTCGGGGATCCCCCAAATCAGACAGTGTATCCCCAGCTGTTCTGCGCACAGAGGCAGAGTCGTCTTCCAAAGCTTGGTAAAGCAATGGAAATACCGCGTCGTTCCCGATCATCCCCAGGTAAACTACCGCTTGTCTGCGAATGGAGGATTTCGGGTCCATGAGGGCTTTATCCAAAACGGGCAGATCCTCCTCGGTTGGCTCCATCCGGTCCAGTGCCGCATACCGCTTCTGCCAATTCGGATCATCCAGCATTTCCAGTGTCACATTTTTCTTCTCGCGAACGATCGGTGCCAAATCTTCGCCTGTTCCCAGCTGCATGGCTCTTTCGACGAGCTCCTCAACCCGCTCGACCGGATAAGCCGCGTCAATCTCCTGCGCAACCTCTTCCCCGATCTCACGCAAATCACCGTAACGAACGCCATGTTCGACCCATTTGCGCTCCATCAGCAGATTGGGTGATGCAGAACCGGCCCGTACGGCTGCCTGACCGAAACGCTCAGGTAAAGCTGCTCGGATTTGCTCGCTGCCCATGGTGACTTTCACCTGCATCGGCACTTCTCGAAACATTTGAATATATACTTGCGCTTCTCCGAAAGAAGCACCAGCGGATTCGTCCTGGAACTGCGGAACTGCCAAATCGCTGCCCGTATGCAAAATCTCTCTCGCCTGCGTCAGGATTTTTTGCCAATCGGCATTGGATTTGCGCTCCAGAGCAAGAAAATCTGCCGTATGGAAAATGGAAACGACTCCATCAATGGCCAATAGTTTTGCCATGAGGTCCGGAATGTTCTCCACCTTCGCTTTGCTATAGACACGTTGTGCGCCATCCGGCAAACGCTCGTCAACATTTAACTTCATCACATTAGGACTGGGTGTAGGCTCAATCGACAGCAATTTCATGCCTCGTCACTCCTTTTCTCCGCACACTTTCCAGCTTCCCCTTTATCCTAGCATGGAATTCCACCTGAGTTCCAACCCACAACTCTCTCAAACTGTAGCTTCGCTATCAAAGAGTCAGTTTGTAATAATCATTGGCTGATTTGACAAAGAATCCGCAGGACTCATACAGTCCGAGCGCATTGCTGTTCTCACAGGCTACCTCCAAGCTGACTCTTTGCATACCTTCCTCTAGCAGCATGTCAACGACTTGCGACAATGCTTGTCGTCCGTAGCCTCTTCCCTGATGGTCAGGATGAACACAGAAGCCAAAGATAAAGCCTTCTTTGTCTGTTTTCAGCACACTGATTTTTCCGATCGGCTCTTCGTTGGCGAGGATGAGATACGTCTTGGACTCTTCCTCCCCCTCAATTCGCAGTGTCATCACTCGCGCTTTTTCCTCTTCCATCTGAAAACCATGCACATTCAACCAGATCAAGGTTTCAAGATCGGACGACTCGGCAGTTCTCAGCCGAATGCTGGGTGCTGACTGCGCCGCTTTTTTATCTGGGGCCAAATCCATCCAGTATTCAGAGAATAAGTATACGACGCCAAGAGATTCTACGAAGGACTTGCCGGAAGCCGAATCCCGCTGCACGATAAACAAGTGCTGAGGAATCTTCCGTTCCCGGCACTTTCTGGCTGCTTCAGCCTGCAGAGCACGGAATATCCCTCTTCGGCGATAGTCTGGATGCACCATTCCGCTTACTTCCGCCTCATCTCCATGAAATACATAAAGTCCGAGAAATCCAACCAATTGACCATCCTGATAGCAGAGAAAGTCGTCCGTCTCTGTTCCGCGACGGGAGCGCAGCATGTCCGGATTTACCTTGAGGTCAATACCATCATATTCGTTGCATACTTGGACGAGTTGAAGGATCGCAGCTAGCTCCTCTTCACTTAATTGGGCCTTTGATACGATGTCATATCCCATGAATATCTCTCCCTTCAAAATAACGGTGAATGGACGAAACGATTTCTTCAAGGTTATTAGACACTTGTTGAATGTTATAGCCGATAAAAAGAGGAGTTGTAACAAAGCGAGGAACAATTTTAGCGATCACATTACCTTCAAAGTAGTAAAAGAAAATATTGTAACTACTACACTTATAAGGAAAATGATTCAAGATATAATGGGAGGCCAATTGTGTGTAATCAGCGAATTGATGAATATCCCCTAATCCCTCCATCATTACATTAAATTCGGTAAAACCAACCTTTGGTTTCGTGGAGATAGTAAATTCCACTCCGTTTTTCTTTTCAATTAATAGTCCTTCAAAATCGCTTGGAAGAATATTTTCTACATAATCATAGTTTTCAAAACCGATGATTTGTGAATGAGGATGTGCGATTGTTCCCCCAGAAAGAGGACCAAAATTTCGAAACAGGATTACCGACTTATACTCTGGTCTTTTCATCAACTCAAACCAATGTTTCAGTGCAAATTTGAAGAATCGATATAAGTGTTCTTTTGGATACTTAGACAGGTCTGAATCACATTCATCTGTCTCGATAATGAGTGTCTGAAGAGTATCTTTTAATACCGGGTACTTATTCATCAAAAACAATATGTTACCATCTTCTGAAATGATATTCTCAAGCTGTTCTCTGTCACAAAAAGGACACGTTATCTCTTTCTTTGTATATGTTTGAGGCTTTTGCTTACCGATGGAACTTTGAAAGACAATATGCGGTTGATTCGCCACTATACATTCACGTCTCCTATTCGATCTTCATAACGATTTCTTCCCCGAATCACACCTTTTACTTTACATGGAAAATGCCGATGCGTAAATCGTCCAACTCTTCGGAAAAACCACGCAATAATCTTCACAAAATGGAGCAGGTGTTTTACTATTACCTTGTCTGACAGCGATTTTTCGGTTTCAGAAAAAGCACCTGTCTTCGCCGAACGCTCTGCAGTTTTTTTATCTCAAATCGCAGACATACACTAACAGTAGCGAATGACAAAAAGGGGTTGGCGAAATATGGAACGCTCATTTTACTACCCGGTCAGCTGGGGTGAAGCACACCGATACAAATCCGTCCTGGATGAGGAAGGCCTTCCTTACGAGGTACTGTCTCCGCTGGATCTGCCTGTCTTGGAGGAGGGACAGGTCGCGATCGTCTTTCCCTCCATTCCGCTGCGCTCGTATGTCTGGGTCAGGAACTTGTTTACACGCGACGGCATCGGTTATCCCGATCCTTTTGCCAGAGAGATCTGGATCAAAAAATAGCTGCCAGAACAGCGTCACTTGCGGAATCGCAACATAGGATGTTGTAGAACGAGAGGTGAAGACAAATGCCTTCCTACAACATCCGTATATCGATCGCGGGGTTGAGACTGGATTTGTTTGACGGCAACCAGTTAATCCATTCCTATCCCGTGGCGCTGGGCAAGATCGCCACTTCAACCCCACAGGGAAATTTCACCATCATCAGCAAAGTTCCGTATCCGAATTCCTATCCAGGCGGCCCGCTCAGCGCATTCGGCACGCTATGGATGGGATTGAGCAGACCTCATTACGGCATACACGGTACCAACAACCCTTCGTCGATCGGGCATTATGTATCGCATGGCTGCATCCGTATGTTCAACAAGGATGTCAATGCCTTGGCCAAGATCGTGCCGATCGGAACTCCAGTGCGAATCCGTCAAAGATAAAAGCCCGCCTTTTTTACAAAAGGCGGGTCTTGTCATGAGTCTCGGATTCAGTTGATTCTTCCCAATCTTCATCATCGGTTTCATCTGATTCCAGGTAGACAATGTACCTCGTAGCTTGCTTGTACATGATGGACAAGGTCAATTCCCTGATCTTGTTCATGATCTCTACCTTTTTTTCGGGCACTTCCTGATCCAGCTTTTGCTCTTGAATGTTCAGATAGGACGATACCCACTCTGGGTCAAGTTTGTATGCAGGCAAAGACAGCGACTCCTCTACTCATGTAATCTCCATTAAGTCTACATGAAGGGAGCCGCCGTTCACAGCATCAATTACTGGCTATACAAGCATAGTTTGACATATAATTTACGCCTTTCCTTGCTCGAGTTCCTCGATCAATGCAGAGAGCTCGGCCCAGCGTTCGACAGCTGCTTCCAGCTCTACGGCTACCTGCTGTTCCTCCGCGTAGAGCTTTTCCACCTTGCTGTAGTCACTTCCAGAGAGCGCGATCTCCTGCTTTAATTTCTGGCTCCGCTCCTCCAGTGAAGCAATTTTGCCTTCAATCTCGTCCCATTCCTTCTGATCCTTGTAGGATAGCTTTCGCGTGCGGTTGTTTCCGCGGTTAGTATTGCTTTTCTCGCTTTTTTCCGCTTGGCTGTCCGCGCCAGATGCCTCAGTCGAGGTGAGACCGGAATCCTTTTCCTCCCGCCTGGTCTCCAGGTATTCGGAGTAGTTGCCGTAAAAATGGCGAATTCCCCCTTTCCCCTCGAAGGCCATCAGATGGTCTACGGTCCGATCCAGGAAGTAGCGGTCGTGCGAGACCGTAATCACGGCCCCGGGAAACTGTTCCAGATAATCCTCAAGAATGCTTAAGGTCTGTATGTCCAGATCATTCGTCGGTTCATCCAAAAACAGCACATTCGGTTCACCCATCAAGGTGCGCAACAGATAAAGCCGGCGTTTTTCTCCCCCGGATAGTCTAGAAATCGGGGTCCACTGCATATTCGGCAAAAAGAGGAACCGCTCCATCATTTGTGATGCGGTAATGGCTTGCCCATCACTCGTATGGATGACCTCTGCCGCTTCTTTTACGTATTCAATGGCGCGTAACTTTTCGTCCATCTCTACATTATTTTGTGTATAGTAGGCTATTTTGACGGTCTGCCCGACGTCCACCTTCCCCGCATCAGGCTCGATGCGGCCCGCAAGTATATTGAGCAAAGTCGATTTACCGCTCCCATTGGGGCCGATGATTCCCAGGCGGTCATTCGGCAAGACGATATAGCTGAAATCCTCGACTAATGTCCGCTCTCCATAGGATTTGCTGATATGCTCGATCTCGATCACTTTCTTGCCCAGACGGCTGGCTCCCAAGGCCATCTCCATCTTCGCAGCAGGTCCCTCCACGGCGCGATCCCGTAGTTCCTCAGCTCGTTGTACACGTGCTTTTTGCTTCGTCGTCCGCGCTTTGGCACCACGTCGAAGCCAAGCCAGCTCCCGGCGAAGCAGATTTTGCCGCTTGCTTTCAGCAGCAGCCTCGTTTTCTTCGCGCTCCGCCTTTTTTTCCAGAAAGGTGGCGTAATTGCCCTCGTAGCTGTAAAGATTGCCGCGATCCAGCTCAAATGTACGATTGGTCACCCGGTCCAAAAAGTAGCGATCATGCGTGACCAAGAGCAGAGCTCCTTTGTAGCGGGATAGGTAATCCTCGAGCCATTCGACGGTCTCATTGTCGATATGGTTGGTCGGCTCGTCCAGAATCAACAGGTCGGCAGGCTGAATCAGGGCTCTCGCCATCGCGACGCGCTTGCGCTGCCCGCCAGACAGCTCTCGGATGGGCTGGGAAAAATCATGAATGCCCAACTGGGTCAAGATCATCTTTGCCTGTGTGTTGCTCTCCCACGCGTCAGCCGCGTCCATGCGGCCTTGTAGCGACAGCACGTGTGCCTGTTTTTTCTCATCATTCGGTGCTTCTTGCAGTTGCGCCAATGCCATCTCGTAATCTCGCAATAGCTGGATCAAGGGAGAATCCCCAAAGAAGACTTGGTCCAGCACATTCGAGTCCTCATCAAAACTGGGATTCTGTGGTAGGTATTCGACGACGAATCGGTTGGCGTGAATGATTTTGCCGCTGTCCGGGGTATCCAGGCCCGCAATAATTTTCAAGAGCGAAGATTTCCCCGTCCCATTCACCCCGATCAGACCGATGCGCTGCTGTTCAGCAATATGAAAGGATATGTTATCAAACAAGCTTTTCTCTCCATAGCTTTTAGAGAGATTTTCTACGGATAATATCTGCATGGTAATCTCCTGTACCTTTTCTTTCGACTTGTCTAGCAAATGGTAACACGTTTTTGCGGGAAGCTCTAGTAACGATGAAAAATGTCCGCCCATATCCGGCCTTAAATCTGCGGGCAGATCTCCGCCAACACCTCGCCAATCCGCTGATCGGAAATCACGAGATCAGCCCAATCGTCCAGCTGGGTCGGTTCCTGATTGACAATGACCAGTCTGGCTCCGCAATCTTTCGCTCTCTGGGGGAACCAGTTGGCCGGACTTACCGCCAAGGAAGAACCTAGAACGAGAAACAAATCCGCCTGATCGCTCCACTCCCGTGCCTGCTCCAGCGCATCACGAGGCAACGCTTCGCCAAACAAGACGACAGACGGTCGGAGGAATCCGCCGCATGAGCAAATTGTTCCGTCTTTCTCCAGATAACGCGCGCTTGGATAGACCTGGGCACAGCGGGTACAGTGAACCGTCTCCAGCGTCCCGTGCAGCTGCGCGACTTTTTGGCTGCCCGCGCGATGATGAAAGCCGTCCACATTTTGCGTGATGATCCCCGCCACCTTCCCGGCTTTCTCCAGGCTTGCCAAGCACATATGTCCAGCATGCGGCTCACAGGCCAGCAACCCCTCGATCCGCTTTCGGTAAAAGGAAACAAACGCATCCCGATGATCGCGCATTGCCTGAGTACTGGCCAACTGCATCGGATCTTTCCCCTGCCACAGTCCGTTTTGCGAACGAAAATCAGGCAAGCCACTTTCTGTAGACATTCCCGCACCAGTAAAAACGACGGTAGAACGGGCCTCACGCAGCCATTCCATCAATCGGTTCATCTCTGTCACTCCTTTTTCGCACACACCCTACTGATTTATACATATTCTAATGGAAGGAAATCTCTTTTGTATAGGAAAGGGGGATGTGTCTTGGCGATCTATTTCGTCTCGGACTTGCACGGTCAGTATCAAACCTTTGTCAAAGCGCTCGAAGCCGCCTCTTTTTCTCTGGAACGCGGCGATCAGCTCTACGTTCTTGGCGACATGGTCGACAGAGGTCCGAAGTCAAAAGAGGTTTTGCTTCATCTTCTAGAAATACGTCAAGCCAATCCCGACCAGGTTAAGCTGATAAAAGGAAACCACGAGCAGATGCTGGGAGACTGGCTGCAGGGCAGAGGAGATCCCGAGCTATATCTGCGTTTCAACGGCGGCGATGCCACGATCCGTTCTTTTCTGGATCATCACCCGCTGCGTCGTGCATTTGTAGGACGAATGCCTTCTCCTGAAGAGCAGGAACAAGCCAGGCAGATAATCCTGCAGCAATACCCGCAGCTTTTGCCAGCCTTGACCACGCTTCCTCTCTATCTGGAGCTTCCCGCCTCTCCTGAATTGAACGCTCCCGCTGTATTACTCGTCCATGCCGGTATACGCCCTGACCTTCCGCTGGCACAACAGAGTCCAGAGGATCTGCTCTGGATTCGCCAGCCCTTTTATGAAAATTATGACGGCGACCTGCCAATCGTTTTTGGGCATACGCCTGTAGATCGTCTTCCAGGCTATACGGGGTCTGGTCCCTGGAGGCGTGGTGCGCTTGTCGGAATTGATGGGGGAGCAGGCTATCAGCGAGGGGTTCTGCTTTTGCAATTGCAATGGCCATCCTTGCAATCTCAGTTCACACCTGTCCAACGTACACAAAGCGTCCTCACATTTGCTTATCCGGAAGAAAAGAAAATGAAAGCCTAGACAGTTGATGAGAATGTTCATCACTTTAGGCTTTTCTTTCCTTTTCGGACATGCCCTTCTTTTCACAAATTGTTACTTTATATAATCTGCTTTCAATTCGTAATTGTGATAGAATAAGGGCTGAGGTGTTGTTATGAAGCGTGAACAGTTATTGGAACGATACATGTTCCTCTCTTGGGTCGTATCCCTGATTGCGACATCGGGTAGTCTCTTTTTTTCAGAAGTTCTCAAATACATACCTTGCGAGTTATGCTGGTACCAACGCATCTTCATGTACCCTCTCGTGATTCTTTTGGGTGTTGCTTCAGCCAAAAAAGACTACCGGATGTCCCAATATGGATTGATCCTCTCGATCATAGGTGGCCTAATCTCCCTGTATCACTATTTGATACAAAAGGTTCCCTTCCTGAATGACTTGGGGGATGCATGCGGCATTATTCCTTGCAATACAGATTACATCAACTGGTTCGGGTTTATCACGATTCCGTTTTTGGCTCTGATTGCATTTTGTATGATCGGCATCCTGCAAGCGATGATCTTGAGACAAAGAAAGGAGAACTAGACCTTGAAAAAAGTTATTATTCTCGCAATCCTCGTGGCGGCGCTACTGATCGGAGCAATCGTGTACTCGGACATTTCCAATCGTGAGAAGGCCGTAGGAAATCCGTACGGTAAAGAAACCCTCCATCCGGCCACATTGGCACAGCTCGACGATCCGCTGTATGGCAATCTGATCCTGCCGGATGAACTGAAAAACGACCTAGATAATAAAGAAGATCTTTACGTTTATTTCTACAGTCCGACGTGCGAGCATTGCATGGCTACGACACCAGTTCTCGTTCCAATCGCAGACGAGATGAAGATTGACATGAAAAAACATAATCTACTCGAGTTTTCTTCCAGCTGGGATGCGTATCAGATCGAGTACACCCCGACGCTGGTCCACTACAAGGATGGCAAAGAAGTCTCCCGTCAGGTTGGAGAACAAGATGCAACCGAGTGGAAGAAATGGTTTGAAGAACAACAACAAGGCTCTTAATTCTATCACCAGCCTCCCACTTTGACAGTTGGGAGGCTGCTATTGTGAATACACCGTGACAGATGTGTGAACAATGCGGATCTTCTCCACGAAATAGCCCAAATTAGTCATTAGGCTTCTCCCCTTTTCATGCCTATAATAGAAGGTGGGGAACATCATCGGAAAAACGGAGGTAGTACCAATGAATCTCACCTATTTGACCGAAACATTTGGCTTTCGCGCGACGTGGAACCCTGAACTGATCGTACTTACCGTACTTATCGGTGTCGCATACTTTTCCTTTATCGGTCCCTTGCGCCATACCTTTCCCGACAATGAACCGGCAAAGCCAAGGCAAATGATTTCGTTTTCTTTTGGGCTTCTGCTCTTTTACTTCAGTCTGGGCAGTCCGTTGAACGTGAGCGGCCACTTTTTGTTCAGCGCCCACATGCTGCAGCAATCCCTGCTGTATCTGGTAATGCCCTTGCTCATCCTGGCTGGAACTCCTACATATCTGATTCGTTATCTGGCTAGTTTTCGCGTAATCAGAGGGATTCTGCGCGTTTTTACCCATCCGTTGCCAGGCGTGATCCTGTTTAATGCTCTGTTTTCTTTCTATCATATGCCCTTCATTCTCGATCTGACGATGAACAATCTGGCGATTCACAACTCGATTCACCTCATCTTGTTGATTACGGCATTCTTCATGTGGATGCCTGTGATCGCTCCTGTCCCGGAGATTCACCGTCTGACGCATCTGCAGAAGCTGGCCTATATCTTTGCCAATGGGGTGCTGATCACACCGGCCTGTGCCCTGATCATGTTTGCTGAAGCTCCCTTGTACGATACCTATCTGAATGGTCCGACGATGCTTTGCGCGCCATTCTTCTCGGCTCCTATCGACAAGTCGATGTTTGCTTTTACCATGGATCCCTTGGAAGATCAGCGATTGGGCGGAATCATGATGAAGCTGATGCAAGAAATGACTTATGGCGTGATGCTTGCCTATATCTTCGCCGGCTGGTACCGCAAAGAGCGTGACCAACCAGATGATCAACTGCTCCCCCATTCATAATTCGCGGGGAGGGAGAGGAGTCTTAGCATGACCGCTGTTTCTACTACTGCATTACGAATTCGAAGATTACTCATGTTCTTGCCGATCCTGGTCTTCGTCGTCCTACTGTCCTCCTGGTTTTTGGGACAACCAAAAAACGCGCAGGCTGCGCTTCCCGATGTTTCGCTGGAGGCATTGGACGGGAGTGCCTTTCCACTGACCAATGAGAAAAAGAATCTGCGTCTTGTAGAATTGATCTATACGCGTTGTCCAGACGTCTGCCCGACTACGACCGTTCGGATGGTGCAATTGCAGAAACGGTTGATGGAAGAAAACCTTATGGGGAACGGGATTGAATTCTTAACCGTCACGATCGATCCTGTCAATGACACGCCTGAGGTATTGAGCAAGTACGCCCAAAATATTGGAATCGATCCGAACGGCTGGGTCATTCTGCGCGGCGATGAAGAAACGATCAAAACCGTGACACGCTCACTTGGGTTCTTCGCCAATCGAACGGAAGACGGATTTATCTCCCATACAACCAGCACCTATTTGGTCGACGAGAACAACGTGGTTTTGCGCAAGTTTGGCATGGGAGATGACTTCGATCCAGACGAAATCTACGAAGAGCTGATCAACTTGAAACAGAAAGGGTAATGATCAGAATATGACTATCAAACGCTTCATGCTCGTGCTTCCCTGCCTTCTTTTGCTCTTCGCGGTGACTGCATGCGGCAATGACAATCAAGAAACATTTACGCCTGGCTCCCCGGTAGAAGCCGCCTTTACCATGGAACCGAGTGAGCCGGTCGTAAGAGATACCGTTACATTTGCAGTAACAGTTACGCAGGATGGCAAACCGGTGGATGATGCCAGCGAAGTTAAATTTGAATGGTGGAGAGATGGGCAGGAGCCACATGAGATGTTGCCCGCCACCTTCCAGAAGGATGGCCTCTATATCGCGAAACAAACCATCTCCCAGCCCGGATCGTACTTTGTGTACTACCATGTCACGGCAAGGGATTTTCACACGATGAAAAAGATCCCCTTCACCGTAAAGGGGGAAACAGGTGAAGTCGATCAACAAGCGACTGCTGACGAGAACAGCAACGGACAAGAGACGAAATCCTCGCATGAGCACGAGCATGGTACCGAAGCTTCCGAAAGTGGGCAAGTCGAGCTGCATTTCATGCCGGCGCCTGAAATTCGGGCATCGGAGGAGACTTGGCTCGGCGTCCACATCATGCACGGAGATGATGTACTTCCAAAAGCAACTGTACGCTTCGAATACTGGAAGGACGGGGAAGAAAAACATGCTTTTCTGGATGCTTCCGAGACGCATCCAGGTCAATATGGTGCGAAGCTTTCCTTCCCGGCGTCCGGCGCTTATACGGTCAAGGTTCACGTTGAAGCTGGAGACATTCATGATCACAAGGATTTCTCCGTGACTGTACAGTAATCAAAAACAAAAAAACAGGCGCAGCTCCATCGGATCATTGGGGAGCATGCGCCATTTTTCATTTTTGATAGGGAATTGTATGATTCTTCTGGATCAGCAGGTAAAAAACGCTACACGGTTCGTAATCAGCTCATAAAATTCCCAGCGATTATTGCGCCAGCGATAACCGAGAACGCTGTTGCGACCAATCCTCATAGGATAGAACCAAAACACGCGTCCATTAATGAGCCAGATGAACGTAAAGCGAAACAGACATGCTTGAAAACTCCAAGGAAAAACTCGGCCCGGGCCTCCTCTACCCCGCTGGCCAGGCGAGCTTGGTGCTCTGAACGGGGGTGGCCCCGGCGGCGGTGGAAAACCTCCCTGAATAGAAGATCCCGGTGGAAAACCTGACGAACCTGGCGGAAAGCCTCCTGGTGGAAAGCCTCCTGGCGATCCAGGGGGAAACATAAACGACATGACCTTCACCTCCTACAACTCTCCTTATAGGAGATGCAACAAATGCGGAACTTGCATGTGCGTTTGCCAGCGGTCAATCACCCATTTTTCCGCATTTGTCCGATGTACATCCGCCTTCTGCCGATCCTCAATCCCCCAGATTAATAGGGGCGTCCCCCACTGATAAAGCGATACTCCCAATGGGTCCCTTTAAAATCTGTGATCCGCACCCCGCCCGATTCTTTGGAATACGTATGCAACAGCTTATTGTCTCCCAAGTAAATGGCGACATGGTTGATGCTTTGTTTGGATACGTCGATGCCTTTGTAATCCGACTCCTTAAAACCCTTGTAAGCCATAACGAACACGAGATCACCTTTTTTCAGCTTGTTGATGTCCGTGGTCATCTTTCCATGGGCTTTTACATAGTTAGACTGAGACGTCGCGCCTCCACGTCCCATGTCGATACCTGCGCCTTCCAGATACGCCCACATGGTGAATTCCGAGCAATCCATCGTCTTTTTATTGGAGCGAGTAGAACCGTATTCATAGGGCGTACCTAGGTATTTCATCCCTGCGGCTACTACCTTATCTCCATAGTCAATCCCCTGATTTTGATCCGGTTTCGTGGTGCTTGGAGGTTTGACCGTATCTGTTCCTTCCGGTAGAATACGGCGGACGCTGAGCAACTTTTTGGAATAGTCACTCATATTCTTCATTACTACTTTCTTTTCACCTTGCGAAGCGTACATGTATTGACCAGAGCCGATGTAGACGCCCATAAAGGTAGGAGAGCCTTTTCCGGTGGAAGAAAAGAAGAGCAGATCCCCTGCTTGTACTTCTTGCGCAGATACTTTCTTGCCCGCATTGTTCAGCTTGGACATCGTATCGTCAATATTGATTCCAATCGTCTTGTATATGTAAGTAGCAAAACCTGCAGAGCCAAACGCTTGCGGACCTACCGCCCCATTTTTATACGGTTTTCCCAACAGTGATTTTGCCATGGCGGCTACTTGTGCCCCTTGGGTTGTCGCTTTAGTCTCGGCCGCGTGCGTAACAGCCTGTCCGCCTTCTGCGAACATCAATAAGGACGTTCCAAGCAAGACAGCAACCATGGATTTTTGTAACCAATCTCGTTTTGTCAATTTGCTTCCCTCCAGGTCATGTAGTTCCCAACGAAATGGGTACGCAACCAGTTTACTGGAAAAATAAGATCCGGATAAGGCTGTAAATATTACCAATCGCTGAAATGAATAGTTAGTCAGGTGTCTATAGCCCTAGAGATGCAGAAGCCATGTAGCGAAAAACTCTTGCCCGTCATTTGGACAAGAGTTTCTTCCGTCTTTCCTACAGTTGCCGTGTCGCGATGCTTTTCGTTGCCTTTCGACATAAAAAAAGTACCGTCTTATCCATTCGCAATTTCCGTGAACCCTTCACAAGAAAATATGTGCTCGGCTTCAATCGTTTCCACAGCATCCGATGAAGCTGTCGCTTGCTGAGACAATGAACGACACGTTCCGGAGGAAAACCCGCTTGGATCGCTCCCCACGCGATATACTTCGCACTTTTACCCAGGGTGTAGACATAGTCGACCTGCTTTTCTTTCAAATAGCGTCCGACGACTGCATGCCCCTTCTGCGCATAACTACCCATCTCCAGCATGCTGGCCAGGACTGCGACTTTCGTTCCCTTCGCCACCTGACACAAGGTATCGATTGCGGCTTTGACAGCATTCGGATTGGAGCTGTACGAATCGTCAAGTATATGAACATTGCGAGCCGTCCGATAATGGGTGAGACGTTTCTTTTGTGGACGAAAAAAGCGCAAGCCTTCCTGCATATCCGATGGCGGCAGACCTAGTGAATCCGCGACCGCGATAGCAAACAGTGCATTGTACAGATTGTGTTTTCCCAGCACTGGAATGAAAAACGGGTACTCTTCGCCTCTTATCACACAGGAAAAAGAAGCGCCTTTCGCGGTTTGGCTGAAATTGGTTGCACGGTAATCCGCTTCCTGCTGAAGGCCAACAGTCGTAAACGTACCGGCAAACTTTCCTGTATATGGCTGCTCGCGAAGCAAGCGCGAAAATGCACAATCCATATTCAGAAATACCTTTCCATTCGGCTGCATATGCCGGATCAATTCTGATTTGGCCAACGCGATTCCTATTTTCGTTCCGCCGACATTCCGATATGTGCCGTTCCGATATTCGTGATCACACCATGGGAAGGCTTGATGATTTGGCAATGCATCATGATATGCCCTCTTTGCAGCATCCCAAACTCCAAAACAGCCGCCCGATGTTCCTTTTTGATCCGTCGTACATGTGCTCTCGTGTTACCGAGGAAGTTCTTGTTGAACATCGAGTTATATACCCGCCACCTGCGTGCCAGAATGGCTGCAATCATTTCCTTTGTCGTCGTTTTTCCTGCGCTACCGGTGACGGCGATGACCGGAATATGCAAGATGAGCCGCTTGGCGGGCAGCTTGGCTTTCTCCTTTTTCCCTATTTGATTCAAACGCAGCCTCTCCTTTTCACAAGTCCACACTAAAATTCTCCCCTCATAGTATGAAGGGAGTAGATAGCCTGCATAGACCGTTATCTATTGATTGTCTCCGCTTCTATTCCATTCCGGTGGACGACCGGTTGCATAGAGTAAGGGGAGAGGTGAGGCAGATGAAAAAAAAGGTGATCATTGCCGCTGTCGGCGACATACTGATGTGGAGAAACCAGAGCCCTATCAAATCGGCTCAGCTCGCACCGGTTATCCCCGATTCAACTGTCCGGATGAGCTTGCCCGCGATTTGAAACAATCTGGCTTTCAACTTTTGACAACGGCCAATAATCACTGTCTGGATGGCGGCCCCAAAGGCCTTGTACGAACCCTCGATGTATTGGATCAGTATCAGCTCGATCATACCGGCACCTTTCGCAACAAACTGGAGGCACAACTTCCCTATATCAAGATGGTGAAAGGAATTCGCATAGGAGTTCTCGCGTATACCTATGGAACTAACAAACAAAAAATCCCGGCCGAAGCTCCCTGGATGGTCAACCTCCTTCAGCAGGAACGTATAGAGGCAGATATCGTCACGCTCCGGCCGCTCGTCGATGTACTAATCGTCGCCCTGCACTTTGGGATCGAATTTCGCCATACCCCTACACAGCGGCAACGAATCCGGGTCCAGGCCCTTTTAAAAAGCGGAGCGGACATCATTCTAGGGGCGCACCCCCATGTCCTGCAGCCTATCACTACTCCACTTATTGCGCAGAAAAACGGCGAGCTCCGCAAGACGGACGTCGCCTACTCATTAGGCAATTTTTTTTCGGAGCAGATGCTGAAAATTCAACAGTCGCAATGCGGGGCGATTCTTTTTATGACGATGGAAAAAGAGGAAGGTAGACAAGCTGTTCTCACTCAGATCTCTGTAGTCCCGACGTATTCGCAGCGCTATAAGCGAAAGGGCAGAATCGCTTATCGCATCGTTCCGCTGCGATCTTTACTGCATCATTCCTCTCCCACCTATCAGCGAGCATGGGGCCGCGTGAGACAGATCATCAGGACTCGTTTTCTATAAAAAAGACGCGGATCCCTTGCATCCGCGTCCTAATCTTACCCTATGTGGGGCTTTCGTGATTGAGCCTATGCAATCTCCATCACCGAGCCCTTTATGCTTTACTGACTGTTTCCTGTTTGCACACCGCTTGTTTCAATCGTTCCGATGCCTGCTCCGTGTCGATTCCCAGGGCGAGCTCGATTTCACTGATGACGATCTGCTGTGCATTATCCAGCATGAGTTTGTCTGAGGTGCCTAATATCTTGCTCTTGCTCATCGTCGCCAAGTCACGAATCACCTCGGAGATCCCGTATAGATCTCCGCTTTTCATTTTTTCCGTATTCATTTTTTGGCGTTGGCCTGCATTCACGGAAAGATCAGCCTCTCCCTCCTGCAAATGCTCCAAAACATCGCTGAGGACGTTTGGCTCGACTACGTGACGAATGCCTAGTGCGGACATCTTTTCAACAGGAACCATGATGTCTAAATCTTTCAGCAGCATGTTCAACACAAAGTACAGATGTTTTTCGCCGAGAAATTCTTTTTCCTCCCGGGATTGAATAATCCCAGCACCATGCATGGGGTAAAAAATCTTGTCTCCTACTTCAAACATACGTCCACCTCCCAGACAACCTCCTCTCATTATAACATACTTATTCCGTTTAAAATTTTTTATTTTAACACAGGGCAATAAAATGAGTCAATCCTCATTTTCCACTTTTTCACTACAGGTATTCTCCTATGTCAATTTGGCAGGTTGCTCGGTCTCACGTTTACCTCCCACTTTGAAGAGTAGGACTCCACTTACAATGACCAGAACACCGATTAGTTGCTTGAAAGTAAAGGGAACCTTGACCAGTCCAAACCACCCCAAAGAATCCCACAAGATCGCAAACATGAGCTGTGAGGTCAAGACGATTGAGATGGCGTACGTGGGACCAAGCAGCCGAATTCCCTGAACCAGGCAGATCACTACCCCTACGCCAATCATTCCACTGAACCAGTACCAAAGCTGCATCTGCGAAAAAGGAAATCCATTCTGTCCTTCAAAGATTACTGCGCCCATAAGCGATGCCAAAAATCCCATCCCTAACACGAGAGTCGTTGTGGTCCAAGACCCAGCGTGTTCATTCACTTTCGTATTAAAAATATTTTGCAGGCTGACTAGTGAACCTGCGATTAGCGCCATCAATAGTCCTTGTATCATCGCGTTTTGAATTCACTTCCTATTTGTAGAGATTATGATTGGCTAATTCAGAAAGTTTTTCCTTGTCCTTTACCCAAATGTTTCCATTTACTCGCTCAATCAGACCCGCTGTGGAGAGCTGCTGGATGACCCGATTCAGATGTCTGTAGCTGGTTCCAATCAGGTTTGCTGCATCGCTCAAACTATTGGTGGGAAGTTGCCCTACTACCTGATTATCGGATTCATCAAAGCACACAGACAGGAGATAGCTTGCCAGCCTCACTTCCACCGGATACATTAAATTGAAGCTCATAGAGATTGATTTTATGGCAAATTTTTGCGTGATGACCCCCAGTAAAAATTTCAGAAATGGTGCGTAATCATTGCCGTATTTTGTTAGCCAGCGATGATGAACGCCAATCATCATCACGGACGAAACCGCCTCAACTGTATTTAGAAAATCCATTTTTCGTACATATTCAATATCCCCGATCAACTCAAGCGGTGTTTTAAAAGAGAGAATTAAGGTTTTTCCTTCCGGAGATGTCGTATAGATTTTAATTTTCCCCTTGACCAGCACGTACAAATTTGCAGCGGGTTCTCCTTGCGAACAAATCCGCTCACCATTTTCGAAACGATATAACGATAAATGCGGATGTATTGATTCGGGGAGGCTGGTCTCGATATGATGCTCACGTAAATAGGCATTCAACTGAACTCGATCATGAATTTCGATCATGTCGCTGTTTTCCCTCCGCTCTTACATTTTGAGGATCACCACACCCGCGATCATCAACCCGATGCCTATAAATTGCGGTAGTTTCATCTTCTGCTTCGCCAAGCCGAACCATCCGTTGCAATCCATAAAAAAGGTCATGCTCAACTGGGCAATTAACAAGACAGAAATCGTCAAGGTTGCACCGATCAAATGCATGGCGGTGACATTACTAAAAATAATAATCGCTGCAAAGGCTCCGCCAGTCAAATAGGCAGGCTTTACGCGCTTTAAACCATGCCAATTCCTCTCCCGGACTACCATCAGGATCAACAAGGCAGTCAAGAATCCTGTAAACTGGGTAATCGTCGCTGTTTGCCAGGTGCCAATATCTTGACTAATCCGCGAATTGGCGACACTTTGCAGCGTGAGAAAGGCTCCGCCCATAAACGCAAATATGGCTCCCTTCATTTCCTTATCACCTCGCGTCATTTTTTCCATTATTAAATGACACTTTGCGAACCTGGAAAAGGACATATGTCCTACGAAGAATAAATGGTTTGCAAAAGCTCACTCATGGATGGGATGAAATGAAAAACGCTGGTGGAGCTTCCAGCGTTTACGGGGCGTTTGGCGGTATTTCATCACTATTTATTTGGGGCCATTCAACCCCCTGTTAAGCAGCCAACGGCCTTTGAGCCAAACCACTGCACCTGTTCCCCATAATATCAGGGCTGAGCCAAAGCCGACCGATACCCACCATGCCACAATCTGATGATTTCCTAATGTAACCCTCGCTGGCAACGTAAGCAATGTTGTTGCCGCAAGCAAGCACAGAAGCGAACCCGCAATATAGTGAAAGCTGACCCGGAAGAGGTGAGCCAAAGGAAGGAAATGAACGCCGACAATTATGGCCATCACTGGGAAAAAGTAATCAAAATGATTGGTTGAGCTACAGATTGCACTTGCTGTACCAATCATCGCGCCTTCGAGAGCGAAAATAATCCCGAACCAAGTACCTGTTCGCTTAAAGCGACGGGAAGCAGCCTCCGTCATCTCATTGGATAACTCTCTCGATGCCTTTATCAATATGATCCCGCCTATTATTAGCGTGAAACCGATCAACAAAGACAATATCAAAAGCCAGAGGAATCCCCAACCCTGCAGGCCACCAATTCCAATCCCCGCCCATAGTGTACCAAAAAACGCCATGAAGAGAACTCCGTAGGCTGCGCTGCGAACAGCAACTCTGGGAATCATATGTATTGACATTCATGAGTCCCTCCTTATTGATATCATCCATATTATTCAATTGGGCAAGATGAATCACAACACCTTCACTCAAAAATAAAACGCATAAAAAAGAGGCTAGTCAGCTTACCTGAAAACAAAAATCCGCCAGCAGGAAGCTCGAAGCCCCTCGCTGGCGGATCAACCATTACTTCGCGATATTCCTAGGAATATCGCTACCGATTTTGCGTTTGCTTGGTTCGATAAAACTCATTAAACAGCTTCATTAACGCCCGTTTCTCGATTCGCGAGACGTACGAGCGAGAGATACCCAGCTCACGTGCAATTTCACGCTGGGTCTTTTCTTTGTCTTGGTCCAATCCAAACCTGCCGATAATGACTTCTTTTTCGCGGTCATCAAGAATGTGAATATGCTGGTAAATTTTGTTTGACTCCAGTTTGAGCTGTACAGCATCGACGACCTCGTCCGTCTCCGTCCCCAGGACGTCGATCAAGGTGATTTCATTACCCTCTTTGTCAGTTCCGATCGGATCATGCAGGGACACGTCTTTTTTCGTTTTCTTCAGACTTCGTAAGTGCATAAGGATTTCGTTTTCAATACAACGAGCAGCGTACGTCGCCAGCTTGGTTCCCTTATCCACTTGATAACTCTCAATCGCCTTGATCAAACCAATCGTCCCGATCGAGATCAGGTCTTCGCTGTCCTCTCCGGTGTTTTCAAACTTTTTCACGATGTGAGCTACTAACCGCAGATTGTGCTCGATCAGCTTGTTGCGAGCATAGGGATCGCCCTTGGCCATCAGCCGGAGATACTTCTCTTCCTCTGTATCTGGAAGCGGCTGAGGGAATGCATTGTTTTTGACATAAGCCACAAACATCAGAAGTTCTTTAAAAACCAATGAGAGTGCTGCTAAAATGCTGGACATGGCTGCCACCTCCACGTCAGGAATAGCGTTCTCCTATCCTTATGTGGGCAATCGCCTATTTGTGCATGTACAGCAGAAAGGACGATCAGATGTTTACCTTCACTAACGACCAATTACTCATGTAAAAAGTCGACCAGCGCCTGCTGCAGCGTTCCTTTTGTTATCACCGGGCTCTCGAAGGAGATGCCGCTTTGGATAATTTGCCTGACCACTTCGGGACGCAAACCGGTGACGACTGGTTTACAGCCCATCAATGTCATCCCGTTGAGCAAACCCATCCATTTATTGAGGATGGTTATCTCCATACTGAATACCCCCGACAGATCCATGATAAGCACTTCGATCCGCGATTCACCGATATGGTTGATCACCTTCTCCTCGATAATGGAGGCACGTTCATCATCAATCTTCCCAATTAATGGAAGAATACAAACATTTTGGGTTAAGGGAATAATCGGAACCGAGAGATTATTTACCATCTCCCTTTGTGAATGAATCAACTGATCCTTGCACTCGGAATAGCTGATAAAGAAATGATTGAGAAACTGGTCCACCATATGGTTGATACTTCTCTCCAGCTCAAAAAAATGTTCCCGATCGTTCCCCTTCGAATGCAGGCGGTCATACTGGTAGAGAAAATCCCATAGAACCCTGCGTACCGTTTGGATCCATTCGAGCTTGAAGGCGAGCGTCAAAGAATACTTCGCCCACGCCACCCCTTCTTTTTTGGCAAACGAGATCATTTCGTGCTCCCTGCCGTCTACAATCAGCAGCACCAGCTTATGCGCATTTGACAACAAGTCGATATTGCCAATGTTCAGAATCTCATTGATTTTTTCATTTACATGGACGGCCTCGGTGAGCAATCGTTTTTCAAAAAAGTTCTGATTTTGAAGCAAAAAATTTCTTACGTCTTCTCCTTGTACATAATCTACATTCAAGTCGATCACTCCACGATGAGGTGAATTGGTCTTTTTCGGCAAGCTGATATGAAAGGTAGTTCCTTGATTTACTATACTATGTACATCAATCGTTCCGTGGTGTTCGTAAATGACCGAAAAAACCTGTGTTAGTCCCATTCCGGTACCGTCCGGCTTAGTCGTAAAGAACGGAGTGCCCAGCATTTTTAATTTTTCTGGGGGAATACCCACTCCTGTATCTCGGATCGAAATATGAACCTCTTCGTCTGTCTCATAATGCTCCACTGTAATTGTACCTTTTTCGGGTATGGCTTCGAATGCATTTTTCAGGAGATTGAACAGCGCTTTTTTCAGTTGGTTTCGCTTTCCATAAATCATCGTTTCCGTGTCCCGAAGATTTCTTTGAATTTCAACCCGATAGATCTGGTCTTGGAAAAGGGTAAACAATACCTCCAATTCGACTGCCATTTTGATCGGTTGATACGGTTCTTCGTCTGAATCAGGCTTAGACACATGCAAGAGATTTTCCAAAGTGGCAAGCGCGTTATTTAATTCTGATTGCGCAATGTCCACATATTCATCAGTTGGGCTTTCCTTTAAAAGCTGAAGAAACCCCTTCACTGCAGTTAATGGATTTTTTACCTCGTGTGCAATTCCTGCCGCGATCTGACCGACAGAAGCCAATTGATTCAGGTGTAACACGTTTCTTTCTTTGTCTTCTCTGGCGGACATTCACCCACTCAATCCCTTCATTTTGTTGCGAAAATATAAGTACAATTTACATTTCTCTACTCTCACTATATTTTCCTTTTTTCGTTACGTTTTTACCCAGCGTAATCATTCTTTTCCACATCCAGCACCAAGGCTTGGTCGATGACGAAAAGACGCTACGCATTTCTTGTCGAACTGTACGACTTCTCATGATTTCCGACGATGACAAAAGGACGAATGTTGCGCACCATAAACATTCAGGCTATCTATAAAAAGAAGGCTGCCGAAACTCTCTGCAGCCTGCGACCATTCAAGCATCCATCGTCACTTGGGAAGTGGACATTTTCGTTTTCTTGCCCGTTAGGAATACACCGCCGACGATCAGGATGGTACCCGCCAGCAAATTCCAAGTAACCTCTTCGTTCAAAAACAGATAGCCCCATACAATGGCACTGGCCGGTATCAAATACGTGACCAGCGAGGCAATCTCAGGACCTCCCTTTTGAACCAGATAATAATACAAAATATAGGCAATACCCGATCCAATGACGCCAATGCCCATTACAGCTCCAAACGTGCCCGGAGAAACAAGAGGGGCGAAAGAAAAAGATTCAAGGGCAAATGCGAGGCTTCCGCTGCCAATCATCGTACTAAGCAAGGTACCGAATGTAATCTGATACATCGACAGATTGCCAGGCAGACGCTTGGATAATTGAGCACCGATCGCATAACTGCAGGTAGCAAGCAGCATACAGACAAATCCGATCACATCTACCGAGACCAGAGAAACCGGGTTAATATCCAGTAACACAATAATGCCCAAGAAAGCAATCAGCATCCCCAACCATTGTGCACGCCCTGAGACAGCCTTGAAAAAAAGAATCCCAATCGTCAATGTCCATAGCGGTGTAGTCGCATTCAGGACGGACGCCATGCTGCTCGTCAATCTCGTTTCACTAAAAGCGATGAACGCCCACGGAATCGCTGTGTTGATCAAAGCCATGGTCACCATTGGAAGCCAAGCAATTTGCCTGAGACCGAACGGCTTTTTCAGGAGAATCATGACGATCACGATTGTTATGAAGCCAAAAGAGGACCGAAGGAAAGCAATACTCCACGGTCCAAAATCCGGCAAGAGGATTTTCACGAAATAGAATGATCCACCCCAAATTAGACTGAGAAGTGCAAGAACCAGAAACAGCGAACGCGACACGAATACCCCTTCTTTCTGTAAGATTGACCGTCGACTCACTCATGCAAGTAATTCTATCAGGTGTTTGTTTCCTTGACTATAAGAGTGTGAACCTTTCGAATAGAAAAGCAAATTAGTAAAATTTGGCATAGAAAGAACCAGTCATTCATCCAGAGAATGACTGGTTCGATCCACTCCACTTAAGTCAAGAAACAGCTATCGAAACCTTTTTGACCATATGATGGTACAAATGCCCGGCGACCATCAAGCTGCCGTCGGGGTGAAAACCGACCAATTCATATAGTTTGCGCGCCTTCATATTGGCTTCCTCCACCAATAATGAAACGCGGTCATACCCACGAACCTCGGCTTCCTTTTCAAAAGCCTTCAACAGGGACGTACCAACACCCTTTCCTCGGGAATCAGGATGCACAGCGAGAGAATCAAGATAAAATTCATCATCACGCGCTTCCTTGACGATCTCTGGGGCTTGTCCCGTACGCTGCAGCCATCCCTCCACAAAGGGACGGTCCAATAGCTGCGTTTGGCTGCCATGGTAGAATAGCGCAAATCCAAGGATCCGTTCCTGTTCTGTGGCAACGATCACATTTTCATAGCTCAATCGGTTTTGAGGCGTGACGAAAAAACTGCCAATCCTCTGAACGGCCTCGTCGTGTTCATTGGCCCCCGTTAAACTGTGCGCAATTTCGAGACCAATCGCCTCCATAATCAGCGGGGCTACTTCTTTTACATCTGCAGGTATTGCTTTTCGAATCATCTGAAGTCCTCCTCTCATGCTGTCTTCCTCATTACCTTCACAGGATTCTCCTCTCCTATTTTGTCACAAGCTTGTTTTCACGTCAAAAAAGAGAAAACCGCCCTGAGATCAGAGCGGTTGCTGTCTTATTATCCAATCATTTTTTCAATAGTAAGCTTTCTCTCCAGTCGCAAGTCCAGAAACTCTCCGCTTCGGCGAACCAGAGGGCGCATTGGCTCGTCTTGATTGATCAAAATGACTTCTACTTCCTCCCCGGAACTAAGCCGTGCCTTGGACCCGACGTATAAAAGGGCAATATAGCGGACGAATTGGGCTACGATCTCGATATTGAGAGTCCCCTCACAGGCTTCTTTCCAGAGGTGCTGTGCGGCCTCGAAGGGGGAGGTTCTGCCTTTGTATACCCGATCTGAACAGATGGCGTCGAACATGTCGGCCACAGCCAGCACTTGGCATTCGATCGGAATATCGTCTTCTTTTCGCTGCTGTGGATATCCGGAACCGTCCAGACGTTCATGATGCAGGAGCGCACAGAGCGCCAATTCCTCGGAGCCACCCTCCATCGTCCTGATCATTTCATATCCATACACGGTATGCTGGCGCATGATGGAGAATTCTTCCTCGTTCAGTTTCCCAGGCTTCAGAAGAATCTCCTTGGGGACCCGCATTTTCCCCAAATCGTGCAAAAAGCCGGCTGTACCCATAAACGAAACTCGCTCCTCATCCCATTTGAGCAAGGTAGCAATCAGGGAGGATAGGATGCCAACGTTCAAGGAATGCCGATATGTATAGCTGTCTGCACCTTCTAGAAAGTAAAGAGAACGAAAAAGTCCCTTTTGCTTCATGGCATGTCCAGCCTCAGAAAAAATCGCCGAGAATTCTTCCAGGCTCGGTTTGTCACCTAGTTGAAAACGGTCAAACATTTCTCGCGTTTTGTCCAGGGCTTCCATATATACTGCCACAGAGGTCTCATCCGCAGCCATTTCCGCAAGCTGTGACGAAATTTTTTCCCCTGTGCCTTCCGTCCAGACATCTAGGACTTCTACCTCCCAAATACGCTGCTTTTGTAAAATATGTACATGAGTGGCTGTGATTTCGGTACCTTTAGGCAGGAGTAGTATGCCGTTTTTGGTGAATAGGTCAGAAGCCAACACTCGACCTTCTAATGAACCGCTTACAGGTACAAATGACATAGGATCAACCTCACAAGTCCTTTTCCTAATTATAGAAAGAAAGGGTTCACGTGACAATGCCTTTTTCGACAATTCTTAACTTTCCGTACAGCGGGACCTTCTTTTCTACTGAATCATAGGATAACGTGTGTAGCATTTGGCGAAAGGAACAAGGAGGGACTGTTTTTCGATGACAACGCTATACCTTACCCCGAAGGCGTGGAGACAGATCGAACAGGCGGTACGAAAAAACCCCTCACTGGAAACAGGAGGGGTGATGATGGGATATTCGCTGGGTAATGACAAATGGGTCATTGCCTACGCCAGCAATCCTGGCCCAAGAGCCATCCAACATCCGACCTCGATTTTTTTTGATGATGATCATTTGCATAAGCTGGTCCAAAAATTAAATCGCACCAGACGCTGGCAGTATCTTGGCGACTGGCACAGCCATACAGTCCGGCGTTTGTCTCCAAGCAAGGGTGACAAACGAACCATTTTTTCCAAAGCGAATCAATCCAAGTACATGTCCTCATCTCCGCTCATGCTGATCGTCGGACTGGGAAGACAGAATCAGTTGCAGGCGAGAGGCTTTATTCTGGGGAATTCCCTGCGCGAGGTCGGGAAGATCGAGTTGTATGATCAGCAAGTTCATCAATAGCCAAGCGAAACATCTCCATAGCCTGGTTTTGACCCCAGCTTGGCCGGTTTTCGGCGACAACACTGATGGCATAACGCGGTTCATCATAGGGGGCGTAACCTACGAACCAGTAATGGTTGGCAGATGAACCTGCCCCCCCAGTCTGCGCCGTACCGCTTTTGCCTGCGATTTGCCAGACGGCGTCGTTCAGCATTTTACCCGTACCGTCTGTGACGACCTTGCGCATCATTTTCCGCAATTTGCTCGCTGTCACGTAATCGATGCCAGTTTGCTGTAGCTCTTGCTCCGGAAAGCGGAAAAAGGTCTGTCCATTTTTATAGGAGATTTGATTGACCAGCCGCACTTGGACAGGCTGACCGCCGCGCAAGATGGTTACCATCAGGTTTGCCGCCTGCAAGGGGGTTACTCGAACATCCCGCTGACCAATCGCACTCTGAATCAGCATCCCTTCATCATGCAAGGAAGCATCTTTGGCAAACATACTGCCACGCTCTTCCCCGTCAATTTGCTTGAAGCCATCCAGCTTGAACAAATGGGCGGTCGTATGGCCGATAGGGACAGACAAACCCAGACGCTGTGCATACTCCTCCAGCTTCTTTGCTCCCACGCGTTTGGCGATCTCGGCAAAAGCGATATTACAGGACTGAGCATACGCCTCGTCCATGGTAAGCTGTCCATGCCCTTCCTTCTTCCAACAAGAAAAGTGATATTTTCCGTAGTCCCCTGTACAGGTAAAACGGTCCGTCGGAAGCACCACTCCTTCGCCCAATGCCGCAGCGGCTACCACTGTTTTGAAAACGGAGCCGGGTGGAAGTTGTTTGACCGCTCGATTTTGCCACTCTCTCGTCTGTACATTCACCTTGGTCTGATCAAAAGCAGGTCTACTCACCATTCCCAGAATATCTCCGTTTTTGACATCCAGCACGACCACTGATCCTTCTTTTAGCCCCACTCGATCGGCGATTTTTTCCATCCTGCGTTGAATCTCGACGTCCAGTGTCGTCGTCAGCGATAGCGGATAGTACTCGTTTTCCTGCTTGCTGTAACGGATGTCCAATCCGCGCAAGGGCCTGCCCATTCCATCCACATAATAGGAAAGAACAGAAGGCTCCACCCCCTGCAAGAAGCGATCGAAGCTGCGTTCAAGTCCCGATGCTCCTATGGTGCTGTCCCGGCTCATCTTTCCACTCTCTATTTCCTCAGGGTAAAGCGATTGGACCAGACTCGGGTTCTGATGAATATAGCCGATCAGATGCTTCGCTACCTCTTCCTGGCGATATCGCTCCGTCACTTTAATGGCGACGACACCGGGAATTGCCAAGCTGTTCACCTGATCGCTTTGCTTTTCGGTCAGAACGATCAGCTTGCCACCCGAATTGCGCAGCAGGACGGGTGCCTTAGCCTTCTCCATTGTCTCATGTAGATGCTCGGGAGATTGTCCTACGATGCTGGCAAGCCGTTTGATCCCATCGGTCCCTTGCAGACTGCCACGGGCCAGCGGAAAGAGGATCAGTGCCAGATGTTCAATCCCGGTGAAGGCATAGCCAGTGCGGTCCAGAATATCACCCCGTCCGCTATGTAGGACGATGCTTTGCTGCCTTTGCTTGACGGCCCCTTTTACCAGATCAATGTCTCGGCGCGAAAAATGATGCGGAGCTCCCAATTGAATCCACCATAGACGGGCAAGCAAGCCGATCCAGACAAACGTCATGGAAATCAACACCAAAAAATGGCGTCGTTTGATTCGCTGTTCCAGTTGCATCCCAAGTCTCCTCTCCAGCTCTTTTTCCTCCAAGTATTGCCGGAATCAGATGCGGGGAAACGGGGAGTTGCTGCGAATCATATAAAAAACACGCCTTGTGGGCGTGTTTTCTTCGTCTTGCCTATGGAGACACATGGGTATAATTGCGTTTTTCCAGCAGGATGTTGCTGATTTTCGTGGATAAAAGATCCAGTGCGACGCGATTGAAACCGCCCTCTGGGATAATGACATCCGCGTATCGCTTCGTAGGTTCGATAAACTGCAGATGCATCGGTCGTACAACACTCAGGTACTGATTGACGACAGATTCCAGCGAACGTCCTCGCTCCTCGATATCCCGTACGATGCGGCGTACGATCCGTACATCTGCATCGGTATCGACAAAGACTTTGATGTCCATCAAATTGCGGATGCGCTCATCCTCCAGGATCAACATGCCTTCCAAAATGATGACGTCCTGGGGCTCTACCCGCACGCACTCCTGCTTGCGATTGTGCAACTTGAAATCGTAGATCGGCTTATCGATCGCTTGCCCCTGCAAGAGTTCTTGCAAATGCGTCAGCAGCAGATCATTGTCAAAAGCAAGTGGATGGTCGTAATTGGTAGTTACCCGCTCCTCCAAGCTGAGATGGCTCTGGTCCTTGTAATAGGAATCCTGCTCAATCATCGTAACGCGATCATATTGAAATTGGCGGAACAACTCCCCCGCCACCGTGGATTTACCGGATCCACTTCCTCCTGCTACCCCAATAAGCACGGGGTTTTTCATCCTGCATGTCCCCTTCCTTCATGTATCCAAGGCCTTGTCTTGCCCGATTTCTTCTCTTTGCTGACTACTGCTATGCCCTTTTTACACTTACCGAGAGGCCATCTCCGACAGAGATAAATGTCGTCTCCAAATCAGGCCGTGTCGCAAGCTGTTCATTGAAATGGATCAATTTGTCCACCAACGGCCGCTGCCGCTTGCCCGCTTCTTCTGGTGTTGCGACCAGTCCGCGAAAGAGAACGTTGTCGCTGATCACCAGTCCTCCGACGCGCAGCATGGGAAGGTACAGATCCAGGAATTTCTGGTATTGCCCCTTCGCAGCATCGATAAACAAACAGTCAAATTGATAGGTATCAGGCAGACCGAGGGTAGCATCCCGTGAAAGGATCTCGATCCGGTCTGCATAACCAGCTTCCATTACATTGGCGTGTGCCCGGGCGAGCCTTTCTTCATCGATCTCCATCGTGACGATACGTGCCTCAGGAGCAGCCTCCGCCAGCCAGATCGTAGAATATCCGATCGCGGTCCCTACCTCCAGAATCGAGGTAGGACGGTGCAATAGCAGCAGCATGCGCATCACCTGTGCGGATGGAAGCTGGACAATTGGAATTCCCTCGTCGGCCGCTTCCTGCTCCAGCCGCTGCAGCAATGGGGATCTTTCTGGCACCAGACGGGAGAGATACTCCTCAATAGCCGGATTGGTAATCATCGTATCACTCCTCTAGTTTTTCCTGCTTTTCGCGTCATTCGCATTGTGCTCCTTCAAAGTCCGCGAAAAGTAATGCTCAGAGGTACCGTCTTTTTTCGTGACGTAAAAGAAGTAGTCATTTTTTTCCGGATTCACGACTGCATCGAGCGAAGCCCTACCCGGACTCGCGATCGGACCTGGAGGCAAGCCTGGATTGGTGTATGTGTTGTAAGGATTTTTCACTTTGAGATCATCATACGTCAGGCGATCCCGCTGCTTGCCCAGGATGAACTGAATGGTAGCATCCGCCTGCAGCGGCCATTTATCGCGCAGCCGATTGTAATAGACGCCGGCTACTGTCGGACGTTCTTTATCCACTGTCACCTCGCGCTCCACGATGGATGCGAGATTGACCGCATCGTCGATACTCCATTTTTGTTCCTTGAGTTTCTCTGTCCATTCTGGCTTCCATTCCTTTTGGAATTGAGCCAGCATCCGTTCGATGATCTCATGCTCCGTAGCGCCTTCTTTGATCTCGTAGGTCTCCGGGAATAAATATCCTTCCAGCCGATTGGTTCGGGATTCGTTTTTGGGAATCTGTGCTACGAACGAAAACTCCTCGAAATTTCCATTGTTGACCTCGTCCAAAAACGCCTTCTTGTCGACCAGACCTTCAGATGCCAAATGATCCGCAATCTGCTCCACATTCCATCCTTCTGGAATCGTAAAGCGTTCGGCGCGAACGACGGTATTGCCCTCGATCATCGCTTGCAGCATTTCGTCATGAGTCTGTCCGGGAGTAAATGCGTATTCCCCTGCCTTCAGCTTGGGAGCGATACCTGTATACCGTACGTAATAGGAGAACATCTCCGCGTTACGAATCAATCCTTGTTCTTCCAGTAATCGGCCGATCTGAAGCACCGATGAACCTGTCGGAATGACGACATTTTTCGTCGTTTGCTCTACTGGTACAGGCTGGAGCTGCTGGTACACATAGAAGGCTGTCCCCCCGGCAGCCAATACCAGCACAAAAAAGAACAGCACCAACCAGCGAAACAGTCTTCCGCCTCTTCTGCGGCGTTGTTCTTTCGGGCGCTCGGCCTTGAAATCCGGTTTCTCTAACAATTGATTCAAGGTAGGAATCCCCCTAGCGTCTCTTCTCTTAATCTTTTTTATTATACAGGAGGCAATCCGCGCTGTCACCGTGTTGGATTTTGCCGAATCATGATTAGAAAAACTTGGCTTATCGCCAAATCATATAGCGAAAGCCTTAGTTTTTCTTATACTTTCATCTTTTATAGCGTTAGCGAAGTTAAACTTTCTGAAAGTAAAAAAAGCACCCTTATTCAGGTGCTTGGATACTTTTGGACGCTCTTCTCCATTTCCGGTGAATCCATAACACGATGCCCAAAAACAGGCTGTATACCCCTACAGCAAGCAAGATATTGCGCGGGTCTGTGACGAAGTTGTCCCCCACGACAGCAAACAATAGCATGGCTGGAATTTTTCCCAGCGATGAAGCGATTGTGTAGGTCCAAAACGAGACACGGCTTAATGCGGAATAGACATTGACCACGATCGAAGGGACGATAGGGACGCAGCGCGCGAAGGCAATCGCCAAAAAAGCATGACGCTCAAAGATACCTGTCAACTCACCGATTCGCTTGTAGCGATTGAGGATTTGAACCCCCCAGTCCTGATAGACATAACGGACGAACAGAAACATCAGGATGGAAGCCGTTGTCGAGCCTGTCCAGGTAATCAGACCCCCGATGATGGGACCGTATGCCGCGCCGATCACACCTCCGACGATTGGATAGGGGATCACCGGAAACAAGGCCATGATCGTTGCCATTACCGCTACCAGCAAAACATTGTCCGTGTGCTGCAGCCAGCTCAGAATTTCTTCGCCGAATTGATAGATCAAGTAACCTATTGCCAGATAAAATACGGCCAGAATGATTTTTTTATACATGCCTTCTCTCCCGGATTGTCATACGGCTATCTTACCATGCACGTGGCGGGGAGGAAAAAGGAGAAAACGCTTCGGCGGGTTGGGATCTTTGCTGGGGCCATCACTGGCCGCCTCCCACTCTAAAGGCGGAACCGCAGTCAAAAGCAGCCGACTTCGAAGAAGTCATTCAAGGTGTAGAGTAGAGAACTGAAGTTTTCTGGCGACCGTTTGGTCGCCTTACTTCTTTCAGTTCCCCCTCATCAAACCGTACGTGAGGTTCTCCCTCATACGGCTTTCCGATGTTCTTCTTTCCTTGGC
>Ga0209147_100069_pt1 | contig 224017 bp, 203 predicted proteins | sample AraplaCol_mLB_r2_FD_184278 | JGI IMG/M metagenome (GOLD analysis project Ga0209147, IMG submission 184278) | Arabidopsis root microbial communities from North Carolina, USA - plate scrape CL_Col_mLB_r2 (SPAdes) (version 2) | ecosystem: Host-associated > Plants > Roots > Endosphere | place: USA...
GAAAAACTGATACCGGTGTTTAACGGAAATCATTCCTTGGAAGAGTTAACCGATGGTCTGCCAAAGGAATACCAGGAGCAGGTATTTGCCATCGCAGAAAGCTTATATCGAAATGGTTTTATTCTGGATGTCAGTCAAGACCACCCCGACCAATTGTCCGATAAAGTTCTCCAACAGTATCAGGCTCAAATCGAATTTCTCAGCAATTTGGCCGGTTCCGGTGCCTATCGTTTTCAGTGCTATCGTCAGTCACAAGCCGTAGTGATCGGCTCAGGTCCATTTTTTGTTTCCTTGGTTTCAGCATTATTGGATTCTGGCTTGTCCAAGTTCCACATGTTGATCACGGATTCCACTCCAACGAATCGACAACGAATTCAAGAATTGGAGGAACACGCCCGACAGACAGACTCTGAGGTCGCCATAGAAGAACTTTCTTTGCCAGAAGGATCACCGGAAGCTTGGAGAAAAATCATCCAGATGTTTGATTCCATTTTGTATGTCGCAGATGATGGCGAGCTTGACGAGTTGCGGGTACTGAACGCCATTTGCAGGGAAGAGAAAAAGATATTTATTCCCGCAATCTGTTGGCAACAGACTGGTATTGCGGGTCCATTGGTATTTCCAAACGCTCAAGGTTGTTGGGAATCAGCTTGGCGACGAATCCATAAAACAGCTCTATGTAAAGACACGCAAGTGCAACCTGCCTCTCTCACGACGAAAGCCATATTGGCAAACGTTATCGTTTTCGAATGGTTTAAGCATGTGACGGGTGTGAATGTATGGAGTGAACAGAATAAAGTTTTTCTGCTCGATTTGGAGACCTTAGAAGGTAATTGGCATTTGTTTCTGCCACACCCTCTGTTAAACCTGCATGAAACAGGTGAATGGATTGAAGATCTGACACTCTACCTCGATCAAAATCAAGGAGGAGAGGACTCCTTTGAGGGAATCAATTATTTTAGCAGCCTGACATCAGCAGAAACTGGCATTTTTCACAGATGGGACGAAGGGGACTTAATGCAGCTTCCTTTGGCCCAGTGCTTTATTCAGGCGGTTGATCCTATTTGTGACGGACCTGCTGAACTCTTGTCTCAGATGGTTTGCACAGGTCTGACCCACGAGGAAGCTCGCTTGGAAGCAGGACTGACAGGATTGGAGTCATACGTACAGCGATTGATTGATTCGAGCGTGATTCCATGGAAACTAGCATCCCAGGAGTTTGTCGGCGTAGGTGCGGGAGAGACGGTCGTGGAGGGGATTTCTCGGGGCTTGCAAAAATGTTTATCCCACGAACTCGATTTGCGAAACATGGATCAAATTCCTTCTGCGGTTCAAATACATTTGAATGAAGTGGAAGACGAGCGATGCCAGTTTTATTTGCAAGCATTGACTACCATGAGAGGTGTGCCGCAGATCGGGTTGGGTGAAGATATTTGGGGCTTCCCAGTGGTTTGGGTGGGAACGAGCGATGGCTGGTACGGAAATGTAGGGTTGAATCTGACATTGGCATTGCGCCATTCCCTGCAGCAAGCTGTACACCAAGCACAAGATGAAGCGGCGTTCCTCTCTACCAATACAAGTACCATACAATCCGTTCAGATGGATACAAATAATCAGTCTATCTTTGATATACCCGCGTTTGAACAAGCGTCACAAAGAGAGATCTTGCATTCTTCCTTAGAACATTTGAAACAGTATGGCGTACGCCCTCATTGCATTAGCCGAGCACTGGAGCCCTTTATGATAGAAGAACTAACAGGGATCTTCGGGGTGCTGCTTCGGAAGGAGGATGCCTGATGAGTCAAGTAGTATTGGTGGTCGGATACGGTCGATTGGCAGATCTGGTGTGCAAAGAATTGTCCCCCCATTACCAGGTCGTTCGTCAGGCTAATTTGCAAGTGGAAACAGAACGTGCTGATTTGGCTCTTGTCTTGCACGATGCGTGGCATCCTGCCATTCATCAACAGGCGGAGATGGTGTTTCGATCCTCAGGTACCCCTTGGATACGCGGTTTTGCTGCTTTTGGCGAAGGAGTAATTGGGCCATTGGTTCAACCAAAGGTTCCCGGATGTTCCCAGTGTGTGGGCCTACGCCAACTCATGGGGGGACGGGATCGCAAACAAATGTGGGAGCTTCAGCAAAGACTTGGCAAGGATGGCGGGAAGTTATGTGACGCCTGGGCATCACATAACGGACTCTCACAGTTGGCCATTCTTCTCGCGGCACAGGTACATCACTTCGGGAAAGAAAGCCAGCACCCTCTTGTTGAACATGTTTATATTGTCAATCTGAAAACACTGAAGAGCTCACATCACTATTTTCTCCCGGATCCTTCATGTCCGATTTGCGGGCATCTTCCAGAAGATTCCTCCAGCTCGGCTCACATTTCGCTGCAGCCTAGTCCGAAGCTTCGTATCGACAGTTACCGCTGCAGGTCGATGGATGAGATAAAGCATCAATTGACGAAAGATTATTTGGATAATCGGATAGGTTTCTTACATGGTAAAATGCGCGATCTCGTATCGCCTTTTGCCAATGTGAGCGTAACATTACCTTTGTTTATTGCAGATGAGCCGACTTCTGGCCGGACCCATTCGTACGCCGAAAGCGAGTCCACAGCCATTCTGGAAGGTCTGGAACGTTTTTGCGGTATGACTCCCCGCGGAAAACGGACCGTTATCCGGGATAGCTTTCGAAATCTTGCGGATCATGCACTCGATCCGGTCAAAGTGGGCCTTCATTCGCCAGAGCAGTATGAGATACCTGGATATCCATTTAAGCCATTCGATCCTGAGTCCACCATCAATTGGGTATGGGGCTATTCCTTTATGCAAGAACGACCCATTTTGGTCCCAGAGCTGCTTGCGTACTACAGCCTGAGTCCTGGTCAGGGTTTTATCTTTGAAACCTCGAATGGCTGCGCGTTGGGCGGAAGCTTGGAAGAGGCGATTTTCTACGGCATATTGGAAGTCGTGGAGCGTGATTCATTCCTGATGACCTGGTATGCCAAATTACCACTCCCACGGCTCGATCCCGATTCTGCCCATGACCAGGAGTTACGGTTGATGATCGAACGTGTGAAAGCGGTGGCTGGCTATGATATCTATATCTACAATGCGACGATGGAGAATGGGATTCCCAGTGTTTGGACACTGGCCAAAAACAGAAAGAAAAAGGGCGTAAATCTTATTTGTGCGGGCGGAGCACATCCTGACCCCATTCGTGCAGTAAAAGGCTCTATCCAAGAGTTGGCAGCAATGCTATTGACACTCGATGATAAGTTTGAGGCGGAACGCGAAATTTACGAGAGGATGTTTCAGAACCCGTCCTTGGTGACAAAAATGGATCATCATTCGATGCTTTATGCTTTACCGGAAGCGGAAGAACGGCTGGATTTCCTGCTGAATCAAGATAGTCCTTGGCGTACATTTGAAGAAGAGTTCAAGCCGAAGAATAGGAATGCTGACCTCACCGATGATTTGAAAGAGCTTCTCCAGGCTTTCCAACAGTTGAACCTCGATGTGATCGTGGTGGATCAGACTTCGCCTGAAATTCAGCGAAATGGATTGCATTGTGTAAAAGTGTTGATCCCGGGCATGCTGCCGATGACCTTTGGGCATCACCTGACACGGCTGACTGGACTGGAGCGGGTATTGCGTGTGCCAGCAGAACTTGGGTATGTGAAACAACCATTAACTATGAATGAGCTCAATCCTCATCCGCATCCTTTTCCATAAGCGAGGAGGAGATAAGCATGAGTCTGGATGCATTTATACACGATTTACAATTCGAGACAGAAAAAACCACACCTTTTGACTTTGAAGTGGATTGGGATGACGGACCTCTTCCTTACAAGTTATACAGAGGTTTGCCAACATTTCCACTTTCATCAGAAATCCCTCTCACACTAGAAAACCAACAGGCTTCTGTGAAACCTGATTTGCACCAAATTGGTCATGTGCTCTGGTATGTGTGTGGCCTCACTCAATTTAGCCAGTTGGTACTCCTATCAGATATTTTGGATAAGTCGATGGGGCAGGTTCAGTCTGCAAGACGGTTTATTCCCTCAGGTGGAGGGTTGTATCCCAGTGAGTTATATATCTATCTGAAGCTGGAGGACCTGCCGACAGGCATTTACCATTATGATGTTGCCCATCATCGCTTGGTCTTGTTGCGAAGCGGCAATTTTGATTCTTATCTCTCACGTTCACTAGGTACTCGTTGTGATACATCGGCCTGTTTTGGCATTGCTTTTGTATCTACCATGTTCTGGAAAAATTTTTTCAAATACCATAACTTCTCCTATCGGCTGCAAGGGTTGGACGCCGGCGTGTTGATTGGGCAATTTCTGGAGGTTGTGAAGCGCTTTGGCTATCATTCGAGGGTGTATTTTCAGTTTCTTGACCGTTCAGTGAACCATTTGCTCGGCCTGAATGAAAATGAAGAAAGCGTATATGCAGTGCTGCCATTGTCGATTGAGCCAATGATGACATGCTTGGGGACAGAGGACCGTTTACGGGAAAGGGTTTTGGCCAGCGAACTGATGAAAGAATTGCCAAGTGTTTCCCATGATCACTACATTCGGTCCCGCAGGATTCTCGAATATCCGATGCTGATCAAAATGAATCAGGCTTCCATGATCGAATCCTTACAGCTGACTCCATCATCGGTCGAGTCGATAAAGCCCACGATTCAGGAAAAAGATGCCGTTGCCTTACCCCCAGTCAGTCGATTGTCCTATCCGTTTTTGTCTGTATGCCGAAGACGCTTTTCACCGGAGAGGGATTTCGTTTTACAAAAAATCTCAAGGGAACTCTTAGCTGCTTTGTTACATGAGGCAGTTGCTTCGTACATCGATCCAAAGGATAGTGAGGAAGAGGAGAATCAGCCAGAGCCTTGTGTCAGCCTCTATGTTTGTATCTATGGTGTAAATGGGATCCCAAATGGGGCTTATCGTTTTGACAGCACATCTCATACATTGCACCAATTACGTAGGGGAGACCACAGACTTTGGCTGCAGCAGGCCATGCCTTTCGCTAACGTAAACCTCACACAGGTACCACTCTGCTTTCATGTCGTGGGGCGGAGGGATTTCTACAAAAAGGAATGGGGATATCGGGGATATCGCATCCAACAAATGGAAGCAGGCATGCTCGTGCAACGACTGCTGCTAGCGGCGACTGCACTTGGCATGGGGGGACACCCGCTTCTCGGCTTTGATGTCAACATCTGCGATGAAATTTATCGGATTGCTGAAACTGGGGAGACCAGTCTGATTCAAATTCCCGTAGGGCCGCATCGTCACCGGGCTCGGTTGGAGGGGCGTTTACAAAGCTAGAGAGATCAGCATTCGGTACAATAGGGTTAGGGCAATGCTTAACAACGGGGAGCTCCTAAGTAGTGGAAACTGATTAGGATGCTCCTTTTTCATCTCCATAAACGAGCGAAAAAATGTTTATCGTATGATTTATTCCATGTTATTATTATCGAGTTCTAACGGGGTAACGATTTATAAGATCATGGATGCAATCTGTTCGAAAAGTGGTGATGTTTGATGTTTCCAAAAAAAATCTTTATGCGCTTAGATTTTGTTCTCCTGTTTATTGTATTGGCATTGTCCTTCATGTCCACACTTGCGATTTACTCAACGACCATAAACCGTAGCGGTATGGAAGATTGGTATCTGAAACAAGTAACTTGGCAAATCATTTCAATCGTTTTTATGATTGGCTTCGCTTTTCTTGATTCGCGGATTTTTAAAGGGCTTGTTCCCTACATAGGGTATGTCATTTGCCTTGCTTTACTGATTTGCGTATTTTTTTATCCACCAAAAAACGGGGCACAATGCTGGATTACCCTTCCAGGCGGCATGCAATTTCAACCTTCGGAATTAACCAAAATCTTTGTTATATTAACCATTTCGGATTTTATGGCAAGAGCAAAGCAAAAAAATGAATCATTTGGTTTCAAGCATTTATCCTTCATCGTGGGGATCAATGTGATCCCCTTTATCCTTATCTTAAAACAGCCCCACCTGGGACAAGCCTTGACCCTCCTAGGAATGTCAGGAGCCATGCTGATCTTATTTTTAAAGCGAAAACATTTGGCTATCTATTTAATTAGCATTGCCATGATCATTGCAGGAATATTTATTGCAAAAACAGTCTATAATGAGCAGTCGATTCAATTCGTGGAGAAGCTTCCTTTTATGAACCATCAAAAGGAACGAGTGATTACTTTTTTGAATTCAGAGATTGATAAATCGGGTGCAAGTTATCAAGTCTTACAGGCAAAAATGGCTATAGGTTCTGGTCAGCTGATGGGGAGAGGGATCGTCAATGGAACCTCAACTCAGGGTAGCTGGGTACCAGAACAATGGACGGATTTCATCTTTTCTGCTATCGGGGAAGAGTTGGGCTTTCTTGGTGCCAGTTTCTTGCTCATGCTTTTCTTTTTCCTTTTATACCGCCTGACCTTGATTGCTCTTAACACAGAAGACTATTTTTCCTCAAGTTTTATCATGGGTGTCATTGGAATGTTTACATTTCAAATCGTAGAAAATGTGGGAATGAATCTCGACATGATGCCTGTTACAGGAATTACCCTGCCTTTTGTTTCCTACGGAGGAACATCGCTGTTAACGAACTTTGTGATTTTGGGTATTGTTCTCTCATTGAAGAATAAAAGAAGATCGCTATTCTCCCATGTGAAGGCATAAAATTTCCATTCCCTCATTAGGCTAGGCACCTGGATTGGAGACGTTCTTTGTGTTAGACACCTCTATTCGATGGAGGTGTTTTTTTGTGGGTGAAAAGACGTAGGAACGATCACTGGTCCCGAAGACCAAAATTCGACTTTTTTTGAGCTGTAACCTTTCTGTAAGAAACAGACATCTATATTTTGATATGATCTATCATAATGTCCAAATCAATTGCGGTGTCAGTCTAAACCGAAAGGATCACTCCATCATGCGGAATAAATTAAGATGGTTAATCATGACAATTGCCATGTCATTCCTTGTTGTTTTTGGTTACTATGTGTATTCTATTACTCAGTTCGCAATGGAAATTAGTAAGCCCATCGAGAGTCATCGTACTTCGGAAGAACCTGTCGCAAAGGAGCAACCCGATTATCAAATACCTGTGTGGGAAGGGAAAGAACGAGTCAATATCTTACTACTCGGTGGGGATGGGAGAGAATTGGAAGACGCAGGACGTTCTGATTCCATGATGCTTGTCTCTATTGAGCCAGTATCCCATCAAATTCACGTCTTTTCGATCTTGCGTGATACCTATGTAGACATTCCGGGTCACGGCAAGAATAAAATAAACGCTGCATTGGCATACGGCGGGCCTGAATTGTCGATGAAAACAGTTAGCGAACTAGTAGGTCTACCCGTTCATTATTACTTTTACATCGATCTTGATAGTTTTATCGAATTGATTGATACCGTAGGGGGAGTAGAGTTTGATGTTGAAAAAGACATGAAATATCTAGATCCGACGGATAAACCCGAGTATCAAATCGATTTGAAAAAGGGAGTTCAACATCTTGACGGAAACAAGGCTTTGCAATATGTTCGATTCCGAAAAGATGCCATGTCAGATTATGCGCGAACGGAGCGGCAACGCAATCTTTTAATCGCCGTGGCAGACAAGTTACAATCCAGTTCTACATTACTCCGTTTACCAAGCCTTTTAAAAGAAATATCGCCTTATATCCATACGAACATGAATGTGGAGGACATGGTGAAATTGGCTGCTCTGTGCTACCAATCGGATGTGCATTCGACTCAAACAGCCCAACTGCCTCCATTTACATTGTTGAAAGAGGACAAAATCAATGGTTCTGCTGTCATCGTGGTACAACCAAAACAACTCCAACAATATCTCGCCGAAGTATTAAGCAAGACGAGTGACGAAAAACAAGAAACTGCTATAAAGCAACAGGCCTTGAACAACTAGAGGTGCTTGTACAAGGGTAAGCGGAAAAACGGATCTCCTCCTGTGCAAATCAGATATGGCGGGGTACTGCCTGTATGGCACAGGAGGAAGGTACATGAAACGTAAAAGGGGTATAACATGAATTACGATATTTTTATGATGATTAACCAAATGGCGGGGCATTATCCTTTTCTAGATTCCCTCATGGTGTTTATTACCAAAAAATCCCTTTATATTTACGCACTTCTTTTATTGCTAATGTGGTTTAAGAATGATTTTTTTAAACGGAGTGTTTTATATGCAGTAATGACAGGGGGGGTAGCCCTGTTCGTAAACTATGTGATCAGTCTGATCTATTTTGAACCGCGGCCATTCGTTGAGCATACGGTCCAATTGCTGATTGAACATGCAGAAAATGCTTCATTTCCAAGTAATCACACTACTGGAGCATTTGCACTTTCGATCGCAGTTATGGTTCGTCATCGAAAAATGGGCTTTGTGATGATTGTTCTTGCGGCATTAACGGGTATTTCAAGAATATTCGTAGGTGTTCATTATCCTGTTGATGTCTTAGGTGGTGTAGTAGTCGCTGGTCTATCCAGTCTGTTCATTATGAAGCTGTCGCCGTTGCTGGAAGGCTTCATTCGTTTCATCCTGAATCTGTACGCTTGTTTGCCGATCGTCTCAAGTTTTCAAACCAAAACTCAGCACAAGGGACGCAATCTTTCGGAGAAATGACGGTACATGATCGATCCACAGGATAAAAGTGGTAGAAGCATAAAAAAGATAGCGCTATACCTAGCGAAAATAAGTTAGGTGTAGCGCTATCTTCTTATTCGGGACTGTGGTTTCCTCTCAATCAAGCTTAGGAGATATGGTTTTATCATCATGTCCTTCATGAAGAATTTCGGTAAACAGGTTTTCTTTTGGTTTAACCGGTTGTGGTGGGGGAGACGGCAACAGAGAGGCTAGCATTACTTCCAATTCTCCGATCGTAACCGGTTTGGCATGTCGGAACAGTTCATAACCTAATTCCCCGCTCATCTCAATAGCTGCCGTTTTGACATCCGAGACGGAGGAAATGCCTTTTTCCCTCAGTTTTGCTTCTAATTGATCAACGGAAAAACGCAGCTTTTTCAGATTTGCCGGAATGATATTCCCATCTTGAATCACGATAGTTGCTTTTCCCATAAACAATTTCTCGATTCGATCGAATTTGACCGCCAGGAATTGGATAGTGATTAAAAGGGCGGCGAACACACATAGCGTAATGGCCGTTTTCCAGAGACCTTTTCCTGAGACAGCGTGTCCGATCACGGAGGCCATCGCCAAGAGGGTAATAATTTCTAGTCCGGTCATTTCACCAACCGTTTTCTTTCCTGTAATTCTGAGCAGGCAAAATCCGACCAATAAGATGATGAATGCTTCAAGCATAAACTTCAGATCCATCCCGCAACCCCTCTTCAAAAATTACTTTTCCCTCTGCTCAGTACATCTTCACGATAAGCGACGAATCCACTTCTTGAATGGTATGCCTGCCGGAAATGGCTAATTGAAGTTCTGTTTCCGCGATTAAATGCTGCAGGACTTCCTTGACGCCATTCTCACCTGCAACCGCCAAAGCATAAGCGTATGGACGGCCGATCAGAATAGCGGTGGCTCCTAATGCCAGGGCTTTTAGAATATCTGCACCTCGCCGGATCCCGCTGTCCATCAATACCGGCACTTTCCCGTTTACAGCGTCAATAATCGAAGGGAGGACATCAAGAGTCGCAACTGCACCATCCAATTGACGCCCTCCATGATTGGAAACAATCAATCCATCGACTCCATGCTCAATGGCCAATATAGCATCATCTGGATGGGTGATCCCTTTGATTAGCAGGGGAAGGGAAGTTTGTTGACGAATAAAATCAAGCTCTTTCCAAGTAAAACATGTATTATTTCCTTCATCTAAAGCGATTCTAGCCGCTTCTTCGATATTTTCATGAGGCGGATTTTTAAGTTGTGAGCAGAACACCGGATCGGTAAAGTAATTCCCCATACCCTCGCCAGTTAAAAATGGCAAGTAAGCATTGCGCAGATCCGTTTCCCGCCAACCAAGTAACGTGGAGTCGACTGTGACGACAATCGCACTAAAACCAGCTTTTTCTGCTCGCTGAAGAAAACTATTGGTTAATTCGTGATTTTTTGGTGGATATAATTGAAACCAGCGAACGCCATCTCCCATCGTTTCCGCTATGCTTTCGAGCGGGACACTTGATACGTTGCTCAAGATATAGGGAAGACCCAGTTCCGCAGCTGCTTTGGCTGGGGCACGTTCGCCTTCTGGGTGCAAGATGGTGTTTACCCCGATCGGAGCCAACAGGATAGGGGCAGGTAATGTTTTTCCAAATAATGAAATAGATAGGTCTGTTTTCGAAATATCGCAGCATACCCTAGGACGGATTCGATATCTTTGAAAGGCATCAACATTACTGCGTTTGGTGTCTCCAGCACCAGCAGCGCCGTGAACATAACCGAAGGGAGCTGCTGCTAGCATCTGCTTAGCCCGCTCCCTCCATTCGTTATAGGAGACGGGTAATTGCTTAGCCGCGTCATCCCCGGATTGATACCTTTTCATTTGCATATCTTCACTGTGAAAAGCCAAAACCGTAACCCCCATATTCTCAACACGCGATATGTTCTCAGCCAAGTCATTCAGCACTTGGAGGAATATCAGACGTTTTCCTTTATTCCTGCCCTAGTTGCAGATGGCTTATTCACCAAATAAATCGCACATTGTATACAAGATAGTCTATTACCTCATTGACCTCCCGCGCCAAATCATCTATGATCTTTATGTATGCAATCGAATAAACCTCGTTAGGTGAGGCTCCTGAGCCGGAGATATGCTACTGCCCAAAAATGTCGAGAGACGCCAATGGGTCAACAGAAATCATCGAGATAAGGTGTTTTTTAATGTAGCTGGATCAACATCCTATGCCGCTCAGTGCTAAAACTCAACGAATGGAGGATATGTCCATGCCATCATTGGCTTGGTTTGTTTGTCTGTTCTGATTTAAACACGACACCTTCATTCGTTGGAGGTGTTTCTTTATTTTTCAGGAGGTGATGGGAAGTGGACAGTAGTCCTGAATCGAATAGTTGCATAGCCAAGAAACAATCAGGGTCCATTTCTCGACACCATCATGTCGAGGTGGACATATTTCCAAGTATCTGAAAGTAAGGTGATAGCCCATGAACCTCGAATTGAAAAACATTTTGATCGAACAAAACCAAGAAGGGCTGGACGAATTTGCCGCCCGCTATCAACCATATGATCTGGCAGGGATGTTGGCAGATCTGGAAGAAACCGAGCAGACCAAGCTTATCTCCATGCTCTCCGTTCCATTAAGTGCAGAGATCATCGAATACCTGGAACCGGACTTGCAATATCATATTCTCAGCCGGATAGAGGAGCCATTATACTCGACTCTTCTGAACGAATTGTCCAGTGATGTCGTCGTCGATATGTTGCTTGCCATCCATCCGCATCAAGTCAATAAGATCATGGGATATTTGCCTCAGGATTACAGGGAAAAGATCAATACCTTGATGACGTTCCCAGAAGATTCCGCTGGGAGCCTCGCCACTATCGATTACATCGCATCCCGTAAGACCTGGACTGTCGATCACGCATTGCGGCATATTCGAAAAGTTGGCCTTGAGGCGGAGATCGTCTCCTATATTTACGTCGTAGATGCACATGGAGAGCTTGTTGGTGTCGTTTCGCTCAGGGAATTGATCCTGGCGCAACCCGAACAAAGGCTGGAGGAATTGATCAAAAAGGACCTCATTTCTGTGCCGATTGAAATGCACCAGAAAGAGGTCGCGGATATTTTATCCAAATACGATCTGGTAGCGATCCCGGTCGTCGGTCAAAATAATCGGCTCATTGGAGTCATTACTGTTGACGACCTGATCGATGTCATCCATGAAGAGGCTACTGAGGACTTCCAGAAAATGGGTGGTAGCCAACCATTATCAGAACCGTATTTTAAGAATTCGATTTGGAATCTTTTTCGCAAAAGAATCGGTTGGTTGCTAATCTTGTTTGTTGCAGAAGCCTATACCGGTACTGTCTTAAGCCATTATGAAGAGACTCTTTCCGTACAAATCGCCCTTGCGTTCTTTATTCCTTTGCTAATCGGAACGGGAGGAAACACTGGATCACAGATCGTCACGACGCTAGTCCGGGCCTTGGCAGTAGGTGAAGTAAAATTCCAGCATTTGTTCAGGGTTCTTGGCAAAGAAGCGTTAACAGGCATCATACTCGGCTTAACATTGGGAATCGTGGCATTTGTTCGCGCAATGTTCCTGGGAGTAGATGTAGCGATCGGCTCTGTGGTAGCCGTGACAGCGTTGTTCATCGTTATCTGGGCTTCTGTCGTTGCTGCCATTTTACCGCTGATTCTGCATAAGTTAAAAATTGATCCGGCGATTGTTTCAGGACCATTTATTACAACGCTGGTAGATGGAACGGGATTGATGATTTACTTTACCATGGCGAAAATCATGTTGAATCTGTAAGCTGGAAAGGCGTGGGTAGCTCGAAGCTATAGCCCATGCTTTTTTATTTTCTGCAGGACGGCTGTATGGCTGATCCCCAGATAAGACGCGGTTTGTCTGATAGATGCATGCATCTTCAATGCACGGGCTAACAGGGCTTTTTCATAGGAATTCATCTGCTCGCGAAGAAGATTTGAGGATGTCAGGGCATCGTCATCGCGATCCGACTCGTCTTGTTGAATATCGAGATAGAGATCCTCAGCCCGAATCTCATGCTCTGGACAAAGGTACACCGCTCGTTCCAGTACGTTTTGCAGTTCCCGTACGTTACCGGGCCAATGATGGGCTTGCAAGGCTCGGATGGCAGAGCGAGACAGAAGCATGTTGGGCCGGTTGGATGTCCGGGATACTTTTTGCATGAAAAAATGGGCCAGCATCGGGATGTCAGTTATACGATCACGAAGAGGCGGAATATGAATTGGGATCACATGGAGGCGATAATACAAGTCCTCACGAAATTGCCCTTTGCTCGTCATCTCGGCCAGATTCCGATTGGTTGCCGTAATGATTCGTACATCAATCGGGGTCGTTTTGCTTGCGCCCACCCGGCGAACCTTGCGTTCCTCCAGCACGCGCAGAAGCTTTGCCTGCAAATGAAGGGGGAGATCGCCGATTTCATCGAGGAATAGAGTCCCTCCTTGTGCTATTTCAAAAAGTCCTGGTTTTCCGCTTTTTAAGGCGCCTGTAAAAGCCCCTGGCTCATAGCCAAAAAGCTCACTTTCTAACAGCGTATCCGGAATCGCTGCACAGTTGATCGGGACAAATGGGCCCACGGCTCGATGGCTTTCATAATGAATTGCCTTGGCAAACAGCTCTTTCCCTGTGCCGCTTTCTCCTTGCAAAAAGACTGTTGCGTCACCTTTGGCGACACGTTTGGCAGTCTCCATGCATGACCTCATGTTCGCACTTTGCGAAATGATGTCTTCAAACGTGAATGGCTCATTTTTTTGCACACTAGAGAGCAGTTCCTGCATTTGTTTGCGGTCTCGAAGTACGATGACGACGCCTTGTTGTCCGCCTTTTTCGGCGGGGATAATGGGGTGATAGCTGCAGACGAAGCTCATCGGAATATTTTGCATATTTTGTACATGTATTTGAATACTAGGCAGGTCGATCGCTTCCTGCATACATCTTCGGATCTCGGACGTGGCTTCCCCCCACAGCTTTTCAATGGAGTGGTTTAGCAACAGGTCAGGCTCCATCTGCAGCATGCCTTGGGCAGCCCGGTTAATCGTGGTGACACACAGATGTTCGTCTACTAGCAGAATTCCCTCCGATACAGTAGTCAGAATCGTATGAATACGATTTTCACGCTCTTCGGCAGGGAAGTATGGAACGATCTTCACCTGTTCTACACCCGATACCTGTATCATCATCTCGATGATCGTCGTAATCCGCATCGAAGGAACGGGAGGAATTTTGACATATATATAATGCGGCCGCACTTCCATACCAATGATGTCTAGCTGCTCGGCTGCAAGACAAGCGATTACTTCATGTGTAATGCCGACCCGGTTTACGCCTTTGATTTCCAACGTAATTCCACGCAGAGCAATCCCACCTATCTCTTTGCATGCTGGTATCTGTATGTTCATCATAGCAAAGAAAAGCCCGATACGATATGTACCGGGCGGGAAATCTTAGGCATGGGAGAGAGCCATATCCAAATCGTCCAGAATGTCTTCTACGTCCTCGATGCCGACAGACAAGCGGATGAGTCCATCTGTGATGCCCATCTTGGCTCTTTCCTCCGCAGGGATGACAGAGTGGGTCATCGAGGCGGGGTGCTGGATGAGCGAGTCCACATCACCCAGGCTCACGGCTCTTTTGCACAGTTGAACGTGATTCATCAGGCGGATACCCGCCTCTAGGCCACCAATACACTCAAACGAAAGAATTCCTCCGAAACCATCCATTTGCTTGCGGGCGAGATCATGCTGGGGAAATTGAGGCAAACCCGGGTAATACACAGCAGCTACCTTGGGATGTTGTTGTAAAAATTCTGCGACACGCTCTCCATTCTCGCTATGACGCTCCATCCGCACACCCAACGTTTTAAGTCCGCGAATCAAGAGGTAAGCATCAAAGGGGGCGAGGATCCCTCCCATATCCTTTTGCGTCGTCATGCGAATCACGTCCAGAATTGGTTTGGGGCCAACTGCGATGCCGGCTATCACATCTCCGTGTCCACCGATATATTTCGTAGCGCTGTGAATCACAATGTCGCAGCCATGCTCGATCGGACGCTGCAAATAGGGGGACATAAAAGTGTTGTCAACCACCACGTACGCACCTACCTCTTTGGCTACCTTCGCGACAAGCTGCAGATCAACTAGCTTCATCGTTGGATTGATCGGAGTTTCCACATAAATGACCTTTGTCGATGGGAGAAGATTTTCACGGATTGCGTCTTCATTCGTCATGTCACATAAGGTATAGTCGACTTGGAATCGGTCTTTCATCAGATTCAATAATCCATAGGTGCAGCCATAAAGACCTTTGGTTCCGAGAATATGGTCGCCTGTTTTGACAAGAGCCATGAGAATGGAGGAAACGGCTGCCATCCCGGAGGCAAAGGCGAGACCTTCTTCCGCTTTTTCCAAAGCGGCGACTTTTTCTTCCAAAACTTGTACGGTAGGGTTTCCAAGTCGTGAATAGACATATCCCGGCTCTTCACCGGCAAAGCGCCTCGCTCCTTCTTCGACCGAGGAAAATACAAAGGTGGAGGTTTGGTAGATGGGGGTTGCCAATGAGCCTGTTAGCGGATCGGACTCATAGCCAGCGTGAATCGCTGTCGTAGAGAGGCCATGCTTTTTCTTCGTTTGACTGGTGTTCATACGGAAATCACCTCATGGAATCATAATGAAAACGCATACATGCATGATGCATGCCAATTACGGAAAGGCTGCCGCTATGAGGATTTGTTTGAAATATCAGTTAATGATGGTAACAATAGTTGCCAAATGGAAAGAAATTGAACCACATGAGAGAAAGATTTGTCGCGAATTTTCGGTGATTCATGGAAAGAACCCAGAGAGGAAAGGGTATAATGGATGGGCAGTTATAAAAACGTACCCATAAATCAAAAGAACAAGGTGATCACATGACCAATAAAACGGTACCAGAGTCAGGCTGGAATTTTGACAATAGTTATGCTCGTCTGCCGGAGACTTTTTTTACCCAACAGAACCCAACCCCGGTACGCGCGCCGAAGCTGGTGATGCTGAATCATCCGCTGGCGACCTCTTTGGGGCTGAATATCCAAGCGCTGCAAAGCAATGATGGCGTCGCGGTGTTTGCCGGAAACCAGTTTCCCGATCAGGCACTGCCTCTGGCTCAAGCGTATGCCGGTCATCAATTCGGACATTTTACTATGTTGGGGGATGGGCGGGCTATTCTGCTGGGCGAACAAATCACTCCGAGCGGGGAGAGGGTTGACATCCAGCTAAAAGGGTCAGGCAGAACATCGTATTCCCGTCGAGGGGACGGAAGGGCGGCGCTTGGACCGATGCTGCGGGAATACATCATCAGTGAAGCCATGCATGGGCTCGGGATTCCTACCACCCGCAGTCTTGCCGTGGTGACGACCGGTGAGACGATTATCCGCGAGACGGAGCTGCCAGGAGCCGTCTTGACCCGCGTAGCGGCCAGCCATGTGCGCGTCGGCACCTTTCAGTACGCAGCCAGATGGGGGACGATCGAGGATCTACGTGCACTCGCAGATTATACCGTCATGCGGCATTACCCGGAATTGGAGGGGGAAGAGAATCAACGGTATCTGAGGCTGCTCCAGGAGGTAATCAAGCGCCAGGCCAATCTGATCGCCAAGTGGCAGCTCGTCGGATTTATTCATGGGGTGATGAATACCGACAATATGGCGATTAGCGGAGAGACCATCGATTATGGCCCGTGCGCATTTATGGATGTCTATGATCCGGCTACCGTATTCAGCTCCATCGATACACAAGGGCGCTATGCCTACGGCAATCAGCCGTATATTGCGGTGTGGAATCTTGCCAGATTTGCAGAAACGCTCCTGCCATTGCTCCACAACGATGAGAAGCAGGCGATCAAGCTGGCAGAGGATGAGCTGTCTGGTTTCTCAAACCTTTACAAGCAGTATTCGCTGGCCGGAATGAGGGCAAAGCTGGGTCTATTTCACGAAGAAGAAGACGATCAATCACTCGTGGAAAATTTGCTCAGCATCATGCACAAGAATCAGGCGGATTACACCAATACATTTCGCGCCTTTACACTGGGCAAACCAGAGGATACAGCCATGTATGGAACCACGGAATATACAGAGTGGCATCAGCGATGGCAGGCAAGGCTCGGTAGACAGCAGGAATCGGAATCCTCCGCGCAGCAATTGATGAAGAGCAGCAATCCCGCGATCATTCCGCGCAACCATCGGGTAGAGGAAGCCCTGGAGGCAGCGGTGAATGAAGGGGACAGCAGTGTCATGACGCGACTTCTACTTGTGCTGTCCAATCCCTTTGCGTATTCCCCGGAACAGGAAGAGTACGCTACACTGCCAGCCGGTCCGCCTTGCCCATATCGAACCTATTGCGGGACGTAAAAGTATAATTCTCTGTATCTACGAAGACCTGATGACTCGACAAGAGTACATGAGGTCTTTTTTCTTTTGGCCGAAGATTCGATCAAAACAGCACTCGCACGACACGGCTGGGCCGACCTCTCTCACTGATCACATGCCGGCCCGCCTCGGCGATATACCCGCATTGTTCCAGCTTGACGATAATTCGGTTGGCCGTTCGTACGCTGACGCCGAGCTGCTCCGAAAGCTCAAAGGAGGTAAAGTTGCGCTTGTTTTTTTGTTTTACTAGACAATCAATTTTAAAAATTGTGTTAATGCTAAGCCCGGAGGTCTCTGCAATCTGCACGAGCTGCATGTCAAAGATCGTGGGGTTCCCTTCATTCGTCTCATTTGGCTCAATCGGTCCCAATATATCGTCTGGACTGTATACGACATAGGCTCTGTTTCCACCCTCCATTTTTGCATTGTGCATGCCGATGACTGCGTTGGCCTTCGCTAACTTGGCTGTATCGCCGTAGCCGATTCCGATGCTGAGGACATGGGCCGTATTTTTGTATACGCTGGTGAGAATCTCGATTCGCGCAAAATTTTCCGTCACAAATTCAAGATTGGAGCTGTTGCACATTAGGACATATTCGACGTTGCTGACCGTAATGAGGGCACCGTCTATCTTTTGGGCAAAAATCGCGATCTTCTCGGTGATTTTATTGAGTTCCAGCACCTCCTGCAGCACGGTATTGTGATACACGTAAAATTCGTCACGCGGGCTGACTGAGATGCAGACACAGGCAATGTTGTTTTCGTTGAGCTTTTTCAATTTATGGCTCAGGAGAATGCGGCGTATTTCATAGATGTAGGTATCTGCACTGGGAGCAATTAATACACAAGGGACATTCTTCTCGCTTAAGTAGTCGCTGACCTGACGCATATTTGTCGTACATACTTCACTAAGTCCGCTCTGGAAGTTTTTCAGATGTTCTTCTTTTGCCCGCTGTACAAAATGGCTGGAATTCGTATCAATCTGCACGATCTGGGGGCTTACACGCTCCAGCGGTATCCCCAGAGATTTATAGGCACTCATGATGGAGGCATAATCAAGCGTGTCCACGCTGACTCGTCCGATATCCACGCCGAAGTGATAGGATGCCCGCAAGAGACTATGGATAAAATTGGAAGTATCAATATCTACATAGCGTACAGCTACATTGTGTTCAATTCTACTGGACAGTAGCTTGTATGGTTCCATTCTTGTATACAAGATGCCATTGCATAGATGGATGATTTTCTTCAGCTCCGCGAGAGCCATGTCCACATCCTCATCATGATTAAATTCGATTTTGTAAACATCTATATTGGTGAATTTATGAGTGACGATTTCCTCGATCTCTTCCACAGAGGAAGCATGTCCAATGACGGCCAGCTTAAAATTCAAAGCGATTCCCCCTACAGTGCAGTTACATTCATAATTATATAGGGACAATTTAAAGTCAATATACGGTCATGGGGAAAAGGATTAGAATCGAGCTAACCTTCCATTAACCGATCAACATAAACTGTGCTGCTTTTTTACATCCTGCGGAAAGAGAGTGTGAAAATTTTTGATCTATATTTCAGGAGAACAGGTTAATAAACTGCTGGATATGCAAACCTGCATTCAGCTTATGCGTGAGACTCTCTCAGTCTTATCGAAAGGAGAAGCGATTCAAGTACTTCGCACGGCCATGAAGCTTGAGGGAAGAAATGTTCTGGGGGTAATGCCCTCTGCCTTACTCTCGCAAAATATCGCCGGAACGAAGATCATTACCATATTGCCCGAAAATCTATACAAGGGTTTGCCCTCCCATCAGGGAGTCGTCGTGGTGTTTGAAGCGGAGACTGGATCACTAAAAGCGGTTGTAGAGGGAAATTCGATCACGGCCATCCGTACCGCAGCGGTTAGCGCAGTGGCTACAGATCTCCTCTCCCGCCAAGATTCCAAATCGCTGGCCGTGCTTGGGACGGGACTTCAAGCAAGAATGCATCTCGAGGCGATCAGGCATGTCAGAAATATTGAGCATGTCTATGTTTGGGATCGGAACATGGAATCTGCACTGAGATACTCGACAGAAATGAGCGAAAAATTCGACATTTCCATCACCGCATGTCCGACGTCCGAGGAAGCGGTAAAGGATGCGGATATCATTTGTACGGTTACAGCCGCAAAGGAGCCGATTCTGTTTGGGAAGCATGTGAAAAAAGGCGCTCATATCAATGCTGTCGGTGCATGCACTCCCGATTGCAGAGAGCTTGACTCGCAGCTCGTAAAAGATTGCAAGTTGTACACTGACCGTATGGAGTCAGCGCTCCATGAAGCTGGGGATTTCCTAATCCCTTTGCAAGAGGGGGTCATTGCCCAAGATCATATTTTGGGAGAAATCGGTGATATTCTCCTCGGGAACATCAAAGGCAGGGGTAATCAGGAAGACATCACCGTGTTTGAGGCACTTGGTCTTGCCGTAGAGGACTTGGCAGCCGCAGATTTTGTGATCAATCGAGCTACACAAACGCAGTAGATAATTTGATTTCATACTCGACAGGGGGTACATCACATGTTGGAAGAGTTGTACAACTTCGGTTTGACAGAGGAACAAGAGAGACGGGCTAGGGAGCTTCACTTTGGAAACATCGTGATCGATATGCTCTTTCAAGGCCCGATTGGCACCTATTCATTGGGGGAGGCAATCGAGCAAGAAACTGAGCAGCTGGCCCTGGAAAGCTATCCAGACAGCATGGTGAAGCGTGTCCAATTTGCCCAGAAGCAGATCAGAAGATGGTTTGTCGACGGCAAGCTTCAGGACTTGTATAAAGACTGTTGGTACGAAAGCGGACTGACGGCTGGGAACAGGCAGCTTAGTGTCAATGATCGTGCCTCGCTTTATTCTTCCGCTATCAACCTACAGGAGGAATTTGATAAGAAACCTTGGTTGATCAAGGTTAGAAATGCTGCCGATATTGAATACGCTCACCAGCATGATCTGAAAGCTGGTATTGTTACGTGTCAGGAAACAGAGGGCTTCGAAAAGGATCTCACGCTTCTAGAGCAGATGTATCATTTCGGCCTTCGAGTGGTTCAGCTTACTTACAATAATCACAATCAAGTTGGTGCCGGCTGTATGGAGGAAAACAACGCTGGGCTGTCCACATTTGGCAAGAAATTCGTAGCGAAACTAAACGAGCTGGGCATTGTCGTGGATACGGGACACTGCGGCAAACAAACCACGCTAGATGCCTGCAAATACTCGACGAAGCCAGTCATTGCCTCTCATACGGGCGCCGAAGCGGTGTATTTCCATTCCAGATCCAAATCCGATGAAGAAATTCTCGCGATTGCGAAAACTGGTGGCGTAGTAGGGATTTTCGCGATGCCGTGGTTCATCGCAGAGGATCCGGAAGATACCACAATCGATCATTTTCTCGATCATATCGATTATGTGGTCAAACTTGCTGGAGTGGACCATGTGGGGATCGGAACAGACTGGCCCATGCCGCAGACCAAGTGGATGGCAGTCGCCTTTAAGCAGTTGTTTGCTCCTAGCATCGGCTTTAAGCCTGGAGATGGTCCTTCTACCGAATATGTCAAAGGACTAAAAGACTACCGCTCATTCCTCAATATTACGAGAGGACTTATGGCAAGGGGCTATCAGGATGAAGAAATCGTGAAAATTATCGGTGGCAACTGGATGAGAGTCTTCAAAGAAGTCTGGAAATAAATACACAATGACCAAAAGAAAAAATGGGGGAACGGCAATGAAGAAAAACCTTTCACTTGTTCTGTCGGTAGCCATCAGCATCATTCTTTTGATCAGTGGCTGCTCGCAAAGCACCACTTCACAAGGAAGTACATCGAATGGCAACTCGGCACCAAAATCAGATATTTCTGTCGTCTTGACCAAAATCGGCAATAATCTCGATCCGGCGGAAGCCAATTCCTTGGATACCTCTACGATTATGTTCCATGTGTATGATACCTTTATCAAATTCGACAATGACTTCAACATCCTCCCAGGCGTGGCGACGGAATGGAGCCAGCCGGACAATACGACCATTGAGTTTACGATTGGAGAAGGCTATAAATTCCACAACGGAGATTCCATGACAATCGATGACGTTGTCTTCTCTGTAGAAAGGCTTGCTAATGTTCCGAAAAAAGCTGCCTTTATGAGTATGATTAAGAGTGTGGAAGGCTCCGGCAACAAAGTAACCGTAAAGCTTACTGAGCCTAACAGTGGAGCGATCCGAAACTTCGGAGATGTCGTGATTGTGAGCAAGAAATATTTACAGGAAGCAGGAGAAAAATACGCAAATGCTCCCATCGGTACTGGTCCTTACACAGTGGCCGAATACGTCCCCGGCAGTAAGGTTGTCTTGAAGGCTTGGGCAGATTATCCGTTCGAAAAAGGAAAACTGGAAACGATCACTTTTAAAGCGATTGAGGAAGCGTCTGCGAAATACATCGCGGTAGAAACCGGTGATTCGGATTTTGCGAGCATTAGTGCGAGAGACAAGAGTAGGGCAAAAAACAATGATAAGCTCGCATTTTTTGAGGAACCAAGCACCTTTACCGGCTTTGTCGCCATGAACACGACAAAAGAGCCTTTTGACAATGTCAATATCAGAAGAGCGATGGCTTACGCTTACAATAATGAAGGGATCAGCGCCATTACACCAGGCAAAACCATTATCGACAGCATGGTGCCCAAGATGTTTGCCACCTACCATTCTTCGCCAAACCTTCCGAAGTACGATCTACAAAAAGCAAAAGAGCTTTTGGAGAAGGAAGGCTATAACGCAGGCAATCCGTTGAAATTCACGGCATGGACCTATCAAGGCAACGACCCCGAGCTGGAGGCCTTCCAGGCTGAATTGAAAACGATCGCAGTCGAAATGGACATCCAAAACCTGGAATTTGGTGTTTTCCTTGAAAAAATGGCAAACAAGGAGTATCAGTTGCTGGTAGGCGGTTGGAGCGACACGACCGGAAATACGCTGAGTTCCCTGGAAAGCTACTGGTCCGGCAGCTTTGGCCAAATGAATATTACCTTCTATACCAATCCAAAAGTTGAGGAGCTGTATGCCAAAGTCAAGGCAGCGACTTCCGAAGCGGAATTGAAAGAGGCAGCCAAAGAAATCCAGGATATCGCAGCACAAGATGTACCCATGATTCCTACCGCGACAAGAATGAGCTACTACTCCATGAACAAAAATCTCGAGAATGTGCAAATTCTCACAAGCGGACTGATTTCCTTTCGAAATGCTGTCATAAAATAAGATTCGTCATGCATCAGGGAGGCAATGCGGCAACGTCTGTCTCCCTGGTGTCAGAATCTTACTACAATACATCGCAGAGGAAGGGGTAAACGTGGGTAGATATATTTTAAAAAGATTGGCTCAGATGATCCCGATCGTAATCGGCGTATCGGTTATTGTTTTTCTGCTTCTTTCTCTCAGTCCCGGAGATCCGGCCAAAATGATTCTCGGACTCAATGCCAAGGAACAGGAATTACAGCTGATGAGGGAGCAGCTTGGATTGAATGATCCGATCCCTGTACAGTACTTTAATTACATGAAAAAAGTCGTAGTCGGGGACTTCGGCACTTCCTATTCGACAAAGCAGAGTGTCATTGAGATGATCGGAGTCCGACTTCCTCCTACACTCATTCTTTCCTTTGGGTCATTATTTACGATCCTCATCGTCGCGATTCCTCTGGGGATTGCCTTGGCTGTAAAACAGAATTCCCCGTTTGACAATATTATGCGGGTTGTCAGTTTGTTCTTTGCCGCCATGCCTGGATTTTGGAGCGGCATACTCATGATTATCCTGTTTTCCGTCCATCTCGGGTGGCTTCCCGCCAATGGCTTCGATACCCCGTCAGCCATGATCATGCCGATTATTTGTTCGTCCATTGCTGGTTGGGCAGTCAATTCCAGAATTACGCGGGCATCCATGCTGGATGTGATCAGGCAGGACTACATTCGGACAGCGCGGGCAAAAGGGTTAAAAGAGAGTATTGTGATCCGCAAGCACGCATTGAAAAATGCCCTTCTTCCGACCATTACCTCTGTGGGAATGGCTGTAGGTGGGTGCTTTGGTGGTTCTGTCATTATGGAAATGTTGTTTGGCATTAATGGAATGGGGAAAATGATGATTGATGCATTACGGCAAAAGGATATTCCGACGATCATGGCTGGGGTGATCATCACTTCTGTTATCATCGCCGTTGCCAATCTTCTGACAGATCTGGCCTATTCCTTCGTCGACCCGCGAATCAGATCGATGTATGCAAGACGTAGGGCGCAAAGAAAAGAGGTGACAGGCAATGGCGCAAATTGATGTGACTCTGGCTCCAGCAAGAAGGAAGAAAAGTAAAAAGAGAAGCTTATGGGCCGATGCCTGGCTGCGGCTGAGGAAAAACAAGTCGGCCGTGGCAGGAATGATCATGCTGGCCACGATCCTGATCGTGATCTATTCCTCTCCGCTGTACCTCGACTATGATAATGATGTCATCAAGCCTGATCTGACACATACCCTACAATTCCCGGCGGAGGGTAAGCTTCTGGGTACAGATGAATTGGGCAGAGATGTCTTGGCACGTATCCTCTGGGGCGGAAGAATCTCCATCGGGATCGGCGTGCTGTCCATGTTACTCAGCAGTATCATCGGCTGTACACTGGGAGCGATCTCGGGCTACTACGGCGGCAAAACAGATGGCATCATTATGCGGTCTCTCGATGTATTCATGGCTATTCCCAGCTTATTACTCATGATCACACTGGTCAGTGTCATGAAGCCGACCATCACCAATCTGATCATTGCCTTGGCCATCGGCAGCGTCCCTTCTGTATCCCGGATGGTACGAGCACAGGTCTTGTATATCAAGGGTCAGGAATTTGTGGAAGCGATCAGAGCGCAAGGAGCGAGTGATTTCCGAATCATCGTCATGCATATCCTGCCCAACGCCATCAGTCCTTTGATCTCACAGTTTGTGATGGAGATTGCGGGATTAATCCTGGCGATCAGCGGACTTAGCTTTATCGGCCTTGGTGTACAACCACCAGACCCAGAGTGGGGCGCCATGCTTTCCAGTGGTCGAGAGCATATCCGGGATGTGTGGCATGTTACGGCTTTTCCGGGAATTGCCCTGGTTCTGACCGTGGTTGCATTGACGCTCGTGGGAGATGGGTTGCGAGACGCTTTGGACCCGCGCATGAAAAGGTAGGAGGCCCTTATGCAAAAAAAATTACTGGAGATTAAGGATCTTACAATCAAATTCCATACGGATGATGGCGTGGTAGAGGCGGTAAATAAGGTCAACTTGACTGTCCATGAAGGTGAAACGCTCGGGATCGTAGGCGAGACAGGAGCTGGTAAAACGACCACCGCACTCGGCATCATGGGGCTTGTAGACTGTCCGCCTGGCAGAATCGAAGGTGGCAGTATCCTGCTTGATGACCGGGATATTTTGCGGCTAAACGAAGAGGAATACCGCAAGCTTCGTGGCAAAGACATATCTATGATTTTCCAAGACCCCATGACCGCCTTAAATCCGGTATTCACTGTCGTCGACCAGATCGCGGAGGTGATCGCCAATCACCAACAGCTGGGGGAAAAGGAAGCCGAGAAAAAAGCGATCGAGATGCTGGAGCTGGTGAGAATCCCGGCAGAAAGAGCCTACGAATACCCTCATCAATTTTCCGGGGGCATGAAGCAAAGAGTCGTCATCGCCATCGCGCTTGCCTGCAACCCAAGACTATTGATCGCCGACGAACCGACGACAGCACTGGACGTTACCATACAAGCACAAGTGTTGGAATTAATGAAGGATTTAAAAACCAGATCCAAAACCTCCATGATGCTGATCACCCATGACCTGGGCGTCGTGTCGGAGATTTGTGATCAGGTAGCGATCATGTATGCGGGAGAAATTGTCGAGAGCGGCTCTCTTGAGGATATTTTTGAGAACCCTCTTCATCCTTATACCAATGGGTTGTTCGGTTCCATCCCCGATATCGATAAGGAAGTCGAATTTCTCTCCCCGATCGAAGGGCTTGTTCCGGACCCATCTGATCTGCCGAAAGGGTGCAAATTTCACCCCAGATGCAAATACGCCCAGCATCTGTGCAGTATCGAGGAGCCGGTTTTTCAAGAAACCAGCCCAGGCCATTATGCAAAATGCTTCGTGTATGAGGGCAAGCTCCCGGTCAAAGAGGTGAAAAAATATGAGTAACCACTACATAGAGGTAAAAGATCTGAAAAAATACTTTCAGACCCCAGGTGGAAATCTGCATGCCGTAGATGGTGTGAATTTTACGATCGGGAAAGGAAAAACCATTGGTGTCGTAGGGGAAAGCGGCTGTGGAAAAAGCACGACCGGGAGACTCATGACGATGCTGCTGGAGCCGACAGCAGGTGAAATCTATTTCGATGGCAAAGATATAACCAAGCTCACGAATACAGAAATGGTGGAATATCGCAAAAAGATCCAGATCATTTTTCAAGACCCCTTTTCTTCGCTGAATCCAAGAAAAACGGTCTTTCATTCCATCGCGGAACCATTGGAAATACATAAGGTATATCCAAAAAAAGCGGAGAAGGAAAACAAGGTTTATGAACTGATGGAGCTAGTGGGCCTGTCGGAGAGGTTTGTGAACTCGTATCCCCATGAGTTGGATGGAGGAAGGCGGCAACGGATCGGCATCGCCCGGGCACTCGCCTTGAACCCTGAGTTTATCGTCTGTGATGAGCCTGTTTCGGCGCTCGATGTGTCCATTCAGGCGCAAATTCTCAATCTGTTAAAAAAACTGCAGCTTCAGTTCGGTTATACGTATATGTTCATCACGCATGATTTGTCGGTGGTTAAGCATTTCTCTGAGGAAATCATGGTCATGTATTTGGGGCAAATGGTGGAGAAGGCGCCGGTCAAAGAGCTTTTTGCCAATCCCAGACACCCGTACACGCGGGCATTGCTTTCCGCCATTCCCGTACCGAATCTGAAAAAGAAAAAAGAAAGAATCTTGCTGCAGGGCGAGATCACCTCTCCCATCAATCCCAAGAACGAATGCCGTTTTGCGGCAAGATGCAGCTTCGCCACAGAGAAATGCCGCGAAGAGGTGCCAGAGATTACAGATTTGGGCGGCGGGCATACCGTCCGCTGTTTGCGAATCCATGAAATCTAGGAGTTGATCAAAATGAGTCATTACTTACTTGACAGAACATTCGATATCTATTTTTCTGGTGTCTATAACGGTGCGATTACATTCAAGGAAAAATTCGTAGAAGTCTGCGATGTCGACCGCAGAACCAGAGCCCAACGGAAAAGGGAGCCGCTGGACAAAAACAAAAAAAATACCTTGATCGACTATACCAAGCTGCACGACGAACTTGCTGTTTACGCGGAAGCCAAGTGGGAAGGCGACAAGGTCACACTCGCAAATGGAAGTGTCTATAACCGATACCTTACCTTTACGGATATCCTGGACGGCAAGGAAGTCACCTCTCAGCTTTGGGCGCAGCGAAAATCCATGGGTGTGCTGGACATCGTGACCGTTGACGGCGAAATTGTGGCATTTTCCAATCCGGGCCGGATCTCAGCAGAAATCGCCGTGGTAAAAGGCTATGAGAAGCTGACACCGCTCGTCAAATATGACGATCCTCTGCTCTCACCGGCCAAGTATGGAATCAATCACCTTGGAACGCTGTTTGTTCCGACGAGAGACGGGGTAAATCTGGCTACTGAGGTGTTTTTACCGGAAGGATTGCAAGCAGGGGAAAAAGTGCCTGCGATCGTGGTGCGGACCTGCTATGGAAAGGAAAGAGATATACACCGTTGCTGGCACTGGGCAACCCGAGGCTATGCCTTTGTCATCCAGGATGTTAGGGGACGCTCGGATTCAGATGGCATCCTGGAGCCTTTTCAGAATGAACGAGATGATGCGGATGACTTATTCAATTGGATCGTAGAGCAGGAATGGAGCGACGGCAATATCGGCATGTGGGGGGCAAGCTATCTAGGCTATACCACAACCGCAGCAGCGACGAGCGGAAACCCTCACCTGAAGACAGCCATCAGCGAAGTAAATGTAGGCTCTCCTTTTACAGATACGGTGAGACGGGGTGGAACGATTTGCTCCTGGCCACTGCTATGCTGGACCCTTGCCCAGTCCGTAAGTAATCGAACTGATTTTGCCGTCTTCGCAGGTGAGTCGATCAGCGTGGATGAGGCAGTGACGCACAGGCCCATTACAGAGATCCCGGAAAAGATTATTGGTAAAAAGTCGGGACCGTGGGATTTGTGGAAAGAGCATTATCACTATGATGATTTCTGGAAGCATTCGGACAATACCCAACACAGTCATAAGATCAACATCCCCATGCTGATCATGTCCGGCTGGTACGATGGTGATGCTCTGGGAGTCCAGGAGACCTGGAGATTCTTGACCAAGCATGACGTTGCGGGCAGAAGAATCATTCTCGGACCATGGCCACATGGCCTGAATGCGTTTCGGGACTGTGAGGATCTGGAGTTCGGAGACAACGCGGTGGACTATGACTTCGACACCAGAATCATCCGTTGGTTTGACAGGTATCTAAAAGGCGTTCAAAACGGCGAGGATAAAAAACCGAGAGCCATGTACTATGTAGTAGGGGAAAACCAGTGGAGAGAATCAGAGGACTGGAATCCGCTGGAGAGCAAGCTCGTAAACCTTTATCTTACTAGCAACGGTCATGCCAATTCCATGTATGGCGACGGCAAGATTGTTTTGCAGCCCGAAGGAGAAACAGGCTTTGACAGCTATGTCTATGATCCGTTGCAGCCGATCGGAGAGCGTGGACATGTGAAGCCATACCACTGCAACCATATTCAACTGCGAGGGGATTGTCTGGTCTATGATACCGAAACCCTTTCTGCGGATGTCGCGATGGCGGGCAACGTCTATACAGAGTTCTATGCTTCCTCTAGCGCAGTAGATACGGACTTTATCGTTCGTGTATCCGATGTTGACGAGAAAGGAATCGCCAGGAAAATTTCCGATAACGTCATTCGTGCAGAGTTTCGAAAAGGGTTGGAAAAACCTGAGCTGCTGGAACCCGGAAAAATAGAGAAGTATGAGATGGAGATGTATTTTAACGGTTATGTGTTCAAAAAAGGACATAAAATCAGAATCGACATCACTTCAAGCAATTACTACGAGTTCTTCCCGAACACCAATACCGGCATCAACCCTTACGAGGATCCCAAGCCAGTGACGGCTGTAAACCGCATTTATCATGGCAAGGAATATCCTTCTCACGTAAAACTTCCGATTTTGTACGGACTGTAAACCATTTTAAGGATGCCTCTGAGAAAGAGGCATCTTTTCTTTTTCCCAACATCTCAGCTGTATTCTCGTTCGAGATTCCTGCCAGTACCTTCGCGAAACATTCGGAAAGAAGGAGTTTGTAACCAACCCCAGAAAATACTAGGGAAAGAAGTTACAGCTTCGTCTATCTGATCGGGGGAGTCAAGATGCTACGAATCGTAACAGTACATGAAGACGATCACTATGAAAAGGTACACGACTTATTCGTGGAATACGTAGATTCTTTAGGCATCGATTTAGGTTTTCAAAATATCGATGACGAATTGCAAAATTTAAGAGCGGAGTATGCTCCACCCCACGGATGTATCCTGTTGGCTTTTTTTGATGAACAGGTAGCTGGATGTGTCGCATTAAGAAAATGGGATGAACATCTTGGCGAGATGAAACGATTATATGTGAAGCCAGATTATAAGGGAAAAGGGATCGGGAGAAGTTTGGCTGCGTCGATCATAGAGGAAGCAAAGGCCCGCGACTATCGCTACATTCGGCTGGATACCCTCCCGACGATGGAACAAGCAATTTCTTTATACCGCTCGTTAGGATTTTATAGGATTGAACCATATCGTTTTAACCCCATTGAAGGGACACTTTATATGGAACTGAAGTTGACATAAGAAAACTATCGGATACAACGAACAGGAAAGGGCTGCCTTGGCAGTCTTTTTTTACATATTTGCCCAATATGGCAGATCCAGCTGGATACCGGACAGCCATGGGCGATGGATGCGCTGTCCGGCAATCGATGATACCGTATTGGCCACTGTTTGCGTAAATCTGAACGCAGTCGGGCAAAATAACTTCCGGGACTGCGCTTGCAACCCGAGTATATAACGTGGGAGTGAGATGGATGGCTGATAACAACAGGAACAACCGAGTCGACGCAAATGATCAACAATCGGCTGGCATGAATGGAATCGACGCTAGCGAGGCTGTAGGTACAGTAGGTGGCGCTGGTGTAGGTGCTGCTGTAGGCTCCATTTTCGGGCCGCTTGGCACTGTCGCAGGTGCAGTAGTCGGCGGTGCATTGGGTAATAAGGTCGGCGAAGGTGTTAACGTCAACGATGACGCCGAGAACAGAGCCGAACAAAACGATCAACGCTAGTCAAACAACTGCTTCAAGCAAGACAAAGAGTCCGGTTCCTCCTGTCATTGGGGGAACCGGATTCCCTTCCTGGGGGCATGGAGGCATCGCTTGATGGTAAAACATACATAATATGGGAAATGGCGATAATCCGACAAATCTATGCAGACGGAACATTTTTGGACAGAGCATCCCACGCGTCGAGAGTTGGGATAAAGTATCAGGTCATGTCATGGCCCCTGCCTTTCCTCTGCTTGCCCAGACATGCCGTGGGGTAGCCGATCATTCAAACTGCAATAAAATTACGATTGGCGGAAAAGTCGCCGGCCGGCTACCTTAGTCGAGAAATGGGGGCCTGTTCCCGCAAAAAAGACCTTCTCAGATCGAGAAGGTCAACTTTGTGAAGAGGGGTATGCTAGGGAAGAGGATTGAATAAACTGCAAAGTGTTTGCCGCCTGCTGGATTTGATGGTAAACCTGTTCAAGCTGTTGTTGTTGCAGAGGCTGCATGAATGGTTGTGTAGCGGATTGAGCGAACGAAGAAGCAAGTTACGCTTCCAGTGTTTGCAGTTGTGTCAGCTTTTGAAGGCTTTGCTGCAAGCTTTGCTCTGCTGACTGCAATGGTTGAGTGCCGCCAGCGGATTGTGCTTGTCGAATGGATTGCTGTGCTTTTTGGATAGATTGCATGGCTTTCATCAGTTGTTGCTGGACTTGTTGTTGCAGCTGTTGGGGTTGCTGCTGCTGTTGTACCACTGCACACACCTCTTTTGATGATGAAGATGGCATGAATCGTCTATTAGTATAAGAAAACCGTACCTTTTTATTCGGGCAGTAGGGTTTCGGGAAGAAATCAGGCTCTTCCCAATCCAACAATTAGTCAGCTGTCCAGTCCAACGGCGCATCGCCTCCATATACTTTACCAAACCTAAAAAGGAGGTTATGCTTTGTCACGAAGAAGAAGACGTTGTCATTGTCGTTGTCATGGTCATCGTGTATATGATTCTTCTAGTTCTTCTTGCAGTTGGCAAGACGATCCACCATTTCGTTCATTTGGCGGCTCGCCATTTTTCTTTAGGCGAGAATCCCCATTCTTTTTCAGGGAATCGCCATTTTTCTTCCGTGAGTCTCCGTTCCGCAGAAGATTTCGTTAACGAACACTAGCATTTGAAACCCCTATCCAAAACCACTCCTCTTTCTCATTGTATCAACTGATCATAAGAGGGGTGGTTGTGATGGGGATAGAAATCGGGACACATAAAAAACCTGCAAGGCAATCAGCCAATGCAGATTTTGATGTATCATTTTTCCCAATATCAACTCTGTGCTGATTGACTTTCTTCTTTCCTTCGTTCTTCAAGAAATGCTTCTCTGGCTTCCTTAACCAGTGCAAAGATCATAGCCAGGACGATTAGGTAAGCAATATCCATAAACCATACCATAATCATTGGGTTGCTTAGCATCGCAGCTAACATAGGTGACATCATTCCACCCATAATTCCTGCCATTACTCCCTCGATGGAAGCCATAAGGGAAACAAATTGACCAGTAATATATCCTGCTGTCATACCGATCATGATGGAAATAATGGTAGAAAAAGTTAGATTCCCCATAAGGTAAACTTCCAAACTCATTCCCACGGAAACACTGGTCATTGCACCAATCGCCATGGCAATGATCATGCCGTCCATACAGGACAATTCGGAGCGATTTTTATAGACATACAGAATACTACCAATCGTTAACAAACAGAGGAATAGGATGTTAATAATAAGCATATACCCCTCCTTTGTAATAGAAGTCATTTGTTCACATTCAAACCTCGCGTTTCCTTCTGTTACATCCGCATTTACAGTCACTCGAACATCGACGTCTACCTCGACAAAGACATCTACTTGCCACAGTAGCCACCTCCTGTAAACAGCATATGTCGTTTATCAAAATAGTTGTTGCATTTGGGTTTGGGATTTTAACCATTGTTAAAAAAACCTGCAAGGCTTGATCAAGCCATTGCAGGTTCATGAATGAAGTTCACCCAGCCCATTGTTTGTACATCCAAAAATATAGAAAAAGGATAAGGATCGCGAAGAGAATCGCAAACACTGGTTTTACCCAGACAGTCAGCACGTAACAAGATGCTATAAATAGAGCCAAGCCGACTGCACCGAGAATACCGCTTTTTTGTGCTAGGTGAAATTCTTGATCATTCATGTATTTTATCTGGAGCGTCATGTTTAACAAAGTAATGATCGGAAGTGTCGTGATGATCCCGGATAGGAAAATATTTTTCGTCTTGCTGAGATAGGTTGCCAAAACGACGATGGAACCACCCACGATGAATTTGATTACATAGTCTAGCATGGAACAGGAAGCCTCCCAGGTTCTTCGAAAACATGTATCGAATCATTTGTTTCTTTTCACCTTGTACATTATAATGCCACATACTAAAAAAGAATAGCTGTTTGTTTAGTTTCATTAAGATAGTCAGTGGTAGCTACATTGGCCTCTTCTTACTTGGATATAGTAAGCGTACAGGGGGGGGTGACAAGCATTGATCGAAGAGAAATTGCCGAAGCCATCTGGTCCTCGTACTGTAGCGCAAGCCATCCTGGAGCAGCTTCAGTTATGGGGGGTAAAACGTATATACGGGGTAGTGGGCGATGCCATTTTTGGATTGCTTGATGCCATTGCGAGACAAGAGAACATTCAGTTCATCGCAGTGAAGCATGAGTCTGTGGCTGCTCTTATGGCTTCCGCAGAAGCAAAGTGTACGGGGAGAATCGGTGTTTGCGCCGCACAGATGGGTCCGGGACTTGCGAACATCATCAATGGTCTGGGAGATGCTTATTTGGATAGATCCCCCGTCTTGGCGATTACGGGGCAAGCACCGTTAAACAAAATCGGTACTCCCTATAAACAGTATATCAACCAACAAGAGCTCGTACAGGCGGTGACGGGATACAGTCAATTGGTCGTACACCCCGACGCGGTAATAAATGCGCTCACCCAAGCTATCCATACATCGATCACGATGGATATACCCTCTCACTTGTCAATCCCTGCAGATATTTTTACTATGCCAACACATGCTCAGCCAAACAAACCGATTCAAATGTCTGCAGGGGATATAGAGGAAGGCCAAGTCGCACAAGCGTTATCGAGGATGCGTTCTGCGAAACAGCCCATGATTCTAATGGGGAATGGAGCCAGGTCAGCGGTGGAAGAGGTAAAACAGTTGGCAGAGGTTTGGGGAAGTGGGATTGCAATGGGATATGGGGCAGCCGGAATCATTCCTGAATCCTTTTCCTACGCTTTAGGCGGTTTAGGAGAAGGTGGCAACCCATATCTAGCCGATTTGTTCAAGCAAGCCGATGTTGTGCTTGTGATCGGGACTTCCTGGTGGCCGGAAGGCATTACTCCGATTCGGACTTACATTATACAGCTGGAAAAGAGTCATCACAGGCTGGGGATTGGTATTCCAACGAACTGTGGACTCATTGGGCAAAGTGAAGAAATCGTACCGCAGCTAATCAAAGGGTTAAAGGAACATGCCATCAATCCGATGTGGGTTGAAGAAATCCAGCAATGCAAACAAATATGGTTAGATCAAAACGAATCGGAAGGCAACAAAGAGGAATTTCCGCTGCATCCCGCGCGAATTATAAGAGCCATCGAGAAGAATTGTACGCCTGAAACGATTATCACATTGGACGAAGGAGATTCAACGCTTTGGTTTTTGCGCAATTTCAGAACAATATGCAAGCAAGTTGTGCTTTCTGCCCAGTGGCGTACGATGGGATTCGGCTTGCCGGCCGCGATGGCTGCAAAATTCAGTTACCCTCACCATCCAGTCCTATGTGTAACGGGAGATGGCGGGTTGGGGATGGTATTGGCTGATCTGTTAACCGCCGTACGCTATCAATTGCAAATCACCGTGATTGTCCTGAACAATGGAAGGCTGCAAATGGAGAATAATAAGATGAAAGAGAAGGGGTTTCTTGCAGAGGGGACGGAATTGACCAACCCTGATTTTGTCAAAATAGCAGAAGCATGCGGGTGGCTGGCTTTCCGAATACAATCCGCTGCCGAACTGGAACACCTATTGCAGACTGCTGGAGACAGGACAAAACCTGTTTTACTGGAGGTACCTACCGCACAGGTTCCTTATCCGAACTATCCTAACACTGACTGAAGGAGTAGACGAAACAATGGCCACCTTAACGCAAACAGCAAAACCAACACCATTCCCTCCCCAACACCAGGATCAGCAACCCGGCATCGAATCACAGATGAATCCGAGGCCCGAGTTCGACGATCCTCGCTATATTGGCAGCGGAAAATTGAAAGACAAGGTCGCCATCATTACTGGCGGAGATAGCGGACAAGGCAGAGCAATTGCGGTAGCCTTCGCCAAGGAGGGGGCAGACGTCGCGATTATCTATCTGAATGAGCATAGCGACGCGGAAGAAACGAAGCAAATCGTGGAGCAAAAAGGACGCCGCTGTCTCTCCATAGCCGGGGATATTGGGGATGAAACCTTTTGCAGAAGTGTAGTTAAGGAAACCGTGGATCACTTCGGCAAGCTGGATATCCTGGTGAATAATGCAGCAGAACAATTTGTTCAATACTCCCTGGAGGATATTACTTCAGCGCAAATGGAGAAAACCTTTCGCACCAATTTCTTTTCCATCTTTTATCTTACCAAAGCTTCCTTACCTCATATGAAACCTGGGAGCGCGATCATCAATTGCGCATCTTTAACTGCCTATGAGGGGAACGAGCTCTTAATCGATTATTCCGCAACCAAGGGAGCCATCGTCGCTTTTACCCGCTCCCTCTCCAAATCCTTGCATAGCAGCGGAATCCGGGTGAACGGTGTTTGCCCCGGCAGCATTTGGACGCCGCTGATTCCCGCTTCTTTTCCCGCTGACCAGGTAGCGAACTGGGGGGCAAAAACCCCGATGAAGCGCGCGGGACAGCCCCGGGAAATCGCGCCGGCTTATGTATTCCTGGCCTCGGACGATTCGTCTTATATGTCTGGGCAATTTTTGCATATTAATGGCGGCGTCATTATCAACGGTTAAACGGGAGATAGGAAACGAAAACGCCGGTAATCCTTCACATACAGGATACCGGCGCAACTTGTCGAGCATTTAAACGTTGGTTCAACTAGACAAAACAATATTCTTAGTCCAAATGTATCCTTCCTGGACAAATTCTTTGCTGGGATTGCTATGTGGTGTGTGTTCAAAGATAAAATTGATTTCTTTGCATGTTGATAAAAAACGTATGATAGGTGCTATCTTATATTGCGTTCCATTACTCTCATGACTCGGATGTACGGGAATCCAAATATATTGATTGTCTTCATAGGCAACATTATGCAAATGAACAATTCTGATATGTTCCTTCCACTTCTCTACATATTTGATGATTTCATCTCCTGTTGCAATGAGATAGTCACCTATGTCTATGCAGAGTTTCAAGGAATACTTTTCCCATATTTCGATCGGAAAAGAATCAAGGTATTGTATTCCTTTCGTGGAACGTCCAATCCCTAATTTAGGTTCACAGATTATGGGTACCCCATACTCTTTTTGTATCCGGCTCAGTTCTTGCAGCCCCGTTTCGATTCGCTCGTTTACATTTTCAGTGGTTTCCCCTGTAAAATAGGGGAAGTGTACCAAAATATATTCCGCGCCTAGACGTGACAATAACGCGGCTTCTCTTTCCAATTGTTGTCGTGCGGCCAAAGGTTCCATGGAAACTTTTTCGAGTAAGTCGTATTTACTGCCATTTCGCAGTAACGGAGAATGAACGCCGAAGGGAATTTGTTTTCCTCTACTAAGATCCAAGAAAGAACTGAAAGCCGCTTCGTTAGAAAATTCCCCGATTTCAATTAAGTCAATATCATCCCAAAATAATTCGTCAAATTGCTCGGGATTCGTTAAAATCGTACTTCCAGATACACCAAATCTATGGTTTTTCAAATTTTTCTCCCCCAGTTTCCATACACTACCCTAATTTTACCATATTTATATTTCACTTTTCTTGTATTTGGCTGTGCTGTTTTTACCCAATATTTTATAGGGTACATGGGTATAGTAAAAAGTTCTTGACGCATTATACATCAGGGGGGTATATTGTTGCGTAGAATTCCAGGAAAATCATTGGCGTTGGCTCGCACATCGCCAACAGAGAGGGGACAGAGGGATGGAAGAAAAAACAAAGATCGCCATCGCACCGGCCATTCAAGTGGGGGGAAGTCTTTTTACACCTGAGCAACTAGCCATTATTGGGACGATCGTGGGGACTGACGCCAAAATCGAAATGACACCATTCAAACAACTGTATATAGAGATACCCCTGGAACGTCGTGAATTCATCATGGAGGAGTTGCAACGTGCCGGATTAGAGGTGCACCCGACTGGTTTTGTCACCAAGAGTCTGATTGCATGCAATTTTTGCAAGGGTGCTGAAGAGGCTGGTCTGGATACGGCCAAGGAATTAAATACAGCCATCGCGGGAATCGAAACACCGACACCCATCAGGGTAGGGTATGCCGGTTGCGCATTAGGTACGAGTGAACCTCTGCTAAAAGAGATCGGTGTAGTGAAAATGAGAGATCGCTTTGACATTTACGTAGGGGGAGAAGCAAAGGGGTTAAAGGCCAGCCTTGCGAAACTTCTTGTATCTGGTTTAAGCGAAGCCCAATTAATACCTGTCATTACAAGGCTTATTGACTATTATAAGCTGAACGCCAAAGGAAAAGAAAAATTCAACAGATTTGTCGATCGCATCACTTTGGAACAATTGAAATTGATATGTCAGGAATGAACGGCGCATCCTGCTCGTAGGGAGAATGGACATTCATTAAAACAAGGCTGCTGGTATTCTCAGCAGCCTTGTCGCATTTCACTTACCGCGAAATTTGCAGATGATTATGAAATCACGCGTCTTGCAATTTCAAAGCGTTTTTCCCATGAAGTACCGAAGAATTTGGTCGTAGTCACTCCCGGCTTTCCGTAAGTATGAAGCAGCGTATTATTTCCTGCGTAGATGGCTACATGGGTGATTCGCGGAGACGAGCTACCTGAGCTACGGAAAAAGATCAGGTCTCCTTTTTGCAGTTGATTCTTCGAGACTTTTTTCCCTACTTGGGATTGTTGGCGCGAATCGCGCGGCAAAATAATTCCGGACTGTTTAAACACTCGCTGAGTAAAGGATGAGCAGTCAAATGTCTTCGTTGTATTTGAGCTGGATCCAAATTTATAAGGAACGCCTTTGTATTTCAATCCATCTGAGATCACCTTGTCGGCAATTTGGGAATGCTTGCTTTGAGATGTTGTGTACGTTTGAATTTTCTCAGAGGCTGCGTAGGCTTGTCCGCTCATGAGAAGAGAAGTTCCCATCAGAATGGCTACTACTGCACCAGTTGTACCTTTCCAGTTTCGCTTTTTCATGGTATTCCTCCTTCAGAATGTTTGGTCTGATTATTGGGGTGGTGGTCTGTTCCACGCTTTTATCGTACAGAAGAAAACTAAGATTCCCGGTAGAATTTCATGAGAGTTTTCTGAGAAAACTGTTGGTAAGTAATGCAAACGGAGTTGATTCGCTTGTCCATGCTGGATAGCAAAGGCTACTTATTGCTAGTCGAAGATGAGAAGAACTTGGCGAGGTACTTGCAATTAGAGCTTGAGAATGAAGGATTTTCTTTGGACGTGGAGTATGATGGGCCTTCGGGATTGGAAAAAGCCCTAACCATTGATTACGATCTCATCCTTATGAATGTCATGCTGCCTGAATTATCCGGGATTGAATTGTGCAGACGGATTCGGGAAAGCAAAGAAGTCCCCATTATTATGATTACGGCACGCGGTGAGATTCCGGACATCGTTACGGGATTAGATAGTGGAGCCAACGACTACCTGACGAAGCCGTTTGCGATCGAGGAGCTATTTGCACGGATTCGGGTCTTATTGCGTCATCGAGAAGGAAAAGCAGGTCAGGAAATTCAAGTGGGCGGTTTATGTATCCAGCCAAACGCAAGGCGTGTCTTCATCGAAGGTGAGGAAATCATGCTAACGCCACGTGAATTTGATTTGCTTCATTACCTGGTTCAGCACAAGGGGCAGGCAGTATCGCGGGAACAAATCCTAACATCCGTTTGGGGATTTGACTTTATCGGAAACACAAATGTCGTGGACGTGTATATCCGGTATTTGCGCAATAAAATTGAAAAAGATTCATCGATCAAACTGATTCATACCGTACGTGGAATTGGATATACACTACGAGAATAGGAAAAAGGTATGTAGGTGACCGCAGTGTTTACACATCGCAGATACTCGCTTAAATGGAGACTCACCCTGTTATTTAGCACGGTAATGCTGATATTATTGATTTTTTTGTCCATCGTCATTTTTTTAAGCACTTCCAATCTGGTTTATCAACATGAGCAAAAATTGCTCAATCAAAAGGCTGCAGCCATTGCAGACGATGTAAAAACAGAAATCAATGAGAAAGCAGCACTAAAAATCACATATTTGACTCGTTTATTAACCAATTACGCAGATGTCAATCAATACATTTTCCTGACAGATCAATCTGGCAAGCATCTCGCTTCTATACAAGGAGCAAATTGGCATAAAGAGCCCCAAAATTTTTATGAAAAGATCCTCGTTGCCAAAGAATCTATCCAATTCCCTTTCAACTCAGAAATCCTGTATGTGCAAATTTCGGCATCAACTGAAGCACTGGATTGGTATTTTTCTACTCTGCTCACAATCCTGGTACTATCATCCTTCTTTACTCTCTTGCTTTCGGGAATCGGCGGTTATCTTCTCAGTAAATGGGGGCTTAAGCCTCTCGACCAGCTTATCCAGCAAATCCATTCCATTTTCCCGCAGCGACTGTCACAACGGATACATCACCATCATGTGGAGTCCGAAATCTACGAGCTCATCCAAGCATTTAATCTGCTTTTAGATCGGATGGAGGAAGCCTTGGTATCCCAGCAGAGGTTCGTGACAGACGCATCCCATGAGTTGCGAACACCGCTTACGATTATCGAAGGGTATGTGAATCTGCTGCAGAGATGGGGGAAGCACAAGCCGGAAGTAAGAGAGGAGGCGCTCGCTGCTCTCAAGCAGGAATGCAACCGACTTTTTAAACTCATCGATGACCTGCTGTCCCTTGCCAAATTGCAGGGTGCCTCGCATCTGATGTCAACAAAAGAGGTACAGCCGCTAACACCTCTTCTCCAAGAAGTCAAACAAGCCTGGATGCCGATTTATCCTGAACAAATTACGCTTACTTTTGAATGGGAGGATTCTCTATTTCTTTCCATGGATCGGGAACGCATACGTCAGTTATTGGACATCCTCCTGGATAATGCCCGCAAATATACGGATGAAGGGCAAGTGAAAGTGCTTGCCTACAGCCAAGGAGATTGGGTTCACATCGTTGTAGAGGATACGGGTATAGGTATTGAGGAAGATGAGATTCAACATGTATTTCATCGATTTTACCGAGTGGACAAATCACGCAATCGAAAAAGGGGAGGGAGTGGGATCGGTTTATCGATCGCCCAAGCGATTGTCCGAGATCACAAAGGAGACATCACGATCACGCCTCCAGTGAAACGGGGTTTGCGTGTCCTCGTCATGTTGAAAAAGGCGGAGATGACTAGTTCAGAAGCTACATGACACATTCGAGCCTGTCCAGTTGTGGGAGCTACTGGAATAAAATGGGATCTTAAATTTTCCACTATAAAACCATAATGGTAATGTCTGAGCATCTTGGAGTTTCATGTCAGTTGATCATTAACGCGAATGCGGGGGAACAAAAATGCCAGTCGTAAACGTCCACGGAACATCGCTGCATTACACAGACAAAGGGACAGGAACCGCGATTATTTTCATACACCCCCCTGTGTTATCCAGCAAAAATTTTATTGCTCAGCTGGATGATTTGTCCCGCTATTTCCGTGTCATCGCGTTTGATATTCGAGGACATGGCAAGAGTGAAGCTTCCAAAACCCCCATCACTTATCCTTTGATCGCAGAAGACATCAAAGCCCTCATGGATCACCTCGATATCCGCAAAGCTTTCTTTTGCGGCTATTCGACGGGAGGCTCCATCGTTTTGGAATGCTTGTTAGCACATCCGGAGCGTTCACACGGAGGAATTGTTATTAGCGGCATGTCCGAGGTCAACACAAAGCAAGTAAAAAACCTAATCAATACTGGCCTGCTTCTATCAAAAGCGAAAGCCATCCGGGCGATTGCACTGGGCGTTTCCTGGTCGAATTCAATCAATCTAAGACATTTTCTGGAATTGTATCAAGATGCGAAGCACTGCAACGCCCTAAACGCAGAGCAATATTACCAGTACAGCCTGATCTTTAATTGTACGGAGCAACTGGGCGAAATCAAACTGCCTGTACTACTGGTGTATGGTGAAAAGGACCGGTCATTCCTTCCTTACGCCCATCTTCTGGCGCGGCGATTGCCAAATCATGAATTTCATATGCTACCAAAAGTCGACCATAGAGTGCCGACCAAAGCGTTTGCAGAATGTAACACTTTGATCCAGAAATTTATCAAGAAGCTTGTTCCCTAATGGAGTTCATGCCTATGGTCCGTTGATTCTGTATATTCATTTGGGCGTTCATTCGGGAAATGTTTCATGCTGCACTAAGAAATCCAATAAAGACGCGTGTTACTCTCCTTTACATACGGATTGAGGTTATAATAGTGAAGAAAAGACGAATACCATTTTGTGACAACCGAAATACTTTCCATACAAGTTGTAGGAAATTGAGAGAAGGGAGAACGCATGAATGATCCAAAATTGACCCCAATCTCGCGCAAGACGTTTCTCAGCAAAGTGATAAAGTGGTTGATTGGGTTCGTTGGGTTGGGTGTGGCAACAGGTGCTTACGCCTATGGCTGGGAGAGAACATGGCTGGATTTGGTGCGAATACCACTCACGATACCGGGCTTGCCTGAACGTTTTAAAGGAACGAAACTAATTCATTTTAGTGACGTGCATCTCGGACATTATATGGAAGCTCGCGACCTTCAGGTGGTCGTCTCTCTGATTCAGAAGGAACAACCTGATGTGATCTGCTTTACAGGAGATATGGTGGATGAGTCGATTTCACCTTTGCGGGCCGCCATTCCGATTCTCAGCCAGCTACAGGCGCCGTTGGGAAAATTCGCTGTGCTCGGAAACCATGATCACGGACTCGGTCAACAACACTTAGTACGGGATGGTTTGACTGATTCGGGATTTGAAGTTTTGGATAACAAACATATCGCCATAACGAAAAATGGTGAGTCTTTCTATATCGCAGGAGTTGAAGATGTCTTGCATGGTTCACCTGACTTGGCGCTGGCCACTGCAAATATTCCGGAAGGGGAGAAAGTGATTTTGTTGGCCCACGAGCCGGACTTTGCAGATGAAGCAGCGAAATATCCGATTCATTTGCAATTATCAGGTCACAGTCATGGTGGTCAAGTACGATTACCTTTGATTGGTCACCTCGTGACGCCACCTCTAGCGAGAAAATATGTGCAAGGGCTGAATCGGGTAGGTCCCAACCAAATGCCGGTCTATATCAACAGGGGGATAGGAACGACCATTTTTCCTATACGATTTTTTTGCCGCCCGGAAATTACCGTACTTACTTTGCAATGATGAGGTTCATATGCCTGAAGGATATAAGTAATCCATCAAAAAAGTCTTGTGCTAGTAACAAAAGAAGCTGAGGAAAAAAGATTCGTTTTTCCCCAGCTTCTATCCTTTCTCCTTGGTTCACGATCGCTTTTTCCGCAAAGTTGCCGTCCTTTGCGTGATGACAGTAAGCGGGGTGAGAACCATTGACGAAGATACTCACGATAGAGGAATATTCCAATTTAAACCGAATAAAAACCAATGGAAGTGTGATCCAAAGATAATTATCTAAATATTCACTCTTCCGCGAGGTAAATAACTATTTCGATGGGGGTAAGTTATGAACTTTACTACTGTTTATGAGAAAAGTAAGCAAATGTACGTCAGTAAAACTCCCAACTCCGAAAAGGCTTTTGAAAGATCTCAGCGGTATATGCCAGGGGGAGATACAAGGACCATTTGTTTTTATAAACCTTATCCGATAACGATACAGAGGGGTCAAGGGGCATATTTGTTTGATGTAGATGGAAATCGCTATGTTGACTTTTTAAATAATTATACATCCATGATCCATGGTCATGCCCATCCTTTCATCATGGAAAAGGTTCAGTCCGCCCTTTCTCTTGGAACCGCGTATGCGGCAGCTATTCCCGAACAAGCGGAATTAGCTGAAATTCTATGTAGAAGAGTCCCGAGTGTTGAAAAGATTCGTTTTTGTAACTCAGGAACGGAAGCCACAATGTTCGCAATTCGGGCTGCGAGAGCGTTTACGGGAAAAACGGCGATCATTAAGATGGAAGGCGGATATCATGGAACCCATGATCTGGTGGAATACTCTATCTCACCCTCATTCAACCATCCGTCTGGTGAGCTGCCTTGGACTCCGATACCTGAGTGCGAAGGACTTTCTGAAAATGTGGCTCGAGATGTCTATATTGCTCCGTTTAACAACGCCGAAGCGGTGGAAGAAATCTTGTTGAGCAAAAGTGCCGAGATCGCCGCAATACTAGTGGAACCAGTGATGGGAGTAGCGGGAGTAATTCCTCCCAAGACGGGTTATCTAGAACAGTTGCGAAAATTAGCGACTCAATTTCAAGTGCTGCTAATTTTCGACGAAGTGCAGAGCTTGAGGTTAGCTTGGGGAGGAGCACAAGAAAAATATCATGTCTTACCAGATTTGACAGCAATGGCAAAAATCATCGGAGGTGGATTTCCAGTAGGTGCCTTTGGTGGTAGAAAGGAGATTATGGATTTATTCGATCCGAATCAGGAGCGTTATCTATCCCAAGGGGGTACTTTTAACGGGAATCGAATTTCAATGGCTGCTGGAAAAGCATCTATGGAATTACTAGATCATGGCGCCCTTCAAAGGCTAGAAGTTCTCGCGGATGAACTAGAAACAAAAATGAATGATGCAATTAAAAAAATTCATTTTCCTGCCTCGATAACAAGGGTGGGATCTATGCTGAATGTGCATTTTACTAAGGAACCTCCCTTTGATTATGCATCAAAGAAAAGCCCAAACAATGAGTTAATGAATCTGATGCACATAAAATTATTAAATCACGGAATATTCTCCGCTCCGCGTGGAATGTGGAATCTCTCCACGGCAATGGTGCAGGAAGATATCGAAGAGGGGGCACATGTTTTTGCCAGTGTCATTCAAGAAATGGCCGAGATGGTACACTCATTAGCAGATTAGAGAGGATATTAGGTCAAGTTTTACCACAATGGCGCCCTAATCCTCTGTATAAAATCGGATATTTCAACCATAATAAGACAGCCTGTTTTTTCCAAACGTACAGAGGAGCGGATGGAAATGATTAACAAACGGTTGCTGAAGTTGCTGTTATCCTTGGTGCTTATTTTTAGCATGTCGCAGGCAGTAGTGTCGGTGCAAGCGAAAGAGGGCGGGAAGAAGGATTCGGAGTGCCTTAGTCCCGAAAAGGTTCAGCTGAAAACCGATATGCAAAAGGTTTGGATCGACCATACGATATGGACGAGAAGCTATATTGTCAGCGCAATCTCTAATCGTCCAGATCAGAAGGACGTATTGGACCGGCTATTGCGGAACCAGCAGGACATTGGCAATGTGATTAAGCCTTATTATGGGGAAGCTGCTGGCAATAAGCTGGCTGATATTCTAAAAGAGCATATTCTGATCGCAGTGAAAATTGTAGAGGCTGCGAAAGCGGGCAATCAGGCGGATGTGAAAAAGTTACAGGAGGATTGGCATAGAAACGCCGACGATATCGCCAAATTTTTAAGCTCAGCGAATCCGAATTTGCAGTTTAAATCACTGCAAGATATGCTTTTTACACACCTTCAGTATATTACGGAAATCGTCCTTGCTTGTCTAAAAGGAGATTGGAAAGCGGATATTGAAGCAACCGATAAAAACGAAATCCATATGATTCATTTAGCGGACATCCTGACAGAAGGCATTGTCAAACAGTTTCCTAAAAAATTTTAGGCGAACAGAATGAAAAAGAAGCTACTCCATAATGGCTTCTTTTTTTCTTTCATTCATACATAGAAAACGCGGTTGCTTTTCCTCGAAAAGCTGCTGTTTTAGAAAGTTTATTTTGTGAAAATTATAAATATTTATTCTTGAAAAAAGTGGATTGAATAAATATAATATCAAAAATAGAGCGAAAACTTCTGAGATATTAAATTATCGAAGTTAAAACTTCAAAAGAGATACATGAGTTGTAGAAAGTGACTTTTCCAAAGGAAAGAGGTAATGAATATGAACGAGCAAACAGCAAGGATTAGCCAGCTGCAAAGTCGTGCGCAGATCATCGATGGCCACTTCGACCTGTTAATGGATGTGGAAATTCAACGGTCCCGGGGCAGGAAACGTGTAATCGAAACGGATTATCTCCCAGCTTTTGAGCAAGGCGGGGTCAAAACGATTGTCGCCGCTATTTTTGTGGACAACGAATTCTTGCCGGAAATGGGATTACGTAAGGCACTTAACCAAATAAGCGCCCTTTATGAGGAAGTGGAGGAATCCGCAGACAAAATCATGCTGTGCAAATCATTGGACGACCTGAACACCGCACGAGAACAAGGAAAGATCGCTTTCGTTTTGTCGTTGGAAGGCGCGGAACCACTTTCAAACGATCTGAGTCTGCTTAGAATCTTTTACGAGCTGGGGGTACGTTTGCTAGGCCTGGTCTGGAGCAGACGCAATTTCGTCGGAGACGGCAGCTTTTTTGCTCCCGTTCGCGAGGGTACAAAGGGAGGCATTTCCCATTTTGGCGTTCGATTGATCGAAGCAGCAGAAGAAATGGGAATGATCATTGACGTCAGCCACCTCAACGATGAAGGCTTCTGGGACGTGATGGAAATTGCAAAAAAACCCGTAATCGCTTCCCATTCGAATTGCCGCAGTCTCGCCAATTCGATGCGCAACCTCACAGATGATCAGATCAAGGCACTTGCACAGCGGGACGGTGTAATCGGAATGAATGCGAATAATTTCTTTACAGCCGACAACGATGAAGAAGCAAACGTGCAGACCTTACTGAATCATGTGGATTATATCGCCCGATTGGTTGGGGTAGAGCACATCGGCCTCGGGCTTGATCTATGTGACGACTTCATGAAGTACGTTTCTCCGGACAGTTTGAAAGGCATGCCGCGAAAGCCATTTGACGTGGTAGCGGGGCATCGTTCCATTCCCCAGTTGACTGCGGGATTAGTCGAGCGAGGATATACAGACGGGCAGATCGAAGCCATTCTGGGCAAAAATTTTGAACGTGTTTATCGAGCAGTTTGGAAGTGAGATCGCAAGCCAACCCTCAAATCAGGGAGTGATGAGAATTGAGAACGGTAACTGCGCAGGATATTCACAAGTTCCAATGGCCAAGCAAGCCCACGATTTCACCGGATGGATTGCAGGTCGTGTACGAGAGGACAATCGTCCGTCAAAAGACGGATGATTACGAAACTCAGCTGTGGCTGGCTGATGTCCATGGCCATTCCAATCGTATTCTCACCACTGTAGGTACGAGCAACACAAGTCCGGTCTGGTCGCCGGATGGCAGGACAATCGCCTTTCTCTCCAACCGCGCTTTCGGTATGCAGCTCTGGTTGCTTTCACTCGACGGCGGAGAGGCCCGCCAGGTAACGCGCTTTCGCCACGGCATCAGTAACCTCGTTTGGGGGCCAGACGGAAGAGTCATATACGGACTGGTCCCCATTGCGGAGAACGGAGCCATTGAGACGATCGAGCCGGACATGACCGATAAAGAAGCGGCTGAGCGTGCCGAGCAGGAAAACATGCATTGGCAAAATCGTCCGAAACGCTACAAAAAGCTGTACCACAAGTTGGACGGCGCCGGTTTTCAAAAGGAACATGTGCGACAAATCGTTGCCATTGATACCGAAACTGGCGATTTTTCACAGCTTACTCACGGTTCTTACGACGTCTTTGAACCGGTTCCTTCTCCTGATGGACGATATGTCGCCTTTATTGCCAATTCAAATGAGAATGAGATGCAGTATTTTGGTGGTCAGATTTACCGGGTACCGACCACCGGCGGTGATGCAGAAATGATCTATAACGGTTTGAAAGTGACGTACCTGTCATATTCGCCGGACGCACAATGGATCGCTTTTGTTGCTAGTAATATCGAGCACAAGGAGATGTATGTCCTTTCTGCAGACGGCGGAGAGGCAAACTGCCTGAGTAACGATTTTCCTGATACGTTGACTGACCTTACATTTACCGATATGCGCTTTTTGAGATACACGCCGCATCCACAGTGGTCCAGCGATGGCCAATTCATCTTTGCTCTAAGCACGCGCCAGGGGAAAAACGAGATTGTCCGGTTTTCTCTTGCACAGAGCAACCCGCGAGCGGTAACTGTCATTGGAGGAGAAAGGGCGATCTTTCATTTTTCGTATGACGGCAAAGATACGGTGGCCGTGGCATACTCAACCGTAAACCACCCCGGAAAAGTGGCTGCGATCAAGCTTTCTGAGGAAGCCATGGTGGAACGGAAGCCCCGAACTCCTTTGGAGGCGATGTCAACCGAGCGTGAGGCCCTATTTCCAGCCGGTGAGGTTCGCCTTGATGATTGCAATGATGAGCTGTTGTCTGAGCTGATCGTGGTCGAGCCAGAAGTGTTTTCATTTTCTTCGGAAGAGGGCTGGCAAATCCAAGGATTTGTTCTGAAGCCAGCTAACCACGTCCCGGGTCAAAAATATCCCGTCCTACTGGACATTCACGGCGGGCCGCATTCGATGTTCGGCTTCACGTATTTTCACCAGATGCAGACGTTTGCGGCAAACGGATACGCGGTCGTATATATCAACCCGCGCGGCAGCTCAGGATTCGGAGCGGAGTTCACTCATGCTGTGCACGGGGATTATGGCGGAGCAGACATGACGGACATTTTGAACGGCCTTTCTGAAGCTGTCCAAAGATACGATTTTATCGACGAGAAACGGGTTGCTGTAAACGGGATTAGCTATGGAGGCTTCATGGTCAACTGGCTTATTGCACATACTGATCGGTTTTTTGCGGCTGTTTCGGAAGGGTGCATTTCCAACTGGATATCCATGTACGGAACCAGCGACGTCGGCCCAGACTTAATGGACCAGCAGTTCCTTGGTAAAACCGACGTGGAGTCACTTTGGCGCCACTCGCCACTCGCTTATGTAAAAAACGTGAAAACACCGCTCTTGCTTCTTCATTCGGAAGAGGATCATCGTTGCCCAATTGAGCAGGCAGAGCAGTTTTACACGCATATCAAACGACAGGGCGGAGAGGTGGAAATCCTGCGCATACCACATTCCAGCCACGGGCTTTTGCAAATAGGGATTCCATCTCTGCGCCAGGCACGACTGCAGGCTATGCTTGATTTCGTCAACACGCATTTGACCGTGCATACCGTTAAAGCGTAAACGTGGAATAAAGTGATGAACAGAGCATGAAGCCTTCGATTGATTACACAGTCGTGACAAAGGTAGTGGGCATGGATTTAACTCAGTAAGATACGATTGTTATCATTCGAAATAGAGTGTCCCAAAAGTCCTAAAACGACGGAGGGGGCACTCTTTTATTTTCATGGGGGAGGAATCTGACTGGGATGGTCTCGGAAAGGATATGTGGGCAGATCATTCGCAAATTAGATATCAAGTCAAATAACCATGAGATGTTCGTAGAAAAAAATGTTTTAGACTGAACCGGAATAATTGAAACAGCAGCGATCTAAGACCTGAAAATAAAGTCTTAGACTTGCTGCTGTTTTATTAAGCTAACGAACCCGTCGTATTATGAGGTCAGCCAGTTTTTACTGGTTGACCTCTTTCATTTAAGGGGGCTTACCATTACGGTAGCCGGGGTAGAACGGCCGAACCCGTGGGAGATGTCATCCCGTCGCTAAAACTGTTCACCCCCTACTTGTGGAAACCATGTTTAGGCTGGTTGGGACAAAAGGAGATATCGCATCACTAGCGATGCTGTGGAACTGCAAGCAGTCATTGGGGGGTGCCGGCAAAAATCTTTGGAGAGGGAGAAATATATGAATCCAGTCATTGGTCTGGATATTTCAAAAGGCCAAAGTCAAGGGCAAGTGTTTTTAGATAAAGGTCAACCTTACGGTAAGAGTTTTTCATTCCTTCATACCCAAGAAGGACTTCATTACCTTTTAAACTTGATCAACGATGTCACTAAACTATCAGGTCATTCACCCACTGTCATCTTAGAGTCTACTGGGCATTACCAGGCTGCTGTTGTACAGTTTCTGGAGGAACACTCTATTATCCTTATCGTGGTGAATCCGCTGATCTCAAACCAAGCGAAAAAGTCTTCTTCGTTACGTAAGGTTAAGACTGATGCGGTAGATGCCTATCAGCTCTGCGAGCTGTATTACAAGGAGGAGTTTGATGCCTATAGACAGAGAAGCGTACATTTCTTGAATCTTCGCCATCTAACGAGGCAGTTTGAATCCCTGACGGATATGTATGTTCAAGCAAAGTTGCAATTTCATGCGATCCTCGATCAGGTTTTCCCTGAATACAATGGCATTTTTGGAGACCTATTTTCGAAAATCTCCTTACTCTTATTACGGGAATTCCCTACAGCTGAGTCGATCCTGGCTGCAGGAGAAAACACAATCATGGAGAGAGTAGCTTGTATTTGTACAAGCCGATCAGAGCGTTGGGCCAAGGAAAAAGCCGAGCTTATTATAGCTGCAGCAACACGTAATCCTTTTCAGAAGACAGCCTATCAAAGTCATCTAATCAGCCTTGAACTTTATATACGCCTCCTTCTTCAGTATCAAGAGCATCTTTCCAGCTTACAGGACCAGATTGATGCTCTTGCTGAAGAAGTTGAAGAATATGAGATTATCCAATCGATTCCCGGTATCGGCAAAAAAATCGCAGCAACGATTCTATCTGAAATCGGAGAAATCGATCGGTTTACTCACGCTAAGAAATTAGTGGCATATGCAGGAGTAGATCCAAGTGTATACTCGTCAGGGAAATTCACAGCAACAGCCAATCGCATTACCAAACGAGGGTCCAAGCGACTTAGACACGCCTTGTACCTTGCGGTTCTATGTGGGCTAAGACGATCTTGCAATAAAAAATTAAAGGAATTCTACGACAAGAAGCGTGAAGAAGGAAAACCGTACAGAGTGGCAGTTATAGCATGTGTAAACAAGCTTCTCCATTGGATCTATGCCATTTTAAGAAGTAAACATTCTTTCCTTGATTTAGCTTAAATCCCAAGAAAGATCAATAAAAGAAAAGCCTTCCACTAAGTTTCTGGAAGGATATTTGGCATGCGTATCTTTAGTATATCATCGAATTTTAAGGAATTTAGAGATAATTATTGACAAGATATTAGCTGGTTTTAGCGCAATGAACTATGCTCCCTCTAGTATTGATTGTGGCTGCTTTCGCTCTGAGCTTGCTTTTGACCATGCTACATCCCGTTACATATGTTACTTCCTTTTTAAGCCTTTCCCCTGGCGGCATGGACCAGATGGCGATATCGCAAAAGAAGTACATGCGGAACTTTCCATCTTGATCTGCTACCAGCTATTCCGAGCGTTGTTTATTTCCTTGGTCGTGCCCCCCATTTTAAAGGTCGTGTTTAAAAAATATAGCAAAGCGAAAGCGGTTGTAAGCTAGCAGCTATATCACTCCAAACTCTGTGCACGAGATTCCCTGTTAAGAAATAAAACGAGCATGCTTTGAAACTCCGATCAAAGCATGCTCGACTGTTTTCCATGGACTACCAAACCTTACTCAAAAACAACCATTTCTCCTACTTCATGAAATCCTGCTTTCCGATAAATGTTGATTCCATCTGAAGAAGCTTGTAAGACGCAAGGTTTCCCTTTGCCCTCCTCTTTAATCCGCTGGAGCAGATAGCCAAACATTGTGCTGCCGAGTCCTCTTCCTCTATATTCTTGTCTTGTCATTACATCATAAATTCCATAACTACTATCTGTTTCAATCAAGTAGCCCGTAGAAACGGCTTTACCGTCCAAGAGGCCAATAAACCACTGTTGGTGTGGATGAGCAGAAAAGCTCGCCGCTGCTTGATCAAATAACCGTATGAGGACCTCTTTCTCAGGACTGCCCTCAAACAAAGATTGAAAAATGGCAGCATAGCTACGAACATTGTCTGCATTTAGTACCTTCTTGATTTCAAAAAGGTCAGAGTGCATGGGTGAAACTGTCTTGATCGCGTCACTTTCTAATTTCATGGTAGCGTTTCGCTCAGCTTCCGCAAGCCCGAGATCAGTCAACAGCGCTACAAGCTCGTCTGTCAAAAAGCGCTGATCTGTCCAAACACTTACTGGAAACCCCTTGTCTGAAAAGGAACAAATGGCTTCCTCTACATTCGTCAGCGCATCTTTGGGCAATACTGACAACGGAATAAGTACATTAAATGTATCGGATGGCAAGCCAGAGTCAACGGCGATTACATACTGATTTTCATTGACATGCGCGCCTGAAATCCATGATGGAAGAGCGGATGTTTTCTTTACAAAATTATCTAAAACCAAATCTTGATTTGAGAACATATTGATCACCATTTTCCCATTGAATGAAAGAGCGCTCTTAAAATGTATTATACTTACAGATTTCCAATATTCATATCCAGTTCACCGATTCTCAATCCTCCCATAATATTCTGACTTTTAACCTCATCTCTGCAAAAAAACCAGCCCAACACTCAAGCGCAAGTGTCAGACTGGCTCCATTTCTCATTTATGGTATATCGATTCTATTTGGAATCAAGTTGCCTATCGAATACAAATACAGTCATGTCGATATCTTCTTCGATATTGATATCGGAGAAAATACGAACGATTTTGGCCTTCGTCAAATCTTCGAGCTTTGTCACGACCTCTGGATTCGTATAAAACTTTTTCACCAATTTTGTACGAGCGTCATGAACCATTCTTCGTCCGTTCATACTGTCCTGCCAATTAGCGTAATGCCCCCTCTTGATTCTAAAAAAACAAGTCCACCATCTCGACTCCCAGTTCTTCCTCCAGATAAGCGGGCCAAACTTTCCAGCATACCGAGATAGCGGGTACGAAGCAAATCCCGCTTGACTGCCAGATAGCTTTGTTAGGCTTCCGAAGGTTTTTCCACAAAAAAAGGCTTCCCCCCACCAGAACCGAAAGTCCGGTAGAAGAAAGCCTTTTGCCGTGATGCAATCTATGAACAACTAGGCGATAACCCGATAGCCAAGCAGAATGACCAGGACCATAACGACGAGAGCTCCGATGAAGAAGCCGGTGCTCGGCTGTTTCCTGGAGGCCCGTCCCATCGACATCTCCATGAGCCCGAATACCACAATGGCCAGAATCGCCTTCACGTAGTAGAAGACGTCACTCGCGTGGTACGAGAAGAGCAGTCCCGCTCCAGATAAAAGGATAATAACCATCATCAATCTTAATACCATATGTACGATTTTGCCTGCTTTTGCTTTTCCCGCCCGGTACAATATGTAGCCAATGATCAGTAGAACAAATGCTACTTCCCAACCGCCAACATGCGATTCTCGTAACATGTTGTACATTGCGCATTCAACTCCCACTTCAAGATTAGACAATCCCTTACATTATACCAGAAGGGTTGTGGAAATACATTCGGCAGAACACTTGTCAGTTTTGTGTCCTACACTGCCTGAAAGCCTTCGCCGATCACTTCATGTGCCGGACACAAGATGATGAAGGCATCCGGATCGACTGACCGAACCATCATTTTCAGCTTGCTCACTTCACTCTGACTGACGACCGCCATCAGCACCTTGCGCTCATCTCCGGTATACCCCCCTGCAGCATCCAGCAACGTCACTCCCCGATCTAGATCGTAGAGGATCGTCTCACGCAAGACCTCTGTCTCGTTGGAAATGATGTAGGCGACCTTGGTGGTGTTCCAGCCCATTTGGACGATATCGATCGTTTTGCTGGTTACAAACAAGGCAATTAAAGCATAGAGAGCCTTTTCCGGATCGAAAACAATGCCTGCCAGAGCGATCACCATGCCGTCAAAAACCGCCACACTTGCCCCCAGGCTCAGACCCGAATGCTTGTGCAGGATTTGCGAAGCGATCGAAAAACCGCCTGTCGAACCTCTGCCGCGAAACACGATGCCAATTCCCAGCCCGACGCCAATCCCGCCGTAAATGCTGGCGAGCAAGGTGTTGCTGGTCAGCGGCTGCAAATGGCTTGTCAGCATCACGCAAAGTGGCAAAACGACCGAACCAATCGCTGCTTTCATGCTGGTTTGCTTGTCCAGCATCTTCATCCCCAGGAACAGCAAGGGAATATTCACCGCCCACTGTACGATGGCCGGAGACCAGCCGAACAAATTGAACAGAATGGTCGAAAGCCCAGAGACGCCTCCCGAGGCAATCTGGTTGGGATTGAGAAACACATTGAAGCTAGTTGCGAGAACCAATGAACCGATCAGCAGCATCAGGTACTCCAGCCCTTTTCGTTTGGGACTGTCGATCGGGATGACTCCCCGTTTTCTACGTGACACACACTCCACTCCTGCCTGTTAAAATCGCTGATTAACGTACCATATCTGGGTCCAAAAGAAAAGGATTGACGCAGCTCAAAAATATAACGATAATAAAAATTACATAATAATAATTTTAAATAAGAGGTGAGCTGCGATGGATCCACAACTCTCTAGTGTCACGCAGCAGGTCAAACATCTGGGCAAACGCCTTACTGTACAGCGAAGAGCCGTATTGATGCACATGCTCTCCACACTCGACGCCCCGACCGCCAAGGAAGTCTACATTGCCCTGAAACAGGAAATGCCCAATATCACACTCTCCACGGTTTACACAGCTTTGCGGTTCTTTGTCAAAATGGGCGTTCTCGAGGAGTATCCTGCCGGACATGCCGCGACCCGCTTTCGATGTATCATTCCCCGCTTGGCTCCTGTTCTGAAGGACGTCATGTAATCCGCGATAACAGGTCGTCACGACTCCCTGGTCTGAGTGAGGCCTGTTCTGAATACGGTATAACAGGATGTCAATGTCGCGAAATGTCGTACGGAAAAAAGAAAGCAGCAACAGTTTACAGGTTGCAAAAGCCTGGGCATTAAATTATAGTTATTATCATATTAAAATAATTATAAATAACTCTCGCACGACGAGAAAGGGGTATGAAGAGGTATGACAGAAAAGAAAAAACTAACAACGGCTGCCGGAGCCCCGGTCGCCAACAACCAGAATTCCATGACGGCTGGCCCCAGAGGCCCGATGTTGCTGCAGGATGTCTGGTTCCTGGAAAAGCTCGCCCATTTTGACAGGGAAGTCATCCCGGAAAGACGGATGCATGCAAAAGGCTCCGCCGCTTACGGTACATTTACAGTGACTCATGATATTACAAAATATTCAAAAGCAAAAATCTTTTCGGAAATCGGCAAACAGACAGACATGGTCTTACGTTTTTCCACAGTGGCCGGCGAGCGCGGTGCCGCTGATGCAGAACGGGATATTCGCGGTTTCGCCATGAAATTTTATACCGAAGAAGGCAACTGGGATCTCGTTGGGAACAATACCCCTGTCTTTTTCATCCGTGACCCTCTGAAATTCCCGGACTTGAACCGAGCCGTAAAACGCGATCCGCGCACGAACATGCGCAGTGCGAGAAACAACTGGGACTTCTGGACATCGCTTCCGGAAGCCCTCCACCAAGTGACGATCGTCATGAGTGATCGAGGAATCCCTGCGTCTTACCGACATATGCACGGGTTTGGCAGCCATACATTCAGCATGATCAATGATAAAAACGAGCGCTTCTGGGTGAAATTCCACCTAAGATCCCAACAAGGCATCAAAAACCTGACAGATGAAGAGGCGGCGGAGCTGATCGGCAATGACCGGGAGAGCCATCAGGCAGACCTATACAACAGCATCGAAAACGGCGATTTCCCGAAATGGACCATGTATATCCAGGTAATGCCGGAAGCCGATGCGGCGAAAATGCCGTACAACCCGTTTGACCTGACCAAGGTATGGTACAAAAAGGATTATCCGCTGATCGAGGTCGGGTATTTCGAGTTGAACCGCAATCCGAATAATTATTTTGCCGAAGTGGAGCAGCTCGCCTTCACTCCTGCGAATATCGTTCCAGGAATCGGCTTTTCGCCCGATAAAATGCTGCAGGGCCGTCTGTTCTCCTACGGCGATGCCCAACGTTACAGACTCGGGGTCAATCATCACCAAATCCCGGTGAATGCACCGAAGTGTCCGTTCCACAGTTACCACCGCGACGGACAAATGCGCGTCGACAACAACGCCGGCTCCACGCTCGGCTATGAGCCAAACAGCTACGGAGAATGGCAGGAACAGCCTGATTTCAGCGAGCCGCCACTCGCTCTCGAAGGCGCTGCCGCCAACTGGGATTTCCGCGAAGACGACAACGACTACTACACGCAGCCAGGGCTTCTATTCAATCGAATGAGTCCGGCGCAGCAGCAGGTATTGTTTGAAAATACCGCTCGTGCGATGGGTGATGCACCGAAGGAGATCAAGATTAGACATATCGGCAATTGTCTGAAGGCAGACCCTGCTTATGGCAAAGGGGTTGCTGATGCGCTTGGGATTGAGCTTAGCGAGGTTGAATAACGTTTGATCGGACTGTAGTAGCAGGGAGGAAAAAGGAGAAAACGCTTCGGCGGGTTGGGATCTTTGCTAGGGGTCATCCCTGGCCGCCTCCTCTCTAAAGGCGGAACCGCGGCCAAAAGCAGCCGACTTCGAAGAAGTAATTTCAAAGTTGGCCGCTAAAAGAGTGTTCCGCCTTTTCCGTTCCGGCTGGGTTGAGATCCCAAATGCCTTTGCTTATTTCTCCTTTTTCCTCGACCAGCTTTTTCTGGTCAACGTTACGAATTATAGGTTTCCCATAGATGCAATAAAGGGCACTTCAGGAAGAATTTTTCCTAAAGTGCCCTCTTTATTATTTCAATGAAAATCAGCTATGTTGTTCCAGAAATTCAAGCAACAGACGGTTAAAAACCTCTGGTTGATCCATCGGCGGGATATGGGCTGAGCCTTCGATGACCTTTTTTTGTGCCCCGGATATCTTTTCGGCCAGGACGTCGGCGATTTGCAAGAAATCGGGATAATCCCGATCACCCGCGATGACGAGGGTTGGGACATGAATTTCTTCCAGGCGCTCGTTTGGCGGGGGTGAAAGGACGGAAAGCCCTTTGCCGAACTCCGGCAAGGAAAACGCATGCTCTGTCATGATCCGATAGCGTTCTCTTGCTTGCGCGGCGGCATCATTCGCTGGGAAGCCAGGACCGTCAAACCACATCTGGATGGTCATCTCCACCGCATCCTCGCGCGTCCCCTTCTGGCATATCTCCTGAAAACGCTCCGTATCGCGCAGCCGTTGCTCGCTGCGCGGATGCCCCATCAAGCCCGATGATACCAGCGTCAGGCTTTTTACCATTTCCGGACAGGCAACTGCAAACTCCACCGCGACCATGCCGCCAAACGACAATCCGACTACATGTGCCTGCTCTACTCCCAAGGCTTGCAGGAGTGACCTCGTATCCTCATACAGGGTGAAGGGAATCTCGGTCGCAGGGGTACGCCCGAAACCTCGGATGTCAAAGCGGATGACTTTGTACTTTTGTGAAAATGCCTCCACCTGGTCGTCCCACAGCCGGGTGTCAAGATTGAAGCCGTGAATCAACAGCAGAGGCTCTCCTGTCCCGGTCACTTCGTAGTAAAAACGGGTTCCGTTTACCTCCAGAAAATCTGAATCTACCGATGTTCTGATTTCCATTTTTTATCACCTCTTCACCACTATGTCACGTCCTCGTTTCCGCGTCCAGATGGTTCACAAAATTGAAAAAAATCCTACCCGAGCTTGGCAAATTCGTAGACGGCTTTTCCTATAGATCCAATCGTATACAAGGCTTCTTCAGCCTCTACATCCTGCGACAAGGCGGTGATCGCAAAACAGCGTCCCTGCGTATACAATAGGCCTGCATCATGCTGTCTACCCGTATCCCAGCCGGATTTGCTCGCTATCTCCCAGTCTGTCGCAAGACTTTGTTTGCCAATGCCATCGTCCGCTACCGGCAAAAGCGAAGGAAGTCCATTGCGGAATTGCTGCTTTTTCATGATCGCAACCATCTCCGAGCAAGCCTGGGCCGAAAGAAAGCGTCCTGCTCCGATCATACTCAGCATTGATGTAACATCTCGTGCTGTGATGGTGTTGTTCCCCGGATTGTCAGCCGGATAGATCATCAGCTTGCGCACATATCGGCTATCCGACATCCCCAACTCGTGCATGGTCTTCTCAATCCGCTCTTTCCCCACCAGATCGATCAGGATATTCGTCGCGGTGTTGTCGCTTTGGATAATCATCAGGGTGACCAGTTCGCGGATGGAAAGCCGAAGCCCTGGCGATAAGGCGAAAAGCAGGCCGGAGCCTTGGACCAGATCCTCCCGCCTGAGCACGAGCCGATCCTCCAAAGAACATTCACCCTGCCAGGCAGCAGCGAACACGGCTGCCATGATCGGCACTTTGATGACGCTCTCCGCGATGAAATGCTCATCTGGCAGATGCTCGTAGTAAATACCCTTACCAACCTCCTTCACCAGTACCCCCCAAGTTCCCTTCGCTTCTTGGACAATCGTTGTTAGTGTACGATGCAGTTGCGCTACATCTTGCATCATTATCCTCTGCCTTTCTATGATAGGGATCTCTTCATTTTACCTAACTATTCAAAAAACGGTAACCCCACTAAACTTAGCGTTTGAAAAAGCTGACGATGGCACGTATCTAAACATCAAGAAAACGGGGTGGGAACAAGCTCCCACCCCGTTTTCGGTAAACCTGTGTCATTCGGTATCAATGAATACAATCATTACGTAATTTTATATTTATCCCACTTATTCCGTACATTTTTCATAACCTCTTCGGGTATTTCTGCTTTTGGTAACGCATTCTCGTCCCCCAGAGCTATAATTCCTATTTTTGCTACTGTTCCTTCTTTTACTAAAGCTTCTGCCCGGTCTGTCCTTACTCCAGGTATAACAAAAATATCCCTATCAGCCCGCATCCGTGCCGCAATCGCCCACTCTACATCAACCGGGTCATCGATGCTGATATCATCATTGACAACAGTAACTTGTTTAATCAAATTGCAGTGGGCAAATGCAGCAAAAACTGCTTTTTGCCCCTCTCCTGGTCGCGGATTGGACAGGGAGACAACGAGATGGCTCCGCCCCATCCCACCTTCTGTTATATACGCATGTTTAACCCCTGGCACTGCCGTACGTATATTCCGTAAGGCAGTTGTTTCAATTGCCATGGCCCCGATGATAAAATGCTCATGGTATCTTCCTGGCAATATCACCTGGTAATACGGATTTTGGCGGTGGGTAATGCCTTTAACGCGTAGTACAGGGCTTTTCCCGTAATCTACATACATCCCATGAAATTCGGAAACCAATCCTTCTTCGTATAACTCACCCGGGACGAATTCAGCTTCAATCACGAATTCAGCTCCAGCTGGGGCTTCCACATCTACGGTTACCCCTTTTGACAATTGCAGCGGCTCTCCCAGCATTCCACCGGCAATCTCGAATTCATCGAAGCCCAAATCTACGTACGCATTTGCGGCGACCAAAACTGCGGGATGATTGCCGATCGCGATGGATACTTCAAGAGCTTTGCCGATTTTCGCAGCCTTTTCCTTCAATTGATGTAAGTGATGACTGGGTGACATCCCGATCATGAGTTTATCTGGTCCCAGTACGAGCAAACGGTTCATGGACACATTTCTCTTCCCGGTTTCAGGATCTTTCGCGATCACGATTCCGGCACTAATATATCTACCTGCTTCCTTTTCAAAAAAGGTCGTACACGGAATGGTCTTCAAAACATCGATGTTCTCTGTGATGATTTCTTCACGGCAAGGTGCCTCTTCAACCACCAGAGGGGCAATCGGATTTTCAATCCCTCTATTAATGAGTGTAAGTGATTCATCCAGACTGGTTCCAATTCCGCAGCTCAAGGCGAAATTGGTACGATCCACCAAATTGCCGACCACGGGAACGGAATAACCTTCTACGTTTTCAAATAATACGGCTGATCTGCCAGGACATTGAGCCAGTACCGCTGCCAGTTCAAAATGGGTGTCCACACTGCCTTTCACACGGGTGATTCTATTTTCCTTTTCCAAAATGTCCAAAGCAGATCTCATGTCTTGTCCTATTGCTGTCATGAAAAACCCCTCCTGATCCCTTATTCTCTGGCGTAAAATCAGTTCATACCCGTCCATCTATCGAAAAGCTTGGCATCTATTCCAAATTGATCAAGTGCTTTCCCCACACTTTGGCTCACAATGTCATCCAGATTGCGCGGTTTATGGTAGAAGGAAGGAACAGGTGGAAGGATCACTCCTCCCATTTCGGTAATCAGGGTCATATGTCGTAAATGACTCAAATTAAATGGTGTTTCTCTGACCATGAGTACCAATTTTCTTCGTTCCTTTAGCTGAACATCTGCGGCTCGGGTGATCAATTCATCGTTGTAGCTGTTTGCGATCGCCGATAATGTCTTGATCGAGCATGGGGCTACAATCATCCCCTCAACCTTGAACGAGCCGCTGGAAATCGCAGCGCCGATGTCCTCCTGGCTGTACAATTGCGTAGCCAATTCCTCTACCTGCTTGATCGTATAAGATGTCTCGTGGTGAATCGTCTTTACGGCTGCATTGCTTATCACGACATGACTCTCTACATCTAGCTGACGCAAAACTTCTAATGTTTTAATACCGTAGATCGCTCCGCTTGCTCCCGATATTCCGACTACAATTTTCATATTTTTCACCTGTCTTCGTTGTTCGTCTTATTGGTAACGGATCAAAACAGCGCCAGCAATCAACACTACGGAAGCCAACCACATACTGACCAGGTAAGGCGTGCTGAATCTCAACCATTTTCCGTAAGAGATTTTGGAGAACGCGAGCAGCGCGATTAAAGCTCCAGCTGTCGGAAACCACATGTGAGTCAGGCCGTCCCCAAGCTGAAAAGTGAGGATAGCTATTTGTCTGCTCAGCCCTACAATATCGGACAGTGGCAGCATAATCGGCAGTGTAGCCATAGCCTGTCCGCTACTGGACGGAATAAATAGATTAATCAAAGTATGGGCAAAGAACATGCAGATCGCAGTAAGCGTTTCCGGCAACCCTTGCAGGAGAGAAGCGAAGCCTGCGATGACGGTATCTTTTACCTTTCCCAATTCCAAAATAATCGGAATGGCCCGGGCAAGTCCAATAGCCATAGCGGCAACAAAGATTAACTTTCCGCCTTCTAGTAACTCCTCCGCAATCGTATTCGCATTGTAACCAGCGAAAATGCCTGCAATGATCCCAGCGACCAAATAAGCAACAGACATCTCTACTAAACCCCAGTTCCAATTGAATGTACCATATAATACAAAGGCTATGCAGCCCAATAAAGTGATAAGAACGCCCGCATGACGTCGGGTGAATGGGATCTTTTCCATTCCTGTTTCCTGTTCTGCATCCGTACTTGGATCATATACCAGGCTGGCGGTTGAATCGGCTCTTACTTTTCTAGCATAGCGAAGAACAAAGAAGATCGTGATCGCCATAAACACAAGGAAAATGAAGAATCGGTAACCAAATCCAGAGAACAACGGCAGTTCAGCCAGGGTTTGACCTACACCGACGGAAAAAGCATTAGACGGACCCGCTGACCATCCTGCTATGAGAGGTAAAAAAAGGACAGACATCCCCACTACTCTGTCATACCCAAGCGACAAGGCAATCCCCATCGTAATTGGCGCAAAGGGAATAGCTGATTCCAGCATAGCAGGAAACCCACCCAGGAAGCCAAAGAACAACATTAAAACAACAAGTAACCACTCGCTTCTTTCTCTTCCGATTGCATCCGATACACGAAAGATCGCCGCCTTGATTGCACCGGACCCATCAAAGATACGGATAGCGCCGCCAATGATAAAAATCATGACGATCAGCGTAGCAGCATCAGCAATCCCTCTTGGAATAGCTTTCAATGTATCGAAAAATCCAACAGAAGGGGATTCAATATAATGGAAGCTATCCGCTTGAATCACGGTTTTCCCATCTACGACAGTACTCGTATATTCACCGGAAGGGATGAGATAGGTCGCTAACCAGGTAAGGATAATGATCATAAATAAGATGACAAATCCGTTAGGAAAACTCAGTTTTGAAAATTTTTGACGGCTCATTTTTATCTCCTCGGGAATGATTGATTTCAGTCTGAAAAACAGGTTAATGATCACATGTACTTTTTGCACAAACTCTGGAGCGTTTTTAACATGACATTTCCCCCGATTTCAATGTCTTCCCATGACGTACATTCATCCGGATGGTGACTAATGCCATCTTTGCTTGGTACAAAAATCATCCCAACCTCTGTGATTGCGTTCATCGCATTCGCATCGTGGTTCGCCCCGCTAAACATAGAGTGACAAGGAATGTGAGAACTGCGACAAATCTGATCGATACACGATTGGATGGCAGTGGATAATTGGGCTGGGTTCTTTTGCACAACTACTGATAGTTCGGCATTCAAATTTTGGTCTATCCAATCCCGGATCGCTGTTTCCACAGACATCATTTCGTCAATATCACTACCGCGAATCTCGATCATAAGTTCGACCTCTCCGGGCACAACATTTGCCAGGTTTGGAAAAACAGATAATTCGCCAACGGTTGCGACATTATCCCCTTTCGCCTGTAAAGCAAGATCATTTACTTTTTGGACCAGTCTGGACGCATCCAGCAAAGCATCTTGTCTAAGGGACATCGGCGTTGTTCCTGAATGGCTAGCCCGGCCATGTACTTGCACAAATAGTCTGCGTATCCCGGCAATGGATGTTACGATCCCAATTTTCTTGTCAGTTGTTTCGAGCACTGCCCCTTGCTCGATGTGCATCTCTAGGAAACAGCGGTAATCCTTGCTCGTTCGTTTCGCAGAGACGACATCCTCCCAGGTATAGCCGATTTCTTTTAGCTTCGATTCGAATTCTCCTGAATATTCAATCAATCCAGCTACAGCCCTGCTTCCGAAGGTCCCGCCAAGAGGATTGGCTTCCTCCCCTACAAAGCTTATTAATTCCAAAGGTACTTCCGGTTTATATTGATTTTCAATCAAGGTTTGCAGACATTCTAATCCAACGATAACACCTAAGGCTCCATCAAAAAGCCCTCCTTCCGGAACGGTGTCAAGGTGAGATCCGAAGGCGATAGCCGCTTGATTGGCGTCACCCCATCTGCCAAAAACGTTGCCTACTTGGTCTTCGCTTACAGTGACTGGAAGGGAAGACAACTCCTTCTTGAGCCAGTGGATAGCTGTTTTTTCCTCTGCTGAGTAAGCAAGTCTCGTATATCCCCTTTTGCCTGCATTGGCGATTGCTCCGACGGTTTGTAAATTTTTCTTGATTCGGTCTATATTGATTCGTAAATCTTGCATATTCGGCCCCCCCAGGCAAGGATTTTATGGCCAATCATTTTTTTGCTGCAGCCCCTGCGATGAATTTTCCGAAACCAGGTTTGACGGTAATATCGGTACCGTCGTACACCGTCGTTCCGCGAACAATGGTTTGAATGACCTTGCCTTGCACTTCCTGCCCGTGGAACGGAGACAGCTTGGAAAAGGAGCGGAATTTGTTTTCATCCACGACCCATTTTTGCTCTGGATCAATCACAGCGAGGTCTGCGTCAAAGCCTACAGCAATTTTTCCCTTGCCGGGGATCTGGAATACTTCTGCCGGATGCTGCGCCATCAATTTGGCAAATTGCACAGGTGTCATTCTACCTTTTGCAACGGTGCTGTCGAACATGAGCGGAGTCATGATCTCGACGCCTGGCATACCGGATGCCGCCTTGAAAATGTTATCCCTGCCCGGTTCTTTGTGTTCGACTCCCCACGGTGCATGGTCAGAGGAGATCAACTCAATATTCCCGGCTTCGAGATGCTTCCACAAGCCAGCGCTTTCTTCCGGCTGACGCAGTGGCGGGTTGTTCTTGGCTTTTGGTCCGAACTTGTCCAAGGCATGTACATCGAGCAGCAAGTATGGATAGCAGGTTTCGCAGGTCACCTGGACCCCCTGCTTCTTGAACGTATGGATCAGATCGATCGTGCGCGGATGGCTGACATGGACGATGTGCAATTTTACGCCGGTCCAGTAGGCGAATTCCATCAGCTTGAGGACCGCGCTCGTCTCGGTAACGGGCGGGCGGGTTTCATTGTGCGCCCTCGGGTATACCTTGTTCGCCTTTTTGTACTCGTCGATCAGGTCCACAATAATTTCGTCGTTCTCCGAGTGGAAAGCAGCGCGAAGTCCCGTTTCCTTGATCAGCTCCATCGCTTTCAAAATCTCAGGGTCCGGAATTCTTGGGAAACGATAGGCATCTGTTTCAAAGGTAGACATTTTGAAAGCGACCGCTCCCGCTTCCGCCAACGGAATAATCTGATCGGTTCCTCCCACCTTGGCAATCGTTCCCCATAGACACATATCCACGATCGCTTCTTCTTCGAGTTGTTTTACTTTTCTTTCAAAGATTTCTACATTTGCAATCGGATTGGGCAGGTCGTAGGGCATGTCCAGAAAAGTCGTGATGCCTCCTGCTGCCGCTGACATGCTTGTCGGAATGATTCCTTCGTTCGGGTTGCTAAAGCAGTGAACGTGAACATCGATCGTACCCGGAAAGACGTAAGCGTTTGCGAAATCCAGGATCTTTTCGCCTTCCAGCCTTGCCTCATCCGATGTAATGGCAACGATCTTGCCATTCTGAACACCGATTTGTCCTTGCAATACCCGATCTTCCGCAACAATTTTTCCGCGAACAACCAGATCGTATTTTTCCATCCAAATCTCCCACCTGTCTTTACAGATAGCGCTGAATCGTCTCTGCCGCAGATTTGAGGCGGGCAACCAGTTCTCCTTCGTCTTTTTCCAACATCCGCTCTTGCGGTCCCGCGATGCTCAAAGAGGCAATTACCTGTTGATTCGAATCCATGATCGGCACCCCGTAGGAGACCACTCCCTCATCAATTTCCCCGTCTGAAAAGGCGTAACCGCGCTCACGGATCTCAGCCAGATTTGCTTTTAAGGCTGCCTTGTCCGTAATGGTCCACTCCGTATACTTGCGAACGTACCCCTCGGCAAACAATCCTTCGACTACCTCTTCTCCGAGAAAAGCGAGCAGGGCCTTGGAAGATGCTCCCCCCTGCAGCGGGACGATCTGTCCTTGCTCGGATGAAACTTTGATCGGCTGGTGTGAGGACACGGTTTCCAGACAGACAGCCTGGAGGTTGGAACGCACCAAGAGAATGCTCGTTTCCTCCGTCTCCTTGGTCAGCTGTCTCATGACAGGCTGGGCAATCGCCGTAATATTGATGTCCAGTCGGACGATTTTCGCTAGTTTTAAAAAGCGGTACCCAAGGCTGTAATAGCCATTGGCTGCTTCCATGACGTAGCCTTTTTCTTTGAGCAAACGCAGATGGCGATAGACAGAGCTTTGTGGTTGACCCAGCTTTTCAGCAATCTGCGGAACATTCAACGCTCTTGTGTCGAAATCGAATAAGTCCAAAATGTCTAATGTTTTCTCAGCACTCATCTTCTTCTAATCCTTCTTTCGTAAATGATATCCCTCCTAACAGAGTAGCATACGATGTCTCATTGTTCCATTATCAATATTTGATAATTAGTTATCAATTATCAATACTATGTTATTACTATAGCTTAGGTCGTAAGAAAAACACAACCCTATTTTTTCATTTGCCAGAAAAATAAATCGATACAGGGATAGAGATCCTTCGTACGACCATTGAATCTCGTTCATAAAAAAAGCAGCTGCAGCAAAGGATTCCTTTCGAATCCAAAGCTGCAACTGCCTTTCTAGCGAAGATCAGTCTAAAAAATACTCCTTGAACCAAATGGCCGAAGCTTGTACTTCTCCTTGTGTTAGCTGATGCCCGTACATCTCCCATTGCAGGGTCACGGAAGAACCGGCCTCTTCCAGAAGACGAATCAGCTCTTCTGTCTCCGGCAGTGGACAGATTGGATCGTTTTTGCCCGCACCGATAAAAACAGGCGTCCCTGTCAAATCTGGCAAGGCAATTCCTCTGAGCGGAACCATCGGATGATAGAGAATCGCCCCTCTAAAAGCGTCTTCATAGTGGAATAGGAGACTCCCGGCGATGTTGGCCCCATTGGAATAGCCGGCCGCGACGATGTTATCCCGCTCAAACCCGTATTCGACCGACGCCTGATCGAGAAAAGCATACAGCTCCTCAGTCCGAAAAATCAGGTCCTGCTCATCAAAGACGCCTTCTGCCAAACGTCTGAAAAAACGTGGCATTCCATTCTCCAGGACATTACCGCGGACGCTGAGAACGGACGAGCCGGGATGAATCATCTTGGCGAGAGGGAGCATGTCCCGTTCGTTGCCGCCCGTCCCGTGCAACAGCAGCAAGACGGGGGCGTCTGGATCACTACCCTTTTGAAAAAGATGAATCATGACAGATCCTCCTCCAAAACACGCACTGTAAATGGCAGCAAGCCTTGCTCGATTCGGGTACGATAGGGTTCGTACCATTCAGGAAGCATCAGTTTTTCTCCTAGGCTCTCCATCGGTTCATCATTCGCAAAGCCTGGTGGATCTGTGGCGATCTCGAACAAGATCCCGCCATTTTCGCGGAAGTACACAGCGTTGAAATACTGACGGTCGACGATATCTGTAGGATGCAAACCGTACTGGGCAACAGTCTCCTGCCACTTTCTGTGATCCTGATCATCTTTTGCCCTCCAGGCGATGTGATGAACGGTTCCGGCCCCCTCTTGCCCGCGCGGCATAGGAGCTGCATTGATGTCAATCACATTGCCCAGATCTCCAACGGCCCGGAAACGGACCAGTCCTGCCTCTTCTCCCACTCTTTCCATCCCCATCAGATGCTCCAACACATGCATGGTCTTCTCAGGCTGCAGACTGTACAGAATCGCCCCGCCAAAACCCTTGATCGCCTTGTCTGCCGGGACTCCACCAAACGACCACTGGCTTGCTGGCCCTTCTTCACGCTCCACGATTTCCAATTGCAGGCCGTCTTTATCTTGGAATTGCAGATAGGTTTCGCCAAATCGCTCTATGCTGAAGTAAGACATTTTAAACTTGCGCAGACGTGCTTCCCAAAAAGCTAAGGCCCCCATAGGAACGACGAAGGTCGTATACCCGACCTGTCCCCCACCGACCTTGCCCAAACGCGCATCAGGCCAGGGAAAGAATGTGATCGCTGTACCTGGACTGCCAGCTTCGTTGCCGAAGTACAAGTGATAGACTTCCGGCGCGTCAAAGTTGATTGTTTTTTTCACCAGACGCAAGCCGAGAAACCCTGCGTAAAAGTCGACATTGTTTTGCGGATTGGTAACGAATGCTGTAATGTGATGTATTCCTGCAGTCTGTTGTCTCATTCTGATTCATCCTCTCATTTTCTGGACCTTTATTCACCAGGTCGGTATGACTTTCTTATCTTGGTTGTTTCCCCCACGGTACATGCGCTCCGTGATGATTGATCTTTGCATGTATCTCTAATTTGAGATTTTATTAAAAATGCAAGTAGTCATCACACTGACGAACCGAACGAATCCGGAATATAGGCAATACGAGAATCGGCAACTACCGTTAATTCACCCGCTTCATGATCATAAGTCACGGGACCAGAATGAACGTAAAACCAGATTTTTAGAATAGGCTTACCCGGTTCTTCCTGAAAGAGAAACAGGTTCAACTCGTCCTTCCACTTGAGGATTTCTGCGATGTTAGCATCGAATGTTTTTTTCACTTGAACTTTCCATCCTGTCTTCGTCTCCTCTACCCGATATTCGCATGCTTGCTTATGGCTATCCAGAAAAGTCCTTCCGCCGACAGCGTGTTTGATCAGTAAAGTTTCCTTCATCTTATCCTCTCCATCTGACCGGTTTTGGCATGGCACATGTTTTCACTTTTTACGGTAAATCAATCAACATGAAATACGCATACTCTCCAGGATCTGTAGCTAGTTGCAAGAGATTCTCGGCTTGAATCCGCGCAGTATCTCGTGTTCGCAGCAAATGTTCGTTGACCTGCAGCTTTCCTTCTATCACAAACAGGAATACACGACGCCCGGCTTCCTGCGTAAATACAAGCTCTTTTCCTGCCTCCAGACGGCACAGGTAGACGGTCATATCCTGATTGATGGAGGCAATCTGTTCTCCCCCAGTGGATGAGGCGACAGGCAGCAGTTGGTTGACCATCCGAGTACAGTCATAGCTGCAGGTCTCAAAAGAAGGCTTCCCTCCGCGCTCAAGCGGCATAAACCAGAGCTGCAAAAAATGAAGCTCCTCTGTCTCAGAGGCATTGTATTCGGCATGGATGATCCCACTTCCAGCTGACATCCGCTGCACCTGCCCCTCTGCTGTGATGGCGACATTGCCTAGATTGTCTTCATGTTTCACCTGACCTCGCAAAACGACCGTGACGATCTCCATGTCACTATGCGGATGCGGACCGAAGCCTTTTCCACCTGCCACTTGATCATCATTGCAGACTCGCATGACTCCGAATGCAGTATTCTCAGGATCAAAATATTCGCCAAATGAAAAGCTGAGCCCACTGCGCAGCCACCCCAGGTCGACCAGATATCTCGAATTTGAGGGATATCGTTGTATCATTTTCATCTTCCTCTCCATGCTGATTTGGGCAATCTACCTCAACCCGATTTTCACTGAAAAATGTTGTAGCTGACGAATTCTCCTGTCGGTTTGCGATAGCCCCGAACCCGTTGGGAGGACAGATCCTCCTTGCCGATGGCGATCATCAATACAGGCACATAGGTATCAGGGATGTTCAGGTGATGGCTGACTTCTGCGGGATCAAATCCAATCATCGGGCAAGTATCCCACCCTTTGTCCTTCGCTGCCAGCATAAACAGCATGGCGGACAAACTGGCGTTGCGGATCGCCTCGTCGTGCAGAAACGCCTCTCCCCTGCTTTCGTAAAAAGTGGTAACGGAGTCTACGGTATGTTCATGTTCCTGCTTACTGATAACCCCTAATTGCAAAAGCCCCTCATTCACCTTCCCGACATTTTGATACGCCATTTTGTCCCCTAATACGAGGATGACAGCAGATGCCGTTTTGACCTTATATTGTCTGTACGCCGCTTCAAACATGCGCTCTTTCATCTGCGGGGAATCGACCACAATATAATGAGGATGCTGGAGATTGAAGGCGGTCGGCGCGAACTTCACATCCGAGAAGATTTCGTCCAGTTCTTCACGTGAAATGTCAACATCTGGTAAAAATTTATTGGCTGATCTCCTCTTGCGAATGAGGCTGGTAAAGTAGCTCATATCTGTACACCCTCTCGAAAGCAACTTGTTGCAGTTATCTCTAATTTGTGATTTCTTACTAAAAACATCTCAAATTTAAGATAATTGTATGCCAAGCCTTACCTGTTGTCAACACCAGGAAGGCGTTCTTTCGTACAAATTTGCGATGGCTTTTACAACCACGCCTTTTTTAAGAGCTTCACCCCAAGCTGGATTTCATCACACGATAAATTACTGAAACCAAGTTTGATCATTGGTTTATCAGTTTTGTTTTTCATGAAGAAGCGTGCAGTAGGATAGACTTTTACCCCTTGTATAGAGGCTTGTTGAATGAGCCATTCTTCTGAACGCTCCAGGTGTACCTTGACTAATACGTACAAACCAGACTGCTCGCCTATTATCGATATATTTTGCTTGAACTGATTCCGTAATTCAAAAACGAAGTGCTGCATTTTTCGTTTATACACAAGACGCATGCGCTTAATATGGCGATTCCATTCCCCTTCTTCCATAAATTTCGCCATTGTGAATTGGCTAAGTAGTGAAGTGGTGCTCTCGAAATGTGCGAATTGATTTTTATAACAGGTTAACAGTGGCTGTGGCAACACCATATAACATAAACGAATCCCTGGAAGAAAGCACTTTGAGAAGTTTCCAAAATAAATCACTCGCGTTGAATCTAGGGAAGCGAGAGCGGGAAATGGTTGTTGGGTATAACGAAATTCACTGTCATAATCGTCTTCGATAATATATCCTTGCATCTTGTCTGCCCAATGGATAAGCGCATGCCTTTGTTGAATGGACATGCTTACCCCGTATGGACTGTGATGGGACGGAGCCACATAAATCAATCGCGATTTCATCTGTTCTATTTGTGAAAAATCAGCACCTGTCTCATAAACGGGTAACGTTTCAAGCGTAAAACGATTTACTAGAAAAGCTTCTCTGGCGCCATCATAACCAGGATCCTCCACAATCACGCTAGAAAAATCATGCTTCAGGACAAGGCCGAGATACACGAGCATTTGTTGGGTACTGCTCCCGATAATGATTGAATTCGGATCCGTTCTCACCCCGCGAGACTGGAGTAGATATGCCGCGATTTGTTCGCGTACGCATAATTCACCAAAAGGTTCTCCGTATCGAAAACTGTCCGTTGCCGTTAGTACTTGATTCGAAATCCTCCTCCACGTTTTTAAAGGGAATTGCGATTGATTGACGACATCAGCGCGGAAATCAATGCGAACAGGTGACACCGCTTCTGTCTGCTTGTGAGGAGAAGAGCTATGAGCCTCTTGAAAGAAAAGGGGCTCTAATTCATTTACAAAATAACCTTTTCTCCCTTCCCCGCGAATATAGCCTTCAGCAACTAGCTGCTCATAAGCCATTAATGTTGTATTGCGGCTTACTTGTAGAGATTGTGCAAGATGACGAATGGAAGGCAAAGGCTCATTCGCCTTGATGTCGCCATGTTCAATCCATAATTTGAATTGCTCGTAGATTTGTTTGTATTTAGGAGAGCGATCTGTAAAAGCAAAAATGGCGTTTATCATTTTTTCTCCCTGACATGTGATGTTTTTCAATATTGTACCTTTTAATATGTCAGATTGCATATTATCATACCGTGTAAAGGATAAGGAGGGGTCATATGTATATCCCAGAGCATTTTGCAATGAAGGACGTAACGGTTGCCTACCAGGTCATACAAGACAACAGTTTTGCTACATTGTTTTCCACTCACAACGGAACGCCCTTCGCTACTCATCTACCGCTGATGTTGAATCAGGAGAAAACCTATTTGTACGGTCATTTTGCCCGTCCGAATCCGCAATGGAAGGATATTCAGAATCAGACAGTCTTGACCGTTTTCCATGGTCCTCATTGTTATATCTCACCCTCTTGGTATGAGACCACGAAAGCAGTGCCAACGTGGAATTATGTGACCGTGCATGTATACGGAAAAGTTGAGCTAGTCGATGATGAACACGAGCTGATGAGCTCCTTGAATGATTTGGTGTTGAAGTATGAAGCTCCTGACAGTCCTTACAGATTGCAGGATGTAGATGCTGAATTTCTCATGGGGATGAGCAAAGGCGTTCAAGGGTTTAAAATCAAAATCGAGCGAATCGAAGGAAAAGCAAAGGTAAGTCAAAACCATTCCGTACACAGAAAAGAGCTCGTTATCAAACAGTTGGAACAGATTCCATTTCCAGACGAGCAGCAAATTGCCTCCTTGATGAAAGCAAACCTGAAAAACAAAGAGTAAGTACAAAAATACAACAAGGAGTTGCCTTTATGGAGTTTTCAACGATTTGGCTATTTATCGTAGCTGCTGCTACATTGCTAATCATTCCTGGACCAGCTGTCTTCTATATAATGGCAAGAAGTATAGACCAAGGGAAAAGAGCGGGCCTGGTATCAGTCCTTGGTGTATCTCTTGGTGGTTCTGTTCACGTATTTGCAGGAGCCATTGGAGTTTCTGCGATCCTGATGACTTCAGCAACAGCCTTTACGATCGTGAAATACTTGGGTGCTGCTTATCTGATCTATCTGGGGTGTAGGACTTTATTTTCTACATCTGATGGAACGAATTCAGAAATTCCACAAGCCCCTCGCAAAAAATTGGTAAAGATTTTTTACGAATCAGCGCTTGTAGAAGTAATGAATCCGAAAACAGCACTCTTTTTTTTAGCCTTCTTTCCGCAATTCATCTCACCTTCTGCTGGATCAGCCACTATACAGTTTTTGCTTTTAGGAACGATATTTATTATCCTAGCTTTTATTAGCGATGGTCTGTATGCAGTTCTTGCGGCAAGTATTAGAAAGCGGATGAAAGTGAGTTCAAAATTACAGAACCGGATAACTGGCTATTTATATATTGTGCTAGGGGTATTTTCCGCCTTTGCGAGCCCCTCCAAAACATAAGGAAAAGGAGATGGAGAGATCTATTATGACGAAATTTATCATTGAAGATGATTTTTGGTCGTTATTCCCTCATGCAAAAATAGGCACCGTAGTTTGCCAGGGGATTGATAATTCCATAAGGGACGTTGAAATCTACGAGAAGCTACTGCAGGAGGCAGAGAAAGAAGCACATACATTCTTAAGTCTGGAGGAATTCAGCAGCAATCCGGTCATATCCGTTTGGCGGGAGGCTTTTCAGAAATTCAAGACAAAGAAAGGCGCAAGATGCTCCATTGAAGCTCTATTAAAAAGAGTGAAAAACGGCAATCATATCGGAACCATAAACCCGCTTGTCGACATCTATAATTCCATTTCATTGCGTTATGGGCTTCCGTGTGGCGGAGAAGATATTGACACGTTTGCAGGCGACATCCGGCTGACGCAGGCAAATGGCAACGAACCGTTTATCCCCTTGGGAAGTGATGAAAATGCTCCACCATATGAAGGTGAAATTGTTTATAAAGATGATGACGGTGCCATATGTAGGTGCTGGAATTGGCGCGAAGCCCAGAGAACAATGCTAACCGAAAATACGAAACATGCATTCCTCTGTATTGAATTAGTAGATGAAGCAAGAAGCGATGAGTTCCATATGGCCTTAAAAGAATTGGCTGATTTGGTGTCACAGCATCTCGGTGGTAATGTGAAGATTGAAGTGTTAGATCGTAATAATCGGAAAATGGAAATATATGGATAAAACATCAAAAAACTCTCAGCTTCGCCATAAGCGATAGGTTGAGAGTTTTTCTTGTGAACTGTATTTCATTTTTACGTTCTGTTCTGTACGACTGGCTGATTCATTAGCTCGTTGACGTAAACCATCGCTTGCTCGAGCCGCTGCTGGTAATTTCCCGAAATGCTGTGGCAACTTACTCCAAACTCCACAATCAATTCCTTGAGCAGCCGGTTGTTCGTTTGCCGCACCTGGTCTTCGCCAAAGGAACGGGTGCCGTCATCGACCCATTCCACATCCGGTTCTAAAAACAGCCACAGATCGTATTGCTGCAAACGCGCGATCTCGTCTAGGATCGGCTGTCTTTTTTCCACGTAGAGAATGGAAAAATACTGTGTCACAATCGCTTCCGTATCGATGAACAGGATTTTGTTGGCTTTGGCTCCCTGTACCTTTTCATGGTATTTGTGTTCAAACGCAATCTCGGGATAATCCTCCGGCAGCGTAATATCTTCGCAGTTGCCTAACCGCTCGTAGTACGTCCGCCCCCATTCCTCCACATAGGTCGTGTTGTACAGATTGGCAAGATTGCGTACCAGCGTGGATTTTCCACAGCTCTCCGTACCTACCACAACTACCTTTTTGACAAAATGGGGCTGGACGATGGCAGGTAGCATATTCCAATGCTTCAGGACACCTTCCCTACGCATCATCGTACCGGAGATCGGATATACTTCGCGCTTCGGGTCGATCAAGATGTGCTGCGCGTCAGGATACAATTCTTGAAAAATCGGTGTGTACGCGGTCTCGGAGCTGAATACCGCATCCAACGGCTTGCCAATCGCGGCCAGAATTCCCTGAGCACCGATATGCCAATCCTCCATCTTGCCCGTCTCCGGCTGATGGACCGCATGGACGTGAACATGCGGCATTTCTTTTGTCAGTTGCGTCCACCAACGCAGGCGGACACGCACCGGAATATACGGGACACAGCCCTGCGCACAAAGCTTTTTCTCATAAGCCTCATCAAACGTCACAATGACATGCAGTTCATCCACCATGGTCGATGCCCGAATCATCGCGTACACATGCCCCATATGCGGACAAGGAAGGAATTTCCCTCCATACATGCCTACCGTGCCGGGTTTCATTGGGAGTGCACCTCCTGTTTCTGGACTTTGCTCAATTTGATCCAGTTGTAGTAGCCGTAGATCGAGTTCACGAGGAAGGCCGACCACATGACGACCATGTTCATGTCATTACCGCCTTGCTTGAACAGCGTGACTACCCATAGGGAGATCGACAGCACATTGACCGCAATCCAGAGCGCCCATTGCTCAGCGTATCGCTTCAGCATCAGAATTTGCGCGATAATCGACAAGACAACTGCTGCGGAATCGAGACGGACCTCCTGGCCGCCGATGACATGCAGCAGCTCTGCATAGAGAATGCTGCCGGCTACAGCGACGAGGATGAGAATGATCCAGCCTTTTTTCGTTAGGCGTTTGACCGCTACATCCTCACCCTGCAAACTGGTCTGGGTGCGATGGCGAGACCACATATACAGGCCGACGAATTGCGCTGGGAAATAGAAAAGACCATTTAGCATCGCTTCGCCATACAGCGAGTAATTGTACGAGATATAGGCGTAGGTGGCCGTCTGGATAATCCCGAAGTAGTAGTTGGAGATTTTCCCCTTCGCAACCAGAACGACGCAAAGCATTCCAGATAAAGACGAGATCAGTCCCAATAACGAATCCTCAAAGGCAAAGAACAAATATATATTCACAATCGTGAACAATACTAGCCAAATCTTCTCAAACAAGCTCCAGTCCTTCAACATCGAAACAACCTCCCCATTGTTTGCAAAATATGGTTACAATTCATCGTCCCATTGCGGGTTGTAGCGGTACAGCTTCGACGGTCGATGTCCGGCGTTGCGGCGAATATGATTGGTTTCCAGCACCTTATCTGCCACTTTTCTACGGAAGGCCGCCGCCAGAAGTTCTTTTCCCAAGATCACTTCGAACACCTGCTGCAGGTCAGACAAGGTAAAGTACTCGGGCAGCAAATGAAAAGCGATGTCGGTGTAATCGATCTTGTTGCGCAGTCTTTCCAGGGCGTACACGATCATCTTGGCGTGGTCAAAGGCGAGATTATGGGCTTTCTCAATCTCCTGCACGACTTTGGAATGGCCGTGTTCCACGATTTTGGTCGTTTTTACCGTCGCGGATGCCTCGTCTGTGCCGCTTCCGAGTCGCAGCTCCGCCCACTTTTCGATCATGAAACCATTTTCCGTGACTGTCGTTTTCTTCTGGGTCCACTGATCCGAGACGTGGAACCATTTCGCGTCTTCTGCTCCTTCTCCAGGCTGCAAGGGATAGAGATCACTATTGATCAGGGCCATGTAGGAACAGCTAATCACACGTGTCCGCGGATCCCTGCCAATATCTCCCCATGTGTACAGTTGCTCCAGGTAGACGTCCCGAAGCCCCGTCTCTTTTTCCAAAACCCGGATCGCTGCTTCATCAATGCTCTCATTGGCGGATACAAACCCGCCCGGCAATGCCCACTGCCCCAAAAACGGATGCTCCTTGCGCTTGATCAAAAGAATTTTCAGTGATTTGTCTGAACGTTTGCGGTAGTTCTCAGACTCCTCCTCCGTGACAGTGAAGAGCAGCATATCCACGGACACAGAGGGACGCACGTATTGATTGACATCATACTCCTTGAGGAACAATTGCTCCGCAGAATGGTTTTCACTCATGTTATTACTCCTTTGTTATTATCATCTTGTTAATAACATTTTGTTAAGATGTTACTGCATGGATTTTCCTTTGTCAATCCACTTTGCGAAAAAAATTCCTCTGACTTTTCCCGGGGAATTTTTATCCGTTCCCCCTCCACCCCCAAGTTGTAGTATAATGACTTGAAGGGCAAGCCAGGCAGCCTGCCCAACCACACGAAATCCATGCGTTTTGCATGGGAGAGGTTCGCGAACTCCCTCTATAAAAAACTATTGTGGTAACAGTACCCGATTGGGGTATTGTTTTATTTGTTTTTTATGAGCATGTTCAAGAACTCTCTTTCTTCCACATAACCAAAAGGAGATGGAGAGCATGAAAAAGGAAAAAGCCGTCGTTGTGTTCAGCGGAGGGCAGGACAGTACGACTTGTCTCTTCTGGGCAAAACAACAATTCGGCGAAGTAGAAACGATCACGTTCGACTATGGGCAGCGCCACAAGCTGGAGATTGAATGCGCCCAGCAGATCGCCCAAGAGCTCGGCGTGAACAACACCGTATTGGACATGAGCCTATTGAATCAGCTCGCGCCCAATGCCCTCACACGCACCGACATCGCAATCACTCAGGAAGATGGTCAGCCCCCGTCCACGTTCGTCGACGGCCGCAACCTGTTGTTCCTCTCGTTTGCCGCTGTTTTTGCCAAGCAAAAAGGCGCGCGCCATCTCGTGACTGGCGTATGCGAGACGGATTTCAGCGGCTATCCGGACTGCCGCGACGCGTTTATCAAATCGCTCGATGTGACGCTTAACCTGGCGATGGATTATCCATTCGTGATCCATACGCCGCTGATGTGGCTGAACAAGGCGCAAACGTGGAAGCTCGCTGATGACCTGGGTGCCTTCACCTATATCCGCGAAAAAACCCTTACCTGCTACAACGGCATCAAAGGGGACGGCTGCGGCGAATGCCCTGCCTGCCACCTGCGAAAAGCCGGACTGGACACCTACCTTTCCGAAAAAACGGCACAAGGAGCCAATGCCTGATGAGCGCCTACTTCGACTTTAAAATCGTGGAGCGCATGCAGACATTGGGCACTGATATCGATCATTCACAGCTTCGCTACCACAACAAGCGTGTGATGGTCAGCAAGGAATTTACCTTCGACGCGGCACATCACTTGCACGCCTACGAGGGAAAATGCAAGAACCTGCACGGACACACGTACAAGGTCGTCTTTGGAATCAGTGGCTTTCCGGACGAAATCGGACTCGTCATCGACTTTGGCGACATCAAGGAAATCTGGAAGAAACACATCGAAATCTATCTGGATCACCGTTATCTCAATGAAATGCTCCCCCCGATGAATACCACAGCGGAAAACATGGTCGTCTGGATCTTCGAGCAGATGGAGCAGCAATTGCAATCCAGCACCTACCGCGACCGCTACAAGGGAGCACGCGTGGAGTTCGTCCGCTTGTTCGAAACGCCGACCAGCTACGCTGAAGTCAGACGGGAGTGGATGGTCGAATGAGTCAGATTCCTGTATTGGAAATTTTTGGTCCAACCATCCAGGGAGAAGGCATGGTCATCGGGCAAAAGACGATGTTCGTGCGCACCGCCGGCTGTGATTACCGCTGTTCCTGGTGCGACTCGGCTTTTACCTGGGATGGCTCGGCACGGGACGAAATCAGGCTGATGTCTGCGGTGGAGATCCGGGAAGAGCTGTTCCGCCTGGGAGCTGATCGCTTTTCCCATGTCACGATTTCGGGCGGTAATCCTGCCTTGATCGAGGGCATCGGCTCACTTGTGTCACTCTTGCAGGAAAAAGGGATTCGTAGCGCTGTAGAGACACAAGGAAGCAAATGGCAGGAATGGCTCACCCAGATCGACGATGTGACGATTTCTCCTAAGCCGCCAAGCTCTGGGATGAAGACCGATTTCGATAAGCTGGATCAGATCGTCCATCGCCTCATAGACGGCGGACATCGAGGTGTTAGTCTGAAAGTTGTCGTGTTTGATGATGAGGATTTTGCTTATGCACGCATGATCCACCGTCGCTACCCGCAAGTGCCTTTTTACCTGCAACCGGGTAATAGCGATCTTACCGACGCCGATACTGAAACACTGCGTTCGAAACTGTTGCAGTCCTTTGAATGGCTGATTGACCAGGCGATGGCAGCCCCTGACATGAACAATGCCAAGGTATTGCCGCAATTGCACGCACTGGTCTGGGGCAACAAGCGCGGGGTATAACGATAACGAATGAGGAAATGAGGGTATAAACCAAATGGCCAATCATGATGAAAGAGACTTGTCTTCACTCACGCTCCTGGGCAACCAGGGCACCACGTACAACTACATGTATGATCCAGGTGTATTGGAGACTTTTGACAATAAACATCCGTACCGCGATTACTTCGTGAAATTCAACTGCCCGGAATTCACCAGCCTCTGCCCGATTACCGGACAACCTGACTTCGCTACCATCTACATCAGCTATGTGCCCGACATCAAGATGGTAGAGAGCAAATCGCTCAAGCTCTATCTGTTCAGCTTCCGCAATCACGGTGACTTCCACGAGGATTGCGTCAACATCATCATGAACGACCTGATCAAGCTCATGGAGCCGCGCTATATCGAGGTGTGGGGCAAATTTACGCCACGTGGCGGGATCTCCATCGATCCGTACTGCAACTACGGCAAGCCGGGGACAAAGTATGAGGAGATGGCGAATTTCCGGATGATGAATCATGATCTGTATCCGGAGAAAGTGGATAATCGCTAGAAGTACAGGAAAAACCGCAGTCTCTATCAGACAGACTGCGGTTTTTTTTGATTCCTTATAAAGACCTGGCAATCCGAAATCCAAGGTCATCGATATGAAAGGTTGGATGGCTACGACGACGACAGGTAGCCCCGCATCCCCGTTCCTCTTCTGCCCAGCTCCCTCCCCGAAAAATCCGGTAGGAACCGTACACGTTCTCATCATATAAATCCCAGCACCATTCCCAAACATTCCCCAGCATATCATACAGCCCCCATGGATTCGGTTCCTTTTTTCCTACTTCACGGACTTGGCCTCCTGAATTTTCACGATACCAGGCAATTTTATCTAACTCTCCGTATCGATAGCCAGTTGTCCCGGCTTTACATGCATATTGCCACTCTGCTTCGGTAGGTAGCCGATAACCGTCCGATCCCCAATCGCAAAGTACGGTTTCCCCATCGGGACTAATCGTGTAACACTCTTTTAGTCCTGCTTGCTGTGAAAGCTGATTACAAAAAGAAATGGCATCAAGCCAAGAAACGTTCACAACCGGTTTTCGCTCTTCGTTCAGAGAGGCGGACGTTTTGTTTGTAATCCCATTGTAGAGCTCCACAGTTACCGGGTACCGGGCCAGACGAAAAGGTTTCACTTCAATGTTCCATTCGCTTTTTATGCGATCATCCCTTAGTGTTATCTCTCCCTCAGGGATGGTTACCATGAGATTTTCAACGTCATCTATCGACAATCTATTATCCTCCTGAGATATCCTTTTTCCAAATAATACCTCATTCGGACCTGTGGACTCAATCATCAAAAACCAAATCCTCTATCTACTTTGAATTCACGGATGCTGCGATTTTCTTGATTTCTTCCAGTGGCAAGTCACTTTGAATCGTGTAGATGATTCCCTCATTCGGTGACCAGACAAACCCGTTTCTTTCCTGGAGGTTTGGCTTGTTTGCACTCGATCCGGGGGCTTGATACGTATAGGCGAAGCCATCGCCGAAAGGGATTTTTTTGATGTCCGATACGCCGTCCATCTCTTCGTCGACATCGCCTTGATGTACGTAGAGAAAAACATCCGGGATGTCGGGCCCAGTCTTTTTATTTACGATCGCGATCTGCTTCTTGCCCAGAAATTCCGTATAGGAAAAGATCCGCAGTTCCACACCTTCCGGCAAAACGGTCGGCAGCTTGAGAGAATATCCCAAAAGGGTCGAAACCAATTCCTTGGATGGGTGCAAAATTTTCGCCTGATCATTCAACACTGTAGCTTTCTTCATCAAGCTGTACTCGCCTTTACCCATCGATTCCGCGACTTTTTTCAGTTCTTGCTCTGGCAGACTGCCGGACAGCTTATACACCGCTCCCCCCGCTTCTTCCCATACAAATTGGTTCGTATTCTCTACCTTCCCGAAGTAAGCAACACCTTTTTTGAACGCCATCTCATTCAAGCCAGCAGATTCCTCCACCAGTCCTCCTTTATTTATGTCCATATGGAAAGGGACTCCGTCGAGACCCAAAAAGGCAAGATGAACGCTTTGCTGTTTCGCATGGTAGACAATCCCTGCCAGCAAGTATTCTCCTTCCGGCAAATAACCTGGCAGCAGGACAGGAAGGCCACTCCTTTTTGCAATCTCCTCTGGAGTTAAGTCGTAATAATAGTCTGCCTCCTGCTGTACAATGGCAGGGGCTGCATACACCGGAGCAGCCAGCGAAACTCCCCCCATCATCACTGTTAGGGCAAGTATGCCAATTATCGACGCTCTTTTCATAGCAAACCACTTCCTCTTTGTTTTTTTCCTTCACTTTTGACTACCGGGTTTCTGATCATTTCTTTCATAAAAAATGAAAATTTCTTCTCAAATCTGTAAAAAATTGTTCCTCATATGGTAGAACAAAGAGGACAAAGCAATCATTTCCTTCTGAATGGAAATTCTCTCCCCAGTCCTGTAAGAAATGATTTGCACGCCCCGTAGTCCTAAGTGAAAGGCACAGAAAACAAGGGAGGGACATCAATGCATGAGGACCAGGAATGGGTAAACCAGGTCTTGAACGGAAATAAACAAGCCTACGCCCATCTGATTCATAAGTACAAGGACAGGATTTATGCGTTGCTCCTTCGCATGGTCCGTCATCCACAGGATGCACAAGACCTGACACAGGAGTGTTTTATCAAGGCGTATCGCTACTTGCACAGCTATGATCCGCAGCGAAGCCTTCCATCGTGGCTGTACCGCATAGCAGTCAATCTGTATGTGGACGCGAAACCCGCCAGCCAAAGGCAGCAAAACCTGCTGGAAGTAGATGAGCTGATGCTGATGGACAATCACAGTCCGGAAACGATTTATCTCAAATATGAGGACCTGGAAGAATTGCGGTATCAAATCGAACGGCTCCCGGAGACGTATCGGATCGTACTCACTTTGCGGTATCTGGAGGATCTGACTTATCAAGAGATGAGCGAAATTCTGGATATCTCAATCCCGACCCTTCAGGTGCGCTTGCACCGGGCCAAACAAAAGCTTCGAGAAATCTTTCAACCTGCAGAGGAAGGAGGAACATTGCGTGAAATGTGCTGATATTATGAGAAAAATGGACGCGTGGCTCTTGGAGGAAATGGAGTTCCGGGAGATTACGGAGATCGAGAAACACGTATCGCATTGCCAGGAGTGCCGTTCTTACAAAAACAACTTGATCAAAGAAGCCCAATTGCTCAAGCAAGCCATCTCTACTTCCCCTTTGCCAGAACAATTTGTCGATACTATCATGGGAAAGCTGGAGGATGTTTCGATTGAACCGAAGCAAGCCGTTCCCTCTTCTGATCTTGCTGCAATCCAACCGCCGCCTGTACCGACTCGTCCCCGTAAAAACATGCGCTGGAAAGCGATTACGGGTTACGCTTCCGCCATTTTGCTGCTCTCAGGAGTAGCTGGCATGTATGTCTCTCCGACATTTGCCGCCTACGTATCCTCCTTCGTCAGCCGGGTCAGCGGGGATCTTGGATTAAAATTCGCTGCAGAAAATGGCTTCAATACAGCAGTCAATCAAACGGTCAGCGATCAGGGATACACCTTGCGCGTGAAAGATATCGTCGCTGACTCTGCCCGGCTCGTCATCACCTATACGCTGGAAGACGACAGCGGACAGCCACTCGAAGATCAGTATCTCCCCTATTTTAACGGCAGCAAGATCTATTTGGCTGATAAAGCAGGGAATGTCTTGTCCGAATTACCGGAGGGCCATGAAATGGGACCGGGCTATGGGGACATCACGTTCGTTTTCGATGAATGGCCGAAAGACGAAGACATCGTCGTCCATTTTGATATTCACAAGATTGGAATCCGTGACCCCCAACCGGTCAATTTCTCTTTGCAGATTCCGGTAAATATCGCAGATAGCAAAAATGCGGCGACAACGATCCCTGTCCAAAACGTCTATACATCGCCACAAGGCATCCAGTTCTCCTTTGATCAGGTGATGTATGCACCGAGTGCGACTCGCTTCGAGATCAAGACGTCCGTGACAGACGAAGCGTATGAACGAGAGAGACAGCTGGTCCGAGAAATGGAAGGCGATGATGCTGATTTTACAATGGATGACAGCTACCGCTTTTCGTATCGAATCGTCAATCAGGCAGGCGAAGTGATAGCAGCTTCTGAGCGTGGCGAGATGAGTAGCGGACGTACACTCTACTTTTCCCCTACCTATCCAAAGGGGGAAAATGTAAAAACGGGAACCATTCAGTGGAAAACAGCCATCATCCCGGGAGAGCCATCAGAGACGCTGACCTTTATCCTGGATGAAATCGAGAAAGAAGAAAGAGCCGATTTTGCCATCTCGATTCGTCCTGACACGTTAGTTCAATCTCCAGTTACGAAATCCAATGAGGAAACGGGAGATACTTATACGATCAAGGGCCTGAAAAAAGGAAAACATCCCGGGACAAATGAAGAAATCTGGGTCATGACAATCGAGGGGAATCTAAAGATTTGGGATATGCCTGCCTGGATCTTGAGCGACGGAACGGGAAAACGCTATGAAGTGACTCCCGACTATACAACCATGACCGTCAGACATACCGAAGAGGGAGAGATTCTGAAACAAGATTTGATTATCAAGGGAATGGCCTCACCACCGGAGGAGTTGTCCCTGAAGCTGAAGACCTACAAAAAGCGTTACACGAATATCGATTGGAAAGTTCCGATTCCATCCCAAAAATAATCCCACTCAACAGCCGAACATCATATTTCCTGGAGTCACTGTGGGCATGGTCATCCATGCCCACTTTTCTATCGAACGCTTTGGTTACCACTTTGCTGATCATCGCCCGGCGATTGCTTCTCCGCTTTTACGAGAAACATTTCCCTGACAAAAGCCCCGACTGCCATCGATAAGGCAACGATGAGGATAAGGTTCATGACCCGCACAAAGGTATGAGGCGTCAGGATTGCAGTCGCGCAACTGGACAGGACGATCAACCCGAGGAGGATCGAGTACAGGATCAATTGCTTGAATGTCGCCTGCTTACTCATCCCCTCCCCCCTTTTCACCCATTTTCTTCAGAATCTTCTTCAGCGTTTCGTGTATCGTCATCAAGGCCATCAGGATGAAGCCCAGCATGATAAAGGTAATGATCTCACCCGTAAAGAACGAGACAACAGCCAGAACCACAGCATAAAGAATATGTAAACCGTTTTTAAAAAAATCCACGTGAACATCTCTCCATTTCGTTTCATGATTTTTGCAATTGAATGTCCTGCTCCTCCACGTAGTTCCGATACGGTCACCCTAAACACAGTCTTTTTTTCCATTTTTTAGTCCATCATTGGTATAATGGGATGATAATCACCCGCTAATCCCAACCGTTCCCATTTTACCATACTTAAAAAAGGAGCGATGCTTTCATGGCTCTTATTCGTAGCTTACCCTTAAAATTTCTGATTGTCTTTTTGGTTTCTTTCTCATTTCCAATCCTGTTCTCGATTCTATCCATCTTCGTTCAACTGCCAAATTTCACTGGGGAATACTATCTGGTATACATGTTTTACGGTGGAATCGTGATTGGCACCTACGGTATCTTCATTTCCATCCTTGCAGAGTTATTCTCGACTCTAATCCGAAACTTCAGTGCCAGATGTTCCCGAATCCTCAAGCTTTTCGTTTACCTTGCGGGAGGTTTGCTCGGCGGATACGAAGGCGTCTTGATCGCTCTTCTCTTTTTTCTTCTGGAAGCCGTACATCCCAACTGGTACTCTTCCTCCCCGAGCTCGTTCGTGCTGTTTGCTGTGCTGCTTCCTATGGTTAGTGTCTGTATAGGGGTTGTTGTAACAATCAGCAGTATTCATTCTCACTGAATGTTCTTCTATCTATCAAGCAAAGCGGCCAGTCTTATCGGGAAGACCAGCCGCTTTTCTCATTGAGGATGCTCCCCATTTTTTTCGCTCAGCCGTTGAACCTCTTTTTCCAAAAAATCTAGCCGTTTATGAATGCGGTAAAAAATCGGCAAGTAGGCAATCACGAGGATGATGATCCATCCCATTCGTATTTCCTCCTTTCGCATTTGGACAAGTCTTTGCCTTTATTTCAAATGAATGCAGACATTCCCATTGGACCATTTTTGCAGGTCACGACTGTTGATTTGTCCCCGCTCCAGATGCTTGTGAGCAATCCGTTGAACCCCATCTCCGAACCAGATCGACCATAATTCAACCGACTGATCCGCCGGAATTTTTGCCTTCGCATATTCCAGGAACTGATTCGTCCATCTCTCATCGAAGTTCCCTTCTAGCCAGTAGATATAAGGCAATTGGATGTAGATATCCAGATCATATGGCGGATTCTCGCATCGACCGATCTGTAAGCCGCCTAAATCTGATTCCTTCTCTGCATACAAAACATCTGCTTCGTCGTCCATCTCCTCCCAGGGGATCGGTCCTTTTGGCTGGAGATCCATCGCTTTGATGTCTTTCACCTTTAATCTGATAAATCCGCTTAGGTCGATTTCTGGGAGTGGGTAGGAAGATGCAATAAACCTATATCGGCTCATAAACGGCCCCTTTCGATCATAACTCGCACGGACTACTATAACGACGCTTCCCTTCTATAATCATAGTTTTCATCCGGCACATCCAATTCCCGTCCATTGATCACGACCGTATCATGATCCAGCCATTCAACCTTCGCCTCGTGCTCCCGGTACTGAAAATAGATGTTCCTTGATTTCCCGCTTTGGTTGTCGGTCAATTCTCCCAACGTGGAGAAGGAGGTCGTTGCACCCGCATCGGAGAGATATACCCTGACAATGTAGCGTCCGTCGGGTGATTGGCTTTCTGCAAGCTGATCACCTTTGGGGATGCGCTCCAAATCATAGAAAGCCCAATAGATGCCATATGCGAATAAAGCAAGGAAAGCGCCTCCCGCAATTGCGAGCGTGCGCAGCACCTTTCTTTTGATCACTCGTATCTCCTGATCCGGGCAAATGTCTCGATCCATCTCCTGATCACCTGCTCTCTTTTCCCTTGCAGACAGCTCATTGCAAGAATAAGGCATATTCCCAAGCGTTTATATGGTACCATAGAAAAAGCGAATCTCTCTCGATGCGAGGTGACTTTTCATGAGCCAATTTGAAGCCGGCACCTTTATCGCCTATCTGGCGTTTTCGATCTTCTTTCTCGTCGCCTACAAGCTGCAGCAAATCTCCTTATTCGCATTGATCATGCTGCTGGTGGCTACAGCCGTCGGCATCGGCATTTTCTACATTCTGATCATGCAGTACTGGTACGCCTAGCTGCCTGCCTACTTGGTGACACGACTAGTTTTGAACAACTCCGCTCCCTTTTCATCCAGATAGCCGAAATGCTGCTTGGTCGTGAAAACGTACGGCGGGGACGCGACCTCTTCACTTCTGAACTGCAGAAAAACATGATCGGTGGCCCGAATGGATTCATACACGAGTGTAGTCATCGGGCTTAACTCGGTCGAAAGAAGCCCGTACATCCCGGTCTTTTGATCCTGCACGAGGATCGCACGATTTTTCTCTCCGTAGCTTTCAACCACCTGCATGGAGCGGTAGTTGCCGTTGGTCTTGCGCTGCAAATTTGAAGAATAGGCATCCCATCCGTTGCTGCTCTCGACCAGGACGCCGTCGAGGAAATCAAAGGTCTGGAAGCTCACAACCCCCTCCAGCTTGCTCACCTCTTGATCCCCCGCCTCAACCAACAAATCGAGTTTTCCATCCGCCCTTGTCAGAATCAACAGGGTTTTGTCTTTCATCTCCCGTACCTGGATATTCCTGTACGCGAAGGGACTGAGGACGCTAAACTGATCATCCTCCAGCTTCACCAAAGCCCAGCCAGACTCATTCGCTGGTTTTCCCAATGTGTAGACTGCTTTGTTGCCTTTTGCCAAGGTGACGGGAGCACTTTCCGGTGAGTCTTGCTGTGCCAATACCTTGATCTCCTCTGTAACCAGCTTGCCTTCTGCGGTGTACAGATCTGCCTCTTGCGTACCTGTATCCATCCCCACGACCAGGCGGGATGCCTCATCATAATAAATCGAACGGCTGTATGGCTTGCCGATCTGCTGATCCGTCTTGCGGTCGATCAGGACCATTTTGTTGTCAGACAATCCAGATGTGCGAAGATGATCGGTCAAATCGTGCTGGAACCATTCAGACGCTTCGGCTGGTTTTCCGTCAAAGCCGAAGTAGAGCGTCGAGCCATCCGGTTCCTTGACTTTGACTTTCCCGTACTGTTGTTCATAGTGAATCACTCGATTTTCCTGCGGTGACAAAAGGAGTCCCTTGCTCTCTGAATACAGCCCGATCTTTTTCCCATCCTGGATACTCAGCATGCTGTAGCTGCCGCCAATCGTCGTCAGCGTGTCAAACCAGAACTGTGGTTCCTCCATCGGCAGCTCATAGTCGGGCAGGAGACCTTTTTTCCCGTCTTGACGAACGAGCAAGCGTGCTGCGGGAGGTCCTTCTACCCGTGGATATTGAAACGGAATGACGACATCGCCGCCTACCTTCACGACACCATACAGACCCGTGTTGAGGTCTTGCCCCAGGACATAATCTTTGTGCACGATCTCGGCACCCGGTCTAAAGGAGTGCGACCAATCCGTTCCTGCATCATGGTAGGTGACGGTTTGTCCGTCCTTCGTGCTGTACACTTCCGCTGTCCCGGATTCAATCCCGACCTCGGCAAAACGCGGTTCAGCCAGCATTTTGCCATTTCGCCACAGCCCTACGCCTGCCTCGCTTTCTACCATCACATACCCGTGGTTCCAGAAAGCAAGCTTTTTGTACTTCGGTTCCAGCACGTAATTACCTTTGCTGTCCACCAGTCCCTCTTTGCCAGCTACCCGCACTCGGAAGTAGGCAGACTTCGCTCCGTCTTGCGGAAGATACTCTGCTTTTTTCAGCGAAAACTTCGGCTGCAAGGTGCCGGGATCGTACAGGGTGAGTTGGTCAGCGGTGCTTGTCAGGACATAGCGGACTCTATCTTCCTCCTGCCCGTTCACATCCGCAGCCTCGTACAGATCGACGAAGGAGATCTTGCCTGCAAACAACGGCAGCAGTACCTGACCGGAAGGAGCCAGCATCATGGTCTGCTCTCCGCCCATCACCACCACATCGGGGTACGTTTCCGATAAAAAGTAGGTGTGAGCTCCGACGAACTGTTTCGAGGAAAGCTGTTGTGTGGTCAGGTCAAGATATTGGAACCATCCGCCTTTTTGCATGATGGCGATACTTCGATCAGGACTCATTTCTATGGAATCCCATGTGACAGGAGTAACGGATTTGCCTGTCTTCGCGTCCAGGATGCCCTGTTTTCCAGCTGTGGTCACAATGACATGACGCGGGTATTGCTCGATGCTATCGTAAATCGCTGGAGTGACGACTTTTTCTCCATTGGTAAAACCTATTTTTTTATTGTCCATCACATAGGGTTGGATAGTGGGAAATACTGCGGCCTGCACCGGGAAAGCCGATACCTGCGCGAGCAACAGAGCAGCCACACCGATCTTTGCGATGCGTTTTATCATCATCACTTGCCTCCTTCTTGTTGAAACCGCCATACTTTTCAGACGCCAAGAGGAGGAAAAGGTTTCATCTTTCTATGTCTTCTTTGATGCGATACCAATACACATACACTTCCTGGTAGCCGAGTTTTTCATAAAGTCGCCGGGCGGGCAGATTCTCTGCGAGAACCTGCAAATAGGAGACCTTGGCACCGTTCTGAAATCCCCATTGCAGCAGGTGCAGGACAAGCTGCTTGCCGAATCCTTGCCCGCGATACCGCTGATCCGTCACGATGTCGTAGAGACCGATATAACCGCGATCCAGAACTCCCAACCCACAGGCTACGGCCACCTCCTCATGAAAGAGCGTCACATAGCAGGCAGTCGGGACGATCTTGCGCAATGTCTGGGACATGGTCTGCTTTTCGTCTTCCCGTTTTGCAGATAATCGGCAAAAATCCTCCAGCCATTCGTGCGTGCACTCCCGATAGACCCGTACGGTTTGGACGGAAGGTGCTTCGATTGCCTCCAGTGAAACGGTTTGGACACTTGTATGTCCACTAGCCTTATATCCTTTTTCTTCCAAAACCTGATCCAGATCTGCCGGGTGTGCAGCCGGAGTCAGCTTGAAGATCGTCGGGAGCTTTTTCCCCGTATAGAACGTTTCACATGCCGCAATTTTCTCCTCTATCTCCCACCGAGAGGGATAGAGCGGATAGACCGAATTCGCCCGTTTGGTGTAGCCTTCTGCATATCGTAAAATCCAGCCGTCCTCCACCAGCGTTTCCAAGGCAGGCCAAGCTTGTATGGACAATTCCTCTAGTTTGGTAATCACGTGAATCAACTCCGGTGTAGTTCAGATTCTACAGACCTTGCTGCTTTCGGATCGTAACCATCTGTCCCAAATGATACGTATTGTGCGTCGTCAGACAGGAAAGCGCCTCCCACCAGGTGCAGGACGGATCAAAAGGCAATGATTCATCCATTTTTTCATCCTCACAGCCTGTAAGCTCGTCCTTCCACGCGTTCATGACGGAGTCGAAGCGTTCGATTAAAGCCCTCCACGCTTCTTCCTCTCTACCCTCGGCAGCCTCCACAGCAAACGTAGCTTCATTGGATTCCAGCTTTTCAACCGGTTCCAGGCGATAGCGTTGCAGCCATCTTTCATTCCAAAGTGTCAGATGGGCGAGTAGCTCCCAGATGGAATGCTGCCCTTCGACCTTCCATTTTGCTTGTTCCGGCGTGAGTCCCTGTATGACCTCGTGTACAGGCGGGTACCAGCCTTTTGCATTATGAAACAAGGTGAGTTGCTCCGCAAAGATCAAGCTCTTTTTTCTCGTCATCCATATTTCCCCTCGCTTTTTTGGTCTCTTTTTGCCATTTTATCCGATTTTGGAAGCTACTGGGGAATCATGCCTCAAAAAAACTGACGCCCGAGAAACAAGGCGTCAGTTATAGAGTCCTAGTACAAAGCTGTAACCATTTTTTTACGTGTATAAAATTCTACACCGTCCCGGCCGTTGGCATGAAGATCGCCGTAGAAAGACTTTTTATACCCGGAGAACGGGAAGAATGCCATCGGGGCGGGAACTCCAAGATTGATACCGAGCATACCGGCATCGATCTCTTCGCGGAATTGCCGAACGGCTTTGGCGCTGTCCGTGTACAAACAAGCTCCATTGGCGAATTCGGAACGATTGGTAACTGCGATCGCTTCGTCCAGGCTTTCAGCCCGAACGACAAGCAACACCGGTGCAAAGATTTCGTCGTTCCAGATCTTCATTCCAGGTTTGACATGGTCAAACAGAGTCGGACCTACAAAATACCCCACGCCTGCAGCCGCTTCATCCTTTCTTCCGTCACGTATGAGTGCAGCGCCTTCCTGTTCACCGATCTCGATGTATTGGATCGTACGCTCCTTATGAGATTGACGGATTACCGGTCCGAGGAAGATTCCCTCATTCATACCGTTGCCGATCGTAAGGGAATCCGCTTTTTGGCGAAGCTTTTCCACGAGCGGATCCGCAATATCGCCGACTGCGACCACCACCGCGCAAGCCATGCAGCGCTCGCCCGCAGAACCGTAGGCTGCGTTGATAATATTGGTTGCGGCGTGATCCAGGTTCGCGTCCGGCAGCACAATCGAATGGTTTTTGGCACCGGCAAGGGCTTGGACGCGTTTGCCGTTCGCTGCCGCTGTCTTGTAGACATATTCCGCGACCGGCTGTGAACCTACGAAGGAGATCGCTTTTACCTGCTCATGCTCCAGGAGTCCGTTCACGACATCATGGGCTCCGTGCACGATGTTGAACACGCCGTTCGGCAGACCTGCCTCCACCAGTAGTTCAGCCAAGCGATTGGCCAATAGCGGAGTGCGCTCCGAAGGCTTGAGGATAAAGGTATTTCCGCAGGCGATCGCGAGCGGGAACATCCAGCATGGCACCATCATCGGAAAGTTAAACGGCGTGATTCCTCCGACGACCCCAAGCGGATAGCGGTACATCCCGGATTCAATATCTGTCGCAATATCGGGGAGCTGCGTGCCCATCATGAGGGTAGGAGCTCCCGCCGCAAATTCTACGCACTCGATTCCACGCTGTACTTCACCGTACGCCTCTGTGTAGCTTTTTCCGTTTTCCAACGTGACGAAGCGGGCCAGCTCTTCCCAATGTTCAATCAGGAGCTGCTGGTATTTGAACAAGATGCGTGCGCGTTTAGGGACAGCTACTTTTTTCCAGCTTTTGAATGCCTCCTGCGCTACCGCTACTGCTTCATCCAAATCCTCCCGGGTCGAGATCGGAATATAGGCCATCGTTTCCCCGGTTGCTGGGTTGGGCACTTCTTCATACTTTTCTGTGCGTGATTCTACCCATTTGCCTCCGATAAAGTTTTTCAGCCTTTGTGTTTTTTCTTGCGTAAGAATGTCTGTCATGGAAGTCACCTCATCCTAATCTATAATGATCGCTTAAATTTGTCGGATCAGATTGGCGTACACATAAATCCCTCTTTTTTCCAATTCATTGAAATAAATCTCTGGATCGATGCATCCCTCCGAAGGGAAGAAGCCCCTCTTGGTGATCTGTCCAGCTCCCAGCATACGGGTAGTGACAGCCGCAGGAAATCCAACCGAAAAGACGCCTTGAGACATGTCGCTCCATTTTTCATACGGCGAGATCACCGTGTCGATTACGTACTTGCACTTCACGCCATCCTTTGTTCCCTCGGCTACGACGCGCAGCGCTTTATGGTCGTCGTGCTTGTCGAACACCGGCTGTTTTCCTTCCCTCAAGACTGAAGCCAGCAATTGGCGCGGCACGACCTGTTGTCCCCGGACATCGACCGACTTGGCGCTGCCGAGGCCGATTGCCGTCAAAAATTTGAGCTGTTCTTCAAAAATCTTCGGCAGCGACAGCTTGAACGCCACATTTTGAATGCCTTTATCCTGAAACGAAATCGGCATGGTCGCTACTTCCGAGTGAATCGTATTGATTACTTTTTGTCTGCCGATGGGCTCCGGGAAATCGACCCACTCTTCGCCGGAGAATGGCTCCATCTCTACAAATTCTCCTGCAACAAACTCGTATGGGCTCATCTCGAACTCATCCAGGAGCGTATCTATCGCATACGGCGGGACGAACATATCCTCTGTAATGTTAAAATTGACAATGCCGTCGAGAATCTTGATCGTCTCCAGCGTATCGAGGTGATCGTAGGCGTAACGTGCCATGACGTTGACGATCCCCGGCGCACTTCCCGACCCCACGATTCCTGTAATGCCCGCTTCCCGGAACTGCTCGTCCATCTCCAGCTGCTGGCGAGCCCAGTGGAACAAACCGCCAAAATCCGTATAGTGCGTGCGCGACTCCAGGCAAGCAGCCATGACCTTCATATTAAAATGATGGGAGGTAGCATTCAAGCATACATCATAATCTTCGAGCAAGGTTACCAGCGCGCTGTGATCGTTTAAATCCAGCTTGCTGACGAGCACCTTTTCCGAATTCAAGCTGCGCTGTCTGGCCTCGATTGCTTCCAGATTCAAATCCGCGAGTAGAATCTGTTTGACATCCTCATGCTCGACAAAATCACGAATTGCTCCCCATACGACTTTTCCTGCTCCGCCAATTACTGCTATCTTCATGACCGAATTCCTCCCGATATGGAACCTTGTGTATGATCAATGGTTTGGGTGTTACGCGTGAATACCGATATACGCCTTGATGATTTCCGGGTCTTCGCTCAGCGACCGGGCTTCGCCTTCCTTCACCAATTGGCCGTTTTCGATGACAAAAGCATAATCTGACATACGAAGGGACTGGTATACGTTCTGTTCGACCAGAAGGACAGTCGTTCCCTGATCGTTGATTTCTTTCAAGATCGAAAACATCTGGGACACGATGATCGGCGCAAGTCCGAGCGAAGGCTCGTCCAGCATCAGAATTTTGGGCAATGACATGAGCCCCCGACCGATAGCTAGCATCTGCTGCTGGCCACCGCTCAACGTACCTGCCATCTGGCTCTGCCTTTCCTCCAGGATCGGAAACAGCGAGTAGACGTACTCCAGCGACGACTTCATCTGCTTTCGCGCATTTTTCGTATATGCGCCAATCAGCAGATTCTCGTAAATGCTCATATAGGGAAATACCTTGCGACCTTCCGGGACCTGGATGATACCGCGCTCCACTCGATGGTGGGCCGGCAATTGGTCGACGCGTTCCCCTTCGAACCAAATCTCGCCGGATTGGCTCGGCAACAGGCCGGAAATGGTCTTGATCGTCGTGGTTTTTCCGGCGGCATTGGCACCGACGAGGGTCACGACACTCTTTTCATTCACGGAGAAGGAAAACTGCCGCAGAACAGGTACATCTCCATACGATACGGACAAATTTTTGACCTCAAGCAAGGTTCTCCTCTCCTCCTCCCAGATAGGCGTTGATCACTTTCTTGTCGCGAAGGACTTCCTGCGGTTCACCCTGGGCAATCAATTGTCCATTTTGCAAGACGGTCAACGTGCTAGACAAAGCGATGACCGCCTTCATGATGTGCTCGATCAGCATGATCGTGACACCTTCCCGGTTGATGTTACGCACGACCTCAATCATCTCGTCAACTTCGCTTGGCGTGAGCCCGCCCATCACTTCGTCTAGGAGAAGCAGCTTGGACTCTGTACCCAAGGCCCGTGCCATCTCCAGCTTTTTGCGCGCTGCTAGAGTCAGGCTGGTAGACAAGTCTTCCGCACGATGAGCTAAGCCGACTATCTCCAGCTTGTGCATCGAGATTTCGCGCGCCTTTTTGATGCTTTTCTCCCGGTTCAGCACACCTACCATGACATTTTCAACCACCGTCATCTGATGGAACGGTTTCACGATTTGAAATGTTCGAGCAATTCCTTTCGCGTTGATCTGAAAGGATTTCAATCCCTTCATGCTGGACCCCTCAAAGAAAATATCTCCTTGATACGGATTGACGAGGCCGAAAATCAGGTTGAAAACGGTCGTTTTGCCAGCCCCATTCGGCCCAATCAGGCCAAAAATCTCTCCCCGCTGTACGCTGAAAGACAAGTCATTGATCGCGACGACCCCGCCAAACTGCTTGGTCAAACCGGCTACTCTAAGAATTTCCGAGCTTTTCGATTGGCTTTCCATCCAAGCTCCCCCTTTTCAGTTTGAATCTCAGATCCTTCCACAAACCGACAAGACCTTTGGGAAGATAGAGGACAACCAGGATGAGGATCAAGCCGTAAATGACCAGGTACAATCCACTGCCGTAATCTCGCAGTGCTTCCTGCAAAATATAGGTGAGCGGTGTGATCAAGAGAGAACCGAGCAACGGACCAATCACGGTACCCGCTCCGCCCAGCATGGCCAGAATTACCATCTCAATCGAATAGGCGAACGAGAAGATACTTTCCGGGTCCACGAACATGACGTATTGCACCCAAATCGTCCCGCCCATAGAAGTCAGGGCAGCGCTAATCGCGAAGGCTTTTAATTTCATCTTGAGGGCATTGACGCCCAAGCATTCCGCGGCCGTCTCATCTTCGGCGATCGAGCGCAGATGGTAGCCAAAACGGTTGTTGTTAATGAAATACGTAACCGCCATGACGATGATCAGGTAGACGACACATATTCCGATGTAGCCCCATTTGCTCTCGAAAACCAGATTGACCAAACCCGGCTTGTAAGGAATCGTAAGTCCGATCGATCCCTTGGTCATATCCTTCATCAGATGGGCGACATTGCGCAGCACTTCCGCGATCCCGATCGTCGCCATCGAAAAGAACGGGCCCTTCAACCGAAACGTGGCAAATCCGACAATGATCGCGACGAGGACGGAGACAAGGATTCCGACCGCCATGCCGATCAGCGGAGAGACGTTATACGTCGTAAACAGGATACCCGACGAGTAAGCCCCGATCCCCATAAACGCGACGTGCCCCAAGGAAAGCTGGCCGATGTAGCCGGACAGCAGGTTCCACGAGCCCGCCAATCCTGCCCACAAAGCGATCAGGATGATCATGCTTAACATGAAGTCGTTTAGGATCATTTTAGACCTACCTCCTCAGAACCCTTGACACCCAGGAGGCCTGCAGGTTTGACGATCATGATCGCAATAAAGATCACAAAGAACAGGATTTGCTTGATTTCGGCACTGAAGTAATAACCAGCGATCGCATCGATCAAGCCAATGATAATCCCGCCAAGCCAAGCGCCCGGAATACTGCCCAATCCGCCGAGCACCACGATGACGAAGCAGATCATGACCATATTGACGCCGAGTGCGGGAAAAATGGTGAAGATCGGGGTGATGAGCGATCCGCCGACCGCTACCAGCGCCGAGCCCAGACCGAACGTCAGCAAAAACGTTTTTTGTACGTTGATTCCCATCAGTTGGGCTGCTTGCTTATCCTGTGTCGTGGCACGAATCGAGCGGCCAATCTGTGTTTTGTTTAAAAACATCCACAGCACGACAGTAATCAGGGAGGCCACGACAAACGCGACCAGGGAAGACAGGGGGATATAGATGGACCCAATCTGCACATTCATCCCGGCGATGGGTACGGGAACCGTGCGAAAATCCGACTTCCAGAGAAACAGGGCCATGTTTTGCAACACCAGGGACAACCCCACAGTTGCCAGCACCACGACAGAGGCGCTTCTCTTCATGGCGGGGTGAATCAATGCTTTGTAAATCAATGCCCCGATGATGAAGGCGATGGGCACAATGACCACTGCGCTGACGTACGGATGCAAATGGAAGTATTGAAACGCCCAGAATGCTCCGTACATACTGATCATCAAAAACTCACCATGGGCAAAGTTGATAATGCGCATAACCCCGAAAATCAGGGAAAGACCGATACTGATAACCGCATAGATGCCTCCCAACAAGATTCCGGTCATAATAATCTGCAATAACATGAAGTCACCTCTCATCAAGCATTCGTAGTAATGAAGATCCGGATGGCTCATGACTTGCTTCGCGTTGATGCTGAGGCATTATCTTGAAGACCAGGTCGGCAATGGAACCATACTCGGCTCTTTTGTAGCAAACTTTTCCGGGAATACGGTTTCTACTTTATTTTCTTGCCATTGCATGACGGTAGCGAACGCTCTGTCATTTTGGCCGGTCTCCGAATTGAACTTGACGCCCCATCCCAAAACTGTGCCGCCTTCCGGAATATCGAGGGAAAGCGCTGCTTCGCGAAGCTTGTCTGGTTCGAGCGATCCCGCTTTCGGAATGATGTCGTTCAGCAAGAGGTACATCGCTCCGAAGCCTTCGAAGCTGCTCAAGCTAGGTGTCGCGTTGTACGTCTCGGTGTATTTCTTTACAAACGTATCGTGCAGCTCTTTCACCTCTGGTGCCAAACCGTCTGTATTGATTCCTACAGGCGCACTGGCGTCAAAAATGCCGTTTACCAAATCTCCCAGTCCGTCTCCTGTCGCCTGGAGCGTCCATCCGGCCATGCCAACGAGCGCTTTTAGATTGAGATCATACTGCTTCGCCTGCTTCCAGAACAACACTTGGTCCGGGGTATAGCCGACGTTGAGCAGAATATCCGGGTTGGCATTTTTCAGCTTCAAGACGAGGGAGGACAAGTCCGTCGCTTTGGCGCTGTATCTTTCCCGTGCGATGGCGGACATCCCGTTTTCCGCGAGCGCTTTCTCTGCCGCATCCCCGACGGAGGTGCCATAAGCAGAGTCTTCATGGCTGATGACAATTTTCAGATCAGCCGGTGCGATGCCCAGCTTTGGCGCCAACACATTTTTCGTAAACTCGACTGCCGCTTTTCCGTTATCCGATGCAGTCGAATTCAGACGGAACGTATACTTGAATCCGCGGTTAGTCATATCGTCCGTCACCGCATCCGCTTCCAGGTAGACCACTTTGTTTTTCTCGGCTACCTGGCTTGCTGGCAGGGCACCGGAGCTAATCACGGTCCCAACGATGACCTTCGCGCCATCCTGAATCAGGCGTTCGGCTTCACTCGCCGCTTTCGCCGGGTCGGAGGCGTTGTCCGCATTTTTCAGTTCGACCTGTTTGCCGAGAACGCCGCCTTTTTCATTCACGAGCTCGACGGCAAGCTTCGCCCCGTTCAAATTGTCATTGCCCCAGTTGGCCGATCCACCAGAGAGCGGCCACAGCGTACCGATCATCACTTTGTCCGATGCTTGTGCCGACGCTCCCGAACCGCCGGCCGCTTGTTGCCCAGTCTCGGTGCCACATCCTGAGATGGCCAGTCCCAACGCTAAAATCGTTGCCATCACAGCAGATACTTTGCCTTTTTTCATGAACATTACCCCCTTATTGGATCGTTTCCGGATTGATGCGATACACCTTCGTGAGCGTATCTTCTGTGATATACCCGTTCAGCCAATCTCTCTTCACCTGCTGCGGATCGCGTTCCAGCGGGCTGCCGAAGCCGCCTGATCCCGGAGTTTCGATGTGAATGACATCTCCTGCTGCAAGCTTCATGCGGGATGCTTTTGCGTAGACGCGCTGCTCCCGATCGGTTCCCGGATTCAGCAGCTTTTTGCCAGGCAAGCCGTCGCCTCCATGATGAAGGCCTTTGGGGGCTGTCGTTTCGCCGTCCGAACGCACAGTTAACGTCAAACCATCCGCCATCATCCGAATCTGTCTGATGACACCCAAACCGCCGAGATATTTTCCCGCTCCGCCGGAATCAGGGAACAGCTCATAACGCTCGAAACGTAGTGGATATTCCAGCTCCACAGATTCAATCGGCACATTCATGCAGTTCCCTACATGGACATCGATTCCGCTCAATCCATCCTTGTTGGGTCTGGCCCCCATCCCGCCGCCGTTCAACTCGTAATACACGAAGTATTGCTCGGTTTGCGGGTGGGTACCGCCTATGGCGAGCGTCGTCGCATGCGCATGGCTGGCCGCTGGGATTAGTTCTGGCAGCGCTTTCGCGAATGCCTCCAGGCAAATGTCGCTAAGCCGCATGATGGTATGGTATCTTCCGCTGACCGGGGCCGGAAAAATCGGGTTCAGGATGGTACCTTTTTTCAGCTTCATTTCGATGGGGCGGAAAGCTCCCTCGTTTTGCGGAACTTCCGAATCCGTCACACAGCGCGTCACGTAGAAGGCGACTGACATGACAGTTTCCTTCGATACATTGAACGGCCCGCGAGCCTGGGGTCCTGACTCGGTGAAATCGTAGATGATATTGTCCCCTTTTACTTCAATCCGCACTTTCAATTCGATCTGTTTTCCGATCTCTACGCCATCGTCATCCAAATGACCGAATGCCTCATAGACTCCGTCCGGGATTTCCATGATTTTTTTGCGGATGCGCGTCTCGGAGTAGTCAAGCCACGCTGCAATCGTCTCCTGAACCGTCTCGACGCCGTATTTTTCGATCAGATGGGTCAAACGCCGTTTGCCGATCTCATTTGCCGATATTTGAGAGCGCAAGTCTCCGAGCGTATAGTTAGGCATCCGCACATTAGCGCGAATGATTTTAAAGATGGACTCATTTTGTGTGCCTTTGTCATAGAGCTTCATCGGCGGCAACAGTAGGCCTTCCTGATAGAGATCGGTCGCATCGCCCGGAGAGCTGCCCGGCGTGCTACCGCCCACATCCGCGTGATGGCACATGCTGCCGCAGAATCCTACTAATTTCCCTTCAGCAAACACCGGAGCGAACAACAGGATGTCCGGCGTGTGAGAGGCACCCATATACGGATGATTGATAATGATCTGGTCATGCTCAAAAATAACGTCCTTCGGATAGTGGTTTTTCAGGATTTCTTTCAACGTCATGCCCATGGAACCAAGATGCGTCGGAATATTATCGGACTGTGCGATCAGATCTCCATCAGCATTAAAAATCGCGGTGGAGAAATCAAGCGCTTCCCTGACGATGCTGGAGTAGGCTGTTCGTTTGAGCGTCACGCTCATCTCTTCGGCAATTGAGATCAGAGAATGACCGATGACTTCCATTAGAATCGGGTTTTTCACTTTGCTTACCGTCATGTTACTGTTCACCGCCAATCGTGATAATCATGTTGCCGATTCGATCCATGCTCGCTGTCTGGTTCCGTTCCAAGGCCATCGTCGTGTCAACGCTTTCAATAATCGCTGGGCCTTCGATGCGGTTGCCTGATAGCAGTGAGCCGTGATCGTATACAGGAACGGCTTCATATGCGCGAGAGTAAGCCGAAAAGACTTGCCGTTTGCCTTTGAGAGCGGATGATGAATCGCTTCCTCCCTCTGGCAGCTCCTCCAGGGAAATCTTCGGTGTAATCCCGATGGCAGACAGGCGGAAATTGACGATCTCTACTGGCTCTGTCTTGTCGCAATGACCGTATTGACGCTCGTACTCGGCATGGAATTGCGCAAGCAGCTTGGCGATGTCCACTGTGGTCGCCGCATCGGATTCTAACTCCACGGTCAATTCAAATGCCTGGCCTCTGTAGCGCAAATCCATCCGGTAGAGCAGCTGTCTGTTTTGCTCTGCGACGCCCTCTTGATCCAGCATCGCTTCCCCTTTCATGCCTAGCTCCCGATATACGCTGCAGATGCTTTCCATGGATTCCTGCTGCAGCGGCAGCATGCGGGTGATCGCGAAGTCATGACGGATGTCTGCGGCCAAAAAGCCAAATGCCGACATTTCTGACGATGCGCGCGGGATGACGACTCGTGGGATTCCCAGCTCCTTGGCGATCTCCGTCGCGTGCAGCGGCGATGCTCCACCGAAGGCAAACAGCGTGAAGTCCTTAGGATCGAAGCCCTTCTGGATGGAGACGAGACGGACCGCTTCGATCATATGGTGGTTGGCTATTTCCACGATGCCGACTGCTGCTTCCTCCAGACTGAGCCCCGTCTTGCTCATCACCTCTGCAAACGAGCGACGTGCAGCTTCCACATCGAGTTGCATTTCTCCGCCGAGGAAATAGTTGGGATCGATTTTGCCGAGCACCAGGTTCGCATCCGTGATTGTTGCCTTCATGCCTCCCTTGCCGTAGCAAGCCGCGCCTGGTATGGCCCCGGCGCTCTCAGGCCCTACCTTGAGAAGACCACCTTCGTCCACCCAGCCGATGCTGCCCCCTCCGGCACCGACCGTCTCCATTTCAATCATGGGTACCTTGAGCGGATACCCCTTCAATGTGCTTTCCAGCGTCGTGCGCGGAGCCTGGTTCAGGATCAGGGCGACATCCGTGCTGGTGCCGCCCATATCGAGCGTAATGATGTTGTCGATCCCCATGCACGAAGCCAGAAAGGTCGATCCGATCACGCCGCCAGCCGGTCCGGACAGCAGAGTCTCCACTACTTTGTCCGATGCCGCTTCCGCCGTCATGACACCCCCGCTGGATTTCATAATGTACGGAATCTTCACCTGTTGCTCGTGCAAGCGATCAACCAGATTCATGAAATAATTGCGCGTAGCCGGCTTGAGATAGGCATTCACTACTGTCGTAATGGTTCGCTCGTATTCCCGGAATTCCGGAGATACTTCATGAGACAGGGATACATGGCATTCCGGATAGGTGGATTTGATCAATTCTGCCGTCTTCAACTCATGTTCTGGATTGACGTACGAATGCAGGTACACGACAGCAACAGACGTGATCCCTTCCAGCTTCATCGTCTCAACTGCCTGGAGAACAGAAGCTTCATTTAGCTCTCTGATGATCTGCCCATCTGGCCCCATACGCTCTTCGATGCCAAAACGGAAGCGCCGCTCGACCAGACTGGAAGGCTTGTCCTGAAACAAGTCATACAGCTTGGGCCGCTTTTGTCTGCCGATCTCGATCACATCCCGGAAACCCTCAGTCGTAAAAAGAGCTACCTTCGCCCCTTTGCTCTCCAAAAATGCATTCGTCGCAAATGTCGTGCCATGTACAAAATAGTGAACTGCCTCCGGACCGATGCCTTCCAGATGCAATATTTTTTTAATTCCGTCAATTACACCGTGAGAAGGGTCTCCAGGGGACGAAGGCGTCTTTGTAAATCGTAGTTTTTTTCTCTCCTCATCAAAAAGGACAACGTCTGTGAAAGTCCCGCCTACATCAATCGCTAGTTTGTACTGTGGCTGCATGTTCCTCTTCCTCTCGAAAAATCAAATGTGAGTCTTCTTTTTTTCCGGAAAAAGATTAGTTATTGTTTCAATATTGAAACTCAGTTTCTATTGTGGTACAATCTCAATATAACTCTGAAAATTCCACATTGTCAAGTTGTTAAGAATTTTTTAATTGTATGGTATATTATGTAATATCTACAGATATAACCAATTTAGACATAAACCAGATTGATAGGTGAAAAAACACATGAGTACATCGGATCTTTACATTCCTTCTGTACATTCTGCCCTACGCATACTTGAATTGTTAGCGAAGGAGCAGTATAAAAGCTGTACCCTGTCGGAGATTTCAAAAACGTTATCGATCAATAAAACAACGTGCTTGAGAATCCTCAAGACTTTGCAAATGCAGGATTTTGTTCAGTTTGACGAAAGCTCGAAGCGCTACTCGCTTGGCACCTATTTAATCGTCTTGGGCGATCGAGCCAAAGAGATGAATGATGCCATCCGGATCGCGAAATCTTTCATGCCCCTACTATGCAAAGAAATGGGACAAACCATCGTATTAGCCAAACACGCGGGCGACCACCAATTGATGTACATTGCAAAAGAAGAGCCAAATGAGTCCATAAGGCTGACGATCTCCGTGGGAGAAGCATTTCCCATCTTTTCAGGGGCGCTAGGCAAGACATACCTCGCCTTCCTGGATGAAAAAGAAGCCATGGAGATTATTCATGCGGTCATGGTCGACGGAAATCTCCCGCGCTATACCAGCCACTCGATCACGGATTTGGATGTGTATCTGGACAATCTGAGGAAAGTACGAGAAGAAGGCGTTGCGGAAAGCTTTGAGGAATACACGCCCGGAATCGCCGGCCTGGGCTGTCCCATTTTTAACTCCAAAGGGGAGATCGTGCTTATACTCGGGGCATTTCGCTCCAGTGTCAGCAATTATTTTGACAACCAAGCGTCTCGTCAATTGCTGCAAATATGTGCGCAAGACATTACGCAAGCGATTTCTGTCTTTTAAATGGCAAAAACGTGGGCACATCATACCCGCGTTTTTGCCATTCAATCTATTTTGACCCACACCGTCTTTGTTTCGGTATACAGGTCAATCGCACTTGCTCCCATTTCCCTGCCGTATCCGCTCATTTTATAGCAACAGACTTATCCTCAAGTGATTCTTCAATCATGCTATAATTAGATGAGAATGTTCAGGGGGATTCGTCATGACAACCATGCCTTTATCTATGATGATGATGGGATACGACGCCGAAGTGCTACGTACATTGCAACAATGGGAGGATCTTGGGGTGATTGTCCTGCTCGGGATTTGGGACCCATACTCGCCTGTATCTGATGAACACGAAGATCTGACTCCAAGCGATAGCCAAACCATTGACCTGATCTTGATCACGAACAAAGAGAAGGAATATTTCGAGAAAACTTCTAAACTCAAGCAAGAGAAAACATTGATCATCGATTTGGATACATTCTGGTTCCTCGAGCTTTTGGTCAAACAAGCCGTGGATCTCCAACATTTATCCAGAAGCGAGCAGCTTTTTCAAACGATTTCTAAATATTCACACGAGGGCATTCAATTTGTCGACGCAAATGGCATCGTTCAATATGTCAATCCTTCCTTTTCTAGAATCACCAATGTGTTACCCGAGGACCGGATCGGAAAAAGCATCTACGCCGTTTCTCCTCATGGGGCCATCGTTCAGGCTTTGCTTACGAAGGCGCCTGTGCTTGGTTGGAAGTCTACAGGTCTCGGTTCAGCCGTCGAAGCGATCTCCAATGCAGCTCCGATCTTTGTGGATGGGGAACTGCGAGGGGCGGTCGCGACCTTTCAGGATATTACGGAAATCAGGCACCTCTCCCTGAAACTGCAGGAACGTGACCAAGAGATCAGCAGCCTGCAAGATCGCTTGATGAATGCCCATGCCCCGCAGTATTCCTTCCAGGACATTATTGGGGAAAGCAAGATGATTCAAAAAACGATTGATACAGCCAGAAAGGCAGCACGCACACGTTCTACCGTCTTAATCACTGGAGAGAGCGGCACTGGAAAAGAATTGTTCGCACACGCCATTCATGCTAGTAGTGCGTTTAGTCAAAAGCCATTCATAGCAGTTAACTGTGCCGCCATTCCGGCCGCTCTTTTGGAAAGTGAACTGTTTGGCTATGAAAAAGGGGCCTTCACCCATGCTTCCAAGCAAAAAATCGGAAAGTTCGAACTCGCCAACGAAGGGACACTTTTTCTCGATGAAATCGGCGATATGAGCCCTGATTTGCAAGCGAAATTGCTTCGTGTCCTACAATCCAAAGAGATCGAGCGCGTGGGCGGCTTGCAGACGATCAAAGTGAATGTACGCATTATCGCCGCAACCAACCGTCAGCTTCAGGATATGGTGATGGAAGGAAAATTCCGGGAAGACCTGTATTACAGATTGCATGTGATTCGCTTGGAGACTCCGCCTCTACGTGAAAGAATTCAGGACCTTCCGTTTCTCGTCCAAGTATTGATGGAACGCATCAGTCGTCGCATCGGCCTGAGCCCGATGACATTAACCAACAAAGGTACAGGCATCTTGGCTGATTACCACTGGCCTGGGAATATCCGCGAGCTGGAAAACTTTCTGGAACGCCTAATGAATGAGAGTACCTCGTCTGTCATTCCAGATTCGTTGGTCCGATTACATATAAACAAGATCCTCGGAGCAACTCCATCTTCGAGTGAAACAAAGCCGTCTTCAGAGCATTCGGACACAGACATTCTTTCCCTGCGAGTCATGGAACGTGAGCAGATCAGCAAAGCACTCGCCATATTCGGCTCTTCGCTTGAAGGTAAGAAGAAGGCTGCCCGGTGTCTGGGTATATCCATCGCGACGCTCTACAACAAAATCAAGGAACATCGCTTGTCCACATAGATAAAGGAAACAATGAACAACGAACAGGGGGCACACTATGAACGACAAACCAATCATTGGCATTTTAATGCTGGATACTACATTTACAAGAATTCCAGGAGACATTGGGAATCCTGTCTCTTTTTCAGATCCCGTCAGCTATAAAGTAGTGAATGGTGCTACTGTAACCAAAGTGGTAAAGGAGCAAGACCCTGCATTGATTCGCCCTTTTATCGACGCAGCCAAAGAGCTTCAGGACGAGGGCGTCAAGATGATTACGACCAGCTGTGGATTCCTTGCGCTTTTTCAAAAAGAAATTGGAGAAGAGCTCGACGTTCCCTTCTATACCTCCAGCTTGTTGCAAATTCCCTTTGTCCATTCCATCATGGGTGGACCGATCGGTGTCTTGACCGCGCGAAAGGAATCCTTAACCCAGCGTCATTTTGATGCTGCAGGTGCGGGACAAGTTCCGCTTGTCGTCTATGGCATGGATCATCGCCCAGCGTTCACCTCCTCCATCGTGGAAGAAACACATGAGGTAGATCCTGCGAAAATCGAAATCGAAATGGTAGAAACAGCACGTGAATTGTGCCGGAATCACCCTGATATCAAGGCTATTGTTCTGGAGTGTACGAATATGCCGCCCTATAAAGAAGCCATTCAGAAAGCGGTTTCATTACCCGTTTTTGATATTTTTACCTTAACGGATTTCGTGCGACGCTCCTTGCCACTCGTCAGGTAGATAAAATAAGTGCAAAAACGCTTGTCACCTCTACGGGGTAACAAGCGTTTTTTCGCTGCCTATGCCTATTGGCTTAAAGAGTGGCCAGCACTTCCCTGGACTCGACAAAAGAAGCTAGATCAGAGTAGAAGCCCGCACTACCCTTCGCATTCTTGATGACGTAGTAGACACCTGATCCAAACGCATCGGGATTGGTTACTTCATGCTCCAACGAAATAATCTCACCATTTATGCTCACCAACACCTGGTGCTTGGACGTCTTTTTCGGCACGCGGATCGAGTGAATTTCGATCGGTTCCTCTCCGGCTGCATGAACCAATTGCTGCAAATAAAGAGCAGTGCCCGATGGCATATCGATCTTGTTTTCGTGATGAGTCTCGATGATTTGCATGTTCTTCGTTCCGTAGTAATCACGCAATAATTTAACTACTTGGGAAAGCGCTACGATTCCCATGGAAAAATTACTTGATAACAGTGCAAAACGGTTCGCTTCCTTCACCTTTTGACCCAATTCCTTCACAAAGGCAGGATTCATCCCGGTAGTCCCTACGATCAGGTCCAGCCCTCCTGACAATGCCGCACGCACATTGCCTTCCGCCGCTTCCGGCGTCGTGAAGTCCACGTACACATCAGCCTGATGCTCAATCAACGCAGTGGTGACATCAGGATAGACGAGTTGCCCCGTCTTCCCGAATCCCAACACCTCCCCTACGTCCTGTCCTGCCGATCGCTTTCCTACTGCTGCCACCAGCTCGACATCCGGTTGTGCAAAAAGGTGACGCGCCACTGCACTTCCTGTCCTCCCTGATAGGCCACTCATGATTACACGTCTCATCCTGTTGCCTCCTTATACAAACCAATCCCTCTGCTTTGCTACAGAACCGTCAATTTGACAGCTTGAAGCAGACCACTTTTGGCTCTGTCATTTCTTGCAAAGCAAAGGTTATCCCTTCCCGTCCCAGACCCGAGCCTTTTACGCCGCCAAATGGCATCGCGTCAATCCGGTAGTCGCTGCTGTCGTTGATCATAATGCCACCTACCTGCAAATGGCGAATCGCATCAAAGGCTTTCTGTATATCCTTCGTGAAAATTCCTGCTTGCAGCCCGTAGTTAACCTTATTCGCCTCACGGATGGCTTCTTCCAAATCCGCGACTGGGTACAAAATCACCACCGGTCCAAATACTTCTTCTTTTGCCAGGATGCAATCTTTTGGCAAGTTTGTCAGGACGGTTGGCGTGTAAAAGGCTCCCTTTCGTTCCCCACCGCATAACAGGGTCGCACCCTTGTCGACAGCCTCCTGCACCCAAGCCTCCACGCGGATCGCTTCTTTCTCCGTGATAAGTGGCCCCATATCTGTTTGCTCTGACAGCTTGTCGCCGACCTTGTATTGCTTCGTGCAATAGACAAAAGGATCGACGAAATCTTCAAACACCTGCTCCTCGACGTATACCCGTTGGACGCCCAAACAATTCTGCCCGGCTGCCCAGAATGCTCCCGATACAGTCGATTCTACTGCTTCATCCAGATCAGCATCCTTCAAGACGATGACCGGTGAATTGGAACCAAGCTCCATCCCTAGCTTCTTCAGTCCCGCTTTATGTGCAATGGCTTCTCCAGCGGATAAACCTCCTGTGAAAGATACCATGCGGATATCAGGATGGGTGACGAGCGTATCTCCGATTTCGCTGGCATGCCCTGTGATGACGGATAGAATCTTCTTCGGCAAGCCCGCATGATCGAAAGCCTCAGCCAGTTTTAGAGCGCTGAGCGGAGTGACGGTTGCAGGCTTGACGATTACAGCATTTCCTGCTGCGATCGCTGGTCCTACCTTGTGGGCAACGAGATTAAGCGGATCATTGAAGGGAGTAATTGCTGCAATGATGCCAATCGGAAAGCGATAGAAATACCCGATCCGATTTTCACTTCCAGGCATTTGATCAAAGGGAATCGTCTCCCCGTGAATCCGGCGCGCCTCTTCTGCACTGATGCGAATCGTCTCGACACAACGTCTCACTTCCTTGCGTGCCTCGCGAATCGTCTTGCTGCCTTCACTCGCAATCGTAATCGCATACTCTTCTTGATTGGCAGCGATGTAATCGGCGGCACGGTTGAGGATCGCAATACGCTCATACACGGGTAGGGCTGCCGATATCTCAAAGCCTTGCTTCGCCTCTTCAATCGCTTTGAGCATATCTGCTTTCGTCGCCGCTGGAACATGCTCAATCAGGCGATTGTCCTGGGGATCAAGCACTTCGATCAAATCCTCCCCCTCTACCCATTCTCCGGCAAGATACATCATTTTTCCATTAATCATCGTTTTCATTCTGTTCTCCTTTCTAGCTGACGACTATGCTGTACGTGTTTCAGGAATCGCATCATGGTCACGTTTGGTAGGCAATACGAGAGACACGATAATGGTCAGAATCGTCGAGATGACAATGCCCCACAGGATGCCTAAGGTAATGGAACAGATCGCTCCGGACACTAGTCCCACACGCGCACCCCAAACGGATACGCCGCTGTTTTGCACGCCCATTTGGAATTCTTCTGTTTTCCGGCGTTTCCACAGCAAACCAACGATTAGAACTGGGATTACGCCTCCGCCGGCCATCGTATAAGCCATCGAGAAAAGACCAATGATAGAGGACGCCCAAAGCGCAGCCGCGATGGCAAAAATCCCGACCAATACGACGCACCAGCGCGTAAGTTTCACGTAATAGGAGTCTGATTTTTTGGTTGAATTCGGCATAACCAGGTCATTAATGATCACGACAGCAGCCGAGTGAAGCTGCGATGATGCACTGGATATCGCCGCCATGAAGATCAGGGTAAAGAAAATGAGAGCTGCGCCCAGTGTCATCTCTTCCAAGATCAGCCAAGGCATCGCTTGATTCGCATTAAGATCGGGATTTTGCACCTTGGAAACCATACCTGCGACAGTAGCCATACAAGTGAAAACGATGGCGACAATTCCGCTGTAAAACATGGCGCGTTTTGCGCTTTTCGGTTCTTTGGCAGCAAAACAGCGTTGCCAGTACACCTGCGCAGCCAAAATCCCGAAACAACCCGTGATAAACAAAGTCAAGACATCCATCATGGACAAATTGAATTGGAAGAGTTCGCTTGCACCAACTTCAGCCAGTTTGGTCTCCAGCGTCGAAAAGCTGAAATCGATTTTTGCAAATACCTGAATATAGAACCAGATCGCCAGACCGATAATTAAAGCGCCTTGGATGAGCTCCGTCCAGACAACCGAGTAGATGCCGCCGACCATCGTGTAGATGATAAAAACGGCCGAAAAAATGAGGATCATAGCCAATGGGTTGGTACCCGTAAAGACGGCGAACAGATCACCCATCCCTTTGGCTTGCCCGCCGATCCAGGCGATCATGATGCTCGCGGTCAAAATTCCAATCAGCGCACGGGAGACTTTGTCGCGCAAGAGCAAGTCATGCATCATCTCTGCGATCGAATGATAGGTAAATTTTGCGGCAAAACCTGCGAAGACAAAGGCAAATAGAATCTTGGCGCCTTGTTCACCGATGACAAAAGGAATGTTGGCAAATCCGATTTCATACCCCTTGGAGGAGTGGCCAACAAAGTTTCCCACACCCATAATCGTTGCAATATCCGTAAATAGAATGAGGAAAAAGGGCAGAGTTCCCCCTGCAATCGCAAAGTGTGCGAAGCTGGTATTTGCTTTCTCTTTGAAACGGAACGACATAATCAAGAAAAACAGACACGAAATAATCGTGATTACCCATGTCCAAGCTGCTAAGCTCATTTCTTTTCCCCCTCTGATGTGTTATGACGTATGCATTCACCCACAGTTCCTATCTCTCTTTTTTTCTTATATATCTTTTAAAAGCGTTGGTCTTACTGGAGATTGTGCCCGTTGAAGCAAGGACTCTTTTGCACCTGTCTCACTTGCGATCAGCTCGCTAACCACCCGCTGACAAACACGCCCTTGGCAATAGCCCATTCCGACGCGATTCCGTTTTTTTACCCCAGGAACCGCACTTGCACCTTCACGTAGCGAAGCTCGGATTTCGGATAAGCGGATTCCTTCACAGCGGCAGATTATCAGATCATCCATGCTTGCCCACCTTCTTTCTTGCGCCATGCTTCCTGCCAGAGCTGGTCCATGATTGCTCTTCCCTCCAGTATCTGGGGCAGAAAACGGATGGGGGACAAGTCCCTCGCTTGTTCTACCGCATGCATAGCATCATCTTTTGACATCGATGGGGCCTTGCCCAAAGACTGAACGATCGATACTGCCGCCAGTTTTCCCTGAGCCATCGCTACCTTCGCTCCTTCGATGCCTGTGATATTCCCTGCCACGTACAAGCCATCTGCCGTCGTACTTAGATCTTTTCCATGCAGAGGGACCAAGCCGCCTAATTCGGGTACGTGAGTCACAGAGCACCCTGCTACCTGAGCAAGCTCGACTAACGGGTACAAGCCAGCAGAGAGGCAGACGGCATCTACTTCGATTCGTTCCTCACGACCGGTAGGCACCCCTTGTACTGTAACGTCTTGTAACGTAACTGCCTTTACCTCATGCTCGCCTTCGATTCGTGCTACAGCCTTGCGTAGATACACCGGAATTCCTTCCAACCGCAGGAGTGGCAGACTTAGCGCATGGATGGCAACCTTGCGCAAGCTACCTGCCACCAAACGTCCCATCATTCGTAAAAAAGGGTTGGGAGCCAAATCCGCTGCTTCCGCCAGCTTGGATAAAGCATCCTCGGGCGAGCTCAGCTTTCCTGTTACCGCTGATTGCGACGGCAGTGCGATTCCCACCACTTGTATACCCGCATGCTTCATCTCCATTGCCACAGACAATGCCAGTGGATCGACACCCACCACCATGACCTTTTTGCCAATCGCTACCTGATGGACATTGGTGAAGGTTTGGGCAGCCCCCACGCTTACGACGCCAGGCAAGGTCCAGCCTGACATAGGCAATGCCTTTTCTGCGGCCCCTGTCGCCAGTAGCAGAGCTTTTGCCTGGACACTCTTTACCTCTGATCCGCTCAGTTCGACCTTCCATCTTGGGGCGACAGACCAAGCCGTTACCCCGCAGACAATCTGCACGCCGAGCCTGATGGCTTGTTCCACCAGTTCCTGCGTTACTTTTTTTCCATCCCATCGGCGTTGATGGACAGGCGCTTTAGGATCGTCGTACAACTGCCCCAGCAAGCGACCACCCGGACGATAATATTCATCAATAATGACAACCGATAAACCGGATTGAGCCATTTCGATGGAAGCCGTCAATCCTGCCGGCCCACAGCCGATCACTGCTACATCTACGTTCATTTTCTTGCCTCCTCAATCTGCCAGGAGGAGTGAGACGACACTTGGGTCCCTGATCGCAAAGGTGTCATGCATGTCCGTTGATTGGAGATGCCATCTACTTCAGCTCTGCACTCGTAACAATGCCCGATCCCACAAAAAATCCCACGCGGCTCTTTTGTTACTTCACAAGTCCGTATCGTCTTGATTCCATTCGCCAACAGAGCAGCTGCAATCGGTTCTCCTTCATACCCTGTCAGTTCCATTCCATTAAATGTAAAAGAAACATGTCGCTGCCCTTCGTCTTTGTTCGTTGAGAAAAGACGTGTGTTTGTCATCATGCTGCATGCACTCCCTGTTATACCGAAACGGTGGATTGAAATCTGGATAGCAAAAAGGGACTGACATCTATACCTGGATCCATTCCACATACGATTTGAGCGAGCAGCTTGCCCGTGATCGGACTAAGTGCCACGCCGTCCCCTTCATGCCCCGCGGCGAGGAACAAGCCTTCCCATCCCTCCACCGGTCCCAGAATCGGCTTCCCATCGGGGGTAAAAGGACGCAGACCGGCAAATGTTCGTAATATACGTACCTGCTCCAGGGCAGGAAAAACGCGTGTCGCCGCCTTGCTAATCGCCCGAGAGATCTCTACATTCGTCTGAAAGTCATAGCCTGCAAACTCCCGCGATCCGCCAATCAGTAACGTGCCACTGCTCGTTTGACCGAGTGAGAGGCCTACAGAATCGATCGGATTGCTGCTTTCCGCCATTTTCTTCTCCATTTTTGCAGCGATATAAGCACCGCCCAGGACATTGCAGTTGACGAAATCAGGAAGGCGCTCGGAAACAAGAATTTGTCCTTTACGCGGAATAATCGGCACATCCAGATTGATCGATTTCAATAGCTGAGGTGTCCACACGCCCATCGCGACGATAACCAGGTCGGCGTACATTTTTTCACTCGCACACTCAATACCGACGATGCGATCCCCATCGGTCAACAGTTTGGTCACTTTTGCACCTAGACGAATGATTGCACCCATCCGTTGCGCTGCTTTCGCGAAGGCAAAGGAAACAAGTAGAGGATTCACCTCGGCGTCATGATCCCACCAGGTCGAGCCCAAAATGTGATCCGCCAATCCTGGCTGCCGCCTGCGAGCCTCGTCTCTGGTGAGTAGTTGCACATCCAATCCCGCTTCACGCTGCCGCGCTACGAGTCTGTGAATCGCTTCCAACTCTTGCTGCGTTTCGAACAGGATCATTCCTCCACCTTCTCGATACTCCAGATCCGCTTCCAGTTCTTCCTCAAGACCTTTGTACATCAACGCACTTTTTAACGCGAGATCGAGCACGGGTCCAGGTGCTTTGGATTGCATCATGATGGCTTTATCACACGCTCCGGAAGTGCCCGAAGCAATATCCTGCGATTCCACCAACGTGACGTCTATCCCTTCTTTTGACAAGTAATAGGCCGTCGATGTCCCTATCAGGCCTCCTCCGACGACGATTACCTTCTGCTTCATGATGATTGCCCCCTGTTTATACGCTGCCTGTTATGCTCTCGTGTTCCCGAACTCTTGGTTAAAGTGGGCGTCAATCAGTTCAGCTCGAACTGTCTGCAAGGTCCCCCGGATATGTTCTTTTTTGCTATCGCTAGGAGCAACCAATGGAAGTCTGCAGCCCCCAGTCGAAAAGCCCAACTCATCCAGCATCACCTTGAGTGGTACTGGATTCACGTCACAAAAGAGTGCTTCGTTCAAAGGCAACAATTTTTCATGCAGTTCCAATGCTTTCTCTACTTCCCCTGCCAAATAAGCTGCGATCATTTCCGAAATCGCTTGACCCGCCACATGACTGGCTACGCTGACCACGCCATATGCACCCACTGAGAGCATCGGTAACGTAAGGGGATCATCACCGCTGTAGATGAGAAACTCTTTTGGAAGCACGCTTCGCAAATGGCTCACTTGAATGACGCTTCCCGCTGCTTCCTTGATCGCAACGACATTGGGGACCTCGGCTAGCCGCGCTACAGTTTCTACATCGATCGCAACCCCAGAGCGAGAAGGTACGTTATAAATCATCACGGGTAAATCAGTCGATGAAGCGATGGATCGAAAATGCTCGTACAATCCACTTTGAGAAGGCTTGTTGTAATAGGGGACGACGACCATGACACCATCTGCTCCCAGGTGCTGTGCACGAATGGTTTGTTCCACCGAATGTTTCGTACTGTTGGTTCCTGTAGCAACGATCAGCGTTCCAGTCGTTCCTGTCTTTTCTCTAACTGCGGTATAGATGCGTTCCTTTTCATTCATAGAAAGGGCAGGAGACTCACTGGTTGTTCCCCACAGTACCAATCCATCCGAACCATGCTGGAGTAACTTCTCTGCTAAGGTCGCCGCTTGTTGAACATTTACTTCTCCAGCGTTGTCATAAGGTGTAATCATCGCCGTCAACAGACGGCCCCATTTTTTTGTAGTCATATCTGCTTCTCCTCCAGTTGATAAATGGCTGTGTCCTCTTTTGCCTCTTTTTCCTTTACGCCGTTTACGTTTACATATACCGCCCCCAGTTTGTTCACGTATTCCCAGCTCAAGTTAAAGTTACATAGTGAATCGTCGTATTGTCTTAACCGTACACAGATTCCCTAAAGCAAGTATGATGCCAAACAGGGAAGATTCTAAAAAACACAATGATTCTGACGCAAAAAGGAGCAGCTATTGTGCAAAATACGAGCGTTTTCTACAAGTTGAAAAGTTTGCATTTATATTTCTATTTTTTAGAACGTTATAAATTTTAGAACTGCAAATGAAGCCTTGCTCATTGAGCTTTCCCCAACAGAACGGCGAAATTACGATCTTTATTCTAAATTTTATAAATTTGCGACTACCACAACTGACTTTTGGATGGGACAAAAAAAGAAGCTGAGGAAAAACATTTCGTTTTTCTTCAGCTTCTATACTTTTTAGGGACTTTTTAGACAACCCCTGGCAATAACGATCAAAGCACGTGATCTTGCTTGCTTTCATCCGCAAGCTCTGTTTTCTTGGAAGCAGACTTGCTCCAGATCCAGTAGGCCACCGTGATAAAGATCATCCACGGAACACCGACGATCAACGTCATCTGGAAGGCATCCGTAAACCAGGTCGTGATGATAATCGCCAGCATCAATCCGGCACCGAGCAAGGTCAGATACGGATACCCGATCATACGCACGGGGAGTCTGCGTCCGCCTGTAGCTTCCCATTTTTTACGGAAGAACAGATGCGTGACAAAGATCATGAACCAGGTAAACATGGCGCCAAACAAGGAGATACCCATCATCAGGATAAACGATTGGTCAGGTGCAACCGCGTCCAGTATAGCTGCCAACGCAATCCCGATCGTAGACAGCCACAGGGCGGAGGTAGGCACTCCTTTTTTGCTCAATATCCCGAAGCGTTTGGGTGCATACCCGGCCCGCGAGAGAGAGAACATCATCCGGGTGGTAATGTACAATTGGCTGTTCATCGCGGAAAGTGCCGCAACCAATACCACAAAGTTCATGATCCCGCCTGCTCCAGGAATCGACAAGAGCTCCATAACCTTTACAAACGGGCTTTTATCCACGCCAGCCGATTTCCAGGGCACAATCGCCAGCATGAGAGTGAGCGTCAAGAGATAGAAGACGATCAGTCGAACGACCGTGGAGCGAAGCGCGCGGGGAACAGCCTTCTCCGGATCCTGTGCTTCCCCTGCTGTCACGGCGATCATTTCAATACTGAGGTAACTGAACAAGGCGACGATCACCGCAACCCACATCCCCCACCAACCATTCGGTAGGAAACCGCCTAGCTCGGTATAGTTATGAAACCCGATTTCTGGCTGGCTGCTGGTCCCGAATACGACATACGCTCCTAATAAGATAAAAGAAACAATGGCAACAATCTTCACCATGGAGAACCAGTATTCGACGGAACCAAACATTTTGACGCTGGTAGCGTTTACATAAATGAGGACGGCAGAAAACAAGATAATCCATAACCAACCAGGGGCAGCGGGAAACCAGTACTTCATATAGACTGCTACGGCCGAGATCTCTGTACCGACAGCCGCAACGATACATGCCCAGTAGGAATACCGCACGGCAAAGCCTGCCCACGGATTGATGTAATGTTCAGCAAAAGCGCCGAACGAACCAGAGGTAGGATGCGCTACAGTCATCTCCGCGAGACAACCCATCAAGAGAAAAGCAATGACAGCGCCTATTCCATAGCTGATCAGGACACTCGGCCCCGCAAACCCAATCGCAAAGCCGCTTCCCAAAAAGAGTCCCGTTCCGATCGCGCCGCCAATGGCGATCATGGTGAGCTGCCCGGTGGTCAACCCCCGGTGCAGCCCTTTTTCACGATCAACAATCGTTTGAAACTGATTCGCATCTCCAGCCATAAATAACCTCCTCAATAAGTGGGGTTAAGCAACGACCTCTCTGCTGTTTTTGAATTTTTTGTACTGCTCTTCCTCCATGATTTTCTTTAGAATTTGCACCGCTTTCCATACATCCTCATACGAGTTGTACAGAGCCACCGGAGCCAGGCGAATGCCGTTGGGCGCGCGGAAGTCAGGAGTAACGCCGTTTTCCTTGAGCGCTTTGCAGATGCGGATCGCCTCATCATGCTCCAGATAGACATGCCCGCCACGCCGCTCGTCTTCCTGTGGATTTCCGATCGTAAAGCCCATTCCTTGCAATTCATGGTCGATCAGATGCATCATATAGCGGGTGAGCTGAAGCGATTTTTCCCGGATTCGGTCAATACCCGCTTCGGCAAACAGCTCCAGAGAACCGATCAACGGCGCAATGCTGAATACATGTGGCGTCCCCATTTGAAAGGCACCTGCATCTTCCGCCGGGGTCAACTGATGCTCCATGTCAAATTGTTTGTCCTTGCGAGAGCTGAACCATCCTGTCAGACCCGGAAGACGGTTGAAATGCTTCCGATTGACATACAGGCTTGCCACTCCGCCAGGCCCTGCATTCAGATACTTGTAGTTGCACCAGACCGCGAAGTCTACATCCCATTCCGCGAAGTCATGCGGCATCGATCCAACCGAATGACAGCAGTCGAACCCAATCGGGATTCCGCGTTTGTGTGCTTCCTCCGTCAAGCGGCGCATATCGAGGATTTGTCCGCTGCGGTAGTAGACACTTGGCAATAAGATCAGCGCGATCTCATCCGTCATCGCCGCGATAATATCGTCTTCCTCGATCATGCGGCCATCGCGGCTTTTCACCCGTACCAAATGCTCCTGCGGGTCGTATCCCTTGAGTCGCAATTGGCTTTGCAACGCATAAATGTCAGAAGGAAAATTCAGCTCGTCGGCGAGAATCTTTGTTCTTTTGCCAGACGGCTGATAAAAAGTCGCCACCACCTGATGCAGGTTGGTCGTCGTCGAACCCGTCACAATGACTTCCTCCGGGGAAGCGCCGACAAGCGGGGCCATCTTTTTCCCTAGACGTTCCGACAGATAATACCAGGGGTCCTCTCCTTCCGTCCAGCCGTTAATCCCGTGCTCTTTCCACGAATCCAATAGCGCAAGCAAGGACTGTTCAGCTTTTTTGGAAAGCAGCCCCAGGGAGTTTCCATCGAGATAGATGGCTCCTTCTTTCAGATAAAACTGCGTGCGAAAAGAAGCCAGTTCATCCTGCTTGTCCCGCTCAATCGCTGATTCGTAGGAAGGATCAAAATGTAGCGCAGCCAAAAAATCATCCCTTTCTTCGAGTAGTTATTTTCTGTATATTAAGAGTATTATATCAATGATTCCATGTCAATGACATCATGTCGGCGATTGATTGTCACGCTTTTCTGGCATTTTCCGTTGATCCTATGCGATAATACTTGTACCAACACGTCGACTATTCCACAAAATGAAAGGAAAGCCCATGAATACGTCCCATGAGAAATTGCCTGCCCGCAAGCGGCGCTCCCTCGAAACCAGGAATAAACTGCTGGACGCCGGGAGAGCCCAGTTTATCGAAAGCGGATTTCAAAAGACAACAATTTCCCAAATCATAAAGCGAGCCAACACCGGCTATGGAACGGCTTATGTCCATTTCAACGGAAAAGACGATCTGCTCGTTCAAGTCATGGAAGAAGTCATGATCCGTTTTTACGAGATCTCCGAGCTTCCCTTCACTCCGAAATCCAGGGAAGATGCCTATGGGATGATCGAAAAGCAAGCTGGTCTGTTCCTTGAAATGGCGCATGAAGAACGCCAGATGATGCAGGTAATCGAGGAAGCCATTCGCTTGTCGGACGACGTCAACCGCAAATGGAAAGAGATCCGCGAGCGATTCATCAAAGGCATCGAGCAGGATATCCGATACTCCCAAGCCACTGGTCTGGCTCGAACGGATGTGGACCCCACTCTCATCGCGCGCGGCTGGTTTTTTGCCAATGAGATGTACCTGTGGGAAATCGTAAAAAACGAGGATGGCTATCCGGTACAAGAAATTGCCCGCAATCTTACCGCGATGTACACGGGTGGGTTGTACACCTAAAAGATGAATGAGCTAAAGCGGTATCCCAAATTGGGAATAAATATTTATGTCGTGTGAAAACTACCGCAGCAGGCATCGAGTATATTGCGAAAGGCATTCGTGTAAACGCCATTGCGCCAGGTTTAGTGAATGCTGGTAAAAAAGCACATTAATGGTCATTGGTCTACAGGCACCTCAAAAGGGTGCCTTTTCCTTTTTTATAGCCTAATGAAGCCGTGCAGTCATTCATGCATATTTGATTTGTGAATGGACATTCTTATCCATATAAACGGATATGGAGGAAAAGTTATGAAAAACGATAACCAAAATACGGAAAATGAAATGACATTAACGAATCGCCAAGGTCACCCTATTTCAGATAACCAAAACATTCGAACAGTTGGAAATCGAGGTCCGTCTACATTAGAGAATTACCATTTCATCGAGAAAATTTCGCATTTTGATCGTGAGAAAATTCCGGAGCGCATTGTTCACGCGCGCGGTGCAGGTGCACATGGCTATTTTGAGGCATATGGCAAAGTCGGAAATGAAGCCATCTCCAAATATACAAGAGCAAAATTATTTCAAGAAGCAGGGAAGCAGACACCTGTCTTCGTTCGCTTTTCCACTGTAGCTGGCGGTGGGCACTCTCCCGAAACGCTGCGAGATCCCCGTGGGTTTGCCGTGAAGTTCTATACCGAAGATGGGAACTGGGATTTGGTAGGAAACAACTTGAAAATATTCTTTATTCGTGATGCGATGAAATTCCCGGATATGATCCACGCATTTAAACACGACCCTGTAAACAATCTTCCCGATCCAGAAAGAATGTTTGACTTTGTTTCCCAAACACCAGAAGCGACGCATATGATCACCTTTTTATTTTCCCCGTGGGGGATCCCGGCCAATTATCGTCAAATGCAAGGCTCTGGAGTCAACACGTATAAATGGGTGAATCAAGAAGGGGAAGCAGTCCTTGTGAAATATCATTGGGAGCCCAAACAAGGGATTCGCAATTTAACTACAAAGGAAGCAGAAGTCATCCAAGGGAAAAACTTCAATCATGCGACACAGGATCTGTATGAAGCAATCGAACGGGGAGATTATCCGGAATGGGAGCTGTTCGTCCAAATCATGAGCGATGATGAGCATCCTGAATTGGATTTTGACCCTCTCGATGATACGAAACTGTGGCCGAACGATCGATTCCCATGGCTGCCAGTCGGAAAAATGGTCTTGAATAAAAATCCTGAAGATTACTTTATGGAAGTGGAGCAAGCCGCATTTGGTACAGGCGTCCTGGTGGATGGACTTGATTTTTCGGATGACAAAATGCTTCAAGGCCGGACGTTTTCCTACTCGGATACACAGCGCTATCGCGTAGGCTCGAATTATTTACAACTGCCGATCAACGCTCCGAAGAAGCGGGTAACCACGAATCAAGGCGGTGGACAGATGCAATACAAACTGGACCGCGCTCCTGGCCAGAATCCCCATGTGAACTATGAGCCATCCGTTTTGGGCGGATTAACAGAATCACCTAAAAATGGCAAGGATTACGAACCCCATTACGATGCAAACCTGGTTCGTGAAAAAATTGACCGAACCAATGATTTCAAACAAGCTGGCGAAACGTATCGTGCCTTCGATGATGTAGAGCGCCAGGAGTTGGTTTCCAACTTGGTGGATGCTCTAAAAATCTGCAACCCCAAAATTCAAGAGAAGATGATTGAGTACTTTACCCAAGCTGATCCGGATTATGGGAAACGTGTGGCGGAAGGGGTCGCGAATGCGAAGCAGGCAAGCCTCGACCATAACAGTACAGTCGCAGCAGATAAAATGGTGAAGGACGCTGAAAAGATGGGGCATGAAACAGACGGATACTAAGCAAATGCAAGGAGAGCATGGACTGGTGGTCTGCCAACTGTAGCGGCAGCGAGGAAAAAGGGGAAAACGCTTCAGGCGGGTTGGGATCTTCACTGGGGTCATCCCTGGCCGCCTCCCACTCCAAAGGCGGAACCGCGGCCAAAAGCAGCCAACTTCGAAGAAGTTTTTCAGGGTTGGCCGCTGAGTACGGGTTCCGCCTTTTCCGTTCCCGGCTTGGTCAAGATCCCAAATGCCTTCCGCTCTTTCCCCTTTTTCCTCAACCAGCTCTTCTTGGTCTCACTACCCTCCCTTTGTGGGCGTCTCATGGGGTATTGCGTCAAATTCACGTCGACATGAAAAAGCCTGGAACACTCTCCTGTTCCAGGCTTCCATCCTATAACTCTACTCTTTCTGCTGTATCCCCTTAAACCATCCCACCGCTTCCTGCAAGGCCTCCGCCTGTTGCTCCAAAGAGCAGGTCGAAGCATTCACTTCCTCGCTTGCCCGTACCTGCGTCTGGGTCGCCGCCACGATTTTGTGCGTTTCTTCTGCTCCGCCCTCGACGACAGCGGCTGTCTGTGCGGAAGTAGCGGACAGTTCCTCGACGCTCGCGGATAATTCCTCCGTAACCGCAGATACTTCCTGCACCTGGCTGGAGATTTCCCCCATGCCCTGGGTGATCTGCGTAAAGGCTGTTTCCGCTTCCTTCATGATGTCGACGCCCTCATGCACGTCCCCGGCCATCGTATGCATCGCCTTGACAGCTTGATCTGCTTCCAGCTGGATATTCTGGATCAAGTCCGCGATTTGCTTGGCAAAATGATTCGATCGTTCGGCCAGATCGCGCACCTCATCCGCTACGACGGAAAAGCCCCTGCCATGCTCCCCTGCACGCGCTGCCTCAATCGCGGCATTGAGGGCCAGCAGATTGGTCTGGGAAGCAATTTGCGTGATCATCTCCACGATCTGTTCGATCTGCTGTGAGCTGTCACCGAGCTTCTGGATCGCTTTCGCTGATTCGTCCATCGCCTGCCGAATCGCCCCCATCTGCGAGCTGGCATGCACCAAGGCAGAAATTCCTTGCTTCGCATCCTGCTCCGCCGTGAGAGAAGACTCCGCCAAAGAAGATGTCGACTCCGCTACACGCGCGATCCCGAACGCCATCTCTTCCATGGCTTTAGCACTCTCCTGCGCGCTCGCGACAGTCGCATCTGTACCAGCCGAAATGCCTTGCAACGAAGCGGCAATTTCATGGCTTGCCGTCAAAGTATCCCGGGCATGCCCGCTTAATGCCACCGAAGAATGGGCAACATGCTGCGCGGCTTCATTCACCTGTACAGCGAATTGCTGCAGCTTGCCACGCATGGCATTGACGTGCTTCGCCAATTCGCCGATCTCATCTCGATTGCGGATCTTGAGATCTGCCTGCCCGAGCTCTCCTTGCGTGATAAGCTTGACGGAATCCGCTACCTGCATCAGCGGATTGCGGATATGTCGCGTCAGGAGAACGGAGAGCAGCATGCTGATCAAGAGCGCAATCGCCATACTGATCAGGGTGTCCCGGCGTCCCGTCTCATGCAAAGCTGCAGCTTGCAAAGTAGCGTCGGCAGCCCCTGCCTCGCTCAATCGCACGAGATTGGTCAAATAGCCATCCATGACTTGAAACATGGCGTCTGCATCCCGCATGACGTCGTTGAGCGATAGATGGCTAGACTGCTCGATCATTTCCTGATACGCAGCTTGATAGTTCGTCCAGGCGCCTTGTAAGGAATGAAAATACTTCTCCTCCTCTTCCGTGAGCGGTACTTGTTCGTAACGGGCGAAAAGTTCCTTTACCTGTTCCAGCGTTTGTTGCGCCTGCTCATTGATAAAGAGCTGCTTTCTATCGTCTGTCGTCCCCGCATATTGGAGCTGCAACGCAAAGAAATGCTTCGTCAAGTATTTGATATGCATGATGGTTGTCATTTTGGGAATCCAGTTCTCGTTTATTTCCTCCGCCTTACTGTTGATCTGCTCTTCCGTACGCAAGCCCATCCAGCCCAATCCGCCCATGAGCAGCAGCACGCAAAGAAAACCTGCAAACAATTTTGTGCCCACCGTCTGCCTCATCCTGAATGCACCCTCCATTTCATCTGAAAAAAAGGAGAAAAAGACCTGACGAAACCGGGTGCTTTTTCTCCTTGATGTCTATAATGCTTTTCTTGTCGTTTGCTGTTGTGAGGCGTGCGCGATCTCATCCTCGTTTTGCGGTAGTTGATAGATAGTATCCAGGAGATGGTTAACTGCTGCGCGTTCACGCTCGCGATCTGCATCGTTCCATCCCAGCTTTTCTCCCATCAGGCGAATGACTGCTTCCGCCTTGGAATCTGCCTTTTTGACCTGAAAATAAGTCCAACCTGTACGCAAGCGCAGGAAGTCTACTGCTGTCGCGGTCATCTCTTCTTCGATTGCATAAGCCAATTGTGCCCCGAGCAGTTCTTCCTCTGTCCGTTTTGCCCCCGCTTCACCCAATCGCTCATAAATGCGCAAGGTATTGGTGCCATACGTATCGATCCATTCCTGCGCTGTCGCTTCGTCCACACCGATGGCAGTCCCTTTTGCCAGAAGCCCTTTCTTGCATTGCTCGTAATCGGTGTGACCCATGCGCTCGCCGCCGCTGACCACGACTTGATCGGTCTCACATTCGCCGAATGCGCGTCCCGATTGTTTGGCCAGATCGCCTGCGACGAGGTCCACCACTTTTTCCGCCATTTTGCGGAATCCGGTCAGCTTCCCGCCGGCAATCGTAATCAATCCGGAATCGGAGATAAAAATCTCATCCTTACGGGACAGCTCCGAAGGCCCTTTTCCCTCCTCGTAGATGAGCGGACGCAGTCCAGCCCAGTGGGAGAGGACGTCTTTTTCCTCCAATTTGACATCCGGGAACATCGCGTTTACGGCACGCAAGAGGTAATCGCGGTCCTCTTTTGTCGTGCGCGGCTGGTCGATGTCCAGTTGATAGCTGGTGTCGGTCGTTCCCACATAGGTGATATTGCCGCGCGGAATTACAAAGACCATCCGACCATCCGGCGTATCAAAGTAGGCGGATTGCGTGACCGGCAGCTTATCCTTTGCTACGACCAGGTGAACCCCTTTGGTCAGATAGAGACGTTTGCCTTTCAAGGAATTGTCCAGCTTGCGTACACCGTCTACCCATGGTCCTGTCGCGTTGACGATTTTCTTCGCGTAGACGTCATAGGATTTCCCGGTGATGCGGTCCGTCACCTTGACACCGACAGCCTGCCCGCCACGGTAGATGAATTCCGTCATTTTCGCGTAGTTGGCGATCATGGCTCCCTCTTGCCACGCCGTTTTCATAATATCCAGGGTGAGGCGGGCGTCATCTGTCCGATACTCATAATAGAACCCAGCGCCCTTCAAGCCGTCTTTTTTCAACAACGGCTCAAGGCGCAGCGCCTCTTCTCTGCTGAGCATTTTTCGCCGTTCTTTTCTCTCCACTCCTGCCAGCCAATCATAGACGTACAAGCCGACCGATGAAGCCAGATAGCCGTATGTCCCGCCTTTGTAGATCGGCAAGAGCATCGGGGCTGCGATTACCAGATGCGGAGCATTTTTGTACAAGATCGCACGTTCACGGCCGACTTCCTGCACGAGCTTGACATCTCCCTGCTTCAGATAGCGCAGTCCGCCGTGAATCAGCTTCGTCGACCGGCTGCTGGTCCCCGATCCGAAATCACTCTTCTCCAGCAGCCCGACGCGAATGCCGCGCAAGCTCGCATCGAGTGCGATCCCGGCCCCTGTGATTCCTCCGCCGATGACGAGAAGGTCCAACTCCTTGTCGGCCATGTCAGCCAGGATCGCTGTCCGATTCTTTGCTGAAAAATTTCTGTCCATCTCCGCTCTCCTCTTTTCCTTACTTACTGGATATTTTTCCCAATAAGAAAAACCCCCAAAGGAAAAGAGCAACTTGCATTCATACAAGCCGCAGCTTCTCCAAAGGGGGTTCTCCTGTTCTCTTCCCTGTTGAAAAATCCTATGGAATTAAAACCACAATTCACTTGTCCCGACAGACACAGCCAAAGCTCCGGCTGCCAAGGCGTCGTTGATCTCTTTTTTCGTGTCGATCAACCCTCCCGCAATGATTGGCAGAGGTGTCAGGTTCGTCATCTCCTGGATGACACGGGGCATCAGACCTGGCATGACCTCGACCGCATCCGGCAAGGATTGTTCGATCACCTTGATCCCTTTGACCACTGCATTGCGATCAATGAGAAAAATCCGTTGAATGGCCATCAGGTTCATCTCTTTTGCTACACGGATCAGATTGCTGCGGGTAGAAATGATCCCCGTCGGTGCAATATTCTGGGCGACGTAAGCGACCCCGCTTTTATCCGCTGCAATCCCTTCGATAAACTCCATATGCAAAAATACGTGTTTTTGAACGGCCTTGACCCGCTCGACCAGCTCCTTGACGTTGAAGATCGAGCCAGTGAGCAAAAAGATGATGTTGGCTTCACTCTGGATCGCACTCTCCAGCAGGTGCTCTTCTTGCACTGCGGCAATAGTCTGGCACTCGACCAGATCGACTATCGGGTACATTCCCTAACCTCCGTTGCTTTGAGATCCCGATCCTATTATAGCACGGATGGTTAGAGGTTCACGATTTCTTTAATGCTATTCAGAACAAAACGAGGACGATGTTCACTGGTTTCAGCCATCTCCTGGGTGCTGATCCCCGTCAGGACGAGTACAGAATTCATCCCGGTATCATTGCCCATCTTGATGTCTGTCTCCAGGCGATCTCCGACCATGTAGCAAGCGGAGTAATCAAGACCGAGATGCTCTACAGCTGCCTCGGCAGCGATCGGAGAAGGCTTGCCTACCACCAGATTGATTGGGTGTCCAGTCGCGCCCTCCAAAGCCCCGATCAAAGCGCCTGTGTCTGGAATCTGACCGTCCTCCAGCGGGCAGGTGCGATCCGGATTGGAGGCGATCACAACTGCTCCGCGAATCGCCGCCTGATAGAGATCATTGAGACGGTCATACGTAAAGTTGCGATCCCATGAGAGCACGACGTACTGCACATCCAGCGGATTCTCGCTCATCGTGATGCCGTGTTCGCGCAATTCATCACGAATCGGCTCCTCCCCGATCACGAGCACCTTGTCTGTCGGCTTGCACACCTTTTGCAGATAACGGGCAACGATCAAGGATGAGTTGAGTACCTCATCTAGGCTTGTCGGAATCCCCATCTTTGTCAATTTATGTGCGTACGACTGCCGAGTCGCGATCGGCTTGTTGGAGAGAAAGACCACCTTGTCCCCTCTGTCGCGCAAGGCCTGGATCGCCTCTACTGCGCCATCGATCAGCTTGTCACCGAGGTAAACCGTGCCATCCAGATCAAAAATAAATCCCTTCATGCTGACTCACTCCTGTCCTATCCAATCCGTCATCCATTAATAAAGCTGATCCTTCGTGATTTTCTTGGCCAGCGCCTGAAGAATGATCACAATCACGATGATCAAGATCGCCATTGCACACGCGGTATAATATTCACCGCGCAACAAGTTCTGGAAGACCGCCAAACTCATCGGTGCCCAGTCCGTCGGAGCCAGTAGAATCGAGATACTTGTCTCTTTAATGACCGTGACGAAGACCAGAATCGCACCTGCGGCAATACCCGGCAGCATCAGCGGTCCAATGACCGTAAGCGCAGCGATCAGTGTGGATGCTCCCAGGCTGACAGCCGCTTCTTCAATATCTTTGCGAATCGCCATCATCGAGCTCATCGTCGAACGGATCATGTACGGCATCCGGCGAATCGTATACGCGATAATCAGCAAAATTGCTGTTCCTGTCAGGTGAATCGGCGCCGTGTTAAAGGTTTGAATCAGCGCGATCCCCAAAGCGATACCCGGCACGATCAGCGGAATCGAGGAAACGAAATCAAGTCCGCTAGAACCGCGTCTCACGACAAAGTAAGAAACAAAGGTGGAAATGACAACGCTCAACACCAGCGTACCGCCGGCCAGCACCATACTGTTCCAGATGTTTTTGCCGGAAAGGCTAAAGATCGTTTTATAGTGGTCGAGCGTATAACCGTCTGGCAGCGCATGGTGTCCCCAGGTCGTTGCGATGGACGAGAGGAATACGGAACCCATTGCCAGAATCGGAACGAACGTGATCAGGAATGTGTAGATTGTCAAACCGACAAGCGTTCCTTTGTGATCGTTCAGCTTTTGTTTGGTCGGCTTTCCGGAAATCGTTCCGTACTCTCTGCCTTTGATCACCAGACGCTGCAGCCAGAAGAAAAAGGCTGCGACGATCAGCATGATGACAGTCAGTACGGCAGAGCCCGCCCAGTTAAAGAAGCCGGCAATCTCACGGTAGGATTCTACGACGATCAGGTTCAAGTCTTTCGGTGCCAGAATGATCGGCGTACCGAAGTCGGAGAAACTGACGGTAAAGATCAACAACATGCTAGAGACGATGCCTGGTACCGCGAGCGGCAGCGTGACACGCATAAAGGTGTACCAGCTTCTCGCTCCAAGGTTTTGCGAAGCTTCCTCGAGAGTGACATCGCTAATTTTAAAGGCAGCTACCATCGGCCACAGCGCATAAGGGAAGAAGAAAAAGACCTGAACCAGCACAATGCCCAACATGGACTGCACATCAAACAAGACACCTTCTCCGCCAAAGCTATGGTAAAGCTGCGTCACCCAGCCCGTTTTCCCGAACATCAGGACGAAGGCATGGGATGAAATGAAAGTCGGCATGATCAACGGAATCGTGCACAATGCTGCGAAAAAAGGCTTGAACGGCATCTTCGTGCGAGCGAACGCATACGCGATCGGAAGCACGGCCAGGGTCACGAGAACGGCTACCCCAGTACCTAGCTCCAAGCTGTTTATCAATGCCGCAAAATAGCTGTTCCCCTCGCTGAAAATCGAGGTGTACGCTTCCACCGACATATTGGACAGCTTCTGTATCGTCGAATTGAAGATCTTCTGGCTGCTAAAGCTGCCGAAAATATTAACCGGCTGCCCAGTAAAACTGACGAGCAGAATCGAAAAGAGCGGAACCAGCAAAAAGATAAAGAAGAAAAGATAAATCAGCCATTTGAGAACCGACAATCCATTTAATTGGGAGAGGAAACGTTTCATCATAACGCCACCACGCGATTTGGATCAATTTGCAATTTCACCGCTGTTCCTGATGGCAAGATTGGACTGCCCGCTTCAAACACCGTATCTACCTCAAAGCGCAATTCGCCAACCTTGACATCGTAGCGGATCGTCGGGCCCAGGTAAGTGGATAGTTCAATCGTTCCATCCAAGATGTTCTCCTCGTTGGCTGGTGCTTCTCCTGCAAACAGGCGAATGCTTTCTGGACGAATAATGATTTCAACATCCTTTTTGCTTGTCGGATAGGTAGAGCGAAGCTGTTGGTTTTGTCCGACCTGGATCACGGTCTCTCCGGCCTCATTCACACCTTTGACTGTGCCGTTGTAGATGTTGGAGGAACCTACGAAGTCCGCAACAAACTTGGTGGCAGGATTGCTATACAGCGCTGTCGGCGTATCGACCTGCACCAGACGTCCGCCGTGCATGACCGCTACACGGTCAGCCATGCTCATCGCTTCTTCCTGGTCGTGTGTGACGAAAATGGTGGTGATACCAACCTTTTGCTGGATTTGACGAATCGTTACACGCATCACGTTGCGCAGCTTTTTATCCAAGTTGGAGAGCGGTTCGTCCATCAGCAATACAGCTGGCTCCATGACCAGTGCACGCGCCAATGCTACACGCTGCTGCTGACCACCGGACAATTGACCCGGCAAGCGGTCAGCCAGATGTCCCAGTTCGACAAAATCGAGGGCATCACGTACCTTTTGCTCGGTGACGCGGTCTACCTTCCCCAGTTTTCGGTTCAGCATATGCGCCAAGGTCGTGAATTTTGCTCCCAAACCGCCTTCATAAAAGCGGCGAATATTCAGACTGTACGCGACATTCTCAAACACGTTGAGATGCGGAAAGAGCGCGTAGCTTTGAAAGACCATTCCGCAGTTGCGCTGATTAGCCGGAACCAGGTTCACATTGCGATCGCCGATGTAAATATTGCCGGAAGTAGGTGTCTCAAATCCTGCAACACATCTCATCGTTGTGGTTTTCCCGCAGCCGGAAGGACCCAAGAGGGCGAAGAACTCGCCCTCTCGAATCTCCAGACTGACATCTTCCAAAGCGGTGTTTCCGTTATATTGTTTATGCAGGTTCTCAATCTTCACCGATCCCATGGAAGATCCCCCTCTTATTGGAATTTTTGACGCCATTCGTTACGTACGCGGTCATAGTTTTCTACAACCCAATCAACATCCAGCTCCTGCGCGTGTGGAATTACTTTCTCCAGCGTCAAAGGAGTCTTGGACGGCACATCTGGGGAGATTGGAACATGGTACCAGTCAGCCAGCATTTGTTGTCCTTCGTTGGAGAGCAGATAATCAATGAGTGCTTTACCACCATCTGGGTTTGGTCCACCCTCAACCAACGATACTGGGTTTACGATAACCGGTGTTTTTTCAGGAACAATGAAATCTACTTTTTCGCCTTTTGCTTTGTTTTCATAGGCCATGAAGTCAAAACCGATACCGATCAGGGCTTCCCCTTTTGCTACCGCTTTCGTCGGTGCAGAACCGGAGTCAGGAATTGCGCTCATTTGATCTACCAGTTTTTTGAAGTAATCCCAGCCTGCTTCATCGCCTTTTTCCATTAACAAGCTAAGTACGAGAAGTGTAGCTGTACCGGATGCTGCTGGGTTTGGCATTTGAATTTTGCCTTTCCATTTTGGATCGAGCAGGTCATCCCATGTTTTCGGCAGATCTTCTTCCTTCACCAGTTCCGTGTTGTAAACGAAACCAAGAACGAACAGCTCAGCACCGATCCATTTCCAATCCTTGTCGCGAATCTTGATGCCATCGCGTACTTCTGGCCAATCCTTGATCGATTCCGGAATATAGGAGGTGATGATGCCCTTATCCTTCGCAGATTCGAACGGGAGGAAGCCGCCGCCGCCATACCAGAGGTCAGCCATCGGATTATCCTTTTCCGCAATCATGCGGTTTACCAATACGTTGGTACCTGCGTATTGCACGTTAACAGAAGAGCCTGGGTTCAGCTTTTCAAAGCCTTGTCCCATCTGTTTGGTCATATCAGGTGTTTCGGGAGAGTAAAAAGCGATTGCGCCCAACTCTTTCTTCGCGCCGCCACCCTCGCTGCCGCCTGCATTGGAAGGTGCAGAGCCTTCAGATGAAGAACAACCAGACAGGACAACAGATGTCAGGAGAGCTGCTGTCGCCAAACCATGAAACCATTTTCTTTTTTGCATTTTTTGGACCCCTCTCTATTTTTGTTCTTTTTCGCCAATCGACAATATTCTGTCAAACTACTCGATTCAGATAGAAAAAGGAAAAAACCCCTACACAGACATAAACACACTTCTCCCTAAGGGAATGTGTTTACGGGTAAGGGTTTTCTCCATGTTCTCCGCCTAACCGTATGTGAAGCACTTTTGTCGATTAACAAGTTATCTATAGCGAATTATAGGGATCCTGTCCAAAATTGTCAATGAAAACACTTACATTTTTTAAAAATAATTCGCCTATTGGGGGCTCAACCCTGTAGCGACCATGCCTCGTCCTGTATGCTCCTCACATATCAACATGTTATAATCTATAATATTCGAATGATTCATACAGTTCGGTTAAAAACCTACAAACTCGATCCCTACAAAAAAACAATGAGGTGACATGCACCATGGATCACAAACATGATTTCTCTTCTTCAGCTTCGTTTAATCATTCCCCTTGGCAGTTAACGAACATGGATGCTTGGGAAGCCATCTTTGAAGGTGCCCCTGTCAAAACCCTTCGTAAAAATACCGTTGTCTTCCATCAGGGAGATCCCTTGCAATGGATCTATTTTGTCAGACGCGGAAGAGTCCGCTCATCCGTATTTGATGAAAACGGCCAGGAGATGACGATTTTAATATTTACGGAAGGCACGATTTTCGGCGAAGTATCAGCAATCGAGCAAAGCCCTTATCAAGTGACGACAACCACCAATACAGCTTGTACCTTAGCCTATCTGCCTGTTGCGGCATTCTTGGAAAAAGTGGAGCAGAGTCCAGCGCTCACTCGCCATCTTACCCGCAGCTTAACCCAAAAAATAATAAGGCTAGCCTCTCATATCAAGGACATAGCCTTATTAAACTCCGATGAAAGAGTCGTCGCCTATTTGCTGAAATTAGCAGATACCTTTGGCGTAGAAACAGAGCGGGGGGTAAAAATCGCCATCACCTTTACCCATCAAGAAATGGCGGATTTGATCGCCACCTCACGGGTAACGGTCTCGAAGGTAATGAGTCTTTTGGATAAAGAGGGTCTTCTGCAGCGAGTGGATGGATATCTGTATATCAAAGACAAGCAATCCCTGCTGCAGTGGTCCGCCTCTCAGGAACGTTGAGTGCGTTCATACCATTTGATCAATGCCTGTGTACCGCTGTTTTCCTCGCCTTCTGCCGCCATTTCATCATACATCGATTTCGCCAATTCCAGGCCGGGAGTCAATAGACCCAGTTCTTTGGCCGTTTCCAGTGCAATGCTCATGTCTTTGATCATATGCTTGATATAAAAACCGGGAGCATAGTTGCCTGCGATCATGCGCGGCGCCAGATTGTTCAAAGACCAACTGCCGGCAGCACCTGTACCGATGCTATCCAGCACGCGTGTGGGATCGAGCCCGGCTTTTTTTGCGTAGGAAATCGCTTCACAGACGCCAATCATATTGCTCGCGATCGTAATCTGGTTGCACATTTTGGTGTGCTGGCCTGCACCAGGCCCGCCTTGCAAAATAACATTGGTCCCCATGATATGTAATAGGGGGGCCATCGCATCGAAAGCTTCCTGATCCCCTCCGACCATGATGGTCAGCTTCGCATCGCGTGCTCCGATATCACCGCCGGATACCGGGGCATCGAGCGCGTACAGCGATTGTTTTTTCGCTTCCTCGTAGATTTGCTTCGCCAATGTCGGCTTCGAGGTCGTCATATCGATGAGATACGTTCCTGGCTTGGCGTACGCGATGAGTCCCTGATCTCCGAGGTACACCTCCTCCACGTCATGCGGATAGCCGACCATCGTGATAATCACATTGGCTTCGCTCGCCAGGTCAGCTACGCGCTCTTTCCATATAGCTCCCTGCTTCAGAAGATCCTCCGCCTTTTCCTTGCTGCGCGTGTATACCAGCACTGGATAACCCGCTTTTATAAAATGGGAAGCCATGCTCTTTCCCATCACGCCTGTTCCGACGAATCCGATTACGCTTTTTTCTGTATTCATTGCCATGCTCGCCACTCCTCGTCGAATTTTTACTATCTATACACTTCTGGAATGGGAGGAAAAAGTCCTTTCAATCAGGCATTTTTGGAGACAGAAAACTTCTTTCTATAGTAGAAGGCAAATCCGAATATGACAGGTACGAGAATGATGGCAGGCATGAACCAAACCAGAATGGAAACTTTTTCCACCCCGAGAAGACGCGGAGCGCCAAACACTGTAAAGGCGGTAATGGTCGCGATGCAGCATCCGAGCATGCCGCCCAAATGTTCAAACCACCAGTGCATACGATGGTTGGGTGGCCGGAGCCAATACGCCAATTGTGTCGCCCCCAGGATGATGCCAACCAGCGGGAAATAACTCAACAGTGGAAAATCGATGACAAAGCCGTAGACCGAGATGGCGATTCCCGAGATAAGCAACAAAGCGGGTATCAGCAGCTCGACAAGATGACGATGCGCCGCAGCGCGCTTTTTGTACCGCAGCACACGGAGACCATGCCAGGCAGACGCCGAGCTTAACAAGGAAATAAAAATGAGAAACCAGGAGTACGCCTTACCGTCTAAATCTTCGTCCGGGTCAAAGCCGATCCGCCAGACTCCCATGTACAAGGCGGACAATGCAACAACCCCCATCGAAACCACATACACCCAGCCTACGCGTATATGCGTCTTGCCCCCTTTTTTAGTCACCACAGGAATCCAGAAGACCAGAATGGCAGCAAAACCTGCGATAATGTGTAAAATTTTAAAAAGAGAAAATAAGAACATGATCATCTTCCTTTCCATCCTCTTTGCCAGTTAGATGAACGGCTGACAAAGTCACTATAAAATGATATGAAAGAAAATCCAATACCTCCCAAGAAAATTTACAAAAGAAAGGAGCCACACTTGGAGTGGCCCCACAACGATGATGTTGGTAGCAGCTCTACTTGGGCGACAGATGCCGTTTCTCTACCATCAGAAAGGTATCATTCTTGCAGCCAGGGCAACCCTGATTTTTCAAGTCTTCGATCGTTGCTACTTCTCCCTGCAAGCCTACGAATACTTCCTGGCTGCATTGCTTGCAACGATATGTCCGCAGGGTTCGCTTGACTTCCCCCGTATAAAGCGCGTCGTGGAAGGAATCTTTAATCTCTGCATCGGTCACTGCGGTCGTCTCCAGGACGATCATTTGGCTGCGGTTGGCGATCATCTCCGCGCCTTCGTACTGGTTGAAGTGCTGGTGGGCAGCATGAACGGTCAGCCCCATGCGGACAAATTCACGGTTCATCGCCAACATGAAATCAGGTGATTTATGGGCAAAAGACAGGAAGACGGGCAGCCCTTTCTTTTGCTTTAAGGCAGTGATTCCCCGCGAGACAAACAGGCTCATGCCCTGCAGGGTATATGGCGGATCGGTGAAAAAGCAATCGTATCGAGCCAGCCATTCTGCTGGAAACGGGTTTCGCAAATCCCAAGGCAAGCATCGGATGGGCAATTTAGCCCGATCCACGATTTCCCTGATGTGGCAGATGAAGCGTTCATCCAGCTCTACTACATCGATCTGCGCTGGCGAGGAACTCATGCCGGGAAATAGCTGTTGAAGTAGCAGCCCTATCGATACACTGACCAAGTCGTCATCTCCCACGCACAAGATCCTTTTGCCGATCAAGCTATGATGCTTCAAGCACAGGATCGCTCTGCGCAAGCTGGTTTCCGGCGTGCATTTTGACTGGTCGAGCTGGACATTCACCTGCGGCCGGAACGCGAATTCTTTTTCAAGCCCCTCCAGAACTAGCATCATCTCAGGAAGGCACATCGCTTCATTCATATCCGCCTCCATGAGTTTCAGGTACAACGTCTTGTCGATCCCCCGATAGCCGCATTTCTCTTCTATCCATCGGTTGGCTTCTTTCGTACAATGGACCCCATTTTTTTGTTCCAGCGCACCTTCACGCATCAATTCCTTTTTGATCGCGGCCGCGACAGGGATGGGCAAGAAGGTTCTGCGTGCCAGCTCCTTTGTTGAGATTCCCGGATGAAAATAGCAGACAAGCAACAGTTTTTCAATCACCTGAATTCCCTCATCTACCTTGACGCGTGCACTTGCTTCTTCTATATAATGTTTCATTGCTTCACTCCCTCGGATTATACGGAAATATGTTTGCGTTGCAGTTTGATTTTCTGGTTTTGGATCAAGACAGTGATATTGCCTTTCGCGTCTTCCTTCTCGTGCACGATGCCGCTTCTTCCCAGATAGGATACGAAGACAGTATCACCTGGCTCCAAGGCTGTCTCGGGTAGTAGCTGTAGAACATTCTCTGAGGCAGCCTCTTGCTTCGCCTCATCCACCTGTACTTGCGACTCATCGGGCTTTTGTACTGCCTGCCACTCGGGCAAGAAGACCTGAGCTGGCTTTGCGTATGCATTCGCCTCCGATTTTTCTGCGAAAACCTCCTCGGCAGCGGGTCCATTGCGATGTTCGACGCGAGTGATTCCGTTCGCCGTAATTTCTCGGGAACGTTCGATGATCTCGTTCGGCAGACCGATTTTCAATGCAATGGAAAAGGCGTAGCTCTGTCCTGCCTCCCCAATCCGCAAACGATACAGCGGCTGCAAGGTCTGGGTGTCGAACTCCATCCGGGCATTTTCAAAACCGGGTGTTGCCGCAGCAAAATTTTTGATTTCGTTAAAATGCGTCGTCGCGATCACAGTCGCCCCTCGCTTATGCAGCTCTTCCAGAATGGCGATGGACAAACCGACTCCTTCACCCGGATCGGTGCCAGACGCCATCTCGTCTATCAGGACGAGCGTCGAAGCGTCTGTAATTTTCAAGATCTCAATGACGTTGTGAATATGAGCGGAAAAGGTGCTCAAGGCGTGCTCGATGCTTTGACCATCCCCAATATCTACCGCGATTTGCTGGAATGTAGAGAACAAGCTTCCTTCCTCCACCGGTACCAACAGACCAGACTGAACCATGGCGGTTAATAGTCCTACGGTTTTTAGCGTGAGTGTCTTCCCGCCTGTATTCGGCCCTGTGATAATGAGTGATTTGTATCGATACCCGATCTCAAAATTCAAGGGAACCATCTGCTTGCCCAGCAAAGGATGTCTCGCTTCCTTCACCCGGATGAAACCCTGCTCGTTCAATTCCACGTTCGCGCCACCGATGGCGAGCGCATATTTCGCTTTGGCAAAAAGAAAATCGTAGACACCTACCGTCTCCACATTCACTTGCAAATCAGAGGCAAACTCCTCTACCAAGGCAGATAAGGCCATCAGGACTTTGGCGACTTCCCTCTCTTCCTCACCCTTCAGTCCATTTAACTCAAACTGCAAATGACTCACTTCCGTCGGCTCCATGTAGACGGTTTGTCCGCTTGCCGACTCGTCCAGAACCATCCCGGCTACCTGGCGGCGATATTCTTTTTTGATCGGGATGACATACCGCCCATTTCGCGTACTGATCACGTTCTCTTGCATGATCGAACGATATTTACTCATCAGGGAGTCGAGCTTGCTTTTCAGGCGTTCTTCAAAGACTACGATGCGTTTTCGCACCTTCAACAAATCCTTGCTCGCGGTATCGACGACCTGCCCATGCCGGATGCACTGCTCGATCTCGGATTTCAATTTGTTCATCAAGGACATCGAGGATGCGTATGCGCTAACATGAGGAGCTGCTTCGGACTTGGCTGCCATGTATTTCACAAGCTGAGCGCAGCTGGTCAAAAACTGATACAGATGAGTAAAATCCTTCTCGCTAAACACATACCCCTTGCCCAACAGGTTGAGGATGTTCTCCATTCCTTCCAGGGAAGGGATGGGCACACTTGCTCCGTATTGGAGTAATTCCTTGGCTTCAGCCGTCTCGTCCAGCTTTTTGCGCAGAAGCTTCATCGAAGTCATGGGGCTCATCGCCTCCACCTGCTTTTTGCCCATGTATGAGATGGCGTATCCCATCAATGTCTCTTTGATTTTGTCGTACTCCAGTCGTTGCAATGCTTTTTGATTCATGCTTGATCGCTCCTTTAGAGAAAAATAAAAAAGGGCAGAGAATGAACGAGTGTCATTCTCTGCCCTTTTTGTGAAAAATAGATGTGACCGCATGCGGTCTGCATAAACGGCCAAAGCCGCTCCTGCCCCCAAAAATGTGCCCGACAAAAAGAAAACCGCGCTGAACTCAGCACGGATTTTGGACGCAATGATAGGGTTTCACCTAAGGCATTGTATGATATCCGTTGTTCTTAACTAATTCCAAGGCCTTCCGTAAGCCACAACAAAACAAACCTTGCTTTAAACAGCAAAATTTTTGTGGGCTACAAAAACCTTTGTATGGAATTTGATTAGTTAAGAACGATCACCGACATCAAAATCTCTCCTTTAGATGAGGATACCCACAATATAGCGTAAGCGTTGCTATCCCGTCAAGAATAAGGACAGGAATTTTGTGTAAAGATATCCACAACATTCAATATCCATAAGCAGGGTGTTCGTATGAAGAAGAGAACCTATTCGCGCAAGACCAAAGGCCAATGGCCCGATTCGCATAACACCGAAGCTTCCGGCGATCTGTTTGAAGCTCATATCCATGAGATCACTCAACAGCTCGCAGATTGTTCCGACGTCGTATACCATTCTTTTTTGGCTGGCCCTGATTTGAAGTGCATGCTGATTTATCTGCATGGCATGATTGATAAAAAATCCCTGCAAGAAGAGGTTTTGCAGGGAATATTGGAAGTGAAAGGGCACGATCCGGTCGCTTTTCGCAACGACCTTTTTCTCCGAAGACAATTGCCTGTTGCCAATTACCAGGTGATTTCCGTGGAAGAAGGCATCTCTTCGATCCTCGAAGGCAAAGCACTTCTACTGGTTGAGGGTGAAAGCAGAGCCATTGCATTTCCGATGCTCTCCACGAATAAAAGATCTATCGATGAACCTGCCAATGAATCCACGGTCAGGGGACCACGTGAGTCTTTTATTGAAAGCGTGGACGTGAACTTGTCTTTGCTGCGCAAGCGGATTATTACACCGGATTTCAAAACGGAGGCTTTGCATATTGGCAGAAAAACGCAAACGAAAATCCTGATCTGCTATTTGAAAGGAGTTTGCAAGCCTGAACTGGTTCACGAGATCAAGAGTAAGCTCTCTCAAATCGACATGGACGGAATACTGGGGAGCAGCTATCTGGAAGAGCAATTAGATTCCGCTCCGTTATCCCCCTTCCCCCAAGTTCAATATACCGAGAGGCCAGATGTGGCTACAGCTGCCATTCTGGAAGGTAGAGTAGCCATCATTGTTGACGGATCGCCGATTTCCCTTCTCGCTCCCGTGACGTTGTTCATGCTGCTGCAATCTGCTGAAGATTACTACCAACGTTTTATCGCCGGGACCTGGATTCGTTGGATCCGCTATCTATTTGTCTTTATTTCCCTGCTGTTACCCTCTGTCTACGTCGCCATTACGACTTTTCATCCAGAAATGATTCCGACAAAACTGCTGCTCACCATCACAGCATCACGGGAGGTCGTGCCTTTCCCAGCCTTAATTGAAGCTTTTATCATGGAAATTTCCTTTGAAGCCCTTCGGGAAGCAGCAGTAAGAATTCCGAAGTCCATCGGACAAGCTGTCTCGATCATTGGCGCATTAATCATTGGCACTGCGGCTGTTCAGGCGGGAATCGTCTCTGCTGCCATGGTCATTATCGTCTCCTTCACAGGGATTGCTTCGTTTATCATCCCACACTTTGACTTGGGTCTGGCGATTCGCTTGCTTCGTTTTCCCATCATGATTTTAGCCGGCATATTCGGCTTGTTCGGGATTATTTGCGGGATGCTGATCCTTTATATCCATCTCATCAATTTACGGCCGTTTGGTGTCCCTTATCTGGCACCTCTCACTCCTTTTGTGAAGAGTGATATGAAGGACACACTCGTTCGAGCACCGTGGTGGATGATGAGAAAAAGGCCAACCTTAATTGGAAAAACCCTTGTGAGACAAACGAAAGACTCACGTAAATGGACACCAGAACTAGAGGAGAATGGAGATTGAAAAGATTATCATTCATCGTAGCACTCCTTTCCTTGCACCTATTGACTGGCTGCTGGTCGTCTGTAGAGCTGACAGAGCGGAGCTTCGTGCGAATGATGCTCTTAGACAAGTCCGAATCAGGAGTTGAGCTCACCCTCGCGTTTCCTCTTCCGAATCGTATGATTCCCGGATTTTCTGGGGGGACTGGGCAAACATCAGGAAAGCCCTATACGTATGTAACCAAGACGGGACGTGACATCGGTGAAGCCTACCGTTCCATCCAGTCAGATCTGTCCAGGAAAATTACGTTCGGGCAGGCCAGTGTCATCGTCGTAGGCGAACAATTAGCCCAAGAAGGGATGCAATCTGTACTCGAATTTATTGCCCGAGAACCAAGGTTTCATATCAATGCCAACCTTTTTGTATTAAATGGCAAGGCGGTTGATTTGGCGACTATACCTGCCGTATTCGAGCGTTTTCCAAGTGAGATTCTCTTAGCTTACAACAGAGATCATGTCACCATTGATGCAACGACCAATGATTTTTTGAAAGCTTTCTATTATGGCGGAGACATGATTCTTCCCCGTCTCAAATTTGAAAAGAAAAAAATACCGAGCGAATCCTCCGCCATAAAAAACTGGATGGGAACAGATGGTGCTGCCATATTCAAGCAAGGAAAGCTGGTTGCCAGCTTAAACAAGAATGAGATGCGCGGGGCGTTGTGGATACTGGGACAACTGAAAGATGCCGAGATTTCTGTCCGTTCTCATACTGACGGAAAAAATGTCAACTACATGATCAACCGTTCAAAAACCAAGATACATCCTGTCATCAACGGGAATCAGATCACCGTATACATTCGAACCAAAGCGGACGCTTCCCTGATCTCATGTGAATCAGACGTCAATCTGCAAGACCGTGAGCAAGAAGTACGACTGGAGAAGGGCATTGAAGCTTTAGTAGAGCAGCGGATGAACCATGCTATCGCTTCAGTCAGCAAGGCAGGCTCCGATGCCTATCAAATCAGTTCTTATATCGACTGGTACCACCCTGAGGCATGGAAGCGGATTTCCAAGAATTGGAGAGAAATCTACACAAATCAGGTTCACTTCGTTCCACAGGCAGATATAACAATCAAACGTACAGGGTCCGTCAATAAGCCGCTTAAAATTCATTCACCAGAATCGGAGGATGCCAATTGATCTACATTGCCCTCTTGTATGGCTGCATTTTTTGGTATGAATGGCGTTACTTGCACAGATATAGACGCAAGCGGCGTACTTTTTCTTTTGTCATGGGCACGCTCCTCTTCTCGTTTCTCTGTTTCGAAGTCTTGTACGTATGCAAAGATCATTTTTCCATTGCACAAGCACTTGAACTCATTTTTGATCCAATCGATAAGTGGATCGTATGGAGAGCTGAGTAAAATGGCTAACGAAAAGAATTTTGTGACACAATCACAAGTGTATATGCTATTCACGCTGTATCTTTTTACAACCATGCTTGGATTTCGGCTGGGGACGCTGGTCAAGCAAGCCCAATTCACAACATGGATTTCTTTGATCATCGGCTCCTTCTTGGGGTTTTTGATCACCTACCTGTCCTTTCGCTTGGCTGTGAAACGCCCCGATCAGTTTTTTGGATTTTACGGCAAAGAAATCGTTGGGAAATGGCTTCACTATCCATTCGTCTTGTTGATGATTTTTTCGTTTCTATTCTCATCCTCCTTTTTACTGCGCGAAATGCAGGACTTTATCATTGAAGTCTATTTACCGGATACCCCGGATTGGGCAGTCACCGTACTCTTTAGTGTTTGTATCGCCTATGCGGTACGTTCAGGAGTAGGAACCATTTTCCGATGCGCCCAGGGGGTATTTTTTATGAGTGTGATTGGCATGCTCCTCGTCCCCCCATTTGTCGCCAGTGAAATGAATCCTCAGATGTCCATTGCCCTGATTAATCATTTTGAAGCATCGGGAATTTGGCATGCCACTTATCTGACTGCTGCTTTATACGGCGAAATGGCTTTCATTCTATTCTTGTTCCCGTACTTCTCGAATTACCAGCGCACGATGAAATCGTTGGGATGGGCAATCATCACGTCCCTCCTCATCATCTTGTCGAATCTCATTCCAATCCTCTTAATCTTTGGTCCACAGTTGACCGGGAATATGAACTATCCCGAGCTAGAGCTTATTCGCTATATCCGTGCCGGAGCATTTCTCGAAAATCTCGATCCTGTTCTCATGGTCGTCTGGTTGACCAGTCTTTTTATCAAGATCAGTCTTTTCTTGTATGTAGCGGTTATTGTGCTCACCCATACTTTGGGGCTGCGTGACCACAAGCCTCTTACCTTTTCCATGACAGCCCTGATGGTGGGACTCTGTTTGTTCATGGTCAAAACGAAAACAGAGCTTGCTCATCTCTTGCTGCATGGTGAAATTGTCTTTCTGCTTATCACCGAATTTATCCCTGCGATTTATTTACTGGTCGATTGGGTCCGAACAAAAAAGGCACCCGGTCAGACATCAACAGAAACTGACAATGTCCAGCATTGAATGGGTTGTTTTTCCAGATCTCGACAACCCCTTTTTTTCTGCCTATAATGGAGAGGTGTGGAAAAAACAGCTCTCATGTTGTGAAGGAGATGATTCCGATTCAGTACGCGCTATCCTTTATCATTTCTTTTTGCATCGTGATGCTCCTGATTCCTCCCTTGCGCAAATTGGCCTTCAGGCTGGATTTTGTGGACAAGCCCAGGAAAGATGTCGAACGAAAAATTCATCGGGAGCCGATTCCGCTTACCGCCAGCTATGCGATCTTCATCGGTTTCGCCGTTTCCTTTTTGTTTTTTTCAAAAGAGTCAGCCAACCAAACCATCGCGGTCTTGTGCGGTTCTGTACTGCTCTTGACCATCGGGACCATCGATGACTGGTACAAAACAAAGGGCAAGGATTTCCCAGCGCTGCCCAAACTGATTGTCCAAGTTTCCGCAGCCGTGATCGTCTACTTGTCGGGCATCGCCTTTTCCGGTTTTTACAATCCGCTCAGCGGTGAATACATCCTGCTTCCGGTCTGGTTGCAATTTATCCTGACCATTCTCTGGATCTTCGGTGTGACGACGGTCATCAATTTTTCCGACGGGATGGATGGACTGGCTGGAGGATTGACGGCGATCTCGGCAGGCACTCTGTTTGTAGTCGCCTTGTCGAAGGGACAAAGTACGTCAGCCGTGATGGCGATCAGTCTGGTCGGGGTATCCCTGGCTTATCTGCGTTACAACAAACCGCCAGCCAAGATTTTTATGGGAGACGCAGGTGCCACGTTCCTCGGCTTTATTCTGGCTGTGATTGCGCTGGATGGAGCTTTCAAGCAAGCGACCGTCCTCTCCTTGTTCATTCCGATTCTGGCTCTGGGCGTCCCGATTTTTGACAATCTGTTCGTCGTAACCAGACGCCTGATACAAGGAAAACCGATTTATCAAGCTGACGCTACACAGGTTCACTACCGTCTGTTGAAATCGGGATTGAACCAGAAGCAGGTTGTCGCCTTTCTGTGCATGATCAGTATCTGCTTTAGTTTGACCTCGATCATCCTGCTCCTTTTAGGGGTATAACGATTCTAGCCGAACCCCCATCTCAAGATGGAGGTTCGGCTAGTTTTACGCCACAAAACTGGATCGCTGTCTCGACGTATATCTCCACCGCCTGAACTAACTCTTGGACGGCGATCCGCTCATTTTTAGAATGGGAATAGGAAATGTCGCCTGGTCCGCAAATGATCGTGGGAATTCCCAAGTAATGTGAAAGCAATCCGCCATCGGTCCAGCCTCTTCGCGTAGACATGCTTGGCTTGCGATCTGTCACACATTCTACCGCTTGGGTCACAGCCGCGACGATCGCATGATCAGGAGCTGTCATCATAGGGACGTGAGATAAATGCTTCATCGCATTGCTTTCCATCAGCTTTATGCTGGTATGGAACTGTGGGTCCTCTGCCGCCAAGCGATCGATGACTTCCTGAATTTCCCCGATTACCTGCTCCAAGGTCTCGCTTGGCACATAGCGACGGTCGATTTGAACGGTACAGGTATCTGCAACCGTGCTCGGCTGAGTCCCCCCCTCGGGTATCGGCAAGACATTTAAGCGATAATAGAAATCTTCACGAAACCTGCCCCGCTTTACGGCTTCCTCCAGATTTTTGTTCGTGGCCTCAATCACTCGTACATCCACCGACAACACGTTGGTGGCCCCGACACGAACGACCTGCTTTTCCTGGAGTCCTTTTCGAGCTCCGGTAAAAGCTCCTTCTTCGTAGCCGAAAATCTCACTCTCCTGCAAATTCTCCGGAAAGGAAGCGCAGTTGATCGCGACGAAGGGACCGTTGCGTCGCGGGGATTCCAAATGGATGGAGTGAGCAAAAAGCTCCTTGCCTGTCCCGTTTTCACCTGTAATCAGGATATTTCTATTGTTTTTCGCCATCTTTTTTGCTTTGGAAATAGCCTGCATCAGAGGGGGAGATTGACCAATAATCTGGTCGAAGGTATAAGATGCAACATGCCCTTTATCGACGATGGCTTTGCGCAGCCGACGTTCTAGTGACTGGATTTCCGTCACGTTTTTCAGCATGCAGACCGTTCCCTGGTACACTTGATTGCGTTCCATCCGTTTGCAATTGACTATAAAATGCTGTTCCCTGATCGTCACCAAGGCCTCATGATTGGAAAAGGTTGATTGAATGAACGGCTGAATGACGTCCATCCCAGCCAGTCCGAAAATGGGCTGACCGATCCAATTCCGTCCCTGGCATTGAAACAGTTCGGAAGCCATCTGATTCATAAACGTGATGTTTCCATGCTGGTCAACCGCAAAAATCGGTTCCTGCACGGCTTCAAATATGGACTGCAAATGGGTGTGCAAGTTTTGAATATCGACGAATGATTCTCCCAACTCTTTTCCCATCTCATGAATATCCGCAATAAACGCGGACAAGTACTGTTTTTCCCGTTCCAGGGGCACGCCCAGCCGCCTGCCCAACTCGATCAGATCGTGGACATGAATATGCCTAATTCCTATTTCGATCAGCTCAACATCGTCCGGGGGCAAGACATCAGGGATACCCAGCGTAATCGCATAGCGGTACTGTTCATGCTCCAAAACTCCGCCTGGATAGAAGGGAACGTAAATGAGATGATCCATATGAGCTTCCAGCAGCGTCTGGATGACCTCCTGGCAGGTCCCGTAGAGATTGTTGATCACCAGCACTTCTGTACCGCTCGGAATCTGCATCAAGACCTTCAAGCGACGCGGCTCAAAAAGCCGGTGCAGCACCCAGGTAGGGAAATGATCCGGGATAAAACGTTGTGCCTTCTGATAGATGTCAGCGGAACTACTACTGAAAAGTACGATATCCGCCTCTTCCATCTCTCGCCATTCCTGGTCAATCAAATAGCACTCGACGCTACAATACGGTTCGAAATAGGCTTTCAATTGGTTTTCCAGTATTCCCCTAGTCTCTTCCCCTTTACGATCAGTACGATCCGTTTTTTCATCTTCTGATCACCTCACAGCTTCCCATCATCATAGCGCATTTGCAAAAATAGCGTAAATTCCTATGCAATTCTGTACATCTGGTACAGTCTCGACGTTTTTTCCTGGCCGTGACCACAGCCTGCCCCTACTGGAGATAAAAAAATGCCGTCAGGGCTCAACTCCAGACGACATTTTTTCCATTATGGCTGCTCGATCAGAGCCTCCGACTCGGAAGCGGCCTTCTCTACTTTTTGGCGATGCTTCTGCAAGCAGGAGATGCACTTTCTGCTCTTCCGTCCAAAAGCCGTGTAGTATTTGGATTGTTTGCAGGAACGGCAGGTCATGTACAGTGAGCTGGACATCGCGTAGTTTTCTTCCGGCGTATTCGTTACCAGTGGAATGATCTTGTTGAATTTGACGAGCAGGTGAGCCGTATGAATCGAGTCTACCAATGCCGAATGAAGCCTTCCTTCCTGTACGATTCCCGCTGCGTCGATGGCGTCCTTCAAGCCCATTTGCTTGCGCTGGGCTAGCTCCATGCTGATCGGGGGCTGGATGTCATTGTAATTTTTCAGCCAGGAAAAAGAGAGACCGAAGCGTGCGCAGTGTTCGATCATCAAGCGTTTGTCGTCTTTTCCCCACGTGCATAGATAGTAGTCGTCATCATGCCCAATCCATTCAAGAAAATCGGCGAAGGCTTTGGGAAATGGGATAAAATCGGGCAGATTATGCTTGTCCAATCCGATGAAATCACAAGTCCGCTCGGAAATGCGGCGTTCGATGGCAGGAAAGGTGTAGCGTTGAAAGGTGTCTACTTCGACTCCGTCCTTGCCCGGTACGACCTTGGCAGCACCGATCTCGATGATTTCGGGGATTTTATTTTTCTGAAAGGTTAAGGTCGTTTCCAGATCAAATACGATGATTTGCATGGGGAATCACATCCTGAGCGTAATACTTCTATTATGACGGCAGAGCGGGGAGAAAATCAAAAAATGTTCTACATTCTTTATTTGAACTTGCGGTATTGGCTCGGGCTGACCCCCAGTTGTTTTTTAAAAGCGCGCTCAAACGTGCCCAAGCTGCCATACCCCGTCTCGAATGCAATTTGCGTGATGTCCAGGTCCGTCTTCTGAAGCAGATGAAGCGCTTTTTGTATCCGAATCTGTGTCACATACTGGGCAGGTGTTTGGCCCACCTGGTCACGGAAAAGACGGATCAAGTGATACTTGCTGATTTCAGCCGTTTGCGCCAGCATATCCAGGTGAATATCCTCGGAAGAGTGTTCCTGTAAATATTCCATGACCCTTCGAAGGGCTGGATGTCGTACCAGTGCAGTCTCTTCATGCAGAGGATGGACATGTGACCCATCCTGGAGGGAGAGAAGAAGAAGGGCAAGCTCCAGCTCCGTCTCTTGCATGTCCAATTGTTTCCATGATTGTGACATGGTCCTCAAAACCGCATGTTCGGCCAAACCGCGAAATTGACTTGTCGCGCCATGCGCCCAAGGAGCAAACTCAATGGAGGAAACTGGCTTCCCAAGCCGGTCTGCTTGCACCTCACGCAAAAAGGCTTCCTTGAAAAAAATTAGCATCATACGGGCGGGATCATCCTCGGCGTAGTGCCGATGCTGGTATCCGGGAGAAAGCACTACACGATCATTTACGGTGATCTCTCTGATTTCACCGTTACATTCCATCCGAGTAGACCCATGTATCGGAATGCTCATCTGGTAGTAGCCTTGATGCTCATGCAAATCATCTGAAGAGCGGGCCGCTACTTGATAAATCGTGATGGCACACTGTTCTCCTTCGACTGTAAGTGGTTTAGAAATATTCCCCATATGGAACTCCTTTTCTGCCATTCATCTCGAACCGCAATTTTTGCTTCATTGACACAGCAATTTTCGGCAAGCCTTTGACGTCATTGGCCGCGATAATAGGATCATCTTCTTTTGCAGGAGTGCATCAATCTATGAAATGGACTTTGCTTCGCAACCGCAATTTCGCCCTGTTTTTGGTGCGGGAATCCTTTTCCCTGTCCGGCACGATCTTTCTCAACATTTCCCTAGCCCTATACTCCCTCGCTTTAACAGGTTCTGCCACGCTGTTTGCATCGATTCTGTCCTTGGGAATCATCCCGCATCTTGTCCTCGGTCCGCTGGCCGGCGTAATCGTCGATCGGATGAACAAACGGACATTGATCCTCTTGCTGGAGTCGGGTAAAGGGATCTGCTTGTTTTCGTTTTTTTTATATTCCCAAATGGCCCCCGTCCAACCGGGATGGATTTACTTCTGCGTCTTGTTTTTTGCAACCTGCGATGTATTTGCCGCTCCCGCGTATGTGACCGTGCTGCCAACCATTGTCAAAGCAGACGAGCTGAGCGATGCAAACGCCCTCGATACGACTGTAGTGGAAACGGTCCGCGTGCTTGCTCCGTTCCTGGGAACCGTTGTCTACAGCTATTTTGGACTCAGCGTAGTCTTTCTCGTGCACGCCGTCCTCTGTACGGTCTCGGCCATCGTCACATCTCGCATGGCGATCGCAGCTCCGCCAAAAACCGGGGCGTCTTCCACTATCCTACAGGATATGAAATTGGGCTTCCAGTCCTTTACAAAGGATAGGCGCATTCTGTCGCTCGTCGCCAACGGTGTGTTAACCCATCTTTTTCTCTTTCCGTTTGTACTATTGGGCTTCCCGTTCTTGATCAAACAAGTCTTCAACGGCAGCGACCTTGATTTTGGCATGGTAGAGAGCCTGCAGACAGCAGGCTCCCTGTGCTCCATTGCAGGAGTTGTTTTTCTCCGGAAACGGTATCGGCTTTCTATTAATATCGGAATCGGCATCATCGGTATGCTCGTATTTGTTTTCCCATTGTTGGTACTGGCGGACTCCGGCTTTTCTTCCTTTCTCATGCAACATCCGATTCTGGTGGTTCTCTATTTCGGTATCGTTAGCTTTCTTCTGTTTTTTGCCTTTGGCACATACGGTGTCTTTTTTCGAACCTTTTATCAACAGACGATCGGAGTGGCCATGCTTGGACGCTTTGTCTCTGTCATGGGCATGCTGTTTGCAGTGGGCCGTTTTGCCGGATTCTACCTATATGGCAGAATCTTCGATGCTTCCCCTCTTCTGCACGCTATTCTGCTTTTAGGCATGGGCATGATTCTGAAGCTACTCATGCACATTCCCTTTCTGCTTGATGAAAAAAGACGGGGGGCAGAAAACAGCCGCTCCCTCTGAGCATGGGCGCGGCTGTTAGAATCTGCTTCAATCATTCAACTTTGGCCAATTGGCGCAAGGAATAGCTCATTCGTTCTACTTTTCCTTCTCCTGAACGGAAGAAATCGATCCAGGCGGTGGAACGGCCGCGGCGGAAGACAAAGCTGTCTGTTCCGACCGGGATCAGCGTATAGGACTGACCGTCCTCTTCCAGATACAATTCATTCCCTTTGCTGACGATCTCGGCCTTCATCCATTCCTGCGACTTGTACATCCCGATGTACCCTTCGAGGCTTTCTTCTGGCAACTCCACCTTTTCGATCGGGTAGAGGAGGGCGTCTGCCGGCCTGTTCGAGATCGTGTTGAGGATGCCCAACACAAGATCGCGTACGGAGACACCATCCACATTGCACAGCACGACGCCGCTTAGACCCGTCTCGGGCTGGCAGAACACATGCGAGCTGATCCCCTTTAAAGAACCGCCGTGCTCGATCAACGCGCCCCCGGGAAAAGCCGGTGAGACCATCAGTCCGTAACCGTAGGAGCGGTATCCGTCACATCTGGCATGGGGTGTCGTCATTTGATGAATGCTTGCACGGGACAACACACCAGATGCAGGAGCCTCTCCATCAGTACGGAACAATTCCAGATAGGTCATGAGATCTCGCGCCGTAGACTTCAGGAAGCCACATGCGCGCATCGCTGGAGCATCATGCCAGAGTGGAGCCGCGATCACCTGTTCATTGCCATCAATTTTCTTTCGGGTATACAAGGTGGTGACATCCTCTGAATCTCCCAAATCCTCCACCGCAAAAACCGTTCTCGTCATTCCCAGCGGGCCCAGAAGATGCTCCGTCAAGTACTGCTCGTAACTCCTATTGCTGACACGCTCGATAATGGCTCCGAGCAGCCCGTAACCATCATTGTTGTAGCTAAAAGCTGTACCGGGCATTCCCAATGCCGTTCCCTGCCACTTCGCGATCGCGTCCAACACCTCTTCGTATGTATCGAGGTAGGGAACTGTCTTGAGCTCTTCTTCTGCCTCTGTCCCCAGAATCGCCGGGTCTTGTTCCAGACTACGCTTCATCGCGCCGTCCAGATAGGGCAAGGGAGGCATTCCCGGCGTATGGGCCATGAAATGCTCAATCGTAATGGCGTTTGTGAACTCGTCATCCAAAAAGCGAAACTCGGGCAAATAGCGCACCACCGGATCGGTGACGGACAGCTTGCCTGCCTCTTGCAACTGCATGATCGCCGCACAGGTAAAAGATTTGGTCACCGAAGCAATCCCGAAGACGGTATCCATTGAGAGCGGCAGTTGCTGCTCCTGATCGCGGAAGCCGAAACTCTTCTGGTAGATCCATTCCCCATCGCGGGCTACTGCGATAACCGCACCGGGAACCTCGGATTCTTCCAGCAGTTTTTTGGCGAAATCCTCAAATGGTTCTGTCCATTGCTGCATGATTACATCCCTCCTATCGCCTGATCGTAGACGGCTCTCGCTACTTTTGCTATGGTATGCTCCGCTGCTTGCTTTTCTTCCACCTTTCGCGACAGGACAGTAATGGCTATCTGGCCTTTGCCTTCTGGTAGATAGATGATGCCTGAATCATTTACTACTTCATTTACCGTACCTGTCTTATGGGCGACCTTGGTTCCGGGCGGCAAGAGATAGGGTAGGCGGCTGTTGTACTGCTGGCGGCGCAGGATGTCGAGGATCAAATCAGAAGAAGAGGCGCTCAATATCTCTTTTTTCGCGATCATCGTCAACAGCCGGTTCAATTCAGCAGGGGTCGCGACGTTGTTTTCTGTCGTCGGTGCCCCGACATCGACCAGCAATTCATAATCACCCGTCTCTTCGCGCCGCTCGTATTCGGCAAAACCCGCGGGAGATGGCGATGGTTCCTCCATTCCCACACAGCGATTCAACAACTGCCAGCAGGTCTGGGGGAGATAGATATTATCCAGGCCCAATTCGCGCATATACGCCTCAATCTTGTCGAGCCCGACAAGGCTAATCAGCATGTCAGTGGCGTAGTTATCGCTGACGATGGTCATCAGCATTGCCAGGTCTTTTACAGTCAGCTCGGCACCGGAATCCAGTTCCTGCAGAACGCCGGAACCAGGTACCCGTTCCTCGAAACGCAAGGGAATGCGCTGATCCAGTCTGATTTTCCCTGCATCCACATCACGCATGACTGTCGCAATAATCGGAATCTTGAAGACGCTAGCCATCTGAAAAAGCTGATCTGCTTGATGTCCCGCTGTCTCCCCGCTTTCGATATGCGTGACCGCCACCCCGAATTCTCCTTGTGCTTCCTGCAATACCTCTTCAATCGCCTGTTGCCATCTCATGTCTACGCCTCCATTCGTCTGCTTGCCTACACTTGTTTTCCCAGCTATTTCGACATCGGGGAGGTATTTTCCTTGAAATAGGGAAAGGTGGAGCGACTAGCGGAGTCCAGCCCAGCGGAACAGCGAAGCCCGGGGAGATAGAAGCGCAATCCATGAATAGACCCCAGAGCTTCGCGCCGTTTTGCGCTTCCCCCGGGATCGCTGTGGAGCGGACAGTTTCACATCCTTGCAGGACGCAGACCGGAGCGCAGATCGGAAACATGCTTCTCCCTACTGCAGCCACATTCTCAAAGCTAGAACCCCCAATACCTAAGGGCACTGGGGGTTCGATTTTCGTTTATCCTGCTACTCCATGCCGTCAGGAGCTGTTTTGGCCAATTCTTGATCGCGCAAGGTTCTGCGCAGGATTTTGCCTACCGCTGTCTTCGGCAGGGCATCTCGGAATTCTACGATACGCGGCACCTTGTAGGCTGCCATCTTTTCACGGCAATATGCGATCAGATCATCGGTTGTCAGGCTGGTGTCCGGTTTGAGCACTACGACGGCTTTCACGCTCTCTCCCAGGTATGCGTCAGGTACGCCAATGACCACCGCTTCCATGACAGCCGGATGCTGGTACAGCACTTCTTCCACTTCACGTGGATAGATATTGAAGCCGCCCGCGATAATCATATCTTTTTTGCGGTCGACGATGTAATAGTAGTCCTCTTCATCACGGTAGGCAATGTCCCCGGTGTACAGCCAACCATCCCGCAGGACATGTTCCGTCTCTTCTGGCATATTCCAATACCCGCTCATGACCTGTGGACCGCGAATCACCAGTTCTCCGGCTTCCCCCGGCGGCAATTCCCGCGTGCCGTCATGCAAATCCATGATTTTGGATTCCGTGTCCGGAATCGCTTTACCCACAGAGCCTACCTTTTGTTTGTCGATGGGATTAAAATGCGTCACAGGTGAAGCTTCCGACAATCCGTAGCCCTCCATGATCGTCGCCCCTGTCTTCGCTGTAAATTCCTTGATAATCTCTACCGGCAGAGGCGCTGATCCGCTTAGGCAGTAACGAATCGAAGATAGCCCGTACTCTGCGGCTTGCGGGTGGGCATTCACCGCTACATACATCGTCGGCACTCCTGGGAAGAGTGTCGGTTTGGTATCACGGATCGTCTCCAGTACCTCGTTCCGATCAAAACGCGGGAGAAAAATGAGCTGGGAGCCATCCAGCACCCCCATATTCATACACACGGTCATTCCATATACGTGAAAGAGAGGAATGACGGTCAGAATGCGGTCTTGGATCTCCTCGCCCTCGTTTTCCTTTGTCCCTTTGAGGATTTGCGAGATCTGGTAAGCATTGTAGGCGAGATTTCCATGCGTGAGCATCGCACCCTTGGATCGCCCTGTCGTCCCTCCTGTATACTGCAATACGGCGATGTCTTGCGAAGTCAGGGGGACGCGCGGCAATTCGCCAGATGCAAACAACGCTTCAAACAGGATGGTGTTTCCGCTGTACACCTCTCCTTTGGGGGGCAGCTCCACGATGATCTTTTTCAGATTGGCTGCTTGGGGCACCTTTTCCACTACAGGGAGCAACGGAGCGAATACCACAATGGCTTTCGCGCCTGAGTCACCCACGTAATGCTCCAGCTCGTCAGGGACTGCCATCGGGTTGATCTGGACGACGATCCCTCCTACCTGCAGGATCCCGTAATACGCAATCGGAAATTGCGGGCAATTGGGCAGCATCACCCCGACGCGATCCCCTTTTTCAATTCCCAAATCGCGCAATCCTGCCGCAAAACGGCGTACACGATCTGTCAGCGTCCGATAATCCATCTGCATTCCTTTAAAATATACAGCACTTCTTTCCGGGTAGCGCTCGCAGGTGGCTTCCAGCAATTCTGGCAAAGTCGCCTGCGTCATGTCTAGTTGTGACATCAACAACACTCCCTTTCACGTATATAGGCAGATTCTGTATATATAATTCAAAGATAATAGGTCGAATTCCTCTCTCTTTTAGCCTACATCATGAAAAAACACGAATATCGCCTGATTGGAGGGGCCCGGCTTTAGTCTGGATCGATTACGGGGATCCAGCCTGTCAGCAGTGCCCCACCTCCCGCATGGTTACCTGCGGCAAGTTCGCCTCCGTGTCGCCTAATAATTCTTTGTGAAATGGTTAACCCCAATCCGCTGCCTCCCGTTGAACGATTTCGAGAGCCTTCGCCACGATAAAGCGGTTCAAATACTCGTTGCCGTTCTTCCGCCGAGAAGCCCGGCCCTGTATCACGTATCATAAACGTTACTTTATTCCCCTCTTTCTCACAGGAAACGACGATTTCACCATAGGAGGGCGTGTAGCGGACGGCGTTATCTAGCAGGTTGTTCATGGCGCGCTCCAATAAATGCGTATCACCGCTGATGAGGCAATCGTCTGTGGAAAGGTTCGAGATCGAGATGTGTTTTTGCCGAGCAAGCGGGCTCAGACTGTCTATCGACTTCTGCAGTATGAGAGCAAGGTCAACGGTCTTATTGTTGCGTTTCGTCTCCAGATACTCCATCTTCGTAAACGTGAATAAGTCCTCTACCAGCCGGCCCAGTTGCTCTGATTTTTCCTTGCAGACCGCCACATATTTCGCTATTTTTTCTGGGGATTGGGCAATGCCTTGTTCCAGACCATCCAAATACCCTCGCAAGGCGAATAACGGTGTCCGTAAATCATGCGCAACTGCAGCTATCACAAATCGACGTTCTTCTTCCAATTCCACTTGCTTCAGATTAGAGTGTTGAAGTCCCTTCACCATAACCTCGAAGCCATCGCGCACCTCGGCGATTTCTGTGATCGTGGACTTGGGTAAACTCACTTCCCAATCTCCTGCGGCAATTTGTCTCGCTGCCACACTCATCCTCTCAAGGGGTTCAAGCAGAAATCTTTTCATAGCCATTCCGACAAGGAAAAAGGCGAGTAAAACTCCGGCAATTACGGAGATCATCTGAATCGTATTAGATTTCGGCAAGGAAAGGACAACCTTTCCCCGTACATGACCGTCCTCGATGATGGTGAACCGTTCCGTCGCCGGCAATGGGCCAGTGCGTTCTGGATTGGATCGGTATAGTTCTTGATCTGACGAAGATAGAATCGCCACTTCCATCTTCGTTTGCTGCAATCGCATTTCCAATTGCTTTTGCCAATTCGGATCCATCCACTTGTCCGAGTTGGTTTCGATCAAATGAATCGTCTCGGTCAACTGACTTTGCAGAAACTCATTTTGCGGTGGATTTTTTGCGAAGCTAAGCGTTTTGGTTGCCATGAAGTGAGAGGCAACAAAGGATATCCACGGTACGAGGAGTATGAGGAATAGGCAAAGCATGGTAAATGTACGAATACGAAGTGTTCTCATATTATCCTCCCTCGAAGCGATACCCTACTCCCCATACGTTGACCAGGTATTGTGGATGATTCGGATCGGTTTCGATTTTCTCGCGAAGCCGACTGAGATGAACCCGAATCGTATGCTTATCGCCTACCCCATCCCAAAATTTATCAAGTAATTGTTCATAGGAAAAAACATGTCTCGGGTGTTCAACAAATAAGCGGAACAGCTCGTATTCCTTCGGTGTGAGCACGATATTTCTCCCTTCCACGAATACTTCTCTCGTGGACAGATTTACCTTGATGCGCCCAAAATCCAAGATTCTTCTATCGATATGCTGCTGTGTAGTAGAACGCCGCAATACGGCTTTCACTCTAGCAATAATCTCTCCAGGCGAAGCGGTTTTGACGATGTAATCATCGCCACCGAGAGTCAGCCCGCGAATCTTGTCCACATCATCGCTGCGGGCACTTAAGAAAAGGATCGGAACATTGCTCGTAGCACGAATCTGACGGCATAGCTCAAATCCATTTTGTCCCGGCATCATGATGTCAAGGATGATGCAGTGAATGATACTCTGCTGAAACACAGCCAATGCTTCAGCGGCGTCACAAGCGGTCATCACGTGAAAATGTTCGTTCTCCAAAAAGTCTCTCAACAGCTCAACGATGCTTTGGTCATCATCTACGACCAGGATCGATTGCCGCTCATTCATGAATATCCCACCTTTGCCTCCAGTCTATCATTTTTTCTGCAAGAGCAATCGGAACCACATGTTCTGTGATGAATTGTTTATGGTTTTGTGACACTTTTCCATCTTCCTTTGAGAGATTCGGTTGTTATGATGCTATGGCGAACACAGAAATAAGGAGGATTGCGAAATGCTATCGGTTCAAATCGTTCTTTTCGATGGCTTCGACCTACTGGATGCCATTGCACCTTACGAGGTTTTTTGCACGGCTGCAATGATGGCTGAAAACGCACTAAGCGTAGAATTGGTTACCGCCGAAGGACCGAGGTCCGTGACTAGCGGGCTCAACGGTTTAAAAATGGAGGCAAATGGTGTACTGAATCCAGAACGCCCAGGTATCATTCTCGTGCCTGGTGCGGCCGGTGCCGTCGAGGGAGATGGCCCTGAATCGATCCCTGCAATTCTGGGGCGAGCCATGAATACAGAATTGACAGCTTTGATTCAACAGGCTCTTGAGCAAAAAGACATCGTAGTCGCCACGGTGTGCGGCGGTTCCATAGTGCTTGCCATGGGAGGGTTGCTGGAAGGCAGACCGGCGGTAACCCATCATCTCGGGATGGATGTACTTGGAGCAATGGGGGCTATTCCCGTCTCGGCGCGCATCGTGGACGACGGCAACCTGGTTACCGCCGGCGGCGTAACGTCAGGACTCGATGTGGCTCTTTATCTGGTGGAACGTGAGTTGGGACCGCGAATCGCACACGCGGTAGAGCAAATGTTCGAATTTGAACGAAGGGGAACGGTTTGGCGCGAGACAGGAATTGCGCCCAGCACGCAGCCGGCACTGGCAGACGAAGGGATGAACATCGCGGAGATGACTTCCGGCACCCTGCATGACAACATTACCCAGGCATCCGCCTTCGATGGCGATTGGGATACGACGATCGCTACGCCAGTTGGGAAACTTCAGGTCAAGCTCTCGATCTCAACTAGGGATGGGATGATCCAAGGCACTGCTATTCAAGGGGATGAAGCAGTCAACTTTTTGAATCCCGTTCTTGTGGAGAACAAGCTTACCTGGTCACTGCGTATCACGAAGCCAATGCGTCTTAATCTGACGTTCGAAGTTGCCGTCGATGGAGATCTCATGACCGGAAGCGCCAAAGCTGGTGTACTGCCTGCATCCAAAGTAACAGGAAAGCGGGCTTCCTCCCCCGGATTTGCATGATAAGTAGAGAGCCACGGAGGTTTTGGGATCACATGGAGAAAAGCAAAGCATTATACGCACTTTTGGCATGTGTCATTGTTGGGTTTATCCTCTACGCCTTGGTTTATAATTATCTGATAGACCCCACAGCTGAGGAATTTTTAAGCCATAAAACTGGACTTCATCGCGAGATTAATCACCCGATCTGGTTAACCGTGATGTACGTTCATGTGGGGTTTGCCTGCATCGCCATGGCGGCCGGGCTGCTCAACTTTTCCAACCGTATCTTGCAAAAAAGCCGAATTTTTCATCGCATAAACGGCTATGTTTATCTATTGTCCGTACTGGTTGTGGTCCTGACTTCTGGATACATGGCCCCTTACGCCACGGGAGGAAGAATCAGCAGTATGGGGTTTAATGCCCTCAATCTGATCTGGCTTTTCATCACCATCATGGCGCTCGTCCACATCAAAAAGAAACGGATCAACCAGCACAGGAACTGGATGATCCGCAGTTACGCCTTTTGTTTTACGAACATGTCGATTCATCTGATCACATCCCTTTTTCATCAGGGATTCGGTTTCGTATACGCTACCAGCTACATAGTTGGCGTTTATGGTTCTATCATGTTGTTACTGGTTATTCCCGAATTCATCATCAGAACCAAACCTAAGCCAGCAAGACTAAGATAGAAGATGGTCAAAATGAGCCGCCAGACGGCAGCGCCTCTTGTTCTTCCAACAGGTTAGGATGCTGTTGGCGGCTTTGGGGTAGTCGGACGGCGGTCATGCAGCCAGTCTTTCCCCTCCACTTTTCCGACCGATGCCATCAGCACGGACAGGTGCTCGGTGCCGTCGATACCAAGATACTCATTCATTTCTTTGTCAAACCAATGACCGATCGTACTCACACCAAGGCCAAGCGCATTGGCCGCGATGTGCAGGTTCTGGGCAACATGTCCCACATCCCACCAGATGTACCGGTAAGCACGCTCCTTGTATTTGGAGCGAGTGCGTTCCACAACTGCAGTCCAGACGAAATTGACGGCGCTCCTGCGTGTCATCTCCTGATTTTCCGTAAAGCGATAGGCGATTTCGGAGACGTCCTCCAGCTTCAGCCCCTCCAGACACCATTGCTCCACATCGAGATGGTACAGACCGCTTGCCAATCCCTCCACATTGTTGATCAGCATGAACGTCTCGATCGGATAGAGTGCTCCAGCCGATGAGACGGTGCGAATCTGGTAGTCGCCCATATCGGCCGTAATCCCTTGTGTTGCCCACAGCAAGACGTTCAGCTCATTCAACGTCATTGGGGTTTTGAGAAAATTCCTCCGAGAACGCCGTTGTTGCAATAGCTCCCAAAGGGGGGGAGCTGCCGAAAAGTCCGGCTTCCCCAGAGGAATGCGGACAAGTGCCCCCTCATATCGCAAATACGTCGGCGGCCTGTTGGCAAAATCGTATTTAGCCGCCCATCCTTCCTCCAAATCGCCAAGTGCGTAAGATGTCGCATGCAGAAACTCGTTGCTGATTTTTTGCCATTCCGGGTGCATAGATTTCATCCTCCTGATTGATCCTTTTCGTGGGGGTAAGCCAAGTATAATTCCGAGGATGACAATTAGTAAAATTATGCTTTATAATAACATTCATTAGAATATACTAATGATTCGAGGGAAGCTTATGACATTGGCACAGTTGCAGGTTTTCATCGCCGTTGCCGAAGCCCGGCACTTCACACGGGCCGCTGAAGCGCTGGGGTTCACCCAATCCGCAGTCTCGCAGATGATTCGCAGCCTGGAAGACGAGCTGGGTGTTCCTCTTTTTCACCGAAGCCGAAACGGGGTTGCGCCGACCAGCATTGGTGAACGGATGCTCCAGCATGCCCGCGAGATTTTGCATCTCACTTCGTGCATGAAGGAGGAAGCTTCCGCTGCCCTTGGGGTAGAGACAGGCACCTTGCGCATCGGTTCGATTCACAGCGTGTCCAACAAAATTTTGCCCGGACTGATCGGTTCGTTTCGCAAACGGTTCCCCCAGGTGGAAATCGTGCTGTTCGAAGGAGAGTATGAAGAGGTCAATAGTTGGATCAACCGCTCCGTGGTCGATGTCGCCTTTACCACCTCGCCGGAAAAAGAGATGACCACCTTCCCGCTGACCCGTGACGAGATGATGGTCTTTGTACCCGAGGAGCACGCGCTCAAGGATGAGCCTTCCCTCAGCTTCTCCCTTATCAAAAACAACTGCTTCATCATGCCGAAGGATGACTCTATCAAAAAGCTGCTGCGGGAAAACGGCCTGCAGTCGCATGTAACCTTTGAAGTCCGGGATGCTTCGACGATTTTAGCAATGGTCCAAGAGCGGGTTGGCGTTACGATTTTGCCACAGCTCTATATTCCAGAGGTTTTGCCAAAGGTGATCGCCATTCCACTGCGTCCCACGATTACCCGAGAGCTTGTGATTGCCATCCGCAATTCTCAATGCGTATCTCCGATGGCTGCGGAGTTTATTTTGCATAGTCAAAATTACGCGAAGGATCGTTTCGTTTGATAGTGTCAGGGATTGAGAAAGAAAAGAGCACTTCCTCTGATGGAATGCTCTTTTTTTGGCTTTTTCTATTATGTATTCTTCGACTGTGATCAACTGATTGCGGGCTCGTACATGGACAAGGACAAGGCATCACATGACCTGCGGCAAAAGACGATCGGTACCTGTCTTTGCTTTGCCAGCTTTTTGATATTTTTGCTCAGATTGTGGTTGACGAAGTTGATAAACACGACGATCAGCTTCGTGTCGGCCGGGATCATCGCCTTTACCTCCGATTTCTTTCTCCCAGAGACGTGATAGACATGGCGAAATCCTTTCTCCTGCAGCATGGTCTCAATCGCCCCTACCTTATCTCCGCCAATGACAAGGACACCAGCCATCTCCCATTCCTCCCTCCGCTACGCTTGTCTCCATGTATGAATACGTAGAGAATTTAATATACATTATTCCGAGTTGTTTAGTATGTATTGTAGCATGAAAGGATCTGGTCTGCCAAACTTTTTTTCCCAGGGACGATTCAAAAAAAATAGAGGAGGGGCGAAAGCCTCTCCTCTAAGACGATCTCGATCGCTTCATTCTGCTCATGCATGATGCCGGAAAGCGTCATTCCATCGATTTCCGGCGTGGAGATATCCAAGAACACGAGATCGATTGGATTCTCCTTGGAATAGGTAAAGACCTCCATCGTTGACAATAATGGTTCGCAAGGGTGTCAGCCTGCCACTTGTTAGATCGATTGTACAGGGATTTCAAAGGATACCCTTGTCCCTTGGCCTTCCGCGCTCTCAATGCGGATACTGGTTCCATACAGGAGTTTGATGCGTTGACTAATATTCCACAGTCCGACGCCTTTTCGCTCCACCTTCGGCACCAGCAATTCGGCTTGTTTCTTCTCGCTCATCCCACAGCCATCGTCCTCGACACTGAGACGGATGAAGTCGGAGTCCTGCACTTTTACGGAGATCTTTACCGTCCCTCCTCGTAAATTAGACATCAAGCCATGCCGGATCGCATTCTCCACCAATGGTTGCACGATCAATGGCGGAATCTGAATCTTCGGATGAACGTCTACATCGTATTCGACACGTAAGCGGCTTCCGAATCGCGCTATCTCAATGTTGGTATACGCTTTTACGAGTTGCATTTCATTTTCCAGTGTAGAGAACGAATCGAGGTCCTTGAAATCAAAACTGCTGCGCAAATATTGCGAGAGCTGCAGTGTCAGTTCCTCCGCTTTTTGCGGCTCGTCCAAGCAAAGAGCGGCAATGGAATTGAGAGCATTGAACAGAAAATGCGGTTTGATCTGGGAACGTAAAAAAGCGATCTCTGCATCCTTCGCATTTTTCACCAAACCCTTTAACCGTGTCAGACTTCTGACACGAGCCATCAACTCATCGGCCTCAAATGGCTTCCCGACAAAATCATTGGCGCCGATCTCCATCGAGAGCTTCACGTCGGCAACCCTGTTTTTCGCCGTCAACATCAGGACTGGGAGCTCAAAAGGAGAATACCTTTCCCTGATTCTCTTCAGAACCTCAAACCCGGACATGTCCGGCATCATTAAGTCCAGCACAACCAGGTAGAAATCCGTTTTTTTGGCCAGTTCAGCGAGTGCCATCTGTCCGCTGTTGACCACGACGGTTGTATACCCCTCGAGCTTTAGCAGATTGATCATGGATTGGAGATTGGCAAAATCGTCGTCCACAACCAAGATTGGTTCATCCTTTTTTCCTTTGCTGGTAATCGGGTACCCGGCATCGGTGAGTAGCGCATCAGTGGGCGGTTGCTGCTTTTCCTCTTTGTGCCGCTTGGCGCTGCTGCCTAACTCCTTGTGAGCCAATGGCAGCGTAAACGAAAACTCCGAACCATGTCCAAGGCTGGAGACTACCTCGATTTCCCCGCCGTGAAGCTCGACCAGTTTCTTGGTGATGCTAAGTCCCAATCCCGTCCCTTTGTTCTTTCTGGTCTCAGAAGCATCCACTTGCTCAAATGCATAAAAGATGCGATCCAGCATCTCAGCGGCAATCCCGACTCCCGTATCCCGCACATGAACCCGGACCTTGTTCCGAAGCATCTCAGCATGGATTTCGACTACACCACGCTCGGTAAATTTGATCGCGTTGCCGATGAGATTGTGCAGAATCTGTGCCAGTCGATTGCCGTCTGCATATACAGCGGGGGTCTCTTTGGACACATTATTGATCAGTGTAATCTGCTTGCCTTCGAGCAAGAACTGATGGACACCGATTACAGAATCGACGGCGGCTTTCAAGTCAATGCTGCTTTTGTACAAGGGCGTATCTCCATATTTCATTTTGGAGTAGTCGAGCAATTCATTGACGAGCTGTGTCAGTCTCCTGCCGCTGCCCATGACGATAGCTAGATTCCGGGCTTGCCCTACCGTCACGGGTCCTTCCACTCCCTTGATCAGTGAGTCTGTGATACTCACGATAGCATTGAGTGGTGTTTTCAGCTCATGGGAGGTATTGGAGAGAAAGTCGTCCTTGATGCGGTCGACGAGTAGAAGCTGGTTTTTCATCTCATCAATCGTGTGATACGCCTCAAAAAATCGCAGGACAATCAGAATAATCAAAATGATATTAAAACCAACAATGTATAGTTGACCCGTCCACAGATTTTCTTTGAAAGAATAGGCAAACAGAATCACATCCAGGGAATACAGATTGATGCAGAGAATTGCCATAAATAATAGGAAGGACTTGAAGTGTTGGGTTGCCGTCCCATCGATATAAAGGATCGCTACCTTCATGAGTAGCCAGATGATCAACAGTTCGTACATGAATATCACGTAGTAGTGGATGTGCACATAGTCGTGGATCGGCAAAAAAGCAGCCATCAAGAGAAAACTGCCTAGTACGAGTGTGACTAATTGCGTTACTTTTAGCGAAATAATGCTTTTCTGCAATTGAGTAAAGAAAATGGCAAGGACAATAAAGCAGGCAATGGATGTAATGTCCTTTACCTTATAGAGGATTTCAAAGGGAACCTCGGGCAGGTAGAGCGTAAGGGATCGTTCGCCAATCAAGCCGTTATAAATCGCGTACAGCAAGGAAATAATGGCGAAGACCAGCAGGGCATAATCCTTCTTGCCGTACATGGCGGCCGTCAGAAAGCAAATAAAGTAGATGATAGAAAGAGTGACAAGAATAGCGAGGATTCTGGCTTCATGCGCCAGGACCATCTCCTGGGACTTGATCATGGCGTTTTGCTCGCCAAAATAGATAGACACCGGTATGCCTGCGTTGACGTAGTCGTAATTGGCGACTTGGACCAGGATCTCGACATCCCCTTTTTCCGCTGAAAAAAGCCCCAGTTGCGGAACATTCCCCGCCTGATAAAGCCTAGCCTCTCTGGAAGGGACACCATCCTGCAGGAGCTTTTGCCCATTGACGTAAATTGCGCTTGAGAAGCGGATATTCGTTTTTTTCAACGCAAAAATCCCGCTTTCGGGCAGATTTTTCAGCACCATGCGGTAGGTAGCAACACCATAGGCGGGAAGGGACTTGCCGTTGACCTGATTCCCGGTCCATGGGGAGGGCACCTTGATTAAGGTGCTGTATTCGGGTCGGGCGGCTTCTTCCCGCTTGAAATCATCGGGGGTCAATAACTGGTTCCAATAAAACTCCCAATCACCGTCCAGCTTGATTCTCCCGTTTTTCTCTACATTCCAGCCAGCGAGGTCCATTACTCCCGCATGAACCTGGAAATCTACTCCATGTTTATCACGATCTATCACGATCGAGAGTGGAATCAAGAGAAAGGAGAGGATTACTGTAAGACAGAGGATCAACATCCGTTTGAGCATAAAACTGCCCCTTTGTCTGACACCCGTGCGTACTCGCAATTCGGGTATAGGTATTTTTTACCGAATCTTTAGTCATAGTTTTTACTTCGGATAGTATAATGGAAATCCCTGTCCTGAGACAATGAGAAAAAAGACCGCTGATCACTCTCGTGACAACGGTCTTTTTCCTCTATGACAACTATGTTACCTCGCATATCCAGACAGGGCCTTCGCCGTCTCGCAAATCGCGGGAACGACCTCCGTTTCAAGCATGTCCGGGTTCAGTACACTGGTCGGTGCCGCTACGTTGATCGCAGCCAAAATCCCGCCGTCGCGATCAAAGATGGGAACAGCCACGGAGCAGATGCCGATCTCGAATTCTTCCTTGCTGATCGCATAGCCCTTCTTCCGAATCTCCTCCAGCTCCTTTTTCAGATCAAGCATCATGGTCTTGGTCTGGCTGGTAAAGGAGGGCAGGTTCGCATTCTCGTTCATGGCCTGCATCTTCTCCTCGGACAAGAAGGCGAGCAAGACTTTCCCCATCGAAGTGGCATGTGCAGGCAATCGGGAGCCGATCATGACATTCAACGTAGAAAAGCTGGTGCTGGTAGCCGCACGCGCGACGTAAACAACCTCATTTCCATCGAGAATGCCCATGTGCGCAGACGCCCCCGTCTGATCGCGTAGCTTCTCCAGGTACGGGCGCGCCAGGTCGGGAAGCTGCATGGTATTCAGATAGGCAAAGCCCAAATCCATTACTTTCGGGGTTAGCTGATAACGCTTGGTGACCTCGTCCTGATAGAGGTACCCCATATACTGAAGCGTGTAAAGAAAACGAAACGGTACAGTCCGACTCACGCCCATCTTCGTGGCGATTTCGACCAGGCTCAATGTCGGTGTGGAGGCATCGAACATTCGTAATATTTCCAATCCTCTGATCAGAGAGTTAGATAAATAGCGGTCTTTTTCAGGTTTCGACATAAGCGCTTGTTACTCCTTTCACTAGACAAACGTGCAATAGGCGGTATCTCCCTATTGTAGTCTTTCTTGCATCCGCGTAACAAGTGCAAACTGGAACCATTTAGGGTGAAAACGGCTTCGCCCGTTATGACAGGCGAAGCCGTCTTTGCCTTATCCGATCGAAATAGATTCCGTCTTCTTCTTCAGAGAAGAGAGCACACTCAAAGCCGCGAGATAGCTCGTTTTCGGATTGCTTGGCATCGGATCATTTTCCAATTGGATGCTCATCCGGCCAAAAGCGCCAGTCGCCTCGATACAATGCTTGTTTTTCGTCGCCTGCGGATCGGCGACGATTTTGACCGTCGTCCTGTCACTTCCGAGGCCAGCCAACGACAACACAATCGCGACGTTGATATTTTTCGGAAACTTGCTGATCGCCTCCGTCGCCGTCCCTTCGAAGACGACCTCCTCTGCCTCCACCTCACGTCCAATCAGGGACAACGGCGGCTTGCGTGTGGTCAGGGAGACGGACTCCAGCTGACCTGCGGCAAACGCAGAATGAATGACATCCAGTCCGCCAATCGCGCCAGACGGCAAGATGATGCGAGTTCCTGTCCGACGGCATGCCTCCTGGAGGTTTTGATACAGCTGTTGGTCGACCAATGCGCCTACACTGATGATAAACAGGTCTTTTCGCTTCGCGATGACCTTCGCTGCATAATCGTGCACAGCCTGGACGGTCGCGGCTTCTACGACGACGTCAATGCCCGAATCCAGAAATGCATCCAGATCCTGATAACCGTCGATTCCATAGCGATTTTCCCACTCTTCGGCGACCTCGGGACGCCGCAGCAGGACAGACTTGACCGTGCAGTTGGGCAATGTCCGCTCGACATTGATGCTTTGCAAGAGGAAGGTCGCAATGCTCCCTGCCCCGATAATTCCGATATTCATTAAGCTTCCCCCTTCTGTGCTGCCTGCTCGCGCTCCAGGATATACGAGCGCACAAGCGAGTTGAACATCTCTGGCTGCTCCATATAGACCAGGTGTCCGGCCCGTGGGACCAGTTCCAGTCTGGAGCCTGCAATCCTTTCGTGTACGCTGCGGGATTCCGGTACAGGAGTCACGCCGTCATCCTCGCCACAGATCAACAGGGTAGGAATCTGAATCGATGCGAGCAAGGGCGTCTGATCCGCGTTGTACAGGGAGTACGCGACGGAGCGGTAACCTGCAAGCCGCACCTGGGACATGATCCGTTTGCCTTCTGCGACCAGTTCTGGTGCAGCGTAGGGTGAAAACATCGCGGGTGTGCGCAGCTCTGCCAACTCCTCTGGCGGGAGGTTTTCGATATTGTTCAGGCGATTTTTCAGTTTTTGCTCGTTGGTATCGGGATTGACTGCTCCGCCACGGGTGCTCGCCGCCAGGATCAGTCCTTTGAGATACTGCGGATATTTGGTAGCGAATTCCATCGCGCAGGTGCTGCCCATGGAATGGCCCAGCAAGTACACTTTCTCCAGTCCAAGCGAGTCCAGAAAGCCTTTCAGATAGTCGGCCAATTCGCCAAAAGTGCGGAATTCCGGATCGGGATCAGAGCTTTGGCCGTAGCCGGGCGTATCCCAGCCGATTACTCGAAAATCGTTTTGCAGTCCGGCGTACTGTCTCGCCCAGGACTGCGAGTTATTGCCCAAACCGTGCAGAAGGACCAGAGGAATACCTTCTCCTGCCGACTGATAATGGATGGTAAGCGACCCTACTTGCGTTACGGGCATTGCAATCACCTCATCTACGTCTTTTCGTGCGAGAAATGAAAAGACCCGGCGGTTGCCGGTTGTCTTTTCTTATCTGATAGGCAGATGCCCGTCATTATTTTTGTTGTTCAGCAGCAGCCGCAGCAGCTTTAGCTTTTGCACGCTCAACGCGGAGATTTTCGAGTGCGCTGCCTGGTTCGTAGGTTGGGATTTGTGGTTTTGGAGCGCCCAGCATAACAGCCATGATTGCTTCTTCATCGCTGTCGTTGCGAACACCGCGGTAGTAGCCTGGAGGAGTCCAGATGCAATCGCGCTCGCCCAATTTGAGCTCATGGATGGTGTCGCCGATTTGTACGCGTGCTGTGACACTACCTTTGATTACGAAGAATACTTCTTCTACGTCTTCATGCAAGTGCATAGGACCTTCGCAACCTGCAGGCAGGTACATGTTGCTCAATGTAAAGTTTCCAGCTTGGATCACGTTGCTGTCAACTGCCGCTACTGCACCAGTACCTACATAACGGCATTGGGCACGACGGTAGTGAGGGCTGATTTGCTCTTGGAAAGACAGGGCGTTATAGTCCAGTTTTCTTGTTTCCAGACGGGCTACAAATTTTTGCTCAAACTCTTCAATGGAGATGTTTTGTTCACTCATGATTCATGCCTCCTCAAGTGTTTGTGTATCTTTGTGTTTTAACTGAGAAACATTGTTTTGTATTTAAAATCATTATATGCCGATTTGCGCTGAAAGTCAATATTCGAAATGGTGTGAAAATGATCCTGTTACTGCCAGTAAACGTACTTTTGTTGGATCTTCTGAATCAACAGGTTCAACAGATAACCCACGACGGTAATCAGGACGACACAAGCCAGAACCTTTTCCTGCATCAGAGATGCGGACATATAGGTCAACAGATAGCCCATGCCTGCTGTCGCGCCGATCATCTCCGTCAAAATAGCAATGATAAAGGCCATCGGCAACGCAATTTTCAAACCAGTAAAGATCGAAGGCATGGTCGCAGGCAACAGCACGCGCCAGAAGACCTGGCTGCGATTGGCGCCCATGTTTTGCGCCGCCCACAGGTACAGCTTGCCTACGCGAGTCGAGCCGTAATAGGTATTCAGTACGATCGGGAACAAACATTCCAGGAAGATCATCGTGATCTTGGATGCAGAACCCAGGCCGAGAATGAACACAAGGATCGGATAGAGCGCGACACGCGGAACTGGGAAGCCAAGTGAAAAAATCGGTTGGACCAAATCATTTAATAGCTTCGAGCGGCTCATCAACAGCCCGAGCGGAACCCCGACGACGGCAGCCAGTGCGAACCCGGCAAAGACACGGAACAAAGTAATAGGAAGATTGTCAATTAGCATACCGGTGGTGATCAGTTCAAAGGCGACGACAAGCACTTTTGACAAGGAAGGGAACAACCGCTCAGGCATGATCTGCAAAAAGACCACCAGTTCCCATGCCACGACGATCCAGATGAGCGATTGATATTCGATGAGCCATTTCCATCCTTTTTTCATGATGTTTACCCCCTGTTCTCCGACCACCAGAGCAATCGAGCACGGACAGCCAGCAAAATTCGATCAAATAGAAAGCCGAGAAGAGCAATGAAGAAGACGGAGACAAACATCAGGTCAGTGCGTCCAGCCATATCTGCCAGCAAAATCATGAAGCCAAGCCCCAACCCGTTGGACGATCCAATCATTTCCGAGGAAAACATCATGACGAAGGTCAAACCGAGCGATACACGCAAGCCGTCGAAGATTTTCGGGAGGGAAGCAGGTAGGACGACTTTCCACAGAATCTGTAGCTTGCTCGCCCCCATATTTTCAGCCGCCCAGACAAATACTTGCTTGACGCCATGCACACCGTCCTTGGTCGCAATGAAACAAGGAAAGAACGCGGTCAGGAAAATCAGCAAAATACGCGTCGTATCCGAAATCCCGAACCAGACCATCAGGATCGGCAGCAGGGCAATTTTCGGTACGGGATTCAGCACATCGACGATGGGTTGGAAAAAGGTCCCGATCGGCTTGAAAAATCCGGAGACAATCCCGAAGACAATCCCCAGCACCATGACGAGCAAAAAGCTAATCAACGAGCGGTACAAGCTGGACGCTGCGTTGGTGAACAGATCCCCGCTGATGAGCAAGGCCCACATCTCTCTTCCCACCACATACGGGCTGGAGAGATACGCCGGGATCCATTCCAGGCTGGCAAGAACCTGCCAGATCGCCAGAAGAACTACGATCTCGATCGCAGCAATCTTTTGCAGGCGTTTATCCATCACATTCCCTCCTCGTCCGAAGAGCCCTGATTTTGGTGAAGTAAGTCCCAAATATGATTGCGAATGTCCATGAATTCTTGGGTCTTATGAACGTCAAGCGTGCGCGGACGCTGGAAGTCGATCTCGATAATCTCTTTTACCACCGCGGGGCGGCCGCTGAAGACGACGACGATGTCACTTAGGAAAACCGCCTCGTCGATATCATGCGTGACGAACATGACACTTTTATTGGATTCCTGCCAGATGCGCTGCAATTCTACCTGCATCTTCTCGCGGGTCTGGGCGTCCAATGCGCCAAAAGGCTCATCCATCAACAAAACATCGGGATTAAAAGCCAGGACACGCGCCAAGGAGATACGTTGTTTCATCCCGCCGGACAGCTCGGACGGAAGATTCTTACGGAAGTCCCAGAGATTCACCAACTTGAGGTAATGTTCGACGATCTCATCACGTTTGGACTTCTCCATCCCCTGAATTTCCAGTCCCCATGCTACGTTGTCAAACACGTTTTTCCATGGAAAGAGCGCAGATTCTTGGAACATCATGCCACGGTCAGGACCCGGCTTGTCTACTTCCTTTCCGCGAATCCGAACTTTGCCGCTGGATTTGGGAATGAAACCGCCTACAATATGCAAAAAGGTACTTTTTCCGCATCCGCTTGGACCTACGATGCTGACGAACTTCCCTTCCGGAATTTTTAGGCTGATCTCCTGGATAGCAGTGACTTCCTCTTTCCCTCTGGTGTAGACCTTGCCCAATTTCTCAATTTCGATGGCGGGTGTCATATTTTCCATCACTGATTCTCCTTCGTTAGGTAATAGACAGATGAACGGCCCCTATTTATGAGGGAATAGGGGCCGCAAGTTCTGCGTGTATGGCTTACTTAGGCAGATAAGACATGTCGATGATGGTGTTCGGATCGACTGGCTTGTCCAACCATTTTTCTGCTACCAGCATTTCTTGGATTTTGCTCCATGCCTCGATGTTTACAGTTCCGTCTACGGAGCGATTGTTATCCGTCATTTTCACGTACAGCGCTGGATCTGCTTGTACTTTTTTCGCATCGATCAATTTTTGGCGAGCAGCTTCGCCGTTTTCCTCGTAGTACTTGACCGTGTTTGTATAGTCACTCAAGAAATCTTTGATTGCTTGTTCGTTTTTCGTTACAAAGTCAGGGTTTGCCATCATCACCAGGAAGTCTTCCTCTACGTTCACACCCGTTTTGGAGTTGAACACTTCGACGAACTCGCCGCTGGCATTCGCTGTTTCAAAGAACGGCTGCGGGAATACACCTACATCGATTTTTTTCGATTTTACTGCTTCGCCCATGGAAGGAATTGGAATAACAGCGTATTTCACATCTGTATCCGGGTCCAGACCTGCGGAGCGAACCGCTGCACGCGCCCAAAGATCTGTCGGTGCCTTGAAGTCGGGGATTCCGATTACTTTTCCTTTCAGATCAGCCATGCTATTGATGCCGGAGTCCTTCAGCGCCATGAACTTGGTGTTGAAGCCCTTGTCAGGCGTATCTTTTACTACGGAACCAATAACCTTCAACTGGATTCCCTGAGATGCTGCCAGCATGGTCGCACCTTGTCCGATCGAAGCAATGTCAATCTGGTTGGCTTGGTAAGCGTTCAGTCGGTCTGCGTTGGCACGGAATTGGGTAATGTTCAGGGTATAGCTTTTTCCTTGATTCGGTGTTAAGGAAGGATCCACCTGCATGAGCCAGAAAGGTTCCTCAGAGGCAAAACCGCCGCCCAATTTGATCTCTACGGGTTGATTACCGGCAGGTGCTTGTGCCGTTTGTTCTGCAGGTTTTTCTCCTGCTGCGCTTTGAGCTGGCTGACTGGTCTGTCCTGATCCACAGGCTGCCAAACCGACTGCCATACTCAAGATGAACGCGATTTTACCCAAACCTTTTTTCACGATGATGCCCCCTTGTAACAATCAAAGTAATGTTTCGCATGAAAAACATGGTTTTTCATATAAACAATATGTTACAAGCTTATTCACATGGTTGTCAATATTAAAAACCCTTTAAATAGTGAAAATATTATTTACAAATAAATGTTTAGCTATCTAACTAAAAGCCCATCCTTTATCCCCTTAAACGTTGGTAAATAAAGGATGGGCCTTGTTTCGTTTTTTACAATAATACTTTACGGAAAAAGTGAATTGTTTCTTTCCAGGCGTCGCGAGAGGCGTCCGCATGATAACCGCCACGCGTGTCGTTCAGGAATCCGTGATGGGCTCCATCATAAACGTTGTACGTAAACGACTTGTCCACCTGCTTCACTCCCTGTTCGGATTTATCAAAATCTTAATTGTTTATTAAAAGAAGCTTATTAATTGATTGCTATGCTTTTTAGGAAATCATCCCCAATACCAATTGTAGAAAGGAATGTAATGATGAAAAAAACGAGGAAGATTGCTGCACTTGCGGTGTTGTTCGGTTTGACACTGTCCATTCCATTTCAACTCGCTTCGACAGAATCAATTTCGTTTGCTAAATCCGATACTGAAAACAAAGTAGAAAAATCGAAAAATGTCATTCTGATGATCGGCGACGGTATGGGCCCAACACAGGTAACGGCAGCACGTCTGTACGCCAACAAGTTTTACAATCAGGAGAAACTAGAGATTGATAAATACCTGGTTGGCGCTGCCACGACTTTTGCTGATCCAGGTGTTGCAGACGGAGAGTTTCAATCCGGGATTGTTACCGACTCTGCTTCTGCAGGCACTGCCTTTGCAACAGGGAATAAAACCTATAATGCAGCGATCTCTGTCTCCAACTCTGATGTTTCTCGACCCTTTGCTTCCTTTATAGAAGCCGCTCATGATCAGGGTCTTGCCACAGGTCTCGTCACAACAGCCCGGATTACCCACGCCACGCCAGCTGTTTTTGCCAGCCATGTAAGACAGCGCGATAACGAGAACGCAATCGCCTCCCAGTATCTGACCGCTGGAGTTGACGTTCTGATGGGCGGTGGCAAAAGCTTTTTTGTGACCAAAGAGGAAAAAGGTAAACGTATGGACAAAAATCTCATCCCAGACTTTCAAGCAGCTGGTTACAAGTATGTAGAGGACAAAAAAGGGCTGGATGCCATTAAGCCAACGGACGGAAAAGTACTTGGACTGTTCGGAAATTCGCACGTAGATTATGTAATTGACCGTACTGCAGACATTCCGTCTCTGGCAGACATGACGAAAAAATCCTTAGAGGTTCTCTCTCAGAATAAAAAGGGCTTTGCCATGATGATAGAGGGCGGCCGCATTGACCATGCCGGACATGCCAACGATATTCACAGCAATGTCGAAGAGACACTGGACTTCGACGCAGCGATAAAAGTAGCAATTGATTTTGCTATAAAAGACGGAAATACATCCATTATTATCTCTGCCGACCATGAAACCGGAGGACTCTCCTTGTCCCGTGACAATATCTATGAAGTGAATCTCGAAGACTTCCAAATGCTGAACCGCTCCTCTGAATTGATCGGAGCTGAACTGAACAAGGATACAGTGAAAACAAAAGAAGATGTGAAAAAAATACTGTCCGCCTACACGACTCATTCGTTTACAGATGAGGAACTGCAGCAAATTCTGGACGGTGACGGCTCTTCCTACAAACGCGAGGGCGCACTCAATGCTGTTGTGGCCAAACACGCTATCATCGGTTGGACTGGTCACGGCCACTCCGGTGTGGATGTCGGCATCTGGGCATACGGTCCGGCAAAAGAGAGCTTGCGTGGCCTGCATGACAATACGGAACTGGCTCTCGTTGCTGCACAAACCATTGGTGTTGATCTGGAGAAAGCAACAAAAAAACTGCAAGACAAGTATCTGTACCCCGTATTTAAAATCAATCGGGAAGGCAAAGTGCTGTTCCCAGCTGCTGAAATGTATGCTGCGTTTGGCTTGAAACAAAAAGGCGATGTCTTCGAGAAGCCTTCGCTCTCGATTACTGTTCCAAAAACTGGAGACTCAATCACCATCAATGGCGAGCCATTGCAACTGTCCGCTCCAATCGATGTAGATAACGGCAGCATCTATTTATCACTGGAAGCTTTTGAAAAAGCGATCGGAAAAAAACTCACTTGGGATTCCCTGTCTGAGCGAATCATTATGGAATAGAACAAGTAAAACCTATCAGAAGGCAGGTATTCTCTCCTGCCTTCTACTATTTTCTGCTTCATTGCAAGGGGGCTGAGAGATGATCATCGTACAAAATCTGAAAAAAAGGTACCAAATGAAAGCCGCGGATTTGCCTGTGCTGGATGTTCCCTCTTTTCATGTAGAGAAAGGGGAGCAGGTTGCCATCATCGGTCCTAGCGGTTCCGGGAAAAGTACGCTGCTCCATCTGATTGGCGGGGTGTTGCCGGCAGACAGCGGTCAACTGTTCGTAAACGGACAGGACCTGAGCAAAATGAACGAACGGGAGCGAGACTATTTTCGTTCGACACAGATCGGTTATATTTTTCAAGATTTTCATCTAATTCCGAGCCTGACTGCGGAGGAGAATGTACGACTAGTCTTGCCCAAAGGGGATCCTCATGCTCAGAATCGATCTCTACAAGAATGGTTCGAGCGAGTCGGACTGATAAAAAGACGCACGCATCGACCGTCCGAGCTTTCCCGTGGCGAGCAGCAACGTGTGGCTATGATCCGTTCACTCATCAATCAACCCTGTCTTGTTCTGGCGGACGAACCTACGGGAAGCTTGGATTGGGAAACGGCTCAGCAGATGATGAGTTTGATGTTGACTCTTTGCCGGGAAGAGAACCTGACACTCCTCTGCGTAACCCATGATCTTCCATTGGCGCACCAGTTTCCTCGTACCGTACAGATGGGAGAGATCAATGAAACGATGCATGCCTCCAGAAATGAGGTGGGAGTTCGATGAACGTACTTCAGCTCATCTATCGAAACATTATTCATCGAAAAACATTGTCTTTGCTCTCTCTTCTCTCGATCGCAATCGCATCCAGCCTTCTCGTGCTGATTTTCCTGGTTCAAAATAGCACAGAAGAAGGAGCGGCAAAAGGTTACGGCCCTTTTGAACTGGTCATTGGCGCATCCGGCTCGGATACACAGTTGGTATTGAACACCTTCTATCATGTCGGAGTACCTGTCGGCAATATCCCGTACAACTTGTACGAAGAAGTAAATCACGATCCAAGTGTAGATGTCTCCTATGCGATGAACAGAGGTGACTCCTGGCGAGGTTACCCGATTATCGGGATTGACTCTGCGTATTTTCAGACCAGATATCAGATCGCTCCAAAAAACGGTCAATGGTATCAGCATACAGGTGAGGCCGTCATCGGTTCTCATGTGGCGCACGCATTGGGCGCAAACGTCGGCGATACGTTCTACGGAAGCCACGGAATGGTTGCTGGGCTAGACGAGCATGAGAACGAGGAAGACGGGCATGGCGGACATGAGGAACATGAGGGACATGAAGAAAATGACGCGCATAGTCAAGCTGATCATGTGATGCATGGCCACGGAGACCACCATCATGAGTTTGCATACAAAGTGGTCGGCATCCTCCCTCCTCTTCACACGGCTGACGACAAAGGGGTTTTTACCACACTTGATTACGCCTGGGTCGTTCACGGTGAACAAGATGCCTCAGATAAGATGATTACTTCCCTGCTGGTGAAACCAAAGGGGTTACTCGAACTGCAAACACTGAAATTGAAGTACAGCAAAGCGGAAGGAGCACAAGCCGCATACAGCAGCAAGGTCGTCGCCAATCTGTTAAACATGATCGATTCCGGTACTGTTATTGCCCAGTTTATGGCGATGGTCTGCTTCATACTGGCTGCCATCTCTCTTCTACTTTCTCTGACAGCTGCGGCCTCAGAGCGCCGTCGCGATGTAGGTTTGCTCCGACTGCTTGGAAAGTCTCGGTTGTTCGTCATGAACACCATCGTGCTGGAAGGGATTTTGCTGACAATCACTGGCGTATTGCTCGGACTCCTGCTGGGTCATGTCGGTGCCTGGCTGCTGCATGATGTGATCTTTGACGCAACCGGCATCTCTGTGAAAGCATGGAGCTTCTATGCCTATGAAGTCAATCTGCTGGTCGGCGCCATCGTGTTGGGAGCACTGGCCTCTTTATGGCCTTCCTTCAGAATGTATCGCGTCCACCCCGTCGAACTCTTTCGTTAAAGGAGGCAGTAGGAATGATCCACCATCATCGCTTTATCTGGTTGCTCGCGGTTGTTCTGTTCGTGTTGCCGGGATGCGGCCAACAGACCACTCAGGTGGTCGTCTCCAATGAAACACCGGCGGAGCCAGCCATTTTGGAAGTCTCGCCGCAGAATATCACGGCATTGCAGCCGGAACAAGTAGAAAAAGAAGCAGAAGCGCAAACGTCTTCGGAGCAGCCAAATGAAAAACAGAAGGATCCAGCTGAATTGGCGAAGGAATCCGTCCAAGTAATGGAAAATTCCGAGAAAGCAACCGATAAGCAGAGAACTGCTGCTGACCAGAACAAACCAGCCGAGCAGGCAGTAGCGGCCCAATCGCCAAATAAGCAAACGGATGCGGTGCCTCCGACAGCTCCCCCTCCTCCTCCAAAGGCAACCAAGGTCAACGGGGCAGGCCAGCCGATCATCTCCTTCAGTGATTTCTTCGACAGCGATGATCGATCGACACCGTCTGATCGATTTTGGGATTTGAAAGGAACCGAGGTAGAGATCAAGGGATTTATGGGTGAAGTGATTTCTATGGAAAAACACTGGTTTCTGCTGATTCCCGAGCCTGGGGCGGAGTGTCCTTTTGACAATGAGGATGGAACTCTGTGGAATGAGATCATGATCGTCTTCGTGAATAAGGATGATAAACTGCGATATACACAGGGGCCTTTAAAGGTGAAAGGGACGCTGGATGTCGGCATTAAAGTCGACCAGTCAGGGTACCGAACCATGTTCCGACTGCAAAATGCTTCATTTGAAAGCATGTAAAACACGATCGTCACCACCGTTCAACAGCAAAGTTCAACGCTCTCCCCAGTTGCGTGTGGGGGAGCGCGTAATGAAAAGAAACCACCCTTTTCCCACAGAAACTATGGGATAAAAAGGGTGGTTTTTCTCCTATATTTTACAATAGCGCTTTATGCAAAAAGCATAATGTTTCTTTCCAAGCGTCGCGGGAGGCGTCCGCATGATAACCGCCACGCGTGTCGTTCAGGAATCCGTGATGTGCTCCATCATAAACCTTGTACGTAAACGACTTGTCCGCCTGCTTCATAGCTGCTTCAAAAGCAGGCACGAGCGAAGTGATTTTCGGGTCCAGCTCTCCGAAAAACCCTTGGATCGGGCATTGGATCGCTTCTACCTGTTCCTGGGTCACTGGCATGCGGCCGTAAAAGTTCACGGCACCCGCAAGCTTGGTCTCGGATGCAGCCAGCATGATGGACAACGCCCCTCCCATGCAGAACCCGATCGAAGCGACCTTTTCTCCCTTACTCCACTCATAGTCTGCCAGGAATGCTGGTACGGCATTGAGGCCCTCCAATAATTCCGGCAGCTTGTTCAAGTAGGCAAACAGATCGGTAAAGGTGACGCGCAGGATCTCGCGCAGTTCTTCGGGCTGTTTTTCCAGCGCCGCTTCACGGGCGACTGGATCATGCCAGGCCGGCGGTGCCAACGTATCCAAAAATGCTTTGATCTGCTCGATGCGCTCTTCCGTCAAGCTCTCGGGCCGCTTGCCATCTACCGCGTACAGATCGGGAGCTACTGCGAGATACCCCGCCTGGGCAAAGCGCTCTGTCAAATCCAGGATATGCGCATCCGTCCCCCACAGCTCCTGAATGACCAGGACGACTGGCAAGGGGGCATGGGCCCGCTCCTGACGAGCCATATACAGCCGATGCGTCGTACCATGATGCGAAAACGTGATCCATTCCGTCTTCAATGACATCCTATCCTCTCCTTCTGGCTGGCTTGTATCCATAAAAAGCGGAAAGTTCGTCTGCTGCCTCCAAAATGGCTGGCAGGACGAGGCTGGTCACATAATCGAGCGGCAGGATAGATTCGGGTGCAGCTACGCTTATGGCGGCGACAAGCTCGCCAGTATCATTGAAAATTGGAGCTGCCACGGAGCGAACCCCCGCCTCAAACTCTCCGCTGCTGATGGAGTAGCCTTGCGTGCGGACTGCTTCCAGTTCTTTCAGTAACGAGGTAATCAAGGTTTTCGTGTCTTTTGTATACGAATGCAGATCTGAGATGAGCAGCAGTTCCTGCCATTGCTCTTTGGGCTGGAAGGCCAGCAGGGTTTTGCCGATCGCCGTCGCATGTGCGGGCAGACGCGAGCCTATCGCAACCGCAAATCGGGTCACGCCCCGTGCCGTTTCGCAAGCTACATAAACGACAGAAGTATCATCTAGTATGCCCACATGCGCGGAACCACCTGTCTCATTGCGCAGGCGCTCCAGATAAGGCCGTGCTACATCCGTGATCTGCAAGGTGTTCAAATAGGAAAAACCGAGTTCTAGCACTTTCGGTGTCAATTCATAGCGCTTGGTGCTTTCATTTTGTCTAACGTACCCCATATGCTGCAGGGTAAACAAAAGACGAAATGGGGTGGTTCTGCTCACACCCAGTTGGTTGGCGATTTCTACTAAGGAAAGAGTAGGCTGTTCGGGTCTGAACAGCCGGAGGATTTCCAGTCCCCTCACTAGGGAACTGGAATTGTATCGATCTTTTTCTTCTTTTGCCACCGCTTTGCCCTCTCTCTCATGGAATGGGGGGGAGCATGCCGGTCTTGCGCTCTTCTTATCCTTCAAAACGCTCCAACAATTCGATAATCACGTGGTAGTCCGATACGGTATCCATGTACGCGTATTTGCCATTGCCAGTGAAGAAGTAGCCTTTTTGGATCAGCGGATACCCCATCGCTTCCAGCTCGGCCACCTTTTCATCCAGGTTTTTCACCAGGAATGCGATATGGTGGATGCCCTCTCCCTTTGTATCGAGATGCTCCTTCCACGTGCTTGGTGAATCGCCTGGCTCAATCAATTCGATCTCGATCAACGGCGTTTTGATGAACAGGAAGCGGCATTTTGCTTCTGTCGTCTGACCGCGGTACACCACGCGAGTCACTTCCGGCTTGCCTTCAGTAAGTACGTTTGGCTTTTCTACGCCGAGCAGGGAGCAGTACGCGTCTGCTGCTGCATCCAGATCGCGGACGACTACCGCAATTTGCACGACGGTATCACTGCCGAGTAGAGGCGTGAGCTCATCTGTCTTGGGCTTCACTGGCGGGATCGCCTGCGGCTCGTCACGCTCCAGCAACTCGACCATCGTCTTGCAATTCGGTACGGTGTCGACGTAAGCATAGCGCCCTTTGCTGGACGTAAATTCGCCTGTCTGCACGATTCCATATCCGGCTTCGCCCAGGATCGCCAATTGCTTTTTCATGTCTTCTGTATCGACAGCCATGTGGTGAATGCCCTCTCCCTGTGTGTTGAGGAATTCCCGCATGGTGCTTGGCTCCTGATCTGGCTCGATCAGCTCGATCTGGACGGAAGGTGTGTCCATGAAAATCAGCTTGTTTCTAGCTCCGGTGGGTTGACCGTTGAACACGATTTTGGAGATGGAGCTGTCTCCGGTCAGAAACCAGTTCGGCTTGGGTACGCCCAACAATTTTCCGAAGGACTCAGCCGCTTTCTCAATATCATGAACGACAAAACAAATCTGGTTCAGCTTGCTCGTTCCCAGTAAAGCGTTACTCATCACCCAGTCCTCCTCTAGCTCAAACCACGCACCACAAGTCCTCCGTCGCTGGAGATGACCTCGCCAGTGATCGCACGCGCCTTGTCTGATGCGAGCAACAGATAAGCCCCGACGTGATCTTCCGAAGCCATGACGATTTTCAGCGGATTGCGCGTCTTGATGCTTTTCGCTTTTGTTTCGTTGTCGACTATATTCACGAACGGCCGCAATGGTGGAATCACGGAGAGTGCCGTCAATGTCCCGCCCGGAGCTACTGCATTGACGCGGACGTCCGGCGCCAGTTCAAAAGCAAGCTGGCGCATCAAGCCGAGCTGTGCGTGTTTGCTGGCTGTATACCAGACTCCTCCTCCATCTGGGAAGAAGCTGGCGCCGGACAAGGTGAAAATGATGTTCCCCTGCGACCGTTTCAGCTCTTCTACTGCGGCTTTGGCTGCTAAAAAGCTGCCTTTTACATTGATGGAGAACAAGACATCATACGCGTCAGCCACTGCTTCCGGGGTGACATTAACGAACTTGGCAAAAGCATCGAACACCCCTGCATTGGAGATGAGGACATCCAGCTTCCCGAAAGCTTCGACTGCCGTATCCACTGCCCGCTGATGATCCTCATAGATCGTCACGTCCCCTGTGATCGTGCGCACTTTTTCACCGAATTGCTGTTCCAGCTCTTTCAAACCCTCTGCCGAACGGTCCAATACGGTAACAAAAGCGCCTTCCTTCACAAAGCTCTCTACGACCGCTCTACCGATCCCGGAGGCCCCGCCTGTGATATATACGGATTTTCCCGATAGCTCTGCCATTTTTGTACCCTCCCCTATCCGCTATACAAAGATAGCCAGGTTGCGTGTATTGATTGTCGTCTGGTCGATCAGGAAGAAACGTTTGGAAAGCTTCCACTCGCCATCTACATACGTGAATTCATCCGTTCTCTCGCCCGAAACAATATCGTGGAAAATATCAGTGGAACGGCTGCGATACAGCATCAGGTAGCTTTTTACCACAGCTTTTTCATTCGGTTTGTACTCCATCACGCGCACGTTGTTTACGTTGCGGCGTGTACGCGAAGGCGGCATTTCCGCCCAGGCGTAGTCGGTTTTCAGACGTTCCACACGCAGCTTCAGCAGCTCGTAATCGTCGTTGAAGGCAAACATATCCGTCGCATAGTCGGGGCGTTCCATCCCTTCCTTATTTACGCGAACTGGCATGACATATTTGAGATCCTTGTGCATCAGGGCAAACCAGCCGTCGAAATCAATCTCGTCCAAGAGACTCGCTTCGCGGTACAGCCATTGCTGAAATTCATGTGTTGCCAGCATCATTTCCATGCTCATCGTGTCCATCCTCCTCTACAAATTACGAGTTCATCAGGTCAAGCCAGTACCGGTAGAAGTTGCGCGAGCCAGCTTCAGAGAATTTGTCCGTATAGGCCACACCAGGACCCGGGAAGTCTTGTAATGGCTCACGATGCATGCCCATCGTATAGTTGTAGTTCAGTTGTTTGGTGTATGGCATCGTGCCGCTGGCAGCAGCCGTAATATCGGTAAATACCTCTGTGTCATCCTGTTCAAAGATCCCGGACGGGCTGAATGTCAGGATATACGCTTCACGAGAACGCTCTTTCCAGTCCTCTGTCGCGCCTTTTTCTACCAAGAACCAGGTCATGACTTCCATCTTGTCTGGTCCGACTGGCTTCCACAGACGCATGGTGGTATTGGAGATCAGTTTGTCTTTGATTTTGGTATGGGACACCAGGATCGACAGGTTCGGGAAAACGGTACCAATCAGATTTTTCAGATTGGACATCATCTCGAATTGGGCTGCCGACAGATTCGCTTTGTACTCGTCGATCAGGTTTTCCGGGAACGCGAAGTCCGGATTCGGCATTCCGATGTTGCAGCCATGACCATTGTCGGTATGAACCTGATAGCCGCGCTTGGAGTAGGTTGCACTCGGCACCATGCCCAAAGCTGCGATCGATCCATGCGTAACCATGGTGTGGTAGGAGTCACTGACGAAGTTATCGGAACCGATCTTCCAGTTGGAGTGAACGATAAATTTTTGCGGAGGTCCAACGACTTCCATCTCGGTCCGGCCGAACACCATGTCCAGATACCATTTGTAATCGCCCAGGAAATCTTCCAGCGGTTGCGGATTGTCGTTCCACGTACCGAAGATCAGCCCTTTGTAGGTAGCGATGGTTACTTTGTTCAGGCCCATTTTGGATTTGTCCAGAACGTCGCCGTAGATGTCGTTTTGAAGAGGTACCCCGATCAATTCCCCGGTGTTTTTAAAGTTGAAGCCATGGTAAGGACAGGTGAAGTTAGCCTTGTTCCCTTTGTCCGCACGGCAGAGCTTCATTCCGCGGTGTGTACACATGTTGTAGAAAGCGCGAATCTCTCCGTCCTGAGCGCGGGTAATAATCACGGAATAGCCCGCCAGATCACGGGTCAGATAGTCGTTCTTCTGAGACAGTTCGGATTCATGACCCAAGAGAACCCAGGTTTTCATAAAGATTTTTTCATGCTCCAATTTATAGATGGTAGGGTCCGCCAGGATATAGGCAGGAATGACGCCTTCTTCTGGCCGTACCGTTTCATTCAGGTATTGAAGGGTCTCTTCACGGGTCATTTCGTCAAGAAGCACTTCTGGCTTACTCATTCGTGATCACTCCGTTTCTGAACATTTGATCTGTCTTTTTTCTGTGAAAAACGTCTTGACGTTTTTCATAAAAGTGGATGTGACCGCTTGCGGTCAACAAAACGGTCATGACCGTTTTGTTTACAGAGATGCATTTTTGTAGAGGCGCACTTCCGCCCCTTCTTTCTTCAGGGTGGTGATATATGCCAAGAATCCGATGATGGCTACGACGATCAGCATGATGATGGAACTGCTGAAGTCTCCGCCTGACGCATCACGCAGCCATCCCATGATGTAGCTGGAAAAACCGCCGAGAATATTCGTGAAGCCCATCAAGCCAGCTGCACGGCCTGCTGTTTCTGGTGTAGAGAATTTGACGATAAACAGATTGCTCAATTGGAACACGCCGCCCTGCGTCCCCATCGCAAGCCCCAAACATACACCCGCCAGTACCGGGTTCGACGCGTTGGAGGCGATTGTCAGGAAGATGGCGCAAAGGGCAAACAAGATCGTTGCCAGCATCGATGGACGCTGCGTTTTATCAGCCAAATAACCACAAATCAGTACAAAGATCAAAGCAAACAGCCAGGACAAGGAAGTGATTCCTGCCATCTCTTCGATCGCGAATCCCTTGCCTTGCGTCAAATAGGTCGGTAACCAAATGCTGATTCCGAAGAACAGGAAGGAGGATGCCAGCATCCCTACCCACACCATCCAGTAGCGGAAATCCTGTGCAAAGTTTTGACGGTCTTCTGCTTTGCTCACAGCATCTTGCTGACGGATATAAGCCAACTCTTCTTTGCTCAACTTAGGATGCTCTTCTGGTGTTTCACGTGTCAAATAAAGGAACATCGGAATGTTGATCAGCAGGTTGCACGCTGCCAGCAGGAAGAAGGCGCTATGCCAGGTAAAGTTAGCGATGATCATGGTCAAGCCAAGTGCGCCAAGCGCTGGTCCGAGATAGTTACCGGAAATCCAGGATGCTTGCGCGCGGCCAATCTCCCTGCGATTAAACCAGTTCGCAATAAATTTACCAGATACTGGGATCATAATCCCTTCGCCAATTCCCAGGATAATCCGGGATACCAGGAACATTTCATAAGAGGTAGCCATTCCCGCAAGGACCATCGTGATTCCCCAGACGCCCAGACCGAGAATCGCTGTCTTTCGCGCACCGAGCTTGTCGATGACGACACCCCAAAACAGGTTGGACAATGCATAAGCAACCGTAAAAATAAACGTCAGAAAACCGATCTTCGCGTTTTTATCAGGTCCTGTCAAACCCATGTCATGCAAGAATCCTGGATCCGTCTGGATTACAGAAATGCCAAGCTTGTCAATTTGACCGAAGAACCAGAAGAAGAAAATTGGGATCGAAATGTATACCCATCGCATGTTTTTGCTTAGCATAATCTGCGCCTCCTGATGTTAGATGCACGAGTTGAGTGTGGGCGTAAAGCTATTTAATTGGCAAAGCCGTACTTGTCTGCAAACAAATCAATGCTGCACCACTCGGTTTCGCGGCTCAGTCCACTCTCTTTCAGGCCTGGGAAATCATAATGCAAATCTTGGAAAATGGTATGGTTGTTAAAGAAAACAGCTCCCGCTTCCAGGCGGTCGGCAATTCCCTCAGCCTTTTCCTGGTCGGCTGTCCAGACGGATGCGCGCAATCCGAATTCGGTATCGTTGGCCATTGCAACCACTTCGTCCAGATCAGAGAACTTCAATACAGGGATAATCGGTCCGAACTGCTCCGCACGAACCAGCTCACTGTCCTGTGTGACACCAGTCGCAATCGATGGCAGCATGAAGTATCCCTTGTCCCAGGACTCTTCATCCAGCTTGATTCCCAGTGTTTCTACATGAGCGCCTTCCTGCTTAGTGCGCTCGATCAAGCCTTTTACATAGTCGTACTGGGCTTTGTTGTTGATCGGTCCCATCATGGCGTCCGGTTGAATGCCGTTGCCGACAATCATGCGTTGGAATTCTTTGGTCAGTTTCTCGAGGAATTCCTCATAACGGGATTCATGCACGTACACCCGTTTGATCGCGGAGCAAACCTGACCGGCTGCTCGGAGGATTCCCATGCGAATACGCTGCATGGCTGTATCGTCCAGCACAGCATCTTCGAGAATAAGCGCCGGATCATTACCGCCCAGCTCCATGTACAGCTTTTTCACGGTGCCAGAAGACATTTTCATGATCTGTTTTCCGGTCTCGGTGCTACCTGTAAAGGCAATGGTGCGGACGCGCGGATCATTGCAGACCACGTCTCCCACCAAAGCTCCCGAACCAGTGACTATATTGATGACTCCCGGCGGCAATTGTGCGGCTACCACCTTGAGCGTTTCGAGGACAGTCAAAGGGCAATCCGTAGCAGGTTTGACTACGACGCTGTTTCCTGCCAGTACAGCTGGAATGACGCGTTTGTAAGTCAAAATCATCGGTGAATTCCATGGGGAGATGACAGCTGTAACACCGCGCGGACGACGACGGATTTGCACCATCTGGCCGCCTGGGAGCGTTTCAGTTTTCCAGAATTCAATAAGTGCATCAGCGCCCTTGCTCATGATTTCCACGCAGCGCATGATGTCTTTTTTTGCTTCGACCAGCGGTTTTCCGTTTTCACGGACGAACAGTGGCACTGTGGATTCGATCACTTCCGCCAATTTCTCGGAAGCTGCTTTTACCAATTCCGCTCTTTTTTCCACAGGTGTGCTCGCCCATGCGGGGAACGCCCGCTCAGCCGCATCGATCGCTTGATTCACTTCTTCTCTTGTGCAAAGAGCCACCTGTCCAACCACTTCTGAAATGTCGGCGGGGTTGGTCACGTCCGTGACCTTCCCCCCCTTTACCCATTCACCATTGATCAGAAATTGGCCGGAAATGCTTGGATATGCGTTTGTCATGTTCATTCGGCCTCCTTACAGTTTTTTCGGCTTAAAGGCGTCCGCCGCTCCTGGAGGACCGCCAAACGGCTTGGCCATCGGACCTACGGCATTCATATCGACTACGATCATGGTTGGCTTTCTGCGTGCTACTGCTGTTTCCAGCTCGTTCACCAGTTCTTCGGGAGAACCGACGCGGTTGGATTCATAACCCATTGATTTCGCCAACATCACGAAGTCTGGGCTGACCAAATCCACAGCTACCTGGCGTCCGTACGCGGCATCCTGAATGTTGCGCAGTACGCCGTAGCCCGCATCGTCGAACAAGAGGACGATCAACGGCAGGTTCTCTTGGACTGCTACAGGCATTTCACCTACGTTAAGCATGTAGCCGCCGTCTCCCGCCATCAGGACGACTACGCGGTCCTGTTGTCCCATTTGGGCACCGAGAGCAGTCGGCAAACCTTGTCCGATACCGCCGCCGGAAGCGTGGATGGAGGTACGTGGCTCATAGATATCAAACAAGCGGCTGCCCCACACGTTGGCTGGAACGGTTACATCGCGCACCAGGATGGCGTCCTTCGGCAGCACTCTGCGCATGCCATCGACGATCGCTTCGTATGGTCCCAGTGTTTCGCGCAGGATCGCACGCACTTTATCACGGACAGATTGTACTTCTTCTACATAGGCAGCCTCTGGTGCGGCACCTTTTGCTGCTAGTGCTTCGTTCAGAGCAGCAAGGATTGGTTTCGCTTCACCCAACAGGCCGTGTGTCACTTCGTAGTTGCGGTTGAATGCACTCAGATCAGCGTCAATGCTGATATGAGCTTCTGGTGCCGTCACTTTCCAGTTGGCAGTTTCATTGCCACGGAAACGAACTCCTACACTCACCAGGAGATCGGAATTTTTCAACAGCTCTTTCACAGCCTCATAGGCTGCAAAGTGGCCGATGCATTGTGGATGATTTTCTGGAATCGAACCTTTGCCAGATTGGCTGGTAATCACAGCGGCTCCGGTCAATTCAGCCAGCTTGGTCAGTTCCTTGGAAGCGTCTGCAGAAATGACGCCTCCACCTGCCCAGATCACGGGACGACGGGAATTCGCCAGCATCTCGATAACCTCTGCCGGAATCACAGGTGCTGCCTGTGTCGCAGAAGCTACTTGCAAGGATTCGATCTTGCTTTGCGGGATGATCGCGGATTGGAAATCAATCGGGATCTCCAGTGATACAGGACCTGCTGGAGCGGTTTGCGCCATTACAATCGCCTGACGAACCACCGAAGCAGCTTGTTCTGGCTTGCGCAGGCGGTACGCTTCTTTACAGCAACCCTTCATCATGGAAAGCTGGTCTTTACATTCATGGATATAGCCTCTGCCAGTACCCAGATATTTGGAGCCGACTTCACCAGTGAGATGCAAGACTGGCGTTCCAGCTGCCCAGGCTTCGACCAGTGAACCGGCTGCATTCCCGGCGCCGCTTCCTGTGCTGGTAATCACGACACCCAGCTTGCCGGTCGATCTCGCGTAACCATCCGCCATATTGGCTGCACCGCTCTCGCCACGGGAGCAGACGATGCGAATGCTCCCCTCGCGAAGCAAAGCGTCGTAAATCGGCATATTGTGAATGCTGACGACCCCAAAAACGACTTCGACTCCGGCGCGTACAAGCTCGGCTACAACCGCGTCTGCTGTCGTAAATTCCATTTGTCCATTCGTAGTCATGATGTACCCCTTTCAGACTTTTTCGTTATTAAAGCGCTTTCCCCAAAGCTCCGGCTACTTCAATCGTAGATCCCGATACGTAGCTGGCTTGAGCGGAAGCGAGGAAAAGGATCGCACTCGCTACCTCTTCGGGTTGGCCGACTCTGCCCATTGGGATGTTGCGTTTTTTTGCCAAGTCGTTGTAATACTCTGTCGGATCCATCTCAGGCGCATTCTTCAAGCGTCTGCGCTCCCATTGATCCGTAGCGATCAGACCCAGACTTACGGAGTTCACCGTGATGTTATTCGGCGCCAGCTCCTGGGAAAGAGTCTTGCTCAGGTTCAGCAGCCCTGCACGTGTCGCGGCGGTCGCCACCATATGCCGCTCCGGTTCTTTTGCCAGCGTCGCGTTGATGTTGATGATGCGGCCGCCGCCCTGCTTGAGCAGATGCGGATAAGCGGCGCGTACTGCGTGAATGATCGCGAAGTACTTCAGATCAATTTGCTGTCTCCATTGCTCATCGGTGATGTCGAAGAAATAGCCCATCACGCTTTGGCCCGCTGCGTTGACCAGAATATCGACAGCGCCGAAGTGTTCAGCTGTGCCGTCGATAAAGCCATGCACGTCTTCCTTGCTGGTCACGTCACAGGTTTGTGCAAATACCTGATCAGCAGGAGCAAACTGCTCCAGATGCTTGCAAGCGTTTTCCATTCTCTGATGATCGCGCCCGCAAATCGCGACGCGCGCGCCTTCCTGCAGGAACATCTCTGCCGTTTTCAACCCGACGCCGGAGGTTCCGCCCATGACAATCGCCACTTTATTTTTCAGACCCAAGTCCATCTTTTTTCAACACTCCTTCTTCAGCGCTGGCTGGTTGTCGTCGATGCTAGTCTTTTTTCACCAATTTAGTCGCCCAGCCCTCGTCCGGATCGCCCTGCATGGAAGCACGCGCTCCTGGCGGCGGTGGACCTGCTGTTCCCCATTGGTCCATCAAATGCGGCACACGTTTCCAAACCAATGCTTGCCACTTGTCATCGTCCTCTACCGTGGTCAGATAGCAGGTATATTCCATGACGTATCCGGCTGGATCGCGGAAGTAGCAGAAGATGTTGTTTCCTGGGCCGTGACGTCCTGGTCCCCACATCGGTTCGACGTCTGCTTTGCGGACATTGCTGATGCCGCGCATGACTTCGTCGACACTTTCTACCTCGTAGGCGATGTGATTGACGGAAGCATGAACGTCTTGGTTAAATGCGAGCGAATGGTGGTTCTTGTTGCAACGCAGGAAGACCATTTGATGCTCGCTCCAGTCCGTTACCTTGAAGCCCAATACTCTTGTATAGAATTCTGTAATCATGTCGATGTCTTTGGTGTTCATAACGACATGGTTCAATTTGATTGGATCGACGTTTTTCTTGCTCCAGTCCTTGGTGTGAATCTCTACCCAGCAGCTCAGCTCGATGCATCTGCCTTCCGGATCGAGAAAACGAAGACCGTAGCCTGCTCCGGCTTCATCCAGATAGCCAGGCTCCTGAATCACGGGAATGCCCAATTCCTTCAGCTTTTCCGCAGCCGAATCGACAGCATGCTTGTCGACGACGCCAAACGCGATATGGTGCAAGCCTCTTTTTTCCCCTTTTTGCAGATGCAAAATGTGATTTTCAGAGCCAGCGCCGCGGAAGTATACGTTGTTCTCGTCCTCTTGCAGCTTATCGAGTCCCCAAATCTTCTCGTAAAAATCTGCATGTTCTTGCAACACCGGCGTAAATAAGCTGATGTGGCGCAGATGGGTAATGCCCAACATAGGAAATCACCTCTTGTGAAATAATGTGTTTGGAGCGGGTAAAGACGGCGATACATTTTTCAATTCATTCAGGATGTTTTAAATATAAAACGATGTTTCCGAATATGACTAAAAAAAAGAGGCACTCACAACCAGTTGGTATTTCCTAAGTAGCTTTGCCCTTCCTTCTCTCTTCCATAAGTCGCACATCGTTTCATATACAAAACAAAGTTTATTTTTATGTCTTTATTTTAGTTTTTTCATAACTATGGTGTCAATACTAAAGATTTAGATAATTTCACACGAATATGAAACCCCCTATGCCTGACAGACATAGGGGATACCTTTTTTCTAACGGGTGACAGCTTTTGTCTGGATCATTTCCTCATCCAGCCCAAGTGCTGTATGTACCACGCGCAGTACATTTTTCGCCGCAGATGGATGGACAAGAGTGTAAAGGCAGGCCTCTTCGTCTCGTTTCCAGTAATTGGAATGCGGCAGCCGTCTGAGCGAAGGAGGCAACTCACAAGTAGACAGTGGCGTCTCTCCTACGATCGAAACCCTGCATCCGCCCGGCTCCTCCCGATGAGCGAGGGCGAGACGAGGCTGCACGGAACCCGTGGGCTGCACACCTCCCACCCTGGTCCCATCCTCTGCGGTAAAACTGGAGCTAACGACCAAGGGAACCTGATGCTTCCTGGCTTCTTCCACGCAGCGTGGATGCAGGACAGATGCCCCCAACCGTGCGAGCAACAGCATCTGTTCGGCAGAGATCCAGGAAAATTTCTGTGCGGCAGGCACCAAACGCGGGTCTGCTGTATATATCCCGTCCACATCGGTCAAAATCTCGCAAAGCTCGGCTTGCAGTGCGGCCGCCAACGCGACGGCACTGGTATCAGAGCCTCCCCGTCCCAACGTGGTTATCTCTCCTTGCTCCGTAATTCCCTGGTAACCGGCCACAATTACGACCTTCCCGGCATCCAGATGCTTGTGGATCTGTGAGGGATCGATAGACTGAATCCTGGCGTCCATATGCTTGGCCTGCGTCGTGATTCCTGCCTGCCATCCTGTCAGCGATACTGCCTCGCAGCCTTTTTGTCGTAAAGCCATCGCCAAAAGGGCAATCGATACCTGTTCTCCTGTGCTGGCAAGCATATCCCATTCCCGACCGGCGGGCTTCTCATCGATTTGCACTGCCAGTTCCTTCAATTTATTTGTAGTATTTCCCATTGCAGACAAGACGACCACCAAGCGCTGATGCGTCTGTCTGGCGAGAATGATCCGATCGGCCACCTTGCGTATCCGTTCTACAGATGCAACAGACGTGCCTCCATATTTCTGTACAACAAGTGCCATGCGTCTCCTCCCTATTCTCTCGTCGCAATATAGTCTGGCCGGGGCTGTTGACCCGAAAACGGAGCTGCCAGCTTGTTCTCCACGCTGTTGTAGACCATGAACACATTGCTGCGCGGCATCGGTGAAATATTGCTATTGGAGCCGTGCATCGTGTTGCAATCAAAGAGAACGATACTTCTCGCCGGTCCCGTCATCGTGTCGATCCCATGCTTCTCTACCAGCTTCGTCAGATTTTCCTGGTCCGGCACACCGTATTCTTGTCTGCGCAGCGATTGCTCATAGTGGTCTTCCGGCGTCTCTCCCACGCAGGTGATGAATGATTGATGGGAGCCGGGGACAAGGAGCAGCGGGCCATTATAATGGAAGTTTTCTTCCAGCGTGATTGAGCAGCTCAGGGCCCTCATCCGCGGCATGCCGTCCTCTACATGCCAGGTCTCGAAATCGGAATGCCAGTAAAACTCTTTGCCGGTAAAGCCTTTTTTATAATTGATCCGAGACTGATGGATGTAGACTTCGCTGCCCAAGATCTGCTCGATCATCTTGACCAATCGAGGGTCCTGCGACAGCTTCCGGAAAACCTCGTTGTCCCGGTGGACGGCGAAAATGGATCGTACCTCTTTGGACTCCGGCTCCTGAATCACTTCCTTGCGATTGGATCGGGCATTTTCATCCCATAAGCGACCCATCTCACTGCGCAGATACTGGACCTCTTCCGGCGAGAAAAAAGCGGTCAAGTTCAGATAACCATTCTTTTCATAAAAGTCTAGCTGTTCGGCTGTCAGAGGACCGCTGTCGGTGCGTTCGTTGCGATAGACAACCGGATCTACGCGCGGCAGAATGGTCGCCTCCGGGCTGACACGAGATGGATAGACGTCACGTACGATCGATTGATTTGTCATGAGCGATTTCCCTCCAGTAGCGGGTAGACCCCTTCTTCATCATGAACCTCGCGACCTGTCAACGGCGGATTGAAGACGCAGACCATCCGCATCTGGCTGCGGGCTCGCAAGAAATGCTTTTCATGCCCGGACAAGGCGTACATCATCCCGGGGCGAATCTGGTAGGTCTCACCCCCCACGACCTCAATCTCACCTTCCCCTTCGATGCAATAGACGGCTTCCAAATGGTTTTTGTACCAGATGTAGGTCTCGGTCCCCGCCTTGATGATCGTATCGTGCAGAGAAAAGCCCATCTGATCATGCTGCAAGAGAAATCTCCTGCTGGCCCAAGTCGGTGTGTCGATGTCGTCTTTTGTTCCGATGATGTCCTCCAAATATTTGACGATCATTTATCCTCTCTCCTTTCGCTGGCATATCTTTACACTTTCCTCCAGAATATCCAGCCCTTTTTCCAATTCATTTTCCGGAATCGTTAGCGGGGGCAGAAGCTTGATCACTTCACCTCGCGCACCGGAGGTCTCCATGATCAATCCCCGTTCAAACGCGCACGCGCAGATCTTTTCAGCCAAGGCATCCTCTTTGACTGCAATGCCCAGCATCAACCCCCGTCCCCGAACCTCTCCGCCCAGGTACGGATAATTCGCTGCGATCTTCTCCAGTCGGGCACGCGCCAACTGACCCTTTTTCTCGATGCTTTGGCGAAATGCGCCATCCTTCCAGTAGTTCAATGCCTCCAGTGCGGCCACGAAAGCCAGGTTGTTACCGCGAAAAGTCCCGTTATGCTCCCCTGGCTGCCAAATATCCAGATCGGGTCTGATCAGCGTGAGAGCAAGCGGCAATCCGTAGCCGCCGATGGACTTGGAGAGGCAGACGATGTCGGGCTTGATTCCCGCCTGCTCGAAGCTGAAGAATGTACCCGTCCGTCCGCAACCTGCCTGCACGTCATCGACGATCAGCAGGATTCCATGCTTGCGGCAGATCGCCTCGATTCTGCGCAGCCACGCCGGGCTTGCTACATTGATCCCCCCTTCCCCCTGAACGGTTTCGAGGATCATAGCTGCGGGGAGAGAAAGTCCGCTGCCACCGTCTTCGAGCAGCCGTTCGATATACGCTGCGGTATCCAAATCCTTACCCATGTAGTTGTCATAGGGAAGGGACAAGGCGTGGGTCAAGGGCATCCCGGCTCCTTCGCGTTTCATCCGGTTTCCAGTCACGGACAAAGAGCCGATCGTCATGCCGTGAAACCCGTTGGTAAAGCTCAGGATCGTATGTCTTCCCGTGGCTTTGCGCGCCAGCTTCAAGGCTGCTTCGACGCTGTTGGTTCCCGTGGGACCGGGGAACATGATTTTATAGGCCATACCGCGTGGGGCCAAGATTACTTCTTGAAACTTCTTCAAGAGCGCCTCTTTGGCTTCGGTCGCCATATCCAGACTGTGGGTGACTCCATCCTGTTTCAGATATTCGATCAGTTTTTCCTTGATCACCGGGTTGTTGTGCCCATAGTTCAGCGCCCCTGCGCCAGCAAAAAAGTCTATATAGGCCTTTCCTTCGTTGTCCCAGATCGTATGCCCGCTCGCTTTGGCAAACACGACCGGAAAATTTCGGACGTAGCTTCTCACCTGCGACTCCATCTGCGCAAACACCTCTAATGGGTTTCGTACCTCGGTAACAATTTTCATGCATAACCTCCTATACATGAGCGGGGATGGGACCGATGCGATACGTCCATTCCGCTTCATGGGCTCCACCTGGAAACAAGTGGGCGGGAAAACACTCTTCGATCAGACAATGGGTCTGGTACGTCTTGCTGACACCTTTGAACAATGCGCTGGAAGCTTCATTGGAAGGAGAGACAGTTGCTTCCAGATAACGAACATTCTGTTGCTCGCCTCGGCGCAAAAGCTCCTGGATCATGCTTTTGGCAATCCCCATTCCTCTGTAGGCGTCATGGACGCCAATCTGCCAAACAAACAAGGTGTCCTCCAGATCGGGCCGGTAAAAGGCGGTTACAAATCCCACCATCTCGTCCTCGATCTCGGCAATTACGCAGGTATCCTGAAAAAAACGGGCAAACATCAGATAGGCATAGCTTGAATTCAGATCCAGCACTCCGGAATCTCGCGCCAGCCGCCACATCGAAGATCCATCATCTTCCGTCGGCGAACGCAAGCTGATTTGTCCTGTACGAAGCTTCTCGCTCCTTTTCACCTGTATCACCTCCTTTCCCGGCTCTGCGTGTGATCATCAGCCCGCCCGAAAACGGCTGAGGAAGGTTTGCAGACGCGAGCTTTCCGGCTTGTAAAAAATTTGCTCCGGCGTCCCTTGCTCGACAATTTTCCCGCCGTCGGTGAAAATGATCCGATCGGCCACATCGCGGGCGAAGTCCATCTCATGCGTGATCAGAAGCATCGCCATCTCACCCTCGTCCGCAATTTCCCGAATAACTTCCAGCACCTCCCCGACCAGCTCTGGATCGAGCGCAGAAGTCACCTCGTCGAACAGCATGACCTTCGGACGCATGACCAAGGCGCGGGCGATGGCGACACGCTGTTTTTGACCGCCGGAAAGCTGTGCCGGATAATGGTCAAGCTTGTTGGCAAGCCCCACCTTTTTCAGCATGGTGATCGCCCTCTCGACGGCTTCCTCCTTGTCGAGGCCCAGCACGTGGATGGGGGCTTCCGTCACATTGCGCAGAATGCTCATATGCGGAAAAAGATTAAAGTGCTGAAACACCATGCCGATTTTTCCTCGGATGCTGAGCAGATGCTTTTCGTCCGCCCGCACCAGGTTGCCATTCACGTTTTTATGCCAGAGATGCTCGCCGTCCACCTCAATCGTTCCTGAGCTCGGCTCCTCCAGGGTCATCAGCAGACGGGCCAAAGTGGTTTTGCCCGAACCACTGGGGCCGATCACCGCGATCTTTTCACCCGGCGCGATGTCCAGATCAATTTCTTTTAAAATGGTCAGGTCGCCAAACGACTTGCTCACCTTGCGATAACGAACGACGGGAGACTCTTTACTTGCAAAGTGCATGCTTGCTTCCTCCTTTTTTACGTGCGATTCCATTTGAGTTCCAGCTTTCGGATCAAAAGCGACGAGGCGTAGCTGAGGATGAGGAAAAGCACCCCGACGAGTGTGAATGCTTCCAGATAGCGGAAGGATTCCGCCCCGATCATCTTGGCGGCCATCAGCATTTCGACCAGCGTAATGGCGGACAGGACAGGTGTTTCCTTGAACATCACGATCAGATAGTTGCCGAGAACGGGCACTACCGGACGAATCGCCTGGGGAAGAATGATACGCCACCACATCTTGCCTTTGGAAAAGTTCAAGGCTTTGGCCGCTTCCCACTGCCCGTGCGGCACAGCATCAATTCCGGAGCGGTACACCTCTGCCAAATAGGCGCTGTAGTGGATGCCGAGCCCCACCACTCCCGCAGTAAAAGGGCTAAAGGAGATCCCGATCGCCGGCAGACCGTAGAACAGGAAGTACAACTGCACCAAAAGCGGGGTGCTACGCACGAACTCGATCACTGCGGTGGCAATCAGCGAAATCACGCGATTTTTGGAGCGCCGTCCCATTGCCAAAATCATGCCGCCCACCAAGGCGACGGCAAAACCGACGATCGTCGCCAGAATGGTCATTTTCATCGCGTCCAGAATGTAAGGCAAGGTACTCCAGGTAAAACTCCAACTCCACATCGCCTACACCCTCCCCGCGGAAAAATGACGTTCCAGCCAACGCATCATCAGCGTCAACGGGTATGCCATGACAAAGTAAAACAACAAAATAAGACCAAATATTTCAAATGTTCTGGATGCTTCGAATGTGCGCAAAATCATTCCCTGGTACGTCAGATCTGCCATCGTAATCAAGGAAACCAGGGATGTCCCTTTCAGCAGCTCAATGGCCAAATTGCCAAACGACGGTAGCATAATCACCATCGCTTGCGGCAAAATTACGCGTCTCATCCGCATGATGGGACTCATGTTCAATGCAATCGCCGCTTCTGTCTGACCTTTGGGGACTGCTAGGATGGCACTTCGCACCACTTCCGATCCATACGCACCGTAGTTGAGGCCCAATGCTGCGACCCCTGCTGCTAGAGCAGTCAGCTCGATCCCCAACAGCGGCAAGGCGTAGAACAGCCAGAACAGCTGGACGATCAGCGAGGTGCCGCGAAATACCTCCAAGTAGACCGTGCTAAGCAAGCGAACGCTTTTTCGGCGGGAAAGCCTGGCGAATCCCGCCAGAAACGAGAGCAGAAACGCCACGACCATCGACAAAACGGTGACCTTGAGGGTCGTGACAGCTCCCTGAAAAAGCAGCGGCAATAAATCAACAGACACCATGATCCCTCATTCCTCTCCTAAGCGGATTGCCTTATTCTTTGGCTAATTCCTCTGCTGTCATATCTCCCGGCAATTCCTGCTCGGTAAAACCGAACGGCTCTAAAATTTTCAGCAGTTCCCCTGACTCCTTCAGCTTTTGCAGCTCCGCATTGTAGGCGGCGACAAAATCCTCATCCTCTTTGCGGAATGCAGCAGCACCGTAGCCACGGATACTTTTTCCGTCGATTTCAGGCTGAACAAAGTCCATCACCCGCTCCAGATTGTCGTCCTTCGCACTATCCAGTACCGCTTGCAGGGAAGGTCCTGTCATCGTGATCGCATCTGCGCGTCCAGATTGCAGGGCCGATACCGCAGACGGCTGGTCGGGCACGAGCACCATCTGTTCCTTTTTCACGCCGCTTTTCTCCAGGTATTCGATCTCGATCGCGCCGCCCATCACTGCAATTTTGGCAGATGGATTGGCTGCGATGTCTGCGTAGCTTTTCAGATTGGAGGGATTCCCCTTCTTCACCGCGATGGCTTCTCCGATGCTGTACTCAGGATTGGCGAACGCGACCTCCTGTGCGCGCTTCGGCGTGATGTACATGCCGGCTGTAATGATGTCAAAGCGGTTGGCCTTCAGACCTGGGATCAGCGAGCCGAACTCAGTCAGGATGCCGTTCATTTCCGGGATGCCCATGCGCTCAAGTACGACACGCGCCACCTCTACGGCCTCTCCTGTCAGCTTTCCATCAGGTGTCGCATACGCGTATGGCACCTCATTGGCGAAGCCGACTGTGACGAAACCCTGCTGCTTCGCTTTTTCCAGCGCCGATCCTCCCGATGCTTGCTCTCCTCCTGGCGCTCCTATCTGCGAATTGTCCGCAGCACAACCCGCAAACAGCAAGCTGGTGGACAATATCGCCGTACACACAAAACTCATCATGCTCTTTTTCATCGCTTTGGGTCCCCCTTATAAAATTGGATACACAGAAAAAAAATCGGCGCATTGCTTCTTCCTTCCGAGGGCCATCCCGGGGGCAAAAGCAAATGCACCGATTGTTCTTCGTAAAGCAGGCATCGCAAAGAAAACCTCCCTGTTTGGAGTTCTTCCAAACAAACAAGCGCTGCGATCTGCGAAATGGTGTTAAGAAATGATCTGCTTTAGCCGACGAGGTTAGCTGACGGGTAGGATGGCAGTTTGGCATCCCTTCTGCTAGACGCAGAATTAACCCCTAAGGTGGTTCCCCCGCTTCCGTCCTGGACGGAACTAGGCCCATATTTGATTGGCAGGTGGATCTGTTCTCCTCTCATGAAGCCGTTATGGTTAACACGCGTTTTATGTTAGCACAGCCTCGAAAGGGACTCATCCTTGATAATCAGCGATATGCGAGCCTCAGGTCCGTTGAGGCCGCGTTACCCGACATTACCGGATCTATCCAAAAACTTCCTCCCAGATCCTACCCTGTCCACTCTGGTTGAAAATGTTCAGGGCGTATTTCGTCGAGCTGCAGTGGTGGGGAGGAAAAAGGGAAGAACGCTGTGGCGGGTTGGGATCTTTGCTGGGGGTTAAACTGGCCGCCTACATTGCAAAGGCGGAACCGCGGCCAAAAGCAGCCCACTTCGAAGAAGTGATTCAGGGTTGGCCGCTGAATGGTTAAGATCCCAAATGCCTTCGCTCTTCTTCCCTTTTTCCTCATCCAGCTTCACTCGATCTCCGGGTCAATGGTGTGGGGGTTTCTCAGGATGTCTTATTTCTTCGTGACGACTCCGTCAACATCTATCTTGGCGTCAAACGAAATCTGGTTTAGCTTTTCGATCATCCGCTGTTTTCCCGCCGCATCCAGGGGGACGGGCTGGCCGTTGACGATCTTGACGGGGACGATGCTGGTTTTCAAGCCTTGATCTTGATTGGTGAATGACAGCTTGACCATGAGCGCCTCGCGCCCTTTGGGGTTGTAGGATGTTGTAAATACGAAATTGCCCACGCTGTAGTAAATGGGGGCATCCTTGTAGAATTCTACGCCCATCACGGAATGCGGATGGGAGCCTACTACCGCATCGACGCCGCAGTCGATTAGCTTGCGGGCCATTGCACGCGCGTATGGCTCAGGCACATCCTTGTACTCCAGGTTCCAATGCATGACAGCAATGGTGATGTCCGCGACCTCAGCAGCCTTTTTTACATACGTCAGCATGGGTTCGTCCGTGTAGGCATGTGCGAGCCCGGGCTTGTTTTTCCCGGCAAACCATTGACGATTGGGCAAGACGCGGCTCAAGCCAATTACTGCGATCCGCTTTCCCTTGATTGTCGTGAGGTACGGGGCAAACGCCTCTTCCTCGTTTTTTCCGGCCCCGACCCAGGCGATCTCATTTGTCTGCAAATGCTGGATCGTGTCAAATAATGCATCCATACCGTAATCCAGCGAGTGGTTATTCGCCAGATTAACGACATCGAAGCCAGCGTTCGCCAAGCCTTTTAACGTCTCCGGCTTGGAGCGGTATGCATACTCTTTTGGCTCTGCTTTACCCCGCGTGCTCACGGATGTTTCCAGGTTCCCGATGGTCAAATCTGCCTGCTGCAAGACATCGGCTGTCTTTTGAAACGGGTAGTTCACCCCATGCTTGGCGATCTGTGCGCCGACGCTTTTATCCAGCATGATATCTCCGACGAAGACGATTTCGATCTCTTCTGTCTGCATTTGCTGCTGCGCAGGCAGGTTCGTCTGTTCCGTGGCCATGACGAGTCCAGGCACACCCCCGACTACAGTCAACAGGCATGTCAGGCTCCATGCTGCCAGTGTTTTTGGTAGGCTTCGGATCTTTCTTCACCTCATCCCTTTCCCTCATTGCCTTCATTCTAGGAAAAGAGATGTGTGAAGCCTGTTGAAGGATGTCCGGTGCGCAAAGAAATTTATCGTGCCAAACCGACGTAAAAAGTGGATTTTTTTACCATTTTTTCTAATCAGGACAGCAATGCTGCGATTTGATCGGTATCGACGTTGCCTCCCGAGATAACGGATACGATTCTCTTGTCCCGCAGGGGAGTCTTCGCAAACAAGGCTGCCGCCACAGTCGTCGCACTAGAGGGCTCGATCACTTGCTTCATGCGTTCCAGCACGAGGCGAAATGCCTCGCGAATCTCCTCTTCACTAACCAAAACGAGATCGTCCAGATACTTTTGCAGGACCGGGAAGGTAAGCTCACCTGGTTGGGACGTCCGCAAGCCATCGGCAATCGTGGAGGTTCCAGCGATCGAAACAAGTTTGTTTTGTTGCATGGACAGAAAAGTATCGTTAGCCAACTGCGGTTCTATACCGATCACCTGGACAGATGGCTTCGTTTCTTTGATTGCTGTCAAAATTCCGGAGATGAGTCCTCCTCCCCCGATCGGAACGAAAATGGCATCGACATCGTCGAGTTGTTCGAGGATTTCCAGGCCAATCGTCCCTTGCCCCGCCATAATCAATGGATCGTCGTAAGGGGGGATGTAGACGCCATTTTCCTCCTGGGCAATCTCTTTGGCCTTTGGCAAGCGCTCTGCTGATGTCAATCCGCATTTCACCACTTTTCCGTTGTAAGCCTGGATGGCTTGCATCTTACACAGAGCCACATCCTCCGGGACTACAATCGTCGCAGGGATCCCCAGCTTGTTTGCGATATAAGCGACTGCCTGCCCGTGATTGCCGGAAGAAGCTGCCGTAATAGAAGTAGCGCCTTCTGCAACCGCCTGCTTTACCCTATTGGCTGCCCCTCGGATTTTGAAAGAACCTGTCTTCTGCAGATGCTCTGCTTTTAGAAACAGCTGGTTTCCGCATAAGTTGGACAACTGCTCGGACTGCAGCAACGGTGTGAGGTGAATGGTATCAGCAATCGCCTCTCGCGCTGCAATGATGTTTTCACGTCTGATCATGGACAACTCTCCCCCTTTACGATTTCACTGCGATGACAAAATCAATTTCAATTGGCGTATTGCCAGGCAGCTCCGCTACGCCGATGGCCGTCCTGGCATGACGCCCCTTCTCCCCGAAAATCTGTTGGAGCAGCTCTGAAGCGGCATCCATCACCTGCGGCTGTTGAGAGAAGCCTGCAGCAGACTGCACATAGCCAGTGATCTTCAGCACCTGCTCCACCTGATCGAGGCTGCCGATTTCTGCCTCCAGACAGCTCAAGCCCTTGAGGACACAGATCCGTGCCAGCTCCTGCGCCTGTTCGATCGTGACGTCCTGACCGACTTTTCCTGCATACGGAATTTTCCCGTCGACTCTTGGCACCTGACCGCTGATGTAAGCGATCCCCTGGTGCACGACTACAGGCACGTACTGATAAAGGGAAGGGACAGCTTGCGGCAATTCCAAACCTAATTCACGCAATTTTTCTCTGATCATGGCTACCTCCGATAAAGTGAGTATTGATGTCTACGAAACAAAACCCCTGCTTTGCTAGCAGAGGTCTCTATTTTGTAAATATACCAAATTTTCATACCAATGATCCAGTACCATTCATGCTTTCTCACTTCGGCTGCAACCGGATCGCGCCGTCCAGGCGTATCGTCTCGCCGTTCAGCATGGCGTTCTCGATGATGTGGACCGCCAGACTAGCGTATTCTTGTGGCTCTCCCAGGCGACGCGGAAATGGAATCAACGCTCCCATGGCCTCCTTGGCAGCACGCGGCAACGTATCGAATAGCGGCGTGTCAAACAAACCCGGGGCAATCGTCATGACGCGAATGCCGTACGGAGCGAGATCACGCGCGATCGGCAAGGTCATACCGACGATCCCGCCTTTGGAAGCGCTGTAGGCTGCCTGACCGACCTGTCCCTCATATGCTGCTACCGAAGCTGTGTTGATGATAACCCCTCGTTCTCCCTGCTCGTTTGGCTCATTGCCGGCCATCTGTTCTGCGACCAGCCGAATGACGTTGAAGGAGCCAATCAGATTGACGGAAATGACTTTGGAAAAGCTGTCCAATCGATGCGGACCGTTGCGCGACAATGTTTTTTGGGCGAGTGCGTTACCCGCACAGTTGACGGCTGCGTGAATGGTCCCGAATGTACCCGCGACCTGATCGACGGCACCCCGTACACTCTCTTCGCTCGTCACGTCAGCGTGGATGTAGATAGCATGATCTCTCCCCAGCTCCTGAGCAAGCGCAATCCCCTTTTCCCGGGAAACATCCAGGATGGCCGCCTTCCCGCCACGCTCTACCACGTATCTCACTGTTGCTTCGCCTAGACCAGATGCTCCGCCTGTGACCGCGACGACAGTGTTTCGAATATCCAAGCCATCCTCTCCTTCCTCTTTGCAATTCCCAGAAAAAGGGATGCAAGTTGGATACCAGCCGGGATTTTCGTTGATCCAGCGCATCTTTTCACTGTTATCGCATGTATGGATCCGGTGGTAATCGTACAGTTTTTTGGACATAGATGTCCTTTTGCCGGACATTTCTCTTTTTGTTTTTTACTGAACGAGCGAAACAAAACGTGACCAGGATATATTGCGACCAGTAACCAGTACAGCTGCATTGCGTCCCCTTAATTCTCCACCCAACTGTTTCAAAGCTGCAATTCCGGCCGCTCCAGTAGGCTCAACGATATATTGACTGTCCAACATCGTTTTCATCGCTTCGACGATTTCCTCCTCGGTTACGGTGATAATCCCATCAATGAGTTCGTGGATGATCGGAAAAGTAATCGTCTCCGGTTCAATGGGACCACTCATCCCATCTGCAATCGATGGCTGCAAGTGAACCGGCATAACTTTCCCGTTTTGATGCCAGACGGCAAAGGTGGGACTATTTTTCGCTTGGACACCCCAGATTTTGATGTTGGGATTTGCCGATTTCAGTGCAAGACATAGCCCAGCTGTCAGCCCTCCTCCACCCAAACCAGAGATCACGGTATCCACATTCTGTAAGTCCTCCAAAATCTCAAGTCCGATGGTTCCTCCTGCCCTAATCATAGCGTGGTTATTGTACGCGGAAACGAATGTAGATCCCTTTTCCTTCGCATCATGCAAAGCTGTCAGTCTTGCTTCCTCAATCGAATCAAAAAAAGTAATGTCAGCTCCATAGCTCTCCAATGCCTTCACTTTGCTTGGGTCTGCGTCGATCGGTAAATAAACAAAAGCAGGGACATTGAATAATGAAGCCGCATATGCCAATCCAATCCCATGATTGCCTGCTGAAGGAGCAATCACGCCACGTTCACGCTCCGTTTTCCCTAATCTCAAAAGCATCTCGATAGACCCTCTCGCCTTGAAACTCCCTGTTACCTGGAGATTTTCCAGCTTTAGATAGATATTGGCTTCATACCGGTCACTGAGCTCTCTGTTTTTCTCCAATGGTGTATGCCGGATGTAGGGACGAATACGCGTGCGCGACTCGATGATCTCCTGCATAGTAACGGTCCGGTGTTCCATCCTTATCAGCTCCTCTTGTTTTCATTCGTGAGAATCTCCTACTTTGCTTATCCCACCTGTTCTCTTTTCACGGATGTTCGCCACGTCATTTCTTTTGCACCTTTTGCTGATAGAACAATCGGGAGCAGGATAAACATGCTGATCAGGAAATAGCCGATCATCAGACTTTTTTCCGCCATGAAAGAAATAAACAGGGACATCATGATGGACAGCAGCAAACTGACAAAGGAGATGAAGGTCATGACTCGCCCCATATACCTCTCCTCTACATGTTCAAAGATCACGAATCTGGTTAGCACGCGTACAATACCGATGCACATTCCGATCCCGATATACATGACAAAGGCAACAGGAATACTCGTCGTGATCGAGAAAAGGAAAGTGAATAGTGCCGTTAGAAAAATAGAAACCAGGATGGCAGGCATTTGATGGTGACTTTTGATCCAGAGCGAACAGACAAGGGCAGATAGTAAACTGCCAATCCCAGCCCCGCTGTCGATGATTCCCAAAGAGATCCCATCCCCCATGAGAACCTGGTAGTTAAATGGAGCAATCAAGGTATTGATCGCGTAGAAGAACGGGAGAACCATGCTCGTCGATAACGCAAAGTACAGGACGATTTTGTTCCCACGAATGTAGGACCAACCATTCTTAAGATCCTGTTTGTACTGACTGAGGGTTGCGTTTGACTCACCGTCTTCTGCGGAGGGGCTTCCTTTTTTTGTAATGAGAATAAATAATAACCCTGCCGCAACGTACACCACACTGGCAGAAAGTATCGCTGTGTTGATTCCCAGCCGATCCATCAGGAAGCCGGCAATGATCGCGGAAGACAACAATCCCAGTTGCCAGGCGCCTTGTACCAAAGAAATGCCTTGTTTGTACTCCTCGGGACTGAGAATTTCCTTAAGCAGACTCTCCTTAACCGGCTCAAGTACGAACCAGATCATGTAACTTAGCAAAATCGAGACAAAGAAAATCGATACATGAAACAGACCCAGGTAGGAACTGAGGGGAATAATGACGATTGCCAGGAAGCGCAGGAGGTTACAGGCAAAAGCCAGCTTCCTCTTGTCCAACCGGTCAATCCACACTCCGATAAAGGGCGCCAGAATGACGGAAGGCAGGAGTGTTAGCACGAGTAAATTTCCGATCGCGACGATCGAATTCGTCTCTTCCAGAACTTTGACTATGGCAGTCAGGCCATATATGCCCTCGCCCATCACCCCCAATAAGGCTGCGAAGAAGAAATACAGGAAGTTTTTATTTTGAAATAATGCTCGATTTCTGTTCATACGAAACCGCTCCCCTATGCACTGTTTTCCTAAGCATAGGGGAGCGGTCGAGGAATTGGTAATACAGGAAGGGAATGCGCTCATAACCTTTTGTTATGGTTATGGCTTCGGGATACCGGTATACTTTTCACATGGATACGAAATGATCCAGCGAGGAATGATTCGATATGTTCACACTCACCCATCTGAAATACTTCATTACGACGGTGGAAACCGGAAGCATGACTCAGGCAGCCAAAGCCCTCTATATTTCCCAGCCCGCCTTATCCAAACAGTTATCGGTGCTGGAAAAAGAGTTACATTGTACATTGCTTCAACGAAAAACGACCGGCATCGAACTCACCGATGCAGGCAGGTTTTTCTATGAAAAAGCATGCAGCATTGTGCGGGAGTCAGAAAGCCTGGCTGCTGCGATGGAATCCTTTTCGGGTAAAAAAACGATTCGAATCGGCACCCTGCCGAGCATCGGCAGCTATTTTCTGCCGGCGGTTATCAGTAAAATCGGTTCATCGTATCAAGTAGAATTACTAATCAAAGACACGACGCTGGAATTAACCGAATTGCTAGATGCAGATGCAATTGATTTTGCCATCGTTCAAGACACCCAGCATGTGAAAAGCAGCATGAGATGCAAGAGTTTGTTCTGGGAGCCGTATGATGCCGTCGTCCCAGCCTCAGAAACCCTGGAGTCGAAATCCAGTCTGGCTGAATTTCTACAGCAAAAATTGATTCTCCACAAAAATCCTTGTGACATCCGTAGGTATTTTGAAGCCTATTGCGGAAACCAGAGCCTGGATTTCCAAGTCTTTCTCGATCTGGAATCCAATGAATCGATCATCCCTTTTGTCAGCAAGGGACTGGGAGCGTCGATTTTGCCGCGGATGGTAACCCGGCAGCTTTCTACCCATTTGGTACAAATTGTCCTTCTGGAAGACGAACAGTTAAAGAGACGAATCGATTTTCTTTACAAACCCATGCTGGCGAAAATCGCTAGGGAATTACTGACTTGTTGTGAGGAGTCTGTAGATGAAGTGTTCGCACAGTGATGAGGTACAAGCTCCTGCTAGCTACAGGGGAAGCACGAATTCATCCCTACTCATCGGACTTACAATAGGGTCAGAATCTCCTGTTTCAATTACATACCCAGTGGCATTCGCTTTTGTTGAGTACAGTTTTGCGTTATTATTTTCGACCACCAGCATGGCATGATCTTCTAAGCCAATTCCTTTTTTTACCTTTCCTTTGGATAATAACTGATGGAATGCTTCCGCTCGATCCTTGTAGTTGTAATGGGAAATCATGCAGCTGTCGATTAAGCCCAGCCCTTCTACCAAGACATAGCCAACTTTCTCTTCGTTGCTCCCGGCAAGCGTAAACAAGGCGTGGGCACCAGCACTAAACCCGGCTATGATAGCTCCCTTTTCTAAAGCTTGAATCAAAAAAGGTATCGCATGGGTTTCATGTAATTGCTTCAGCAAGGGAATGGTCCCGCCTCTGCCCAGGTAGATTAAATCGGCCTGTAGCAATCGCTTCTCTTCTCCAGGTTGGAGGAGTTCCACCATACAACCTTGTGATACATATATTTCTTTAAATTGATTGTAATTTTCTTCAAAATCAGTCGAAGCATACGGGACAAATAGGACCATTGGCCGCTCTTTCGGAATCAAACTGCGTATTTTCCCCTCGATTTGCACGTCAAAATCTCCACCGTTATAACCGCCGCCAATAGCGATAACCTTTCCCAAACAGGCCACTCCCCTTTTCCAACATTCGAAATCAAACGCCTGTTTCTGAGTGTAAAACTTTGAAAGATCGTTCGCAATGTAACAGTCAAAGCGGACTACAACTACGTCCTTTCGCTGCTGGCAAGAGAGGTTTAACTTGTTTTCTAAGGAACATTTACCACATAGGAAGTCGTAAACACGTGATTGTTTCTTTGGAACTGTCCCCATATTTTATAGGTTCCGCTCTTTGGAAAAGAGGTTTCGAAGCGAGCAATCGGCCCCGTACCCTGGCCTTCCTCTGCATGTACATGCAGATATCGCTCCCCGTCCTCCGTCAAGATCACCACATGCCCAATCGCACCGAGATAGGGCTGCAGGTCGCTAACCGGTTGTCCCGTTTTCTCATCTGTGATGGAAAATTGAAGGACGGACTCTTTATTGGCTGCGAGCTGATCGATGGCAAGCGTAACCCGATTCCCCTCGAAGGTTTTATCCAGGCTCTCATCCGGAACGATGGGAACTGGCTCCGTGTTTTCGCCTTCGATGTGCATCCATTCCATCTTCGTCATGGAATCGCCCTCGGTCGGCTTAAAATCGGCGATGAATCGGTATTCGCCGCCAGATGGGAAGTCACTCATGATTTCAAACACGCCTCCCCCCTGATACTCAGGATGGACGTGATTGAAATAGGATAAATCCTTGCGTATGACCATCAGGTGTAGCAGCTTTTCGTGATTGATCTCGAAATCTTCGATCGGGCTGCCATCCTTTTTCTTGATCTCCAGACGAATCATTTTTGCACCGCTGTCCGTCGAACCCTTCCCATCATCGACCGACCATACAGCCTGCACATCATCGGACAGCACTCGATGGCTGACATTTGTCACCGTTTCGTTCTCCCAGGATGGTTGGGAGCTGCATGCGGATAACAGAAGGATGAGCGTTAGCAGCATGAAAGGCCATAACCTTTTTTTATTCATAACGAAGCGCCTCGCTTAACGGAGTTTTTGCGGCTCTGGATGCGGGAGAGAAACTGGAGATCAGGCTGATCAAAATCCCGAACAAGCCGATGGATAGGATGATGATCCAAGACACGCCAAACTGGTAGGTCAACGACGAAATCTCTAGGAAAGTAGACGTGATATAGATCAGCATGATTCCAAAAAGACAGCCGATCACGGTAGCCGCAAATCCGATGCCGAAACCCTCTAACATGATCATTCCAATCACTTGTCTGCGTGTGATCCCTACTGCCCGCAGCATTCCCAGCTCCCGAATCCGCTCCATGATATTGATTAGTAGCGTATTCGTAATCCCCATACTGGAAATCAGAATCGAGAGCAGAATCAGACCGTTGATCACACTGAACGATCCGGTATAGATAGAGCCAACCATCGCTACCATATCCTCAGGTCCAAACATCTCCTCAACCCTTTCTCCAAATTGCCCAAAGATATTCTCTCTCAGCTGCAGTGGGGAGGTAGTCTGGTCTTTTAACACCAGCACGTTCCTGTCGTATTTGAGCCCGAAATATTCCCGGAAGGACTCCTCCTTCATGAACGCTCCATACCCGCCGTTTTTCATCGTGCTGACAACGGCCGCAACCCTGAAATGCTTCTTGCCTTGCAGCGTCGCCAGTTCGATGGTTTCCCCAATCTGTCCTCCCCAGACCTCGTTGGCGACCTTATCCAGGATGATGTCATCCTGGCCGAGCTGTTTGATCAGCTCACCGTGCGATGTTTGCGAAACGGTGAACAGAGGGAATTGGTCACTCCACTCCCCTACGCCAAATACGGGAAGCTTGCGCGGTTGACCATCCAATGTCCAGATGGAGAAATACAGTCCATACGCCCTCGCATCAGCCACACCTTGAATGTTCTTCACCTTTTTCAGATCGGATTTTTCTGTATGGTGAAAATGGATGTCCAGATTTCCACCGTAGGAGGAATAGATGATTTTTTCATAGGACTGGATAAAAGCTGAGTTGATCGAGCTCATCAGCACGACCATGGCAATGCCCCAACAGAGGATCACCGAAGTCATCGAGGTGCGGCCCAGATTGCGGGATAAATTGCTCGTGGCCATCTGTCCACTGAATCCGAACAACAGGCGATAGATCGGCCCGAGAAGGGAAAGAAACCAGCGAAACAGAGTTGGATATACCAGTGCAATTCCCAACAGCAGAGGGACGATCAGCAGCAAATTCTTGATGAAAAAACCGGAAATGATGAGCAGTATCCCTGCAACCACGGTCCACCCGCTGGAAAAGGTTTTGCTGCGGCTGGGCTTGAGTACGGCAACCACACTGATCTTGTCGATTTGCCGAATCGGGATCCAGGCAGCGGCGAATGGAACCAGGATTCCTGCCAACATGGAGATAATCACGCCCTTGGCGAGCACCATGCTACCCTCGTCATAAATACTGAAAACCATGTAGATCATTCTGGTTAAAACATGGGCAAAACCGTAGCCGAGCACTAAACCGATAACAGTCCCCGCCATGGACAGCAGGAATACTTCGAATAGCACAAAAGACCGCAATTGCTCAGGCAAATAGCCAATCGTCTTGAGAACGGCAAATTCCTGCTTCCTCTCTTTGACGCTTACATACAACGTATTGAAAATGATAAATCCGCTGAGGGCGATGCCCAGAAAACCTGCAATATACAGAGCCAAAAAGAAAGTTCCCGATTCACTGACGGAGCCGAAATCGACCAAGATAGGCTGCATGTACATGTTCCCATAACTTTTTACGAGCTCATTTGCTTGCCGTTCTACCTCAATCTTGTCGGTTTCAGAAGCGGCTTTTATTTCCATATTTTGGATATTCCCAGTCAACCCGAACCAATCTTGTAATTCTGGGAGCGGTACGGCTACCGCCCAAGGATGATACTTTGCCATCATCCAGCTGGACGGTCCCATCAGTTCGACCGTGTACTTCACGATGGCCGTAACCTTGATATCCTTTTTTCCCTGTGAAGTATCGAAGGAAATCGTATCCCCCACGTCTGTCCCCCACGCTTTTGCAGTCCGTTCCGTAATGACGGCACCTGCCGAGGTCAAGTCCCCTTTGATCACCTGGAAGTTGGTAAGCGGCGTATCCATTCTTGTGTAACCCGTCAGCTTCACTCTTTTCTGGATATCAGACAATCCCTCTTGATCCAGGTGCAGCTTGGTATGTTGCTTTAATACAGCGACTGAGATGGCTTGATCGATCGATTCAAAGTCTGTAAATACGGCCTCCGGCATATAGGCATCCGTACCGGAGACGAGAAAATCCGCTTTCCCAAAGGCTGCTTTCAAATACAACGGGAAGGTTCGTTCTGCAGTATCGACCGACGCGATCACTGCAAATGTGGAGGCGACGCCAATTACAATTGACAAAAAGGTCAAAAGGGTGCGGGTCTTGCGCCTCATGATATTTCGCCACGCGATCTGCCAGATCACTACCGTTCGCCCCCATCCTGAACAACTTCTCCATCTCGAATCATGATGATCCGATCTGCTATTTTTGCAGCCTCTCGATCATGGGTAACCATCACGATGGTCATTCCATCTTCCTTATTCAATCGCGCAAGAAGCTTCAGAATCGCCTCTCCATTCGCTTGGTCCAGATTTCCTGTCGGCTCATCTGCCAGAATAAGAGCTGGCTTCATGGCGAGAGCTCTTGCTATCGCTACACGTTGCTGCTGCCCACCGCTTAGCTGTGACGGGAAATGAGACTCTTTTCCTGTCAGATTCACTTCCTGAAGCAATTGGCTTACTCTTTGTTTCATCTCTCCGGATGGAGTTTTATTGGCTGACAAGGACAGGGCGACGTTCTCCGATACGGTCATCATCGGCAGCAGTTGGTAATTTTGAAATACGAAGCCTACCTTTCTTCTGCGAAACAACGTCCTGTCTTTTTCATTCAGATCGTTCAAGTGAACGCCATCGACCGAGATCTCTCCCGACGATGGAAGATCAAGTCCCCCGATTAGTTGCAAGAGAGTGCTTTTTCCCGATCCACTCGGCCCCATGATGGCGATGAACTCTCCGTTTTTGATGTGGATATCGTTTTCTTGTAAGGCGGTGAAATCACCTGATTCCAAAGAGAATACTTTGGATACTTTTTTTAGGCTGATCATGATCTTGCCGTCCTCCTTTATGACACTGCTTTGACTATGAATCATCGTAAAGGAGGACGGGTATCTGGAACGCGCAAACGCGAAAGATCCTCCCGCAAATATTTGCGGATTCCACGCAAGATTTTATCAAAATGGCAATTTTTGATTGGACTGTAGTGGTGGGGAGAAAAAAGGGGAAAACGCTCCAGGATCGTTGGGATCTTCGCTGGGGGGCATCCCTGTTCGTCTCCATTCCAAAGGCGGAACCGCGGCCAAAAGCAGCCGTCTCCAGGAAGTGATTCAAAGTTGTCCGCTAAAGGCAGGTCCCGCCTTTTCCATTGCGCCTGGGTTAAGATCCCAAATACCTTCGCTTTTTTCCCCTTTTTCCTCGACCAGCTTATCTGGTCGTCGTGTCTTTTTTTGCAAGCTTTTCGAAGAATAATTTTGTTGTACTCAAAGCCTTCTTACCTTAGTCCTCCGTTATGTACGACCGGATTTAGTTGAATTACGTGTTTAATCTTCTGTCTATTATCTCAAATGATTGTAGGGAGTGTCCTTGGGGCACTGGGTTTGGGCCTGTTGAAAAACTACTGTTTCGGAGGAGAAGCATGTTTCCAGGCGGAGCGACTAGCGGAGTCCCGCCTAGCGGAACAGCGAAGCCCGGGGGGACAGAAGCGCAATCCATGAGTAGACCCCAGAGCTGCGCGCCGTTTTGCGCTTCCCCCGGGATCGCTGTGGAGCGGACAGTTTCACATCCTTGCAGGACGCTGACCTGAGCACAGATCGGAAACATGCTTCTCCCCACAACAGCTACATCTCGACGCTCTAAACCCCAGTACCTAAGGGCACTGGGGTTGCGTTTTACAGAAATTAGGGTGTCTTTTGCAGGGCTCCCCTGTACGGATCACCATGCTTCCTTCAAATTGCTCTTATTTCCCAATAACCGCAGACATTTGCGACAACTCCGCGATTGTCTCCTCTTTCACCGAAAGCCCCAGCCCCGGAAGGTTTGGCAGGACAATGCTTTTTCCTTCATACGGGAACGCAGCGACGTCCCTTGAAAACATCAGTGGACCTACCAATTCGTTGGAAATAATGGTTTTTTTGGCTGCGCTTAGATGCGCACCTGCTGCCGAAGCAATAGCGGACTCGACCATCGAGCCTACCTGGCATTCCATCCCCGCCATTTCGGCTTGTGCCACCAGCTTTAGGGCTGGGTAGATGCCGCCGCATTTCATCAGCTTGATATTGAGCTTGTCGGCTGCCTGCTTGATGATGGTCTCACGCATTTCACGGTCACCGTGGACGCCCTCGTCGATCATTACCGACAAATAGGTTTGGCGGCGGATTTCCGCCAGGGCTGTGATGTCGTCGGCGATGACGGGCTGTTCGATCCAATCGATGTTGCACGATTTTACTTGCTCCAGAACCCACATCGTCGTGGCTTTGTTTCTCCAGCCCTGATTGGCGTCGACGCGAAGCTGCACGTGGTCGCCGATCGCCTGACGAACGGCTTGAATACGCTGGACATCGACGACCGGGTTGGTCCCGACCTTGATTTTGATCGACTCGTAGCCTTGTTGGATGGCTTCCTTTGCCTCCCCCGCCATGACTTCCGGGTCGAGAATGCTCACCACGTACGGAACAGGCAATTGATCGTGATAACGGCCCCCAAGCAGATTGTAGACTGGCTGATTGGTCGCCTTTCCCATGATATCGTAGCAGGCGATATCGATCGCTGCCTTCGCAGCCGGACAGCCGTACACGGCCACTGCCATTTTTTCATGTATTCTTTCGATCTGGAAAGGATCCTCTCCGATGACGAGCGGGCCAAGCTGGTGGACCAGCAAGCTGTAGGTACTCTCCCAGGTCTCCCCCGTGACGTGCTGGTCTGGTGTCGCCTCGCCGTATCCGGTGATCCCAGCATCTGTCTCCACCTTCACCAACAGCGTCGGCATATCTACGTAAGTCTCGTATGCCACGATGAACGGACGAATCAGCGGAAGTCTGATCCCTGTGACTGTGATCGAAGTAATCTGCATGCTGCTCCTCCTCGAGGGCGTCTACTAATCCCCCTATTATTGATAGCCGATCAGATGGGCAATCGTGACGAAGACTGCTCCCAATACATAGTGAATGAGAATCAGCGGCCAGATCCATTTAACCCACTTGATCCAGGAGATTCCCGCCAAAGCCAGTCCCGCCATGAAATAGCCGGATGTCGGCGTGAAGATATTGGAAATCCCGTCTCCGAGCTGGAAGGCGAGGACGGCTGTCTGACGCGTCACGCCGACCAGATCACCCAACGGAGCCATGATCGGCATCGTCACTGCCGCTTGCCCACTACCCGATGGAATGATGTAGTTGACCATACATTGCACGATGTACATCCCGATGGCAGTCAAAGCCGCCGGCAAGGAACCAACTGCATTTGCCAATCCGTAGAGAATGGTGTCCAAAATCTTGCCATCCTGCAAAATGACCAGAATCCCGCGGGCGACACCAACCACCAATGCCCCCATGACCAGTGTACGACAGCCTTCAATAAATGCTTCCGCAATCTGATTGAACGACAGGCGGGACACGATCCCGGTCAGAATTCCCATCAGCAGGAACAATCCCGCGATTTCCTTCAAATACCAGCCCAGCTTGGTGACCCCAATCGCCAGCATGACGATGGCTGCTCCCAAAATCAGCAGCACCAGCTTTTGTTTGCCGGTCAATCCCGCTACCTGCTCAACCGGATCTTGCTTATCCTTGATCACCAAATCGCTCTCATAGGTGGAGCTTTGCTTGGGATCATTTTTGATCTTGCTCGCATATCGCATGACATACCAGATGCTAATGATGAGAAAGATCGCCCACATCACGATCCGGAATGTCATCCCGGAAAAGAGCGGGAGTTGGGCAATTCCCTGCGCGACCCCGACCGTAAACGGATTCATAAACGCCGTGGTAAAACCGACAGAAGTACCTACAAGCACAACCGCCGCGCCTGTCATCGAGTCAAAGCCCAGACGAAGCATCAGAGGAATCAGGATGGTGATATAGGCAATCGTCTCTTCCGCCAGACCCAGCATCGCGCCTGCCAAAGCAAAAAAGACCATGAGCACGGGAATAATCAGCTTTTCCCGTCCTGCCATCTGCCTGGAAATACTACCTACTGCGCCTTGCACCACATTGGTCGAAAGCAAGATTCCAAACGAACCGCCAACGATAAAAATGTAAAAAATAATATCCGCTGCTGCATTCATCCCTGTGTACAAGGATTCAAACACAGCCATAAAACCAATATTATCCGCTTCCACCGTGTGGTAGGTGCCATCCACGGCAATGATTCGTCCCGTAGTAGGATCCTCAGCGCGATCATACTCACCAGGTGTTACGACATAAGTGGCAATCGCCGCAAGCAAAATGATAGAAAACAAGATAACAAATACGTGAGGAACTCTCGAAGCCATTTTCCAACCCCCTTATCCATTTTTTGGCGACATCTGTCGTTATATCGTCGCTAATTTACGGATAAATATACGGAAAATTACATCGATCGTCAAGGCAATTTTCTAAAAATTGATACGATACAAGGCACGCGGTCTCCCCTGCTGATACGGTTGTTCCTCGCCTACAGCCCGAACGAATTCTTTATCCGTCAACTTTTTCAAAATCCGCTCGGCACTTCGCCTGCTCACTTGCAAATACGTCGCTAGATCTGTTGCGGTAAAACGATTGTCCCTGCGCAAGCGGATAAACGCGATCAGCTTGTTGACCGTCACGACGCTAATTCCAGTCTCTTCCGCCACATGCAGGACATTGCGGTCTTCGCTTTTCAGATGAAAAGCTTTCGCGTCCTCGTTCAGCGGGCCAATCACTTCCTTGTCCCTCGTCACCAAAAATGCGCTGCTCACTCCCACTTGCTTGCGGGCGTGGAACAATCCGATCCGGGCATTCGATTCCGCCTCTTTTGCCGTCATGCCAAAGCCAAAGCCCATGCTGATCGTGACGCCGAAGAGCTTTTCGAGATTGCCGAAGACTGGCATGTGCATGAAATTACCCGTCATCTTCTCGACACTACCGCGCGTACCGTACAAGATAAATTGGTCCAGTCCAAGCTGTTGGATCGAGGCATCTGTCTCCTTGCCCAGCTCCAGCAGCATCTGCTGCAGCATGATCCCCGCATCGGTCCCGTTCTCTTGGAACGTCCCTTCTCTGGGATCGAGCGCGGCTAGTCCCACCGCTATCTGCGCATTTTCACTGATCATCATCTGTCCGATTGAGGACGCCCGCGCTACAGTCTCCCGTATACTTTTTTCCGGCACGATCATGCTGATGCACGGGATGCCTGCACGGGTCAACTGATCGTAGACGTAATCCACGCTGGTCAGTGCTATCTTGCTTGCACCGCTCTTCACATTTTCCTGATGAAAGCGAATGATAGCTTCGGGATCGAACGGGGTTCCCTCCCCGTCAATAATCTGGCTGAAGTCTCGGACCCGCCAGAGTGAGGCATCCATCTGCAGCTCGTTCACAGCCTGTGCGATGTATTCTTTTTTGGGAAGATCGATGGACAATTCCCGCAGCCCTTCCCTCCGATTCAGCAAAATATGGGCCAGGGTAAGGGTCAGCGTATATTCATCGGATGGGATATAGACGGACGGGATTCTTTTGCTCCGCGCCCGTTCACGCGCAAAATACGATGGCAAGGGTCCCGCAAACAGCCAGACATCGCATTCATCCAGCTCAGCCGGCAGGGTATCGCATTCCTTCGGGTTTTGATAGGGAAAAACCCTGAATTGAATGCCGGGATACATCTCTGCATAAGCCGTAATTTGGGAAGAAAAAGGTTCAGGCGAGATCACGGCTATTCGGATCAACACGTTTCATGCCTCCATTCTGCTACCATGCATCACTAGTTTGGTGGCCCCACCCGGCCTACAGCAGACAGCCGGGTGGGAATGGCTTCGTTTCTTACGCGAGTGCTGTACTCTTCCGCTCCCTGGTCTCTTTTCCCAAAAGGAGCAGGGTCGCCGTGCCCAGAAACAGAACGACGGTGAACATCCCGAAAATAAAGGGATAGCCAACGTGCAGACCGGAAAAATAGCCGACCAGGTACGGAGCGATGATGCTTCCGACACGGCCTACCCCTGCCGCAAAGCCCGAGCCCGTCCCGCGCAAGGGAGTTGGGTAGTTTTCCGGCGTATAGGCATAGAGCGCTCCCCAGGCACCCAGGTTAAAAAAGGAGAGCAACGCGCCAGTGATGAGAAGGCCAGCCGTTCCGCTGCTTTCCCCAAACGCGTAAGCCAGAATCCCCGTCATGAACAAAAAGGTGGCGAGAGTCTGCTTGCGCCCCCACTTCTCCACCAGATAGGCAGCCGCAAAATAACCTGGCAATTGTGCCAAGGTCATAATCAGGACATACTGGAAGCTTTGAATCATCGTGAATCCTTTGTCTACCAGCACGGACGGCATCCAGAGAAACATTCCGTAGTAGGAAAAGGCGATGGCAAACCAGACGACCCAGAGCGTGACCGTCTCGCGCTTATGCTCTGTCAGCAGCTTTTGCACTGGGATACGTGCAGTTTGCGGCTTGTATTGCGGTGATTCCGGGATATTTTTACGGACAAAAAAAGCGTATAGAATAGGCAAAGCCCCAAGAATAACCGCCACCCGCCAGCCGTAGTCTGGGATGATAAAATACGCAATCACAGCCGCAATCAGCCAGCCGACCGCCCAAAAGCTCTCTAGCAGCACAACGGTTCTGCCCCGTTTTTCTGGTGGAGCGAATTCATTGACCAGCGTAGATGCGACCGGCAATTCTGCTCCCAGCCCCAGCCCCATGCAGAACCGCAGCAGCAGCATGGAGACGAAGCCCATGGCGAACGCACTCGCCAGACTGGCCGCCCCAAACAGAATAAGCGTATACAAAAACACAGGCTTGCGGCCGATCCTGTCCGCCAGATAGCCACCCAGCATCGCACCAATCGCCATGCCTACGAGATTACCAGTCCCAAGCAATCCCGCTTCCGCTCCGCTCAGTCCCCACTCCTGGCGAAGAGCCACCATGATAAAGGAGAGGAGTGCCACGTCCATGGCATCAAACATCCAACCAAATCCTGCAGCCCAAAATACTTTTTTATAGGTTCCCGACATGATGTGTCCCTACCTTCTTTTTCAATCTTATAACAGCAATTCGAGGAAGGATTCCCGATCCAGATCGCCAAAAAACGGCTTCAAGTCAACCTCGGTCAACACCTCAGTCAATGCGGCCCGATCATAGGGCTGGTCGCGCAACAGCGCTTCTAGCTCCGCCACATCCCTGACGCCAAAAAAGTCGCCATAGATATGCACTTCCTTCATTCTTCCCTTTTCGATCTCCAGCCGCACCTCAATCGTCCCGATGGGAAAACGCTTGGATTGGCGGAAATTGCTCTTCGGAGACCTCCCGTAATTCCACTCCCAGGTCTGATAGCGCTCCCGGGACAATTCGTGGATGTTCTTCCAGTCTTCTTCGGTCAACTTGTATTCGACGACGTCTTTTCCTCCGAAGATGGAATGCAGGATCGCCTGACGGAACTCTTCGATGCTCATTTTCTGGTCCAAAAACTCGGAGATATTGGCTACCCGGCTACGAATCGATTTGATCCCTTTTGACTGGATCTTTTCCGCATTCACCTTCAATGCCGACACGACATGATCCATCTCGGAGTCAAACAGCAGTGTGCCATGGCTGTACATGCGTCCTTTGGTCGAGTACTGGGCATTGCCGGAGATTTTGCGCTCCCCCACCTGAATGTCGTTGCGGCCCGTCAGCTCCGCGTCTACCCCCAATTGCTTCAGGGCTTGTACGACCGGTTTGGTAAATTTGCTGAAATTATGGAAGGATTGCCCATCGTCATTAGTAATAAAGCTGAAATTCAGATTGCCCAAGTCGTGGTACACCGCACCGCCGCCCGACAGCCTGCGCACGACGTGAATGCCTTTTTGCTGCACGTATTCCGTATTGATCTCTTCGATCGTATTCTGGTTTTTGCCGATGATGATGGACGGCTCATTGATGTAGAACAATAAATAGTCATCCGTAGCAGGAAGATGCTTGAGCGCGTATTCCTCAATCGCCAAATTGATTCTTGGATCTGTAATGCCTTGATTGTCTATAAATTTCATAGGAGTTCCTCCCGTTTGTTTGTATATCCTCTCCTATCATACCATGTTCATCCAGCGAGGAAAGATGGGAGTTGCTCACTGCTGATTCTCACTCTCTGCAGGAAAATTTATCTTTAACATAACCTTTACTAAATATTCTTAATTTATTTGACGATAAATGCTTTAGGTATTAGACATCATCCTAATTTACGATTGGAATTCCTGGAATATTATTTTATCAAGAAAGGAAATTCAACCATTTCGGGTCTGATACACTACTATCCAAACACAGAGGTGAACACCAAAGTGAAAGTCAAATGGAAAACAGCATTTCCCCGGTTTCAATCCTTGCGACCGAAGCTCATGACGATCATCCTGCTTCTGTTGATCGTTCCCAGCACTTTAATTGGACTTCATACCTACCAGACCGCCACTGACAGCTTGGATCATTTAGGCGAGCGCGCCCTGAAAAACAATGTGCGGCTTACCATTGAGATGATTTCTGCTCTTCAACCTTATGTAGAGCAGGGGAAAATCTCTCTGGAGGAAGCCCAAGAAATGGTCAAGAGTCGCATCTTGGGACCCAAACAGGCAGACGGTACGCGCTCCATTAATAAAAACATCGATGTCGGTGAAGCCGGTTATATTTTTGTATTGGATCAAAAAGGAGTCATGCTTGCTTCTCCAAAAATCGAAGGAAAAGACACCTGGGATTCTGTCGGGGCAGATGGCAATTTGTTCACGCAGGATATGATTACCAAAGCTGGAAACGGAGGCGGCTTTACTTATTATCTCTGGCCGATTCAGCCTGATTCCGACATCTTGGCTCCGAAGGTCACCTATTCCGAGCAAGACCCGCATTGGGGCTGGGTGATCTGCGCAGGAACCTATTCGTCTGACTTTAACAAGCCAGCCACAGCTTTGTTGACCCAGGTCATCATCTGGACGGCCGCCCTTCTCGTACTCGGAATTTCCATATCCTGGTATATGACTGGCCGCATCACCAAGCCGATCGCAGCGATCGCCACCCGTGTCAGAGAAGTATCAAATGGCGATTTGACAGGCGAACCGATCAAGGTGACAAACAAGGATGAAATCGGTCAGCTCACCCAAGACTTTAACTTGATGACCCGCAATCTGCGAGACTTGATCCAGCAGGTAGGCATCAGCTCTGATCATGTAGCGGCTACCTCGGAGCAACTGACAGCAAGTGCCCAGCAGACCAGCAAAGCCACGGAACAAATTGCCGTCACGATGCAGGAAGTCGCGGCCGGTACGGATGATCAGGTACGTGCCATCAACGAAAGCTCCAAGACCATCGCAACTATGTCCGCTAACCTACAACAGATCGTGGACAATACCGAACAGGTGACAGCTACTGTGAATCAAGCTTCCGAAGTCGTCCTCTCTGGAAATACATTGGTGCGCAAGGCCATCTCTCAGATGGAATCGATTAGTCATACTGTAAACGGCTTGGCAGATTCCATCAAATCTCTCGGGAATCGCTCGCAGGAGATTGGAAAAATTGTGGAGGTCATCACGGGCATCGCCGAGCAGACCAACCTGTTGGCCTTAAACGCAGCCATCGAGGCTGCACGCGCGGGCGAACATGGCAGAGGTTTTGCTGTCGTGGCCGATGAAGTGCGCAAGCTGGCTGAGCAATCCTCCCAATCGACGAAGCAAATTGTCCACTTGATCGCCACCATCCAGGAGGAGACAAATGCCGCCATTCATTCGATGGAAACAACCACGGAGGAAGTAGCTGCTGGGATCGATGTCGTCCATCAGGCGGGACAATCCTTCCGCGAGATTCACGAGGGAATCGAACAAGTCGTGATCCAGACAAAAGATGTTTCGCAAAATACCTCCCGTCTGAGCGCGGGTACGGAGCAAATCGTCCATTCGATCGATGTCATCGGCGAAACGGCGGAAACCACGGCTTCCGGCACACAGAACATCTCAGCCGCTGCCGAAGAGCAATTGGCTTCAATGGAGGAAATTTCCACCTCCGCCGAGTCGCTCTCCCATATGGCGGAAGAGCTGCAAGCCCTGATCCAGAGATTTAGAGTGTAGGTTTGGCTTCTTTACGTACAAAGGCTGTCATGGTGATTTTCATACGGATCACCATGACAGCCTTTTTTTGACAACTACATTTCGTTGCGAAGCGAAATATGAATGTGAGATCATGTAAATGGAGGTGTATGCTGTATGAACAACAGCCCGGATATTATCGGTGTCGCCAGCTTGATCGGAGAACCGTCCCGTATTGCCATCCTGCTCAGTTTGTTGGGAGGAAAAGCACTCCCCGCGAGCGAGCTTGCCAGAGCGGCGCGAATCACTCCCCAGACTGCCAGTGCCCATCTGTCCAAGCTCGTAGAAGGCGGATTGCTCGTCCAAGAAGCCTATGGCCGCCATCGTTACTATCGCTTGGCTCATGCGGAAGTGGCACAGGCATTGGAAGCTCTGAGTGTCATCGCCAGACCCAAGCCCGTTCGCTCCCTGCGCGAGTCTGATCAAGTAAAGGCCATGCGCTATGCCCGTACCTGCTACGATCATCTGGCAGGTGAGATTGGGGTCGCATTGACTGACCGGATGCTCGCCCTGGCGATGCTTGAAGAAGCAGGCAAGGATTTTGTACTTACCGATGCAGGGAAAAACAAGCTACAGGGGCTCGGTGTCGACCTCGAACCTCGCGCCAATAGCCGTCGCAGCTTTGCCCGCCAATGCCTGGATTGGAGCGAGCGCCGTCATCACCTGGCAGGCAGTCTGGGTGCGGCCGTGACCAGGCGGCTGTTTGAGCTGGGCTGGATCGAACGATTTTGCGACAATCGCGCGGTACGCATCACCAAAACCGGAATCAAAGGGTTCTCTGACGAATTTGGCCTTCAGCTCTAGCTTCCTCTTGTTTCCTGGGGACGGGCAGCTTATCGTCGCTGCTCCCTTTGGTAAACGTCCAATTCACCAGGAAAATACCCGCGAAAATAAACACCCCGCCCAGATACACATACCATTGAATCTCTTCACCCAGCAGGAGCCACCCGGAGAGGACACCAAAAAACGGCGCAAGAAAGAGGAATGCGCTAGTTCTACCCGGGTCTCCTTTTTGCAAAAGGGTAAACCAAGTGGCGAATTGCACGATGGAGGCCATCACAGCAAGCCACAATACGATCAGGACAGATACCGGAGTGATGATCATTTGCGGTGTCTCCAGCGTTACCCCCATAAGCAGAAGGAGCACTCCCCCAAACAGCATTTGATACGCCGTCATCACCCAAATATGGAAGGAAGCCCCCCATTTTTTCACCAAGATCGTTGCGATGGACCAAGCGATCGCCGATCCGATGCCGAACCATGTTCCCGTCTCTACCTGCACCTGCGAACCAAGGGTAATGACGACTCCTGCGATCCCGATTAGGACACCCAACCACTGCGCGAAACGATATTTCATACCGAGAAATACCGTCCCCCAGATGACGACCAAGAGCGGATTCATGAAGGTCAATATCGATGATTCGCCTGCTGTAATCGTCCGCAAGCTGAGGAAAATGCAGCCCATCACGCTGGCGGTCTGAAGAAATCCGATCAGCAGCAGCTTGCCCCAATCCCGGATGGATGTCGGAAGCGGCTTCCTCCAGACCCACAGCGCCATGAGAATGCCTGCAATCGTAAAGCGAAATCCGACTAAAAGCAAAGGCGAAAAATACGTCAGACCGATTTTTCCAACAGCGAATGATGAACCCATCAAGGATGTTGTCACGATGACGAGACCTGCAAACACGAGAGGATGCACGGTTTCACTCCCCCATTTCTGGCTTTTTTCTCTACCTATCTTGAGGTAAGTGTACCTGAGGATGGTTTCGATGGGGAACGAATCATGAAAAAAACTGCCTTGACGCAAGGTCCGGTTCGACCTGTGCAAGACAGCCTCATATTCTTTCTACATTTTCCTGTAACGATGAACCCTATCTTCTTCATGAAAGCGGATTTCACCTTTCGATACCAAGTATCGCAAGCAAGCTATCGTTTCCCCCAGAAGAACCCATTGTTCAAATGCAGGCAGTTCTTTTTGCCAAAGTACACGCGACACTTCATAGGCAGTCATCTCGCTTTTCACAAAGGAGAGAATCTGAGCCACCCGTTCTTCATAGAAATACAAGATTTCGCGGATTCTTTCTTGGGCGTCAGAAAAGACTGGTCCGTGTCCGGGTAACACGTGAGAGATCGGGAGTGACTTCATGTTTTCCAGTGTGGAGAAGTAGGTAGCCAAAGGATTCTCATCCCCATTGCCATGAAAAGAGATATAGGGAATCGTCTCCCTTGTCAAATGGTCCCCAGATAAAAGAATTTGTTCTTCACGATTATAAAAGCAGATATGTCCATCTGAATGACCAGGCATATGTAACGCTTCAAACAGAAGCTCCCCGATGGCATATTGCTTATTTGGCTCGATTGTTTGGAGATTGCGCTGCGCCTGATTCGCAGGTCTATTCACGGGGCGCAGCTGCTTGATCATTTCCTCCGGCATGCCTGCGGCCCTGTAAAATGATTGATACGACTCATCGTCCAGCTGATTTTTGGCGAGCAATTGTTCTTTCTCGCTTAAAAATACCGCCGCTCCTGTCTGCTGCTGTAACTCGTCCGCGTAGTCATAATGATCCGGGTGATGGTGCGTGATCAGAATCTGCTCCACATCCCTTTTCGGATCGATGCCTTTCTCGGAGAACGCCCTAGTCCAACACTCTCGGGTCTCCTCCCGGTTCATCGCTGTATCGATGATCGTCCATTTTCCTTCCCGCTGTGCAAGGTAGCAATGAACATTATCATTCCAGATCGGCAGCGGAATGGTCACTTGATAGATACCATATTGATTCATATACGTGCTCCTTTCCTAGACTGCATAAGGACTATAGCAGATATGCCATACAAAAAGGATTTGACCTGTAACAACCAGTGATGCTATTTTGTTGCTACTTCGCTGCTCTGATCTGTTTCTGCCAATTGAATCGGAGCTTCTCTCAGGAAGAGAGCACTCAAAGCCGCCAAACCAGCGAGGAAAGAAAAGTAGATAAACACTTTGGAAAAGTCAAAGCTTCCTCCCGCTCCTACTGTTACCAGATAGCCCGCTACCAAAGGGGTTAAAAATGCCCCCAACTGGCCGCAGCCATTCACGATTCCAGTCGCACCACCTACAACTTCGCTCGGGTATCTCTTCTGGAGTGCGGCGGTCAGAGAACCGGAGTTAAATGCGACAAAAAAGCCGGAAAGCAAGAGCAAAGTAAGGAGAAGAGTGGTATTTCCTTTTTCCACTGTACCGATCAACCAGAGAACCGGAATACAGCCTATATAAGCGATCAAAGCAATCGGTTTCATCCGGTTCCATTTATCCATAAGCCAACCGCCTAAAAGGATACTGACTATGCTGATGATGGGTGGCATAGAGGCGAATAAGCCCATTTGTTGGATATTGAATCCATGCTGATTGACCAGGAAAGTGCTGAGCCAGGTAGTGAACCCCCATAAAATGCCTATTTGGCAAAACATAATCAGGCAAATGATGTAAAAGGTTGGGTCTTTCAAATAAATTTTGTTCTTTTCCTTTTGATTTTCAGTTCCTGACAATCCTACTCCTTTATTGGAGTTGATGAAATCCAATTCTTCCTTGCTTATTTTCCCTTTTTTATACATCTCCTCTGGAGTGTCCATGAAGAAGTACCAGAGCAGCAAGATACCGATCACACCAGGTATAGCCAGTGAAAAGAACACGGGTCTCCATTGTCCATCGAAAAATACAGCAGAAACGGAAGTCAAAATGACAGGAACGATAGCTAGGCCGACGTAGTTGGACGTATTAAACATGGAGAGTGCCGTTCCGCGCTGGTGATAGGGGAACCAGTTGCTGATCGCCTTGGCTGCAGGTGGAAAATGATGCCCTTCTCCAAGCCCCAAGCCAATTCGGATCGCAATGAATTGTCCAAAGTTCTTTACGAAGCCAGTGACAACCGACACGAGCGTAAACGTGATAATCGCAATATTCATGACCTTTTTGGGTCCAAATTTGTCTGCTAGAAACCCAGAAGTAACTTGCGCGATGGCGTAGGCGAAAAAGAACGCCGAAGCAATCTGTCCTATTTCTACTGGTGTTAAATTCATATCTTTTGAAATAAAGGGTAAAAACGTTAGCACAGCTACTCGATCAAAGTAATTGATGATATAGAGCAACCAGAGGATGAAAAGAATGACGTATCGATATCCCCACGCTTTTTTCACGATTGTCGACATAGTAGATCCCCTTTATAGATTAGAATAGGACAACTCGATTCAGCGAAAGCGCTTTCCATTATACGATCAAGCATAAATCAATTGAAGAATTTCCTCTGCAATGACAGGCCACACCGCTGAGTTGGGATCAATGATTTCGAAATGCTCAGCAGAAGGAAACGTAATCAGCTTCACCTCGTCACCTGCTTGTTGCGCAAGCTCCTTGTACAGAACACTTAATTTCACTGGTACATTAACATCCAGTTCTCCGTGTACGAGCACCTGCGGGACTTGTAACGGCAGCATTTGGGCCGGAGAGATCTCTTGGTAGCGTTCTTGGTACTCAAGCGGTGTACCTCCTGCATAATCGGCTACGGGGTTTTCGATTGCAACCTTCGTGACGATCCGTTGCTTGTAAGCAATGAGCTTCCACATCAATTCCAAATCAATGATTCCGCCCAGACTGACAGCTCCCTTGATCCCCATCGGTTCCTCCTGCGTCCTCAATACACTGCCATCTGGAAGACCTGCGCGTCCTGCCAACCAAAGGGCAAGCTGAGCACCAGCAGAGTGTCCTACTGTTACTGCCCTGGTCAGGTCCAGATTGTACGTGTCTGCGATCACCCGCAAATAATCTGCTGCTACTGCCACGTCTTGAAGCGTACCGGGATATCCTCCCCCTGGATTCCCTACTCGTCTGTACTCCAAATTCCAGGTTGCAATCCCTCGATTCGTCAAGTCATCCGAGACACGATCCATCAGATCGATGGCAAACATCGACTTCCAGAACCCTCCGTGAATCACGATCGCGACAGGATACGGTCCCGTCCCTTTCGGCAGACGGAGCTCTCCATACTGCGACTCATCATTTCCGTAAAACAAACGCTTTTTTGTTGCCGCTCCCCCATCGATTTCGATATTCACATGATCAACCCCCTAAAAATCCTCAAACTTCAAAAAAGGAGTACTAAACAGTACTACTATTTTTCATGATGATAAATGATTATTTTATCAATTGTCAATATTAAGTTTCCGAAAAGTAGTTCTCCACGGAACTACTAAAAAAGGAGGGAAATGAAAAACGAACTTGGAATATTTCTTCCAATCCGATAGTATGAAAACAGAATCCTTGATTGGGGCGTTTTACGATTCATGCTTACGGAAGCATGTCACAATGGGAGCATGAATTTAGGAGGTTAAAAATGATAGATTTACTCAAAAAGATCGGACTAACGGAACTGGAGGCAAGATGTTACCTTACCTTGCATGAAGAGCCCAATTTATCGGGGTATGAGGTCGCCAAGCGCGTTGCCGTCTCTCGCTCTAATGTTTACTCTGCTTTGCGTTCCCTAGCTGACAAGGGAGCCTGTAGGTATATAGAGGGAGAACCCGTTCGTTACGATGCGGTTCCAATCGAACAATTGGTTCGCCATTTGCAGATCGAATTTGAACAAACGACGAAGTCTTTAGTCAATCAATTAAAATCCCCCCCAAAAAACGGGCGGTCTTTCTATAACTGGCAGGGTGACAAACAGATTGGAACAGCTATTCACCGAATCATCGCGAATGCACAAACTACGATCGTTGCAGATTTATGGTCAGAGGATTTGCACTGGGTGGAAGATGAGTTGCTGGATGCAGAAAGAAGAGGAGTAACAGTCATCCTGATAGTGATGGGAGAATGCCAGACGATGCTTCAAAATGTGTTTGTTCATGTGAGAAGCGATGACTGGAGCATTTCCAAGTCGAGGAAATTCTCAATTCTATGCGATGGGAACTCAGCCATTCTAGGAGGTTTTGGCGAGGAAGAGAAGCCCACAGCCCTGGAGACAAGCCAACCCGCTATTATTGAAATGTTGAAAACGGCGTTCTATCACGATATCATCATGCAGCAAATCGAACGAGATTTTGCTGCCGAGTTGAATGAAAAGTACGGGGAAAAATACCATAAAATTCTCGACTATTACAAGAAAGACAATGGGTGGAGCATTTGAATCATACAAAAAAGCATGCAGGAAAATTCCCGCATGCTTTTTTACGCTGTCTCTCGCTCGACTAATGGCTGCTTCTCTTTCCTTGCTAGGCGCTCTCCGTATAGAAAGATCAAAACGCTGATCAAGCAAACAAAAGCACTCAAACTAAATCCGCCGCTGTAATCGGTGATTTCTCCGCCGTCGCCCGCCCCCTTCAACATCCCCAATCCCATCGCTGTACCGAATACCATGCCGACATTGCGGATCATCCCGACCATCCCGCTGATGCTGGCGGATTCATGGGCTGGCACATGCTTCATGATCAGACTCAGGTTCGGCGAAGCCGTAAGTCCCATGCCCGCTCCGACGAGACCAATCATGATCGCGATCAGGACAAGGGAACTATGCTCATAAAACAGCGCAAACAGCAAAGTGCCCAATCCCATCAACACCAATCCGGCCAAGGTCAATTGTTTTGGACCGTAGCGATCCGACATTCTGCCTGCGACCGGTCCGGCTATTGCCAGGACGAGCGGGTAGGCAATCATCATGTACCCAGCTAGTGCGGTGGCCATCCTCTGATGTCCGGTCAGGTAAAAAGGCGTCACAGCCAGCGTCGTATTCGCAGCGGCGTACGCGGCAAACGTCACGACCATCCCGCTCGCCACCATCGGACTTTTGCAGGTCTGCAGCGGAAGAAAGGGGGTCTCCTGGCGTTTTTCCCAGAGCATTAGCAATAGCAAACTCGTGACGCTACAAGCCAGGATCAGCGTGGTCGGGGCGGATAGCCATCCGTACTGATTGCCATTGGACATACCGTAGATCAAGGTCCCGATCATCAGCATGAACAGCAGAATGCTGACCAACGGAAAATGCCCCGTGGTTCTTGCACCTTTATCCTTGGGAATCGATGAAAATGCCAGTAGAGTCGCCACGATTGATACCGGTACATGGATCAAGAATAGCCAGCGCCATCCTAACCATTCCGCCACCATCCCCCCGATGACCGGACCCGACATGGCTCCCAATGCCACCGCCGTGCTGACGAGCCCCAGTGCTCCCCCTATTTTGTTTTTGGGAAAATGGGCTGCGATCAAGGCGACATTCGTGGCTTGGTACATCGCAGCGCCGACAGCTTGTACCACCCGAAGCAGAAGAAGTGTCGCAAAGCCGGGTGACAGGGCCAGCAGGACCGAACTGATGAGAAAGACGAGATACCCAAGATTATGGATCATGCGAAGTCCGAAGCGATCCCCCAGCTTGCCCATCAGCGGCAGGAACGCAGCAATTACCAGCAGATAGCCCACGGTAATCCATTGAATGCTTCCCAGACTGACTTGAAAGACGTTCATCAGCTCGGGCAAAGCCACATTCATGACCCCTGCGGTAAAATGAGAGACGAAAATACCCAGCAGCACCGAAATGAGTACCAGATGCTGCTGTCGCAAATGGAGCGACATGTTCCCACCTCCGTCGCTTACCCGATACATTTTCTCGCAATCAACACGAGATTATTTGTTAAGTTTGCTAGACTTCAGGAAAGGTGTCAATGCAAAAAAGGGTATCCTTGCTGCGGATACCCTCCCCAAATACGACACTTGCGATGTGTTTAGAATGCAGGCAAGATCCTTCTCTTGATGAAGCTAATAACAGCATCCATGTACTTTTCCTTCTCGTCCTTGATGACACTGTGACTGCTGTTCTCGAAGATGACCAATTCGCTGTTGGGGATGCGCTGGGCGATTTCCACGGATTCCTCCACAGGTGTGATCCAGTCGTGACGTGCCCCCATGATTAGGGTGGGTGCCGTGATATTCGGCAGTTCATCCCGCAGGTCGAAGGTCTTCAGGAAGCCGCCGAAGCCCTGGTTTAAGGCCTCGTACGAGCGGTTCGAGCGCGCTCTAGCGTCAAGCACTTGCTGTTTTTCCGCCACACTGGCATGCGCATTGTGCGTGACAGCATACATCGGCGCCATGATCTCGTAGAAACGACTCAACTGCTCCTGGGATTCAAACTTCCCCTCCCACAATACAGCTGTGATCTCCTTCATCTCCGGTGTTCCTTTTTCTTCGACGATTTTTTGGGCCTTGAGCAAAAACTCATAGCTTGGCGAAGTGGTTAGCAACAACAATCCCGCCACATGATCGGGATAGCGCAAGGCGTACTCCTGTGCCACCATCCCGCCATAGGAATGCCCGTGCAGCACGACCTTTTCCAGCCCCAGATGCCTGCGCAGCGCATCCAAATCCGCTACATTATTCTCCAGGGTATAGCTCTCCTGCGGTCCCGGGTCCGAGTGTCCGCTGCCGCGATTGTCGATGTAGACGAGCTGCATATGCTCGGATAACGGCGTCAGGCTCGGCTTATACCCCGTGTGATCGCCTCCGGGTCCTCCGTGCAGAACAAAACACACCGGCTTTTCCCGCAAAATCGGTCCATCCGGCACCCAGCCCATTCCCTCTACATCGAAAAAAATGCGTGTTCCATTAATGTGTGCGTACATATTCTATCCCTCCCTTTTTTCATCGTAGAGATGGCAGCGAACCATCTGCCCCGCGATAAATGTCTCCTTTGGCATCTCTGTCTTGCAGATGTCCATGCACGCGTGACAGCGCGGATGAAAACGGCAGCCCGACGGTGGATTGGCCGGAGATGGCAAATCTCCCTGCAGGATAATCCGCTCCTTCTTCTCATCCGGGTCCGTCACCGGAATTGCGGAGATTAAGGCACGCGTATACGGGTGAAGCGGGGATTCGAACAAATCCTCCTTGCGCCCCAACTCGACGATCTCTCCCAGGTACATGACCGCCACACGGTCAGAGATATGCTCCACGACCCCCAAATCATGCGAGATAAAGATATACGTCATGCCGAACTGCTCCTGCAGATCCTGCAGCAGATTCAAGATTTGCGATTGGATCGACACGTCCAGGGCAGAGACTGGCTCATCCGCCACGATCAACTGAGGTCGAAGCATGATGGCCCGGGCGATTCCGATGCGCTGGCGCTGCCCTCCGGAAAACTGGTGCGGATACCGATCCAGATGGGCTCGTGTCAGTCCGACGATCTGGATCGTCTCTTCGATGATCTGCGCACGTTTCTCCCTGGGCACCTGTTGGGCAATCAGCGGCTCCTCCAGAATGCTGCGGATCGTCAGCTTGGGATTTAGCGTGGCAAAAGGGTCTTGAAAAACGATTTGCAATTCCTTGCGCATCGCCCGCATCTCTTTGCTCGACAATTTGGTCAAATCCTGCCCGCGATACCGGACTTCTCCCGCTGTCGGTTCCAGCAGCCTCAGAATACAGCGTCCCGTCGTAGATTTGCCGCATCCGGACTCCCCGACGATGCTGAGCGTCTCCCCTTCGTATACGGTCAGGTCGATCCCGTTTACTGCCTGTACGTATGAAGTAGGCTGAAACCAGCCTTTATTGCTGGCAAAATGCTTCTTTAACCCTTTGACCTCCAGTATGGGTTTGCTCACGTCCGCACACTTCCTTCCGTCCCTGGCTCCTGGGCATGCAGCCAGCATCTGCATTCCGATCCGTCCGCCATCTTCAGCAAGCTTGGACTCTGTTGGTGGCAGATCGGCTTCGCTTCGCTGCATCTGGGCGCAAATCTGCAGCCCTGGGGCCATTCCCCAGGAGAAGGCACATTTCCCGGAATAGCGTACAGTCTGTTCACGCCTTTGGCTCGATGCGGAACAGAGCGGATCAACCCCATCGTGTAAGGATGCTTGGGTGTTCGCAATAACGTGCGCACGTCGGCGGATTCGATCACTTGGCCGGCGTACATCACCAACACCCGATCGCACATCTCGGCGACGACTCCCAGATCGTGGGTAATGAGCATGACGGACATCCCGGTGTTGTCACGCATCTCCCGGATCAATCCCAGCATCTGCGCCTGGATCGTCACATCCAAGGCGGTCGTCGGTTCGTCGGCGATCAGGAGCTGAGGCTGGCAAGCCATCGCCATCGCGATCATGACCCGCTGCCTCATCCCTCCAGACAGGCGATGCGGATACTCAGCGTAGATGTCTTTTGCCCGAGGGATGCCTACTAGAGTCAAAAGCTCGATCACGCGCTGCTTTCTCTCTTCCAGTCCAAGCGAGGTGTGCAGCTGCAAGACCTCCCCGATCTGCCTGCCGATCGTCAACACCGGATTGAGCGAGGTCATCGGCTCCTGAAAAATCATCGCGATTCGGTTTCCCCGCAGCTTGCGCATCTCAGATTCAGACAAAACCAGCGTCTCTTGACCTTCGAAGCGGACGCTTCCGCTGATTACTTTGCCATTTTTGCCGAGTAGCCGCATGATCGACAGCGAAGTCACGCTCTTTCCGCATCCCGACTCCCCGACGATTCCCAAGGTTTCTCCCTTACTTACCGTAAAATCGACGCCATCCACGACGGTTAGCGCCCCTTTTTGGCGATTGGAAAACTGTGTGGTCAAGCCTTTTACCTCCAGCACGGACGGTTGGCCATTCATAGAGCACCTCCTACACAAGCAAGTCTGCAAGATGTGATATACTGCTCATAATCCAAACATTCAAAAAGTTCTCAAAGGGGGTTTACGTCATGAATATGGATCATATTGAGGCTTTTCTTTATGCGTTCCAACTCGGAAGTTTCAACAAAGCCGCTGAAGCGCTTTATCTTACCCAACCTTCCGTGACCGCCAGGATTCAATCGCTGGAGCGGGAGTTAGGAGGCCCCCTATTTCACCGCGACAACAAACAAATCTCCCTGACGGAGCGTGGCAAGCAATTCCTGCCATATGCCCAAAAGATTCTCCATGCGTACCAGGAGATTTCTACGACACTGCGAGAACAGCCCCAGTCCAGCAACAGTTTGACGATCGGCTGTACCCTTTTGATGTCAACCCACATTCTCCCAGAAATTCTCCCGCTCTATCGTGAAAAATACCCTGGGGTCAATATCCGCATCCTCGTCGGCTCCTCTGCCTTTGTTCTGGAAAAGGTGTTGAGTAAAGACGTCGATTTGGGATTCGCCAGGACAGTTTCCCACCCCTTGATCGACTCCTTCCATCTGCACACCGACACCTTGCGTCTCGTAGTGCCAGCCTCCCACCCGTTCTGCTCGATCCCGCCGCAAAAGCTGACGTGGGATCTGGTCGGCCGCGAACCACATATCGTGCTGGCCCACGGAACATTGGAATGGCTCATGATCCAGCGCCACTATCACCGCAACGACATTCTCCCCAACATCATCATGGAGGTCCCCAACTTCGAAGCCGCCAAAAAGATGGTAATGCGTGGTGTCGGAATCAGCTTTTTGCCGGAGCTGTGCGTCCTGGAGGAGCTTGCCAGCGGGCAGTTGGTGGACATCTCGCCACAGCCGATGGCCCAGCTTGCACGCAAAATCGATATTATTTGTCTGCGCGAGTCCAAACGGGATCTCGTCGATTTTTTCATTCATGCTGTGAAAGGTATCGAGCGGAAATGGGCAGCCGCCAAATCCTATTAATTGGACTTCGGATCGAGAATGTCGCGCAAAGCGTCTCCCAGAATATTGACTGAAAAGACAACGATGCTGATCGACAGCCCCGGGAAGGTAGCCAACCACCAGGCATCCGTGATATATTCCTTGCCTTCGCTCAGCATCGTTCCCCATTCCGGTGTCGGAGGCTGTGCTCCGAGGCCAATGAAGCTGAGCGCTGCGGTGTCCAGAATTGCGATGCCGATCTGCAGCGTCGTGTAGACCAGCAAGGTGCTCATGATGTTCGGCATGATCTGAAACAGCAAAATTCTAGCTTGAGAGGTGCCCACCGCACGGCTCGCTTCTACATACCCGGACGACTTGACACTAAGCGTCGAGCCTCGCGTCAGCCGGGCGTATTTGGGAATCCCCGCAATCCCGACCGCAATCATCGCATTGGTCAGACTGGGACCGAGAATCGCCACGATCGCCATCGCCATGATGATATTGGGAATCGCCAGCAGAATATCCATGATCCGCATCAGGACCGTATCGACGACTCCGCCGACGAAGGCGCTCGTCACACCGATAAAGGTTCCCGTAAAAAAGGTAATCGAGACGGCCATCACCGCTACCATCAGGGTGACGCGCGTTCCGTGGAGTAGTCTGGAAAAGACATCACGGCCGATCGAATCCGTCCCGAGTAGATGCTCTGCCGACGGTTCTGCCAGCAACGATTCGTAATACGGCTTGGTCGGATCGTGCGGCGCAAACCACGGGCCCATGATCCCGACCGCGATCACCATCAAAAGAATCAGCATGCTGTATCTCGATTTGGGGTTGTTCCACAGCTTGCGGACGATCCCGTCTTCGCGGACGGAGACCTGTTGTGGCGGTGGAGATAGAACGGCTGGATTGACCTGGCTCATGATGCCCCCTCCTTCGTCTGCCCGACTTCAATGCGCGGATCGATCAGACTGTAGACAATATCGACCAGCATGTTGACCAGGACAAAGATGACGCCAATAAACAGGATGATCCCCTGTACGAGCGGAAAGTCGCGGGAAGCAATCGAGCTGATCGCCAAGGAACCCAATCCCGGCCAGTCGAATACGCGCTCGATGATCACCGTGCCGCCCAAAAGCGAGGCGATCTGCAGACCGATGATGGTGACGACTGGGATCATCGCATTGCGGAAGGCATGGACGAACAGCACAGCCCGCTCGCCCAAGCCTTTAGCGCGCGCTGTCCGAATATAGTCAAAGGATAAGACCTCTACCATTCCCGCTCTGGTCAAACGGCTGATTACTGTCGAGGCCAGGACCCCCAGCGTGACCGCAGGCAGGACCAGATCGCGGAAACCAGTGCCTCCCGCAATCGGAAGCCAGCCCAGCTTCACGGTAAACAGCATGATCAGCAAAATGCCCAGCCAAAAGCTCGGGACAGAAACGCCCAGGGTCGCGATGCTCATCGCTGAGAAATCGATAAACGTATCCTTGAAGCGGGCGGCAAGTACGCCCATCGTAATCCCGATACAGATCGCTAGAAACATGCCGCTCGCCGCCAGCTTGACGGTCGCGGGAAAACGCTCCAGGATCTCGGAGAGGACGGGACGTCCAGTCTTGAAGGACGTCCCCAAATCGCCTTGCAACACGCCTGACAGGTAATGGAAATATTGCGTGACGAGCGGCTGATTCAAGCCAAGCTGCTCCCGCAACGCATGGACCTGCTCGGCTGTCGCATTTTCTCCCAGCATGATCCGGATGGGATCACCGGGGATCAGATGGATCAGCGCAAAGGAAAAGATCGAGATCCCGAGCAAGACGATCAATCCAGACGCGAGTCGTTGGAGAATGTACTGTTTCATTGGTTTACCCAGCTGTCGTGGTACATCAGACCGCGCAGCGGATGTATCCCGACGCCTTCAACCGGCTTGCGCACGACGTTGAATTGCTTCTCGGTGTAGATCGGTACCCACCAGGCCTGCTCTACCACGTATTTTTGAATCTCTGTGTACACGTCTTTGCGTGCTGCGCTGTCCACCGTCGTTCTGCCTTTCTCCAGCAGCTGGTCCATCTTGTCGTCTTTGACATAGCTGAAGTTCAAGCCGTTGTCCGCTTGGCTGGAGTGCAGGAAGAGATAGAGCACATCCGGATCATTCAGCGTGTAGCCCATCAGTGTCATGTCAAAGCTTCCCTTGGTCGCGGTATCCACTAGCGCTCCCCACTCCAGTGTCACGATATTCACCTCGACACCGATGTCCTTAAGCATCGCCTGGATCAACTGGGAAGCCTGCGCCCATGTCCCTGTCTGCGTCAGCAGATCCAGCTTGAGCGATTTGCCTCCTTTTTCATAGATGCCTTGCGCGTTTTTCGTATAACCGGCTTTTTCCAGCAGCGCATTGGCTTCATCTACCTGGTATTTCAGGCCGTAATCCTTGACCCCTTCATCGTAGCCGAACAAGGATGGCGGCAATGGCCCATAGGATACGACGCCCTCACCCTGGATGACGGCCTTCATGATCGCTTCCTTGTTGATAGCTTTGTTCAAGGCCTGTCTCACTTCGATTTCCTGGAATACTGGCCTGCGTGTATTCAGCATGACGAACAGTCCCAAGCCGTTGCGCAGCATCTCTTTGACCTCGAACTGCGGATTGTCACGATACTTGGCAACGTCCTTGGCTACGACTCCGCGGGCAATATCGATCGAGCCGCTATCCAAAGCCGCGAGCAAGGTCTGGTTCTCACTGATAAAACGATAGACGAGCCTGTCCGGGTATGGCGCTCCCTGATTCTTGAAAATAGGATCCGCCCAAGCAAACTCTTCGTTTCTCGTAAAAGAGATGGATTGACCATTCTCCCATTTTTCAAATTTCCATGGACCTACACCGACTGGCTGGCGTCCATATTTGTCACCGGCCTGCGCAATCGCCTGCATCGACAATGGCTGCAGCCAGCCCGGATCGCTTAGAAATTGTAGCAGCGGCGCAAACGGCTGCTTCAGATGTAATACGAGGGTCGTATCATCTGGGGATTCTACGGACTCTACCTCGGAGAGATTGCTGCCTGCTACTTTTGCTGCTGTCGCGGGATCGAGTGCGCGCTGATACGTCTCGGCGATTGATTTCGCGGTCATGGATGTTCCGTCGTGAAACTTCACGCCTGTGCGAATCTTGAACGTCCAGGTCTTGCCGTCCTCCGAAACATCCCAGCTTTCCGCCAGATAAGGCTTGAATTCCAATGTATCCGGGTCTTGCGTGACAAGGCTTGCACCCAGATTTCCGGCGATCTGGTTGGCGACGGCCATGCCTGTCTTGTGGATGTCGAGCTGGTCCGGTTCATTGGCGATACCGATTGTGATCGTTCCACCTTTTTTCGGTTGGAGGTTGGCTGTCGCTGCCGGGGTTTCTGTCGACGAAGATGGGGTGGTCGCAGGCGCCGATTCGGACGCTGGCGAACTTGCTGGCGGTGTACTGCACCCGGCGATCAGCGAGAGCGACAGAGACACCATCGTTGCCGTGGAGAAAATCTTTTTCAGGTAAGCTGTAGGTACCATGTGTCATCCTCCTAAAAAGAAAGTATGAGTTATCATTTACAGTACCACTTTTCTAAAAATTTTGATTATTGGACATTTCTATAGGGTATAGAGAGGGCTGATTCGGGTGACGGCTTAGGTCGGGCTGTAGTGGTGGGGAGGAAAAAGGGGAGAACGCCCCGGCGGGTTGGGATCTTCGCTGGGGGTTATCCCTGTACGCCTCCACTCCAAAGGCGGAACCGCGGCCAAAAGCAGCCGTTTCATAGGGGTGATTCAGGGTGTAGAGTAGAGAACTGAAGTTTTCTGGCGACCGTTTGGTCGCCTTACTTCTTTCAGTTCCCCCTCATCAAACCGTACGTGAGGTTCTCCCTCATACGGCTTTCCGATGTTCTTCTTTCCTTGGC